>Ga0209930_1000193_pt1 | contig 222078 bp, 247 predicted proteins | sample ThiBiot_500_biof_2_FD_183948 | JGI IMG/M metagenome (GOLD analysis project Ga0209930, IMG submission 183948) | Wastewater bioreactor microbial communities from Cape Town, South Africa - Thiocy_cont_500_biof (SPAdes) | ecosystem: Engineered > Bioreactor > Thiocyanate-remediating >...
TCTCTCTCTCTTTTTTGGTTCGGTTGCTGCCTGTCGTCTGCATGTCTTCAATTAGAATCTATCTACTGTCATTTCTTTTTGCTTTCCGATTTTTTTCAAGGAAATACAAAATTTCTTGTCTGAATTTATGACACTAATAGATATATATAAAATGATAATTACCTTTTTTTTGCTCTATTCACTAAAAGAAAAAGAATAGAAAACTCGATATGATCATCTATGCCGACGATATATTTAGCAGACTAGAATCATATTTTCAATGCACGTTTAAACAAAAAGCAGACAGAACGATTATGAATCATTTTAATTGGATGGGTGGGCGGATAATTGTAACAAAACGCATTTCTTTTGTTTTCGATTAACTCAATCAAGTGCATCAATTATCATTTCAAGATGCCCGACAGAGAAACAAGAGGGATTTGGTTTTGTTTAGCTCGTTTTAATCACTAATGAATAACAACTCGATGACGACTGACGATTCTCGATATTCGTCTTTTATAATTACGAATGAAATTATTGAGAACATCAAAGTACATGCCTAATAATTAAATATGCGTGAAGATAACACTTTTTGATAGAGAAGAAGAAGAAGAAGAAGAAGAAGAAGAAAAAAGTAGGGAGAAAAACGAAGGCAACGTTTCCGATTGTTTGTTCTTTTATGACGAAGCAAAAAAAAGAAGAAGATCTTTTTCTTTTAACTGAAATTGATCGCGTGATTAAAAATATTCTTATCTGGTTTATCGAGAAATTCTTCTTCTTTTCCTAATAGTGAATGTTGTTAGTTTGAAACTTTTTTTTTGTTTCAAAAGAGGAAAAAAACAAAAGTAACCTAAGAAAATAATCTCGTGGTTTTAGTGGAAATCCTTAGTGCGTTAAAATGAAAACTATTCCTACGAATGAGATCAAATATCCTATGTTTTTTGAACCGCGTGGGTTTTACATGAGTATAGCTCTTTTTTTTCTTTTTCTTGTAATTGACGTTCCGATGACACAATTTTCCGAGCACACACACACACACACGCATTGAAACATGAAGAAGAAAGAAAAAGAAAAAAGAAAATAGAAAAAAAATAGGAAGGAAAACCTACATGAGTATTATACGAGAAAGAGAAATGAATGTGATGATGATAATGATTAGTACACAGTATTTATTTGTATTGACAGAAGTTGTTAAAAAAAGAGAAAAAAAAATCTATATAATGATGAAAGAAAATTCTTTTCCTCTAGACAGTTCGAGGTATATTTTTGTTGATTCAGTTGAAATAATGATATGAGAAGAAAAAAACGAGACGCAAGTGCGACGAGAGAAACAAAGTCAAATGGTTGAAACGATAGTCTCATTTGCCGAACATGATTTTTCTAAGTTTTTTGTACCGAAAATTAATTTTTTTCCTTTTTATGTTCTCAATGCGGAAGATATGATAAAATATAGAATCTCCTGATCACATTACATAATTAAATCTATTTTTTGGCTTTCAAAAGAAACAAAATGAAAGTTTTGCGTTTTGTTTTGATTTTATATCTTATTTACTGTTGAATTCTCGTAAATCAGATGAATTAAATAAAACATAATTTATAAATAAAAAAAACCGTAATTAAATTAGGCTTGAAGCACAATAAGAAGACGAGTTTACTTCGTCAACTAGTTAATTATTTACATACGAGATTAGGAACTTTTATTTTGATCAAAAGAACAAACAACATAATCATAATCAATTTAATTTCTATTTTCAATTCGAATATTCTTCAGTTTAATACATCCTGTTTGATGTAAACGTGTTTCAAGGTAGATCTCAGCTTGATACATTCCGCCGACTAACCATGAGCCTGATTCAATTCTAATAGGCAGATTTAACACATGCTCACCCTGGAAAGAAAAACAACGACGTGAATAATGAAGAAAGTAAACTAAAATCTTTATACTGGTTCCAACGGACAACGACATTCAGTACACATGAGACAAAGATCATCGTATATACAGGTGCCAATTGCAAAACAAGGAACAGGAATATGACCAAAGAGAAGTTTTTTTTTCAAAGATAAAGTTGCCTAAAAAAGCGATTTTGCTGTTTTATTTTTCTTTTTTGATGGAATGTAAATCAGTACAAACTTTGAATGGATTTGTTAGATTTTGTGTTGTGTAGATTTTGATAGCAACAGATCCATTGCCGGGTGCTAGTAATGGATCGGGACTGACTGTTAAATTTAACAACTGAAAATCGTTTCGCTCTTTTTCACAATATGCCCACGAGACTTGACCTATTCCGTTTTTCTATTAAAAACAAAATGGAAACACAACATAAACTATTTCACATTTTATTTCTTCGGAAATCTTACAAATTGTACGACGAAACAAACTAAAATAACTATCAACTTGGTTGATGCCATTGTGCTATCTGAATAAATTTTCCCTTTTCTTTATATATTCTGTTATATAACTCGAACTTTATTAATTATAGATTTGATGAAGAACATGATTCATGACGGTTACTCATACAACAGCATAGATAGAGTAGAAATTATTCTTTTTTTTCTCCTTCCTAGATACGTGCAAACATTGGCTTAAGGCTGAATCATTTCTCCTGGTTACCAATTACACATATTGTCAGTCAAGAATTTTATTTATTTAAAAAAGAAGAACACCAAATTACTCAGATAAAATTCTTATTTTTCCATTCGATCCATTCACTTCAATAAATTGTCCGTTTCGAAAGATTTTTGTTGCATTTGACACACCAACAACAGCTGGTAGGCCATATTCTCTCGAAACAATAGCACCATGTTGTAGCATACCGCCCATTTCGAGAACTAACGCACCAACAATTGGAAATAACGATGTCCAAGCAGGATCAGTCGCTGTACAAACGAGAATTTCTCCTGGTTCTAATTCTGATTTCAATGGATCATGAACAATTCGAACTTTGCCTTGATAGATACCGGGGGAAACAGGACTACCGAGATATTCACCGTCGGCTAGTTCAATTGTTTCATTTGAAAGCGTTGAAGCATCATAAAATGTTAAACCATTCGAAAGTAAAATCAGCGGAATACGTTTCACAAACGTTTGTTTGACATATTCATTTCGTCGTTGTTCAATTAGATTTTTCCAAAAAGTTCGTTTCGATAGATTATTTGTATCAACATCAATCCCGAGATTTCGTAATTCACCAATAAATAAAAAACATATATCATCAGCTTTTAAAATGAACTCTTTTTCAACGGCTAATTGAGCTTTGTCGAACAGTGCTTGTCGACATTTACCGAATGTTCGAATAAATCCATCGAATTTCGGACATTCTCGTAGTGAGAAAAGAATTCTCAATCGTTTAAAAAAGAAATTGAGAAGAAAACTCTGAACTCGAGGATATTTCAATTGATTTTCGATACGTCTAAATGCATCGTAAGCAGTCGATTGACTTTGTTCATGAATTCGATGAATGGCTTTGTCAGGATTTGTAATTTTTAAATAGGCTTTGATTTGTTCGAGTACTAATTCTGGTCGATCCGACCAACGTTCATGTCCGAGATCGATTTCTCCAATACCACGGCAACCGTAAGTTTCGATGAATTGTTCCAATTGAATTTGAATCGATTGTTCAAATGATTTCATTCGGAAGAATTCTAAAAGTTTGTCCGTTGTTTGACTTTCGAATAAATTCAAAACTTCAGAATTTTCTCGAATCGATAAAGTAATTTTCCATAATCGAAGATTCATTTCCGTTGTTGGATTCGATTCAACCGCTCGAGTCAATGCAAGTGCATCGATCGGATCCGAAGAGAATCGTTGAAGAACTTTCAAAGAAACTAATGCTGAAGAAATACATGGTATCGCATAACTGTAAAGATTTAATGTCAATTGGGATAAAACATTAATCAAATGATCAGTCGATTGAGTCAATGTTTGACTTTCACGAAAACCTTGATCAATAAATCGATGATAGTCGTTCATTTTTCTAACGAATAATCGTTGTGCATAACGAGGAAATAGAAGATTTCGAATACTACGTAGCATAGTTGGAATGACAAAGAATAGAAAAGAAAAAAAGATTTTCCATGAAGAAAATCTTGATGTTCGTTGAAAATAACTTGGAGTATTGATATGATTCATTATTTTCCCCATAGTACTATCAGCTAATGATACACCAAAAAATTTACCAACCGGTGACGTTAATACGCCAGTTATGTCGAACCATAATCGCTCAGCCGATGATTTGACAGCAAAAAATCGTGATGAATCGGATGAAATATCATCTTGTAAAGTGCTTGTTCGATTGAAACCGAAATGTCTAAGAGTAGATGCAAGACACGTACGTATGGCACACTGACCTAGCGGTGTCATTGGCTCGAGAAAACCTTGAATCGCTCCGAATGATAGCATGCATCGCAAATCGGATTCATTGAAAGCCGGATTTGGTAGCGGAAAAAGTGTCGTGATTGGTCGTGCTTGTAGAACAAAAAAATCGCCTCTGCTGTAAGCCCACTCTAAGTCTTGTGGTCGATGATTATAACTACTTTCAATATTTTTAGCTAATTTTGCCAATTGAAGTATTAAATCGTCTGTTAACGCTTCGTTTTTCTTGTCATTTTCATTTGTTTGTATGGTTTCTGTTCCTCCTCCGTGATCTTTGCCGATTATATGAAGACCTTTCTCTCCGACTGTTTTAACTCGTATGATCGGTTTTGGTTTCATTAAAATTTCATAATGATCAGGTGTGACTAATCCCGAAACTAGAGCTTCACCTAAGCCATACGTTGAATCAATAACAACTTCATCACGTAAGCCTGTCATAGGATTAGCTGTAAATGCTACACCTGAAACTTCACTTGAAATCATTTCTTGAACAACAACAGCTAATTTAACGAGTCGTTGATCGATATTCGATTGTTTTCGATAGGAAATCGCACGACTCGTGAATAATGATGCCCAACATTGTTTGATTTTGTCGATTAGATTCTCTCGTGTCACATGAAGATACGTATCTTGTTGTCCGGCAAAGGAATTCTCCGGTAGATCTTCAGCTGTCGCACTACTTCGTACGGCAACATGAACATTTAATTGACTATAGAATTGAAAAATTAACTGAATCAATTCATCAGGTAGATTAATTCGACAAATTGAATCTCTGATTTGTTGACTGAGACTTTCTAATTCTTGAATGTTGTCAACATTAATTTGATCAATTGCCGATAGACTCGTTTGAATTTCCGTTCGATTAACAACTAATTCATACGCATGAGTCGTCAGAATGAATGCATTTGGCACCCGAAAACTCCGTTGATATAAAATGGCTAAATTCGCTCCTTTGCCTCCGACAACATCCAAATGAACTGCTTGTTTATCGTTCAAATTTACAACCAATGGTACACTCATCATCGTATCTAGATGTTAAACAATAAATTCTTATGTTCATCAAGATTCTCAATATATAATTATACGTATATATATAATATATATGACTAGAACTACCCGCGCGCATGCATGTTTAACATTAAGAAATTCTCCAATAATCATGATATAAAAAACCAAATGAACAAGATATACAAACCGAAAAAGAAAAAGAAAAAAAAACATTCAAATACACTGTACGAACAGAGAAATAGACTATTGCAAATATATATATGTATATAAAGAAGAAGAAGAAGAAGAAGAAGAAGAAGAAGAAAGAAAATGAGGAAGATTATTTGATGTTTAGATAAAATGTTTATCGATAAAATCGAGAAAACGTCGAGCGTAAACTTCCGGTCGAACGGTTGAAATCCCGTCGGCATCCGAACCAGATAATTTGGTTTTAGCAACATGAGCACTCTTCTTTTTCATTCCATAATTGGTGAGAATATCGATTATACCAAGACTATATAATTCTCGACGTTGAGATGCTAAAACAGAGAATACGAAATCGAACATTGATTCAATTAATGTTTAATTACATTCTGCACTGCGCATTCGAAACGGTTCATCGAATCCATTGTCATCTCCGATTTGTCCAGGACTTTCTGCAAAAAGACCAACAAAAACATTCGAATAGTTTTGTTTAGTTCTGTTTTTACCTGAACCATCGGATGATTCATTACCAGATAGATCCGATGTATTCATATCAATTCCTGACATTCGTCTTTCTCGTTCTACAAAAAAAAATAATCAATTGAAAGATACATTTTCTTCTCCCATTTTTTATTTACCAGTTCCTCCTTGATCAAGATCATGAATACCGATCAATAATGAATAGCCCATTTTATGTTGATTGACAAGAAACTAGAATAAAGAAAAGATCTGTCAAAATATTCTCACGTATTTCTTTCTTTCATACATTGACGTCACGTTTAAGTCGATCGAGAAAGATTTGTTTTTGTTCAGGACCTAAATCAATCGTTCGTTTGTCTTCGATGAAATCGTTGTCTTTCAATGTTGGACATGGATTTAATTTTTCTTTGTCACTTGCATTTCGATCGACAGTTGAACCCTAATAGAAACACCCTCAAGTTTTCCCTTTCCGTTATTCTTGTTTTTTTTTGTTTTTACTTTAACATCATATTTATAATGAATTTTTAATCGACTCGAAAATATATTTCTCATGACTAAGATATAATTTTCTTTGTCATCGACTGTCAATCGATACAATGCATAATAATGTGGAAGTAACGTATCACCTTGAGTTTCGACTATATAACGATGATATTCGGGAAGAATGTTGTGAATTTGTTCGACATCTTCTTTCGATATACATTTCAAAACAAAACGACGATCCGATGAGAGATAATAGGTTATATTTGATTTGGCTGTTTCATTCAATGGTACCGGCGGTTCGGTCAATGAATCCTTAGAAATCACAGAAAAACAAACGTCGCAATGAAAGAAAAAAACAACAATTATTGAAATTTCGACCTACTCGAAAACTACTATCATGAACTTTCCAATATTCTCGAAATGCACGAAATACAAGTGGACAATATTCTTTGACTTTGAAATGACTTGGCATGACTTCTCTATTCAAAAAAAAAAGAAACAAGAAGAAAAAGTAGATCAATTGACGTTTTTTCTTCTTATTCAGTATACGAACTTGTTATAATTCTGATTATCAATTCGTATTTTAACATACGCTTTGAAATGTTCAGGTAAAAGCATAACTGGTATATTGACATTCTCTAATTCATGAATCTACGAATAAAAATCGATTGTTGTTGTTGTTTTTTCTTTGCTCTATTGAACTACTTACAGTAAAATTCACTCCCCACATTAAAACCGACAGTAAGGGATCATTCGCACGAAACACTTTATGTTTCTGATGGCGAACTTTAAATTTTGATTTGGTTTTTATTTTATGTCCTTCCATTCGTTCGTTCGACTTTTCAAACTAAGATAGGATGAATATTTAATTAGAATATTATTTGTTGTTTTTTTTTCTCCGTCATCGTTTATCAATGGTTGAACTCGTAAAACCAATGAGAATATTTCTTTTCGTTAATAGATGGCAATAGTTCTCGTCATTTTATTTCAAAACAAAAAAATCTACACAGAAGAAGAAAAATCTAATGATGAAATTGTCGTTTATCGTAGAAACGTTGGATTAATGGCGAATAAGGATGAAATTTTTGTATATGTTCATAATGTTGACTTGGATCTGCTGATGTATGTCCGCAATCTTCGCAAACATAGAGTTTATCTCGACGAATCTTATAACCATAAGTATGAGTTAGACCATGAACTTTTCGTTGATGAGATTCAAGACTACAACGTTGAGTAAATGCTTTGTCACATTCAGTACATTTAAATGGTCGTACACCTGACGAAAACGAAAACATTTGAATTTGAAGTTTTTTAAGAATGAAAAGATCTTTACCAGTGTGTGTACGTGTATGTCGTTTGAGATCGAATGTATCATTAAAACCTTTGGCACAGAATGTGCATAGATATCGTTTTAGTTGACTATGATTTTTCAAATGTCGATTGAGTAAACGTTGAAGTTTGAATGTTTTCGTACACAGACCGCAACGAAATTCATTGCCATGATTTGTTGAATTAGCTATGAGAAAGAAAACGAAAATGTTTTGATGATGATTAGTGGAACAAATTGTTTCTCACTGTATTGGATTTGTAAAGCTTCAGTTGCGCAATCGAATAAAGGATTTTTAATCCCATGACCACCATTGACAATTTCGATTGAACTTGAAATCAATGGTCGAATTTGATTTTCTAGTGAATTCAATGGTAATGTTCGACGTTTGGAAAATGTTTGATTTGATGTTAAATATTCGATTGTAAACGGTGTTTTCGTATTTGATAAACTTAAATCAAGTGGCTGATCCATATGATGTTGATTGCTAAATGACGAAAGAACAATAAAATCACTGTTGAATGTGTGAAAAAATAATCAATTTCAATTGAAACATATGTGAAGTTTTTCAGCAGGATATCATTTCGATTACAAACCTTTGATGCTTTTCAGAAAAATTTTCATCCATATTCAACAATTCGAGTGGCAGAAGTGATAATGATGCGACTTGATCATTAATCTTTTTCTTTCCCTCTCCTTCTCCTTCTCTCTCTCTCTCTTTCTCTTCTCCTATTTAGAAATTCGAGCCAATCATGATCGATTTATTCATTCTGTCTAAGAATACTGAACACATTTTATTTCTTTTGAACATTCCTATCGGAGATAACATTGAACTGAACGAGGAAATAAATAAAGTGTCTAAAATATTTTTAATTGATTGTTGAAGATGAGTATTTATCCGGAAAAGATCTATTGTTTTTTGTTGCAATGTGTGAAGATGTGTTTTGATATCATTCACTCTCTTCAACAAAACAAGTTCATGTCCACATTCTCTTGTTGAATATGTGCGACACATCACTGATCATCTTTTCAATAAATCACGAAAGATATACTGTTTTATTTCGTCAGTGAATCCTATCCGAAAAAGCTCATGCATGCAATCACAAGCAGAACGAGAATATGATTTGACTACTAATCATCCTTAAACATATGTTGTTTGTTTAGATATCGTTCATTCCATATCCATCAACTACTTACGAGTTGCAAATACGGTTCGATGCAAATGTCAAACGTGTTTATATTTTTCATTTTGAAACAAATCGAATCGTTCGTTTCGTTTGCTCTTCATGATTCTCGTTCGAAACGACGATTGTCACTTAACACGATGAACCTGCTGTGCAGTCGTCATTCTTGATTTTTCTTAAGGATGATAACGGCATCATGATCATTTCCCTCAAGATCACACTTAAGTATATGTCATTTCACGGGAAGACAATCGTGAACTGACAAATTACGCATATTCAGTTTCATTGAAATTAACAGCAAAAAGCAAAAAAAAATATAGAGAGAGTTTTATTTCGTGTATCTTTCAAACGTTTTCAGAGAAATCAAACGGACAAGTTTCATTGGGTTTAATAGGCTGATGTCGTGCTGTACTAGCTCGTAAATGTGTCAATGATGTTCGACTTGTTACACTGGTATTTAATTTTCCATTACGTGCTGATGAACGTTTTAATGTTTGAAAACGTAAAGCCGCATCAAGCCGCATTTCGTTCATACGCCATTGATCAAAACAATCACAGCGCCAACGCATCTTTTCAATTAATACTTTACGAAAACTTCGTCGAGATATGACATAAAGAAAAAAATACAGACTATAATTTAATAAGTAGAACACTTCGGCTATCAATTTTCCTGATTCAATATAAGCCGAAGGAATTTGACCACGAACACGTATTATACAAACAATTAACCATAGAATAAAATATGGAAAATTTAAAATACCAAATGTTATTGATATAACAACAAGCATCCATGTGACTTTGTCATTTTCTAATTGATTTTTAACAATTGCATTGACATATTCATTGTTTGCGTTGTTGAGTTTTTTCGTTGCTGTAAATTCTTGTTGTTGTTTTTTTCTTAAACGCCCAGCACGTAATAATTGTCGAACAGTTAGTATATTAACAATACAAACAATTATTATCGGGAATGTTAATGTTAAATTACCATAAATAATCGTTAGATAAAAATAAATTCGTTTGTATTGATTTATAATATCACATTCTAATTTTTTATGTTTCTCATCAATACTAACATCAGACATAAGAAATGAATAGATCGGTAGAAAAAATGATATTATTAATATGAATAAACATATTCGTCGGGCACTACGTGGATTACAGATAACAGATGTTTGTAATGGAAAATAGACGACAATTAAACGTTCTAAAGTAAAAGCTACGACAATCCAATGTGCAGCAAAACGTAATGTGTGACGAAGATAAGTTGAACATTTACAAAGTGGTCGTGAAAGATCGACTAAATTAAGTGGCAAATCGAGATTAAATTCGTGAACAATCGATCGAAGTACTTCATCGAGAAAAAAATTAAATAATAACAAAGCAACAACAAAGCTCACTGAAAAAGAAAAAAACTTCCTCTTTTACAAACAAAAAAAAACAATTCATGTGAGGATTTTACTCGTAATAAGATATTCATTCGATGAATTTCGACGGATTTTAGTTGAAGAAAAAACTTTTATCGACAGTAAAGAACCAATCATACCTGAAATTGAATTATTTATTATTAAATCAAAAACAAAACACAATTATCTTACCAACAATAACAAGAATTATACTCGAATAAAATCGAAACATTTCACAGACTTTTGTTAGTTTTTCAGCAAAATTATCTTGGCTGGCACTTGTTTTATTCATGATTTCTTTACTTTACTTTACTTTACTTCATATTTCAATATTAAATAATAGAAAAAAGGGAAAGTCACTTAAAAATATTTTCCTTTTGCTCTTCTAATTCTTTTTCTTCTTTTTTCTTTCTTTCTGTCTTTTCGTTTCAGCAATCTAGAATAAAGGAAAAGGAAAAAAATGTGTAAATTAGAGAAAATTTTAGTACTGCCTTCATCCTATAACAGATGTATCTATTCACAGCATATTTTTTCTCGCACTGATAAGAAAAACAGAGTAACAACCAGGAATAGATGATTAAATGTTCGCAGAAAACTTATCAATTATTTGCAATATATATTACATGTTACTGTCCATTGAGAAATGAATAGGAGAAGTTCGAAGTCGAGTCATTTTTTTTCTATCCTCTTCTTCTTCATCATCATCATCGCCATTCTCACGAGAATGTTCGAGTATTGAGGAATTCGAGAATATCACGATCCTATTTAGTTAATCTTCCTACTTAATAGTACTTATTTTCTTTTTTTTCTCACGTCTAATGACGTTAGTAAATCTTCGTTATTAAAAAAAAAGTTATTCAAGACAATCTACCCACTAATTAAAAAACAAAAAGAAAAGTATTCGATGAAATTCCGTCAGAAAACAATAATAATAATTAAAAAAAAAAGGAAAAGAACTACTTTTTGTTTTCTATACAAGATCTCATATCTATTTAATCAAGCAACGTATTGTTACCGAATGTAATCAAGAAGAAGATGGAAAGAACGAACAAGCAATGAATATCTTGTCGTTTGGGTTTTATTCTTTGAGCTATATGACTTAACAGAAAGAAGAAAAAAGAAAAGAGAAAAAATTATGAATAGTTGAAGAGAATTAATTGTAACAAGATGTAAATATATCTTTGAAACGTTGAAAGAAAACAAAACAGATCATTTTGACAAATGTCTATCTGTCAATCTCTCTTTCTTTCTTTTTTTTCTCTCCTACGTAAAGAACTAACGGAAACAACAACTAATGCGTTTGTGTATTTTAAACCTTGCAGAAAAAAAAAGACCTATAATTATTACGAACATTTTTTTTTCGTATATCCTTTGTTTATGTCAGCAGACATATCTTTCGAGTTGCACTCAATGACAATACATCAGGAAAAAATATTCCATTCTACAATGAATTCTTAATTAAGAAATATTAGATCTTCTCTTCCATTTCATTAAAAAAAGCGACTACTTGCCTTTCTTTTTTTTTCTTTTTCGCATAAAAAATGATTTCTCACATAGTAATTTCAAGAACCTGCAGAAATGTCTGAGTTCAAATAGAAAAAAAATGTCATCGTTGAAATAGACAATAGATAAAAGTTGGCTGTCTCGATGTCTTCTTCTAGTCTAGTTAATCAAATTAAAAAAAAAGAACTAACTCATTTTTTTTATTATTATTTAAGTTAGTTTCTTAGAATTTCTAGTCTAAAAGTGCGAATTAGAGAAGTCGTGCAAGTTTATTTCTATTATTATTTACTTCATCAGATCTTGATGCAAAAAAGAAATGAAAACAACTCGACTGTAGTTAATATCAAGGAAGAAGAAGACAAAATAAAAACTAAACCGCATTGATATGAAAAAAGAAAAGTTTTCTTTTAAATTAGAAATTTAATTAAAATATCAATGTCAAATAAACGACGAGAAAAAAAAATAATAAAAACGATCGTTTGTAATTAACGAATCTCACGTTTGTTTATATATATAAAAACAAAGTAAACCTTCTTTGCCATTGTCTGGATCATTTTCATCGACTCATTTTTCTTGGCTTCTCTTCTCTTTCTCTTTTTCCTATGTCTTTTCTCTCCCTTTTCCGAGCTATTTATTGAAGTACCCACTGGAGTTATATATAAACACGATCGCTGGGAAACGAGACGGGCTCGTTTCTTTTTTTTTCTCTCTCCATCATATTGACTTTTTTTGATATTGATAGATCTTTCTTCTTCTCACAAGTAATTTATTTCGTATGCGAAGATAATTAACTCAAAGTATAATCATAAAAATATTATTTTTTTTGTCGGTTATATATTTGTTTGGTTTCTACTACAGAGAAGAACTAGGCACCGAAGCTTACAGATATAGATCAAGACAAGGCAAAAGAAAAAGAAAAGAAACTAGATAAAATAATTGTTTGTTTCCTTCATGCATAAACAGTAGCTGTGGGTGTTTGTTTGGATATTGATTGACGATTGACATTGATATCTTCAGATATGAAATTCGGATCGATGACGTATCGTGGGACACGTTTCGGTATTGTATTATAAAAATAAGTTTCCGATGCGTTATAATGGACGTTATCGACTGGTTTTGGTATTTCGAATTTTTCGATTGGAATTGTTTGATAGTATTTCGGACGCTGAGACGAGCTGAAAATGAAATTATTTTTGAAATTTGAGTAGAAATTCGATGATTTACTTTAAAGTTTGATTGTAGTTTTGAACGGCAGATGAATCGAGATTGTCGATGACATTGTATCGTTGATCTTTGATTAAATATAACCGACCATCGATGAAATATTTGGTTACATTCGGTGATTTATCATCGAGAGTCAATTTAGGATCATAGGCAAGTTTAACACCACCGATTTCGAGAGATAGACGAGATTTCGTTTGAATAGGAGTCACGGCAAGTAATGGTTCGTTTCGATTGCTTTGACTATGACATCGACGATGATGATGATGACGTTTGGTAGTTTTTTTGTTGGCTGTACGATTTTCGTGAACAATCGATTTCTTTTCGATATTATTGACAGCAATTACACCTGGACGATGAAGATAGTGTGGATTCAAAGGAATAGCAGAGATTTTAACAGGAGTTTTCAGTTTGGTTTCTTCAGCAGGACACCATGTTGTAGATCGTTGATAAACATAAACCGGTGGAGGTTGTTCTTGTTGAGATTGTGTGTAAATAATTTGAACCGGTGGTGTTTGTACTTGAGATTGTTGAGGAGTTCCTTTGCCGTAAACGCGTTCAAATATTTCCTGAATATCTTTATCAGATAATTTATCATTTGAAGTTTTACGCTGTGCTATTTGAGCAGATTTAATATCTCGACGTAATTGAGTTGTTTGAACGGGTGTGGTCGTATTGAGACGTGCTTTTGCTGACGATGCACGAGTTCTTGGGCGAGTTGTTATCTGGATTGGAGCTGAAGGGGGTCGTGTTAATATTGGCATCGCAGTCGTAACAAAACATGGCTCGGGAATTTTTAGAATAGTTGTCGGTGGAAGTGAGCGAACAACTGGAGCGCTCTTTAAACGACGGATGGGCTCTTCTTGATGAGGCACTAGGTAGAGATTAAAAAAAAACGTCAAAATCATATTTTAGAAATGTTTCTATTTTGACATTCTCGACAGGCTATGAAGAGATCATTCAAGTAATTACATTTCTTTTTTTTTTTATTCATTTGTTCTTATTTCAATTGCTACATACTTTCATTCGATTCGGATGGGAGATTGGGTGTAGCTGGTCGTCGTTCAATTTGATAATGTAATGCCCAAGGTGGCGTTAAAGCTTCGTCGATTGTTTCAGTTGAATGATAGGCACGTTCGCTTGGTGCTGTACTTTGTTTGTAACGTTGAAGAAGGCTAACATTTGTATTTCTATTATTATGCACATTTGTAACTACAACAAAGAAAACATGACACAAATAGAATCAGTGAAAAATTAATGGCATTTCGATTTGTCTTTGTCTTTTCTTTGGTCAACTTACGTGCATTTGGTGTTGTTGTTGATGATGATAATTTATCATCTAATAAATCTTTATCCAGTCCATTTTGTATGTAAATCTCCCGTGAATTCGAACGAATATTATTCTCATTTGGAATACTCGCTTCAGGATACCACGCATAAAGGCATTCTCGCTCAGGCTGATTTTGTTGTTTAGCATGAATTAGCATCTTAATTCGTTTTTTTTCCTGTTGTTGTTGTTGTTGCTGTTATCCTGTTACCAATGAATATCTTAATGTTTTAAAGACAATTCAGGCTCATTAAATTGGTTAAATATTCTTTCTTCTTTTTCTTTTTCTTTCTTTTTCTTCTTCGTTTGTCGTTACCAACAGCGATTAACATACACAAACAAAGTTACTCATGTCACTACCATCAATATATTAAAACGGATGCCCATTTTTTTTTCTTCTGTTTTTCTTTTGCATTATACTTTGTTCTTTTACTTGACGACAATGGAAGAAAAAAATGACTAAAACTTCAAAAAAAAATCATTTTTTTTCCTTCTTTTCAGTCAACATAAAAAATAGTATTATCGAAGAGAAAGAGAAAGAAAAGTAAAATATGCCTATATCCGAATGGGTAAAAGAATTTTGATTAAAACTTAGAAAAGCAAACATTTGAGTTATTTTTTCTTTTCGAAATGAAATCCATTAAGTTTATCAACAACTTCAATTTTCTTCTTTCATGAATGAAAAGAAGAAGAAAGAAAAAAAGAAAGAAGGAACCTATTCGCGAAGTACGAATGTTATTTTTGCGTTAACAGATACTTCAATTAGCACAAAATATTGAAATACTCTAAAATAAGTATCTATATATCGCTTGTCGAACATATTCACTTCGGTGTAGAGAAGAAAAAGGGACGTTGAGTGCATATTTAAACATATATAATCTCATTGAAAATGTCAAGTGAAAAAATTCATTTTCACATTTTACACGGAATAAATCGCAACTTGTTTTTCTTTTGATCAAAATTCGATAATATGAATGGATATAGACATGAGTTAACTGATATATCATGGGCAAACGGAATTAAATTGGAAGCCATTGATTCATGTCAAGTTGAGAATTGGAATCAATCGACGAGTTCAGAAGAACATGTTACAAAAAATGTATCGACAAACAGTGGAAATAAAAAGAAAAGACGAAGAAATCTTTTTACTAAACAACAAGTTGCTATACTTGAACAACGTTTCAATATTCAACAGTATCTCTCAGCACCCGAACGAGAACTTCTAGCTAAACATATTGGTTTAACATCAAATCAATGTAAAATTTGGTTTCAAAATCAGTAAGAAAATCTTGATTTTTGTTCTTTTTGCATCTCATCGATTTTTTTTCTTCTGTTCAGTCGATACAAATTAAAACGTTCGAAACAAGAAACACCTTCGATTACGACTCAACCGATGTTAACATCATTCAAATATCCCTACGATGCTTATATGTCATCGATTGGCTACGCTCAATATCCGATACATAATTCCTACGAGAGTTGTTTTCGTCCACCACAAATTACAGCATGGTCACAAGTCAATCCATGGATATAATTTTGATTTTTCTAAGCATACAAAACTGACACGTGTAAAATATTTCTTTTTTTTCTTCGCTCTCTCTCTTTTATCATTACAATCTTTGTTGATTTAATATTACCGTTTTTCGTTTTTGAATATTTTATTTTGATGCATGGCGACAGTAGCAAGTAATCGAACGCTTTGTGATATATGTAAAAAATCGAGAGGAATATCGAAATGCGAAGGATGTGATCGAATATTTTGTTATAATCATTTTACAGATCATCGTCAACAATTGAATCAAGATATGGATGAAATTGAAGTTTGTCATGATCTATGTCGGCAAACACTTGCTGAACAAAAAAACGATCATTCTCTGCATAGTTTAATGGAACAAATTTATGAATGGGAACGAAATGCAATAAGGAAAGTTCAAATAGCAGCTGATCAAGCTCGAGAAATGTTACAGAATCAAACAGTAAAATATTTTACGAATATAGAGAGTCAATTGAATGAAATAACGAGACAATTGAAACAAAGTCGAGAAGATAATGATTTTGTCGAAACAGATCTTGTTAATTGGAAAGAGAAACTCAATCAATTGACTCAAGATATCAGTAAATCAATAGATGTGTCATTACGAGAAGATTCGAAACCGATTGTAAATTCAATAAAATGCATAATTTCGAAATCACAAGTTATAATTGATGCTAAAACAAAATGGATTCAAAATGCTGTTACTGTTGCTGGAAATAATACAAGAGGTAATGAATTAGATCAACTTTCCTATCCATGGGGTCTGTATATCGATGATGATCAGACACTTTATATAACCGATACGAATAATAATCGACTTGTACAATGGCAACATAATGCAACTCGAGGTGAAGTTTTGATCGATGATGACACAAATGATTGTTCATTTACTGCACCATTAAAACGTCCAAGAGATATTATCTATGACAAAAAAACTGATTCGTTTATTGTTAGTGATACGGAAAATCAACGAATCGTGCAATTTCCTCGTCAAAATCGTCAAAATGGACGCGTTCTTATATCGGATGTTTGTTGTCATGGAATAGCTATGGACAACAACGGTTATCTCTATGTTGCTGATTCAAGTCGACATGAAGTACGACGATGGAAAATAGGTGACAGTGTGGGAACATTAGTAGCAGGTGGTAATAGCAAAGGAAATGGTTTCGATCAACTTGATGGTCCAATGTATATTTTTGTTGATGATGAATATTCAGTCTACGTATCTGATCAAAATAATCATCGTATAATGAAATGGGCGAAAAATGCTCGAGAAGGTATGATGATTGCTGGTGGACAAGGTAAAGGCAAGAATCTTTCACAGTTAGTCAGTCCTCGTGGAATCGTTGTTGATCAAGCAGAAAATGTGTATGTAGCCGATTATGGAAACGATCGAATTGTACGTTGGTGTAAAGATGCTCGACTAGGTGAGGTGGTTGCAGGTGGAAATGGTCGAGGAGACAGTGCGAATCAATTAGATGGACCACAGGATATATGTTTCGATCGACAAGGCAATCTTTACGTTGCAGATCTATGCAATCATCGAATTCAACGTTTTTATATCAGTTCTGTGTAGTTTTTTTTTTGTTCTAATCTCGATCTCTGAACAAAAATAATAACAGTCGCATGTTTTATTCAATAGTTGACAACATCAGAGAGACTCATCAATGACAACTAGATCCAACACACATTATTTGTCTACAATTATCAAATGAACACATCTGATCACGCATTCAAACGATCAAAGCATTGTTTTTTCCATCCATCGATCTTCATGATGAGTATACGCGTGTCACCACGCCTTAGGCACAAAACAGAACGCAAGTTCGTCTATCGTGTGTGCGCTCGTATGAATTAAACTATTTAAAAGTATATGATCTATCTGTTTGAAGTTTCTACTGTCGGTAATCAACATTAAAAGTAAAAATCGTATCATCGATCACGTAATATACGCAGATCTCGAAACAAACGAGAGTGACTTCTTTCTCAATTCATTGACACCTTCTTGTACGTGTGTATTTCTATTTCATGCTTGACGATCACGATCATTATGAATTCGATGTGATGCAATGCGTATAATAAGATGGCAGAATACAAAACAATTCTAATCATCATGAGATACGAATCTCATACACACACACGCCATGTCATTTTCCTCCTTATCTCATCTCGATTTGTTGCTCGAAGAAAATAAGCATGATAAAACTTATTCATCAAGTGTTAAAATAATTTTCATTGTTTTCGATAAACTCTTTCTCCTTTGTTTTATTATGGCCACTATGAAAACAAAAAAATACTATACAACGGAATGCATGTTTATGTTTTTTATTATTAGAATAAATTAGATTTTTTTTTTCTTTTTCTGTACAAATAAAACAATTAATTGTTTCTTTTCAATAATGTGTAGGATAATAATAAAATGAATGATCTGAATGTGAATAAGCTTGTTCGTGTTGTGATGAATAAACCATTGGAAATGGACTTGTATCGTCCATGCTGCTATCACCTGAATACGATAGACTTTGATCTTCACTTTCACTTGTTGGATTCGTTCGTTTTAAATTAATAAATTCCAATGGATTGGCTACTCGTGGATGCATTGATGATAACATGTAAGTATCATCGGATTGATATTGATCATTGTCATGTTGTAAAACTCTTGGATTGAGTGAAAGTGTTGCTGCAACGAGATTCATTGTATTCGGCGAGAGATCTTTGCAAAGTACTTGAGCAAATTGTTGATTATCGAGAATTTGATCGGTTGAAATCATTTGTGTCAATGCTTCGATATAATTCTTTGCTAAACGTAGTGTTTCGATTTTGGATAATTTTTGTGTTGCTGCAAAACATGGAATTGTATCTCGAAGACGTTCTAATTGTTCATTGAGACCTTTCATTCGTTCACGTTCACGGCCATTTGCTTTGATACGTCGAACTTTAATACGAGCAACACGTGATGGTGTCATTTGTTTCTTTTTTGGACCACGTTTTTTCGGTATTTTAGGATCCGGTGTTGGAACAATTGGTTGTGTACTAATACTACAAGTTTCATACGTTTCATGATATTGAATTTCATATTGTAATTCTTGTAATCGTCGTTGTTCTTCTTCATAAGATATTTTTGTAGGCATTTTATTTTTATTGTCGAATAGATAGATATGAGAATGATTTGTTCTTTTCTCCAAGTGAATATATATATGTGTGCTCGCTTCGTTTCTCTTTTCTCTCTCTCTCTCTCTCTCGATTAAAATGACCAATGGGAATTGAATCGAAGAGAAAATCATCAATTGGCTCAGTTGACACGTGTGAGCAATGAGCTAATGATTAGGCGTCTTTTTACACTCTTCGAAGAGAGAACGAAAAGTCTAATTTAGCTTTAAGTTATTCAAATGAGAAAGATCAATGTCGCGTGCTGGTTGACTTATCAAACTGAAGTTTATTTGTGTGTTCTACCGCCCGTGAACAAGCACAATAAAAGAGATGATACTTATTTAAAATGGAAAAATCATGCCGCTTTTTATTTTCTATCGAATCGAAAAAGATAAAAATGGCCAACTGTCTACGAATTGAACACTTGAGAATCGAATGAATGTTATCTTGTTTTCTAACGTTAACGAAATGAAAGTCAACTAGCAGAAGTGAAAGAAATGAGGTAATTGTCTTGCACGCAAGAAATTCATTTCCTTGATTACCATGAACGACGAATAGTGATGCAATGCAACTGTTTATTATGCTTCAACGAATCAACAAGTGTGACACGAGAGATAGAAAATAAGACTCATTACGTTTTTAATTGGACTAGTGTTTAACAATAAAAAAAAACAATAATTATTGATCATATTCTTATGTAAAAAAGACAACTCGCAAATAATGATAGATGATTTGACCTGAAGATGTTTTGACAAGAGACAACGATTAGAAGTTGAATTCGATGGGAGGAGTTGAATCGTTGGAGACAGATGGAAAATTATTGACAATTGTTTTATAACTTCTATATTGTTTGTTCACATTGAAGAGCGTGTCCCTATCTATACAATCAGAGTTCATCAATTGTAAAGGTGTCAAAGTGTCTTATGAGATTTATTCTTCTTTCTTTCGAAAACACTGATCCGAATGATTTACTTTTTCATTTTCGCAGGTGTTTCTTTCCAAATCAATTATTTAATAGTTAATCTAGTCAGTTTAGAACAGGAACAAGTGTGTCTGTGTATGAATACAATGTTCGAGATGATTTATAAACAAAAATGAGCAATTCAATAGCACAACGGGAGATTGAAAACACAAGAGACTGTATGAGTGTTTTTTTAATTAATCAATGAAAAAGACTATCTTGACCTGTTATTTTTTTCTCAAGAAAAAGTTTATTTCATCGTAGAGTAAAAAAAGAAAAAGTATATACGTATGTTAAAGTCTTTTTTCTCTCCTGATTAAAGATAAAAATATGTTTTTATGTTGATCGACCAAGTACGAAAACGTAGATGCAATATACAATCAATGCGAAAAAGCTGAAAACTAAGGCGATTATTTCCAAGCCGCTTGTCCAACCGATGTGAATATCATACTGTTTTTTAGCCTCATCGCGGTACGTTTCGATGCTACTGTCATCTAAATGATGAAGACATATTTTATAGTATTTATCATTCATAAATAAAAACTTTTGGTCGAGTATACGTACTGCCGGGTGTTCGAACCATATGCATGAAATCACGTGACAAATAGGATCCGACAAGGATCAGTGCAATAAGTATGAAAATAAAAGCTAATAAAAGTTGAAGTAAAGGTAAATAGCCGAGTAACAATTCAATAACACGAGAATTTGTGGATCCGATTGAATGAACAAATAAAATAATCAGTGCAGAACCGAGAAAAATCGATGCAATAATAGTACATGCAGCAATACCTTTGGTCGAAGGGGTATAATCACAGCTGCAATCTGCAGGTGGATTGGACTGTACACAATGAAAGGAATATAAACAGCTAGTATTTTTTGGATACATATTAGGAACACATGATTCTCCCTTAGTAGCATTAGTAAAACTGCATCGTGTAAACAAACCGATAGTTTTAATTTCGTGGAATCCTTCTAATTCGTTTTTCTTATTTGCTACCTTCCAATGATTGTGACCCATCGCTGTAACATGGAAAATAAACGCGATAACAACGCACAAGAATGCAGTAAAATAGATAATCTTAGCTTTGTTCATAGCTGTATTGCGCAAGACGTTGCTCTTTGTGTATGACGAAAAAGAAGACGAAATGTTTAAATCCTTCGTTGAATTCGAAACTTATATCAATGAAACATAGTTATTCAATACAAGCGGTATACTTGATCTCTCTTTTTTTCTCCTTTCGTCTCGAAAAAGTTTTCAAATATAATTCAAGGTTGCTTAATATATTCGTTGTTTGAGGCAATAGAGTATTAGTAATATTAGCACAATATGTATATCAAGTACGCAGTCTCTTTTCTTCTCGTCATTTCAACTTAACATAAACTGTATAAAGAAAGAAATTCAAGTATACTGATAAAAATGAGAAAGAAAAAAAGATTTAGTAAACTGTCAATTTCAATGTTGTATCAATATGTATGAGCGCCGTTTCTTTTCTTGTTGTATTAATTTTGACGTTGAAGTAAAGAACGAACATTTTTAATGTCTGTTTGACATTCTCTCTCTCTCTCACTCGCTCTCTTTTTTTTTTGAATAAAATATTCTCGCATGATTAATATACTATTTAGTTACAGTCAATTAATACATAAACAATATTGATCGATTGCATGATTTTCTAGCTTTTAAATTGACATGCATGATAATAGCAACAGTTTTCGTTTTAATGTGTTCAAGACAAGAAAGAAAAGCTTTATTTCTAATAAAGGAAAAAATAAATATGTCTGCCTACATTATTAATCTCTCAAGTATTTATTTTCTTTTTCGTTACGCCTGTGTTTTTTTTCTATTCCAACATATTAACAAAGAATAAAGAGAAAACCTAAATATAAACTGAAGGTTTTTTCCTCTCTTTCTCGTTTACATAGATCTCGAGTTTGGCTGCTCATTAGTATAATGAGTTTTATAACTGATCATTTTATCGCTAATGCTTCCTTATTTCAAAGAATGAACGAATAAAAACTCATCAGAAAAAAAATATTCGTCATAAGTAAGTAAAGAAGAGCAAATGCGCGTTAGTCGAAAATAAACCAGGGTATTTTATCCTGAAGGAAATTAACATCATATATGATTAAAGTCATCATGTTAATGGAATGTTGGATGATCAATCAGAAGATTTATCTTTGTAATAAAAGTGAAAGAGGGAAGAGCGTCAGAGAGAGAGAGGGACTAGAGTGTCATTTTCTTTTCTAATCAATATTCAATGTGCGGTCTTTAATAGCTATTTTTATGAAAATCTACTGATCGAGAACGGGAAAATAAGGGAAGAAAGACCGAAGCAAACTGTCACGTTCATATTTATGTTGTTAGTCACAACGAAACTATGTCTGTTAATGACAAGAAGAAAATGTTTTCAGTGCACTTTTTTCTTCTCAGCAATCCGAAAGTCTATTAGTTGACACGAAAAAAAGCGAGATTAAAAACAGAGATTTTTTTTCTTCTTTTTTTCCCCCTAAAGATTTAATCGGCTGTTAGTTACCTGATGCGTTTTATCTATCTATCTCTCGCTCGCTGGCTTTTGCTGTCAGAAATGCGAGATTAACGATATTCATTTGCCGCAACCACTGCGTAACTGTCAGAATCTTTTCCACTCGTTTCTGTTTTTTTTTGTTGTTCTTTTTTAGTACAACAACAACGTTTTTCTAACTAAACTAATTTCAGATAAGTACAATGGATTTAGTTGGTTTACTAACGATTAATAATCATTAAAATTGAACATTGTGCTATTATATATTATTACAAGAAAAGGAAAAAAACGACGAAGAAAAGGAAAAAGAAGAAAAAAGAATAGAAACAAAAATTCTCGATTTTCTCTCTTTTTTTTCTTCTATTGCCGTGAAAATTTCTCTCGTTTTCTATATTCTTCTCTTATATTCATGCATTTTCCTCATCATCGTTCATCAAGAGAGACAATTAACGACGTTTCACGATCAACGAAACCTGATCGTGATGTAGGCCTTTCATTCTTATATCATTCAAATCGTACAGCATCGCGTCTAAGTTATCCGTCTTTTCCAACTTATTATTCATTAGCATATGTTCATATGCCATATTTAAGTAAAAATAATAATCGTTCCATGCAAGCGAACTTCCAAATTATTTTATACAATTTTCTCGAACGACCAACTGGTTTCAAATGTTTTATCTATCATTTCACTGTGTATGTATCGAACCGACTAGAAAATAGTTTAGCGTTGTTGTTGTTGTTATTTTATTTAATTATGTTTGACACGTTATCTAATTTAGATTTCTAGCGGTGCTTGTTTGTCTTGTTTTATCTGTATTAACAACGATTGAAAAATTTGCTGCAAGTTTATCGTTATATGTTTATTGGATAGAGATTTTTATTGTCGTGTTTTTTGGCGTCGAGTACGTCGCGAGATTATGGTCGGCAGGTTGCCGAAGTAAATACATGGGCATAGCAGGTCGATTTCGATTTGCTCGAAAGCCAATTGCCATTGTCGGTAGGAAATGAAAAAAAATAGAATAAAATTCGCTATTAATAGAAACAAAAAACAAACAAACTTTAGATCTTTTGGTTGTTGTTGCTTCGACTCTAATGATAACACTTGCTGCCGATAGGCAAGCATTTGCCGCTTCAGCGATTCGAGGCGTACGATTCCTTCAAATTCTACGTGTTCTACATGTTGATCGACATGGTGGTACTTGGAGATTATTAGGCAGTGTTGTTTATATACATCGACAAGTAAAAATCAAAAGTATTTTGTTGTCGAAGAACACGTTTCTTCTGTTAGGAATTGATCACAACATTATATATCGGATTTCTTGCGTTAATTTTCTGTAGTTATCTTGTTTATATCGCAGAAAAAGATGAAAAAAATGGTGAATTACGTGGTGTTAAAGGTAATGATAGCCATTTTGAATCGTATGCTGATGCACTTTGGTAAGTTCAAATGAGATCTATTCGATATTGAATAACTATATCTATCTTATTTATGTTTTTTTTAGGTGGGGCGTTATCACAATAACAACCATAGGGTAAGAACGAATCTTTTCCTTTCCTTTACGGTGTTCTTCTTTTTCTGTTTTATTTTAATTAGTTACGGCGATGTGTATCCTGTGACTTGGTGAGTCGATAAAATATTTATATTTCGATTTTGGTAAATAGAATATTATTCTTCTTTTTTTAATGATAGGCTTGGAAAAATCATTGCAGCGTTCTTTGCCATATTTGCAATCTCATTTTTTGCACTACCAGCCGTATAAACCTAAATTTCAAGAGAATTGCATAAGATAAACAAACAAGTTTTGTTGTTTTCTGTAATTTATTAGGGAATACTCGGTTCAGGTTTTGCTCTCAAGGTACAACAGAAACAACGACAAAAACATTTCTCTCGTCAAATCCCCGCTGCAGCCACATTGATTCAAGCTGCATGGCGTGTTTACGCAAGTGCACCGGGCTCGAATTGTGTTGCAACCTGGAACGTCTATTTACATGTCGGTGAACCAACTGTCTCCTCGCCAACACATAAACCTTATTCGAACAGTGGCAGTCAAACATTTGGAGGTCATTTGCAAAAATAGAACAAAAACAAACTAATTAATTATTTATTTATGATTTAGAACGAACGGCAGAGAAATTACGTTATCTACGTTTATCATCAACACACCGAAAGAGTCGTTCGAAACGAAATAGTCAAGCTATGCCAGCATCACCGAATCTTCTTCAATCACCGGTGCCAAGTGAAGGCCGTAGTTCGACATCGTCGGCATCGAATACAACCGGCTGCTATTTGATGAATAATAATGATCATGATGATGAGGATTTCGAAGAAGAACCAATTAAACTGTGGTCGTACGTATTGTTATTGTTCATCATTATTCTCCGATTAAGAGAGAACATTCTCGTTAAATCAATTAGACGGAAATATAATTAGATTCATTCAAACAAAAAAACAAACACGAAAGAGATTTGCCGTTTTTTTTTTGTTTCTTTTTTTAGTTTAACCGAAGATCATAAACGAATGATACGTTGTGTAAGGAAAATGCAGTTAATTGTTGCACGGAATCGTTTTCAAGTACAGAAATCGTTTATTTCTTTTCATTCAATGAATCATTCTTTGCTTGTAGCAAGCGAGAAAACCGTACGATGTTCGTGATGTACTGGAACAATATTCACATGGACATATTAATATGATGATGAGAATTAAAGAATTACAACGAAAGTGAGAGAATTGATTTTAATCTTTTTTTTTTCGTATGTTGTTTTGTTTTAGAATTGAACAAACAATTGGCAAACAAACGCTAGGTCCGAGTGATGATCGTGCAAAATCAACTGTTCTTGCACGAATGCAACGTGTCGAAGGCACAATGAATGATATGGGACAAACTATGGAGAATCTTTTAGTTCTATTGAAAAATGTCGATGAGAAATTAGATCGATTAGTACCAAATAATTCAACTCGATTGACAAAACCAATTATGTCACATATGAATGTAAAGTTTTCTTCGGTTCCAGAAGAAATTCCATAGTGTGCGTGTGTGCATGCGAAAGAAAGAGAGAGAACTACGTATATAAATTCAATGTTTTTCTTTTTCGTCTTTGTTTCCATAAATAAATACATGAGAATTTCTAGAGATCAGAAACGAGACGAGTTGTAAGAGGATATGAATCGATGGATGGAATACGTTTTAATTCTTGAATTTGATGTTGAATAGGTAAGGTTCGAGATGTTCGTGGTCGAAGATCAAGCCGTATGAAATCATTTGTTGGTTTTTTCTTTTTTTTCTTCTTCTTCAATGACGAAAGATAACGTCGGTAAGAAATGAAATTATAACAAAGATAATAAAGAAGGATAAATCCAAGAAAACTTAATAGGCAAAGTATGTAGATACCAGTACGATCTGCTTTTGCATTTGATGATGAAACAAATATTCGATGTGTATGATCGATATGAGATTTGTTTGATCCAGACATTACATTGAAATGACGAACAATATATTTGATGATAGTGCATTCTCTTTTCTTATATCTGTTATTGTAATCTGATTTAACGGCGACAATTGTCGGACTGTTTATTTAATTAGAGTCGAAGATAATTCTATTATTCTTTCAAGTTAAACAAAAATTTGCTTTCTTTATCTTGTGTCAACATTAACCTATGTTCTTATCAGAAGTCGTCGATTTGAGTTTCATTTTTGTGAGAAAAAAGTATGGCAACAGCAACAACCAAACCGTGTTGTGTATCTTGTGAAAGAGAAATACCTATTTTGAAATGTGGAAGTTGTTGGATAGCAGCAGAAACTAAAGAAGAAAGACATGCATTGATACAACAAGTAAACGATTGGGAATGTAACTCAATTAATGAAATAAGACAAACAGCTGAAGAAGCTAGAGTATTAATTCGAAAACATACTACTGACCGTATTACGCAGGTGAAAGATAGGTTTACTCAATTAACTGCGCAACTGCAACAAGTTCATGCTGAGAATGCGTTTGCTCCAGAAAAAGTGAGCAAATGGCAAGAAGAGCTAATATATCTGACAAAACAGTTAACAGCGCCAATAAGCATTAAAGTTCATCAAGCGCCTTCACAAATCATAACGAAAATTCTTGTCGATTTACCAGGTATAGCCTAATAAAAAATATTAAAGGAAAGAAAAGATTTATATCTAATTTTAATTGTTTATAGCGGTACCAGTTATACCAAATATTGGTGCTAACGTCAAATGGATTCAGAATGGTACAACTATTGCTGGAGGAAATGGAGCTGGTACCGGACTAAATCAACTAAACAATCCATGGTGTATATATATTGATGATGACCAAACAGTTTATGTAGCTGATTACACAAATCATCGCATAGTAGAATGGAAAAATGGTGTAACAAGTGGTAAGATAGTAGCTGGTGGAAATGGAGCAGGAAATCAAGCAAATCAGTTGAATAATCCAACAGCTGTGATTGTTGATAAGGAGACTGATTCCTTGATTATTGCTGACTCCGTTAATGCACGAGTGGTACGATGGCCTCGTCAAAATGGTAATACAGGAGAAATTATTATATCTGGTGTCAGTTGTTATGGTGGATTAGCAATGGATGGTTATGACTATCTTTATGTTACTGACTTCAACAAACATGAAGTGAAACGATGGAAAATAGGTGATGAAAATGGCATAGTTGTTGCCGGCGGTAATGGTTCAGGCAATCGACTGGATCAACTGAATAATCCATGTCATATTTTTGTCGATCAAGATCATTCAGTATATGTGTGCGATTCCAACAATCATCGTGTAGTAAAATGGATGGAAGGTTCAAAAGAAGGTATTGTTGTAGCTGGAGGTCAAGGTGCAGGAAGTAATTTAACACAGTTATATGGTCCTTTTGGAGTAGTAGTTGATCAGTTAGGTACTGTGTATGTCGCTGATTTGAGTAATCATCGAGTCACACGTTGGTCGAAAGGAGCTACTCAAGGTGTTGTTATTGCAGGTGGTAATGGATCAGGTTCAAACCAAAATCAATTCAATGGTTGTATCCATTTAGCATTCGATCAGAAAAATAATCTCTATGTCTGCAATAACAATAATCATCGAGTGCAAAGATTTAATATCGATCCAAATTCTGTTTAGAAAATGTTTACTAATTCAAATGCGTGACTTTTCTGATATTCTAAATAAAGTTTTGAACTCTTCACAAGAAAACTCAACTAATAACTTCATATGATGACGATATTCATCAGATTAAAACAACTATACGCATATTATTTGTCATTCTTCCCAATCTATTTCTCATCTACTATTAGGACAAGTTCAATCAAGCATATATTTACTCATTACATTCGAAATAGTCAAGATAAAATCAATGATGTGTATAAATCGAACATAAATGTACGAACGATAAAAAAGTAAATATTAAGTTCTATAATAGTGTATTCAATGGATCCTCAACCAAGTCCAAATGAGCGTTCAAAAATAATTATTTATATTGTTTCATCTGTATCATTTATTCTATGTTCGATTATTATTAGCGTTGGTCTCGGTGTAGGACTTGGTCTTGGTCTTCGAAGAAGATCAAATAATGACAATCATATTCTCGCACCATTGAATGTCAAATGTCAATATATCAATTCATCTTCTTGTGGTTGTTCAGCAACCAAACCAATTTTCACTTCCTCGAGAATTGTCAATGGTCATACAACAAATGCTCATTCATGGCCATGGACTGTTGCTCTCTATCTTCATAATTCTATACTTTGTCATGGTTTTCTTGTTACTGATGAACATGTCATAACTGCTGCACATTGTATTCCAACATCGTCTCCTTTATCTTTGCAAGTTTACATCGGTATGCATTTACGTTCATCTCTTGATCATATTCAAATACGTAATGTTTCTCAAATACGAAAACATCCTGACTTTATTCGAACTACTCTTTTAAATGATATAGCAATATTAAAACTAACAAGTAAAATCATTCCAACGAACACTGTTGGTCGATGTTGTTTACCAACAGCTGCATTTTTACCCACGATCGGTGAATCTGCAGTCGTTGTTGGTTGGGGTAGAACACGTACAGATGATAATAACAGTATATCAGACAGTTTACAACAAACTATCGTTCAAATTCAACAATGTCCAACAAATGAAAACTCAAATACACAATTCTGTGCTGCTTATAAAGATCATGATGCTTGTCAAGGCGATAGCGGTGGTCCATTGATGACCAATGTGAACAATCGATGGACATGTACTGGTATTATTAGTTACGGTTTAAGTTGTGGCAATGGAGGTTTCTATACTCGAGTAGCACACTATCGAACATTCATTGACAACGCTATCAATTCAATGTAATCGTATATCATTAGACGAAAAATGTACTTTAACAATTTTTATTGCATATGGTTTTCTTTAATGATTGAGAGAAAGACATGATTTCTTTTATGAAGGATGATGCATAATATAGATAGAAATGGAAATGGCATTCATTAGTAACTTCTTTTTCTTGTTTTAATGTGTAATTAAGAAAAAACATCATATTTATAGAAGATGAATTTTATTCTGTATACATTCATTCGTTTTTTTTCCCTTCACTAAAAATGACTTTAAGTTTACGAGACCGTGCTAAAGCAGCAACATCAGCTTTATCAATTACCCTTAAAGCTTGTACTATAATCATTGTTGTTGGAACAGCTCTATTCATCATTGCTCTGGGTATTGCACTTGGAGTAGGCTTTGGAGTTGGCGGTAGAACACGCGTTACACATCCAGTTACACTTGCACCGCCGATATTTACTTGTGATCAGTCAGCAGCTTGTGGTTGTGCAACAACTCAACCCGTATTTTCATCGCGTATTCTCAATGGTCAAACAGCTGCTTTCAATAGTTGGCCATGGATAGTTTACTTAACAAATCCGTTGTCGCCCCGAACATTTTGTACGGGTTTTATTATTAGTGAACGATTCGTACTCACATCAACGCTATGTGTTGCTCAATATGGATTTAATGTAACGGTTACTGTCGGCGCTACAAATTTTCAATCACTTTGGGGTGGAATTAATGTCACAAATTCAACATCTATAACAAATCTAGCGAATGGTATTTCGATTGTTACTCTCATGACAAATTTAACATATAATTCAATAGTTAAACCTTGTTGTTTAACAACCAGTCTCTCGCAACCAGCGATAGGGACGCATGGTGTTATCGCTGGGTGGGGAGAAACATCAGCAAATGCAATAGGCACTCCGGCTATGAATCTACAGCAAGCTGTCGTGCAAGTAGTCAGTCCAAATCAATGCGGTACAGGCTCAACCTTAGGTGCAAATGATACGATGCTATGTGCAAGTTTTAATAGCGTTGCTGCGTGTCCAATCGATGCTGGTGGACCATTAATGGTTAATATGAATAATCGTTGGACATGTGTTGGTGTTATTACCAAACAAACATCATGTCAAAATCAGATTAGTTTCGCTCGTATCGCTCCATTTGTTAGCATGATCAATAATATTACTGGTATATACAATTTTCCTTGGCAACTGGCGGTTTAATATTCTTTTTTATTGACTCGTAAGAAATCGTTAGACAATTATTATTCATAATATTCTCACGCTTTTTTTTCTCGTCCTACCTAATAAAATATTCTTTTACAAAAGCCCCTTTAGCTAACTAAGATAAAACAAAACACGAGAGAGAAAAAAAGCCATCCGGCGTATTAGGGAAGTGACGACCTCATTCGATTCGATTCGCTTCCATATTTTACCTTCGATATACATATATACATTTCACTTTAAATATTTATCACCTTGTGATTGATAAAACAAATCATTTCAAATGTATACTTTTGTTATATTCTTAATCCTTGTTTCGCATGTTCTCAAAATCCAATGCCAACAAGGCATATCATGCGCGTTAGTCATTGAATTTTTCAGGTGATCGGTTGTTCTGTTATCTCTATGGTTATTATTTTCAGGACAAATTGTTCGATTAATGACGAACAATGTTGGCAGCAAGCATTGATCTATCGTTCAGCGGAGTTAGTCGATCGACTTTTTCAATTCAGTAGTCTTTCTGTTTATCTCAATTCATTTCAATCTTTTCATCCAAATTCATCTAACGTTAGTGTTTCATTTCAATAAAAGATCTTACATCTATCTATCTCTCTCTTTAGTGGACTAATACAATCGATATTCTCAATCAATCATTAACTGATCATCTCATTAATGAATCTCAAAGTGCTCAATTAAATACTAGTCTATTCGAAGACACACGAGATCATCTATTACAACTTGTATGTCAAATGATTCTCTATATTCGATAACATCTCTTTTTTTTCTTCTTCTTCTTCTATTCAGTGTAACAATCTAAGTAATAGTTCGGTTAAAATTTCCGTCAGACAACTTCCACCTCTATCCTGTCCTCAATTTACTTGTTCATCAGATCGACTGAATTATATGGTGCTATTCATTGTAACTGCAAGTCTATGTGGTTTAGTTTTCATTATATGTCTCGTTCAAACAATAAAAACACATCGACAATCGACGTCGTCTTTTCAACATACAATCCTTCAACATTCTCTTTCAACTACAAATACCAGTGTTAATTCCTAGAGAGAAAAACTAATAAAAAAAAAGAACTATCAGGAATATTCTGTTATGTTGTCTTTCATCTCTTCTAGATAATTATTAGTCGATGCATTATTCCTACTGTCTTTTGTTGTTCGTCGTTTCATTTGTTAATTGTGAACGAGATTTATTTGTTGGCACATGCAGGTAGAGAAAACAAAATCAAACTTTGATAAGTACAGTCGACCTTGAAGAGAAAAAAATTTCCTTCCTATAAGACATAGTTTTTTTTTCCTCGTTTCAAACATGCGAGAATTTAATGTAACTAAGCATGAAACCGTTAAAACTCTCTGTCGATTTTTTCTTCTTCTTCGTTGTTATTTAGTCGAAAGTGTAGTTCTCGAATGGGCACAGTTGATTGCTGGAAACGAACGACAAACAGCTTTGCTTATGGTCTTTCGACAGCACTCGTCGATTATTGTCAATTAATTCAACATCTAGATTCAAATCAATGGCTAAATACAACGAAAACAATTCTCTTTCAACAAATCGACAAATACAATATCAATCCAAAAGTTCGACAATTGAAAAAATCTGACATTCAAGATCTTTCTCTCTTACTTATTCATCAGGTTTATACAACACCCTCAATTCTTCTTCTTCTTCTTCGATTTTAATTCACTTCTTCTTCTAGTGCTTCCAATCATTTGCGCCATTGTCATCTCAACCTTCGTGTCCTTCATGTACAATCAAGCAAACACAGTCAATCAACAAATGGCGATATCTAAGTATCACTTTTCTCTCGATTTCTTTCACACTTTTTCTTGTCATTCTATTTCTCTTCTTCATTCATAATCGTCGTACACGATTATCTTATCATGTTGTGAATTGAATTCTTTGGTCTGGTATTTTTTTTCTAGATCAAAAAACGAACAAACCATTATGATTCCATTTTCTTCGCAACAGGCATTAATTTTCTACGAAACAATCAAAGGTATGGACGTGGTTGTTTTTATTATTTTCTTTGACGAAATCAAGAGAAAAAAAAATAGATAGATAATAATAGTAGCAGTACGTAAGCGTACAAAAACGAAAAACAAAGCAAAAAAAAGACAGACTTTGGAAATTTAAAGACGAGACAATAGATATTCTATACAGATTTTTATTCACATTGAAAATTTGGCACGATGGCATCTTCTGTATTGTTGACCGTTGTTGTTGTTGACGTTGTTTCGGTACTGTTATGATTGCTAGTTGAATTGGAATAGGAATCGTCATAGATTGTTGAATGTAGATCTCGATCAGTATGAAACCAAACATGCCCGAGAATATCCTGAGGTAGAAGACGTTCATCAGGTTTGATTCGAATTAACGAACGAAGCAATGAACGAGCTTTGATAGAAATTGTTCGAGGTATATCCGGACGGCAACGACCGATTTTAATGAACAAACCGACTAAAGTTCGATCACAAAATGGATATCGGCCGAATAGCATCGTATATAAAATAATTCCTGAAAAATTCAAATAAATAGAAAATACTTTTTTCCATTCTCTTTCAATTTTGTTTACCCAAACTCCATGAATCAGCTAGTTTGCCTGAATACATTTGTCGATTGAGAACTATCTCGGGACATGCATACACCGGACAGGAAAAACGTGAAGAGACTAAATCATCGTTGGATGTCGATGATGAAAGCATAATTGCTTCATCGAGTCCTGTGAGAAGTAATTGTGAATGTGTACTATTGTTATGATGAAAGATAATCTTGCGTAATTTCAAGTCACGTACGATTAAACCAACACGATGACACATTTGTAGAGCTCGAACAATCTGAGAAAATAATTGTCGACATTCGTTTTCATTGAGACGATGTTTATCTGTGATGTATGTGTGTAAATTATTCGAATAATTTCGATAGAAAACAAAACCGGTCTTATCATGAGTGAGAACATCATGAAAAAAATGGAGATGATTTCGAGCTGCAATTTCTTCGATTGTCATAGAATTTATCAATTGTTTGTTGACGTTCGATGCTAATAGAAGTGATGCAAGACGTTGATAGGGTTCGAGACGTTGACGAAGATTTTCGATGGGATATTCTTTGTAGAGAAAAGCGTCACCTGTATGAATGTGTCGTGCACATTTGAAATCGTCAAGTTTCGTTTCACTTAATTCATAATCACCGATTAAACGAAGAGCTGGAGGAAGAGAGGAGGAGGATGTCGTCGATGCTAATGTAGCAAATGGATTGACTAAAACAACGGTATCAGGTGTTAGAGGACCAGAGGAATCAATCGATGGCGTGGAAGGATTGGAAGATAATGATCGAAGAAATTGAAGATCATGACGTTTTATCGATGTTGAAGATTGATGATGCGAATTTTGAGAAGACATTTAAGAAATGTAAATAAATTAGACGTTGAAGGAGAATTTTTTTAAAGTTGTTCGACAATATCTGACGTGAATATCAATGTAGAAAAGTTACTAGAAAGAAAGAAATTTGTTAGCATACTTAGACGATTGTACGACTGTGTATATGTATTTATGTATGTGTGTGTGTAGTAAAAGAAGAAGAAAGAACAAGAGAAATGAGAAGGTGTTGTTGCGAAATCAAGCTATCATTGCGCAAGTCATAACTAAACTCAACCGCTGGTTGCTCAATCGTTGGCTAGAATTAGAGAATAAATCTTACGCAATGGTCATTTCATAAACTAGTGACATTCTCGAACACTTTTCCCTTTAGTGTGAATCATCATTGATAATTCAGCAGCAATCAAAAAAAAAGACAATGAAACTCATATGTGTGTGTTCACTTTTTTTTTGCTCCTCGGTAGTCGACATACATATATACGAATGTATCTGTTCGTGACCTTCCGTTCATATGCAAAAGGCGACGAGGAGGACGTTCTTTTTCTTTCTCTCTCTCTCTCTTTCTCTCCCTCGTTCAATGTCTGATGCCAATCAAACATTTGTATTGAATATGTACATTGGCGAGTACAGTTAAGAGAACTTACTCGTCTGTGTATGTATATATGTATCACACTCTATCTAGACTAGACACGCTCATGTTAATGAGAAAAAAAGAAGAAAAAAAAACGATGAAGAAGGACGAGGGCAAGAGGGCATAAGACAAACACACGCACACACATAAGCAGAGAAAACATTAGATGATTACTCCTACCCATTATTAATGATATGTGTATTTACAAAATAACCAGTAGCCAAAAGTCCAGTGAATAAATTTGATTGTTGAGAAACGTTTATAAGACCATATGAATATTTATTAGCCATGCTCAGTAATCAACACACTGCACTAATATATATTCAAATTGACGTAATTTAAAATCTTACGAAATAACGAATGATTCGGGATTTTCTATCTCAATATTGTTTGCAAGTCTTTTTTTCTTCTTCTTTTTTCAAATAACGTGTAATCTACGCGTGTATAATGTCGAAAGAGAAAAAGAATCGATGAATTTATATAACGTAATGACGTCGTTCGAAACAGAAAGAAGAAAGGAAAAAAGCCACCAGTACAAAACACCAACATTAACTTGACACGCAATACTTTCGTCATCCTTTTTTTTGCTCTTTCTCCACACTAATATTACCGTCCATTCCTTCGCTCTTCTCCTTTTCTTTCGCGAATCCACGAGAATTGCAACAGTGATGACGACACGAAACATTATCATCATCATCATTCTATCCTAATAGTAATTTCAGACAAAAACACACAAGGGCACATGCACCTCAACATACAGAACGAATAAAGAAGAAAAACAAAAAGAGTCATCCTGACGTAAACATATTTTCTTCTTCTATTTTGATTTACCTGGTACAGTGTACTCTGAGTCATATTCGTACTGTTCTCATCGGACATTAAATGTAATTTCATCATTGTTCTAGGTTGGGACGTACGTCATCTCGAACATGATGTCATCTATTGGGATATTGTTGTTGTAACAACATTAGATATCGTACAAAAAGACGCTTATGATGCTCTCATACAACAACGTTCAACAATTAATCGTATTCCACTTGGTGTTGACTATATTGTTATAACTGATCCGGGCAAGATTGGTAAGAATTGATTCTTATGTCATCTTAGAACGTGATTAGACTTCTTTCGAAGAAGACACTCACTCATTCACTCACATACATGAACATGTTAAGTAACACGGCATAGAATGATGATATAATAAAGACATATACATACACATACGCTTCGATCATTTTCAATGGATTTGAAAGAAACAAATTCATCTTCTTCCTCTTCTTCTTCTTCTTTACATAATCAATATGAAGGAAAATGTTGTAACAACATATTGAGTGACTATACAAGATCGATTATTAGCATTTGACTAGTGATAATTCCAGATAGTAGGACGACATTTTTATGTAATTCTTCGTATACAATAGAGAGCAAATTTGAGCGATCTATCTCACTCAATTCTGATTACATCATTTTGAAAGAACTATAATCATATTACGAAATAGAATAAATGTATAAAAAAAAAGAGAGAGAAGAAGTCAAATAGTTCCTTTTGCTAAATGAATGCACAGACAAGGTTTACGTAACGATGCACTGAGAGATTATGCAAAAAATGTCGTCAAGGACAAGGTCATTGATTCATCGAGATTAAAATTTTTCATTTGCTCTTTTCGAGGTAATGGCGGAAGTACGATGCATGCAATGCATGTACTCCAAGAGAAATACGGTTGGGAAACACTTCGACAAAAACGAATTCTATTAATTCACGCAGGCGGTTATTCACAGCGTACGCCAACAGCAAGTTGTCTGGGCAAAATTGCCACGAGTATACCGAAAGGTTGGCCAACTTATGATCTATTCGATATTAAATTAGCTTTGTATTCATTATTTCCTGCGCGTATGCCAAATGGTGGTGTTTTTCTTTGCTCATCGGATACAATTGAATTCTTCGATGAATCGAATACACAACTCGATTGGACATTGAGCGATGATTTTGTTGCGTTTGCACATCAGTCATCGTTACAAATTGGTACGCAACATGGTGTTTATGTTCTTGATCCGACCGATAAACGTAAATGTTTATGCGTTTTACAAAAGCCAACTATTGAACAAATGAAATCTCATAAGGCGATTTGGTGTCATGGCGAAGAAGAATTCGTTTATACCGATAGTTTATATTATTTTAACATGGATGTTGCTCAACGTTTAGCTCAAATCTATCGTAAACAAGCTCCAATCTATTGTGAAATCGATTGTTACGGTGATTTTATGAGTCCGTTAGGTATCTGTCCATTACCTCGACCTTCATCGTCATCGATCAACGACGATCCTCAACGCTTAAAAATCCGACAAAAAGTCTACGATTCATTACTTGGTTGTCATTTACAAGTCGTTATTCTTCATAAATCCTCATTTAATCACACAGGTACAAACGAAGAATATCTCGATATTTGCTGTGGCCTTGGTCAGACAGGTCAAGAGATTTTTCAAGAATTAAAATTAGAAAAACATGTAGCATGTCGAGTATTCGATGAAAGTCGACATGATACCATCGATTTTTGGCACGGAATTCTTCCTGCTTTACCTCATGGCGACACGCTGCATCATCAACCGTCGGCGCCCGATGTTCACGGTTGTGTTATTCATAGTTTTATTCATCCGAAATGTCGAACATCAAAACGATCGTTACTCGAATATTGTTCAATTGGCATACCGATTGAAATCGGTGATAATTCGATATTGAGCAATATCACACTGTTAACATATTCGAATGTTCTTCAATTACCTGCCAATTTAATCGTTCAAACAATTCCGCTGACCAATGAACGATTTGCAACATTTGCATTCGGTTTCTACGATAATATGAAAGCGAATCATTCGTCTGAACATCCGATCACATATTTCGGACAAACATTAGGCAATCTAGCGAAGAAACTTCACTGTCAACTCAATGATCTTTTTACGAATGAGAAAAATCAATCACTTTGGACATTAAAAATCTTTCCAATAACATCGAATGCGAATGAATCTTTCGAAAAAACACTTCAATTAATCGTATCGAATGAGCATCTCTCAACAAAATATGAATACATATCAATCGAAGAAATTCTCAAACATCGTGATATAACATTAACCATTCAATATCGTTCGAATATAATCAATTGTACATAATAAAAAAAAATTAGCTTTTTCTGGGTTCGCTTTTTCAATAGATATAATCAATAAAACAGATTACGAATTCTTCTTTATAGAATATCGTGTTTTGGTTTTTTTTATTATTTTCTGTTTTGACTCTTGCTCTGTCTGCTTTCTTTTTTTCTTTCTCATCACGAAAAACAAACGAAAAAGAAAAAGAAATTATATTCAACAAGAGAAGAAACGTTGTTTAATCGTAGTCACCTAAAACGAGAATTCAAAGAAAAAATATTAAAAAACAACGAATAATTTACTGTAATCAATGGGTTCAGCGTCTTCATCGACGTTTAAATTCTGTAAATCGACTTTGTATCGAAGGATACCTCCGACACCGCCGAAACCTCGAACGAATTGTGAACCTTCTTGACTTTTATCAGTAACGATTTCCAGTGTCGAACCTAGACGAAAGACAAAACATAGATGAGCAAACAAACCGATCCGTTTCTCTTTTACCAAAATTCTTATAATTATTTGCAAACCATTCGAGTAACGGCATTTCTTCGACATGTTCGTATTCGACTCCGGATTCTTTATCTTGAAAATGTGATTTTTCTTTTTCTTGATCGGATCGTAAGTGTAAAACTTTGGTTTCTTGTGTTTGAGGATTACGTAGAACATAACGCATAACATCGAAATTCTCCCAGACAATCAACGTTTCGACAGCGCCCATTTCCAGAGCTTTCAATGTTTCTTCAACGCCGAAACAATATTGACCTGAATCTCTCGAAACTTCGTCGAAATATCGACCGATAAGTTTTTTCTCTTGAATAAATTTCACATCGCCGAGTGTTTCAGCGGACAATTCAATGGCCTGATTGAAACCATTCTCACCGCCATAGGACACGTCGACTCGTTTGAGAACTTTAACCTGTAGACGAGGATCGAACATATCCGATTGATGAAGTTCAGTTTTGAAATCAGCTAGACCAGCAAGAATAATCCCTGTGACATTGACTTTATCATCGGTGATGAAACATTGAACAGCTGTTTCAGCAACTTTACGAACGAAATTGTGACGTTTCTCCATACGAAGACGAGCGAAACGAAGAGCACTTTGACCTCCTCGACCGTGTTTCTTCGGTAGATCGACGGTGAATTTCGTGATGACTTCACGAGCATTGCCTTGTAGCGTTCCGAATAATGCACCATTACCATCCATAACAATAAAACCAAACCGAGAATCATCAGCTAACAACGCTTGCAATGCTTCGGTATGAAATTTATTGTCACAAAGATAGAGCGAAGTATTAATGGGTTTGAATGGTTCGAAGTCGATGTTCACTTTCTTTTCTTTACCATCTTCTGTCACTATTGTCCCACAGTAGATAACAAGACCGTTGTTTGGTACTTTGTTGTAAAGTTTAAGTCGAGCTTGGACAGAAGTGATTGCTGATAGAACTGATAGACGATTGACACGTGATTTAATATTCGATGCTGTTCCGTATTCATCTGCGAGCATTTTAGCAATACGTGGCACTTGATCACGAGGTGGAATGATCAATGAAATCATGCTTGTGCCGTTGCCTCTTGCTGCTTCTAGACTTTTAATCAGCTTTTTTATTTTCCACATTTCGACATTTTTGTCTGATGATTCCGACGTTTGTTCAGCCATTCGGTTGGGATGTTATCAACACCGGGTTCTAAACAAAATTCTACTCAATAAAACAATGTACTTTCGAAATTTCAAATGAAGAAAAAACAACAGATAATTGCAACATCAATTGAGCCTCATCGAAAGATGAATAAACCTGACGAACGAATCTTATGACAAAGCTAGTGGCGCACGATTATCAATCGATGATTAAAATACCAGTATTAAAGTAGTCGAAAAAGAATTTTCGAAAATTTTCGTTGATGAACAAATTATTTCTTGATTTTCAAAACAGAGACTTTTTTCGAGTCGAATCGATTTTTTCAATTGAAATTTTCATTAAAATCCTCGAAAATTAATCAACAGATGGTGTTGCTAGACGGGTGTCGTTTTATTTCAAGAACGAAAAAAAACATTAACTAGACCAGCCGACAAATGTACCATCATCAGCACGTTGAACTTTTCGTACTTCGACAACAGCTTGTTGAGGAATACCACCGTAAATATGTGGAAAAAGTTCTTGCATATCAGTTGCTTCTTCCCATTTTATTGGCGAGCCTAATTCTTCGACTTTATTTGTATCGAGAACTAATAAAACGAAATCTTGAGGATCATCTCGATAGAAACGGTTGGCTATTTTAATCATTAATTCATCACCACGTGTACAATGAATAAATCCTTCTTGTTCGTATGGAATAGGAAAATAAAGTTGATCCTTCGGCCATGAAGACCAACGTTCGGCCGGTGCAAGATGATAGATAAGATTCATATTTGCCACGTATACGACTTATTCGTTTCTGTATGATATCGAAATAAAGAATAGAAACACGAAATAAAAAAAAAACAAAACGTGGATTCGACTTATCGAACCAATGATTTATTGTTATTGTTATCTTTCATTTTATTTGATTTAATCCCATTTCCCGAAGGAAACGGGTGTGGACCGAACTCGACGGCACTGCAGTGTCGAGACGATCCGTGGCACAGGTCCGAGTGAACCCGGGTGATCCTGGCCCATGTCCAAAAATCCGCTTGAAAGAGCCTGGCCCCAATGGGACCAGCGCCGGCTTTCAAACCGACGAGAACAGATACTACACTTTGATCTTAGCCGAAAAGGCCGAGAAGCGATACCGAATTTTGCATTTCGACGTTCGCGATATTCTCCACGTCTTTACACTTTTCTATATTTGAATCAGTTATGACGAAATTCTCTTCATCAAAACACGTCATATTTTCCTTATAACAAACAAAGGTATTAAGAAAGAAAGAGAGAGAGGTCACTACAGCACGCGTGTTTTCTTACATTAAAAGCGATGTGTCGGGACAACAGAAATGCCGTACTGTCCACATCATCGAATCTAATTGCTTATTACAACTTACCAAGAGGTAAAGATCGCCTCCGATCACATACACGTTGCGATGACGAAAACGTGCGAGTCGATAGCAGTATTGACTTGCCAGAGCAACACTTTTCAAAAACAAAACTATAAAAATAGAATTTCGACTCTGATTTACAAAAAACACATTGTTCTAAGAAAATGAAAATATTTTCACATGTTACTGATGCATTGACACTGTTATAGTGCTAATTTTTTTCTTGTGAATTAATAAAAGTGTCGCTCTGGCAGACTAGTATGATTACCAGTCCGCACATTTTCGTCATTGCAACATGTGTGTGATCGAATGGGATCTTTACCTCTTGGTAAGTTGTAATAAGCAACTGCATTCGATGTTGACCAGAGAACGACATCTCTGGAATCTCTACACATCGCATGTTAACTGATTTGCTAATCACTATTAATCTTAATCTTATACATTCATTTCAAATAATGATTCATTACATGAGCAAATGCAATATTCTTTTAATTTTTATGAAAGAATTTGTCAAGTACTTGATTCTGTCACTGGTTGAATAGTAATGTGATGAGTATGAAAGTGCATAGAATGAATGATTTTCATTATTCATAGTTGGCAAACTAAAAATAGTAACGTCAACAAACGTTGACTGCTTGAATTGATTTCAAATTGAGACAATATTGTCAAGAATCGATGACTTTCTGTCTGATTGAATTAGATATTTTGAAGGGCAGGTCGAAACATCGGAATGTCAGTTTATAAATATAACCATTCAACATTAATTCGTGGTAATAGGATCTGAAATGTATTTTCTTTTAAGTGATGATCGAAAGCAGACATTAGATTATACATCTCAATCATCTTCGATTGTTTGATTAGCAAAAAAGAAATTCAATCTCTCATCGATATAATATGTGTCTAGTACAGGAATTGATTTGTCATCCGTTGTGTATACATACACACACGGACCGTGATTTGTGTCACTTCATGTGGCGTTGTACTCACAAGATGAAAGAAAAATAGAAGAGAAAAAAAAAGGTGGCCAGCTCAAACTTTTGATCCTCTTTTTTTTTTATTATTCAATGCAAGACATTTGAGCAGTTGAAAGTGAAGAAAGAAAAAGAAGGGAGGAGAGAGAGAGAAGAAAAAAACGACGATTGATTGAATGAAATGCCAAAAAAACAGTACATCGAGCAAAGAAAAAGAATGACGACAAAGAGACAGAGAGAAGAAGAAGAAGAGAGTAAAAGATTTCATTCAAAATAAACTGAAGTGGACGGTAGTAGTAGTAATATTTGCCCATTTAAACAATTTCTTCTCCGTCGTCTTATTAAAGAAACAAACTGTACTAACACACATGTTTGCGTGACCGACTGAAAAAAAAATCATTCAGGTAAATGAGAAAGTTTTTTTTTATATGATTATTATGATGATTATGTTGTTATTGCTCTTTATTAATATATGTACGCATACATTGAAGATAGCATTTATCAACTAAACGAGAATGGTAATCTAAACAGAAGAGTAAAAGGGCAACAACAGTCAAAAGATGAGTTGAAGTTTTTTTTTTTCGATTTCTCAACACGTTTACCTATCTTGATTTTCAAGGTAAATCAACAGCACTCATCATCCTCGTCGAGATTTTCGCGAGTGTCTACATAAGCAACTCGGTTTCTTTCATTCTCTCTCTTTGCGCTAAAATGACAATCAAATTCAAGGTGAATTTCTCTTCACGTTCTTCCGTTGTTTAACAATTTCAAATCTTCATCTTCTTTCCTCGTTTTTTTTTTCTTGATTATACGTCAAACGCCACACACATGTATACGCCAGATTTTTTTCCTTCAGATCCGATTTCTTTCTCATCTACGATTTCATTCGCATAAGGTATTTCTCGTTTTTTTTCTTCTTCTATTCTGATTATCAGTTAAAGCTTTCTTTTATTTGAACATTTGTTCAATACGTATACGTACATATTCTTACATCATCTTGTGTTTTTTGCGTTCATCATAGATTGTTATTCTCAGTCGAAGAATTTTACTCCGAAAAGAGATTACGCAAAGCAAAAAAAAAACGCCTACTACTTTTCGTAGCTTAACGCTTGATCACAAATATCATTTGTATGACAACGAAATAATAGAGAGAGAGAGACGGAGAGAACCCTGATGTATAAAACATGTTGTAATGTTCAAATATTGAAATTGTTCAAAAACTTATCCACATGCACGAACGCGACGATTGTACGTCTGCTTATTGAAAAAAGGATTCAATTGAGAGATCAAAGATAACGAAGAATTAAAACAATAACATTCATTCGATTAATCTCTAAATCGAAGGATGAGAAACCTTTGTCAAGCCTTACGTTTCAATGAATTCATCAAAAGAATACATAATAAAACTTATTTAATATATAATGTATATATATATGCGTATATTTATAGAGATTCTTTTTCACAGATATTATTATTTATTATTGTGATATAAAACAAAAAAATTTCGTTTATTCAATGAAAATTTTTCGTTATGTCGACTCGTCATTCGAAAAAATCGAGCTCAATTACAACGACAACTGACGATGATTTCCAACAATTTCAACAGATTATTAAAGATCGACGAGGTAGGTCAATAGTCTTCAAAATATCTCAATGTTTCATTTCCTCATCGTTTATAATTGGTATTATATAGCAATAATAGTTCTCTGGCGACCTTCGATTGAAGAAGGCCAGTTGTGTAGTCTTCTCGTTCATTGCTTTACCGTTTGTTTCTAAGATATTTCTTTGTCCTTGCAATGTTTTGCTCTAACTGTCGTACGTGAGACGATGTTATACTAATATCATTGACTTGCTGCTAAGCATAGGAAAAAAAGACGATGTTTCTCCTAGAGGATATAGTTCACAGAAGCAAACAGAAGAGAGAAACGAGTAATGATGGAAAAAGAGTTCGGTGTTGTCGGGAATGTATGGCGAGACGAGTAGAAGAGCATAAATATTGCAAAAAGAACTGTAGAGTATACTGATGTGTGTGTGTGTTCTTCTAACTTCTGCAGAAACATATGCATCGAGAAAGGAAAACATAAGAAGCAAAAAAAAATCGATAAAAAGAGGAAAAAAAGAGAGAGAGAGAGAAAGAGAAGGAAGCAATATCCTTCTTGGTGGTAATATAGAGATAGGCAACAGTTAGAACTTTGCTGTCATCCAATCTTCGTCACTGCTGTTATTATTATTATCACCATCGTTTTTTTCGTCGTCGTCGTCGTTGTCGTCATCGACCTCTTTTTCTATGTTCGAGAGTAAAAGAGAGTAGGAGGGCAGTCGACATCTTCATTGATTAAAACTTATCGATCACTTGACCTTGCTTATTAAAAGCTCAAACTATCTCGTCAACAATATTGGCATTAACACTGTATTAATATGGATGAACCGTTTAATCCTATTGATGATGATCCGATATGTAAGTACTTTTTCTGTAAATATCGATAATTGACTCTCCCTCTGCAAGAATAATAAAAACAAAACAAACGTCTTGTTTTATATAAAACCAATGATAAAAACAGCGGTTGACTATCCTTTTTTTTATCTTTATTGACCAATACATCTGTCTTATTTATTTAGTTTATGCATAAATATATATCTCTATGCGTATATAAATGATTTTGCCTTTGGCAAGAAAGAGAAAATTATAATTGTAAATTATCTACTTTCGAATATTGAGTGTAATTAAGCAAATGAGTAAAAGATAATTTTCTAAAAACTTTTATTTTCTTATTCGATTTCGACGTTTTTTTCTTCTTCTTCTTCTTTGGTACGCGTAAATATTAGATAGAAAATTAGTCAATACTGATGTTTGTGATATATCTGAAAGCAGTAAACAACTTGTGTTTCTCTTTACTACTGCGGTTGTCATCATTACGAGAGAGACAGAGCAAAAGAGCAAAAAAAGAAAAACGGAATAGAGGCAAATCGGCCGTCTTATCAGTCACTATTTTTCATATGCGTATATTTGATTCAAAAATAAATTAACACCCGTATATTCTTTATACCAATCCATATTGCCGATCACGATACGTTTGATCGATTTACTAATGTCCATTAATAATATGTTGTGCAGTAATCATTATAAAAAAAAAAGAAAAAAGAGGTGAGAAGAAAAAAAAGATACAGAGAAAGAGAGCAATATTATTCATATTTTGATCTGGCTATTGGCCAAAGACGAAAAAGAAGAAGAGAAACTTTCGCGTCTTTTGCCTTTTCTTATTATTTCACAATCATATTGAACAGAGTGTGCGACGCATTTGAGGTTTGTAATCTTGATATGATGTCTCGTGATGAGCAATGTATACTTTCATCTATTTTTATGCAGACGATCTTTACGTAAAAAATTTCTATTCGCCTATTTGAAATATTATACATATCAAATCATGGTCGCATCTCCCATTTATATATGAACATATGAAGTGTTGAGCTGTGTCAAATTAAACGCGACCATTCGTTCATTTCTTTTCATATTAAGCATACATTTATACATATATATATATACTACGTTTCATCAAGTAACGCCCGTTCAATAATAATAGATTATATCTTCTTTTCGGTCGAAGTTTTGGTGTATATTTTACCCATCATATCTTTTCATATTTCACATCAATAATGGTATCCACACGACGTTCTTTTGTAGACGAACGGGAAGACATCCAAAAGAAAGCATTTACAAAATGGATTAATAATCAATTAGCAAACGTACGTCAAGAATTTCTTTTTTTGATTTTCTTCGACATGAATACTTTGTTTTTAGTCCAATGCACTTGAAAAAATTTCAGATTTATTTCAAGATCTACGTGATGGCGTTATACTACTTCGATTATTGGAAGTACTCACTGGAAATGAATATGTATGTTCAATAGAAAAAAAAAACGAAATTATTTTCAATTTAAAAAAAAACACATTTTCATTAATTAGAAAAGAGAAATTGGTAAAATGCGTGTACATCATATTGGTAATGTGAATAAAGTTATAGCTGTACTTGGTGAACATGGCGTAAGCATACAATGAACGACAAGACATTAATTTTCTTTTCTTTGAATAGATCAAACTTCTTAGTATTTCATCAAATGATATCGTAGACGGAAATCCCAAACTAACACTTGCACTTATCTGGTCGATTATTCAATATTGGCAAGGTAAAGATGTTTTGAAATCAGCTGTAACAAATTCTCAACAGACAAACGTCGAAAAATTTCTCCTCACATGGTGTCAACAACAAACTAAAGGGTACAAAGGTGTTACAATCAAAGATTTTACAACAAGTTGGCAAGATGGTCTCGCTTTCAACGCACTCATTCATAAATTTCGTCCTGATTTATTCGATTACGAAGACATTTTACAGCATTCAACAGCTCGTAATCTCGAGCACGCTTTTAGCATAGCTAAAAATGTCTTCAAAATTGATCGATATTTGGACGTTGAAGGTATTTGAAACATTGTCTAGACATTTTTCCGACAGAGAAGAGAAAGAAAAAAGCTAGAGAAAGAATTTTTTGTTCCTGTTTAAATGATTAAGTACGATGTAAGATAGCCTTGAAAGTGTTGACAGATATCTTGACAATTCTATCAGTGTCATTGTCGAGTCCATATTTACGATAGAACTCGATCTAGATATATGTATGGTTTCATTTGAGAGAAGAAATGTTTTGAAATAATTCGTACATTTAGATGTTCTCTCCGAATATCCGGATAAAAAATCAATACTGATGTACGTGATGTGTCTCTTTCAACAATTGCCAACGAATAACATTGTCATCGAGGATAAAGACAAAAATAGCACATCATCAACGACGACGGCCTTAATTAATAATAATAATAATAATAATCAAACTAGCCGAAGATCGATGGAGAAAAAGGTTAGTTGCGGTTTTGTTTTGATAGATGAAACGTGTAGTAACAACATTTCCATTCTAGTCTCCATCGCCGTCACGAACTGAAATCAAAAGTCCATTGATATCAAATCAATTCAGTACATATCAAGCAAATATGGAAGGAATACTTCGATGGATTCTTCGATTAGAAGAACAACTCGATAGAGACGAAAAAGTATCGACAAATGATCTCAAACATGTCAAAGAACAATTTCAACAGCATGAAGATTTCATGATTAGTTTGACAAAAGATCAAAATAAAATTGGACATGTACTTGAAGACGGCAATCGTCTATTAACATCATCCGATATTCAATTACGAACTCAAGAAGAAAACGAAATCAAAGAACAAATGAAAATACTCAATCGTCGATGGGAATCACTACGTTCGAAATCACTCGAACGACAATCACTGTAGGCTCTTGTTTTCAAACGAAGATTCATAAAAAAGAATAACATTTTGACTTTTAGTCTTCATCGAACATTAATGAAACTACAAATCGATCAAATCGATTCATTCGATCAATGGTTGACACAAGCTGAAAAAATCATTTCTACTCAATTAGAAACGATGAAAATTGATTTGCCCGGTATCGAACGACAATATCAACAATTAGCTCAATTACAAGATGAACTCGTTGCTCAACAACAGATCACCGAATCATTACAGAATATGGTTATTGTTGTTGATGATGCAACGGCTGCAGCACATTCGAAATATTCATCGGCTGAAATCGAAACAAAACTATTGAATTTAAGTGAACGTTGGGCGAAAATTTGTACATTTGTACAGAAACGTTGGATAGAATTGCAAGAAGCTAAAATCGAATTCGAACAATTCGAATCTCATAAAGATAAAGTAACGAAATGGTTGACAAAAAAAGAAGACGAAACTCGACAAATACTCGCCGAAACCAATATCACCGATACCGATATTCTCATGCAACAAGTTCATTCGATAAAGAAAATCGAAGTTGAAATGCCTGAGATTCGTCAATCAATTATTGATATGGATAAAAATGTTAAAAATCTCACGGCTCATTACGATCAAAAACGTGCCAATCCATTGTCGAATCTCACCGAACAAATCACAAATATCGACAAACGTTGGACACAATTACTTGAAAATCTCGAGCAATGTTCTCAACGTGTAAGTTGTTGTTGTTCGAATGAATAAATCTTCATTCTCTATTTTATTTTTCTAGTTAAAAAAATCATCGATCATATGCACAACTGATGTCAAAGAAGAGATTAATACAGAAAGTAATTCAGTTCAAAAAACCATAACAACTGTTGTCGAAGAGACAATTATTAAAAAACGAAAACTTACAGATGATAATCCATTGAAAACCAAATTCGATCTATCAGCAAGAAAATTTATCGATTGGATGGATAGTATCGAGAGGATTCTAGATGATAAACAAGCAAATGCTTTGCAAACAAATGAGCGACAGGAAGTTGTTCAAGTAGATTTTTCTCAAACTTCCTGTTTTTTTGTTTCTCAACGATTTCGATTCTTAGGAAATCAAAGCGAAATATATTTCGTATGATGATCAATTCAAAGAATTAGTTCAACTAGGACAGGAAATAACCAAACAATTAAAAGATGGTGAGCACATCGATTTAAATTTAAAAAAAAGAAACGCCTTTATTCTGTTTTCTACAGCTAATGAAGATTCGAGTGAACATGAAACGTATTTGCAGTCACTTGATAAACGTTGGCAAACACTTTATAAGCAAATAACGAGCTGTGAACGTGAAATTGAAAAGATCCTATTTCTATCGACATTTAATGATGAATATCAAACATTAACAAATGCGAGAAGTGAATATCAATCATGGATTGATTCAACACCAGTGCCGAATTCAACAACAGAAGTACAAGTATGATTTTTCAATTGAGCGAAATAGGATATTCAATTGTTTTAATCTCGGATTTCTCAAGGTCAAATTAAAGAGTTTTCAATCGTATAATGAACGACTTGCTAATCTACGTCGTATGGCCGAACGTATCGATCCGAAAGCCGCGCAAGAAACCGATGATTTGTTACGTGCATGGGATCAAACACATAATCGACTACGTAAGTGAACAGAAAGAGAATGAAACTGCTCGATTGCTTTTTAATTTTATTCGTCATTGATCTTTGCTTTCCATTTATCCTGCTTTTTGCTACTGCGATTGCTGCTCTTTTTTCTTGTATATATGTATATTCACAAATCTGTAGTTGATTACGAGTCGATGCGTTTATATACACAGGTCACCATCAACACCGTTGACCGAACCGAAGGAAAAGAATAGGATAGGATGAATGGCAAGCTTGCCTATCTTCCTCTTTTATCCGGCAGTCTATCGTTCTCAAATTAATACATTGTCTTCCGTTCTATTGGATAAAGACATAAATCTCCACACACGACATCGTTTACTTTGAACGTGTCAGACTTTTCATCAGTGTCATACTTGAAAATTATCGATCTTTTATATGATCGTATGCCGAAGAAAAAAAAGAACGAGCAGGGAACAAGTACAATACCGCAACCGATCGATGAGTTTGTCGTTAGTAAATACGCTCGGAATATTATACATATGCGATCAATGCTACTACTACTACTACTACTGCTGCTTGAATTTTTGTTTTACCCTTTTCTAACGAGTACAAAAGAAAGAAAAAGAAGGAGAGAATTCCCTTCATCTTCATCGATGAATATATTTCTGCGTGCCTGTGTGTGCATATATATACACACATTCTTGCTCTTTTTTCTCTCTCTCGTACTGTCACCAAATTGACTCAATAAGTCTTTTGATATTGATTACACGTAATCTGAGTATCTATTCTATTTATATCTGATAAGGTGATCATAGTAAAATGCACGAACAGATGACCGATGATAATGGAAATGTTTTTACATTAACAAATATTTATACATTTGGTGTTAATGGACATGATACGATGAAAAATTGCTCTTCTCGAACGATTTTCGAAGAGGAACAATATTATCATGAAAAAAGTTCGACAGGTTGTAGAATCGTTGTGTTTTGTGTTGTGTGTTGTGTAACCTTGCTTGCGTATTTTCTTCTTGTTTAGCGTTTAACGATTTGTTAAAAAAGGCAAACTTCTAATCTTCACTTCTATTCATTTAGAACAAATCGCTAATTCAACAAATGAAAGTCGTTCGAGTTTATCAGCAACTTTTACTGAGACTCAACGTAAATTACGTATCTGGCTCGAAGAAACTGAACAATCGTTGTTGAATGATAAAGTTCAAACGATTGATTTGAAGGCTATCGATGCTAAGAAAAAAGTCTACAAAAATCTTCTCGATCAAACACTCGAACAAGAACATAACATGGAACAATTGAATAGTCAAGCACGTGAATCCTATACGAAATCATCGATCGAACAAAGTCGACGTTTACAAGAAGAATTGACTAATTATCAAGATCGTTTGTATGATGTTAAAATGTTCTTAAGTGAACGTTTAGCAAAATATAATCGACTCGATAAAACACTCAGTGAATTCGAAGTAATTCGATTCTATTTTAAGAATTCATTTAACTTCTCGTTCGTGTTTCAGAGAGGTGTCGAAGAAGTCAAAATCTGGATTCGTAATGTTCAACCGAGATTGAATTCCACCAATGCGTCGTTTACCGATTCACGCGCGTTAGAAAATCAGCTCGGTCGTAATCAAGTAAATGAATAATTGATTGAAAAGCGATTTGTTACCTTAATCGTTTTTTTCTTCTCTTTCTTCAGGTCCTTCAACATGAAATTCGCGAGATGCAAACGACCATTAATCGCCTCAACAAAGACGTCGTCGATCTTACACAAGACGCCGATGAAAGTCTCGCACGACGTCTCCGTGAAAATATGAGAGAATTAAACGAAAATTGGAGTCATGTCATAAGTGCATCGAAAGTTCATTCTCAACATATTCAAGAGGCATTACAACGTAATAAAGCATTGCATGAAGAAATTCAGGAAATCGAAGACTGGATTCGAGATAAGGAACGAGAAGCTCCGGCTGATGACGGGCCGATCTTTTATCAAGATCAATTACGTGAACGACTTGATCAATATCTGGTAAAAGATGTTTTGAGAAAGAGTTTCAATTCGAATAGCTTTCGATTGTTTAAAGAAATTGCAAAATGAAATTCATTTGAAAGAAAATATCGTTCGAAATCTCGTTCTTCAAGGACGACAAGATCTAAATAATCCGTCGACAGCTGTGCCTGATCTCGCTCAAAGTCTCGAAACGCTCGTTTCCAATTGGTCAAATCTACAGAAAAAAGTCGATACGAAAGCGACATTCTATACGGATATCTATGCGTTACATGAAGATCTGAAAAGTAATCGAGTTAAACAAGAAAACAAAATGCAAATTCTATTGATTTGGGGAACATTTTTTTAGATATACTTCACCAGGAAAATGTTTGGCTTGACGCATTACAGAATAAAGTATTCTCATCGGCGAATAACGGTGCTGATGCCGAAGAAATATCCGAAGAACTCGATGTAAGATTTGAGAGAATTGGATTGATTCAAAACAAATCAATGTTCTTCTATGTAGACACTCGAACGATTCGTTAAAACTCATTCGAAAACTGGCTATGATAAAATCTTCGAAATTTCCGATCGTTTACAAGCAACAAAAATATCTCTTCCAGCAACGAATAGCCAAATCAATCAATTTCGTATTCGTTGGGATCAATTGCACGAAGATGTTCGTTGTTTTCGTCGACATTTCAAATCTATTTTCTTTTTTTGTTCAGGCATTGAAAAAAATTCACACACTCAACTCTCAAATATCCGATTATCAACATATGGGTCATCAAATAACAGCCATGTTCGAATGGATGAAACATACAGACGCAACATTACATGCACGATTGAAAGATGATGTTGTTGCTGATGATGTACCAGGCGAAGCTGAAGTAGATTTTGCTCGAAAACAATTATTTCGAATAGGCTTCTGTTTTGTTCGTTGATTTGTAGAAATTAATTCTTGAATTTAATCAATATGAAGCATTTCTACGAAGTGTTGAAGATAAAATTCAAACATTGAGAAGTACAGGCAAAAATGAAGCAGCAAAACGGCTTGAACAACAACTCGTACTCTTACGAGTGAGATGATTTGTTTTCAAAGTCTTCAATTTCTCTTTCTCTCGTTTTAGAATCAATTTACTCAATTACAAGCGAAATTTCGTCATTTTCAAAAACCTTCAGATTTCGAACCGAAACATGCCAAGATGCGTCAAATATTAAATGATATTGAACAACATGTTCATCTTCTCAATATTCATTCCGATGATCCGGATGTCATACATAATCAACTCGAAAATTGTGCCGTATGTTTTCTTTTTTGACGGCTGATTTTCTCTAAGAATATTTCTCTTTTACATAGAAACTTTATAAACATTTATCAGATATTAAATCAGAAGTTGAATATGTCATTCGAACAGGTCGTAGTATTGTCGAAAAACGACAAGTCGACGAACCGAATGGATTAACCAAACAAATCGATCAATTAAAATCTCAATACAATAGTCTCGGAGCAAAAGTTTGTTGAACACGTCTAAGCTTTACAATAATAACAACAACAACAAATTGACTTTTCTAGGTTTCAACATCGAAAACTCAATTGGATGGTATCGAACGTCATTTACGTAAATTTCGAAAGGAATACGCGCATATTCATGAATGGTTCGTCAAAGCTGATAATGAACTACGAAAAATTGAAAATAAACAAATATCAAAGAATACGAAGGAAGAAGCCGATTGGATTCGAGTTAGTCAATTGATTGTTTGTTTGTTTGACTAACTAACTAACTGATTTGTTTATTTTAGTCAACGAGAAATGATATCAAAAAGCTCGAAAGTAATTTCGAAACATTGAAAAATCTCGAACGTACAATACAAAAGGAAGCTAATCAACCATTAAACACCCTTCAAGATAAAATAACCGAACTAAAACGGCAAATCGACCATCTTGATCGACGTCTCAAAGATCGTTCTGACGTTGTCGAGGTATATATACACACACACACATACGCATACTTATTTGATATTCTATACTTTCCTATCTAACCTTCGCTATGATGTAATCCTACAGTTGTCGTCAATTGGGATAATTCATATCCTGACGTAATCCATACAAGTGTTGGCCATATGTAAAAGAGAAAGAATAGTTTTTTTTCGAGTTTATAGAAAAGGAAAATATAGAATCGATGTTGATCATGATTGATCTAACTAGACACAAAGAAAGAATCGATACGGAAGTCTATATCGCTATATATATATATATATATATACATATCGAATTGATTGTTGGCGATGATTTATATCTATGAGAACCGCAAATATAGAGAAGAGTCAGCATTTTTTGCTTGTATACAAACTGTACGTGTATATATGTCATTTATTGACGGACAAAGAAACATAACGGACGATAGATAGTGGGTTAATATTATCTTTGAAGAAGCTTTTGCGTATGCTAATTCTGTCTGTATATTCTTCGTTCTCTTTTTTTCTTCTTCTTTTCTTCTTATCCATTAGTGCCAATATCTTCGAGAGAAAACAAAGCACAAACCGCATCTTATTCGTCTTCTAAAAATATCCCTCTCGTTGATTCATTCTGTGTAGTGCATATCTTTTATCTCTTCTCTAATGTTTTATTATTATTATTATTATTATTATTAAAATCAATATCGTAGACATCTCTATGTCGAATTTGATCGATAATCAAGCTAATTAATTTCTGTTAGATACTTCGCGAAACAAGTCGTCGATTTCTTTTTTCTTTTGTATCGAAATGAGATTAGACGTCAAACATTCGACGTCATCGTCGTATCCCGACGAAGGCGAACGTCGTTATCATAATTTACTCTATATACCATTGGACTCTGAATATACAGGCTCAACAGGTCTAAGTCCGATTGAATATATTATCTATCCGATTGGTTTACGACAGGTTTTTTTTTGAAAGTTCACTTTCAAGATCGAATAATCTGTTTCTTTTTGTTTGTTTTTCAAAGGGACAAGTACGAAAATTAGAAGATGATTATCAACGATTTATTCAAGTTTATCAAGAGATAATCATACGTTTGGAAAAACTAGAAGGTCTCCTATCCGATGCAGAACGTGCTGTTGATTTAACACGAATATCGGTAAGCAATATTTTTCGTTGTCATTGGATAAGAACGCGAGTTTTGTTTGGTTTTCCTATAGCAAGTTCAAGAAGAACTACGAAGTGTACGCGGTCAACTCGATGAATTACTCAATTTAGGTCAAGAACTCGTGTCAAAAAGCGAAAAATACAGCAAATTAGTTGCGCCTGATATTGAAAATATAACACGAAAATTCGAAGAATTACAACGTCGCATTCGAACTATTCAAGTACGTGTTTGTATTCGTTTATTTACCGAAGTATTTTTCCTTTTTATCATTTTAGGAAACACAAGAAAAACGTTCACGTGAACAACAACAACAACAACAATATCAAACAACAATAACTACACAAGTGAATAATCAAAATAATACTCACGATGATGATGTTCAACGAGAATATTATTCCGAAAAACGATACAATCGTACTCAACGTGAGTCACGACATCGTTCGCCATCGGAATCGTCCGATGTTAGTGCGACACACGGCGTTATTGATGAAGATTTTAAAAAGAAATATCTACGTTGTTTGGCTTATATGAAATTAATCGAACGTTTGTATGAAAATCAACAAGACAGTGACGACGATTCCGAAACTATTCATCGACGATTATCGAGACGAGTAAATATTCGAAATACAAAAAAAAGTAAACATATAGTTTTAATGTTTGTAGGATCGAACGCTTCGAGAACGACCGGAATACGAAGAAATCGAAAAGATCATCCGTGAAACAGAAGAACGTGCTTATGTCATCGAAAAAACTGATTCCACGCAAGCTTCTCGTATTCGAGAAAAGATCCGACGATTACGAGTTCGTCTGATTTGCATTTATTTATCTTTTTTTTTAATTAAATTAAATTAAATTAGGATTGTCTTGAAAATCTCAAATCTCGTTCCGTTCAACAACCAACTGTCGATGAAACCGTTCGATATAATGAAAAATACGAAGAACGTATTCGCACAATGCCTCGAGAAAGAGTATAGCTCATTTATCTTTTCCGAACAATTGACTCAATCTATCATTTTTCTTTCTTCGCAGGAGTTCGATTCGGATTTTATCTACGATATCGATGACACACGTTCATTATTCAGCGAACCAGCACCGCAATTCAATACGAAATATCGTAAAGCAATGCATTCACTCGATCGATATCATCGAACGGACGATGGTTATCAAACGCGATCGCATCCAAATCAAGAAGAATATCATCTTCAACCATTGTTACGTGTTCGAAGTTTGAAAGCAATTGATCATCATACATTGAGCGCACCATCATCGCCTGTTCTTCAACCACGTTATCGTTCATACGAACGATCCAACATGCAAACAAAACGACAATCTGTCGTCAATCAACAGACTCAACAAGATAAACAACAGAGTTCAATAGCCAAATCAGCTAGTTTACCAAATGGTGGCTTTCCTGTTCAACAGCCGATACTCTATCGTGAACGTGTCATTGACCGACATATAGCCGAACGTAGTTCATCACGTGGCGAATCACACCGACAACAACAACAGGAATCAGCTGGCTCCTATCAAGCTCGTTCATCACGAGGACAAAGTGAAGCATTAAATCGTTCGTTACCTGTCCGATATGAAGCAAACAATGCATCAGCATCATCGGCTAGCTATCGACAAAGCAATGGCTATAAAAATGAACAACAATATCCAGCATATTTTTCTAATGAACAAAATCAATTCGCTAGTACGAGTACAAATAATAGTTATCGACAACCAAATGTGGGTCCTCATCCTCAACGTATTGTTAATTAATTTCAAACGAAAAGAGTTATTCTTATTTATATTTATACATATTGTATTGTACTAGTAGAAAGTGAAAAACATGTTTGCTGTGTGTATACATGACTGAGTTCTCTCCTCTTGTCTTTTTTTTTAAATTTCATTATTCAATGTCGGTGCCAAAGCGCAGTGGTTTCGTTTTTTTTCTTTCTTTCTTTCTTACAAAATCTATTCTTTATTTGTTCAAAACTTTTTACTAGTGCGAATTAATTCATTTTGTCTTTTCTCTTTTTCTCTTTCTCTCTCTCTCTTGTTCTTTTCAAATAAAGTATTTGCTATAAGAAACAAGACTCTTCTCGTCGAACAAAACAACAATGATTACAGATGTTGATTTAATTCACATATGTACTAGAAAAAATAAGCAAATGATTTTGTTTCATTCGACATATATGATTTCTTTTACATCAAAATAGTGTCTTGTATATATATATATATACAAGAATAAGATTATTCTATCCATTCTCATTAACATTTGGTTTCAAGAATGGAAAATACAGATGAAATATCGAAAGATTTTATTTTATGTCTTGAAAGATTACTTTCAGCGATAATAAATCTACATAAATATCTTCCTAATGAAGAAAAGATTACAAATAATTATGAAGAATCCAAGAAAAAACTGCAAGTAAGTAAAATTATATTAACAGCAACACAAAAAAAAGAAAGGAGGAAAAAAGATGTGTCAAATAGTATTTTTTTTTCTTTCTTTTCATTTTCTATTTAGGTCTTAACTCAGTTTTCTTCCTTTTCAGTTGATTACTCCCTAAACACACGCATATTTTCAGTTATAGCAGCTATTGTATGTCCATGTAAGCTCGATTTCTATTACACAGACGAACTCTTTATTCATTCCATTAGGCCTGAGGGTATAAAAAAAAACTGAAAGACTCTTGTCGAAGAAAAAGAGAAATCTACCATTGAACACTTATAAAAAAAAGATATGTTTTGCCTGTTGTCTAGATTGTTAAAGACGCAATTATTAACCTTGAACCAGCTGTTAAAACAGCGAGTCAATTTGATTCAACATCATTACTAATTGAAAAACTGTCAAATCAATATGAGTTACTTTGCCAAGATTTTCAAAGACAAAATACTTTTCTTTGGTTTAAAACACACGGATTTAGTCAATGTAAACAAATTCTAGACGAACTTTCACGTTGGCTCGACACAACAAGTGGAATTCTTACGCATGATGATAATTCCGAACACATTTTATTGATAGTCAAAGTATGTTTCGTGACAGTTTTTATTTAATAAAGCAAAAACTATATATAGAGAGATCTAGAAATGAATTTGTGCTATTTCTAGGCTATCGATGAATTAAATAAATACAAAGTTTTCTACGAACAAATTCAAGATTATAATCACATCATGATCGATGATTTCATTGATGAACAAGCGAAAAAAATCAACGAAGAAATTAATTACGTCAAACAACAATGGAAAATCGTTGTCGATGGTTTGAATTCTTTGAAAGAAAAGTTAGAATATCATTTGTTTTCTACTGAAAAAAATAAACATAAAAAATTTATCTTTCTCAAGGTATTCCTTACCTGACGTTTCTTCTACAAATGACCATGAATATCTCATTATTTATGTTGAAAAATGGTTGACATTATCTCGTCAATTACTCAACGATTCCCAATCATTATCATCGGAACACCTTGTTTCTCAATTCAAGGTTCGATATTGATTCATCAAAAAATAATGATACACATTTTCTTCTTCTTCTTTTTTAATAATAATAAAAGGAATGTGAAGGAGAATTGAATCGTTTAAAACATTTATTCGATAATATTACAACCAGTAATATACCTCAAACATTAGTTGATGAAATGCAACAAGTATGTGTGTGACGTGTTTTGCCTTTCTTTGCTTCGTCGATATATTTCTTATCGGTTTTTTTTATTTTCATAGCTGATTTTATCTCTGCCAAAAGCACGCATTGAATTAGAAAATCAAATAGCTTGTCGGCATCAAACTGAATCATTAGAACATTGGCTGAAGAATTTCACTGAAATGTCCAAACATTTAGATAAAAAGGTAAAGCCAAACAAAAAGGCTTGCTCAACGAAAACAAAAGACTTTTTGTTCTTTTTCTATTCAGACAATTCAGTTAGCTTTGAATGAAAAACGAAAATCATTCGAAGAAATCATTCAATCAAATCAACATTGCGAACAAATCGAAAATCTCATTCAAATGTGGAATTATTTCTCATCGATAAGTATGACATAACCAGACGAAATCGAAATTCGATTATCATCACCTCCTTCTCGTCTAATTGAGAACACAAATAGTAAATCTTCTATCGGATATTTAATCCTTCGTTTTTGATGAGTGTTAGTATGAATAATAAGACAAATGAAAGGCTAAATAAATTACGCATGGGACAGCACAAAGAAAAAAAAGAAAACTGCTAGTGCAAACATGTAATTGAATTCTTCTCTCTCTCTCTCTTTGCGTCTCTTATGTCCCGCCCTTTGCTGTTCACTTTCTCTTCGCACATACAGGAAGTTAAATACTAATGCTAGAGCATGTTCTGCTTTTTCCTATATTTCTATTTTTAGTTAACACATCTTTTTGAGAAACCGACGAAAGAAAAGTTCATTGTGTGATGATCTTGATTTTTTCCCTCTTCTTCGTGTGTTCGTCGTCTCATTATTCCAGAACAGTAATTCACCTTGTTCTTATACGGTTTTTCTTCCTTTTTCCTACTCTCTCTCTCTCGATTGTAATTGTAAAAATTCAATGAACTAGTCGTCATTTCTTTTTCTTCTTCTTCTTCTCTTTTTCTACTCGTTTTGTTCTAGCTACTGATTCCCCGAGCGAAGTGAATACGCAATCATCATCATCATCACATGTGAATGAACAAGCACAAGAGTTATTAAATACCATCGTACAATTGGGAAATCGTCAACAAGTTGAACAGCTTAAAAATAAAATAAAAGTAATGTCGTTTTCAATAATGAGCATTTTTATGATTGAACTTTGCTTGATTAGATTCTCTTGCTCGATCAAAATATTTCACTTCTATCGAATCGAAGTAAAACAAAAACAAAACAATAAATGAAAATGTTTTTTTTTCTTTTTGTTTTAAAGTTTATAATGAACTTGCCAAACGGCAATTGATACTTCAACAAATGCTCATTGATACGACGCATATCGATCATCTTCGCGTTAATTTTGTCTCGCATTTCAATACAGAAAATAATGTCATTACAGCTGTCAATGAAATAAATACATTAATTGAAAATTATCCAAGTGAAATGACAAGTCAATTGAGACAATGGTTAAATGAACAGAAAAAATCGACGATAATAAATAAAGAAACATATATGGAAAGTTTTGATGCGTATTTAAAAGAATTACGAGAAGCTATTGAACAGTATGAAAACAATGAAGCTAATCAAAATAAATTTCAAGTTAGAATTAGTTTTTCAGACAACAACAAAAACAAAAAGAAAATGTTTTGCTTCGTTTAGAAATTAGTTCAATTAGTAGAAAATCCGCCTAATGTACCTGAAAATGTAATTAATCAAGATCGACAATACTTTGAACGATTTCAAAGTCAATACGCCAAAATTAAGATTGAAATCGAAGAAATCAAAAAGAAAAATCAATTGATTAAAACAAATCTTGACACAACAATCAATAATATCGATGTTCTCATTACTCATCTCCGTGATATTGAATTACAAATTCAAACAAATGAAAAACAGCCCATTCAAGATTATGAAAAACTTCTTCTCGATTGTCAACGAATTCAAATCGAATTAAACGATCATCTCCGTCTTTCAGTTGAACAAGCCATTAATACAGGCAAACGATTGTATGCACCCTCGAGTAGAGATGCTACAAATGGAACGGATAGTGCGGGTAAGAAGAAGCAGAGAAAAAAAAGAAAGAGGGCGTTTTACATGCAGTTCCATTTGTCATTTCAATCGACCATTAGATAAGCAATGTTTCACATCATCATCCTCATTTTGACCTTGTAGAATTAGATAAGATTAGTACTTGTGATTTTGTTCTCATCTAGACGAAATTGGTTCGATATCACCGTATTCATCATTGAAGAAACATTCCGATTTAACATTACGTAAAGTTCGTCGACATGTTCTGCAATTGAGTCAATATTGGAAAAATGCAAATAATAATATTCAATCACGTTTAAAAGTTTTACAACGTCTCCAAACGGTAGAGTTAACATTTTTATAAGAATTCATCGTTTATTTACTTTCAATTTCTCTTTGTTTTCAAGGCGGTCGAAGATTTACGTCGCAAGTGTGATCATTTGCATTCACACTTGCTTGAAATTGAGCTTGCCTATGCACATAAACCGCAAATTAAGTCATTAACTAGTCAACAAATACCAGCGGAAATCGAACAGGCTAAAGTACGAAGCCAAACAAGAGAGAGAGAAAAAGAAGAATTTATGAAAATATTTAGAATCTATTGACAACATTAATGTCATGTAAACCATCGATTGATGATGTTCAACAATCAGCACAATCGATCGAAAATCAATATGACATTCACATGATGAATCGAGCCGAAGAATTGAATCACAGGTGTGTGTGTGCGAAACATAGTTTTCTTTTTGTATCTATCGTTTGATTAGATGGCAACATTCTGTTTCGATAATCTCACAGCGAATTCAATCTCTACAAGATTCAATTCGAAGTACGGAAAGTAACATTTATTCAGGTTCAGTTGAACCACCCTGGCAGCGAGCAATCGCAGAGAATAAAATTCCATATTACATCAAGTAACTAGTTGGAGTTGATGTGTTGTCAATGACTTATTGTTGTTGTTGTTTAGTCATTCCGATCAAACAACATCGTGGGATCATCCCAAAATGTTGGAACTCATGCGATCATTTGCCGGTTTTAATGATATTCGTTTCTCTGCCTATCGAACGGCGATGAAACTCCGAACATTACAAAAACGTCTTTGCCGTACGTATAAATTTCAATTGAAACCGTCACTGCTATGTGTATTTTTTGTTGAATAGTTGATTTAACATCACTCAATACAATAGTAACAGTTTTTCAAAGTTCGCCAATCATCGATTCAGTAAATAAGAATATCGATGTTAATGAAATTCTCGATTATCTACACAAAATTTTCGAATATACTGCAAATGAATATCCGCAATTAGTTAATTTGGTATTAACGATTGATTTGACATTGAATTGGTTGTTGAATATCTATGATATGTAAATCAAAGGCAGCAAATGATTTCTTTTTTGAAAATCGGTTGATTTTTCTAGGAATCGAACAGGTTCAATTCGATTGATATCAATGAAAATGGCATTGGCACTATTATGTCGAGGAAATATTGAAGAAAAATATCGATGTAAGTCGATGGAACACAAAAAAAAGCGAAAATAATCGATTGATATTTTAGATATATTTTCATTGGTAACCTACGAACATGAAGGTCGAAGTGTTATCGATCGACAACGTCTATCGATTCTATTCCAGCAAGTGATTGTGGTATGTTTTTATTTTCTTGTGATTTCAGTATAATTCTTTGTTTGTTCAGATTCCGAAACAATTAGGCGAAGTGGCTGCTTTTGGTGGATCAAGTGTTGAGCCAAGTGTGCAAAGTTGCTTTGAATTTGTAAGAGAATTCGGTTTTTTTTTCATTACTCGAATATTTATCAAAAACGATTATCTTAGGCACATAATCCTGAATGGATAACAACAGAAGCTTTTCTCGAATGGGTTAAACTCGAGCCTCAATCACTTGTTTGGTTGCCTGTAATGCATCGTTTAGCAGCTAGTGAAGCAGCTAAACATGAAGCACGTTGTAATATCTGTAAGATCTATCCGATACTTGGCTTTCGCTATCGATCATTACGATATTTCAATTGTGACATATGTCAAAATTGTTTCTTTTCGGGCAAACAAACGAAAGTTTTCAAAATGGATCATCCATTGCAAGAATATTATACTGAAGTTTGTTTTTCACTGATAATAAATTCAATTTTCAAACTTTAATTTCTTTTAGACAACATCATCCGAAGATGTTCGTGATTTTTTTCGAATATTCAAACATAAATTTCTCAGCAAACATCGAAAAAGTCCCAAACTTGGTTATCTTCCATTGCCTCACGTATTCGATAATACATTGACTATGAATGAATCACCAATGGCATCGGCATCTCCTCTCTACATCCCATCGATAACAACAGCAGCCGCAGCAGCAACAGTCGAACCAATCAAATCATCACGTACCTATGACGAACACGGTGTTATTGCTGAACATTGTCGAACATTAATCCATTCAGCAGCCTCGCCTATTCATCTCAATCGTGATCAACGAAATGAATTGGAAGCAATTATTCACGATCTCGAAGATGAAAATCGTTTGTTACAACAAGAATATGAACGACTTTGTCAGGAACATATGGAAAAATCCTTGATTATTAATGAACAACACGAGCAAATCGAAACACAAGATCGAGAAATTTTACGTGAAGCAAAACAATTAAGACAGCATAAGAATAAATTAGAACAACGAATGAAAATTTTGGAAGAACATAATCAACAATTGGAAGAACAATTGAAACGATCGAAACAATTATTACTTCGACAAGTAGATCGATTGACATTTTCATTCGATAAAACTACTAATTCAATTTATTATCTTCATTTTAGTCGCCAACACATAGCACACATCGATCATCTGTTGAACGACAGAATTGCAGTAAGAACTTTCTCTTTTTTTCTCTCTCATCGTTTGAATATTTTCGATTGTGTAGATTTGCATACAATCGATAATCTATTCGATATGGCGAATGATATCAATCGAGCTGTTGGCGATCTCGTATCCGTCATAACTGAGCCTCAGTCAAATACATCTACATCTTATCCAACTGATGAACTTGTCACTTGAGATGTACAAATATAAAACTAGACGCTTTTGTTTTTTTGTGTTCTTAACCTCAGGAAAATAATTTATTATTTCTTTTAATCGTTTCTATTTATATTTTCTACTCAGGTAGTCATAGTCCGATATAATTTCATTTGTCTCCTTCATTTATTTCTTGTTTAATGTTGTATTAAAGTGATTGATTTGTCGAAGAAAGATAAAATAAAATAAAAACCAAACCCAATATTTTAGATGTCTAGTTTAATAACAAGACGATTGTTCAATCGAGGTTTGATGTTTCAATGTCGAACAATGGCATTATCATCAATAAAAGCTGATGCACCAAAATCTTCTGCCAATGCTATACCGGTTAAAAAAACAGCCTTATATGATTTTCATGTGAATAAACATGGACGAATGTGAGTCGATATTTTCTTACGATTGAGTCAGTGAGTTGTTATTCTTCAGGGTGAATTTTTGCGGTTGGACTTTGCCAGTGCAATACGCACCATCAGTTATTCAATCACATTTGTATACACGATCAGATGCATCGATATTCGATGTATCACATATGTTACAAATGCATGTTACAGGTGCTGATCGTGTTCGATTTTTTGAACGATTAGTTGTTTCGGATTTGGAAAATCTACCGGAGAATTCGGCGTGTTTAACGGTTTACACGAATGAACAAGGCGGTATTCTTGATGATTTGATTGTAACAAAAACTGATCAAGGATATTTATATGTTGTTTCGAATGCTGGACGTGCAGCACAAGATCTTGCACACGTCAAAACTCAATTAGCTAAAGCGAAAAAAGACGGCCTCGATGTTGACGTTGAAGTTCTCGATAAACAAGCTCAATTAGCATTACAAGTATATGGAACTGTTTTTTTAATAAGAAGGAGGTATTCGTTGGTTCGTTTTTAGGGTCCACGTTCAGCTGAAGTCCTTCAACCACTTGTACCATCGTTAGATCTATCGAAATTCTTCTTCATGCAAACTCGAACAGCTAATTTTGCCAATGATCCATCGATACCTTGTCGAATCAATCGATCCGGTTATACGGGTGAAGATGGTTTTGAAATCAGTATTTCGAATGAAAATGTTCAACGTGTAACTGAAGCTTTATTATCATCGGGCGTTGCTCAAATGGCTGGTCTTGGTGCTCGAGATTCACTTCGTCTTGAAGCTGGTCTTTGCTTGTATGGAAATGATATTGACGAGCAAACGACACCAGTCGAAGCTGATCTATCATGGACAATTAGCAAACGACGTCGTCAATTAGCTGATTTTCCCGGTGCAAAAATTATTCTAGAACAACTTGCCAATGGTCCATCGAGAAAACGTGTGGGAATTAAATCTTCAGGCGCATGTCCACGAAGTGGTGCTGAAATACGTAGTGGTAAAAATGAAAATGATCCAGTGATTGGTAAAGTAACAAGCGGTTGTCCATCACCATCGCTGAAACTTACGAATATTGGCATGGCTTATGTTGAAACACCGTATGCCAAAGTTGGCACTAAAGTTGCTGTCAACATTCGAAATCGTACGATTGAAGCGGAAGTTGTTAAAATGCCATTTGTACCAGCTCATTATTATAAACCAGCAGCTAACAAGAAGAAAAATTAATTGAAGATTGGCTGGGGTAGCTTTTTAGAATGATTTTTCCGTAACATTCTGTGATTGATGATTGTTTTTCATGTAGCAATTGATTCTTTATTTAAAAATAAATATATAGAGAGAATTGATTTTCGACTATATGCTGGCGGTTCCTATATACGTATTTTGTAATTGCAAAACATAAAATTGATTGAGTGATGGCATGGCATAAGATAAGATAAGATTAAATAAACAAACGCGCAATTCCATATTCACAAAAATATTTTTCATGACAGAGAAATTCGTTCCGAATTTGCATACGCTACCGATAGAAATTGTCTATCGTATCCTCGACAAGTTAGACAATCCTTCTGTTGTTTATTAGTATAGTTAAAAAACGACCGTATATGGTTGTCAGCTTACGGTAATATAGAGTTGCAATGTCTAGGTTATATTTTGGGTCGATCTAATGTAAACTTTGTGTTAAAATCATTAATTTTATTAATATAATTTCTAATTATTTCACATAGACAATTCATCAATTGTCTCTTGTGAGTGACGGAATCCTTGGCGATGGAATCAAATATTTGGCTGATGCATTAAAACAGAATAAAGTACGTAAGATGACTCGTTTGTCTCTAACTTTTAATATCTTCTTTCGGTTTGCTGTAGAGTATTGTAAAGTTGGATCTCGATCGTCATAAAATTGATGATACAGATGCCGAATATTCATTGAAAGCATTGACACAAAATACCGTAGGCATAGTCGATAGTTTAACTATGGTTTTCAAGTTTCTCATTTGAACATAGACACTAAAATCACTTTCTATTGGCTTAAACACTATTAATATTACCAGAATACAAAGTTTTGTCAATGTGTTCCCATGCAATTCGGTATTATTTATTTAAAGCAATTCGTATCATCAAATTTATTTTACTCTTCGTAGACTTTGGAAAGATTACATATTTTAATCGAAAAAATGAATAATCGAAATATGATTTTTCGTTGGTCATAAATGAAACCGAAACATTCAAATATTTTTTTAATGCTCTGCGTTATAATACAGTATGATATCATTGATAATAAAATAATTCTCTTGATATCTATAATATTACAGGTGATCAAAGTGTTAGATCTATGTAATTGTAAAATCACGGATTCTTGTATACAGGATTTGGCAGAAATGCTTGAACATAATAAAGTAAAATGAATTTGGTACGAATATATGTATTTTATCTATTGTTTACAGACGATTGTGGAGCTGAATTTAAGTTTTAAGAAGATTACTGATGCAGGTGCTGAAGTATTGTTAAAGGCATTGAAAAACAGCAACGTAAGATCATCTTGAATTATATTTTTTGGAAGTTTTTATAATAATTAATTATAGACATTGGCTCATCTTAATTTGAGTTATAATGACATTAGTAATTCTGTCAAAGAATCTTTTATCAGTTTAACGAAATCAAAACAATTAAAAGTGTTGTTCTAATTTTTTTTTAACATTTTGAATAAAAGACTGTACCAAGGTCATGTATACAATAATAATGATCTTCTCATCTGCTGCAAGTAACACTTGATGTTAAGTATGTGTGTGTGTGTATGTATGTCTCTTTTTAACTATAACATAAAAGAGAATACGAACTGGTGCATTAATGATTTTAAAGATGAGACAAATTTTACGCCTCTTTATCAATTCGAAATCTATTGAACAAGTTGTAAAGTAACAGTCGAATGAGAGGACGTATTCAAGGTAATCTAAAATGAATGTTATTTCAATAAGATAACTGAGCCGGAAATATGCATTCTATGTACCACTCATACAGTACATTCTTTTTCTTTACTTTAATCAAGCAAGGTGTCGACCGCCTGGGGGCAGTCATTTTCTCTTCTCGGCTTTTTTTTTCATCATCAACACCTGCGATGTTACATTGATTTTATAATCGTTAATTCATGAATAATACTCACCTGAACATTTCCGTTTTACTTTCTCATTTTTCTATGGCGAGCAAATAAAGAAGAAGAGAAAGAAAAAGATCTCTGATAGCAATCTCTCGTTTCATAACATGATAATAGTTTTTTTTCTCTCGCATGTTCGATTTATCTTTGAAAAATATCAATGTATTCACTTTTGTCACCTGCTTGCTTTGATTGTTATCATCCTCTCCTGATCTCGATCATACTCAATTATAGTCTTTCATCTACTCTCGATATTTCGTTGTCTTTCTCTTGTCATTCATCAATCATTCGTATATACATCGAAAACGATAATTCAATTACAAGACTCTTACATTTGTCTCTTTCGAACGAATCTTTTCTTCGTTTTATTTCGTTTCGTTTCTTTTTATGTAATATTAAGTGTAGTTTAATCATGCGAAACAGTAAGCGGTGAACAAGCTACGATTTGTAATATATACTCAACGTTCAAGTGATGATCAATCGATCAAATTAAAAATTCGAAAGTATGTCTGTCATCATATTTTACGATTGAATGAATCGATTTCATTTCGAAGACAATCATACATAGGTATTTGTATTGCAGATTATGAACTATATCATCTGTTTTCATATTTTATTTATTTCAATAACAAATACAAAACAATTTGATCTAGGTAAAACAAAAAAGAAGAAGAGAAAAGAAAGAATAAATTTATTGTTTTTTTTTCTTTTTCATTTGAAGAATCATGTCGGCAACCAATCGGCATTGAAAATGGTAAAATCTTGGATTCAGCTTTTTCAGCGAGTAGTCATGCCGATGAACAAAGTATTGCATCGAATGCTCGTATTCGAAGTAAAACTAAAGGATGGTGTCCATTGAATAAAATTTCGTCGACAACTGACGAATATTTACAAATTGATTTCGATAATTTAACTATTTTGACATTAATTGAACTTCAAGGCAAATTTAGTTCGAAACCAGTAGGAAATCAAAAGAATTCGTTCGAAATTTATTTGTTTGTTTTAGAATGAATATTATGCAGATGCATTTCGTCTTGAATATCGACGAACCAAAGAACAACAATGGATTAAATATAAAGATTTTTCTGAACAATACGTAAATAACAATCCGATTGATTTGTTTTTCTTTGTATTCTAATTTGAAAAAAGAATAGATTCTCAGTGGAAGTTCAAATAATTATATACCAACGTTTCGCGATATTCTTCCGTCAATCATAGCCAAACAAATTCGTATCATTCCATTAGTTACAAATTCATCGCCGAAACATATTTGTCTACGTTTGGAACTCTACGGTTGTCCATTTTCAGGTAGTTCGAAAAAACGAAGAAGAAAAAGTTTATCAATCGATTATTTAGATGGAGTTGTTTCCTATTCAATACCCCAAGGTGATAAACGAGCAATTGATACAGAATTCTATGATGAAACTTATGATGGAAGAAATGAAAACGGAATATTGAAAGGTTGATAATCGAGTTTTAAACCGTTGGTTTTTATAGAAAAATCGTTCTTTTTAGATGGTCTTGGCCAATTAACGGATGGAATTTTTGGTTCCGATGATTATCGTTCAACTGATCAGAATCGTCGAGGTTATGATTGGATCGGTTGGAAACGAAATACATCGATAAATCTTCTGTTTTATTTCGATACATCTCGAAATTTCACTGGCATTCGTATTCATACATCGAATTTATTTACTCAACAAATTCATCTGTTTCCTTCGATTCGAATAGCTAGTTGTGAAAAATTGAATACTCAATCAATGTCAATGGATTTCATTATTCCGTCAGATTCATTGAATACAAGTTCAAGATTAATTCAAATATTATTAACAAAACGAAAACATTTCATAACAAATTGTTTAAATTTAACAATAAATCAACATGAAACAAGTCAATGGATTCTCATCAGTGAAATTGAATTCGATTCTTTACCAATAAATTCAACATTTCTAATTCTTAATTCAAATTTATTTATCCACTATTGGCATTGGCTATTTTTTCTTCTCACTCTCATTCTATTTGCACTGATTCTACTCTTAATTCATCGAATTCAAGCAGCATCATCATCATCCTCTTCACCTATTGGAAAAATTCCGTGTTTGACTAAAATTCAATCAGGCAATGACATTCGTCATCATTTAATCGTTTCTACAGCAAGTTCCGATGTAACATCGACAATTAATCCTTATCTGACAGCAACAACAACAAATCCATATTCATCGGTCGATATGTATATCGATTCGAATCAAAAATCCATTCAAGGTCTTTGCGGAAATAGTACATACGAATGTACGAATCTGTTGGATAAAATTCCATCGATCGTTACTCCTTGTTGGAAAAATGAACAGATTATCATCGGACAGAATTATTCGAAACCAAAGGGAGAATTTGGAATAGTAAGATAGAAGAAACTTTGGTTGTTGTTTTTTCTGACAGAAGAATATCTTTTTTTTTAATTAGATTTTTCGAGGATATCTCTATCTTCGACAGCCATATGATATACTCAAACCAGTTTTAATTAAAATTCTAACAACCAATGATCCGATTCAAAAGTATAGAACAAACAATTTCGTTTTAATTTGTGTAAAAAAAAACTCTTTTTAAATAGAAATCTATTCGATAAAGAACATGAACTGCTCAATTGTCTTCAACATCCAAATCTTGTGCAATTCTATGGATATACAATCGAACAAAACTATGCTCTGATCGAACATAGTGATCTCGGCGATCTCTATACTTGTTTATCAACATCAGAAAATATTTCGTAAGTCGATTTCAATATCTCGTTTATTTAAACCTTTGTTTTATTTTGTTCTTCAAAGAAAAAACCTTCGTTTATACATGATAACTCAATTATCGAATGCACTTCGTTATTTGGAAGGTCAACAAATCATTCATCGAGATATATCAGCGAGAAATTGCTTAATCTATCCAAATTATGAAATTAAACTGACAAATTCAGCTATAGCTTCCGAACAATTTCAATCACATTATTATTGTGTCAGTGAAATTCGTTTGCCAATTCGATGGATGGCACCTGAATCGATCATTAATGTAAGTTTATTTTGAATAAAAATCATCGACGTAGCTCTTATTCTGATTCTATATAGGATGAATTCACATCGCAATCCGATGTTTGGTCGTTCGGTATTACACTCTGGGAAATAATGACGAATTGTGAAACATTACCTTATGGTCTATTGAATGATGAACAAGTTCTTGAAAATTTAAGATTAATTCAAAATTTACATTTGCCTAAACCGGATAATATAAGCAAGGAAGTGGTCGATTTAATGTTAGAATGTTGGCGACCAGTTTTCGAACGGCCAACATTCGAAGAGATATATAACTTTTTCTGTAAACGTTTAGATGGAATTAGTATTGTTTAAGTGTACATAATAAAAAAAAACTTTATTAATCAATCAATAGATAAAGAAAATAATAATAATGAAAACAGAAGAAAAAAACTCGTAGAAGATTTCATTGCTTGATTGCAATAGGATTCCGTTTGGCAACAACTAACTTCAAGTGATGCGCCGCCAAATATTCGACCCGATTCCGTACATGTTTGAACACATTCTTTTACGACATAATTCTGCGGTGCATAAGCCATGAATACTGTTAGTTTCTAAACGAAAAGGAAAACGATATTTCAAAAACCAAGAATCCATTTGTTTTTGTTTCGTACGTAGCAATAAGTACATGTTGGTGGACTGCTCGAAACATTCGGTGATTGAGCATTGAATGGATCACCACAATCGACACATGTAAAACAAGCAATTGAATGAATAGGAGAGATATCTAACAGAAACTGTTTTATTCACCCACACAACAAAAAAACTAAATGAAGAACTCTAACTTACAAGCAACTAGAAACAATAAGGTTACAATCGTAATCATCGCCGTCATATTCTTGTTTTTATTTTGAATAAAGAAAAAAAAAGAAAGAAAAGCAAATGTGAAAAAGAAATGAAAAACATATCTAATCCTTTCACAGTGTTTGTTCTTCTAATCGTCGAGTTCTCTCAATGTTGACCATAATTGTTGACAGTGCTCGCGAACAATCTCTGGTGGAACGAAACGTAAGTGTACACAAATCAATTCGAAACATGAAATCGATGTTTGATCACTCAATGAAGCATAATTTTCATAAGCCAATTTTCTATTTAAGAAAAACAGTACAAACAAGTTGTTCGTCTTCTCCTCCTACTCATAGAAATCATAATGTAAAATTCCCGGCGATTCGGATTTGATAAAAGGTTTGTAGAGTCTCATTGATGCACCCTAAGTAAACTTTTGAACAAACTGTTTTTATTCAACAATTAACTTACATTACTCTCTTCTAAACGTAATGTATAATTATACGTAAAATAATCATCAGTCAATGTGTAAGATGTGCAGCCGCGTTGCAGTGCTGCAAGACATTCCAATTCGAAATCAATAATCTAAATAAAAAGCAAAATTCTTCTTGTTTTAATTTGTTTTTAATGAAAGAAATTTTTAATAAACTTTTTTTTCTTTAACCATATCACTATCATATATATCGTAATACGTTGCCAGATAGTTCTTATATTCTTCGGTGAATAATGCTGGTGAACATATTCGTCCACGTGCTCGATCGATCAAGGCGAAGTGAACTAAGCCGGGAAAACGTTGTTGACAACTAAAATTCAATATTTAAAAGCAAAAGACAAGTTCGAATTCATCAACGAACAAACTAATTGTTATATTTCCTTGAGTTTTCATTTCAATAAATGCAAACCAATCGACAAGTTTGCCGAATAATCGTTGTTGAAGATTTTCAATGGCTGTTGATTCAAGAAGATTCGTATCCATAGATACATCCGATTCGAGAAATGATCGATGGAAAATATCGACTGAAATATTATTCATTTCAACGAGATTATCTTGAATTGCATAGATTCTATTTTGCGCAGAAAAGAAAAGAATTTAGAATAATAATAAAAATAAACAGTAGAAGCGTCATTTGAAAATACCGTTCATCTTCTTGATCGATAAGTTCGGCTTTTTTCGGAAGAGATTTGTAAATATTATGAGTTGTATCGAGAATTTTCAAGAGTTTATTCGATGAATGTGAACGTTCGTCAAGCTAAAAAAAATATCTTATTTACAATTCAATCGAATTTGCCTACTTGTGGCACAAAAATTGGATATCTTTCTAGTGATCGAATTTGATTAGCTAGATGTTTGTACGATAATTGTGAATGATTAATACATAAATTCAATTGATGAATTAATTCTGATAGACTTGCACAGGCAAGACTATGTTTTGACTGCAAAGTAAACAATAGAAAACATCGATAAGAATCAAATGTTTTACTTCAACGAGAATCAACACTGATATATCGGTTTTCAGTGGTATTGTGTACATGGTAAATGGTGCAAGATTTTTATTTGATGTTTTCATAAAAACAACTTCGATATTTCGTTGGGTATTGTTTTTCATTGTTTCGAATTCGTCGACTGTTGGTAATGATGTTGTCTAGATAAGATTTGTTCGTTAAAAAAATTAGAGAAAAGTATTTTACTCGTTTTGCTTGAGTCTGTTGAAAATCATCCATATTTGGTGCTGATTCTGTACGAGGAAATTGTTGGTCACTTCGTCGTCGAAATGAATGAGCCATTGTTGATGATGAAAATTCATCGGCTTGGAATTGTTCACGTAATGATCGACTTGTATTATTCAATAATAATAAAAATATATCACTATTACTCGGACGGTGTTGTTCATTACTAAAAACACGAACAAATTTTGTTTTTTTTGCAGGTCAAATACAAGATCATTTTTTACCTCAATTGCATATGAACGATCTTATCTTTACATGTAATCATGATTAATGTCGGTGTTTGTTGAAGAACATAATTAACAATGAGACAAGCATCGTTACATTGACCACGAATTAATCCATTAAGAAGTAGATATTCGGAACTCTGAAAAATTGAAAATAGAGATTTTTGAAAAAAGAGAACTAATTTGCAATGAATCAACTTCAAAGAGTAATGCTTGATTTGTTAGAACATTGTGTAGATAATATTGTAACGAAGCCGATATGCAATTGATGGCTTTGGCAACTGTTGTAGATTTTCTATAATTGAGAAAAAAAACAGGGAGATACGAAATTTCCTTTCGAATTTTCAATCTACGTAAATGGATAAGCACCAAGATGAAATCGAATTAATGATTTAAATAGATTTATCGCTTTTAGTATAACTAATGTATCGTATGTTTCATCGGATATGAATATTATTCGATTTTCACCCATCTAAAATATTCTTCATTAATTAATAGAAAGACGATTGAATATTGCTTTTTACTTCATCGAAAAACACTTGAATATTTGATTCGAGTGTAATACGTTTAACTGCACTATTGCTTTGATTTGTTTGATCATAGAAATGTAGTGACGTTGACAATGTAAGAGCAATTGTATCATCAATTGAAAATGGGATTTCATCGCTTGACTAAAAACGAACATTTACTGTCAAGGAAAACAAAAAAGAAAATTTGCTCACAGGATTTGCTTCCTCAAAACTATCTAATCGTTCACGATGACGTTTGTATAAATAATTGAATAGATCATCGCTTAGAAATCGATAGATTAAAGTAAAATGTCTATTGAATATGAATATTCCGAATAAACAAGTTTTGACCATGTTTTCACCTAAGTCAACGTGATAATGAAGCAAATCATGAAAAGACAAGAAAAAGAAGAAGAATGTGTTTTTCGGTTTTTATTTATTTAAGATAATAATTTAAAAAAAAACGATTAAACTGCCACATAGTTGTTATTCTTTTTCCAACGAATACGTATTTCGACTATTGAATAGCACAGCATGCTAACGGATAAATAAACAAGAAGAAGAATCAATGACAGATGATAGGGAACATAACTGGCATACTACAAGAAAATAAGATGTCAGGTTTTAAGAGAAAAAGAGATGAATTTTTATTTACTCCGTAAGTAACAACAAATCCAACTGATTTCCAAAGACGATATTTCGATAGAGCACTTGGATCTATTTCCGAATAGAGAACCGTATAAGTAGCTAAAACAAAACAGAAATTCGATCAATTGTAAATTGAATTTGAATTGAATTACAGATCACTTGAGTTTGCCAAACTGCATCAGATATTGACCATAGTGCAGCAATAATAAATAAAACAAACATTTGTGACTCTTCAGGATCCCAAAGAAGCATCAGAATAATCATTGCATAGTTAATCATGGCAGCAATGCCAAAAACAACTATTCGTCCGGTGTACTTCACCAGACGACCGAACACATAACTGCTGACAGCTTGAAAAACTCCTGCACAGACCATCACTATACCAACATAACTAAAAATCAACGAGTCGTTTAGCTTATAATTACTCTCCTTCTCTCTCAATCTTACTGGATACCGACTAAACAAGTTATAAAACCCTATTAACAATAGAAAAATAAACGATATTAATCCATTGAAAAGCAAAGTATTTACACGTGTGAATTGTGCAGTAAAAAAAGCAGTTTCAATCGTTGTCCACATTGTTATAGGAATGAGAAATAATTGATCAATATATTTCCATTCTTTTAATGATAAAAGAACTTCGAGACTTTTCTTTGCTAATTGTTTCATTGTTTCTAAATACGAGCTATTAAATTCGAATCAAAATCTGTATTTACAAATCGTACGCTTTTGACTTAATTGAATTGGATCTAAAGCAAAAAATAAGAGTAACATTGACAAAGCACCCATTCCAGTAAAAATTCCGCAAAGAAGATATCGCTAAATCAACATGTTTCGTATCAATTAATAATACGTATTTGTCTTACAGTGCTTTCTGAAACAGTTTCTGTTGAATTCGATTTGACAACAATTCGTGGATCGAAATGAACACCACAATTGTATACTTGTGCTGCATTCGATTGATTTAAAACGAAATAGGAAATGATATTTCCCCAGATGGTATTCGTGCCGAAAAACGCGAAGAATATGCCGAAAAATAAACTAACAGATATTTCATGAGTTTGGCTTTTATGTTGAGAATGATAACGAGCAATTTGATTGAGATATGTTGCTTTGGCTGTCCACAATGGAGCAGCAAGTAAACCAACGAAAGCAGCACCTAAATGATTATTTTAAAAAAAAACAAGTCAATGATTGTCAATTTTGACACATACTGATGTACATCAACGCTGGTGTTGGTTTAATATTTGCAGCTATGTAAAATATATAACCAATTTCACCTAAGATAATCGTCCATTTAAGACCACATAGATCCATTAGAACACCAATAAGAGCAATCGAACTAAACTAATAAAATAAAAGATTATCGTTTCTTCTTCGATTTAAAAACGAATTTACGATCAGAAATGTATATGTGACAATCAATGAATTCACTCCAACATTTTTCTCAACATTTAAACTTGATTGTAATGTTACCATGCCATTATAAGCAGTAAATAAGAGAATAAATGCCACAGCGAGTATAGTTAAATTTTTATAAATTTTTCGAAGAGAAAATGGTGGAACGATGGTAATTGAACCTGAGGGTCCATTTTCAGATACGGATTTTTCAAGCGAATTTGTTTTCATGATAGCAGCTCGACTACTAGCATTTAGTTGATCTTCACCTGTTGCAGAAACATCCGATAGTTTTCGAGGTATTTTATCGCCTTCATTGGTCGACATTTGGACTGTTTTTTAATGTGAATAAAAAGACAAATGCTGAAGATACGAATGATAAGATAATATAATATCTTATTGTTTCGTTTTCTTTTGTTTTGACAAAAAAAACGAAGATATTTATTTGATTAAAATTTGATAGTGTACAAATATTTTCTTCAATAAAACAAAAAAATCCCTGATTTATTTAAATTTTCTATAGACTTAACGTATGTGATAGAATACGTTTTTTTAGTTCAATAGTTGTTTTCATGTAACACTATCTATTAGTTTAATGAAATTGACGATGATTTTTTAATAGACATATATATATATATATAGAATGAGCTTTTTTAATCATGGATCAGAAAATGATGATCGTATTACTTTTTCTCATCATGATTTCATCAGTGAATTGTAAAATCAGTAAGTATGGGTTTGATTTTTTGAATAAATTATACTCATCAGATAAGGATGCAGTAGGAGGTTTGAATTGGCATAATAATTACCTGTATATACGTAGATTCTCACTAGTTCATGAGCAAAATAAATTAGTCTCTGACGATTCTTCAGTATTGTCTGGTCTTGGTTAAGTGTTACTAAGTTTAGAGTCTTTTATCAGTTGCCTGAATATTAATGTCGAGTATAATCTGACTTTTGCGTACACGATATAATAAAACTATTAGGCACAGTTAGAAAGATTTATGAAAAATTCATAAGATCAATATCCTCTCGATGATATATTCGCTCAATTATACGTAATCGAGATACATTCATAATTCTTTTTGATTTTATAAGTCTGCTTACACCTGTTTTTAATTTATATTCTAGATGCATCTTACAATCAGCCAAAATTAGAATCACCAGCAACATGGAATGAAACCGGGGTCGTGATAAAAACATTTTTACTTGAAGTTGGAACGGCTGCTTTATTCGTTGACAGGAAAAACATAGTTTATGGAGCAAGTTATGATTCTTTATTTACTGTACCTCCTCGGTGTGGATATATTTACAAATGGCCTGATGGAAACAGTTCCGCGGAGACAATGATTTATAGTGAATATATGACTGATATTCAGAGTCTTTTTGTTAGTGAAAATGGTGATATTTACGCATACGACTATGAGATGGTAGATTCTGATTCTCTCCGTTGGTTTGAAAAGAAACATGATGTTATTCGATGGTCATCATGTCCAATAGTTGGTGTCTCAGTCATGAATGTTACTGACAATTGTTATGGTTTGTTCATTGATTTAAACAGTACGCTTTACTGTTCAGTTCGGGATAAACATCAAGTCCTGAGAAAATCATTACTTACAAATGCAGCATTATCTCCTATCGGTACTATAGAAGGAAATCAACTTAATGAGCCGCAAGGAATTTTTGTTGACGCAAATTTCAGTCTATATGTTGCAGACACGGGTAATAACAGGATACAATATTTTAGTGCTGGACAAAAAAAACGGAATTACCAAAATTGGTGGTAATCCACCGGAAAACATGGAATTGAATAAACCTACGAGTGTTGTTCTTGATGGTGATAACTATTTGTTTATTGTGGATTCGGGAAATCATCGTATTATTGGTCAGGGACCGGATGGATTTCGATGCATAATTGGGTGTTTTACGTCAATCAATCTGCTACTTCACCCTCAAACAATGAGTTTTGACAGTTGTGGCAATATATACGTAATGGACTCTCCTCTATTAATTCAACGAATTCAAAAGTTTCTGATCTACAATACTGTCTGTGGTAAGATCTTCAAAATTCATTTCCAACATTCTTTAAAAAGTCCTACGAATCTAATTTTAATTGAATATTCAAAAATCTATAAATACCACTTGCATATTCAATAGTATTGTTATTCTGCTTTAGAAACTTCAACAAAAACTATAGTTACTAAAACGTGCAGTATCACAACAACTGCTACAATGAATACCAGCACCACTGTTACAACGACTACACTCGGAACCAATATCACAGTTAAAACAGAATTCAGCAGTACTATGACTCCGACCAATTTTGTGACAACCAAACCAACGATCAAAAGCCAGACCAGTGCAACGAGAAAAGAAACCTCACATTTTCCTGTACGCACCGGAGTATCTACTAGTTCAATGAAAATGGTAAATACGGAAATGAAAATTAGTATGACCGCCAAGACAACAATCAATCGCATGAGTCAGTTTACATCAATTAATTCTGGTATGTTATAGCAAAATATTTAACAATTCTTTGTTGTTTCTTTCTATTTGAGACTCGTTTTCAATTCAGAAGAAAATAACTAAGTTCTTATTGCATACATTTTTTTAAATTTAACTGTAATCTTTTGTTTTTGGTTTTAGAATCAACAAGAAAACCAAAAACGCCAGTAACAAGTAAATGACAAGAATTAATATTCGCACAAATAAATCTATTTTTATATTTAGTTCATTATGAAACGATTACTTCTTCAACGAGTAATTCATTTTTTTCTGATGATATTCAGATATAATTCTTATTTATATACGTAGATATACAACCAATTCAAGGCGCTTTTAATCCTCTAATATGTCCAGATCCTAACAAAATCGGTACATCATGTAATGCAAATGCCACCCGCTGCGATCTATTAAAACCATGTCAAAACAATGGCACTTGTATCAATAACAAAACCAGCAAAACAGGTTACACTTGTCGATGTCTCCACGACTTCAATGGTAGTAAATGTGAATTGGACAATCAACCGTGTAAACCAAACACTTGTTGGAATGGTGGTAAGTTTACATTCTAATTATCGTATTTTTATCTTGAAAATGTTTTCTCTGTAGGTACATGTGTCAATAAATCTAAAACTGAATTCGAATGTACATGTATCGAAGGTTGGACCGATACACATTGTCAAACAAAAGTCAACTATTGTCAAAATGTCACTTGTCACAACAATGCTGTTTGTCGATCATTATTTCGTGATTATCGATGTGAATGTTTAACTGAAAGCTATTCAGGTCGACACTGTGAAATTGTTGCTCGAAGTTTAACTATTCGAAAGTACGTTGCAACATCGTTCGCATATATTGCTATTTTATGTCTCTCATCTGTTGTTTTATTCGTCATCGTAATGGATATATTGAAGTATGGTTTTCATATCGATCCAGTTCAAAATGAACGCAATCGATTACGACGTCAATATGACGCAAAACGACGAAAGAAACCTAGGGGTGTTGCTGTGCGTTTTACGTATGTTAATGCACCGAGCGAAACCATGGTTTAAAAACTTTATTCCTTTATTTGATCTTACATTTCGGAAACGCTTAATAAATAATTCAGAACTAGAGAAAAATTTCGCGAAAAACAAAATAAAATAAACGTTCTATATTTTAGCACTTTTAATTCGTAACATTTTAATCGATGATGTCGTTGGTGTTGTCGACGCACCAAGATTTGAAAGGATTTCTTCTGTTAATGGAGTTATTCTTTCGATATGTACATTGGCTGTTTGAACCCGCTTCGATGGTGTATTCGAAAAGCATCGCAAACGTGAACTAGTCAAACGTTGTTGTTTATCACGTTGATAGGGAGAGATGGATGTCATCGGACGATTTCTTGCTAATAACAGCTGATAGGGTGTGATCGGTCTCGATGAACCAAGTGTTCGTGATGGTGGTGGTGGAATAGCTGAGCCTGATAGGACACTAGTTGCTCCATCGTTTATCGAAGTCATTTGTTCGAGTTCTTCTTCGATTTCATTGAGATTTGTTCGCAATGTTTGAACTTGTTGAAAAGCATCGATTTTCAATGAACGTTCTTGTTCGAGTTTTTTCTTTGCCTGAACAAGATCTCGTTTGACAAACGATTGATTTAAACGCATAGCTTCATTTTCTTGTTCGTATTGATTGGTTTTCTTTTCTAATTCGGCACCTTTCGTTACTAATCGATCTTTTTGTTCTACTACCCAACGTAATTGTGTTTCAATGATTTGCTTTTGATTCAATGCTTGTCGAAGATCATCATCGCGTTCGATGTTAGCTTTCGTTTCTGATTTACTTTCATTTTCAAATTTTCGTTTATAAAATGTTTCATTCGTTAGAATACGTTTACGTAAATAATTATTAGCACGTTTTAAAGCTTGAATTTCTTCGATTTGTTTCGTCGTTTTATAAACATATCGTTTTTGATAATGATCAAGTTCGTATTGTAAATGTGCAACAGTTTTCTCCAATTCAACTTGTTCACGTCGCCATTGTCGTTCAGCTTGATAAATATCATTCGATTGTTTTTCTTGATTTTTATGCAATTGATCTTGTAGATGATGAATTAATTTCGTTTGTTCATATTCATGTTGATCGATAACAGCACGTGCATCGGATGTTAATTTCACTCGTGCCATATTGTAGATTTCTGTTCGAATCTCTTTGATGATTGTTATTGTACTATTGTATAATTCTTCTCGATATTGTTCGAAACGATTTCGAAGTACGAGATTCGTAGTTAATAATTGTTCGTTGACTGATTGAAATTTTTCTCGAATTCGATTTAATTCTTTGTCGAAACGAAGTTGTTTGTCGAGCTGTAACTGTGCGTTTGTTGAACGTAAACGAATTAATTCTGCAATTAATTCAAAATACGATGAAAGAGTTAACAATTGAGAATCTAATTCGAGACTGAATTGTTGATCTTGAAGTTGTGAACGAAGGGATTTGATTTCATTTTCTCGTACGCCGATTAATTGACGAACATTATAAAGAAGATTTTCATAATACGAACTATAGTTCATATAATTATCGCGTTCATGTTGCATGAGACGATTACCGATTTCTTTGAGACACACTTCTAAATCACTTCGACGAATACAAAAGATATCTGATGGCCGATTGAGAGTAGACGAATTGAGAGTATTATCTGTATCGACTTGAATACAAAGAAAGACAAAATAAAGATTTGTAATTAATTAGAAATTACCGGTTTCTTCGAGAAGAGTCGTATTGGAAAGAAATGTTAATTGTTCATCTTTGCATTCATGATTAGTTAATAAAGTTGCAAGATCATCGAGAATATGTGGTCGTAAAACTGAAAAATTCTCTGTAAATTGTTGTTTTTTCCATAGATCTGTTGGTAGAGAACTTTCTTCTCGAAGTCTTTCCGACAGAACTAATGTTCGTTCTCTCTTCAAACGTTTCAACGTATCGTTCATCATAAATTTGCCTTCTAATTCAATTAAAATTCTCATTGTTAACGCTAATTTACATTCATATTCGGTTACATTCGGTGCTAACTGTCCGTTGATCAATGCCAATGGAAAATCATTATAGAATGCACTGTAACCGACAGCTGTTGACAATTGTCGAAGAACGGGACTTCGTATTTCATCACGAAAACAATCGAATGCATCAACGAATTTTTTAACTGTATCAATCGAATGAACATTCAATTTCGTCGTACTCCAAGCTTCTCGAACGATATTCAGACGAATACATTCAGTGAGATAGATTTCCAATCGAATATATTTCGATAGACACTCGCCTGTGGACACTTCTTTCTTACGAAGAACCGTTCCGAGATGATGAGCAACTGTTTTAGCTTTGAGAATTTCATCGATATTTTGCAACATGACCTGTGTTGAAACATATTCAGCATTGGCTAATGTTAATTCTTGTGCTTTTAATCCCGTTAGAGATAGATGAATAAGATCACTGATTGTATACTTAGGAAACCAGAGTCGTTTCGAATTGATATTATATTCATGTTCGTAGACAGCCCATGGATAGAAATCACGAGCTAAACGTTGAACAGGAAGCAATGGACTCGGAAGAATCGAGTACAATGGTTTGTAACGTGTGAAATCGCTGACAAATCTATGAAGTATAGGAATCGAACGAGAACGAACGAGATCGTAGGCAAATTGATTTTTCGTTGAGAAGAAACAATTTGGAATTAAACATGATATCGAATAATAAATCTGATAGATTGTTAACCGTCGTTTTGTTTCTAATAGATCAGCTATCGTAGACAAAGATAATGAAGATGATGAATCGATTTCACGTTGAATTTCATGTAATTCAGAAGCAAATTCACCGCTTTGATCGAACGAACTCAAATCTCCAGTACGATCGTTAACTAAACGACGAAAGGAAAAAATGGAATGAAATTTGAAATAAAAGCAAATCAATTACATCGTTGTTCAGTCGTCGTTGCCGTACTATTCAATTGTGCAAAAGCAACAACAATATGAATAAGATCATTCAACGATGAAATAATTCTCAAGAAATCTTTTAATTTCTTTTCTAGTTCGTTTATATTCGTTGTTGTATTTTTAAATAATCCTAATTGTTCGAAAAACGATGGAATATACCAAAGATTAGTCAAATCCGTTCCTTTTTCATTGACAATCGTTTTCGGTCGATGTTGATAACCGTTCGATGTCAAAGCCGTTGTCAGTATCGGTGATGGTGTTGATGATTCTTGTTGTTGATCACCAGCTAATGCTGCTGCAGCAGTAGCGGCAGCAGCAGCAGCTGTGCCCGGCAACGGCAGTGTTGCTGGTTTTGGCCACATAAAATGTGTTTTACTTGTCAGTGGAAATTGATGAATAAGATAGGTTAAACTGAGATATGATTGAATGATTTGTAAACGTAGAAGAATGAGAGCATTGCGTTGGTGTATACGATCGATAAACTCATTGAGTAAACTTCGTTTTAATTTTTCAGCTTCACGTTGTTGTTGATATTGCATGGGTTTCAATTCTCGTTGTCGAAGAAATTCATTGAGTATTCGATCGCGTGATGGTCCTTTTTCGAATTGAATCGAAATGAAATAATGTTCACGAAATAATTTCCGTCGTGCATTTTCATACAACGCATTATTCAATAGATTATTCGATTGTTCGGCTTGTTTCAATTCAGCTAATTGTCGTTTACCGATCGGCGGTGTTTTCGTTTGTTCTTTACGTGCTGTATCGAGTTTAGCTGTATGCAATTGTTGTGTGATACAGATCACTGCTAGCCGATGTTGAATAACAGCGGTATGAACAAAATGATTGTGCATCAATTGAGTTCGTAGTGCAACTTTGAGATTACTCGATGCATCATCATCGTCGCTGATCAATGATAACCATTGATCTTTTTGTCGAAAATTGAGTCGACCAATTGAACCTTCTTCTAATTCTTGAATAGCAAACAAGAGATGTTGTTGACCAGTTATTTTATCTAGACGACCGTCAGCTTGTCGACTTGTTTCGAAATCGTTTTCATGTTCGGCTGATCTCGGTTGTGCAAATTCGAATTGAACATAACGTAGATACAAATGCGATTGATCGATCGACATCGTGTCCAATTGTTGTTTGTAGACAACAGTTAACAATTCAGCTTGACTTGCCGAACGTATCAATCGATACCTTAGCGTGATCAATTCGATTAGATTCGTACTTAGTTTTAAATATTTATCGTATTGTTCTTTTTTTGTTGTACGTGATTCATCGACTTGTTTGAGAATTTCATAGGCAAATTTGCCCATCATCGTCGGATGATCACTGAATAAACTATTGAAAACATCTCGTTGATGATTCGACGAGTACATTGCACCTGGTTGATCGAGTTGTTTGTAATGATTGACAATTTCATCGAGATATTCGAGTTCGTAGAGAAGTTTCTCGGTCAGTGAGAGATGTTTTTCTTGTTGAATTTGTTCGAATTCGATGAGTTCATTGAATGATTGCTTGAGAAGATTGGGCAGACGTGTTAACGATGCAAGTGATTCGAGAAATTCGAAAAGATAATAACTCTGAGTTTTTGATGCACTTAAATAGACCGGTGGCGACGATTGTGAACGTGTCGATGGAAAAAATGAACCATAATCGGTTGAATCGAAAAGATTTTCCGTTATTTGACGAACGGTATTTACATGTCGAGACATATATTCACGTATGAGTGCGAGATATTGTTGAAGAAAACGTATTTCTAACGAATACGAATGAGAAAAATATTCATCGTTTTGAAAATCAATTCGTGGCCGTTGATGAACAAGATTGAGAATGATTTGATTGAGAACTTGTCGTTCATTTTCATCGAATGTATGCTGATAAATTTCATAGAAACAATCGATTAATTGTCGTTTCAATTGTAAATATGTCAATTCATATTCCCAAAGATTATATAAGATTTCGAAACGATCGATTTTCCGTTGAAAATCATTGTCTTTCAATAATTTCACCGCTGATTTCTCGATAAAATACGAGCCAATACCGATAATCTCTTGTTCGAGTTCATTGAGATCATCGAATGCACAATCGTAAACAATATGCAAACCTAACGAATCTTGAACATGAACAATCGAACCATCATCTTCGAAACAAGTTTCATGTGCAAAATCTTCGACATTCTCCATATGTTCTTCGGATTGCATGAAATCCAATGTGTCCAATGTACATTCATGTGGCGCATCGAATAGATACGCATGTGGGACATAGTGATCGAATCGTTGATCAACTGAATGAAATTCTTTGCCTTTCGAACTCATGGTTAATCGTTGTTCGTAGATAGTCAACGTTCGTTGTAACGATCGAAGATAATTAAATTCGTGCAAACAACGATGACGAATCGTTCGAATACGAAGTAATCGAAGTGTGATATAGGACAATTGTAAACCGTAGGATTCCGATGCGTCGTTATTTTCTGTGTCACTATCACGACGTTGACCGGATGTATCGTCGAGACCGAGTTTTTGTAATGTTTCGACATAATTAAATTCGTCACGTTTCATGTAACGATTCGAACGAGTAGATGTATCACGAAAATCCGATGAATCTACAACAACAACAAAAAAAAACAAGATCGAAATCGAACTATTTAATTGACCATTTTGTTACCTTGTAAGTCATCATTATCATTGGTATTGTCTGGATTATTATCGTCGTCAGTTAAATCGAAAACATTCTTCCAGAAAATATCGGCCATAGCCGTTGCTTGACCAGCGTTGTTCGTTGAACTTTCGAGAACTTGTTTTAAAGCGGCACTTTTCTTTGCTTTCAACGCAAGAAGATATTGTTTCAAAACATTGGCAACTTTATCCGGATTTCGGACATGTAGAAATTGTGATATACGCATGAGTAATTCATCGTTCTTGCCACCTTTGATATATTTCCAGAAGTCTCGTTCACGTTGAGCATCACGTTCAGGTTTCAATGTCAGATATTCGATCCACGATGCTTTCTTTATCAATGAACAACTCGATGATTGTCTCGATTGAGCAAGAATCTTTGGTTTAGCCGAATCATATTGTATACTGGGTCGTTCTTTTTCTTGTTCGAGAAAAATCGTTCGATAATATCGAACAATATTCGCGTACAATTCCATTTCATCGCCTGATGTTTGAATTTTCGATGTATCCAACGGAAGAGAATACAATTGAAATAGACGATTTAATTTCTCGAGTGTATCTTTTTGTTCGAGTTCGATCGTTGGTATTCGTTGTAGAGCAGTTGTATTTTGAAATGGTGAAATTGGCGATTGAAGATTGATCGTCACCGTTTGCGAATCAGCCGAAGGACGTGTGCGAAATTTATAATGAAAAAGACGAATTAGATCAGTCAGTTGATCGAACATTTTCTGACCACGATAGTGACAAACAAGATACCGAACATACGCAACATAATCATCATTAACCACAGGCTAGGAAAACGAAAACAAAATAAAGAAAACTTTCGTCAACGAAATCATCTTACGAGAGACACATTTTTTGTCGATGGAGAAAGGAGATTTTCTCGAACAGCACTCAATCGTTGTGCACGTTGAAGTGTATCATTAAATTCGGCATGAATTCGAGCTGAACGTTCGTTGAATTGTTGTTCGACTTGTTGAAATTGTATTTGTTGACGACAGAAACGTTTCCATCGAACTGAATGCAACGATTTCGCAAAGGTTAAAGTCGATAATCGTTTCAAGTAGAATCCATGTAGAAGCAATGGCAATGATTCAGGTGTGAAATCACTCGATAATGCTGAACAAGTGTTCAGTTCACTTTCGAATTCATCCGAGAGAAATTCCGTATCAGGCACAGTCGATACATGAGCAAGACGTTCGAGATATAATCGACGTTCTCGTTCGAAATGTAAAGAATCTTTTGGAATTAAATAGGAACTAAATGGTCGTGTAAATGTTAGATTATATCTCAAATCATTGTCTTCAATTTCCGATTTAATTTCATTATATTCATGTGTGATTTGTTGTTCGATTTTATTTAGTTGAGTACGATCTTCTGTTGGAGCAAAATGTGGATCTAATTCATGTGTCCAAATCGACATGATGATTGACCTTGAACAGAAAAAAAAAGAAAGAGAAAAAGAAACAATTCAGTGTGATGTTTTGAATTTTCTGTTATGCTCATATGCTATTGATAGACACGAACAAAAAAAAACTTTTCATTATTCTGTGTCTTTTTTTTTACAGAACTGTAGAATTGATTTGAAACAGAGAAAGAGAGAGAGGAAAAAATGCCATCGATTGCATACAACCATCGTCTAGTAAACATTATTTAGAGTTGTTTGAAAAAAAATTCAACAACTATTACTAGACAACCATAGAAGAGAAAAGAGAAAATCGAGATCGACATGGTTACGTATATGTAAAAGAATAACAAAGAAAGAAAAACAGCAAAAAAGACATGATTGATTTGCGAAAAAAAAATCTTACTTCTAAGATTACCAAAGAATAATTAAGATCAACAGAAGTTCTTCATTTCGTTCTTTTTTTTTGTTTAAATAAAAAATATTTGTCGAACTTAATTACTGTTATTTGAGATGATGAAACGGAAGAGAATAGATGCATGTTGATGTTCTGTTCAATATTCCGAAGTTTAGTTTAGTTTATTTATTATTTATCATCAAAGAAAAAAAAATTCAATACAAAAACAACAAAATTCATATGAAGAAAGAGAGAAAAGAAAAAACAAATAAAGAAAACAAGTTATCTAAATTTCAATATCATCATCTAAACGCACACGTTTGAGCCGAATAACTGGCTGAAAATTGATCATATGATTAAGCATTTGTTCGGTTGCTTCAGCCATATTGATTGTATCGATTTGATCACCGAATTCATTTTCGTCTTTGACATGAATGATCTGACTGAGAGAAATATCTGGAATCGATGCTAAACATAAACAATGAAATAGAGAAGAAGCAAAAAAAAGCCATTCGATTGACATACATTCCACTGCGACTATGTTCGGAATACATTCGATTGGAGGTTCACTAAAAGTTTCAAATTCATTATTTTCAATCTATCGAAATCGATTGACTTACACATCGAAACTATTTTGTCGTAAACATGTGGTCAATAGAAGTTCGTTGTATTGTTGATTGGCATTGTTTATTGTTGCTGATGGTGGAAGCGAAGGCGATAATGGCGCTTCAGGACTAGAGAAAGAAAAAAAAAGTTAGAAAAGAAAAAATGTTCACAGTTTCCTAAACGTACTATTCGGTTGTGTTAACTTGAGATTTAACATTAGGCGAAAAGAATAATTCACCCTCGCTATTATTAGTATTATCGTTATTGCTGCTACTATCCTGAAAGAGAAAATCGAAAGACGATCAATAATCTACGAAATTCAACTAGATCATACTGATAATTGTATAGTTATAACTCGTTTTTTTCGTTGATGTTCTATTTCAGTTAATGATGATGATGATGATGAACTCGATCGACATCGACGTTTCGATTTCGTTCGACAATGACAATTATTAATTGCCGGCTGCATCATATAAACAACTTGAGTCGGTTGTATCGGTTTAGTTATGAGATTTAAATGTTTTTCACATGTATTTATATTCGATAAATTAGGTAAAACTGAACAAATTAAACAACAACTTGTCGATGGATCATTCTCATCTGCGTGACTCGATGACGAGTCACTTTCAGAATCAGCCCATAGATTCGATCGTTGATTGAGAATATTTTTTAATCGAGACGCTGACCGACTCATTCCCTCAGTTATTTTCGAAACGTTCTAATTTTTTGGGTTAAATCATTTGACAATGGCTTATTTCATCTAACCATTGATTCCATTGACTGCGTTTCTTAACACACAAATGCATTTCAGTGAATGAAGGCATATATACTTGGTATCATATTGCCATTGGTTATTTTAGTGGTCTACATTATTCATCCACGCTTGTTTTTTTTCTATTATGTCTTTAAAAGATTTAAACTAAAAAAAAGTAGAATACTTCCTTCTTAAATCAATTTGTGATTGTCGAAAAGCATCATTTGTTTAATTGCGTTTTTATTTCAGATCAGAAGGAAGGTTGTGGAAAAGAAATAACATCATAAAACATGAGTTCGAGAGGTGGAAGTGTTTGCTATAGATGTAATCAAGTAAGACGAACTAAGACAACGTTGTATCAGGCAAATATTCATTGTGATCGACATTTTAGCCAGGTCATTTCGCTCGAGAATGTCCAGATGGTGACGGAAGTGGTGGTAAGAACTTGAGTTCAATGAAGATTTAACAAAAAAAAACCTTGAATTTTATTTTAAAGGCGGCAGTCGTGGAGGATTCGGCGGCAGTGGACGAGGTTTGTTAATGACCCAACAAATGTTCGATTATTGTTGTTATTCGATTAGGTTCATTCGGAGGTGGCAATTCGTATGGTGGTCGTGGCAGCAATTCATTCAGTTAGTGAAACAATTGATTGGAAGGATAAGAAAATGATTTCGGGTATTTCAGGAGGAGGCCGAGGAGGTTATGGCAGTGGTTCATTCGATAGATCAGGCAATCGTTGGTAATAAATTTCATTTGGATCATTTTGCATAACAATCCTTTTCGATTAGTTATCGATGCAATCAACCAGGCCATTTAGCTCGTGATTGTACATCGGACAGCAGCCAAAGCGTCTGCTATAACTGCAACAAACCTGGTAGAATGAATCTTTTGTTTTAATGAATGAACTAATATCGAACATTTTCGTTTTTCTTCTTCGAATGAAAAGGCCATATAAGTCGTGATTGCACAGAACCACGTTCAAACAACAACAGCTTCGGTAGTGGCGGTGGTTTCCGTAGTGGACGAGGTAAAATCGGAATGTTTTTTTTTTCTTTTTCTTAAGAATTCATTTGATTTGTTTAGGTGGCGGCAGCGGTGGTAACTGTTTTCGTTGTCAAAAATCCGGTCATTTCGCTCGTGATTGTCCTGAACCTGATACTCGTGGTGGTTCGAATCAACAAGGCAGTGAAGATAATTCTTAAATAACGCAAAGATGAAAAACATATTATTCTTCTTCGTTTCTTTTTTCTTCTTCTGTGTGAATCGTTTCATCACAAATCGTCTTCATACTTGAAACATATAACATCGTATGGTTTTTGTTCGTGCGTTTTCATTTAGTTCTTTCTTTTTTTTTTCATTTATTTTTTTTCGTTGTTATTCATCTATCTAAGCATGATTATTATCTCTTTCTTTTTCGTTGCGTAGTCATTGAGGGTGTAAGGGGGGAAAAAATGAGCAAACCAAAAGAACGTTAGGCTGAGAGAAAAAAAAGACAAGAAGATAGAATTTAGTTTTGCAGCTTTGTTTTGTTTTTTGTTATTTTTTTTGTCGATGTATTTCGAACTTTCTGTTTACTTGTATATTCAAGTTTATTGAAACAACTGATTGAATGGGAGAAGAAAAAAAAAACGATTGTTCAAGTCAAAAAGAATAGACGTAGATTTAAACGGTTGTTGTCGTTTGTTCATTCAAATTTAAATTTGATTGAATAAATCATCGAGAAGATATTTCATTCGCGATGATTTCTGCTGTTGAAGATACTGCAATTGGGCGTCATCATCATTGAGCGCTTTTCGTGCAAACCAAGCGTACTTGTATTTATGTTCTACTGACCGTTGACTCGATGGTGTAATTGATTGTTGTTTAATTCGTACGGATTTTGCCCATAAAGAATTGAGAATAAAAATCATGATTATCAATTGAATAATGTATCGCATTACTAAGATTATCACGAGCGCACTGACAAACAGAAATCAAAAGTAGAGGAAAAAGAACATGACTCTGAAGAGTATTGCTCCTCGAGTTTATATTCTATATATCTAGTTAGATAAACTAATCTTGAACAAATACTACGCCTTTATTGGCACAGAACTATTGATTTTGGCGTCCTAATAAATTTCGGTAGAAATTTGACAGTTACGCAAATTAATTTGATTAGACTTTTTCTTTTATTGACGTACGCAGAATTTATCATGTAGGTGCGTTAGTTTTTTTTATTAAATATTCAATCAAATACGATAGAAAAATTTATTCAGTCTTTTCAAAAGCATGTTTTCTTGAGTGTGATCGATTGGTTCACTGCCGTGAAGATCTCGTGTAAACCAAACATATCGATTATCATATTCGGGCAAACGTTGTCTGTAAAATTGAGATAATTTACGATTTTGATATGGAGCTGCATAGGACTCGCATAAAATATTAAATAGAAGAAAATAAATAAACAATTTTGAATTAAACATTGATTCGATGAAGACCAGCTTGTTATTAATCAAAAGAAAGATTAAATCTAATTGTTAAAATGTAGGCAGATGAACTTTTTTTTGAACCATTTATACCACAAGACTATGAAGCAAACAAAGTAAAGTCAATTGTCACGCACATGAAAATATCAGAACTATACTGAGCAAATAGCATTCTATGTCAAATAGACAAGGAAAAGTACAACAAGTAATTTCATCCCAAAAATGATGTCATCATGTCGAATAGTTTATGATTATAAAACAAGTAATAGTAGTAATTGATATCGTTGCAGATAGATTTCAGTCGGTTTTATATTTTAGTTCATATGACCAGTCATATCTCACGTTTTCTTTTATTCGAACGTGTAATTAATCGTGAAAAAAATAGCGAATATCAGACAGAAAAAAATCGTAGAAATCAAACTTTAAGCTAGAAAATAAAAGAGCGAACATTGATTATGTTGGATAGAAATTCTATATTTTGACAGATGATTTTTTCTGATAGGATTCTTCCAAATCCAGTTCGTAGTCATCATCAGCAGAATAATAGTCATCGGGAATATTTCTCGTGAACCAAACATAACGATTGTCGTAATCTTTTGGTTTCGGATGGAGCGGTTGGACCAATGGATTGTTCTGATATCGAGATACTGGGGGAGCTCCATGAATCGAACATAATAATATCAAGAAGATAAAGAAACGGATTGGAAACATTGAAGTTACGTGAAGAGATATTAGTAGATGAAATGAAATTTTTCTATGATTAATTGTGAAAATTTTGTGCTTTTATATATAGTGTTTGAGGATGAGGCGGGCTGTGTGTCAGGAATGGATAGAATAAAAAACGTGATTATTTAGTAGGTAGGAGAAACATTAAAAGCTGATACTCGAACTGTTCTGATGAAGAGATCATATCAGGGCTCCAAATGGAATGGGACAATCCCATTCTATTCCAATGGTCATTTGGGAGACTTGAAATGCGTGGGTTTTCATGGGATGGGGATGAGATTCGTGCATGGGTCTCATGGGATCCCATGGGATAAGTTCTATATTTCAATCAAATGAATCAAAGCATTCTATCGAATATCCGAATCTACGTATCAAAGTCATGTCGAAAAATCCATTGTATTCCAGCAACGTCTGCAGTTGTTGAACGACAATTTAGTAGTGCAGGTTTCGTGTTAAACGAACGAAGAACAAGTATCAATCCAGACTATTTAGATAATATTTTATTTATTCGAACTATGGAAAAAAAATATTATGAAGCGACTGTTTAATCTATTAGAGATTTTCCTTTTATATTTATATACGTATTGTTTTTTTCTCAATAACATTTTCAGTGCTCTTGTGTTGCTACTTCAATTGTAAAAAGTTGGATTAAATGGGATTGAGATAATGTTTAAAACCCATGGGACAAAAATTTTGTCCCATCCCATCCTATTCGAAGCCCTGGATCATATAGCTACAGGTTACTTTCATTAACGAGTGTAACTGATACAAAATATGATCGTTGATGATTGTGATTAGATTTTTGTTTTGTATTTCCATATATTCATTCTATGCATGTCACCAATATGACGACTAGTCGAGGATGGAAATAATTTAGAAACAAAAAAAAACTGACTAGATTCAATGACGTTGTGGATGTTCTGATCATGAACGCACGATGTCACAGAAAACGTGGATGAAATATATTCTTTTAAGTCATATCGAGATATTTCATTTCATGAATATCTTTTTCTCACAAGAAATCGACGAATAAGCTTCTCAGATCCATACACGGCTAAACTGTCAGATAAAATTCTATATCCATTTATGACTGATCAGTAAGCCATGTGACGATCACCGGAAGCGTACATTTATTTTTTGTACTCACCTGATGACGATTCTCAACAGACGGCAAACTCTATTTGCTCGTGTTTCTTTTTTGCATCTCGTACGATATCTACTTCTTCTTATCCTCGTACTTCTAACCATATAGGACACGGCCTTCGAGCTTCTTTCTACTCTCTCTCTCTCCTTGGTTATAATTGCATATGCATCTTGTTGCCTGACGCTTGCATACTGAGGTGGTGACAAACATACGAAAAAAAAGTAACATCTACACTCCGAAAGCTGTGCGTTGTTTTTTCTTTCTCTCTCTCTCCCTCGCTTTCTCTTTTGCAATGCACTTAACAAAAAAAAAGAGTCGAAAGAAGACAATAGTTAGTCAATACCTATGCACATCGTAGGACGAAAAAAAAAAAGAATAAATGCAAAAGAAAATGTTTGCATCACACTCGACGCGTTTTTCTTCTTCTCTTTTCGCGATTCATTCTTAATGCAATCATTTCTTCGGGTTTTTTTTTCGTGCTTCTATGCTCTCACATGCTTGATGCATACAAATCTTAATTTCGTTTTCTTCTTTCCTTTTGCATAACGATAGCGACACTCGAGTAAATAGAGGCAAAAAAACTGAAATCTACGTGTCGACGTACTCATGCACGAGAGTCACAGACCAAAATCCTTCGAAAAAAGAAATTTACTTCGCTCTTTTTCTTTTTTTTCTCAAGGCTCGGATAGAAACTCATAAAACAGATCGAGTTAATAAGAAACAATTATCATATCGAATATGATGCAATAAAAATCCAAGACAACTGAAATGACATTTGCATTTCCATTAGTTGTGGTGATGATGATGATGATGATGAAGAAAAAAAAGAACCTTGTTTCTTTTTCATCCCAACAGCTGACAATACATATGTATATGTAACGACTAACGATTGACATACAGACACATCATCTTGATTGCTTCGAGAAATATATACACATAGAAAAGAAAACGTTTGGTTATTTCATCGTGTGATTATCGATGGAAGTATGTTTGTGTCTATCTTCGTACTTCATCTTATCATTGACAAGTCCAAATGAAGTAGCTGTTGATAGCTAGTTCCAAACCTAGTTAATTTACTCATACATATAATATGAATGAATGAGAGAGAGAGAGAGAGAAAACGAGCTAACAGTGAAACAAAATAAATCCTTTTCTTTATTATCGATTGTATAAAGAACTTTTTTTACCAAGATAAAACTCTTTTATTATCGGTAAATTCATTGGTTTCCGTTGTTGTATATCGATAAGTTGTACCGATCGATGAAAATATTAGGATTTTCACGCCCGTATGTTCAATTAATGCCGATGGACTAGTTAGATATTGATCATAGTCGAATTCTTTGCCAACAATAATCGTAAATTGATATTGCGAATATGTCCGATCGAGTTCATCACGAAGATAGACTATTAAATCATCGGTTGTTTGTAGAAGATCGGCAAAAGATTGATGTGTTTCATGAGCTACATTTATTAAACGTTGAATATACGAGCCAAATCCATCACCATGACTGATGAGAACTGTTGCATGTGGTGCTCGTAAAACTAGATGTTCGATAGTTGAATTCGACGGTGTAGACAACATTTGAGAGACAGAAAACAAATGATAATAAAAACGAAACACTTTATCACAACGATAAAAAAATAAATAAACGAAAGAACATCTGTGACAAATTGAATAATACGAAAAGTCTTTCGTTCTTTGCTTTTACTGTTTATTCGTCACGACGGACGTGATCATTCATTTCAAACGATCGATCGAAACGTATAGGGATGATAATTCGTTTCATTCTTCTTTGTATCTTAATCTCTTTTTCTCGACATGTTCATAGTCTACGTCGTCGATGTTTAAATACTGGTATTCTATTTCCGGATAAAATCTACGGTTCACCATTAGTTGTCTACGGTGAATCACTAGGCAAACGAATCTATCTCGAAACCGAAAAAGAATTATTATTTAACGTCACATTTCGTGTCGATTGTATATTTAAAGGCGATCAAATCGATCAACGAATTGAAATAACCAATGCTGGTATACAAGCGAATCGAACGGCTTGTCAATGGCTTGATCCAGGAAGATTGTACATAGTTTTTTTGGAACGATGTGGAAATGTTTTCTGTCCAATGGATTATCAAGAACGAATTGTCGATGAAATCACATCGGAATTATTGGAAAAAACTTGTCAATTAACATATTTATCACCTCGAAATTCAATTGTAAATAACTGTCCAAATGTATCATTGACAGAATTTTGTTCAAGTAAAATATTTTAATTCATGTTCTAATATCGTCTTTGATTTTTTTTGTAGCTGAAATGAAAATTCTCCCAAAAAGTCACGTCATTCTCGCGGATTCAACTCCACAAATGAAAATCTCAGTTCACAATGCAACTCAATTAATTCTTCCCAAAGCTGACTCATCATTCAACAATCATATTGGCGATAATCCAAACAGTTTCTCGACTCGTCTTTCATTGTCAATCTCTGTTTTTTGTCTCATTATCATCATGTTTTTTTTTGTTTGATCTAATCAAATAAAATTCAAAATTATTTTTGTTCTTATCTGCCAAAGAATTTCAAGATTGTTTCTTCTTTTTTATTTGAAATCGTAAACGAAAAGAAACACACACATAAACATCATTTATTAAGAAAACGAAAAACGATGAATAATAGATCGTTCGATCATGTGTGTTAGAAATTTGAAGATTTTTAGTCGAATAAGCCAAAGCCCTAGAATAGAAAATCAAACGAATCGATTGTTTTGCTTTTCGCAAATACACAGTCGTCGTTCTTACCATATCTTCGTCTCCGGATTCTTCTTTTTCTTCTTTCTTTTCTTCTTTTTTAGCTGCTTCCTTGCCACCGGCGGCAGCAGCGGCAGCTGGAGCAGCAGCGGCTGGTGCGGCAGCGACTGGTGCTGAACCGACATTTTTGAGTAAATCAGAAACTTTAACACCTTCTAATGCTCCAGCAAAGAGACCTGGCCAGTATGGTTCGATTTCATAGTTGGCAGCCTTTAAGATGGCAGCGATTTTTTCACCTTTGATGTCGACATTGTCATCAGCTAAGATAAGAGCTGCATAGACACAAGCGAGTTCATCATTGCTTAAGGCCATTTGTGCAATTGAAATTGAAATATCGAGAACGATTTGATTTACTTGATCTGAAAAAAAAAGGAAGAACAGACTTTTTTCGTTGAGACGACAATAAAGAAAAGAAGTAGTCTTAAAGGAGATTATCGTAAATATAAACAAACACAAAAAAAAAATAATAATAATATTGCATAATAATTATTTCGACGTATATATATATATTTGTTCTAAAAAGTGAATGAATTTTGTTTCCTATACAAATATTGTTTGGTTTTCATTAGGCCATGAATGTTGCCGATGCTTGTGCAACGGTCGGTTTTGATTGACTCGTCGATGATGCCGAATAGATTCGTGTTTGTTGTTCATCATCTTGTCGAATGTGACTGTATTCATCGATGAATTTCTTTCGAAGATTCAACAACGTTGTATAACGTTGAGTTAACACATCCTGAACAAAAACATTATTCTCAACAGCAAAGAAAAAACGAAGTCAATTTCCATACCAAAGTCGATCGATATCCTGGCATGTATCTGCAGTAATAGTTCTTCCATAATTTGATATGTCTCGATGAGTTATTTGGTATTAAGATTTTCTCGGATTTTTCGTTGTACGACGGATTGAGATAGAGGTTTCGTTCGCGTAGAATGGGCGTCCATGCTGACATTGCGTATTCGGAGATTTTCATCTCGTATCGGAGTTTGTCCGAATTGAGAAGAAATGTTCCGTATTGACATGAATAGAGACTGTCGGCGATGGTAACGAGCAGTTTTTCGTTGAATTCAAATGCCGATGGAAACTAATTGACCGAAGGAAAAGAAAATTGAAACAAACGAAATTCGAAATCGATCTACCTGTTGAAGAAGTTGAAAAGTACAATCGAGAAATTGAAGAAAAACTGGCGATCGTTCCGAATCGCTTTTATCTCCATGGCCGATACGCTGAGAAAGAAAACACAGAATTCATTTTTATTAATCGAAGTTTTGTCTTTGCTTACTAAGAAAAATTTATGTCCGAGACTAATCCATTCTTTTTCGATTAAAATCATAAAGCCATTCAATGTTCGATAATGAGCATCGAGCATTAACATTGCTAATGATGTTAACTAACAAAAAAAGAAGCAAATTGCTCGTGTTTATTCGAGAAATTTCTCTACTTGTGCTGTTCGATCCCATCCATCGGAACAATGAACCAATACGGAACGTCGTTCGCTGTGAACTAACGAAACTAATTTAATCGCCGCTGTTAAAATCGCCTGAAAACAAAGACAAAAAATTCAACATTCAACTTGAAATTGCTTCATCTTACGCGTATATGAAACAACCAATTCGAATTTTCTAAATCACTGAACCATGTTTTATCCTCATGTGCCGCATTTCGAATGGCCGTATGTAATTTTCGTAAACTAAACTCGAAATTTCGTAATTTTTTAAAATGATTATCGTCTATTTACCTTTCTCTCATGACGTGTATGTTCTGAATATTATGAAATTCTAGTTCACAATTCGGATAGTCTTCGTAGCCGCCGCCATTGGCCATGTTCGCCATGGCGTTGACTTTGGGACGTGCATCGAGAATGACGAGTTTCGAGCCCTGATGGGCGTTGGCATCGCCGATTTTCCGGAGCAATTCCATGTCCTCTTCGCATGTTCGATTGGCGAGACCGGTCAACGGCTGACTCGAACGAGTTATCGTCGCGTCAGTTTCACGCGAATACCAACTGAGAACCTAGTTTCGAGAAAAAACAAAAGTGAAATTGAAATCGAACGAATGAAGATTCGTAATTACGGGAATTCGACTTCGACTGCGAAAATCAGCAACACGCTGTAGCTTGGCGGTATCAAAACTGGACGGAAGCACAAGAATATCTGGATATGTATCGCAAAGAGCGTAGTTTTTGTTGATTTCTGCATTGATTGTCCAATGTGGATCGGAATTTTGTTGAATACCCTAGATTACAAACTGAACTAGTCGTCAATCGATCTTTTTCTCTATTTACCATTCTCGTAAAATCTTTCATTTTATTGTACAATGTCCAACCTTCATCGACTGTATTCGGACACATTTTTCTCTTATAATCCAAAGCAAAAAACGACTGAAAGAAGAACAATAACAACTTGATGTTTTCAAAAAGCAAATACACGGCTTACACCGAAGAATTGTAGTGGATTGGTGATATCTGCTTTACTTATGGAAAATGGAAACACAAGTCGAGTTAAATGTTCGAGTAGATTTCGTCGTTGATTTTGTTCTTTCGCATTTCCAAAAAAGAATTGTCGTAAATCCTGAAGAAAAAAACTCAAATTCAGCTTTCCGAAAACAAATACAAATTTGAATTTACTTTGCAATGAATTTCAATTCCGTATGCAGCACCTTCAGTCATATTACTTCGAGTTTGTCCTCCGACTTTTTCTATCTGACTTATCATGCCTAATGGAACATCGACGAGAACCTGAATGGGTTCAGGAGGCTTTTTAACGAATAAAAGACGATATTTTGTGGCGATTAATTCGCCACGAAATGGCACCGAACGATTATGTGTACAGTAAGTGATATCTAAACGAAAATCAAAGTTATTTATTAAATAAGATTCGAACAAAAACAAAAACGATTTACCTTCACGGAGTTTTACATCATCTTCTCCGGGGAGAAGTTTGATTGGCAACGATAGCTCAAAGGTATGAGCAACGGTAGGTTGTTGTTCATTCAACGATATAGTACCTCTTGCATTACCCTACGATTAAACAAAAACAATATGCAAAACTCCGAGCAAATAGCTATACGATATTTCGAATGAGTTCATTCATCATCTGAGAGAACAACCGTCGAATATTCGCCTGAGAGAAAAACGATGACTTACAACGATAGCTGATGGAGTATTTTGATAGGATGATTGTGCAACATATTCATTCGATGATGACATCGATGAGCCATCATCTCGTGCGCCGAAACTTGTTTCACCTGCTCCATGAGAGGTGGGTTTCGAGTGTATTAATGTTGCCATTGGATGAAGATGTAAATCATCATCACTAGTCGAACGTGGTAATTTCTTCATTGAATCTCGTTGAACATCGCGAGACATAACGCGATGAGTTCTTTCTCAGAGATTGGTTTTTCTTTTTCAAAGAAATAATATGGACGTTTTTTCTATTAAATATGAAGCACGATCCAAATGAATGAAAACTATGTAAATAAACACATGTATTCTATGGATGGAGGAAGAATTCAGATGATATGACGAGATCAATTTATTGAAAATGATCGTTAAATGAAAATTTATTTGAATTTTTATTTAATATAAATTTGTATTGACAAACATAGATTTGATTTTTATATTGTTGTTGAAAAAAGAAAGATGTCGCTAATCGATGGCATTATGCATTGGACCGACGAGATCGACCTGGCGTTTGACTTGTCTTTTTTATTTTTTCTTGTTGATGTTTGTGAGTTGATTTCGATGATGATGATGATACCGATAAATTATGAAATCGAGGTAAAATATCATGACCGTCTTCTAATCGAGCCTTGTTTACAGCTGCACAGAAACTCGATGGTAATTTATATTTGAATTTATGAGAGGATGCTTTTTTTTTAGTTGATTTCTTCTTCTTCTTGTCCTGCATCTTCAATAATGTACTTTTGCGTTATTTTCGACATAAGGATTTTTTCTTTTTGTAAGAATCAATGAAGCGTAAAAGCAAAAACGAGCAATTTTGTCATGCTTTGAGTCTATTGCAACTGTTCGATATGATACACCCTATGAATCATCAAAATGACTTTACTTATCATTTTAATATCAACATCAAGATGTGAAACAAAATACATTATAGTTTTTTATCTACTTTCTTATCTAAAGAAATGCGTACTTTGGTCTTGGTTATTCTGTGTTTTACAGTTGTAGCAGCACAAAAATTAATTACATTTGGTACTGGTCGTTCAAGTCAACGACTTTACTTGAATGAAGTAATAGTTTGTCTTTGAAATATTCATGTGTATGTATGAGTCATTGATCGATAATCTAGTCTGAAATATTCAGTTACACTTTAACTGAAGGATCGTCTTTTGGTGTTCTTACTCATTTTTGGGTAACGGGCGATCCCAGTAAGTTGTTTACATTGAAGTTGAGAACATATTTAATCGTATCGATTTCTCAGTGATTGATCTCTCGACATTTTCGTATTATATCGATGGAGAAACAGTTCCTTCTATTCAATTTGTTCCTCATTTACTAACTGGCGTCGGATTCAATGATCAACAAGCACCATGGGGAACAAAATGGATCGGTAAAGGTGCGAATTCTGGTGGCTGGTACAATAATTTGTAAGCAGTTATTTTTTTCATCTATCATTCTATTCGAATTCTACTAGTCGAGTTCCATTTCAAAAATCGATTCGAGTAACTGGTAAATTACCAGCAACATCAGATGATAACAAAATCATCTGGATCATTGTTCGTGGAACAGAAAATCTACCTACAGAATTTCAAGGTTTTCAACTTCCTCCGAATGCTCGATTAGTTTTACAAAAAATTGAAAATCAAATCTTTGCTCCATTAGCATGGGCTCGTGTTGTCGATATTCCCACTGGTCAAGGTTTACTTCTTTCGCATACATTAGCCGTTATAAGTGGTGCTCTTAGTTTCTTAGAAGGCTGCTATCATGCTTATACTCCATACAATCAAACATTTCCAGGTTTAATTGTTTCAACTGGAACTGAAGACTATTTCGATAGTGCTTTCTATTTTAATGGTGGAGAATTTCATTTCGATGTTTCAGGTTATACACATTTTAAACAAATATCAAACACATCACTCGAATGGTCAGCCTATCGTATGCACGACATAGATCCTATCTTTTTTAATAATGGCTTTCGTTTTGAATGGCGAAACGGTGATGTTGTTGATTCACGTGGTTTTAAGTGTATTACAAAGGAAGGTGGCAATACGATTGGAGATCTTACTCAATCAAATGTCACATCCTATGCATGGATTTATGTTTGGTAGAAAATCGTTTTCTTTTTGTCTATCAAAAGTTAAAATAAACGAATGAAAAAAAAAATTCAAATAATGGGCGTACTTTTTTTATCAGTTTTAAAACAAATCTTATCAGAAATGTTTATTTTGAGATCAGTTGCTTTGAAATATAAGTTAAACAAGAATCGAAACACCTTCATATTTGTTTGCTAACGCTAACAGTAAACATGCACGGTTGGATTCTCTTAGTTTTATGTGCGATAACCGCAAATGCACAAAATTTAGTTACATTTGGTATTGGGCTTTCGAGTAATCAATTGTATACCGATGAAGTACGCGATAGTTTTCATGAGGATTCATTTGAATAAATAAATCTTATTTAGACTTTGATTTTTAATTATACATTAACACCAGGCTCACGATTTGGTGTGATGACTCATTTTTGGGTTACAGGTGCTCCAGGTTAGTTTGTCTGTTTACGAAAATATGAAGTAAATTGTAGGTTACTTTTTTACATACAGAAATTGATCTCTCGACATTTTCGTATTATATCGATGGTGAAACTGTTCCATCGATTCAATTCGTTCCTTATCTGTTAACCGGTGTTGGTTTTAATGAACAACAAGCTCCATGGGGAACAAAATGGATTGGTAAAGGTGCAAATTCTGGTGGTTGGTTTAATAACTTGTAAGTGTCTACAGATTGTTATGAAATTGATAAAAAAAATCTGTTCGTTCTAGTCGAATTCCTTTTGAAAGATCCATTCGTATCACTGGTAAATTACCAGCCGGCACATCTGGTAGCAAAGTCATCTGGGTTATTGTTCGTGGAACAGAAAATCTAGTTACATCATTTCAAGGTTTCCAACTTCCACCAACAGCACGTCTCTATTTACAGAAAATTGAAAATCAAAAATACAATCCATTATCATGGGTTACAATTGCCAACGTTCAAAGTGGCCAAGGTTTACTTTTTTCACATACATTAGCAATTACCAGCGGTAATCTTAACTTCTTGGAAGGTTGTTATCATGCCTATACTCCATACAATCAATCATTCCCTGGTCTCATCGTTTCAACTGGAACAGAAGATTATTTCGACAGTGCTTTTTATTTTAATGCTGGTGAATTTCATTTCGAAGTTTCCGGTTACACACATTACAAAAAATTATCCGAGACATCACTCGAATGGTCAGCTTATCGTATGCATGACATAGATCCTATCTTCTTTAACAATGGTTTTCGATTCGAATGGCGAAACGGTGATGTTGTTGATGATCGTGGATTCAAATGTATTGTTGATCAAGGTGGTCATGTTGTAGGATCACCTACGGAATCAACTGTTTCATCATACGCATGGGTCTATGTTTGGTAAAACGTTTTTTCATTTTCATGCAGAATGCTAACGAATTTCTTTTTTTTTGAAATAAAACAATAATTAAATAAATGAATATTTTCCAAAAAAAATTAACGCTCCTGGGTGGGCTCGAACCACCAGCCTTCCGGTTAACAGCCGAACGCGCTAGCCGATTGCGCCACAAGAGCACATCTATTGTAGTCCAGTGTACTTTATCCGTATTGAGTCCGGTTTTCTAGAGAACCAAAAATTTAACGCTCCTGGGTGGGCTCGAACCACCAGCCTTCCGGTTAACAGCCGAACGCGCTAGCCGATTGCGCCACAAGAGCACGTGACAATTAAATCCATTGTTTCCAATCTTTCGTAGTTTAATATTGTCCAGTTTTTTTTTATCCCCTTTCTACTCTCTACTCTAGTTTGATTTCAATAAGAAAAAAGATCTAATGCATGTTCTTATAGACATGCATCAATCTCGATCATATGTTACATTATGTTGATATTTATTTTGAGATTATGTCTTTTGTTGTTCAATTGTATTAGTTAGCTGAACGAAAAAAAAATTAACGCTCCTGGGTGGGCTCGAACCACCAGCCTTCCGGTTAACAGCCGAACGCGCTAGCCGATTGCGCCACAAGAGCATATTAATTGTAATCGATAATTAATTAATAAGCTTTCAGTGTTTTGAAAGACAAACATTAAAATCATTGTAATGACACCCGTGATAAATCAAATCAAAAGATTGATTTTAGTTTTATCAAAGGAAACTTTATTTTTCGGAATATTTCGAAAAAGCAAACGCTGTTATCACAAAAAATTGAATTTGAAAGCAAACCAAATAGCACCGGCGAAAGGAAAGAGAAAAACTGAAGATATTAATGTTTCATAACTGCTTCTTCTGTTCGAGCACGAATTGTTTGTAAAGTTTCTGTCCAATCTCGTTCACCAACTTTTTGAATTGCACGTTTAAGTACTTCCATTGCTTTCGGGAATGTTGCTTTGAAAATAGTTATAACTTCATTTGGATCAACAATTCCTACAGAACAAGGAAATAAAAGTAACAAACATCAAATAAACAAAAACAGATAGCAAACCATCTTCTTTCCAACAGATATCATCCGTAACAATTCCAAGTGCTGCATATGGTATGCCTAATTCTTTTGCTAAGATTGTCTCCGGTGTTTGTGTCATGCCAATAGTTGTACAACCCCAACTAACGAACACACGATTCTCGGCATAAGTCGAAAAATTCGGTCCTTCAATAACAACAACCGTCGACTTGTCTTTGTAATCAACATCAGGTATTTCAGCACAAGCTTCAAGTAGGATTTGTCTTAATTCACGATCATATGGTGGATGCATACTCATATGCATAACACCTTGAAGATGACCAGGAGCATGATCATAGAATGTATTTGGTCGATGTTTAGTTGTATCAACGTAATTATCGAAAACAACTAAAGTTCCACGTTTAAAGTCTTCGGCAAGTGATCCAACAGCTGTTGTTGCGAAGATAACATCCACACCCAATTGTTTCAAAGCCCAGAGATTAGCTCGATAGCTAAATTCATTTATCAGAAACTGTTTTCTCAAAAGTTCCTTTTCAATTTACTTCAATTGTGTAGGATTATATGAATGTTTACGTCCATGTCGAAAGCAGAGTACACATTCAACACCATTGATGATTCCACTAACTAAATTATCCGATGGTTTACCATAGGGTGTTTCAATATTTTCATGTTCGACTCGATTTGTCAAAATATCACTTCGATCGAAACCCGAACCACCAATAATTCCTACACGAACACGTTTAGCCATCTGAAAAAGAAACGACAAGATGATAATCCAGACATTTTGTTTTTATTCTTCACATGTTCCTTTTAATAACAACAAACAGACAAAAAAAGTGCGAATTATTATTATTATTATTTATAAATTCTTTGCAGTTGATCAGTATGCTATAAATAAATGAATGAATAGGATTAGAATCATGAGAAAACAAAAACAAAAACAAAAAAAAATGAATTGAAAGCCCACAAAAGCGAGTATATGCGTATGTATATAGAATAGGAGAGGTAATCATGAATCAATTCAAATCATTATTGCTTCTATGCGTTCCGAGAAGATGCGAAAGCAATGGTGTCTCATTATTTGTTATTGTTTTACCATTCTGTCTAATGTTTTGCGTTGATGAAAGGCCATTGATACGTTTTCGTTGTTGATCATGAGTATTTGTCGATGTTTCTTCGGCATTTACTCGTATGGTTGGTTGAATGCTAAAGTGATTATCAAAATTGATATTTGTCAAAGATCGAACTATAGGAGTCTGAGTAGCAGCAGAAATCGATGATGATTGACGCATGCAATCAGCGAATGATTCGTAATCACTTGTAGCTTGATGATTAAACATACTAGAATTCGTTGTATTCAATGAAAGACCGTCCATTGATATCGAACTAATTGACTGTGAATGTGTTTCGTCGTTGTCTTGAGTTGTCTCGGTTTCATCGTCATCATCGGATCCGTCGATTTTAGGAAATTCGGTTAATTCTAAATTGAGAAAGAAAAACAAAAATCAATTTCGATGATAGAAAAAGCTAATCAAATTGAAATTGCACAGCAAATCGGATTAAATAAGAAAAGAGTTACCTCGATTAAGATTAATAGGTTCTAGAATGTTGAGGGTGTTGACAACAAGAAAACACAAAGAAAGACGGATAGTTACCTAGATCGGGCATTTCAATGAATTCATCAGGTTTATCTGAGCCAACACCGGGTTCACGGGGAGGGAGTTTGGATAATAGGAGACTTTTTCGTTTGGAATGAATCTAGATATGAATGAATTTTGTCATTGTCGAATGTTGAATGTCAATTCGATTTACTTCTTCGGATATTCGTTCGAGATTATTCAAAGCTGTGCGGTACATTCTCTTTGCTTGACTAATAGCACTTTGTACCGCTTCAATTCGAAGTTTTTGGTTCTACGGAAAATTGTTGGATCATAATAATAATAATAATAAACGCGAATTCAATTACCTGCAAATCATTTTCAGCGTCTTCTTTGGCATCAAAATAAGGCCTGAAGCAAAACAAAATGAGACGTGTGTTTTTTTTCTTCGTCATTTGTTTACTTCGATTTACTAATTGATCGTTTCAAAGATTTCTGAAATGTGATTCGTTGTTCTTCGGATTCTAAGTACATTTTTGACTTTTCTTCATGTGTTCGTTCGCTACGTGTTTTATCTTGTTCGGCTTGCATAACCTTTGAATAGAAAATACGCCAGGCTTTTATTTTTATCTTTTCAAATATTTCATTTCTCGTTACTTTCATCGTCGCATGATTGACATATTCTTGCCAAGCAGCATCAAATTCTCGTTTATCTGCTTTTAATAATTTACTTTCAGCGAGACTTAACGTCTCCTTAGCAACACGATAGACTTCAACTGAACGTTGATATTCTTGCGCAGCTTTTTGTGTTTCAATCTGAGACTAAAAACGATCATAAATAAACGTCAGTAAAAAGTCGAATTGTTCGATTTTTACCTCTTCAGCTTGCTTACAAGCATCATAATAGGGTCGAGCACGGTCAACACAACTGCCTAGTTTTTTAGCAAGCACAGCTAGACGTTGTTTACAAGCAGCAAAACTATTGTGAAATAGTTTTTGTGCTTCCTAACAAAAAAAGAAAGAAAACAATTTCGATCGAATTGAAATTTTCCACGTACATCTAATTGTGTTTCAAGATTATTAATTTCGCTTGTTGCTGCATTAGCACGTTCTAATTCGATCTATTAGTAAAATATATAAAATCGGAATTGTACGAGAAACAAAGTTGAGATTTTACTTGAATGCGAGGATCGAGTGGTTCATCATCTTGATGATCTTGATTATCATCGGTTTCCAAAGATTTCGATGAAACCGACATAGAAATATGCAAATACACACTCAATCTATCAGTGTAAACCAAGTAGTTAACATGTTCTGAAAAAAAAACAAAAGCGAATTTACCAATTGGACATTTACTAGGATTGGTTTCGATTCGATGATGTTGTTGAATGACTTTTGATTGGGATAAACAAAAAAGTCAAGTTATTTGATATTTTATTTATGGTGAATTTTCAAGGTTTTTTTTCTTGTCATACGGTTATTTAAAAGTGCAATCATGATGATGATCATGTCATGCACGTAATGAGAAAACAGATGACGCTGATTTAAGCACATTTTCTTCTCTGATAGATGTCATTATATGACGAATTGTTCTTTTTGAAATAAAATCTGAATTAATTTGTATAATTATGAGGAAAAGTTTGTTCACGAACAACAGTTCTTGTCAGTGCAGGATAGATTTGCAATGAATGACAGCAATGTCGTTTACATTGTCGAATGAATGCTTTTAATTTCATTACGATTTTTGGTAGAGAACTAATGATAACGAATGGTAAGAATTGATTGATAAAACAACCAGCAAAAAAGAAATAATTATTTTGAACATCACTAGCAAATGTTGGCATCCAGAGTAATTGTATGCAACCGACAATGACTGATGGAAAGCCAAATACTAAAAACAAACATGAAATCAATAGTAATTGAATAATTGTTTGTCGTTGTCGTTTCCAATTGATAGCTCGTTGTTGTTGAAATTTTTGCCAAATAACTCGACAGAAAAGAATAAAATTTGCAAAAATAATTATAAATACGGGTGTACCATAATGAAATAACCAATCGAACATACCCCAAAATTGATCATAAAACGAAAAACATGCACCTCCACAATATACAACATGATAATCCCAATCGTTTGTACATGCTGATGGGAAAACGATGAAACGTAAATAAAACATCGGAGTGTATAGTAAACAAATAATCAATGGGATATAATGAAAAAGAATTAAATATTGTTTATTTTTCATAATTTGACTGTGAAACACGAATAAATGTCTTTCAATACAACACCAAGTTGTTAAATGAAGATTAATACAATATAATGAATAGTTTAACCAATTCCATAGGACACAAAAATTGTATGTTTCTACCAGAACAACGGTCCAACGTAAGAAATATAAATGAAATATAATATCTGTACTTTTCTGTATGAAACTCGCAATTAATAAACAAAGAATTACATGATTTTGTGGTGCTCGAATAATAGCTTTTCGCCAATGAATGATAAAATATATAAAAACTATCAAATCACAAATTATTGATGGACCAATGGTGATTTGAAGAAGAATGTACTTAATTAATTGAAGTGCTGCCATATGAAATTCAAGCTTATGAAACCTATTACTTTCTCATAAATGTCTGTGAAAATTTTAATATAGCGACTTATATGTAATCCACTGGCAGATATCTTCGTTGTTATAATTAAAACAAACAAATCTCAGTACTTATCTTGAACTATTTCATAGAAAGCAAGCACTCAATTATTCGTCGACGTGTTGTCGAGATGTAATTAAACGAGTTTACATAAATATATTTAGAAATCATCTTGAAATAATAACTTCATTAAAAAGTAAAAATTATCTCATTTTATATAGAAAGCATGACTGTTTTAAAAGAGCACATTTGATCACCAACTGTGAACAAATATGGGACGCAGGAGTGAATACGTTGACATTGGTCTTGTTCTACTTTAATAGTGTCATAAGAAATTTCCAAAACTTAGGAAATCGATTGTTTATTTTAAAAAAAAGTAGTTAACACGAACGTTTCACTCTATCACGATCTTTTCGTAGTTTTTGAAGAGTTGGATGATCATTTGGCAATGATTGTTCTCCAATTTGTACAGCTTTTTCAAAATATCCGAATGCTTCAACATATTTATGCATTTTCGAATATACTTGTCCAATATTACCGTATGATCCAGCCAAGTCAGGATGACTGGCTGGAAGTGATTCCTGTCGAATAATGAGTGCTGTCTCGTAACACAAAAGTGATTCATTATATTCACCTGCTTCGTAACGCACTAAACCGATATTGCTGTAAGTCATCGCCAACTGAGGATGATCAGAAGAAAGAATTCGTTGTTGAATTTCAAGTGCTGTTTCATAGGATGAAATTGCGTTGACATATTGACCCATATTCGAATACACTAAGCCAATATTATTGTAAGATAATGCCAAGTCAGGATGATTCGACGGGAGAATTTGTTGTTGAATTGCACGTCCTTTTTCAAAATACGATAGTGCCATGGTATATTCACATTTTTCTTTATAAACTAAACCTATATTGACATACGAAGCGACTAAATTACGATCATTCGGAGAGTATTTTTCAAAAATTTGAATCGATTTCTTAAATAAACGAATTGCTTCGGCATATTCTTTTTGATATTTTTTATATAATCCAAGTCGACTATATAACCAAGCATTTTTGCTTTCATCCGTTTCTTGTTGCAATAGAATTCGACAGATCTGTTCGGCTTCTTTTGGTTTACTTAATTTCCATAATACATGACCGAGACGACTCCATCCAGTTTCTCCAGGAAAAGTTTCTTCACGAATTCGTTTAGTTAACAATTGAAGATCTTTATCATTGTCATTGGTTAATTCTAAATCTATCCGAGATAAACGTTGATTATCATCCATTCGTTTAATTTCTCTAATACGAAAGACTGTATGCATCGAAAAAAGTATTTCACTTTCTCGATCTTTATAAAAACTCTCGTGAGCAACTGAAGCAAACGATGTTGTTGATTGTTTGGGATCGATTGTCATAACAAACAAAATGCCCATCATATCCTGATCACCGAGAGCACGTTTAACAAATTTCATTGCACCCATCTCTGTTTGACTAGTCGATAAGAAGTTATTGAATGAGATCAGACCACCTTTTGTTTTCGATATTCTTTCAAATTCTTCGTTGGACATTTTTTGTCCACGATAAACAGTGAATTGTTGAACGTTATCAACGTTAGTAAATTGTTGTTGATGTAATTTATCTATTTGACGATGAAGATCTGCAATAAAAAAGCCCATTTGAATGATGACATCAATGTTCGACAGACGTAATGCTTGATTAAGCATTGAATACAAAAATGATTCCCATGTATACCACCAGATAGGTGTTTTGTTTGAATAATCATCTTCGAATATTTTGACTTTATTTAGTTGTGCTTGTTTGTTTGTCGTGAACAATTTTCGACAGTTATCAGCAAATTCATGAATATGTTTGCGTTCAAATTTGATTTCCAATAATATTTCTTTAATTATCTGCGTATACATAAACATTGGATCTAATCGATCTAAATTTTGTTCAGAAACATCATCTTCAGTAATGACCAGACTGAAACTAGTGGCATTTTGTTCATAATCTTCATGTGATTGTTGAAGAGCATCGCAAATCGGTTTAATATCTCGATATACACCTTTGATCTTAAACCAATCTTTCGTCCATTCTGCATCGTATTCGTTTTGATTGCAAAAGATAAATATAGAGTCTATTTCATATCTATCATGTATAAACGGTACAAAATGTCTGTCGAATGACGTTGAAATAATCATAAACACCTTCTCATTTTGAATTCTTTCCAAGAATTCGTAGCATTTATTACCATCTCTGAATTCGTGAATATAATCTGTTACAGCTCGTAAATGTTTAATCACATCCTTAATATTGTTATCTGACAAAACTAGAAGAGTAGTTTGCGGCATTTTACAACTTTAAGTTAGAAGCACCTACAAGGCTTTTTATTTGACTACCTGTAGGAAAAAGTCTATGTGTCACCATATCTATTTTGTTGAAATCCAATACTGCTAGCGAACTCTATCTAAGAGCGAAAAAAGTATTCAAAATAGAAAATATAGATTCAATTAATAAAACAAGTCAAAATAGTAAAAATGATACTAGTATATCTGGATAAAGTAAAATCGAATTCGATAGAATTCATTCTGTCCGTTTCTAAGCATCGAAACTCGGCAATGGCAAACTACTATTAACTTTTCCAAAACAAACCAAGAATTTAAACAGGAAACTTGCTTTGATCAACAATCGATGTCATCAGCAAAAGACAAAGGTGGCCGCCAATCGGCCTTGAAAAATGACACACTCGGCATTCGAAAAATTCATAGTCGACATACCTGGGTAAAATCTCTCAATCGATTTGTTTAAGATGTTAAAAAGAATAATATTTGCTTTCACTTAGAAATTAGAAAACATTAGTCATGGCAAAGCACAACCGGTCGCACGTAAAGCCGTACAATTTGTGCAAGATGAAGTCGCTAGACGCAAAGATAAATTTCATTGTACAATCAGATTTTGATCAAAGACTTGATATACATATGTGTTTTGTTTAGTTTCTAAACAAGAAATCGAGTCACTCTGTACCATATTTCGCCATTTAGCTAAAAGTGGTGAGAAAGGTAGTTCGCCAAAAGTTCAATAAGATTTTTTAATTTTTTCTTCATCTCAGACAAAATCGATCGTAATCGTTTTCGTGATATTCTTCACAATACATTCGACATGACCGATGATATTCTCATGGATCGAGGTAACCTTGACTTTCTTCCTTCAAGAAAAAAAAATATTCGTCTCGTCTGTAGTTTTCAAAGCATTTGATCGTGATAACGACGGACAAGTCAATATGCTCGAATGGGTCGTTGGCTTAAATACTTATTTACGCGGAACATTGGATGAAAAAATTGCTTGTAAGATGACAGACAAGAAACCTTTGAAAAATGTTTTTCTTTTGTAAACTTCTCAGTTGCCTTCAATTGTTATTCACTCAAAGGAGAAAAACATATAACTCGTGAAGAAATCTTTCAATTATTAAAAAGTAGCGTACTCAAAGTATGTAATTCGCTGTTTTATTATTCTTATTATCATTATTTGCTGTTTTTCGTAGCAATCTGGCGATGAAGATCTCGATGAAAGTATCAAAGAATTAGTTGAAATAACATTGAAAAAAATGGACAAAGATCATGACAATCGTTTGGGTGACAATGATTTTTCCGCATCGGTTCGCGAAGATCCCGTTCTGCTCTCATGTTTCGGTCAAGTCTTTCCAAATTCTCGAGTAAAATCAATCGTATATTTCTTTTTTTTTCGTTCGAAAAATTCTTATTTTAGCGAAAATCTGATTTCGAACGTGTCATCGAACAAATGTCCGAACAAGTCGTCTTCGGTCAAGCATTTACTGAACATCAGCTGGAAGAATTCTTCAATTACTAGCTATTCCCATTGAATTTCCCTTCGTTCTCTCTTCGTCTTTTTTTTTTTATTTTTTATTATTACCATGACAACTAAAACGCGTGTCAGTACACAGATTGAATTTATATAAAAAAAAATATATTTATTTACAATTCAATTAGTAAAAAATTTCAAATAAGATTTCAATTGCTTGTGAAGAAAAACGAATCGATCGATTTGATCTAACGATTGAAGACTAGAGACAATTACTGAACGACAGAGACTTTTCAACGTGCTCGCTAAACAAAACAATTGACGAGAAGAACAAAATCATCTTGAAAAACTTACGACCATAGATTTGTACAACTCGAACTTTTTCCGTGGCGCCATAAACATCAATAAACGCCCAGAATTTCGTTTGCTCATCAATAGTTTTATCTGACTTGATAATTGCAAACGGACCGTAATCTTGCCCGTTTAAAATACAATGCATATGAATCGAACCTTCTTTAACTGCATAAACAACGCCAATTCGACTGCCAATATTCGTCGAATAGATCGGACGATCTTCATTGGGCACAGGTTCAATTGATTGACGACGAATTGAAGCAAATGGAGTGTGAATATATTCAGTCGAAGCGTTCATATTAAACAATGGACGATCTGATACAACAATATATTTTTATAAAACATCAACAACAAAGAACTTACAAAGACCACATGTACATGCACAACGATTGATCGGTTTAGTTGGTACTAAAACAAATCCACTCTCTCTCTCTCTCTCTCTCTCTTTGTTTCGGTCTCGAATCAATTACCAGTAATGTGAAATACGTCATCGTAGATGACATCTTCTCTGCATTGATCGAGAATTTGTTCGGGCGAAATTTGTGTCAAACCGATTTTGATATGTCCAGTCCATTGTTCAGTTGTTTGTTCGATTTCGACAATGAAAAATTCACCGGGCGAAAGCGTTCGTTCCGAGAATGTCATGCCATGAGTAAATGATTTGATTCTCGTTGCAATAAGACGTTTTTCATCGAGTAAAATATTTTTTCCATGCGATCGATGAAAACGCATTGTTGTTACTATTGTTCAAAAATCGGTTCACAATCGAATTCATTCATTGATTCTATCGAATCGACCAATGAAAACTATCGAACGCATTTCAACTCGTCGACAGTAGCGATGTCATTGATCAACATGAGAAAAAGTGTGTTGTCTTTCGAGTAAGGAAGCTTGTTTCTTTCTTCTTCGTTTGTTACGTGTATGTTGCGCTTCACAGCACATTCCTGATCGAAAAAACTATTTGTAATCATGTACTACATGCCGAACAGTATGTCGTTGCTTTTTGAATTTAGAAAAAAAACGATTCAATTTTGTGTCTTAGGTGATTTTTTGTATACTCTCTTGTTTTTTATTTGTTTATTACAAATAAATATTTGTCAAAATGATCAAGAACAACGAATTCGTGAATTAGAAAAACGTGTTCAAGATCTTGAAGTTCTGTATGTAAATGCAAAAAGATTTGAATTCAATTTTCGTTTTGTATTAAAAGACAAACAATTTATCCCGAAGTGAAATTTTTAACTTACAAAGATCGAAAACGTATTCTCGTATGTTGAATTACGATTACGTCATTGAAACAACATCTTTTCGTTTTAGATTACTGGTGGAGCTGGGTAGGATCTATAGAGACTTTTGATTTCGAACCGAAATGAAATTCTAGTTTCGTCGGTTCACATCTTGTCGACCGTTTGATGCTTCAAGGTCATGAAGTCATCGTTGCTGATAACTTTTTTACTGGTCGCAAACGAAATATTGAACATTGGATTGGCCATGAAAATTTCGAATTAATCAATCATGACATTGTCAATCCGCTTTTTATTGAAGGTTCAAGAAAATGAGTTTTAGAAAACGAAACCATTCATTCGATTTTAGTCGATGAAATCTATCATTTGGCATCGCCAGCTTCGCCTCCACATTACATGTACAATCCGGTTAAAACAATCAAAGTGAATTCGATTGGTACGATTAATATGTTAGGTCTTGCGCGACGTGTTCGTGCCAAACTTTTATTCGCATCGACAAGTGAAGTCTACGGTGATCCCGAAGTTCATCCACAGAAAGAGACCTATTTCGGTAATGTGAACTCATTCGGACCGAGAGCTTGTTACGATGAATCGAAACGAGTTGCTGAAGCGATGTGCTATGCCTATGCTCTGCAAGAAGGTATCGACATTCGTATTGCAAGAATTTTCAATACATACGGACCACGTATGCATATGAATGACGGTCGAGTTGTAAGCAATTTCGTTCTTCAAGCTCTACAAAACGAACCGATAACAGTGAGTGAAAACGATTGATTGTTTCGATGCAACGAACGAATGGATTTTTATAGATTTACGGTAATGGTAAACAAACACGTTCGTTTCAATATGTTAGTGATCTTGTTGATGGTCTTATTGCATTAATGAATAGTAATTATTCGAGTCCGATGAATCTCGGCAATCCTGATGAATATACAATTGAACAGTTTGCTTTCAAAATTCGAGATCTTGTTGGTATGTAGCTAAATTTCGATCGAGTCGAATTTTGTTTTCTATCAATGAATTTAGGTTCGACAGCGAAATTAGAATACAAAGATGCGGTTGTCGACGATCCGAAACAACGTCGACCTGATATAACTCTCGCTAAATCATGGCTCAATTGGGCACCACGAGTAAAACAATTGTCTTTAGTTTCTTTCGGAAATTGGATTTTGCTTTTCTTAGGTTTCATTGAATGAAGGTTTAAATAAAACGATTGAATATTTCCGAAATGAACTCAAAGTTCAACGTCACAGTGAACGTAATGTTTACTTTCCAACCGAATGGTTACATTCCTCGGAAACATCAAATGTCTTTCCTACTAAAACCAAATCTAGTGAACTTTAGTGTCGAACAGCAAAAGAAGAATAAAATCTTTCGAACATTTTTGTTTTGTGATATTTGAATTACTTAGTAATAACAACGTAGAATTCAATTAATTCGTTCGTTTTCTTTTCAGATGATATGTACTGCATTCAATGGCTGTTGCCGTTATTTCTTCTTCCTCATCCATTTCTACCAAGCATTCATCATTACCTATTTCTGGTGCTGCATTTACTCAGTGTTATAATCGAAAAACGTCCATGTACTATTTGTCTCGTGATTTTCTTTCTTGCCGCAACATTATTTTGTTACAATGGATGGGAACAGTGCTTGATTTGGCCGTTTTGTTCACTATGTTCCTGATAAACAATATATGTCATTGATTCGGTTTCGTTTTTTTTTTACTGTATAGTTTGTTCGATGTAATTACACTGAAATTCTCTTCTTGTTCTTTTTCTCTTTGTTTAATGACCTATGAGAGCCATGTTGATTTATGAATAATAACAATAATAAATCTTTATCTTTCAGATTTTGATATCACGCATTTCGTATACAAAAAAAAAACGAAAAGTGTCAGGCTTGTATTTATCTTTCATTTACATTTCTAAATGACGACTCTTCAGCCGTATGCCGTGCCGGTTTTAGCCAGTGATTTACGTCGAGCTGAATTCGTTAAACAATGTGCTGATACGTGTGATTATCTCGATACAGTTTCGCAGGATATGTTCAATCGAATAGCTATTCGTTTGAATGTCTATCGTGCACAATTGAATAAATTCGACGAACGTATTCAACATGCTACAGCACATATCGAACGAGTCAAAGGCTCGAAACGTGCCATACAAGTTCATTCGAGTGCACGTTATCCTGTCGAGCAAGGTCGTTCGACTTACACATCAATATTCGAATGTAATCCTGAGAATGAACCACCGGTATTCCATTTCAATCAATATCGATTAAGTGAAACAATCGATAAATTTATTGATCCGAATGAAAGAACTTCGAAAACAAATGACGATACGTTAGTTATTCTTAAACAATACGATAGTAATTTTATGCAGAAAACAAAACGAAATGTGCTGACGGGTTTAGGTAAACCACCAGCGAATATTAAGTCAGTTGTATCGTTTCTGAAATATAACACACAAGAAAATCCGTAAGAAGAAATTCGATTTGAGATGATGATGTTTTGTATGTATTAATTTAGATACACACAACCAACGAAAATCGATCCGTTGAGTGTCGGTGGACGAGTTCGAAAGCAAGAAGCTGAACCGACTGGACCACGTAAGAGTTTCGAAAATCTTGTTGAAATAGGAAAATGTTTTCGATTTCGATTTCAGATATTTCGGAAGCACCGGTACCATCTTTTTACAAACAAAATAGTGAACGACCTGTTATGACTGATTTCAAGTACACGCCAGCTGTAGCTTATGTACCTGATTTAAGTCTGCCAGATCATTTGCCTGAACTTGATAATTATGCTACATTTGATGATACTACTGCTTTCGATTGGACAAAGGAACAAGTTACTTCAATAGCACCGTCAATTGCAATGTCCATGTTGCCAGATATTGATGATCCATCAGCTACAACGACGACTACTGCGCCAGTTGTTGAACCTCCTAAACCTGCCGGTATTTTTATTGTTTTTTCTTTTAAACAGAGAGATTCAAATGACTTTGATTGATTATTTTTCAGCTACTGCTCCTCCTCCTGTCGATATGCCTGCTATTATTCCTCTTACATCTGCTCCTGCATCTGTTCCGCCACCACCACCTCCTCCTCCTCCACCACCAGCAGCTCCTGCATTACCTGCCGAACTTCCATCGGTTTTATCTCCACCTCCGGCTGCCAATGACTCACAAGCATCGGCCAGCAATCAATCAGCTGGTGGTGGTGGTCGTGGCGGTGGTGATGACGACGATGATGATGGTGGAAATCCATTGCTTGCACAAATCCGTAATTTCTCTCGAACGAACAAACTTAAATCAGTAGCCAAACAAGATCCACTCGATGATTCACCGCCACCAGCAGCTAAAGGCGGAGAAAGTATGATGGACGCACTCAAAGCACGTCTATTAAAGCGACGTGCTCTCATTGCTGGCGAAGACCAATCGTCATCGGGTCCAAAGAAACCTGCTGCACCAGCTGCACCATCGCCACCGCCCGTAACAGGCGGTGCATTTACGGATGCCATAGCTGCTAAAGCAATAGAAATCGCCAATGAGCAACGTCAAAATGATAGTGACGGCTCGGAAAGTTCCGAAGGTGAATGGGATGAATAAGGAATTCTTTTCAACAACAAAAAAAAACATAATGTCCGATGATTTCACTTTTTTCGCATGTAATTTTTCTTTGTTACATTCAAGGTAATTTATTTTTCTTCATATTTTCAATATACATCTGTCATGTTTTATTTCACGAGTAAATTGATCTTCCCCCCTCCCTTCCTTGAGAGAATAATATACATATCTATCGATTGTATTATACAATCAATTCCTTGAGTTCGTTTCGAATGTATATATACATATCTTTTCATGCTTCTCTAAGCAGAATAATTGAGTCAAAAATGACAAATTACATCTCCGAGTGAGTTCGATATTTGACATTGAATGAGTGTAAATTGTAAAATGAGTGGATTATCAAGAACATACTCGACTAGATAATTGACTTGATTACGACAAATAGGAAAAGAAAAAAACATGTACAAATAAATAAACTGTTTAGAATGGAGAGGAAATTGTGTAATCAATCATAATCTGTTGTATCATTAAATAAACATTCGAATTTTGATGACAAAAAAATTTGCTTGATTAAACCGAGAAGAAGAGGAACGAGCAAGCAAACGCGCATAACATAGAGATCTATCGCTCAGTACCTGCTCCATATGTATTTACTTCTCTCTGTTCTGTTCTTTTTCTTTTTTCTCTCTCTCATTTTCTCTTCTTTTGCAGATATCGATGTTTAATCTCCTTTCTCTTATTTGATCGAGAATCAATGGCATCTGTTCATTCATAAATCATCATCGAACGACTAACGGTAGAGTTACGTTGATCATGATAACAAGGTCATAGGCAAAAAACATATTCACTATTAATACAACAACAAAACTCAATATCGAAATTGAATCAAAGTAATTATTCGATTAATCGAATAAATAAATTCATAGACTGTTTTCGTTTTGTTTTTATTTCTAGAGAAATGCCAAAGAAATCAAATGCATTGAACAAAAGATCGAAAGACAAGCCGACATATAAAATCATCGTTTTAGGCTGTGGTGGAGTTGGAAAAGTAAATAGTCACTTTCTATTGATTTACGTAAAAAAGATAGTCCATCTGTTGATGATATAAGTGCGATAAGCAGATCATGCTGAGCACATCTCCCCTGTTCATCTGTCATTTATTATACGTATGACAAGAGCAAAATGTCAGACATACAGATTGCTAAATAAACAAATAAATAAATGTTCAATAGAGATTTTACATTTGTTGATTTATGTTTTCTAGTCAGCCATAACTATTCAATTTGTTAAATCATTTTTCTTCTCCGATTATGATCCAACAATCGAAGATTCATATGTTAAACAATGTTTAATCGATAATCAAATAGCTCAATTAGAAATTCTCGATTCAGCCGGCCAAGAAGAATTTAAACCTATGCGTGAACAATATATTCGTGTTGGCGAAGGTTTTCTCTTAGTTTTTTCTCTAGCCGATCGTCATTCATTGGAAGAATGCTATAAAATTCATCGTGATATTCTACGTATTAAAGATACAGATCATGTTCCCATGTTATTAATCGGAAATAAGCTCGATATTCGTCAGCATGGTATCGATATCCAAGCACGTAATGCTGCTGCCGCTATGCATATACCATATTTCGAAACATCGGCTCGAACACGTTATAATATCGATGAAGTTTTCATTGAACTCGTACGATTAATCCGAAAAATGAAATCTCAAATTCAAATGAATACAACGAATATCTCGTCATCTCAACAACGATCATCATCATCTTGTTGTTCTTGTTGTTCGTGTGCTATTTTGTAAATCGTTTCTGTCAGATCTATTCTCATATTATCGGGTTGTTTGTTTTTATACTGCATATATCTTTGAAATATATCTCTCTCTATACGTATATATCTACTATATAATAGATTTTTAGATGAATGAGGATGAAATCGAAATATTAAAATCGATTTATTCACGTCCAAATGAAATTGTTTATAATCCGTTGACTGAAATTTTGATCTACAATGCATTTGATGATCGATTACGAACGATTGCTTTTTCTGTCATGATTTATGGCAATCAGATGATTCAAATCGATAGTAAACTATTAACCAATCAGCAAGTCAAACAATTACAAAGTCAAGCCTGGATAAAAACGGATTTGTTTGGTTTATTTGTTGAATTGAATGATATTTATCAACGTATGAAAATCGAAAATAATGACCAACAAAAAGAAATCAAAGAAAATTTATTCGGTATCTTAATGCAAATTGATCATATGCGATCGCCGAATGTTTATATGAAACATTTGAAAAATTGGACTGATGAATTCGAAATTACTGGACGAGTTTTTAGTCTTTCACATGCAATTTTCATATTCATCGAAGGTATTAATGAAAGATTAAAGGTTAGATGACAAAAGATTTCAATGTATGGAATGGTGATGTGAAATTCGTTTAGAAATTTATTGTTAAATTACGAACTGAAAATGTGGATATTGACAGTCGAGGAAGGTCTTGTAAAGAACGATTATTAACACAAATTGTCGAACTAAACATTGATCAAACAAGGTAAGATAGTGTCGATTTGAAATTTTCTATTTTTTTCTATGTGAAATATGATTTTTCATTTTCTAGATTTAATAATTTCGAAAAAATCGAATTTACAAATCGAAATGATTTGATATCATATCTAACTGAAAATCACTACGAACAATTGTTGGATTATATGATCACTATCAGCAAATAGATTGGTTTCATTTTCTTGTTATTATTGTTTAAATAAAAAGAAAATCTCATTGATGTATCTTGTTTTCTTTCGTAACAATTCATTCCAGTTGAGAAAAAGAAAAAGAAATCACTTTTCTTGTCAGTTCTTATTCCATTTATGGATGTGTCTCAAATTCTTTTGACAGAATAGAATATATACGTACCTTATTCATCGTTGTTTAAACTAGTATAGACATTTCTTATCGAGTTCTTTTTCCTCATTCTTTTATTATCTGTGGTAAAAGCAGAATGAACATTCATTAAAGTAGAACTAAGAAGGGAGGAGAGTAGGTCTATGTCTCTGTGATCATAAATCAGGTGAAAAATCTCTCGATAAGTCGCCCCTAAGGAAGAAGGAGGACGATGACAGGGTTAAGCAGACTTATTATGATCTTGTCAACAGAGTTAATTAGAAAAGACGAGCAGAAGAAGAGAAAAAAAAACGTATGAAATCACTTGTTAATTAAAAAATAAATAAATCAAAAGTTTTCTCCTACCGGCTTGTTTCCAATGATTGATGATTTGGAAAAATTAGGTCGAAAGAATTTTTCTATTGTGTTTCAATAATCGATCAAAAGTACATAAGAATATTTCCTTTCTCTCCCTCTTGTAGTCTGTACACATGCGTGACTTTTTTGTTAATAAATCCGGAATAAATAAATTCAAAGTAGGTAGAAAAATCAACGTGAGATCTAACACAAAATATTTACAATTTGGGAGTTTTTGTCGATAGAAAAAGATAATTCGATATTGTTGTATTTATTTTAGATTGAGATTATATAGTTGCCGAAAAAAACAACGTGGACGAACTGTGAGTGAGAAGATAAACCACGAACAATGACGGCAACAAGTAAAAACATTGAATCAATTGTTAAACAATGGACAACATTTGATCTTAAAACGATTCAGGTAAATTTCATCTCATCGTGAATATATGTCAACTATTTTCAAAAACATTGTTTTACTATATATCTATGTCTTTCTTTTTTCGATATCAGTAAGTAAATATGTGCTGGTATGTCTTTAAAAGAAATCGCTTTGCATTTATCTACGATGATTGATCTGAGAAGTTTATATATATATGAGAGAGAGAAAACTTGCTGTTGTGTTTATTAGTATATCCCATGAGGCAAGTCGTACTTGGATATTGACACATATCATGTAGACAAAGATAAGACGAGTTGGTAATAGAAACGGACAAGTTCTCGTTTTCTTTTTTTGATTCGTTTATCGAGCTGAAACAAAAAAAAAGTCCAAACGACATTGACTCGAGTAGTTGTATCGTAAGACATAGTTGATTTCTTCCTTGACAACGAATGCTGGATTTAATCTATATCAATCAACTCTCTTTTTATTATCCCTCAAGACGGGATGAATAAAAAAGCTAATCTTCAATTGACAACAACCAGTTTTTTGTTATTTCTATATGCATATACATATCCGAAAGAAAAGTCAAAGAGAAACGATATATTGTCAACAACAAACATATAATGATCCATGATTGTTAATTATGATCATTTCGACTATCGATGACAGATAACTCTGTTTGGATATATCTCTTTCGATGTTCTACAGTTGTATCAATAGATAATATCTTCGTTCGGTTTCTTTCAAGCGCGTTCTCTCTCGCTCTCTCTTACAGTATCTTGATTTTTTTTCTCTTATTTCTATTTTAGCATGATTTGGATGTAACAACAACGGAAATTGCTAGTCGTGCTGATGAAAGTGATCAATCAAGAAGAAAATTAGTTGAATTAAGTCGAGAGTTTAGAAAAAATACCAATGAGGTAAGTTGTTCAAAAAAGTAAAATTCATATTAATTGGTCATTAAAATAACTCGTACGAGAATAACGAGCCAAATTTCTATTTACTGTTCGTGTACAAGTATCAGTTCTACTAGTAAAACTTTAGTTTTTTTTAATTGACAATTCAATTTTCTTTTATTCTACTCGTTGTTTCTGATCGTCATTACTAAATCATAATCATAATAATAATAAGATACTAGAAGAAGAAAAAAAGAGAAGAAGAAATCTGCTCGATGTTTTATGCATGATGACAGGCTGACTTTTTTTTCTCTTTTTTTTCTTCTTCTTCTTCTTCTCGTGTAAGTGTGATTGAGTATAGAAGAAAAGAAATCTCTTCATTTCTTGTTCTAATTCCTTTTGATAAAGTGACAAACAAGTAACCTATCATTTAGTTAATGTGTATTTGTAAGGAAAGATTTTAGTTGATCTTATCCGTCTTTATAATGACAAGAGAAAAGACGGAGGAGAAGAAGAAGAAGAAGAAGAAGAAGAAGAAAAAACTGAAGATGCTTTTCGCAATCTCTCATCGACTTTGATCATCATTTGACTACCTGGTGTGTCTCGTTTTTTTTTCAATAAAGAAAAGCTCCTTTAGTAGAGAAAAGAAGCCAATGTATATTATTTAGAAAACTATGCATAGAGTGTCGAATCTCTTCTTCTTCTTTTTAATACGACAGATCAATTTCCTAAATAGAATTCTTCTCAAAATGTCTAATTAGAAATGATCATTCGATATTATGATCTGTTTTGTTTCATTTCTTGCGTGTATCGACCTTTTCTTTTCTTGTTACTTCTCTTATCATATTGACAAACTGAATAATCAAAGCAAAAGTCTCTAGTTGATTACTTTTCTTTTTGTGTCTCGATGCCCATCGGCACGCAATTGTTTTTCAAATAAGAAAATCAAACACACTTATTTCATTCTTCAAATTACATGAAGAAAGACATTTTCAATCAACTCTTCTCCACCTTCTTAACTATTTCAAGAGAACATCCGTTCAAATGTCTGAAATACCTATTTCCATCGATATACCTTTTTTTTATACATATGCCCAGAAGGTGTTCATACGGGGAAGTATGCTAACCGATCACAGCACTATTGCCTCAATGTCTAATAATCTTCCTCGATTTTGCATTATCACTGATGCGTATGCGTCCATTCTGTTAATAAAACATCGCCTTCTTTTCCTATACATCGCTCATAGGTTTTCTCGCAAGTTGATGATTAAAATACAAAACATTTCCGATCATGTTCGTCTTCATCACATTTTTCTTATTCTCTCAGTTTTTTATATTCTATCAAACAAATATGCACGTATTCATTTTGTTTCAAATAAATATTGTGAGACTTCCGCTTTTGACTACCTTATTTTAATGATAGAAACAACAAAATGACACTTGTTCAGTTATATAAAAATGAAAGAACTACTTTCTTTTCTTCTTCTTCTTCTTCTTTAATATTAAATATTTATAAGACAAAACGATGTGTGACAATCTCTTCTTGTCACTTTTTCTCTTCGTTGGTTTCTCGTTTCTCTTTTTAGTTAATAGAAGAAAAATATTTCGAGTTGATTGAATAATAAGTTGATCATATTGAATCACACACACGCACCTTTTCCTTTTTTAGCCTAATAAACATCTGCTCATTACTTGAAAAAGAAAAAAAAATCTATCTATCTATCACCTGTCTCTTCTTCCTTCTCGAGTCAAGCGATATAAACGAGAGACACGTAGAAGAAGAAGAAGAAGAAAAAAAAGAGAGAGAGAAAGAAACGGCAGAGTACGATCTTATCATCATCTTTAACTTTATGTGAGTTTTATTAAGAAAAAGAAAAGAACTGAGACCCAAAAAAAGAATATTCTTTAAACACATACTGACTCTCCAATATCGATAACAATATCATTCCTATTATCTTTTTTGTTGACTTTTATATATTTTGTTATATGTAGGATGTTCGCAAAGCCGTTGCACCTATTTTAAAATCATTTCAAGGCGAAATCGATAGTTTATCTAAACGTAGTAAAGCAGCCGAAACAGCATTTTTGAAAATTTATCGACTTTTAAGTGAATTACCAGGTAAGCAAATCAAACAATCAAATCACGTTCAATTTACTTTTGTCTCAATAAGATCCTGTGCCCGCACTTGAATACGCACAAAATCTACAAAAACGTGCCGAAAAAGTCTCGGATTTAGAAGTTGAAAATCAGAAATTACGCGAAACATTAGGTATTTTTAAAAAAATTTGCTCAATCAAAATCATTCACTTTGTTTTGTATCAGAGGAATACAATCACGAATTTGCTGATGTAAAAAACCAAGGTAAATCTCATCGAATTTAGTCGTATGCAAAAAAGCAAAAGATTCTTTTTCGTATTTGCAGAAGTCACGATAAAACAATTGCGTGAAAAAATCAAAGATCTAGAAGATAAAACTGAATCAACAATTCAACAACGTCTCAAAGAGAAAGAAAAAGAACTTCAACGTCTCTTCGGTTAGTTATATCTATCAGTTTTGTTGTCTTGTTATTTCATCTACTGATAACAAAGCAAACTCTTCTCTATATTAACCTTCAATTTTTTTCAGTTTTATTTTTAACAAAAAAAGAAAACAATCGTCTAGTTTTTTGTCTTCATATATATTCTAGCGGAAAAAGAACGGCAAATTCAAAGTAATCAATTTGATCTTGTAACAAAATATGCCGAAATGGAAATGCGACAAAAACAATTACAACAAGCATTAGATCATGCACATCAAGAAATGTTCGACTATAAATCAAAACAAGAAGATGCTTCGAGTGCACGAGCTATGGAAATCGAAATTTTAAATCAAGATTTAGAACGAGCTCATGAAGTAAAAGAAAAATAAAGCGAGTATTTTGAGATCATGTGTGTGTGTGTGTGTGTGTTTAGCGTGCATCGAATGCCGAACGTTTGAATGAGAAATTACGTGAACAAATCGATGAAAATCAACAAGTGATGAGTTCGATTACGGTTGCAAAGAGCAATGCTGATGAAAATCTTTCTCAAGAAGAAAACAATCGAAAATTACGAGAAAAATTAGAATTTGAATTAGCTGCTAAAGAACGTGAAATTGCTACTTTAGTTACGGACACACAAAAATTACAATCGACACTGATGAAAGTGAAAGAAACGTCTGTGACACAGGTAAATGTCAAATGAGATAGAGAGAAGAAAAGAAAAACAAATGATAATCTTCAACATTCATATTCAGATATCCGATCTTGAAAATGTTCTAACAGCAAAAGAAAAGATCATTGCACAACTTGAAAATAAATTGCAAAATCAAGCCGATTACGATGAAATCAAACGTGAATTAAGGTGAGTCATTTAGAAAACAATAGATAAGCGAAAAAACAATGAAACGCGTCATTATGTCTTATTGTTTTTGGTTTTTTTTATAGTATTTTAAAATCAATTGAATTTTCCTCATCAAATCGTTCTGATGACGAACAAAACAACAGTAATTCACCGAAGAAATCATTGGAAATACTTCTCTTAGAAAAAAATCGAGCTCTTCAATCCGAACAAACACAAACAAAAGTTGCCTATGCTGATCTCGAAAGTAAGTGATAAACGATAATCGAATCATTAAGTAAATATTACTAACTTCTACTATCGACATTGGTCTCTCTTCGATTCGATATCATATAAATACACTTCACTCACATACAGATAACTCTTTTCTATTATAATATTAGATAATCATTCTCTTGAAAATATGACTAAAACCTTAGAAAGTCCTTCAACAAATATCATTTCACTTTTGCCATCCAATGATAATCATTCTCTCTCTACTCCTGTTGATACAATTTGTCCAACAATGATTACACCAACGACACAAATCATCAATTCGGGTAATAAAGAAAATTCTTATCAAGCAAATGAAAACCTACAAGTTTGTATTCGTCAAGGTCCACAATTGAATGCCGTCCAATGGACAAAACTTCCTTGTCCATCGCCAGTTCATCAAGATATGAAATCTTTAGAACCTCTCGATACAACTCATGTGTCGACAGTTGTTCGAAAGATTCTTGCTCAACATAATATTGGTCAACGAGTATTTGCTCGATATGTTCTGAGTTTATCTCAAGGAACAGTTAGTGAATTATTATCCAAACCGAAACCTTGGTCAAAACTAACTGAAAAAGGCAAAGAAAGTTATCGAAAAATGTGGACATGGGCTCATTCAGAAGATAGTATTCTTGCATTACGAAGTATCAGTCCACGTAAAGGTGCAAAAGATACTGTTCAATCAAAAGTTGTACAAATTCTCACTGAACCAACACCATCGAAAACATCTCGATCATCATCAGCATCGTCAACATCATCACGTGATCCATCACCTTCTGAACAACTCAATCCTATGGCCATGCCACCAGGATCGTATCTTCCTCCCTCCATATTTCCTTCATTCGTTCCTTCATTACTCATGCAAACAACAAATCGATTAAAAGCTGAACCTTATCTACCCTACAATATTCTTTGTCCACAACCGGATAATTATCGTGATTGGTTAATGTTACAAGAAATTGTTCGAAATAATTCATTGATGAAACAAATGAGATCATCGGATGAATCCGATCAAAGTGATACCGAAGAGAATAACAATGAAAATATCGATGAAACTCCACTGGATTTAAGTATGAAACTTGATTCAAATAAAACATCAACAACAAAATCATCGACTAAACCAATTCTTATGCCTTTAAACGAACAAGATCTAGTCAAATATCGAACAATTAATACACTTGAATTAGTGCAAGCAATCAAAGATATTCTAAGTCGTTATAGTATTTCTCAACGACATTTTGGAGAGAAAATTCTTGGCCTATCACAAGGAAGTGTTAGTGATATTTTAGCACGACCTAAATCATGGGAATTGTTAACACAAAAAGGTCGAGAACCATTTATTCGTATGCGTTTATTTCTTGATGATTCCAATGCTTTAAAACAATTAGTTCAGAATTTATCTGTTACATCTCCATCTCTGCAAACAAATTCGTTTCTATCGAATGAAAACTCAACTGATGAACAAACAAATGATTGTCCAAAAAGTTTAACAAATGAAAATCTTATTACATCAACGATCAATGAATCATCATCAACTACTACAACTACAACTACTACTACTAACAATAACAATAATAACAAATCAAAATCTCGTCCGAAACCGAAAGATCAAATTCGTCCACAAGCAACAAGTCGATCACAAATTCCACCATATCAACTACCGAAAATAACTCTACCACGTAGGATATTTCGAATTTATTCGATTTCATAGTTTAATATTTAATTTTATCTTTTAGCAAACATTGATACCGAACAGTTAAGTTCACAAGTTCGTGAATTACTTCTCACTCACAGTATTGGTCAACGTGTTTTCGGCGAAGCCGTTCTCAATCTATCTCAAGGAACAGTTAGTGAAATTCTATCAAAGCCACGACCATGGCATGCATTAAGTGTCAAAGGTCGTGAACCATACATACGCATGTATACATGGTTCAACGATACTGACAATGTACAGAAATTACTTACTTGGAAACAAGAACGTGATGGTAAAGTTTTTAGAAAAAAAGAAATCTTTGTTAAATTTAATTGAAAATATTTTCGTTGTTTAGCATTTCGACGTAATATTCGTTCAGAAATCTCTCCTCCGACGAAAGTCCCTGTTGATAATGACAATCCATCGAAACGTCGATATATATTTTCTGACGAACAACGTCGCATTTTAAAGCAAACATTTGAAAATGAACAATATCCTAGTCAAGCCAAATTAGAACAACTTGCCGAAGAACTCTCGTTACCAATGACGAAAATTTCCAATTGGTTTCACAATGCTCGAATGCGAACGAAAGGCAATCAACTATCATCAATCGATACAACAAAATCAATATTATCATCATCATCGCCTCCAATCAATGACGACAATGATGACGATGAGAATGACAGTGATTCGGACGATGAAACATTGCCAACAATTGTGCCATTGAATAGTTCATGGTTAAATGGTACAAATGATTCGGATAGTTCGACAAGTCCATTGAGTTATTCGACAACAAATCTATCGTCCATTGACGAACAAAAACCTCAATCAAATCCGATTAGTTCGAGTAGTAAAAAACGTAAATCAGTTCCACAAAAAATTATAACAACTAAAAAACTTCACATTGATCTAACAACTGAAAATTCAAATTCAAATTCATAAAACAAAAAAAAACAAAGAATGTATTTTTCTATTTGGAATTCTTAACGTGATATATTCTGTACACATATATCGAAAAACACACACAAATATATATATATATATAACGATTTGGTGATTTTTGTTTTTTTCTGCTTTTGTGTTTTTTTAATGCTCAAAATTTTTTGTTTTTTTTTCTTCTTTTTCTATTGTTGTACTATCGTCTTTTGCTCAAGTATGAATGAAACTAGTCGTGAATGTGCATTACAAACAAAAAAAACAGCAATGAAATCTAACAATTCAGAAAGGAACACTAACTTAACAGAGAATATGTTGTGATATTGAAAATTTTCTTTTTCTTTTCTTTTTGCTTCATGTCGTGTGTAATAAATGACAAAAAAATGTTTTTTTTTTTTAAATGTATACATCTAACCATGCGAGAATGATCATTCCGTGATTAATAAATAATCCTGAAGTTTTGTTGTTTTTCTTTCTCGTTTTGAACAAAAAAAAATGCTTTGATTTGATTTATTATAGGTTTATCAGCAGAGAGAAAGAGAGAGAATGATGAAAATTTATTTGGATTGGCAAAAGATTTGATTGGAATTCGATTACTAAATCTTGTTGTTTTGTTTGTTTAGAACGATATCATGATTTGGACAGACGTTGCCGAGAATATGAATATTCGAATAATGAATTGAAACAATTGAATGCACAATTGGAAAAAGATCTATTGAGTGTGGGCGGCGTGTCGGAATTATTTCGACGAGGACCTGAAGTAGATTGATCTGTTCGAAAATCTCAAATACGAATTCAATTTTAGGGTCAAACCAGTGATAGTAGTATGAATGAAACAGGCATCATGAAAGATGTTTTGAATCAATCATCAGCACCGATTATATCTTTCAATGAATCGTCGACAAACGAACATTTGAAGAAAGATTCAACATCGGATGAAGCTTTAACAGCCATTGTGATTAGTCAACGTGAACGATTTCGTGTTCGAAATGTTGAATTAGAAAATGTAGATCGATGCAAATTGTGTTTTTGTTTTGACAAAGTTTTTATTTGCAGGAAAATGTTTCATTAAAACAACAAATCAATATATTTCAAAATGAAATGGATAAACTTCGATCGGATAATATTAAATTATACGAAAAAATCAAATTTGTTCAAACATATCCAGTAGATTTCCTTTCGTTATTCTCAAAAAGAAAACATCTGATTTCTTTTTCTTCACGCAGACAAATCGTGGACAAGATGAATCAATCGATCGATATTCTCGTGGTTATGATGCATCATTAGATCCATTTACAAATTTCACTAAACAAGTAATCATCAATTGTATGTCCAATTATTTCCACTAGACTTTTGTTTATGTTCATAGGAAAAACAAAAGAAATATGAATCACTTAAATTACACGAAAAATTCGCATTAAACTTCGGTCGATTTATTCTCTCGTCGCATCAGAGTCGAACATTTTTCGTCATCTATTTCATTCTCGTACACATACTCATCTTTCTTGTAAATTAAATTTTATTTTCAAAAGAAAAAAAACACACACGCACAACTCGCTCTTCTTTAGTCACTTTATAAAATGGTTCATACTGGTTCATCTGTTCGTGATATGTCACAAGTTTGTTTTGACCAGTATGTGTTAATTAAATTGTTAGCATAGAAATTCATCGTCGAATATTTTCTTATTTATTTAGATTTCGAGAACATATGGCAGGTGTACACGGCGAAAAGAACTTTCATATAAATCCGGGCCACGCTCATGGAGCAGGATATCAGCATCGATAGACACATATACATACTATATATTTTTTTTTCTAATTTTAATCACATAACCTATTCTAACCATGAAGTTACTATTCCATTCTTTCTACTAACACTCTTATTCATGCGCAATTGTATATGATCGTGTGTTATTCTCTTTTCAATAAACAAACAAACAAACAAAGAAAGATGAAAAACTCATTTTGAAGTGTCGGAAAATGTTTTCAAACGAATACATACATTCATATTGCTTCAATACTTAACAATGATTTTCATTCCCAAAGGATATATGTCCACACTCTTAAAAATCATTGTATGAAAGAAAGAAAGAAAGAAGGAAGGAGAGAGAGAGAGTAACATATTTTCTTCTTTTCTCTTGACCTACTCATTCATTGTCAAACGAAAAAACTGACACTTAAGACAGTAGTCGTGCTAGTGTAGGTGTATAATTAATATGATCCATTCGGTTGATGATTATAAACGGATCATACGTTGGCTTGATAATGAACGAGCAGGTGAATGAAATCATATTTCCTTGAAAAATGAAGACACGACATACTTCTCTTCTATTTAGTTGATGTTCCGACATGTACATTGCAAGTAAAAAAATTCTTTCATTGAATTAACATATTTTCATTCGACTTTTTTTAAAATTCTATTTCGAGAATAAACAAATATGTCGAATAGTTGAACGAAACTATTTACAATCGGATGAAATTTATTCGACATTATCGTCTGATCAATGTTTGCAAACATCACCGATTAATTTCAAACGAAACGAATCAACAAGTGGTTATAGTAGTTTGTCTTTATCGAATCGAACGGCATTCATGGATGATACATCGCTATCTGTTACTAATGATGACAATGAAATGCATCAATCTGCTCAACAATTTCTCTTGCCAAGTTTGAAGAATAATAATTCCGATCGTTCAATGGAATTATTTCGAGAGATTATGATCAATGGTGATAATGGTGAACGAGATTTTAAAGAAATGGTCGATGAATTTTTACAATTAATCGAATCGAAATTATCCGATACGGAAATGCAAATGTTTGAATCGAGTCCAACACGTACGACATCACCGACACTGTTCGATACTTTGAATGATTTAAAAACATGTTTATCATTACTTCGTCGAACGGAAATTCAAAGTCTTTTGAATGTGTTCGATCATGTTTTGAAATTGCATTGTTATTCATCGGCTTTACCTGAAACTGATCAAACATTACCAACGAAATCCATTGAAGAACTAGCTAAATTATCTCAATATGCCATTGATGAAGTCAAAATAGTTAAAATCGAAAAAACTTGCGAACCATTAGGTTTAACAATTACACGATCTGATTCAGGAACGATTCATATTGCTCGAATAATCGTCGGTAGTCTCGCTGCAGCTACACAATTATTTCAAATCGACGATCAAATTCTTGAAATCAACGATCAACCAATAACAGGTCAACCATTAGACTCAATATGTTCTCTTCTATCACAACGTACAGGTCTCATTAAATTTCTTCTCTCGCCACCAATCAAATCTCGTTCAATATCCTACGAAATATTTCATGTTCGAGCGTTGTTCACTTATGATCCCTATGCTGATCCATTAATACCATGTAAAGAACTTGGTCTAGAGTTTCATCGCGGTGAAATCTTACGTATTGTTGCTCGAGATGAACCGCAAACAACTGATACTGACTGGTGGCAAGCCTATCGAGAGACGGATCGATTGAATTTAGCCGGATTGATTCCATCGGATAGTTTACAAACGAAACGTTCGAATCTTGTGAAACTTATTTCGGACGATAACGAAACGAAACAAGTGCCAACTATACCAACAATTCGAACGTCGATTAATCATTTTTCATTGACTGATACACGACAATTTGATAATGAAAAATCATCGACAATTCTACGGCAAATCTCCGGCAAAGCGACGAATCTAAATAAAGATTTTCTTCGATTCTATGAGCCTGTTATTCAACTCGATCTGTCCACACGAATTATCACTCGACCTATTGTTCTCATCGGTGCACCGAATGTCGGTCGACATGAACTACGTCGTCGTCTTCTTCAAAACGACTCACATCTATTCGACATTGCCATTCCTCATACGACTCGGCCACGTCGTTTACAAGAAACACCCGATGTCGATTATCATTTCGTATCTGAAGCCGATTTTCTCGCTCAAGTTGCTTGTCGTTCATTTATTGAATTCGGTCAATACGAACGACATCTCTACGGTACATCGATCGATGATATTCGTTTGATTGCTGAAACGAAACAGAAAATTTGCATATTAAATCTTAATCCAGATGCAATACATATGTTCGATCGAACCAATCTTTATCCGTATATTATCTGTATTGCTGCGCCATCATTCGAACGTTTAAAACGATTAGAACTCGATCGTCGAGAATATCTAACTGAGAAAGATTATCGAGATATTCTACGACAAAGTCGAGCTATTGAAAAACGTTATTATTCATTATTCGATCAGATTTTAGTTAATCAAGATCTCGATCGAACTTATACGGAATTACGAGAGTTAATTCTTAATATTCAACAAGATAAACAACCATGGGTTCGAACATCGTATGAAAATTTCGCGAATAATTGTTAAAACTCGATGTTTTTTTTTGATAATAAAACTTCTCTTCTTTCTTGTTGATTACATCATTAACGTGGTATCTGAACGATCTATTTATAATAGTCGTTTTCTTTTCACAAGAATGATTTCTTGTCAGAAGTATATTCAAATCAAATTGAGATATCATTAAGCAACACATTATACAATTGAATTGATTTCTTTTCTTTTCTTTTCTAAATGAACATCGAGAGAAGGAGAGTAACCTTGATGGGAATTTTCTTTTTGTCAATCTATTCAATACAATTCATGCGTAGACGAGAAAAAAATGACTTGAGGTCATAAAGTGGTCTCAAGTTTTTCTATTCTTCAATAAATGAATCGAAATCGATTTCAAGGACTATCATCATGACATACATATGTACTTTGTTTATTGATTAACGAGTTGATAAACCTTGAAATCGCTCGTTTTTTCTCTTCATACATACATACATCCATGCATATATACAGCAAGAAGAAATCTGATCTAAACAGGCAAATGTGGATTAGTCCCTTGGTAATTTTGTATTGCTTCGATTGAAGTGCGATCATGAGGTTTCGTAGATGTTCAATTCATTCAATCGACTCAATTGACCATTTCGAAAGTATACACAATCTGATTTTGTTCCATCGATCATAAATGATTAGTATATGTTAGGTCTTACATCATAGTTCTTTTATCAGACCTCCTGGTTGTTGTTGTTGCTATTATGATTAGTTGCATTCCTAGGGTTCAATAATAACAAATTTGACATGTGTATGCAGGTTATTCGCTTTTGTTTGTCTTTACAATAGATATTATATAAAAACTGAACAAGGTTAGTTCGAGTTTAATTCTCTACTCACCAGGTAGATGAATTCAACAAAAGTAAAGTGAATGACAAGCGCAAGTGTGTATGCACATAAGCCCTTCTCTTTTTACTTTCTCCTCATATCCAGCTTGCCGACGGTCAATTGATGTTAACCTTTTCTTATTCGTCTTTTATTTCGAAAGAATTGTTGCTTGTAGATTTGTACGAGTCTTCTTGTCGTTTTTTTTTAATACATCAAATGAATCATCAACGTATGGTATGTATTGTTCTTTTGCATTGAATTTATAGATCAGTGATTTGTTTATGTTTATATTTAGCATCAATGCGATGATATCAAGTGTCGTCCTCAAGAACAGACGACATTTACAAAAGAAATCTATCAAGTAGATGCAATGAAATTATGGTAGGAAAACGATGAAATAATAATTAAAAATATGTGTCTGCTGTTTGCTTGTTTGTCTCTAGTCGATTGATGAATAGAAATGAGAAGAAAACATTTAGTCAATTACTTTGTCAGGTTTCGAAACCAAATCGTACTACTTTTTCATTATCAACGATTCCTGATTTAAGTAAAAGCAAATACTATTTTCGAATAACAGAAAAACGAAGAAAGTGTCTGCATATATCTTCTCATTAGTTTCGATTTCTATGCATTGGAATTCATCGGTATGTACGACAAGTCATATCGAAGATTTGATTTCAATTATTGATCCTTTTATCTGTTTACATGAAGTAAAGAACGATTTATCATCGAAATAGATCAATAATATTGATTTGTATTTTATAGTTATTTTCTGACGTGACGATAAAAAAAACTCATCCGATAAATCAACAACAACGAACTCTCATTGGTCTCGTTTGTTTTTATAGTCGTACGATTGAAGTTTTTTTCTCATATGATTCTCGTCAATCTCAATGGTACTTTTGTTTGGACGGAAATCTCACTCGAATGAAAAATTGGTTCGATGTACGACGAAAATGTTTAGAATTTCATCTTCAACCGTTTTTACTTATCTATGGTAATGCAAATGAAATATTCATTGATCGAACTCAATTACTTCAACGAACTGTTGTTCAACTTAAAAGTAATTCACCAAAGAAGAAAAAAACGAGGAATTGATTGCATCATGAATACGATAGTTTATTCTGTCTACACAATCACAATTATCGATCTTGCCTGGTGATTGCTTTTGTTATATATGACGATATCTATACATCGAAAAGAAAGAGAATAGGACAGAGAGAGAGAGAGAGAAGGAGAAGGTTGATGAACAGCAAATGTGTTGTTCATTCTTTAGCTTGTCATTTATCATAGATGATTAGAAAAAATAACCGCAGCTAAATGTTCTTGTTATTATTTTAGCTTCTTCATCGACAAGTAAATCTGTATCAATGATTCAACAAGAACGCGATGAACAAACGATTCTATCGAAAATCTCCTCATTTGCAACATTAAATTCTTCAATGTTATTTCTACCAAAATCGATAACAACACCCTCAACATCAACCTCGTATATCAATCAAGAAACAGTTGCTAAAGTCATGCAACAACAACAACAATTATTACTAAAGAAAGACGAAGTATTTACTGATACATCATCAAAAATTCATTATCGACAAAAATCTGACGAGAATCTCTCGAGTGAAGATTCATCGACATCGTCTCAACGTGATTCAGGTTTTCTTAGTAATGACATTCACGATGATCAATCGAATGAAACAAGTCCACGAGATAGTCTCGCTGAAATCGATTCAACAACAACAACGAATATGTTCGGTCGTTTAGGCGATCAGCAATTTGATCTTTCATTAGCATCGATTGAATATTATCTAACACAATCATTGAAACATGAAAGTGCAAGTAATTATACTCTTGCAGTCGAATCATGTCAACGAGCGTTAACAATTGTCGATCAAATCTACGAATTAACTCGTCGATCGAATACAAATTTATCGATCTATGCTCGAACGAGAAAGAATAGTTTATTATTACGAATGCGTTCGTTAAAAAAACGACAAAGTCAATATGAACAATCGAATGAAATAACATATGAGTATGTCGAGAATTTACCGAAGAAAACCGAGAATCGACGAACATCGATACTTTTGACAACGACAGGTTTATTACGTCCGAAGAAAAATGTAAAATTTTCGGATAGTATTGCTTTGATTGTACCAACAAGCGATGACAAATCTGAACAACCATCCGAACATTTAATTCATTCATTTCTCAGAAATATTCAACAGTCAACATCGGACTCGGACTCGGATACATCATCGACTGATCTACCCATTGGCTTAATTGAATGTTCACTTTGTCATAAACGTTTTTCAAAAACAAATCAAATTGGAGCATATTGTTCGAATTGTCATTTTTATATGCAACGATTTCAGCCAATATCTTCATAAGAAAACACTTCTCTTTCAAAGTCTCGTCGATGTATAAATATGTTGGTGCAAATATTTTTTTTATTTATTCAATTCTGTCTTTGTTAATAAAAAACGAACGAATACTCATAAAGTTATTCTCACCTACAAACTGCATGTGCAAAATGACATGTTTCTCTAGTATACGCTCAAAAGAGTTTTCAAGAATGCATCATGAATTACAGATAATATAATTAAATTGTGTTGTTTATACGACATGACATGTTTATCTCGATTGTCGTTGTCTCTTCATGTACAAGATTGAATTATTTTTTTAAAAAAAAGTATGATATTTCTGTCAGTCTAATTCATTTTTCATGTGAGTGAGAAATCTCATATAATTAGCTTTATTTTTTTTTCTGAAAAAATATATTTATAATATGTATTTCTACTACAATGAAACGAACGGTGCTATCATTGTTCGACCGTTATATCCACCTCGACCTATTCAATTTAGTATTCTTTTGACTGTAGCAATCATTTCCATACCATGTTTCGTTTTTGTTCTCTATTATCTTCTACGTAAACGAACAGTCTATTCTGCTCTTCAAAATCATGTTATCATTATTTTATTAGTCTTCAATAGTTTTCAAACTCTAACTGATGTACCAATCTATCTCGCTTATTATTATACTGGGATTATTTGGCCTCCAACGGTTCAGTTTTGTATTTTTCGATCTTTTCTCGATTTGGATCTATTCACAACATCATTTTTACTTTTAACATGGGCATCATTTGAACGACACGTACATATCTTTCATTCAAATGTGTACAATATATTTTTCAAACGTTTATTCATTCATTATATTCCATTAGGATTCTGCTGTGTCTATCCAATTATTTACTATATTGTTTTTATATTGTTTTATCCTTGTAAAAATTATTACGATGTATCGATAGCTAATTGTTATACACCATGTTATCTCTTTGAGAGCAGTTTCATGGCATTATACGAACAAATTGCTCATGGTATAGCATTGATGTTGATCATATTAGTTTTTAATTTAGCACTAATCGTTCGTGTTTTTCGACAGAAACGTCGAACGGGTCGACAATTAACATGGAGTAAAAATCGACGAATGACAATTCAATTGCTCAGTATTTGTTTGTTATTTTTCCTGACAAATGGTGGATATTTTCTGATACAATTGGGACGTATGCTTGGATACGAGAATTTCGGAAGGAATGCAGCAGGATGGTTGTTTCCTTTATCAATGTGTATGCCACCACTTGTTTCATTTGCATGTTTGAATACTATACACAACTGTAAGAAAAAGATAAAACGACTTTTGAGATATCAGCATCGTCGTTCAAATACAGTAGCTCCAATACTGTCGATTGCATATCGTTCTGTGCGTACATAGAAAGTATTCATAGCGCTTATTTATTCATTTATTAAAGTTGCTACGTGAAGAGATTGCATTTTTTCCTGCTTCATGTACTATTTATTCGTTGTTTTTTGTTTTCGAAATTGTACGTTCTTCGATAAAATAAACATAAACATGGTTTATCGAGTTTAATAACTGATGTACGGTTCAATAGATCATTTTAAATCATTAAGATATAAGTTTTCCACTGAGAAATCGATTTCGAACCAATTGAAATACTTTTATGAACGACAAAATTCAATTATTGATAAATACATTACAGTACTCGATTCAAACGACTCACAATCGATCATCGATGAGAAAATATTCGAAATTAAAAAACGTGTCAACTATCTCACAACTATTTCTCTTCTTATTAATGTTTGTTTGTTTTTCATGAAAATCGTAGCTTCAATTCTTTCGAATTCACTGTCCGTTATTTCGAGTGTTATCGATTCAGCAGTCGATCTTGTTTCAAGTTTAATTCTATTTTGGACAGCACGTATTATACAACATCGAAATCAATATCAATATCCAGCAGGTCGAGCACGACTCGAACCAATAGCTATCATCATACTCTCAGTGATTATGTGTTCAGCATCGGTACAAGTTCTTTCTGAAGCAAGTAAACGATTGTTGATCTATATCGAATATTTAACAAATTCAACAAATGAAATACCCGAAGTGAATATGAATTTGAAACAACCATTTCCTATCGTAGTTATGTGTTTGACAATCGGTAAAAAAAGACGAAAATTGAATCTAATCTTTGAAAATTAATAAATAGAAATTTAGTAATTAAAATTATTCTGTATTATCGTTGTCGTAAAATTCAAGTTGATACGATCAAAGCACTTGCACAAGATCATCGTAATGATATTCTATCGAATTTTATTGCGCTCATATCTGGACTTATTGGTTAGACTTGCGAATTGATTTCGAAACAGAATTCTCATTTGAATTTCTAATTTAGCTGGTCAAGCCATTCTTCGACATGTATACATTGGCTTCATCATCATCGATCCCAGTAAATCTGAACGAATTCGTTACAAAAATTATTTCGAAACATCTTTTTAGTTGGAGCAATTCTTATTTCTATCTATATCATCATATCTTGGATCAGTCAAGCGACATGTTAGTGATAATCTAAGCCATCTTTCGTAGATAATTATCACGATTTATTTTTCTAGTACACATCGCTCAATTAACAGGTGTAACTGCTGATCAGGATATTTTGAAATTAATCACTTGGATTGCGATCAATTTTACACCGACATTCGCCAAAATCGATATGATCAAAGCATTTCATATCGGTACTGATCTTTTAGTTCAAGGTAAGGTCTCTCTATGCATAATATAGTAAATACAATAATCTCCGAGTTCTATCAGCTGATATTGCATTACCAAGTAAAATGCAAATCGACGAAGCACATGATATTGGCAATCGTTTGCAAGATAAACTCGAATCGTTGCCGGAAATCGAACGTGCTTTTGTTCATATTGATTATGAATTTCTACATCGAACTGATGAACACAAACAGATCTAATGATAGATATGCCAACGACTATTAGAGTTGATGTGAATGAATGAATAGAAATAAATGAAACTCAATTCGATATTGACGTTTGATTAGAAATTAGATGTGGTAGACTTTATTTGAAAAGGAAGAAAAACAATTTGATTAGAGAATAAAGACATTTTCTACCCCAAGGACATCAATAAAGTTTCAAACAATCATAGGTTTGTTTGCCTTCGATTCGATCGATTAGATTCAATGAACCATCTGGAAATTTTTCTTCGACGAAAAAATTCTTTAATATCTTATTCAGCATGATATCCGTTGAACCCATTAGATCGAGTGACTGTCTGCCTGCTCTATAGTAAAAGTACTGACGTGTTCATCATACACACAAATAAATAGATAGATAGTTTTTTTTTCTCTTCATGTTGTAAGACACGCGTATATACAAAACAGAAAGCAACGTTTATGTAATTTCCTTCTCAAGAATAGATGATGATGATGACGACAACGATGTTGAATGATTTAGCTATTGCCGTCGTCACCGACAAGAGCCATGCCGATAAACTAATATCAATCTTATATGAAAAAAAAATGTCTATAAGAGGATAGATGAAGATAGAATTATTAACGTAGAATCTAGTGTGTTCCAGCTAGATTGATAGAGAGAAAGAGATGTGCGTGAGTAAAAGCAAGTAAAGATGTTGATCAAACGAGAAAATAGAACTGCAGGAAATCTCTTTTTGTAGAGAAAGAGAATAACCATGTCTTGCATTGTTCGATCGGAAAGATCGTCACTATCTCTTTCCTCACTCTCTCTCTCTCTCTCGTTCTATTTCTTAATTCGAATTCGAAGAGAAAATATCGTGTCTAAATACAATACTTTTCTTTTTCTTCTATCCATCTATCAGTTAGATTTGCTTCTAACAATAATCGCTTTGTCGTCGTTATTGTTATTATCGATATATCTATATATAATAAATAATTACCGATAATAGTATATGTTACCATTTCTAAACGAACAAATAATACAAGAAAAGAAGAACAAGAACAAGAAGACGACGACGACGTTAGTTACAACTTAAAAATTCGAACTAAGTAAAACAAAGGAACTTATCGATGCATGGTAGTGGTAAACCGCATCAGCATTATGGTTGGAGATTAGATGATGAACGACGTCGACGATCAACAGCATCATCGGTTCATGCATCTCCAACGACAACATACAATCATAGTCCTGGTAATTTAACGCATCACAAACTACATTCAGGTATCATATATAGGACATTAGACAGATGTTGATCATATTTATTGTTGAGATTAAGATGTAGAAGAAATAAGAAACGAGATTGATAGTTCATCCTTGATGATTGTTAACTAGATTGTCATGAAATGAAACAAAAAAAAACGAAGAGAGACAAAATCTTGGTCGATGTTTATTCTGATCCTAAGTGACACTGTAATTTTGATTAGGAGTTCTACATTAATAAGAGCATCATAGAATGGTTATTTCATCCCCCCCTCTCTCTCTCGTTCTCTCTTTTACTTTCTCGATAGATTGCTCAAGCGTGTTTAAATGAAGTTGGTAAGAAGGAAAAAAAAGAAAAGAGAAGAAGCAAAAAAACTATATAGAAAAAAAAGAGCGAATGGAACTAACAAAGAGATCAAATCGAATCGATAAGCAGATCTACATTCGGCATTCTTTATTACTTCTCTACATTACATTCAATAGAAAGTATTTTATCGATTGGAATGCCAAGACGACGATTATCTTCGCGACAGAGACTTGCCGATGCAATCTATCGCTGGACAGGTGAGATTATTTCTAACAAGAATCAATCATCCATATGTCTACGTTTGTCACAAATGAGATTTTCCTGTGTTTACTTCCGTTGCTTTAATCATGACGATGTTCATTGACTACTAACAAATTTCGAAGGAGAGAGAGAGAAAAGAAACACAAATGGGTGGAACATCATCATTATCAGCATCCGTTTCTTGTTATTTTCTTACTATTAGTATTCACAACCAATAAATTGTTTCTCTATCAGAAAGATAGAGTTCTTTTTCCTCTTCTTCCTTCATCTTGTCGAGCAAACAAATTACGACAGAATAGTGATCAAGTTTTTACGTATCATCAAATGATAATAAATCCGATTTCAACAAGATCTGGTTGACTGTCCCATAGCTCTCATTTATATTTACAAACCACCAGGAGACATCCAATTATATAATTGGAACGAAGCACATATATATATGTGAATAGGACAATAGACAAGAAATACGAGTGATATATAGACAAGAAAAAAAAGAAGAAGAAGAAGAAGAGACTATGCAATGATGTAGTTCGAAGAGAAAAAAAAGGAAAAGAGAAGAGCAGGAAAAAGACGAAGACAACGGAAACACATTTGCCGTGGATTGTAAAAGCAAGAATGCATCTAGTGATTGCATTTATATGACATCAAGCATTCGTTTCAATGAATTCATCATCGCTGGAGGCACGAGCGATGAGACCATCAAGTAAGACTAAAATATGATCAGATGGAAATTATCAAGAAAAACTAAACATTAGTTTTCATTTGATGCATCGAACTGTCATGTCTAAAACCAGAACGATAAACGTAAAAAACATCATGAATGTTTCAAAGCATTGTCATCAGTAAAATAAACAAATAGTATCCTATAGACTGCTCTAGCTAACGATTTGATTATAATCAGTCATAGTTTGTTTTGTTGGATTTGTGTTCACACATAAATACGATATTCTATTATGTCGAGTACGCCTAAGGTATCATTGGAAAATGAGCAACATAATCAAGATATTGTACATGGACATCGTCGTATGTCAACATCAGCTTTCTATATTTCGAGACAGTCAGTTCCGAAAATGGAACTTGGTAATACTAATCCAATAATAAAATAAACAAACTTGTTATTTATCACCAAACAAATATTTCTCATTGTATTTAGGTTCTCATGAAGATTATAATCTTGGTCTCTGTGGATATATCTTACTTTTTTTATCATACGCACTTATATGTTTAACTTTTCCATTTTCATTAACTGTTTGTCTTAAAGTAAACAAAAAAACATTATTAATTTATTAAACAAATCTCTGTATTGCAAATCGATGATTTTGAATAGGTTGTTCAAGAATATGAACGAGCTGTTATGTTTCGACTTGGTCGTATTCTTGGTGGTGCCAAAGTAGACACACATATACATTTCCTTGATATAATTATTTGTGATCTATTTAAATAATATAGGGACCTGGTCTGTTTATTATCGTCCCATGCGTCGATGCATATACAAAAGTCGATCTACGAACAGTGACATTTGATGTACCACCACAGGAGGTTTGTTTAGAAAATGTTTAGTAATAAGCGACATAATGATTTACAACGATGTTCGATTTTAAGATTCTTACAAAAGATTCCGTTACAGTTGCTGTTGATGCTGTTGTCTATTTTCGTGTATTCGATCCTGTTATATCTATTACCAATGTCGAAGATGCACCAAAAAGTACTCAATTACTTGCTGCAACTAGTCTACGTAATGTGTACGTGAAAAATTCGTGTGTTTTTTTGTTTAAATTCATATTTGATTTAGTCTTGGTACGAAATCTTTACAAGAAATTCTCTCAGATCGTGAGTCCATCGCTCAGACTATGCAGGTAAAATAAAATCGTGATATTCCTTTTTCCGAGAAAAGTACGATTTTCTCTCTTCTCTCTGTTAGGCTGCATTGGATGAAGGTACAGAATGTTGGGGAGTACGAGTCGAACGTGTTGAAGTGTAGGTTTATTCATAAAGATAATAGATAGAATTATATAATTATCTCTTGTTCTATTTGTTTAGTAAAGATGTTCGATTACCTGTTCAACTGCAAAGGTATTGTTTTGCTTCATTAATTCATTTATTTGAATTTACTTTTTGAAAAGAGCCATGGCTGCTGAAGCAGAAGCAGCAAGAGAAGCGCGTGCTAAAGTAATTGCTGCTGAAGGTGAACAAAAAGCATCTCGGTAATGAAGGGAAACCTTGTGTGCCTTTTTCTTTCAATTATTCTCATGGGGTGAATTTATCTGTTTCAGAGCTTTAAAAGACGCTGCTGATGTGATCATGCAATCACCAACAGCTCTTCAACTACGATATTTACAAACATTAACAACGATTGCATCGGAGAAAAATTCAACGATTGTATTTCCAATTCCGGTAATGAAGATGATGACCGGCCTTGATATTACTTCATATTCAGAAACTCAATTATGAAGATTATTTGAGAGGGCAGGTTATTCTAAATTTTGCTTTTTCTTCCTAGCCTATTGACTATCGCTAGATCTAGCTGTTATATTGATGATTAGAACAGAAACGACAATTAATGTTCATTGAATTTTCCCTAATTCTCTTTTCTTTTTTTTTGTATATTTAGATTGAACTAATGCAATCGGCCATTGGAACATTTCACACTTCATGATTATTTTTTGTGAACTGACTCTGTTTCTTTGTCTCCTTCTATCTTCATTTTTCGTTTTTCACGACTTAAATGTATCCAATATTCAATGAAACAACAAAACAAAATCGACTCATTTTAAAGACCAGATTATAAGAGATAGTAGTATATATATTTTTTAAAGATGAAAAGAAAAAAAAACGTAACCATACAGACATGCTGGCAAGAGTAGACGAACAAAAAGAGAAAGAGTGGATAAGAATAAGATCGGTCAAAATTGATATTCGTTTGTTTAAAAAGAAGATCGATTTAAAAGCATTTTCGGTGAACAATCGATGGACCTGATTCATCATATTCTTGTTTCGAAATCCACATTTGTTGAAATGTTGATAACGAGGCTAAAATTGAACCACCAATCCAAACTGAATATTTACGTTCAGGTGGAGCAATGATTTTGATTTTCATGGTCGATGGTGCTAATGATGTAATTTCTTTTTGCATACGATCAGCAATACCTGGATACATTGTAGTACCACCAGATAAAACAGTGTTAGCATACAAATCTTTACGGATATCGATATCACATTTCATGATCGAGTTGTACGTAGTTTCATGAATACCAGCAGTTTCCATACCGAGGAAGCTTGGTTGGAATAAGGCTTCTGGACAACGGAATCGTTCGTTTCCGATGGTGATGACTTGACCATCGGGTAATTCGTAACTTTTTTCTAATGATGATGATGATGCAGCTGTTGCCATTTCTTGTTCGAAATCTAAGGCAACATAGCAAAGTTTTTCTTTGATATCACGAACAATTTCACGTTCAGCAGTTGTAACAAATGAATAACCACGTTCAGTAAGAATTTTCATCAAATAATCAGTTAAATCACGACCAGCTAAATCGAGACGAAGGATAGCATGTGGTAAAGCATAACCTTCATAGATTGGAACAGTATGTGTAACACCATCACCTGAATCAAGAACAATACCAGTTGTACGACCACTAGCATAGAGTGAAAGTACAGCTTGAATAGCGACATACATAGCGGGTGTGTTGAATGTTTCGAACATGATTTGTGTCATTTTTTCTCGATTAGCTTTTGGATTGAGTGGAGCTTCGGTGAGAAGAACTGGATGTTCTTCTGGTGCAACACGAAGTTCATTGTAGAATGTGTGATGCCAGATTTTTTCCATATCATCCCAGTTAGTAACAATACCGTGTTCAATCGGATATTTCAATGTAAGAATACCACGTTTCGATTGAGCTTCATCACCGACGTACGAATCTTTTTGTCCCATACCAACCATAACACCTTGATGTCTTGGTCGACCAACAATCGATGGAAAGACAGCACGTGGAGCATCATCACCAGCGAAACCAGCTTTGCACATACCACTACCATTATCGATAACAAGAGCTGCAACGTCGTCGTCACACATATTGGAAAGTTTTTTTTGTTTTTGTTTCAAACGAAGTTTAAGACGAAAAATATAGTTTGCTGCCTACTCGCGTTTCTCTCGATCGACGAATAACGCGCGCGTTCTCTTTTGCTCTTTACATTTTTCTTTTTTTTTCTTTTTTCTCTCTTTTCACTCTCGCGCATTTCAACAATTCTATTACTATGTATTTTGACCGACGATTACCATATACGGACATATCAGAGTTGACGAGAATGAAGGAGAAAAACGATGGCCATTGTTCTAATTGAATGGCGCAGTGTGATCAACGAAAATACGAAGAAGAACAGGAAAACGAATGTTTGTCTATCGGTCAAATCTTTAACGAACAAGCCTGACCGAAGAAGAGATTAATAGACCAAGAAGAAGAAAACGAAAACGACGAATAGGAAAAAAATCTAATGCTTGTTTTCATTCATTCATTCGAAAAGTTATTTCTCTCGTTGCTTTGCTCTCGAGACATTAGTAAATAATGTCTTGTTACAGTTAAATTGTTCAAACAGATGGTCTCATTTGCTCTCAAATGAATTAATTGATTGCAATTACACATCCTCGAATTAATCCAATCTATTTTTATTCTTTTCTTTTCTTTTCTCAACATGAACATTTGGTTAATCAAGATTTTATTAAAAATTCAATCATCTTTCGATTCTGTTGCATATCAGCATTCTTCTGTTGTTTCAGTTCTCCCAGTGGATCATCTAAATCTTGATCGAAGTCAGTTGCTTGCCGTGTCCATGAATTGTCGTATTCGAGTCTAAACGCACCGAGAAATCGATGAGGACATCCGGCATTCTTGCCTGTTGTTAACCAATCTTGTGGATGCATAATTGACAAATATTTTTGTCCACTTTGCCGTTCATAATAGTAATATGTTTGTCCCGGTCGACGAACAAGATTACAAGCCGAATGATTTAATTCATCATCACGTCTAGCTTTCAATAGAATTCGTTGAGCTTCTTCACGTAGAAAATTAACTTGATTGACAATGACTTGCAAACGATTCGAAACATTGGCACGTATAAATGCGTCACTTGTTTCGATTTGTCGAGCTAAATTAACAAGATCTTGCGAATCCGAATGTGTATCATTACGTGTATTGACAATCGTGTGACCGAATGGTCGTTTGTCACTTTCAACTAATTGAACAACTGTTTCGTTCGATGTCGGAGGAATAACATTTGCCAAGACAAGATCACGAATTATCGGCTGTGAATCCATTTCTAATGACACGCACGCAAACGAAAAAAGAAAGCTCGGCTCACATGCTTGGTATTACTTTTTTTTCTTCTTATCAGCACAAATCCGAATCTATTCTCATGACGTCATTGGTTTTTATTCGATAGAGTCCGCACGAAAAATAAAAAAGCAATAGGTTGTTTTATAGCATCTCTTAACATACGTATATCTTCGTTTTAAGTTCACTTTTTTTTCTCTTCTTCTTCATTAATCAAAGTAGTTCTTTGCCTGAGACATCAAAGTACAAAAAAAACTAAAAATATCCTTCATATTTTTTTTTCTTTTTCTTTCTTTTGGCAAGAAAATTTTTATTTATTTGCGCATACGTTTAACGTTAGGATTAATTATAATATGAATATTTACAAAATCACCAAAATGTTTTCGTTTTCGTTCGTTTTCTTCTCTTCAATTAATGTTAATGCTCGTTGAGTTTTCTTCGATTGTTCTAAGTCACACAGATTATTGACCTTGATCGCTAGACACGATGCACTTCGTGATTTATGTTGAGCTATTCTTGAGGTTGATTGTGAACGAAATTTTCGTGGCAATTCTTCACTATGTGTTATTAAAACTGATGAAAATGATCGTGGTTGTCGAAATGAAATCGTTCGAAGAAATTGATCGATTCGACTGTTTGTATTCGATAAATACGATGAGCCAAGACCTTTGCGTTGTTTATACGTTCGACATAATTGTGAACGAATTTCTCGTCGTAAAGTTGGACTTAAAATAACGAATAATGTTGGTGAAAAAGCGAGATAAATTAGAAGATTTTGTCGTATAAGAAAAACTAACATTGAATTATCACGATCATAATCTTTAATTATTTGAAATGATAATAATGAATAATAGGCATCACGTGGAAAATATGTAATTAATAGCCACATTGATTGACATAATAATGTTAATGTTATTTCATTGGCAAGAGAAATTTTCGATCGACGAATTTTAGTGATAGTTGTTGATTTAGTAAGAAGACGTTTACGTCGTTGACATATATTATAACAAATATAAATATCTAAGAGCGAATTTAATAGAAATGGTATTAAAAATGATAATGCATGTGTAAGAATTTTCACTCGATCGGTTATTAAATATGAATAATATTTTCTCGAACAAGTACCATAAGCAAAATTCACCCAACGATGTGCAATAATTTCAACGAAAAGAAATTGATCAATATGTATTGCAAAACAAAGACACGTTAAAATGAATAAAAATGAATAGATTGTATGAGTTTTCAATAATTTTTTTATTGTATATGGTTTTAAAAATGTAAATGATCGTTCGAAGGAGAGAAAGATCATAACCCAATGTGATGTTGTCGATAATGATTGTTGTAAGTATTGAATATATTTACATAACCACATGGGATCAACAACATAGAATAATAGATAAAGCCATGAATGGCTAAACAACAACAAAAAAAAACTACGAAATTGAGTTGTAAAAACTTTTCGTTACCTTAATATACTCGCACAATTGACAATGACGAAAACGTAGATGTAACATCGAAATGAACCTTGACGAAATGTTTTCGATGCTGTAAAAATTAATAGAGCAAGAATATTGAAAATGAGACCGATAAAACCGAGTATCAACGGGATTAGATTAATTATGGATGGACGAATTTCTTGTCGATGAAATGTATATGATTCATTGAGATATAAACCAGCTGCTGAACGAATAACACTCAGTGCATCGTCGAGTGATGCAAATAAATCTGTTTGATTTCCGCTCATATTCCATGAGAATTCATCTGAAAATAGAAGAAAACATTCCTAGAAATTTCTTTATAATACGACATTTCCTGTGTCAAGTTTCAATTGATACTGTTCGATGAGAAGAAAATGACTAAATAGACCGGAATAGAATGTTTAGCTACCTGTTGTTTCTATTCATGTGTTTAAAAAAAGAAAGTAAGCTGAACATAGATTGACTTATGCGGCGTTAGTTTTCTCTTTCTAATTACGGGAATTAACTAATTTATATGTACTTCTGCGTGCATACGTCATGCGGAATACCTTTGATTCTTGATATTTTAACTTCTTTATATAGTTTGATAGCAAAAACTAGAGATAGCGAGAGAAAAAAAGAATAGAAAGAGAGAGAGAAAGAAAAAGGAACGAGTACTTTCGAACATCCCGTGACGATAAACATCCGCCTACAGATATAGTCATTCATACTTGACTCTATGACGATGGAATCAAAATCAGATGACTTGATATAATGATCTTAACGTGCTGAATTAGGTGGAAACAACCGGATCTAAATTTAACTCGTCTCATTAATTAAATAGATTTGCTCTTGATGTGTTCGAATATCGATATACAAAAAGAAAAACGAACTTACGAACTAAACGATGATTCTTAATCATCTGATATGATGAAGTTAATTTTCTTATACGATAACTTCCTCTCGCTCTCTCTGTTTCTCTCGTTATTGAAGTTTTCGATTATTAAAATCTAACCAGTGAAAAGACCTAGTCGACTCTGTCTTATCGCTTCTGAGTTTGTCTCATTAATCAACTGCATCGAAATCTACTTGTCTGTCACTAGCAATTATACAAATCCGCAGAGCCAACGGATATGGTGACAAGGGAAAAAGAAAGATTTATTTCCTTTTATATTGATTAAACTTTTCTTTTTTGTTCTTATAGTAAAAACAAACACAAAAACGAACTTTGTTTAGCAACGAAAACAACAAGAGAATTTTCATATTTGCGCGAATCGATCAAAATAGTAAAACTAGTTGACATGTCAAATTCAATGCATGTAAATATAACTAATAGTCGTTGGGCACTTAAAGTTCTCTATAATCCTCTGCCAACGAATCGATCAACATTTATCATACAAACAATTCCAAGTTCGCGTACGACAAGACCACAGACTATAGTCGAAATCAATTCTTATCAACAAACAAATTCATTGATTGTCGTTCGACAACATTTGATCAATCATACGATAGCAACAATCATACAATCGAATCATTTATCGAACGAACAGTCAAATCAAATTCTTACCGCTGATATCATTGCTCAAACACTCACCTATAATTGTCAGGAGTTCGACTCGAAACAATGTTCGATATGTCTAGGAGATTTTCATTCGACAGATTTCATTTTGCAGTTAATTTGCAAACATATCTATCATCGCGAGTGTTTGCTTCAATGGTTGCAAACTCATTACCGTTGTCCATACTGTCGTTTTCTTGTTTATCAACAGCCTGTTACTCCACATATATTTCTTATTCGACAATCGTTAGGATGATAAGACGACATAATAAATAGAGCAAATATAAGAAAGCCGAGTTAATGTATTCTTTTTCCCCATCGAAGTCACGTAGATGTTGGATTCGAAATTGAAATACTAATGAGAAAAGCACTGCTCGAACTGTTTCAACATAGAGAGAGAGAAATAAACGAAGAAAAGATGTTTTTTTTGTATATGCAACTCAGCTCATGGCTAAATGACATTTTTTAATATCAAGAACATTTATCTTTTATTTTTAATTTCATCTTCTCTTTCAGCCGAGTTTAATTTTATTCTTGTTTACGGACGTGTCCAATGCCTTCGGTATGATATAAATTTGAATCGAATTTACATGACTAAGTACTAGGGAATCTTCGAGAAAATTTCTCATTAAAAACTAAATGATGCTTATCAATTTATTTGAGGCTTGCAAATTGACATGTCAACGATAGGAAAAAAAAAGAAAGAAAAGTTAAGCATTTATGCAAAATGATTGTGTTATGAGTCATATTGAGGTTTCTCAAGGCATGAAAGTTTCGTTGAAATTTATTTTAAGCAATCCCAATCATATGGATCAGACGTTTACTTACCAGCAATTGAAACGGTTTTCGAGAAATCGTATTCTTCAGGAATTACGCAAACGAAATCTATCAATGAAGTTTGTAAAACACAGATTTATCTGGACCGAAAAACGACTATCGATATGATTTTTAGAGGTGACATTGAGATTTTGAAAGCTCGTTTAGTTCATTCGAATGATCAATCAAGAAATCAAGTTTTTCAGTTCCTTGCAATCGTTGATTTTGAAGCGACATGTTTTGGTCGCGAGACAAATTCTCATATCCAGGAAATTATCGAATTTCCGATTGTTTTGATTGACGTTGTTCAACAAACGATTGTAATTACATTGATTATTTGAAATGTTCGAAAGGACTTATTTTTCTAGATCGATCAATTTCATTCCTATTGTCGACCAGTAATCGAACCGAAATTATCCGATTATTGTAAACAATTAACAGGAATTACTCAAGTTTGATTTCATCAAAAAACATTTTTTCTATTTCGAGTTTTTGCTATTCCATCAGGAACAAGTTGATAAAGCTCCCGTATTTCCTGAAGTTTTCTCTAACGTTCAAAAATGGTTAGAAGATCGAGATTTGCTCACCAATCCTCAACGAAAATGTGCATTTGTTACTGACAGGTAACAACAGAAAATCAAAGAGTCATTTGTTTCTATGAACTTTGTTCGTTGATTAGTCGATCGGACTTTAATAAATATTTGTTTTGGCAATGCTCCATTTCTCATATTGAATATCCTGTATGGGCAAATGAGTGGATTAATGTCAAAAATGCATTCGGGCAATTCTACGAAACACGACCTGGACGTAAATTTAAAACAATATTTTGCCTTCATGTCTTTTCTGACATTTTTTCTCTTGTTTTTATAAAGGAATTCATGACATGTTAGAAAAATTAAATATCGAATTTTTTGGTAATCTGCATTCCGGCTTAGACGATGCGACTAACATCGGCCAAATCGCTATTCAATTGATTAAAGTCTAGTTGGAAAAAAAGAAAAACTTGAACGAAAAAAAATATATTCGTTTTAGGATGATTGTGTTTTGATGCAAAATGAATTTTTTGATCCGACGGCAGTTAATCCAATAGATTTATCTCGAATCGGTATTCGTCGTTGAAATCGAACTGAAAATTTGTGATACAATAAAAAAATCTAGAACATGTGTGCTCATTGAATTCTTAACAGGTCAAAATGATTGTCATTTATGCCTCTTGAAATTGAAGTAGGAAGGAGAGATGGTTCGATTGACTTTTAAGTGACATACATTCGTTATCACGATGTTGTCCATTATCTAAATGATTCATTCGTATATCTCACATTTCTGTTTTCGAGATTATTCATCATAAAAAAAAAACACGAAAGTATCTTCTCGAGTATCAATAAAATCTCGATTGGTAAATATTTAATAGTCATATCGTTTGCAAATAATAGAAATCGTAAATGAATACGCATAATTATCGAAGGAATTACGTGAGATTTTAATGAAAATCGTTCGATGTTCTCAAGAGAAAAGAAAAGTCAGTGGTTAAAATTCATTTTCTTTTCGTTTGATTTCTGCATTTTGCACTTTCAATGAAGCAGATAAAATGTTATCGACTTCATTTGAATATAAAATGTGTTTGTATACAGAGAATATGAAAGATTTCTTCATGATTATTTATGCTAACACACGTCTATCAATAGAAATGAACAGATATACAAACATACCATAGAAATTCGAAGTATCTAATTATCACTTCGCCTACAATAATAAAAACAAACAGAAAGATAAGACGAAAGAACGTAGTTTAAAATGAGAACTACGTGCTGTTATTTTATTTAAATTTCTTTGTTTATCTAAGTTTTGTTTTGCGAAACAAGAATTTCGTTGTTGCATTTTTATTCTTATCGTTATCTTTTTTGTTTTCATGTTGTTATTCACAACAATATCAATGACTAATCCGTCGTTTCTTTTTCTTTATCAGTATCAAATGTCCTTTCCTCACGACTAATCGTATATCTCTTTTCAATGGACATGACAAAAACGCAAACTCACACTTGTTCTCCATTTTTTTTTCTTTTCTGTCGTTCTAATGCGCGCGTATACACGCACACGTATTCACTACCTTCATTATTTGCGTTCTTCAAGCCATATCGCCATTATCCAATTGGTCGTCGCTCGTCTCTCATTTCCTTTTATGGTAATACTATAAATAAAATTTCAAGCTGACGAAGAAAAAGAAACATTCATCGTCCGTATATAACTCACCCTCAAAACAGTTAACTATCACCATTTCAGTTCAGTACTGCTCCAACTACATCTACGTTTTTTTTCTCCCTTTTTTCAACTAATTAGCAAATATGTGTGACGACGACGTTGCAGCTCTTGTTATCGATAATGGTAGTGGTATGTGCAAAGCTGGTTTCGCTGGTGATGATGCTCCACGTGCTGTCTTTCCATCGATTGTCGGTCGACCAAGACATCAAGGTGTTATGGTTGGTATGGGACAAAAAGATTCGTATGTCGGTGATGAAGCTCAATCGAAACGTGGTATTCTTACATTGAAATATCCGATCGAACACGGTATTGTTACTAACTGGGATGATATGGAAAAAATCTGGCATCACACATTCTACAATGAACTTCGTGTTGCTCCTGAAGAACATCCAGTTCTTCTCACCGAAGCTCCACTCAATCCAAAAGCTAATCGAGAAAAAATGACACAAATCATGTTCGAAACATTCAACACACCCGCTATGTATGTCGCTATTCAAGCTGTACTTTCACTCTATGCTAGTGGTCGTACAACTGGTATTGTTCTTGATTCAGGTGATGGTGTTACACATACTGTTCCAATCTATGAAGGTTATGCTTTACCACATGCTATCCTTCGTCTCGATTTAGCTGGTCGTGATTTAACTGATTATTTGATGAAAATTCTTACTGAACGTGGTTATTCATTTGTTACAACTGCTGAACGTGAAATTGTTCGTGATATCAAAGAAAAACTTTGCTATGTTGCCTTAGATTTCGAACAAGAAATGGCAACAGCTGCATCATCATCATCATTAGAAAAAAGTTACGAATTACCCGATGGTCAAGTCATCACCATCGGAAACGAACGATTCCGTTGTCCAGAAGCCTTATTCCAACCAAGCTTCCTCGGTATGGAAACTGCTGGTATTCATGAAACTACGTACAACTCGATCATGAAATGTGATATCGATATCCGTAAAGATTTGTATGCTAACACTGTTTTATCTGGTGGTACTACAATGTATCCAGGTATTGCTGATCGTATGCAAAAAGAAATTACATCATTAGCACCATCGACCATGAAAATCAAAATCATTGCTCCACCTGAACGTAAATATTCAGTTTGGATTGGTGGTTCAATTTTAGCCTCGTTATCAACATTTCAACAAATGTGGATTTCGAAACAAGAATATGATGAATCAGGTCCATCGATTGTTCACCGAAAATGCTTTTAAACAAATAAACACATTCCTTAAATATCTTTTTCATATCCTATTCATTTTTCGTTGTGTTCAACACTGTTCGTATGCTTGTCCGTGTGTATATTTTTTCTAGATATTGTGTATGTCGTTTGCCACCAGAGTGTTTATTGTTCATAGACATGCTTTTTTTCTTTTATAACAATTGTCATTCCACACGTTTTCTTTGCTATTAAAATTATTCAGATGAAAACAAATTCTTTTTATCAATGAATGACAAACAGACAGACAGACACACGAACACCATAGAAAATACATTCGTGAGACTATTAGCGCCATTTGTTATTTATTGGTTGAATAAGAGAGTCACAACAACCATCAGTAATGGTAGTGGTAGTTGTTATTTTTTATTTTGAGAACTATTCACGTAAACATGGCTTAAATTTTCGTGTATCTTTTTTTCTTATTTTTCAGATCGAACAGTTTAATGGGTGACACGTGGTATAGTAAAACCAATGAAACAATTATTCCGGGTAATCCCGATCGTATCAAAGCTTGGTGGGATCCATTACAATACCTAAATGTTGCCAAATATTTCAAAGCCTTTAATGAATATCCAAAGGATTTCAATCCACGAGTCCATGGTGCTTATTGTCCATGGCGTTATTATGGCAAACGTAAATTCGAATAAAACGATTTTTCCTAGCCAATAAATTTCGATTTTTGTTCAGGAGATCTTAGCCTCGGTGACGTTAAATTAGCTGATGTACCTGCGTGGATTGCTCGTCGTGATAAGACACCAATGGGAGTCTATCAAGGGGGAATTCGAAGTAAGTTTTTTGTTTTATTTTGAACAGGAGAATCATTTTTATTGAATGATGATCATTTTCAGCATTCTGGAAATACTATCGTGCTTTTTTGGATAACAAGAAGCCAAATCTTATTTGGTATACCCAAATTTTCGTCGTTGCTTCACTCGTCAATTTTGTCTTCTTCGCTATTCCCGATAGAAGTAATTGATTTATTCGAATCATTACAAAAATAAACTTTCTTTCTTTCTATTTTGTAGAACATTACAAATGGGCTAAATATCATTAAAATCCTTTAAAGAGAAACAACAACTACGATTTAACCTCCTTTTCCGTTTCCTTATTTTGTGTTCTCCCTAACGTAGCTATTAAGCGTGTGATTTTCTTTTTAAATAAACATTTAGGAAGATGAAACCAAACTCACACACACACACAATCAAATCCTTTCAGATGAATATCTTAATCGAAGTCGAGCGTGTTCTCCTATCTGATCTAAGCAAAGTCTATAATCAATTGAAAACTATCGATGATAAAACGATGCAAGGTTTAGCGTATTTCTATACTTATGATATTCTTCATCATGCATTCGATCTATTGAAACATACGAAACGTTTGTCGTTATTTCGAACTCATCACGAACAACAACAACAACAAGCGAATTCAAGAAAACTTTATCAATTTCATGCAAATAAAAATCAAGTGCCTGTTTATACGTTGACATCGAGTAATTTTTGTACATGTTCATTTTATAAAGAACATATTTTAACTCGACAAGATTATTTTACTTGTCCACATAATCTTGCAATTAAATTATATGAAACAATTTTTCAGTCAAATAATGATATTGATATTGAAATCTTTGATGTTGATCATGAATATTTAATTGACAAAATGTCGAAACTTACTGAACAATCAATGGATGTAGAATAAACGAATAAAACATAGAACTAAATCATTTCATGCATGATTACCTCTATTCAAAGTCTCTCTCTCTCGCTCTCTCTTGTTTTTCTTCTTTCTTTTGAGAACTACTTTTGTGTAATTAGTCGATCAAGGCAAAATATTTTAATCAGAGATAGAGGTTTAAAACTGAATAGATTTCAGTATAATCTATATATTTTCTCAATGAATAAATGTCAGTCAAATTATAAGATATCAAATCTTGTTCAAAAAAAGAAAGATGAAATTAGAGGAACGACAATGCTGAAATTAAATATGCCAATTGTAATAATCAGCTATCAACGAGACAAAGGGAGAGAGAGAGAGAGAGAGAGAGAAAAGGAGTTGAGATGAGTCGAAGAAAAAAGCGAGCGAGAGAACGAGAAGAAAAATCTCGAGATTTCTTTTGACAATTCCCGGGTTTTTCCCTTCATCGTCGTCGTCGTCTTCTTCTTCTTTTTTGTATTTGCTGTCTCGATAAACTCACGCACACACACATATATATATATATACAATCTAATTGTCTCATAATTTTCAGTTTATTTTTCGTCAATCAATATTGACTAGGCATGCATATTGTATAGTTCTTTGATTGTTGTCAAAAACTACGATGGCATCAGATCTTTCGAATGAAATTGGATCATTAAAAATCGATGCCAAAGAATCATCAGTATCAACAACATCAGCTCGTCGATATTATCAAACCAGTCATCATCAACGGCATCATTTACATTCGAAACGAGCGGCAACACTTGATCCCGATACAAATGAAGAAAAACTTCGTATTGTTGTTCTCGGCGCAACGAAAGTGGGTAGGGAATATACAACTATATTACTTAAAAAAAGAACCACATACACAAAAGATAATCATTTCCTTTTTTTTCTCCCTTTTTTTTTATTATGTGCTCGTCAAGGTAAAACATGTTTATGCCAACAGTTTCTTCAAGAAAAATTTCTTATCGAACATAAAGAAACAGTCGACGAAATGCACAGTGTCGAACTCTCGCTCGTTGACCGTCGAATTATTCTCGAAATCTTAGATACAGCTGGTATCGATGAATTTCCTGCCATGAGACGTATTGCCATATCGCACGGCGATGCATTTCTCATTTTATATGCTGTTAATGATGCGCATTCGTTTGAAATCGCTCGACAAATGTACGAACTCGTACGAGAAATCAAAGCTGATGCAATTCATACTATTCCACTTGTAATCGTTGCTAATAAATGTGACATTGAACTTGATAAATACGAAATTACACGTGAATATGCTGATATGATCGTTCGACAACAATGGCAAATTCCATTAGTTGAAACCACATGTCATCAACGTGAATCTGTTCTCAATACATTTCGAGTTCTTCTTCAATTAGCAAATATAACTACGACGTTTGGTTCTGATGTTACACGACGTTCGTCAGATCCCAGTCTTGTATCCAATCGTGGACATCGTTCGACATCGAAACGGCAAAGTTGTACTCAACAATAGAAACACAAAATTGCCATCGAGTTTTTTTCTTCGTCTTTGTCGTAATTATTTTTATCACATGAAAAATGAATCTTCAAGCAAGATTAAGTTTGAAAAGAAAAAAAAAACATAATCCGATGACCTTTTTAATCAAACAGATAGTTTTAGTAAAGTCTCGACTTTTGTATAGAATCCATTAGAATGAATAGAAAAGCAATGAAGTTCAAGGATATTGTTGACTAATGGCTAAGTTCATTAATGAACTCTCTCGTGCCTTGGGCTACATTTTGATCAGTGGTTTGTGAAAGAGATACTTACAATTCTAATGATTAAATAACAAAATCACGATATTCGATTTGTCTGAAGGTTAAATTTATTCATCTGTTGATTTCGTATCAAATTCAAAAAACAACAAAACTCATCAAAACAACAACAAAAAAAAAAGAAATTTTTATACATGCTATAAATGCAACTCGTAATTTGATATTCGAACTGATGGTTTTCAATAGAGACGATGGATCAACAACGGTTTTTCTTTTCTTCTTTGAATACGAAAAAGAAAAATCTCAACGATATACACAAGTGTTGCATATATTTAATCAGTCAGATGACAAAATGGTCGTTTATCTTGCTTTTCGTTTCGGCTTTTTTTTTCTCGACGAGGAAAAAAAGAACGTTAGGATTTTTATTGTCGCTTTGGTATGCATGCAATGTTCTGTCGTTATATTTCATATATAAATATATATACATACGCATACACTGACACTTTCATTTTTTTTTATAAACCTCAATAGATTCCTTAAATCTGAGTATGGCTTATTCACCAAGAAGTAACGAAAAAAAAACAACGATGAAAAACGATTCAATAGGAGTTTCTTTTTGCATTTCGCAGGTGCAGAAAATCCAACAGTATCACAACTTGTCAAACCAACGGATGAAAGACGAGGTTCTTCAAGTTCACAACGAGCCGATGGAAATCGATACGAAAGTGTCAATCGAACGCTGGTTGACGATTATTCGAAACGGCCAATACCGACTGCTAATGTCTACGTCGATCCATATCGACAACCATCGCACGGCAATGCTCGAACCTGTGTCATGGAGATTAACATTGCGGTTAGTTTGAGTGGACCTGATCGAGTACCACAAGCATCGGTCGTAACAAATAATTTTCCATCTCGACAATCGAATGCTCGTTCGGCTGTGCAATTCGATGATGTTCGATACATTGATTTGAATTTTCAATCACCACAAAATACGGCTCAGGTGTCAACCGATGGCATTCTACGTCAATCATCACCACAATCATCAATCGGTTTTCCGAATAAGAATATTGACTATTAAAAACAATTGACATTTCTTCTTGAACTTGCTTCACATTTTAAATTAAAAAAAAAACATTTCTGAACTCATTAACACTTTCCTGTTCAATCAGATGAAAAAGATACTTGAAAACGAAAATAGAAGGAAAGAGAAATTTCGATTTTTCGCACGATAATTTCATTGGTTCATTCGTGTCATTTGCTTTTGTCTGAGAAAAAAAAAGAAAGAAAGCCTCGTATGTGCACCTTCTGTTTGTACAAGAGAGTAACTCTTGATTGAAAGAAAAGAACACTCCATTTTTACTAGAATCAATCATTCGATGAGACACAGTTCTTGTTTTCTTATTCGTCGTTTCTTATCATTTGCGCGAATATCAGCAGCTATTTATTCTCATCGATGTGAAACAAAAAAACGTTTTCTGTCTTCGTAGATTTAATCAATTGAAAAACAAAAATCATGCAAGCTAATCAACAAAAAGATACGACATTTACGAAAATATTCGTCGGAGGTAAGATGAACCGATTTGATGAGATGAAAATCAATTGTTCGTACAAACAAAAGGTTTACCATATCATACGACTGATGAAACATTACGAGCATTTTTCGCAAAATTTGGAGATATCGATGAAGCAGTTGTGATTACAGACCGAAGCACGGGCAAATCACGAGGTTATGGATTTGTACGTAACAAAAAAATTAATCTTTATCTTCAAGATATGAATTGTCTCTTTATTCTCTTCAAGGTAACTATGGCAGAGAAAGAAGGTGCAGACGAAGCTATCAAAGAACCGAATCCTGTCATTGATGGACGTCGTGCCAACGTCAATTTGGCCTATCTTGGTGCAAAGAATCGTGCAGCTACAATTCCACGTACGGTTTATTTCTTCTTCACATTTCGATTTCAATCAATTGTTTTTAGTCAGTTACAGTCTACTCGCACGTATGCCTACTTATCAATCAGCATATCCGTACGTATAAATATCTGATACTGCATATATTATTTATTTGAAAAAAAAAAGACGAAAAAGAGAAAAGGAAGGAGAAGAAGTGAAGCCTTTGATATATTTTCAATATTTCTCTTCGAACGAAACGAAAACGAACGGCTTCACTCCGCTTTTGTTGAGAAAAAAGAATTGATCAATTGTTCACTGAAAGCATTTTGTGCTGGTGGCACTTTTTTTTCAAGTTCGATAAATCAAATATATTAAACAAAAAAAAACACGGCACGATTGTCATTGATTTGTTCTCTATAGACGAATTCAAAGTGTTAGCAATCGATGAACATCGTGAGTTCTATTCTAAATGTGTGTTTTGTTTCGTCGTGGTGTGAAGTTTGATTTTGTTTTCATTTGGTTCTCTTATTGTGTTAGAAAAAAAATCGATTTGTTTTTTTTTGTTGAAATTTTTGATTGATTTTAATTGAAGGAACAACAAAAAAACAAGAAGAGATCTTTATTTTTCTTATTTTAAATTTAGATCCAATTTGATCTACTATCCATTGACACAACAATCGACTATTCAGCAGCCAGTTTATTTGGCTCCAACATCGAATTCAACAACAACATCTTCATCATCTTCGCAAACTATCTATGAATTTCCACCGACTCTATTCGATTCGACAACATCAGCAGGTCAACAGTTATTCTGGCCAACTTATAACTAAAAGACATTTTCTCGAACAACAACAAAAGAACACAACTTGTTTGTTTTCTTTTTTTTTAATAAATAAATAAATAAATAAACAACATTTATGTACGAGGCTTGAATTGTTCGCCATCGAAAGGTAATTTAAATTTCTTGATTTCGACCATTAATTGATGTAGATTCGGCAAAGGAATGTTTGATGATAGACTTTTTAAATTTGTATTGCTCGATAGAAGACGTTGAAAATCATGATAATAGGATAAGAATTGCGTGAAGATTTCTTTCAAAATCGGTTGACTTAGTTTCAACGATGGAAATGAACGTATAACATCGTTATGAATTAAATCAAAATTCTTCTTAAAATCACCACTAAAAATTTTGCTTATCATCATTAATTTGCCTAAATAAGAACGATTAACAAAAAACGACAAAATCTCGCGAATGTTTTGTTTTTACTTTCAATTTGTTTTGTATTATTATTCGATAGGAGCTGTTCGGTATCCTGAATAAAACTAATCAATGGTGAAAAATAAGGAATTAGAATTTCTTTGACATATTCATCGATTCGATCTCGAAGAAGATTCTTAATAGCATCACATTCGGATGATGATTCATTGGTATATGCCTAGGCAGAAGAAACAAGAATAAACTCACGATTTCAAAAAGAAATCAATCGTCTTACAGTTAGAACTGATAGCAAAAGATCGTAATTGTTTATAATAAAAATCAATTGTTCTTTTCGTTGAGGAAATTCATTAGCCATTCGAAGAATTAAATTGAGAATTTCCATTTGTAAACGTGTCATTAACGTTGCAATTTTCTCATTAGCAAATTCATCATTTAATCTTGTTACAGCTCCAGAGAATTCAGCATAACGTCGGACAATCTTTTTTTTAAAAAGAAACAGAATCTATCGAGATAAAAATTTTCAAATGAAATCGAATCTTACAAAATGTGGATTCAATTCAATCGACGAGAATTTATGTGGTTCGACTTTTTGCACACTTTCAATATTCGCTTTCATAACGATTTCAAATCGATTCTCGAATAATTGAATTAGATTCGCATGAAATCGATTCATAATCGGTACATTTCGTTTATTAGCTGCGATTTGATAACGATAGATTAAATGCATACAAAGTAAAATGGCAATTGGATCGTAACAATCGGAGACATATGTTTCAACAGATTTTTGAATTAATTTCAATGTTTTATCGAAGATTTCACTGAAAAATTCAGTTGCTGCACGTGCTTGTAGAAGAAAGAAATCACAAAGAAATAAATATTCTCGACAGCAATTATCTAATAAAGCAAATTGTTCACTACGAAATAGAAATTCATATGGATGCTAAAAATTAGATAAAACAAACAGATGAATTGATTTCCAAAGACGAAGAATGACATACTTTAATTTCAGTTTTTTGTTGAGCATGAGGGATGATTATTGGTGCTTCGAGTTCTTGTTTAAGAACACAATCACGATTGCCTAGACTGAATACAGTTGCACGATGTTTCAAATTTGGCTGAAAAATAGGCACAATAGATGAATGAATTTATTCAGTCGATTGAATTTACTCGAGAACTTGTCGAGAAAAATGATAGATTCGATCGAGGTCGATCATCAGCCCCCAAAACATCGTCTTTATCCGGTTTTTCATCTAACTACACAAGGCAAAAAACAACGAATAGTAATTTCATTCGATGAAATCTCTTTTTATTTACTTGTAATTTAGCTAATTTACTTGAATAAGCTTTGAAATACGAAAAGTAAACTTTGCCTAATGTATCGATATATTCTCGTCGAATTTCATCGGCTATTTGTCGATCGTTGGAAAGCAGAAATTCGTAGAAAAATCGATTTCCTAACAACGCATTTTGTGGCACTTCGTAGTTCGTCATTGGTTTACGGAATTGATAGATTTTCTGTAGGATAAATTCTCGAATTTTACTAATCGTCTATTCGAAAACAAAAAAAAACAAAGAACGTAATCGTAAACATTTGTTTGCGTTGTTCTACTTTAATTCGTAATTTTTCTAAAACTTCTTGAACATCTTGACAAGCTATTGCATCATGAAACGATTGCTCTTTGACGAATTTAATCTTATGACTTAATTCATGTAGTTGTTCGAGAAACTGCCGTTCAGTAACGGGAACATCCATAATAATCCTATCGAATAAATGAATAAGATTGTTTTTTTTTCTCGATTTGTTGAGTAGTTAGATTTACTGAATCATTGATTGCGGAACGACCATTTCGTCAACAACTTGACTTAGCTGTGCTCGAACAAGTTCACGATTCTTTTTCTTGATATTTAATTCAGCAGAGTATTGTTGTAAATAACGAATTTCATTGCTGATATTAGCTAGATTGCTTTGAAAGTTTTTTAGCATGTGATCCATCGACTAAACGATTTCAATTTTGAGTAGAAATTCAAAGGATTTTCGTGTTACTTCGAGAATTTTATCGCATGAAGAGATTTGCGTATGTAAATTAGCGATATTATGTGCTTCACCGATAACTAGAAAAGAGTTCTTATGACAAATGATGATGATAAAAGTAAATTTACAATCTTGAACAAAAGCTTTCTCGTGAACTTGTAATTTGTCTTGTATCTGTTCGGAATATTGAGCTAAATCGATATTCTAGAAAACGAGAACATTTAATCGATATGTACAATACAATTCAATGTTTACTTGTGTGAGAGCTTCTTGAACAAATTCATCTTGTAGATTTTCTTCGATATTTGCTGAAAAGAAATTCATTACTTGCTGAGAAGAAAGATTTGAAATCTTTTTTTGCTACCTTCCATATCATCTAACGACCAATCTTCTTCTTGAGTTTTTTCCATTTGAAGTTTTTGCAAGATATTTGTTGCCTAAAAATTCTGTGTTTAGCAAAAACAAAAAAACAATTGTTTCAGACAATTTACCTCAAGATAAAGTTGTTCGCTTTCTAAATCTGTTTGGAAAACTTCGTCTGTCGTCATTTTTTATTTCTTAAATCTATAATTAAATAATCTTTCCTAGTTTAACATTTTGTTTTATTATCTTAAGAAGACGATGCAAAAAAAACATAGAAGAAGAAGAAGAAAAAAAAAGTTAACGTGATTTGTTTCCATTCGAACTAATATTTCCATCGAATGCTGATCGACATGTTGAACATGTAACTGTATTATCACAATAGATTGACAAACACACCGAACAAACATAACCGGTATCAATTAATTTATGATGACAAAAACATGCGGGACGATAATCAACGGCCATTTTAGTTGGCAAAGCGAGCATTTTTCGAACTTCTTTATCGGTCAAATAAAGCCAAAGTAAATATTGTAAAAGACCATTGGCTTCAGGCACGCGAAGATAAATTCCCGATGTGAGATCACCTGATCACAAACATAAAATTGAAAAACTATCGTTTCTCTTTTAACAAAAACAAAAGCAAAATTCCTACAGGCTTGCTGCAAAAGACTAGAATCATTATTTAATATACATCCATCAATAGGAACATTCAATTTTTCTGATGTAAAAACCGCATTCATGAAATTCATGTATTGCTTCGATGTGTCATTTGTTGTTTGAATGATGAGAATTCGAAAGGAATTTTTATCTCCTGCTTGAGTTTCACGTATTAAACGATTGATATAACAGAGTGCTTGAGTTAAAGCCATGGTTATCATCGAGCCTGCTGTTGTGTGATGTGGAGAGAATTGATCAATGAATTTCTTGAAATTTTCTTCGACAACACGATCGACGACGAATAATTGTTCGAAAAGATTGGTTTTCGTTACAGTTGGAATAATTTGTGCTTCACTTGTTTGATCTGGATAGAGAAAACATGTTTCATTATTTGAACAACCAATAATTGTCAAACGATGATGAATATCAAACGCTATATATGCATTACAAAATTGAATAATAAGATTTAAATATTGTTTGAAATTTAATGTTGATGATGAGGAGATTTTATCTGACCAATATATCGGATTAAGATCAATGAGAACTACAAGATGTTTTAGTGATGATGACATGATCTGGAAAAGAAAATAGACGAACAAATAAATAGGATTTCTTGTTTATTTTATAAACCAATCGCACATTTAACAAAACAGATTGAAAATTACTCCTTCTCGATAGAAGCACAGCTCAGAGCATCAGACATATTGTCGAAAGAAAAAATATGTATATATAGATATATATTTACAAAAAAAAAAGCGAAAAACAGAAAATATATTGATTGCTTCGATAAAATATGTACGTATGTAAAATAATCCACTCAGAGTAGAAAGAAAACAAAAGAGTTAAAATGACTTAGAAAATACACACACACTATATACAAAAAAATAGAATAAAAGAATGTTTGCCAAAATAGAAAAGATTTACTTTTTCACAGATTCATTTGAGACTTCATCGTCATCATCATGAGTGATCATTGTTTGCAATTGTTGATCTGTATAGCGACGTTTTTTAAATGGTAATTGTTCGGTTGATTGTTTGTGTAATTCAATCGTTTGAGTTTGCGGTTTATCGTCTCCATTATCAGGTCGTTTGCTTTGCAAATTCGACATTGTATCAAGTATATTGCATGTACGAGTTGGCATGATCAGTGGATGAGATGATAATGACGACGATGATGGCGGTGGTGGTGGAAATAAACTCGTCGAATTAAAAGATGCAAATTGAAATGTACGATGATCAATCGGTGCAAGAATTTGCAATGGTTGTGCAGGATTTTGATTGGAATTTGTAATCAAAAACATGCCGGTATTAGCTGGCAGAGTTGAAAAGTCGAATGGTGTTGATGATATTGGATTATTAGTTGGTGCTATATAGGCAATATTCGTTGGAAGAAAATATGTTGGTAATGAATGAGATTGTGGTAATGAAAATAGATTGTTTAGTTGAGGTAATGACGATGGTGGAACGAGTGGATGAGTATTCGATGGCGTAGGAATTTGTATTGGCATCGTAGATTGAAGAGGATTTTGTGAGAGAAATTGTATGCGAGCGATTTGAGATGAATCGATAGATGATTGCATTTCTGCAAGAAAAAAGAATTAATTGAGTGAAAGGATTTGTCTCTGGAAATACCGGATGGTGGTTGATGAACAGGCGAAGAAATTCGATGTTGTTTAGTTCTCGGTGATCGAAGTGGATAAGGCATGTGTGTTGGCGAATTTATTCGATGTTTTGATGTTGATACAGTTGGCGGCGGTGGAGAAGTGGCTTGTGTTTTCAATGGAATATTTTCGCTGATTGTTCGCGAACGTGTTTTAGGTTTATTTGTCAATAGAATTGTATCCGATCGATTTTTTAATTTTGCTGTTTGTTGTCGAGTTTTATGTGCAATTACTGGTTGTACAATATTTGTTTGTTTGTAATCATTATCTTCAGATTTAAACGAATTTTCATTGAGAACTTGTGTCGATGATAGTGTTCGATAATAGTTTTCATCTAATTCAACTCGTCCAACGCCATTGATTTGCTGTGTGAAATTGTCCAAAGATTTGTCAGTTTTAAGACCATGTTCGAAACAACCGAAGAATTGTATGCAAATACCATCGACGATCATTTTACCCGATACACGAATCTTGACAAAAATGAAAATAATCTATTCGACAAATATGTTTTGGTTTTATTAAATTTTACTTTTGAATGATCGTTTTCATCGGGTAGACTTTCAACGGAATCAAGAAATAATGAATAGCCAATATCACGAAATGTCTATTCGACAAGAAAATTACGAAATCTTTTTTTATTTGTTATGTCAATAATTTCCTACAACAATTAGATGTTTATTTGAAAGATCTTCATCAAATCGTCGAGTTAAATCTTGATTTGTGAATAAACCATTTTCTCCGTATTCACTTCGAAGTGGAACATAGAAAACCTGCGCAAAACATCAATCATATAATTACGTATAAACAGAAAGAATAAACAAACTTACATCGGTTTCAGTAGATAATTTACTCAATTCTTCGTGATGTTCGAATGAATCTTGTTGACTCGATTGTAGGCCGATTTCAAAGGGCATGGTTAACAAATGTCTGTCTTTTTCTAATCAATTGAAATTCATGTATGATTCAAAACTGACTCGATTGTTTGCGTGGCTGACGCGTTGCTGGGTGCGTGATTCCTCCTAGTCTCATGACGTATTTCTGTCATTGGATTGCACGTGCCATTTTCCTTTCCTTATGGACTTCATTTCGTATTAACCAATCAGATAGACGCGTGCGAAAGACTTTACTTTTTCACTTAGTTCGTTTCTTTTTTTCGACAAAAATGCTGCTGTTTAGAAATGTGATTTTCAAAGATTCATTGAAAAAATTCTACTCGTTTTCGAAACGATATAATTCAAGTGAAAGCAGCGATGTTTTTAAAGTTCAAGAACGAGGATTGTTTATTGATAATCTTGCTGAAATTGAGTAAGATGATTCGATCTTCGAGAGTATATGATGAACTAATCGAATGAAATTTTAGTGCAAATCTTAGAAAATTAGTTTCAACAAATAAACAAACGATCTATTGCGGATTTGATCCAACTGCTAAGTCTTTGCATATTGGAAATTTAGTTGGTATATCGTTCGAAATTCATAAGGAGAAACAAACGATCTATCTTATTTTTGAGGTCTAATCGGTTTACTTCATTGGCAACGCGCTGGCCATCAGCCGATTGCATTGGTAGACTAATTTGTCGATATGTTCGCAATTGTTTTTTGTTTTGTTATCGAATTTAGTTAGGCAGTGCGACAGTTCTTATCGGTGATCCATCAGGACGTTTAAGTGAACGAAAACAACATCTAACTAATGAAGATATCGTTTCGAATACGGAAAATATCGAACGTCTCGTGAAATTAATTTTCAGTAATCATGAGAAATATTTTTGGAAAGATCAAGCAAAGAAATTGAAACCGTTGATGTAAGAATATTGAATTTAATTTGCAGCAAAAGAACGAAAATTCTTTAAGGCTTGTCAATAATCTATCGTTCTATGAAAATATGAATACCGTTACATTCGTATCAACTTACGGTCCACATTTTCGAATGAATCCATTACTTTCACGAAAAGTGTATGAAAATCAAAAATCGATTGAAAAAATAGATCGACTTCTTCTTCTTCTTTAGAATAAAAACACGTTTAGAAACATCACATGATGGATTAGGTTATAACGAGTTCAGCTATCAATTATATCAAGCATATGATTGGTATTGTCTATTTCAACGGTATAATTGTCGTTTTCAAGTAATTATCAAAATGGATTCATTTGATAGGCGATCGTGTTTGTTTTATTTTAGCTTGGTGGAGTTGATCAAATAGGAAATATGCGAACGGGACATGATTTTATTTCACGTATGACTAATTTCGAAGAAGATAGTTACGGTAAATGAGAATCAAGATGTATTCAATTCGTATTTGAAGTTTGATTTGATTAGGTGTAACTGTACCGTTGATAACCAATGATCAAGGTGAAAAATTAGGTAAAAGTGTAGGCAATGCTCTATGGTTAGATGAAAATCTCTCGACACCTTACGAATGTTATCAAGTTCGATTTGATTATTCAAAAATGAAAATGATCTTTCAATAGGAATGATTTATTTTCTAGTTCTTTCGAAATACACCCGATTCAAAAGTTGAAGAATATTTAAAGATTTTTACATTTCTTCCGTTGAATGAAATTCAACAATTAATGGAAGTACATCGAGTAGGCAAGAGAATTTAAATGAATATATTTTATTAATTCGATATTTTGAGGCTAAACCACATGAATATGCAGCACAAATTAAACTAGCTAAACAAATAACATTATTAGTTCATGGAGGTAGAAATTGAATTTAAATTAAGGGTATTGTTGTCTTATTTTAAAAATGATTAGAACAAGGACTCGAATCTGCTATACGTAGTACTCAGGCAATGTTTGCTCAAAATATCGATTTACTTCATAATCTAACAGAAAAAGAAATCAATGGTCTTTCAGCAAGTGTTCCAACGATTCAAATGACATTAAATCCCGGTATGAATTAAATACAATAATGTATGAGAAAAGGAAAATCTCATCATGATTCATTTAGAACTCACATTACTCGATGTTTGTATGTCAGCCAAATGTTTTTCGAATCAATCAGTCGCATTAAAAGTCATCAACGATGGCGGTGTCTATGTTAATCACAAAAAACTTGCGAATCCCCGTGCAGTACTTGTATTCGGTGTGCATATTCTACCGAATATGATTACGGTCATACGTGTTGGTAAGAAGCAAAAGATTTTCGAGAAAAAATTTAACTGAAAATTTTCTTAATAGGAAAGAAAAATTTCTACATGATTCGATGGACAAATACAGATATTTCATAGTTTCTATTCTCTCTCTATATGTGTGTGATTTTTTAGGCACTTCTATCTCGGTTCTTTTTTGTGACGATGATGTAAGCTTTTACATATCGATAAATATGTGTGCGTTCAAGCGCAAAAGGTTCATCGCGATTGTATGCATATTCATATTGATAAGCAAATGAAAAAGGAGAGAAAAAGAAATGGGAGAGATATTGAATGAGAAAGGACAAGGGCATATCGGACAGTAATTTGAATATTGAATGAATCGAAGAAGAGACCATTCAATATCGAACGTAAGACTATGAATAATTCGAGAAAATTTCCTCAATTCTATGTCGATCATACAAGGAAAATTTCGTATAAATATGATTCCAAACATCCCAACGAAGAATCGTAAGTAGATAATATCGAAATTCAATCATCATATTTCATTTGATAAACGTCTTAGTGTAACACGTTATTCAAGTTTTCGTTTGAATAGTCAAGAAAATACTTATCCAGATAGTAGTACACGTTTTTCATCGTTTCGTATTCAACCGAAGATTGTCTACGATGAAATTTGGCTGTCAAATAAACAATATAATGCGCGTGTATCAGCTATTCCTGAGAAGAAATCATCATCGCATAAATTCGAAACAATATCCAAAGGTAAAACGCCACGTACAAGTACTTATCAAGTATCCAATGGTCGAGTTGTTCACGAACGAATCTATCCGGGCGTAGTCAAAGAAAAACTGTGCCTACGTGTAGCTGTCAATGGTGCATCGAAATCGATGCGTGGACAATTGCCATTAGCAAATTTGAATTTAACAAATGGAGATTTCGGTGATGACGCCGGAATGTTTGTTAACAATCGAGATCATTGTTTTGTTGGTTTGTTTGTTTTTTCGTTCGAGAGAAACGAAAGAAAATCGATGTGTGTTTTTCGTTCAGGTTTAGCTGATGGTGCAGGTGGAAATCGTTCACTTGGCATCAATCCTGCTGATTTTTCTCGAGCAATTCTCGCTTCATGTCGAAGTATTCTTTCTCAGAATACGACTCAACCAAATCAATTACCTCGATTAATCCTATCAGCTATGCAAAAAGTCGAAGCAAGTCGTGTTCGAGGTAGTAGCACATTATGTTTATTGGCATTGCACAAACAGGAAAATACATTGACATCATTGAATATTGGTGATAGTGGCTTTGTTATCTATCGAAATAAACAAATCTATCGTCGATCGAAATGTACAATGAGTGCGAATGGAGGTGGACCGAGACAATTATTTTCTGTGAATAGTTCACTTGGTTTGCCGTGTTTTATAAATGAAAAGTTAGTTGACAAATGAGCGAAAAAAAACAGGTCAAATAAACGTTTCAATCTTTAGCGAAGTTCTACGAGATTGTTCATTGGATACATTTGATGTTCAAAAAGGTGACATTATTATTCTCTCCTCCGACGGCTTATGGGATGTTGTTAAAGCCGATCAATTGCAAGCAATTATGGAACGATATACAACAGGAGTTAGTTTGAATTGCTCTAAGAAGATTATCTTTACTTTTTTTTGCGTAGGATTTACAAGATTTAGCCGATGATCTGCTTAGTCAAGCGGTCGAAGGTAAATTAAAGAAAAAAACAGGAAGTTTTATTTTTAGAAATATGATTTTCTTCTAGGTTATATTGCTAATGGTCGAGATGATATTTTAGTGATTGTTTGTCGTGTTGATTCGGAATAAGAATTTTAAACGACATCCGTGTTTTTCAAAAACATTTGTTTTGATTTATATTTCTCATAGTTTCGATATGGATCATAATCCGAACAATCTATGTATGAGAAAATCGTTTCTCTTTTTTGTCTTTTTTTTCTTTTGATTATTTACCAGTAAATGGAACAGATAATTTTTCGATTTGATTGCGAATAATCGGTAGAGTATACGTTCGAGTTTGACGAAGAATTGCGTCGATTTTTGGATCATTCTCATATTTTTCCATAATTAATTTTTGAAACTTTGCCTGAAGAATATCTTGACAAGAAAAAAAAACGCATTCCAATTAATTTTTTTAAATGAATTATCTACCTGCTTTTTGATCGGTATCCAAATGATTCTAAATTTTTAAAATAAGATTTTATTAATTAACCAGCATCGTATTTACAAATTCTCGATTGGTTAACATGTAGTTTAGCCATCGTTCGAAATCGTTTTTTATCTCATCAAATTTTCTTGTACTCTTCAATAGAAAAATATATAATTGAATTACAAATAAATCAATTTCTACGATTCGTTTTTCTTGAAAATATTTTTTATTTAGCTGAATAACCTGATCGATGAGATGATTGTCTTGTTTGTGAATTTTGTTCCCATGAGCTAGAAGACGAGTTTTAAATTGTTCCATACAACAAATGATTTCATCGACACATTCATTAGACATCTAAACAAAAAATAACACCCTCACAAGATCGAATTAATCAATTCGATAATAAAGTATTCTACTTCGCCGCTTGCTACTCGAGAGGAAATTATAGTTTTATATTGATTGTAAACTTCATGAACTCCTTGTTCGTATGTTTCATCGAGGTTTGTCTTCTGAATAAAAATCTATTTTTGAATTCAAAGAAAATTGCTTTTGATACAATCGATCGATAATCATAGAAGATCTTTTCAGCAACAGTTGCAACAAGTAGATCTTGATTGATACCAGGCTATGAAAACCATAGTTTTCCGTTTTAGCTTTCTTTTTTTTGCGTTCCTATTACTGTAAATGCAAGCGTCCGTTCGACAAGATTGACAATTTTCGATCTCCATATATCCATCTCGAATATGACTCATCAAATGAAAAGTTTTCAATCGAAATAAAATCATTTTACTTCATCAATTTCAATTAAATCCCTTATTTGCGTAAGAATTCTATCGGTTGTATCGAACACGAATTTATTTCCAATATTGACATACAATTGATCCCATGACGTTGCAGCCTTAAATGGAGATGCTTTTTTTTTCTTCTGCTTTCAATCAATATGTTCTTTTTCTCCTACAGCAAGAAATGACATGCTAAAAATAAACAATAACAATATTAAATTGGTTCGTTCTAATCTCGTAAACCATCCTTTATGTTATTTTCATCTAAATTTCTTTCTACTAGTTTTATGCATGAATTAGTGTATTAGCGACATTTGTTTGAATCGTACGTTGATTACAAACGCACTGAGAAACGTGATTTGAAGCACGAAGACATGTCTATTCATCGAACGAACATGTTCCTACCAGTTAGTTGGTATACACCAAATTGGATTCATTTGTGTGATATAATGAACAAAAACGAAGAAACGAATTGTTGTTTTTTTTATTAGAAAAAATAAAATAAATGCGCTTATTTGAACGAATACTGTCGAGGATATTTCAATCTTTGTTCGATTTCTCTCCAGACATAGCTTTTTTCTGATATGTCATTATTGGAATTGGGATCGACAAATTGATTGATATATTTCTGAGGTTTTCTCATGCCGTGTGCAAGATGCATTGAGCCATTGTGATTTTGATTACTTTTTTGTGATGAAAAAAACATAAGCGATCGATTGAGGTCATTCGGTACACTTAAACCATCGAGACTGTCGTTGGTTTTCTTGCGTCGTAAATGAAAAACTGTAAATGCTCGTCGACGTTTAACTCGACATCGACGAAAATAATATGTTAAATATAATTTTAATGTCAAACGAAATTTCGGATTTATTGAGTAGATATAAAAATTGGCTCCATGATTTATGGTCAACATAATATTCGATATGCAAATTAATTTCACACGAATTTGTGCAAATTGTATTTGCTGTTGAAATTTAAACAATGGTAAAATAAGAATATGTATAACTTCAAATAAATGTACACTTCGACAGACCATATAAACCGAAAGAACACAGACGATCATTAATGTAATTCGAAAGTAAGTATCCTGTTTACGATCATTGGTAAATGTTGTATTCATTGTTTTCGTTGTCAATTGAATTTGTGCTGAATGAAGAGCACGAATAAGAAATAACCAAATAAGAAAACAGATTAGCCAAGGTATGAGAAGAGATATAATGATCATCGATGGATAGAAAAGTGCCGAGAAGAAACGTGTTTGTAAAATTGGCGATGGGCCAAGACCATAATATTTGATTAAACCATCATCTTTACAATAGACTTGAATTGTTGTATGAAGATACAGTGGAAGATTGAGAAATATTGAAAGCATTAATATGACAAGAATAGCATAGCGAGCCGTTCGACGATTACAATAATTTTTAGCCAGTAGTGGCTTCTAAATTAAAGAAGGTTATTGAGTGGAAATAAAAGGATAATAATGTCCCACGGTAGAAGCTCAATGAGTGAGAGGAAAATATTTTAAATGCTTACTTTAACAACAATTAAACGAAACGTTGTTATGAGAACAATTAACCAGTTGCTAAATGTTGTGAAAACATTTGCAAAAACATTAAAAATTGATCGTGATATTGTATGTATAGTGAGAAATGTTGATGAATGATTCATATGCGGCAAACAATAATAAAATAAAATACTATTCATCGAGACAACAGTTGGAGGAACAAGGTCAGCCCAAGCAAGTGTAACTAATAGTGTTGTCATTGTTGAACGCATATGTCGACGTGTAAGAACAAATAGATTGATGAGATTACCGGCATTAGCAAAAAATGAAAGGATAATACTAATTACACCTAATGTCCAGAATGCAAATGATGAATGAAAATCTCTGTCAGCAAAACTACTCGGATCTTCACTGCAATTCATTGAGAATTTAGATTATCGACATGAAGTCAAAAACCAGTTAGCAATAGAAAATAATGTCGAATTTCTCGACGAAATCAATTCTGAAAAAAAAGAAGAGAAAGAAACGATAGATAAACATAAGACCGGCATATGTAGAGAAAAAATCTATCTGGCACAATATGTCAGAAGAACTGAAAAGAAACATCAACATTGCGATAGCAATTTTTGATTTATTAGTAAATAGTTCGCTAATACCAAAGAAAAAAAACAACATCAAGGAACAAAACTAAGACTATCTGTTAATAACTAAGTGAAGACAGGATTATAAATAACTTGAATCAGTCATAAGGAAATCGAACTCATCATCTATCCTTTTCTTTCACCCTCAATTTTCTACATCTATATTTTCTCTCTTTTTTTTATTACAGCAAGGAGCATTTCTTAGTTCTTCGTAAGAATAAGTTCACAGCAAACAATAACTTGTAAAATGTTAAAAAACAAGACAGCTAATTTCTTTATCAAAATAAATTAATTTGATCGATGCTCTTCATTAGCATATGTCCTACGTCAACTCTTCAATAAAAGCAAAAAAAATCAGAGAAAATTCATTATCAAACAGATGCATGCTTCACATATAAAAATTGTTTTTCTTTTCCTATAATTAATAGAAAAGAATGTAATTATCAATCTATTAGAAAAGCACCCAAATCTTATTTTCCTTTTATTCTTAACAAAAAAAATTAAGAAGGGAATTTAGCGAATAAACTACGTCAAATTGTTTCTCCTCTATTCAATATCCACGACTAATTCTATAATGCAAGATACGCTGATAAAACAATTATCTTCGTTTCGCTTACTTAGTTGTTCGTTAGACTGGCATTGTTATTTCTCAATGAATATATCTATTTACAAATAGACAAAAGACTTGTTCAATAAGAAAAAAATATATATATTCTATTGCAAAGAAGAAAGGGCGTGAGGGTCTACGTGATCGTAATAAATAGAAGAAAAAATAGTGCTTTCTTTTTTTACGGCATCATATGTTGATCGAAAGAAAACAAAATCATTATCATCATATTCTTCTTGTTTTTCGGTAAACTATTTCTCGAATCGATTTGTTTTTGAGATACAAACACAGTAGATGTTTCTCAAGTGATTTCTATTGAAGTTATTCTTTGTATTGTTTCGAGGTTCAAAAAAAGAAATAAAAGCGAATCATTTTCGATCGGAAAAACAAACGACTATTATTGAGAAGAAGAAAAAGAAAAGCCTTCAGCACTTAACGATCGCTTACTGAAATTAGTCGGAACGATTGAATCTCCAACTCATCATACGAGCATTTAAGAATCAATCAATAATAAAACACTTCGAACTCAATTTATTTCGCCTTGAAAATTATGTCGATCTGAGCTCAATTTGGTTCTCACATTCAATAGCGTACCTGATTAGGTCGAATCTATCGACATTTGTATTTATTTCCCTTACGTATTGCATGAGAAAGTTAATTGATGAAAGATCACATCGATATTTCTTTTCTTTTCTTATTTTATTGATACAATGTATCTCAAAATTTATTGAGAATTGTTTTCCTGTTCGTATTCAAAAAATCACATTATTAACAGAGACATCTGATTATATATTCTAGTGACAATTTATGTCTCTCATACAAGGAAAAAGAATAAGAAATAAGATTTAATTCTGTCTGGCCACGAATGTTCTTGTCTATTCAATGATCCCACACTAGGAAGGAAACAATTCGTAGAAGGCTAAACAAGAAAAAATATTTTTCTAGGTCCTTGTCATATAGCCGTTTAACGGCAAATAATCGAAAAGAAAAGATATGACAGATGGGACAACCAAGAACTAGTCAATCAATATCCTTTAAAAATAGCATAAAACGATAAAATACAAAAGAACGAAGAAAAATAATACACGAAAATAACAATATCAATTACGTATCTATCCTTTTCTTTTCTCGCTTCTCTTCTAATAAATTTTTGACAGATTAGTTTAGTTTTAAATTATTTAATAAAGAGAAAAAAAATCTTGACAACAACAACAACAACAATAAATAAATTGGTTATTTGATCAGAAGATTCTGCTTATTGACTATTATTATTATTATTATTAATACTTGATAGTATAACAAAACTTTCTCGTCGTTCTTGACCTGTTGATGAGAGATTTCGTCGATTAATGATCGGCGAAGTTATCTTTGGCATTGATGGCAAACTTGGTGTTTCAGTATTATGTGCTATCTGTACATGACGAGTGACAGACGATAACTTCGCTGGAAGATAAATTCGAACGGGCGATTCTTGTTTTTGAAATGATCGATCAGAATCATCGGAAAGTTCTGAGAGTACTGTTGACGATGAGAGTAGATGACTATCAGTAAGAGGTGCTGGTGGAGGCAACAGCAACGGCAGTGGTGGTGGTGGCGGCGAAAGAGTTTGATGAGCTTTGAATATTCGTTGATGAAGACGAGCTAAACGTGGTGAACCAAGTAGTTTCGGTTCGATGGCTGATTTTCGTCGTGGTGGTTGCTGCTGTTGTTGTTGTTGTTGTCGACGACGTTGAAACCACGACTGAAATTGCGTCATGTACATACTTTTACTACGTTGAAGAGTTTTTTTAAAATCAAAACGTGAACGTTTTAAATGTTTGTTTAATGTCGATGCTGATGATGATGTTAAGATATTTGAATCATTTTCATTTGAATTGAGAAGATCAATATGTGATGATGTTTCAGATTTTGGTGTAAGAATTTGACAAGGTGTTTGAGGAATGGGAGACGAGAATTCTTTTGGTAGAGTCAATGATAATTTTTGTAGATGAGCACGCGTAAGAAGAATACGTGGCCGTGAACGAATAGTCGAACGTTTGGTATTGGAATTCTCTGCGAATCTAAGCAAACGAAGTTCAAATTTAAAAGAAAGAAAAACAACAATTTCGATCGAACTTTAAATGGAAATTGTTGAATGTTTCTCGTTGAAAATTCATTCGATCGAGTTTGAAATGATTTAATTCATTGAAAAATTTTCGATTGAATATAATCGCTCGATCGGTCGTTTTCATTGACGTACCATCGAGAATATCCGAATAAGCTGCACTTTGAACAGCTAATATCCACGATGCTGGCATAGAAACTAATGTTTGCAATGATTGACAACGTCGTTGAAGAGAATCATCTCGATATTGTCCGAGAATGTCATGATCAAATGAATCGACATTCGACATTGACCGTTGTTTAGCAAAATTCTCTTGTTTTTTCGTACAAAAAATACTTGTTTTTAGAAATTTTAAATTCGTTTCTAATTGTTGAAGTTGTTGAAGTTTTTGTTGAAAATATTGATTGTAATGACGAAGTGAAATTTCTTCGGCCATAATTTCTCGCCATTGATGAGCGATTAATGAACGTTGATTGGGCGATAAAATCGGATTGAGATACGAGAGATTCTTGTCGAGTTCGACTGTTGATGATAACGATCCAATAGATTTGTCGGATTGAATCGGAAGTAGTGATGATGAAAAAGGATTCGATGGCAAATCGGACGGTTTCAGTGCCATCGATTGTCGACGGTAATTAACAAGAAAATGACTTTTTTGCATTGTTTGCCAATCACGCATTTTCTGTTGATAGGACTTCGTCATTGCAGGTGCGAGTTTAGCCGATAGAAGTGCATGATTGACATTGGAATCGTCGAATGGTGACAATTGATGACGTAGAGATAATGAAGAATTTTGTTCACTGAATTGCTTTCGAACAGTACTTAATTTCGAACGTAATTTACGTCGATAATGAGCTGAAAAATAAAGAATAGAATTTCGGTGAACTATTTCATTATGTTTTTCTTTTACCGATTTTTGATGATTTAGCTGATGAAAGATGATCTTCATCGATCATCGTTGTTATCACAGGTAGATTAATATCATTACTCGATGAATTAGCTCGAACTATTCGATATATTTGTCGTTTTTCGTCGAATCGATTCAATTCAAATGATTCATCATCGGTTTCATCATGATGATGATGATTTGTCACGTTTTTCTTTTGTTTAAAACTACGATTATGATTCGAATTCTGTTCTTGTAAACGATCATCATCACTATCGAGCGATATACTTATTGCTGGTATAGTCAATGATGAGTTCATCGGTGCATGTGGTTTACGTCGAAGTGAAAATTTAAACGCATGTCGAACACGATTCCATGATGATGGATTAAAATTTTGTTCATTAAGATCCGATTCTAAATGCATCATCGATGATGATTCATCGGGATTATTGGTAAACAAATCTACACCTTAAAAGTCAACGAAAGAGAACAAAAATAACAGATGGTTTTATACAAGTTTATTGTTGGAGACAGTTTTGATTAAAGAAAAAAAACTTCTGTTTCTGTCAATCAGTCATGTAAAAATGTATTTATCATTTTCATCATACCTTGTCGTTCCCGACTTGATGTTGATAGAGTTGTTGAACTTTGATGCATTTTATTTTTAAGTGAATTCGATGGAGATAATGTTGAACTGATATCTTCATCATTGTTCGTTAATGTTTTTGATTCGATTGTTTTTGTCGAAAGATATTGTTCAACTTGTTTAACTAATTCTAAATGCGAACGTAAATGAGCATTTTCAGTTTTTAATGCATGAATTTGTTCGATAAGATAACATAGATTATTCAAAACCGATAGACCCGTTAATGAATATCCATTTGTTGTCGAACTCGTATTCGTCGTTGTTGGCTCCATCTTTTCAAGGCCCATTTCTTCAGCAAATTGAAGAAATTCAGTTGGTGTTGTTGTTGTCATATTTCTTGAATAGAAATATATACTAACGATTGTTTTGTATTTATTTCTGAATAAAAGTATTTAGCCGAATATCCATTGATTCTCTCTCTCTTCTTCTCTATCTCTCGTTCGCATATGTCTGCGACAAGGCAAAAGATTAGATATTTAATCGTTCGTATTTGCTTTGCCTCTCGCGCGTCTAGTCGATAAACACTTAATGTAGCCACCTCTTATGCCGGTTACCCTCGTCTGTTTACATCGGATCTTTCCAGATCTATTCTCGGTTTTTTGTTTTTCGATAAGATGATATTACAAAAATGAAACACACACGCACACACAAAAACCAAGATTGATTCGAACAAAGAAGAATTTATGTCAGTTGCCTGTTGAAAGACAAAATAACAAATATCAACACGGAGAGAGAGAGAGAGGACAAGGTTATCATAAGAAAGGAGAATTCGAGATATTATTAATGGAATTAATAAATAAACAAACAACTGATTGAGATAAAGATCAACTTACTTGTATGAAGTTAAATGATGAAGAAACGATTCTCAACTCAATGAATACATACAAGCAATTATCCAAATGTTTTGATAACGTCAAATGATTCTTGTCAATTTAAGGACGAACTCATATAATTACTCAGTGATTTCTTATTTTCTAATCGATTAATTTCTCAGAGAAGTCCTTAAAAGAAGTTTTAACAGTTCCATCGAAACCACATGTGTATCGAATGACTAATCTCTATATATTTATATACGATATAAAAAAAAACAAAAACAATCCTGAGAAATAATAAAACAATAAAAAAAAACGCCCAAGAAGAAGCAAAACGCATCATAATTATCTTCTTCTTCTTTGAGAAGTGTTTTTCCTTTAAAAGTAACTAAAAACATGTCGATAAATCCAATTTAAAGTAAACGAGAAGAATTCATCTCGTTCAGGTTCATGATGTAGCTCATGGTAAAAATTAGGCCAACTTTTAAATTCAATATTTGTTCCTCGTTGTGCAAATCTCATGCTTGCATTATGACTTGTTAATGAATCTGCAGTACCATGTTGAATTAAAACTGGTATATGAAAGTTTGCCGTCATTCTATCGAGTATCGAGGCCATTGAACCCATCGTTCGTGCGAGAGACAATGTTGCCGATCGACGTATAATTGGATCTTCATTATAGGCATCGACAATCTCAAAATTACGAGATATAATACGAGAATTAAATCGAAGTGGAACTCTTAGTGACGGTCGAATACGACCTATGGTCTTAATTAATGAGTTAATCGGACGTGGAGGTTGACGATAGCCTGCTAAACGTATCCACGGACTTGAGACTACTACAGCATCGTATGGACACGGTTCAGATTCATCTGGATATCGATTGAGTGTATACGATAACGCTAAATTACCGCCCATTGAATGTCCATAGAGTATTGTTGGACAGGATGGATATCGATATTTTGTTTCTTCAATGAGAATATCAATATCTCGAAAAATTGCTTCATCAGTCGGTATGAAACCATGCTGACCTTCACTTAATCCGTGACCTCGAAGATCCATTGCAACAACAGCCATATTATTTTCATTAAAAAAACGAGCAAATGAATTATATCGTGCACAATATTCAGCTAGACCATGAATGAGTATAATGACAATATTTGGATCTTGAGGATATTGATATGCTCGCCATTCACGACATTTTAATCGAAGACCATCGTCGGTTATGATTTCGAATTCAGCCATTCACTTACTGTGCACGACTTATTTTATTTTGCAGCTGTTGGAAAAATATGTACATACGTATTGATTTGAATTTATTTACCTGTACTTTCTTTTTATATACGTATGCATTGAAATCAAGAAGCGTGCAAAAGATATGACTTTGAGAAAGGGGAGAAATATTATTCATGTCATACACGAACAACATGATTGCAATACAATTACTCAGAAATAATATTGTCTTCTCGCCCTTTAATATCGAGTTACGGTATTTAGTTTCAGATGTTTGTAGAAAGAAAATAAGAGACGAATGTTGTTGAAACAACGAATTCGTCTTCTGATCTTCATATTTGAATAATGACGTGCATTAGTATTTTTATCAGATTAGGAATAGTCATGAATCGATATCAGATCAAACTCGTTGCGTGGGTAATAGGCGACAGCAGGCTATTCGAAGAAAACCAGGCTTAAATATTGTTATTATTGGATTTTTCCTTTCTATGACAGCTAACATATTTTTATGATAAATAGGAGATGATATTTCGAACACAAAAGAAAATAACAACATAAAGAGGAAGTTTATTTACATTATTTGAGTCAATCATCAAATGAAAGTTTTCGATAGATTCATGTTGTTTTTTTAATAGAAGGAAAAGAAACATAACCGGTTTGATTTGTTCGATACAGATGAGATTAATATGGTGAAAAGAAGAAACTTGATCGACCACGACCTCTGAAAAAGAACTTTATTTCAAAAAAAAGAAGAAAAGAATTTGTGATTTTACCGGAAATAGGGTCGTGACATTCGACCACGATAGGGCATAAAAGCTGCAGCTCCTCGTGGAAAACGTCCACGACCAAAACCACGCATCATTCCTCGTGGCGGTCGGTCGGTTGACGAAACACCAGGACGATTGGTTCGTTTTTCCGTGACTTTTATCTGTCGTCCTTTGAATAATGAATCATCGAGTGCAAGTGCCGTTTGAACGGAATCTTTGTCAGAAAATTCAATGTAAGCAAAACTAGAATTTTCAAAAGAAATTGACTTGCACATTTTTTTCAAGATCAATTATTTACCCTTTCGGTTGACCAGTAAATTTATCACATAAAATCGTTACACGATGAATAGAACCACAACCATGAAAATGATTTTCAAGTTCTTGAGCTGTAGCTGCATAATCAACCTGAATAAAAAAAAACAAACAATTGAAAATATTTCTTGACAATAGTGATTTACATTTCCGACATAGACCGATCGTAGATCTGCTTCGATCTTTTCTTCAGCTGTTGGAAATGTTGCTATAGAATATCAATTAAAAATGATTTATTCGTTTTTTCATATTAAAAAGAAAGCATACGTGTTGTTGGCGTGCTCGGCACTTGCATTTGTCTATCGACTTCTAATTGCATTTCTTTCAATTTTTCAGCTTCTTCTTCCATTTCTCGAATTCGTTTTCTCATTGATTCAAGATCAGATTCATCTCCCAAATCTTGTGTATCGGGGACATTCTCTTGCCCATTATCATTTGATACGTTTGTCGAATCCATATGTTCAACAACAACAAAATGATAATAGAAATGAAATGAACTTAAGTAAACAACAAAAGAAGACACGAAATGAGACTTTTCTTTGTCATGATTGGTTTGATTGAGAGATCATTTCCAAGTTCTGAAATTGTTTTTCATTAAGAAATTTTATCGATATATTTCGTTACAAAAAATTTTTCATAGATTTTCTTTCAATTTGTTTCATGACAATAGATATCGCTGATTAGCAATCGATTGGATGCCTATCGTACCAATATAAACGTTCATATGTTTTGCTCTATATCTACGTATCTACGTACATTTATTTTTCCTTATCAATAATGTTCGATTTTCTTACTCGTCGTCGTTTAATATTCGGTTTAATCTCTTGTTTATTCGTTACAATTAGTTTTCTATTCATTACACGTTTACATTCGAGGATTATTCGTCATGTTGTACCATCATACAGTCAAACATTATCATCGAATAATTCACAAGAAGAAAAAGTGAATACGTGCTATCAAACTGAATCGATTGATGTACTCAAATTATGCCAAGCATGTTCAGCATTCGAACGACGTTCAGCTGCTGCTGGTTGTTCGCTAACTGGTTACAGAGAATATCTTCTATGTAAAACATCAAAAGTGAATACATATCGTTCGTGTCCCATTCCAAAACAAATACAAAAACAACAATTTTGGGCATTTGAAGGCACGATATTTTTCCTTGCTTTATTTGCCATTGCAGCTGTTCAAACAAGGCAACGAACATTAGACAAACAAATGGTCGAAAAAATTAAAAAGCAGATCGGAGAAAGTGATGAATAGATCTGAACTCGTTTTTTGTTGTATTTTCTATTTGTACTATGACACTGATAAAAATGTTCTCAATGTGATTTTCAAAACCTTGAAGATTGATGATGTCATGTTCGACCATGACTTGATATCTTCTCTCGATAATGGAAGATGTGTACTTAATATGAGTCATTTTAGATCTAATTTTAAATTTAATTGTGATAAAAAGTACCGAGTATTAGATTAACTGTAGAAAAATCGTAAGATCATTCGACTATAAATACTCGATGGTTTCATTTGCATTCTGTCATTTAGATTTTTGGTTTACAAAAATGTATATTTTATCATTGTACGCTATTTTATTTATTTTTATTTCTCATTGTGCTACGGCACCAACGAGATCATCAAATAGTTGTGGTTATGAAGTACGTACGATTCGAAGTTGTTTCAACTCTTTGAAAAAATCAGATTTCTCTTCTTCTAGAAATGTAATCTTGGCGATCCGAATAAATTAAACGTTCATATCGTTGCACATACACATGATGATGTTGGCTGGTTAAAAACTGTCGATCAATATTATTATGGAGGTATGTTTTATTCAATCAGACAAAATAAAAGAAGAATAACTGATCTGTTTTCATCAGCTCGAAACGATATTCAACATGCCGGTGTTCAATATATCATCGATTCAGTTATTCACTCGCTTGATGAAGATCCAGCTCGACGTTTTATCTACGTCGAAATGGCGTTTTTCTGGCGTTGGTGGAATCAACAATCAAATGAAACTCAAGCTAAAGTCAGACAATTTGTTAATGAAGGCCGATTGGAATTTATCTCCGGTGGTTGGTGTATGAGTGATGAAGCATCGACACATTATAATTCGCTTATTGATCAGCAAAGTCTCGGTGCTGAATTTCTCAAAGAAACTTTTGGCGAATGTGCTCGACCGAAAATCGGCTGGCAAATCGATCCATTCGGTCATTCGAGAGAAATGGCTTCGATTTTTGCACAAGTAAAATGTTTTTAAAGAGAAAATATTTGAAAATAGAATTCGTTTTCAGATGGGTTTCGATGGTTTATTCTTTGGCCGAGCTGATTATCAAGATTACGAAGCACGTAATCAATCAAAAACTATGGAATTACTCTGGAAAGCAAGTGCCAATCTCGGTAAATAAATGCTCGTAGATATCCTAGTAGTTTTACGTAGACAAAACTTTATAGATGAACAAAGCTGGTTGTTCACCGGAGTTTTACCTAACGGATATAATCCGCCGGGATCATTCTGTTTTGATATTCTCTGTGATGATCAACCGATTATGGTTAGTAGGATTTTTCTGACTAATATCATTCACTTTTCTCACGCTTGTTGCTATCTTCTAATTACTCATACGCATGTTTTGTTTACTTACAGATAATCAGTGGCTTTTCACACGTTTTCTTCTACATATTTATACGCCACCCAATGGTTTTTGTTATGATCTTTTCTGTGATGATGAACCTATCATGGTGTGTGTGCGCTTGTGCTTGATGCTTGTTTTGCTAATTATCATTGAGAAAGATTTATTGAAATTTGATTTTCCTAGGATGATCCACGTTTACATGATTACAATGTTCCAAAACGTGTCCAAGCATTTCTTGATGCTGCTCATCAAGAAGTTCGTATTGCTCGATGAATGAAAAAAGCAAGTTTTTTATTTGTTCTCATTTTTATTCAGGCATCTGGTTTCGGTACAAATCATATAATCATGACTATGGGCAGTGATTTTCAATATGAAAATGCCAATCAATGGTTTAAAAATATGGATAAATTAATGAAATATGTCAATGCTCAAGTATGATGATCGTGTAGATCTATTTAATTGTTTTTCGAAATTCTTTCGTTTTTGATTTTAGCAAGCGAATGGTAGCGATGTGAATGTGTTCTATTCGACTCCATCGTGTTATTTATACGCATTGAATAAAGCCAATCGAAAATGGACAACTAAAACCGATGATTTCTTTCCATATGCACATCATCCACATGGATTTTGGACAGGATATTTCACTTCTCGACCAACCCTTAAACGTTATGAACGACATTCAAATAATATTCTACAAACTACAAGACAATTAAACGCATTTGCAAATTTAAATTCACGAAAGAGTTTCTTTCCATTAAGTAATTACGAATACGAAATAATTTGAAAATAGAGATTTTCATAAACGTTTTCTTTCTAGATGAAGCTATGGGTATCGCTCAACATCATGATGCTGTTAGCGGTACTGAGAAACAAGCAGTCGCCTATGATTATGCTCAACGATTAGCCGATGGTATCGACTCTGCAGTTGTATGTAAACGAAAGAATTCAGATTTCAATCGAAAACAATCGATTGTTTAGGATATTATTAACAAAGCCTATGAAAAATTATTATCAAAAGATGAAAAAACAGTTCCACCAGCACCACAATTTCTCTGTCAATTAACAAATATTAGTGAATGTTTACCGATTGAAGGACAAGATCGCGTTCGTATTTCTATTTTTGAATCATTTAAATTTTCAAATTGATTTCTATTAGTTTACTCTCACGTTATGGAATCCAACTGTTCATACAGTTGAACATTATGTTCGAGTACCAGTAACAAAATCCTATTCGATTCGAGATACAACTGGTCATGCAATTCAATCTGATGTAAGACCGAATTCAAGTTCGATAGAATCGTTGATCATTCGTATTGTAGCTCATTCCAATTTCTGAACCAACGAAAACGATTCCTGGTCGAAATAGTTTTGCTAATAATCAATTGGTCTTTCGAGTAACTCTACCAGCACTTGGTTTTAATACATATTTCTTTGAAGTGAAAGGTAGATATCGAATCATTGAAGAGATATTTTAAAATCTTCTTCTTCTATAGCAACTGAAGTTGAAGATCAATCAGAAGTTATAATTACTACAAATGAAAAGTGTATTCTCGAAAATGAAGTACGAAAAATAAAATTGATTTTGAAAGATATCGTTTCAATAATAAATCAATATTTAGAATCTTCGAGTAGAAATTGATCAACAAGGAAATTTACAAAAAATTACAAATTTGAAAAAGAATATTGTCGTGCCATTTAAAAATCAAGGATTCTATTATTATTCAAGTGAGTTTCACGTTGAATTCCTGCTTAATTTAACATTTTATACGAGTAGGTTTTCCGGGTAATAATAGCAAATCAGAATTTCAAGCATCGGGTGCTTATATCTTTCGACCAATTTCTTCTGATCCACAATCTCTCAGTACTAATCGTACAATGTGAGTTCATTGAATTTGCATTATTCTCATATTTATTCTCTAAAAAAACATAGAACCTGTGTTAAATCACAAACAATTCAAACAGCTATTATTGTTTTCAATAATTGGGCAAGTCAAGAGATTAGTCTATTTAATAGTGCGAAAATGGTTGAAGTCGAATGGACAGTTGGACCAATTCCTGTTGACGATAATATTGGTAAAGAAGTGATTGTTCGTTTTGATACGGATATTGCTAGTCAATCGAAATTTTATACGGATGCTAATGGACGTGAAGTACTCGAACGAACTCGAGATTATCGACCAACATGGAACTATTCGAAAGTTGAAACTGTGAGCGGCAATTACTATCCAATTAATAGTCGAATTTGGATTAAAGATGCCAATCGACAATTTACTATTCTCACTGGTAAAAGAAACGCATATTCATATTCAAATTCCATCTGTTTGTTTTTTATTCAGATCGATCGCAAGGTGGAAGTAGCATCCATGATGGATCGATTGAAATTATGGTACATCGTCGTACACTCTATGATGATGCATTAGGCGTTGGTGAACCATTGAATGAAACAGCCTATGGTACAGGTTTAGTTGTTCGAGGCAAACATTTGCTTATCATCGAATCACCAGAATCTAGTGCAGTTCTTCATCGTGTTGCTTCTCAAAATTTCTACATGCATCCATTGAGTACATTTGCTCTACCTCATTTATCCTATGAAAACTATACAGCCACGTATGTTCAATCATGGTCGGCATTAGATGCTGATTTACCATTGAATATTCATTTGTTAACATTTGATCAATTGGATGCAAATGAATATTTGATTCGTATTGAACATTATTTTGAATTAAATGAAGATAGTGCTAATTCACAGTCGGCTATAGTTAATTTACAGACATTATTCGATAGTCGAGGAATTATTAGTGATATTGATGAATTAACATTAGCTGGTAATTTAGCTTTAGCTGATATGGATCGACTCGATTGGACGACAATTGATAATCAATCATCGAAAAATAAACGTCCTCGTATGAATTTTGTTTAGTTATTTCTTGTCATATAGTTTTCTTCTTTTTTTTAGAAAAAGTATCGGTCAGAGATGTCAATATCAAACTTCGTCCAATGGAAATTCGTACATTCCGTGTAACAGTTGAATAAACTGATAAATCCAAAGCCAGAAAAAAAAGACATTCAAGTGTTTGTTCCTCATTTCTCTCACTTCTTATTTATTCTTGCTAAGCATCTTAACGAAATAAACGCACGTAAAAATGAATTTACTTCTTTGTAATTAATCTCTAAAGTTCTTATCATCATATTATATTGGACCTCTAAAAGGTGAGATAAAGTTCTATTGAAACAAAGTTAACTACGTAAAATGACATTTCATCAATTCTATCCGATCCTTTTATTTTACATAATTGCCAAGGAAGTGCTTACCTGTGGCTACGAAGTAAATATCTACTGTCTTCGACTGTACATCGGAAAATGTGTATTTTAGTCATGCAATCTAGGTGATCCTGATAAATTAAATGTTCATATAGTTGCACATACAAATCAGTGAAATAACCGAAATGGCATTAGGTGGTAATTCGGCATTATCTGACATGAAACGACTCCAATGGATAACAGAGAATGGTGAAACATCAAATATAGATGTTATTGAAAAAGTGTCAGTGAGCAACACAACAATTACGCTTAATCCAATGCAAATTCGAACATTTCATGTAACGCTATCTCGTTGAGTCTAATTATCTTGGATGTACCCTATTTATTTATTGAATAAACTTTAGTTTTAAAACCTTTCTATCATTTGCTATATGTTATCTATACTCAGTTCTTATCAGAATCAGTTTCTCTTCATTACATTTTTCAACACATGTTTTATAGAGAATTTCTTTGGTTAAGTCGCACATGAAGTATTCTTTTGTTTGTTTAATAGTCGTATTCATTATTGGAATATGTGTCAGTATACCAACTAAAAGAGCAAATGGATGTGGTTATGATGTATGCTCTATTGATTGATTGATTTCAGCTTGTTGAATGAGTTCTTATAACTAATTTAGTCATGCAATTTAGGTGATCCAAATAAACTTAATGTTCATGTAATTGGACACACACATGATGATGTTGGTTGGTTGAAAACTGTTGATCAATATTATTATGGAGGTACGTATAGGATCGATTTGACATTTTATTTCTGATGAGATCATTTTCTTTTTTTAGCTTTCAAGAATATTCAACATGCAAGCGTGCAATATATACTCGATTCCATTATGGAATCATTAGATGAAGATCCAGCTCGACGTTTTAGTTATGTTGAATCCGCTTTCATTTGGCGTTGGTGGAATCAACAAACATTAGAAACACAGAATAAAGTTAAACAATTAGTAAATGAAGGTCGGTTAGAACTTCTTTCAGGTGGCTGGTGTATGAATGATGAAGCAGCAACGCATTACAATTCAATTATTGATCAAATGAGTTTTGGTGCTGAATTTCTACAAGAAACCTTTGGTGAATGTGGTCGACCGAAAATCGGTTGGCAAATTGATCCATTTGGTCATTCACGAGAATATGGTTCGATTCTTGCACAGGTAGTACTTCGCTTGTGAGAAATATAAACTGAAAATGAGACAGATATTTAGATGGGCTTCGATGGATTATTTATTCGTCGTGTCGATTATCAAGATCATATTCAACGAAATCTAACAAAAACAATGGAAATGATTTGGAAAGCAAGTGCTAATCTTGATCGACAAAGTTGGCTGTTCACAGGAATTTTACCCTATGCATATATGCCTCCAGGAGGATTTTGTTTTGACGCACTATGCACAGATCAACCGATTATGGTTTGAATACAGTTTCATAGAGATCTGTATGATTTTTATAGGAACTTTATATGTAGGATAATCCAAAATTACATGATTACAATGTTCCTGAACGTGTACAAACATTTATTCAATCTGTACAAAATCAAGTTAGTGCTTCATTTATATTTTATTGCTTAATCATACTAGTTCTACTAGTCAACTGTTTTTGCTACGAATCATATCATGGTGACAATGGGTAGTGATTTTCAATATGAAAATGCTAATGCTTGGTATAAAAATCTTGATAAATTAATTAAATATGTTAATGCACAAGTCAATGACAGTAACGTCAATGTTTTCTATTCGACAACATCATGCTATGTTTACGCATTGAATCAAGTTGGTCATACGTGGCCAACAAAAACTGATGATTTCTTTCCATATGCAATGCATCCCAATGCTATGTGGACAGGATATTTTACTTCAAGACCAACATTTAAATACTATGAACGTCATTCGAATAATATTTTGCAAGTAACTAGACAATTGAATGGATTGACTCAGACAAATTTACGTAGCAGCATTTTTCCTTTGAGTTAGTCATTGATTATCAACAAATATGGATAAGTTTAAAATGTAATTTTTATTATTTAGGTGAAGCTATGGGTCTCGCTCAACATCATGATGCAGTTACCGGTACAGAAAAACAAGTTGTTGCTTTCGATTATGCTCTTCGACTATCACAAGGCATAGACCAAGCAATGGTGAGTTCACACTGAACAAATCATCGAACTACTCGCCTCTTTAGAATGTTATCAATGCTGCTTATGGAAAACTACTCCGCAAACAATCTTCATCACCACCACCCTCACCTCAATTTCTCTGTCAACTATCAAATATCAGTCAATGTTTACCCATTGAAAATCAACAACGGGTAATCATCTATACCCAAGTATTTCATTCTTCCACTTTCTTTTCGTTACCGTTAGTTCACTCTCACCCTCTGGAATCCAACAGTTCATTCTATTATTCATCATGTTCGGGTACCTGTCACACACACTTACACTGTCAGAAACATTTCAGGTCAACCAATGTTCATCGAAGTATGTACCTACTATAAATAACACACAGGATAGTAATTAGATCATGCATTAGATGATTCCAATATCAAATATTACAAAAAATATTCCTGGTCGAAATAGTTCTGCTACAGATGAATTATTATTCACAGTCACTTTACCACCACTTGGATTTAGTACATATTATTTCGAAGTTGACAAACAGCAAGAAGAAAGAGAATTGTCAGTGACAATGAATGAAGCATGTACATTACAGAATCAAGTAAGAGAGAGATAGCGAGAGTTGATATTTGATAATTGTGATTAGAATGTTCAAATGGAAATCGATGGTGAAGGAAATGTGAAATTGATTAGAAATTTGAAAAAGAATATTAGTGTATCATTTGCCAATCAAGGATTGTTTTGGTATACAAGTAAGACCGAATGTTTATGCTAGATATATATTTTTGAATGAAATCTCCAGGCTTTCCTGGTAATGAATCACATTCAACAGCTCCGGTATCTGGTGCCTATATATTCCGACCATTGAAACAAGATCCACAACCATTGAGCAATACAAGATCATTGTGAGATACTTTTCATTTTCTATTTCACAATACTCTTTTTCTTGTTGTAATCTTAATCAGAAAATGCATGAAAGGCCAAACTTTCCAAACAGCAACCGTTATTTTTAATGATTGGGCTAGTCTTGAGTTTATTTTATATGATGGTGCTGAAATGATTGAAATGGAATGGACAATTGGACCCATCCCCATTGATGACAATCTTGGTAAAGAGATTATTATTCGTTTTGATACTGATATTGAAAGTTATACGAAATTCTATACGGATGCTAATGGACGTGAAGTACTCGAACGAATTAGAAACTATAGACCAACGTGGCATTATATTATTGATGAGCCAGTTAGTGGTAATTACTATCCAATTAATAGTCGAATTTGGATTAAAGATGCCAATCGACAATTTACCATTTTGACTGGTATGAAAGAACACAACTAACGATTTATTGTTCGTTATCTTTATGTTTAGATCGATCTGAAGGTGGTGGTAGTATGCATAATGGTTCTTTTGAGATCATGTTACATCGACGAATTCTTCATGATGATCGACTTGGTGTCGGTGAACCATTGAATGAAACCGCCTTTGGTACAGGTTTAGTTGCTCGTGGAAAACATTTTCTTCTTCTCGATTCACCTAACTCAAGTGCTCGACTTCATCGACCAATTGCTCAACAACTATTCATGCATCCATTAACAACTTATTCATTGACTTCGCTATCATTTGCTAATTATTCTGCATCCTATCATCAAATATGGTCAGCACTATCGAAAGATTTGCCAATCAATGTTCATCTCCTGACATTCGATCAGCTGAATACAAGTCAATATTTAATTCGAGTTGAACATTATTTCGAAAAGAACGAAGATGAGATTTATTCGCAAGCAGTTACTTTTGATCTTGCCAATTTATTTGAAAGGGAAGGCAAAATCAGTGAAATAACCGAAATGGCATTAGGTGGTAATTTGGTATTATCTGATATGAAACGACTCCAATGGACAACAGAGAATGGTGAAACATCAAATATAGATGTTATTGAAAAAGTGTCTGTGAGCAACACAACAATTACGCTTAATCCAATGCAAATTCGAACATTTCGTGTAACGATTTCATGAGTTAATGCGTCATTTTCTTTTTTGGACTGAAAGTATAATAACAATAATAAAACTATTTTAAGTCACTATTAGTATTGTATGAAACACATGGAAAGAATAGAAAGATTTTTCCGTTGATTCCACAATCAGCCGTGCAAACTAAAATATTAATGCGTTTTAAATAGAGTTTTTTTTGATTAACTATTCTTTTTCGCGTTAAAATGATGGTCGAATAAGTTCGACGCAAATCAAAAATACAAGGAAGATGACACTCCATGGTGATTGGAATACTTCAAAGCAGACAAGAAATCTTGAGGGTGATTTCTATTTATTAATCTGTCATAAACTTCCTTTTGTTATTCATTCATTTATTTATTTATCTGGAAAATTGATGAATAAAAAACGCTGTTGAAATTTTTCCGTAATCCACAAAACTAAAGCTATCCGTATATTTTTTTTTTCTTCTCTCGTTTATTAATATTTTTTACACAATATAAAATAAAAAAAAACCAGTAACAATCGAGTTTTGTTTTGATCGTTTAATGATGATCGATATTTCGAATGAAAATAATCAGACCAAGTGCCAAATAAATAAATAGTGCAATGACAAACGTTGCCATTGACCATGAAAATGAACGTTTTGCATGTATAACTGCTTGTTCATAATGGCCGTCGCGTTCACAATTGAACGACTTTATCGCATAGAAAACTGCAACAAATCCTAGAAAATAAAAAAACAGACACGTAAAAACGCCCCCAAGATTCACATTAATAAATCTGTTTGACATAAACAACTGTCGAGAATATTTGTCTATGCAAGTATTGTCAAATCTATTTAATTAAATTCTTCGATAGCATACCAGTGACAAAGAATAATACAGATGATATAATTGCGCAAATTAGATGTCGTTTTGGATGAGCTTTATTGCTGATTAATAATTGTGACGGACTTTGGCATTGTTCGTCGGCTAAATAAAAACGTTATTTCATTTTATTTTTGTTGTTGTTGTCTGTTGAGTAGCCTACCGAATGATGCACTGCCACGTTCGTTCGTTATCGATCGACCTGATGTAGACCATCGACAGGAAGATAATTTATGATGAGAGTGAAATGCTGAACATGCTTGAGATGAGAACATGGTTCAATTTAATTGAAAGTAGAAATCATTTTCTTGGGTTTGTGTTTCTTTTTTATATTTCTTTATCTAAAACGTGAGAAAAGACTTACAAACGGAAATCATGCGCTCGCTACGAACAGATACTTAGCAATGATTAGAAACGGGCCAAGAATCTGCCTTAGTATATATAAAAAAAATGAGAAGAAGAAAAACTTGAAATCTTTTATTAAACAATTCAAAATGACTCGAACATCAATTGACATTTGACAGAAGTGTTTTTCTTTTCTTCTTCATATGAACAAGCAAAGAAAAAGAGAGAGAGAGAGAGAGAGAGAGTGAGTGAGAAAAAATAATAATTGGTGTTCATATTTCTTTTTATTTCTATATTTAATAAAAAGGCATTTATTTATTTCTCACTTGTGAATCATAAATATTCGAAGTTAATTTTATATCTTTTTTACCTTTTCTACGTAATACCACTGAAAATTACAAACGATGTAAAAAAAAAGAAAAATATGAGTAATGAAAATCAACGTCTAGTAATTGACTACTGCCGATACTAACGCGTAGGATTTTGCAATCCATTAGTCTAATGTTGAGCCGAAGAAAAAAAAGCACAAGAATAAAAGAAAACGGAGAGAGAGAGAGAGAGAAAAAAATGAAATGGCAAAGTATTAATAGAGAATAAATAGGAAAAATCTCGACGATGATGTTTGCGTGTATGAACACTTGACAAGTTAAAATCATATTTTATTCTTACACCAGTCGACATGCGAAGTTTATAATAAAAAACGATTGACTATGATGATAGAAAGGCAATTATCAATAGATATACGTATATATATAGTATGAGAGAGAGAGAGAGAGAGAGAGCGAAGTTCCCGTTTTTTCTCTCCTGATTTGTTTATGATTAAATGGGGAAAACGAAGTTTCTCAATATAGACAGATGTTTGTTCATTGACAATTTCAAATCGTGCATGATTGATCAATATTAAAATCGAATGAATAATTCTTATTGTTGCAAGACGAAGAAGAAAAAAATAAAGAAACTAAATATGCTTATTAGAACGATTAAAAGTTTAAAAGAAAAATTTCGAAATTTAACTAATCTTTTTTTTCAAATTAGTTTTATTTATCATTGTATTTCACATGTCATGTGATCTTAACCATATGTGACTTTCTTTCTTTTCTGTTTTTTCACATTCGAAAAAGCGACAATATAACGGCTACCATCAACGAACGACGCATTATAAAGTAGCGCAGCTGTTCTCCTTTGTTTCATAGAGGTAAAAAACAACCAAAGACGAACAAGGCATTTTATAAATATATATAAATACACGCACATTTTTTTTTATTTCTCTATTCGTTTGAATCGAAGATAAAATATCACATGCGATGTGTTAATGGCGTACTCGATTGCTTGTGCTTATCGAAATAGTTCTTTTTAGATATATAAAATGTCGTCGAATAAGAATAATTCAGCAAGTGCTTTAGCTGATCAAAATCCTGAAGATGCTTATGAGCAATATGAAAAGTATCTTCATGCAGGAAGGTAAAAGAGAAAAGAAACACGATTTACCTCGAATTGACATGCACGCCAAATGTTTATCGTTTGTTTTTTAGTGGCGGTAAACAACGTAGCAAAATTGAAGTTCAATTAAATTCTCAACATCAAGATGCTGGCGGTGACACGAGACGAATCGTTCAAGCCATGTCAAATAATGAAAAAAATCAAAAGCATGACAAAAAATAACTAACGAACATGATGTTAGTTTATTTTTATTAGTTAGAGACTTATTGATATACATTCTTTGGGACAGTATAACTGATTTATTATTATATTCTTCCAGTTGTTTTTCTTTGAATAAACATGCGTTTTTTTTTCTCTTTTTTCTTTCCTTCTGACATAAATATCTAGGTTTTATTAGACAATCAACACATAGAAAACAATCTATCAAAGTTAGATTTTTAATTATTTTCTATTTGATCATTTGACAAGTTTGATCGATGTTTTTTTTCTTTGAATGAATATATCTATAAATACTGATGGAGTATAGTGAGATGTAGGAATTAAAACTATGTTGATTAGATTACTGTTCTTATTGATATTATTAGCGGATACTGCTAATGGATTGACATGCTTAAATGAGTTTTATATGGAAATATCTCTAGAATATTTAACGCATGAAAGTTTCAAAGAAGAATTTGATTATCAAATGTCATCAGTTGAAACAGACATTTGGACTAATGCTATTCTTTGTGGATTCTCGATATCTGTTGATTATACAAATGAAGTTTTGATTATTGAAATTGATCCTGGTTTCGCACTTGAAGAGGCAAATATTGAAGATTTAGCGGTACTTTATACAACATTCAAGAGAGCACCTAATCGTGAAATAGTTAGTGATTTGTTTATCAGATGTTCATCGAAAGATAAATGTGACGAAAACTTTATTTTTGCTGAATCCTATGAACAATGGTGGTGGATGATCGATGAAATAGATCATATTAAAATTTATCAAATGTTTGATCAGTTATTTGATAACGATAATGTAAACCCGGGACCTGTACAATGTTATAATAAATATGTGCTCGAAACATGTAATTCTAAAGTATGTCACGCACGCAGTAATATCCAAGATACGAATTTTACTGGATCCTGTTTGGAAAGTAGTTCAAGAACCTTGAGGCTATTTATTCGAACCACATTTGCCAATTCTTCAAACACGACGAATATTTTCGACCATTCCATTGAGTATACATGTAGTTTCGATGCATGCAACAGCGAATTTATTCATCAAAAAGCTCACAATATTATAAATACGTATTATGATGTGTCACCAATGAAAAGAGTATTCAATGGTAAATTAGCACAAACATTTTCTACCACATTGATTTCTACTAAATTTACTACTGCACCAACAATGGTCGAATCTACGTCCACTGTTGTACCAACAATAGTCGGGTCTGCATCCACTACTGTAGCAAAAACAGTGAAATCAACATCTACTTCGTTATCTCTCTCATCAACAACGAACTCATCAGAATCTCAATTAAAAACTTCAACTATACTTATCATAACTATTTTTCTGCTATTTGCTGCGCTTTTCTTCTAATGTGATTTATTATTTTGTCAATGCCAACATTTTTACTCTAACAGTCATTTGAGCTTTTTGTGAATAATAAAAAGTGTCGATGTTGTAATGTACATATCATCAAAGGTTTTTTTTTGTTTCTCTCGTGAGCATAAGAAAAGAGCGACATCATCATAGCGCTATATTCTCGAACAAATTTTTTCTCTAAAATTAAAACCGCAAATGTATTTAATAAATGACTTCATTTCCTCAATTCATAATCCAATTCTCATGTCTTCATCACAAAAAAGTTTTGTTTCTCAGTACACTACGGTTGTCATGGATATAACAATTAAAAATGGTTGCCCGTATTCACATACACATACGAAAGAATAGATGAATTTACATTTGTTGATTTTCAATAGAGTGTCAAGTATCCTGTCAACAAATAAAACAATAGTTGCTCTCTCTCTTCCCCTAAATTAAAGGTCTTCGAAAATCATGTCTCAAGCCGGTCTACTATCCATCAAGCAAATCATTGGTGTTCGAAGTTCGGTCACAAATGGTCTCGCTTTCCAAGACGAACAAACTGTAGTCTACATCGCTGGTGGAAATATTGTCCTATATGGCATTGACCAAAAAGCACAAAAAGTCATTCCATGTTCAATCAATGCTCAAGGTAAATCATCTAATGATATTCATCGAATCCATTGTTTTGTTTTGTTTGCCTTTAGCCTTAACAACAATGACGGTTAGTCCTAATCGACGTGTTATTGCTGTTGCCGAACGAATCAATGATCGTCCACACGTAACAATCTATGATCTTCAATCAGGCAAACGTCGAAAAACTTTGCAAACAGAATCGATTAAATCCAATGAAGTCGTCTCATTACTTTTCTCATCGGATTCCAAATATTTATTGACTCAAGGTGGTGCACCTGACTATACACTTGTCTATTGGTCATGGGAAAAAGGCAAAGTCATGGCTAGTATCGATATTAAGCCGCCAACAGGTCCACAAGCCAATTCAACTGTCAATCAAGTTTCATTCAATCCACAAGACAACACTCAAATCTGTGCCGTTGGTCACGGTCTATTCAAAATGTTTCGTTACGCTGAATCGGCATTGAAACCATCTCAAAATCTTAAACAAGAACATTTCAATTTTACTTGTCATTGTTGGATATCGGACGATCGTTTACTTGCCGGAACTGATCAAGGTAAATTATTCGTTATTCAAAATGGTGAAATTCTACATGAAATTAAAATCGATATCAAACCTGAAGCAAGGTCAGTTTTAATTTCTGTTCGAAAGATTGAAAATTTGAATCGATTGGGTTTTGTTTTTCTTTTCTTTTCTTTCGCAGATCTGTTGCAAGTCATCATTCAGCTGATGAACGTTTAGGTTTAGTCGAAAGTAGTATGGATATAAATGCAACAGGTGATTATCTGACAAAATCCGAAGTCAAATACATCGTTCCATTTTCACGTGGTGTACTCGTTGCTGCTGGCGTCAATAAAGTTTATATGTTCGATCGTGTCGATGATAATCGAGAATATTTTCGACGTAATCGTGAAATTCTACTGCCCATTGATCCAACGGATAAAACAAGTACTGAACGAGTTGTTTCCATGTGTTTGAGTCCATCGGAAGAAACATTAATTGTACTAACTGATCATCAACAAATCTATCAATTGTCTTTCTCAGGAATCGATTTAACTAAAGATGAGGCAACATTTTCGTTCTTAACTGAAGGTTATCATCATGCGCAAATTACTGGTGTAGATACATGCGTTCGAAAGCAATTGATTGCAACGTGTGGTGTCGATCGATCAGTTCGAATTTGGAATTATGAAACAGGGTAGAACAATTGAATTTTGTCTTTTGTTTGCATCATATTTCGAAATTGTAGAACATTGGAAGTTTGTAAAGAATTTCAAGAAGAAGCTTATACTGTTTCTCTTCATCCATCTGGTCTATTTATTCTCGTTGGCTTTTCGGATAAATTAAAATTGTTCACTATTCTCATCGATGATCTTCGTCCATTCAAAGAATTTTCGATTCGTGGTTGTCGTGAAGCTCTATTCAGTAATGGTGGTCATCTATTCGCTGCCGTGCACGGCAATGTCATTCAAATCTATTCGACAGTTACATTCGAGAATGTGACGAATTTAAAAGGACACAATGGCAAAGTTCGACAATTGATTTGGTCGCCTGATGACACACGATTGTTTTCCTGTGGTATGGACGGAGCTGTCTACGAATGGGAAGTGTCAACTTCGAAACGATTGCACGAAGCAGTTTTGAAAGCCTGTGGCTATACGGGTTTAGGCTTGAGTGCAGATGCGAAAACTGTGTTCGCCGTTGGAACTGATCGAAAAATAAAAGAAATCGTTGATGCTCAAGTTTGCAAATTTTGTTTTTCTTTCGTTCGTTCTCATCGAATATTTTCTTTAGCAAATTCTTCGAGAAATTCCCGTTATACCTGATGATGTTCAACCAACAACGATCGCTCTCAGTCATAGCGGTAAATCGCTCTTAGTCGGTACATCCAAAGGCACAGTTCGATCGTATAAATTTCCATTGACAAAATCCGATGAATACACCGAATACATCGGACATGTTGGCATGATCAATCGAGTAGAAATCTTTTTTTGATTTTTTTTTTTAAAAACTAATCATTCGAATTCAAAATTCTAGATTCGTGTTACATTTCAAGATGAATTTGCGGTGACTGTTGGCGATGATGGCCTGGTTATTCTTTGGAAATTACAAGAAGTCGGTGTTTCGAAAAAAGAAAAAGAAACATCCTATGCCGAAGAAATTCTCATAACGAAAAGTGATCTCGAAGAAAAAGTAAATTTGTCTCTTTTCCTATTCGAAATTTTTGAGTCGTTTTGTTTTCAAAAACAATAGAATACATTCATTCGAGATTTGAAACAACGTGTTGCTGAACTACGTGAAGAAAATGATTATCAATTGAAATTAAAAGAAATGAACTATGCTGAACGTATTCGTGATTTAACTGATAAATTCATGCAAGAAATGGAGAATTTAAAAACGAAAAATACAGTTATCACAGGCGAAAAAGAAAAAGAAGCGAGCAAACATGCCGAACAAGTTCATGATCTCGTCGAAAAACAAAATAAAGAATTACAAGATTTAGGTACTGATCTTAGCTTTATTTTTATTGAAAAAAAAAGAAAATCTCCTTTCTCATAAATTTCACATTAGATTAGTATTTTGTAAGTTGTTTTTCGCTCGAGAACTCGTTTTGCATTTATTTTTCTCGTTTCTATTCATATTGAAATCAATCTCTCTCTCTCTCTCGTCGTATTTAGAAAGTTCAAATAATCAAAAACTAATGCTTGAATATGAAAAATATCAAGATCTTCAAGCTAAAACTCAAAAAACACAAGAAGAATACGAACGTCAAATAACTGAATTAGAAAATCGAAAAGAAGAAGAAGTCACTCGACAACGTATGCAATACACAGCTCAATTAGAAAAACTAAAAAATGATCTTATTCTCGTACGAATAAAAAAAACAACTGTTTATTCTTCGATTTAAAATTTTAATATTTTGTATTTTTCAAGGAACGAGAAAAAAACAAACAACAATCTCGTGATCACGAAGAAACAAAACGTCAAATTGAAGAAGATGCTGATGAAGAAATCTTGAAATTAATGCAGGGACATGAACAAGCATTGATCGAATGTAAAGAAGAGAACGTTAATTTAAGAAATAAAAGTACAACATTTCAACGCAAAGTAAAGATTTGCAATTGAAAGATTTCCGAGATTGGTTTTATTTATTTTTTTGTTAAGGTTAAAGATTTGGAAGAATCAATTAAGAAAAAAGATACGGATTTAACAACATTGAAAAGTGAAGAAGTTAAATTACAAAATGCTATTCGTGGCTTGAAGAAAGATATCGAAGGATTGAAGAAGGAAATTCAAGAACGTGATGAAACAATTCAAGATAAAGTTTGTTTTCAAAATAAATCGAATAATGAATAGAATTGTTATTATCATTCTTCTAGGAAAAACGTATTTATGATTTAAAACGAAAAAATCAAGAGTTGGAAAAATTCAAATTCGTTTTGGATTATAAGATTAAAGAATTGAAGAAACAAATCGAACCAAGAGAATTAGAAATTAAAGATATGAAAGAACAGATCACCAATGTAAAAAAAAACGAGAAATTTATCTTTGATCGTGATTGGAATTCTTTTTTTCTAGATGGAAGCGGAATTAGAACGTTTGAGCAAGAGTAATGATGAAGAAAAATTGAAGAATGAAGAATTACGAACGAAACTAAATGCATCAGCCTTAGCTCTACAACAAGAAAAACAATTAGTTCGTTGTTGTTTTTTCAAAGGAAATCTTATAGTTTGTTTGTTTGTTTTTTGTAGAAACGTGATTCCGAATTAGCACTTAAACGTATCAAAACCGATATTCACAATTGTTCAGCATTGATAACTGAACCGAAATTATTAACACAACGTGTATCTGAAATCTATGCTCAATATGTTCGAGATGATGCTGTGAGTCGAAGAGAAAAAATTAAATTTTTGTCTTATTCAACTAAACGATCGATTATTTAGACTGAAGAAGCAACAATCGATCAAGATATCACAAAAGAATATGCTCGACAACGTGACCATCTCGAACGAACTGTCCGAAGTCTTAAATCGAAAGTCGACAAAGATTCCGATCGACATAAAATAGAAAACATTCGTATAATGCAAGTAAGACTTTCGTTGACTTTCATTTTTTGAACATATTTCTAATTGAATTTTTCTTTTTGCAAGGAAAATGTCACATTAATCAAAGAAATCAACGACCTTCGTCGTGAATTAAAAACGGCTCGTGTCAAATTACAAGACCTTCAAACAGCCATGGGTATAAGCCGAAAAACAGCTGCACGTACAACAGAAGAGATCGTCCAAGCATTGAATACACATCAAAATAATCATTTAGTCGAGGAAAGACAAAATGATTTGGAAAATTTAATTCATCGTCAACGAAGTGAAATCCAGCGATTAAATGAACAAATCATGCAGTTCGAATCTGGCAATCCTCGAACTGGCTCAGCGACACGATCACGACCAACATCCGGTCAATTACCACCGATAGCATCGGCATTAACTGCTCATTAAAACCAACAAACACACATACCGAACATTCGATTTCTATATTTTTCTTTGCTCTCGTTTTTTCTTCTTCTCTTTTTCCAATAAAACATTTTATTTAGCCATTCTCCAACACACACATCAATGATTAGTAAATTTTCAAGAACGTTTCTGCATAATGTCTCAATATGAATGACTGCGAATGACATCTGCTTTTCAAAGACCAACCACACGATTGGATAGCGAATGAGAGAGAGAGAGAGCAGAAAATTTCCTGTTTGTTTTTTTTTCTTCGAGATTTGATTTCTTCATTTTGAGTATCTAATTAAGTCTGATAGAAGCGCGGAAGATTGTGCAATATCCTCAATGACTGAATGTTATTCCGCTCGTTGTCAACAAGATCGAAAATTAGTTCGACGAGAATTCAATAAATGGACGAAAAATCTACTTTTACAAGTCGGTTTTGAAACGATCACAAAAAGTCAATGGGATTTCGACGTGAATTTATTTCCAAATGAATTCGAACATGAACAACCAATGGATTTCAATCCAACTGAAACATGTTTATTTTGTCAAAATCGAAAAGAACTTAATCAGAATAAAAAAGAACAGCCGATTAACTTTTTCGAAGATGAAAATCTTCCGCTCGATTTAAGTTTAAAATCGCCAACTATCAAGTTTGTTTGTTTATTTGTTCGATAGGATTTTGAATAATAACAACGTTCGTTTAGACATCGACCTATGTCAGATATTCCACCAGTCGATGAATTCGATCGATTTATGTCCGATATGATATCTAGTCAATTAGGAAGAATCTCAACTCAACCATATTCGAATCTCTTTCCAACAAATCCTTTGCCACTATCTCAAGATGCTCGAATAGCTCAATTAGCCAAACAAATGGCTTATGAACGAATGTTAGAAGAAATTCAATCTCAACGTCATCCAATAACGAATAAGAAATCGAAGATTTCATCGTTTCATCCGTCGATTCTAACTGAATCACTTCAAGTCAATCATTTACTCAATGATGTTATGATGAAAATTCTTCATGAAATCTTCGACAAACAGCAACCACGCGCGTCACATAAAGGTGAATTATTATTTGTGAAAAAACAGAATATTAACAACGATGAACAATATACGAAAAAAACACATAAAGTATATTCGATATCTTTTTGATAGGAAAAATATTCTTTGTTTTTTTTTCTAGAATAATAATAATAAACCGAATCCATCATCGTCAAGTTCATCATCGACATCGAGTGTTTCATCGATCAGTTCATCGTCGAAACATAAAAGTAAATTGTTGAATTACAATTCGAAATCATCGGCCAATATTGATGGTAAACAAGTCCGTCCTAAACGTGGTCAATACCGAAAATATGAATCTGAACAATTAGCTAAAGCTGTAGCTGCAGTTTTGAGTAATGAAATGTCCGTGCATAAAGCTGGCTCATATTTCGGCGTACCTCATTCGACAGTACGTACTAAACAAAACCAAAATTTCAAAATCGAAATTTGCTATTTTTCTCATTTAGTTGGAATACAAAGTCAAAGAACGAAATGTAAAAGTCAATGAACAGTAAGAATGCGGGCGAATAATTTCTTACATCTTTCTACTATCCAGTCATTATTATTATTATTATTGCTGTTGTTGTTGTTGTTGTTGTTTCTGTTGTTTCTTCTTTTTAAATGTATATAATTTCATGTTTTACTAGTCACATGTGCAAAAGAGAAAACATTAAACAATCGTTTTAACATTTTCCATATCTATTTGTTTTGTTTTGTGTTTTGTGAAAAGAAAACATTTCTTTTTCGCACTCTCTACGAGTCTGTGTTATCTTTTGATGCCATCCATTCAAATAAACAAAAAAAAACCGAAAGAAAAAAAACTCTTGTGTATTACACTTTAGATGGGTTGTCTTTGTTCTCGACAGAATGTCAATATTCAAGGGCAAAGATTTTCTCTTTTAAGACAAATTGGCGAAGGGTGAATTGAGATTTTAACGAATTGCTTTTGTTTTACTTCGTTGATATAGAAGTTTTAGTTATGTTTATGAAGCAAGTAATACGGGTGATAATCATCGATATGCAATTAAGAAAATGTCATGTCATACGAATGATGAAGAAAAACGAGCTCGAGATGAAATTGAAAATTATCAAAAATTTTCACATCCGAATTTAGTTTCATTACTTTATTTCGAAGAGAATCGATACAATCCGACTGCACATGTTACAAGTATATTCTGGCTGGTATTTCCTTATTTTAAAGTAGGCGGCGATTGATTTTATTTTTGCAAAAAGAAACAAATCAATTGATTAGAATGGCTCGTTACAAGATGCTTTGGATAAACAAATGAAATTTACGACGAAAGTATTAATTGAATTATTTCTAAGTGTTTGTCAAGGTATTCGAGAGGTTCATGAAAAACAATTAGCTCATAGAGATTTGAAGCCGAGTAATGTCATGTTAGTTAATAATTCGCATGGAGTGATACTAGATTTCGGTTCGATGACACCGGCCAATATTACAATGCATACACGATCGGATGCTCAGAGATGGCAGGTAAAAATTTGGCAGATATGAAATTTTGACACATGAATTTTGTTGTTCATAGGATTGGGCAGAAGAAAACTGTTGTGTTCAATGTAAAACGACATACTCAAAAATTGTTTCTTTAGAATTTTCTTCATTTTCTTTTTTCTAGATCGTGCTCCTGAACTATTTCATATCGAAACAAATGCATCACTAACATCAAAAACTGATATTTTCTCTCTTGGTGGTATTCTCTATGCTTGTTGTTTCGGCAGAGGTCCATTCGATGATGTTTACTCTCGTGGTGATAGGTAATTCATATTGTATTTTCAAATTTATTTGTCTTTCTTTCGTTCTCTTTGCTCAGTGTTCCATTAGCAATTGCCAGTGGTCGAATTGAACTTCCTGTTCAATCATCAACGTATCCTTCAGCTCTCATTGATCTCATGCTTTTAATGCTTGATCTCGAGCCCGATCGTCGTCCTCCAATTACTGAAATCATCGATAGACTCTCGAATATATCTCGTACAACAATTGATATATCATAAAGAAAAAGAACAAAATCAGACAAAAAAAAAACCATTTCTTTATTTTCGCGGTTGAACGTTTCTACAAAACAAAATATACATCGTGTTAAAAAGAACAGAGTTAAATCTGAACGAAATAAAACTTTAAAAAAAAAGAAAAAGAAAAAACGCAGATCTTCCTATAACCAAATTTCTAATTGACTATCTTTACAAATAATTTCATATGTTTCACAAAGATGTAAACGATTTGAATGTAATTCTAAATAATTTCGTACATGTCGTTCATCTTGAATAAGTTTATCGAGATAATATTTATTCGTTCGTTGAATTTTCAAACTAATTAAATCAATAAAAACATCGAGCATAGTTTGAAAAATTTTCAAATCAAGATACAATTTCGGATTGATATCGATTGTTAAATGTTCAATCGACGGAAATAATGTCGGCAAATCGATTAAGATTCGATTCAAACGATTCTGTCGATCGATTTGCATACAATTCAATTCAAGTGTCGTTATTCGTGATAGATAAAATGCATTCGGTGATGGACTTTTGAGAAAATACTTCAATAGTAAATAACCTGTTAGTGTTAAATTTGTCAATGATGGTGCAAAATTAAATATTAACGGAAATAATCGACCATCGCATTCGTTAATAATCAAATGTTTTATATTTTCAAATGTATAATTTGTTGATTTAATTGTTGAATTTAATGTTGGAAGAACAATATTTTGTATTTGAATTGTTGATGTTTTTGTACAATAAGATTTCAATAGTTCACAAAGTTGTTGATTGATTTCATTGAGTGTTCCGTGTGTTGCATCGAGAACAAGTTTTTTAACTGATTTAAAGTTCGTTTCATTGAAACGATTATTAAATAAACGAGAATTCGATGTCGATATTTTCAATGTATCAAATGCATAGGGAAGTGTAAAAAGTTTCAAACGTGTTTTATTTGAATGTGGTCGCCAAATCATATGACCTATTGGCCAATGATGATTGAACGATGAAAACGATGACAATATGGGATTCAAACGTGTTTGAATGTCATCAATCGACATATCGAAACAGAATTGAAGTTGTTTTAAACGTGGAAACGAATTTTCAAGGAAAATTTCCCAACGATGACCATTAAAATAATTCTGATCGGTTGTCGTTCGATTGAAATAGGCTAATCGTTCCAATTTGGCTGCACGTATTCGACTTGTCATGAGAAGAACAAACCGATCGAAATTCAGTTCATTGCCTGTAACATGTAATTCGAAATCAACGAGATTTCTCGGCGGTTGACCTGACAATGGCACATTCAATGGTGTTTGATCGGCAAATAATTTAACGGCGAATTTCTCAAGATTCGGTAAATGTTCTAATAATAAAAGTAGACTATCGAATGAACGTAATGGAATCGTTAGATGTCTCATGTGTTCATAATTTCTCGGTATATCATTTTTGGCTAGAAATTGTAGATAATCATTGTTATGCATTTCAATTGACAGTTTCTCTAGTGAAGATATCTGTGTCGAGCCGAATAGATGATGTTGAAGACAAGTTTTGTATGTTGTTTCATTCGTTGATGATGACGGTCGTTGAATACGAATGTTGAGCGTATGAATCGACATATGTTTTAATTTCGAAAAGATCAGGTTCAATTCTTCGATTGTCGGATCGATTAATGTCAATGTTTCGAGTTGAGGAAATCGAGCAAGATTTAAATCGATTCGAAAGACTTGTTTGATTGCATGTTGATTGTTGATAATCAAGGATTTCGCATTGGATAGATGATTTCGAATATGTTCGAATTGTTGAATCGATAATTTCGAACAATCGATATGATGTGTAAACGGTTGAAGAAGATGATTGAAATGTTGATTTAAATTCAAAAATGCATAGAACAAATCCGATTGTGAAAGATATTTGAATATTTCGAAAAGTATTTCATTGGGCAGACTTGATTCGAATTTAGTTACGGGAAGGAATTCGTTTCTTTGATTTGTTGTTCGATATCGAATTGGTTTGATTTCATGATCATCGGTTTCTTCTTGAAGTACGACAACAGAACAATCGTGATTTTCATTACCACCGATTGTTGCTGACAAAGCACGTCGTTTAATGCCCGTTGTTTGACTACTATTGATTTCATCGAATGGACGTTTTGAACGGTTCATTAGAAGATTTGTTATGACATCACTGTGCGTTTTTGTTCGGTCACGTCGGCGACGTTTTCGTGAGAGTTTTGTTAAATCCGACATAAAGCACTCGATTTCGAAATTCTCGTTTGTTTCTTTCTTTGTTCTTGTTTCTTGATTGATTTCACGTGATATGAAAGTCCGGACGACTATGAGAACGACGAAAAGATTATTATTCAAAATACGCCAATAAAAGCAAACTTCGGATAGATGTCAGTTGATACGAACAGAAAACCGTTCGTAATGATTATTTTGGCTGTGCATCTTCCATCCATCCATCGATCATAATATAGTGTTCTTCGAAAAACAAATTGCATTTTTTATTTTCTTTTTTAGCCCTGAAAACGTTTTAAATTTTTAATGAACATTATAATTTTAGTTTTCTTTCGTCGCTTGAAGGCCGTTATCAGCTAGAGTCAAGTAGCTATATACACTTTCTTTTGGAAAAAAAAAGAGAAAAAAAGAAAAAGAGCTTCAATCGACTGTTGGAATCAATAGTTTTCTTGTGTGATTGATTGAATTTCTAGATATTGTTCTTTTTTAACTAAATATGCCCTCGTATATTAGTCTTGCTAGTTATAATTCGCTATCTCTTGGGATTTTTCGTTCAATCAAAAGATCTTGTCTTTTACTTTGATTATTAATCTGCGCAATATATTGCATTATAATCAAAAATAAAGGAGAGAGAGAGGAAATTCATTCATTAGAAAAAAAAACAATCGTTTTTTATGTGTTGCTGTTCAATAAACAATGATGCAGAAACAAAGTAGTAAACGGATGTGCCTTTGTCTTGCTCGAGAACAAGTGTTCGAGCAAAAATATTTTCCTTCTTCTTTGTCTTAGACTAATATTTAGAATGCAATTTTCTTTCCTTTTTTTTATTCTCTATGCAGGAATCTTCGGTTTCGATTATTCAATAGACTAATATCTTTATTCACTGTTGTTATTAGCATAAATAATCTTTCTTTTCTTTTTTGTTTTTCTGCTTCTTCTTCTTTTATGTGTACGAAGTCAAAAGATAAATATACAGAAGACCGATAGACGTAGGTATTAGAAATGAATTAGAGCTTATGAAAAGAAGATAATCAAGATCATTTGACAACAACAACAAAAAAAAATGCGAAGTTACTTTTTTGTTGTTTGTATCTGTGTTTATTTTGTCAGAAATATTTCTGCTCACATATTCAGCTCGGTTTTTTAATGCACATCCGGAAATATTCTTAGCGTGTATCTTATATTGATTTACACATCCTGTTTAATAAGAGAAAAGATTTTTCTTTCTTTTTATATTTAGATTAAAATATCAATGCAGATAATCGATTTCTTTGACGATCATATTCATACATCGACAGTTTGAAATCAAGTCAATTACGTGTATAATCTTGATTATTTTTTTCCCTTTTTGTCTTTCAGAAAAAATTTCTCTTTCTCCTTTTTTTTTCCTCTTTCTCTCTCTCCCTCCATGTCTGTCTTTTCCAGATTAACACGCATTGTCATTTTCTTTCAGTTTTTTCCTTCCTCGACAGCATCAAATGATACGTTGTTGTTCATTTTTCTTCATTTTGAGCTTGTTTAGTAACAGGAACAAAAGCTGACATTCGAAGCCCTATTAAAAAAACTCTAACTGTCATCATCTATGTCTTCATCGCATCGATTTCTCGTTCTCTTTTCTTTTCTCTTAGCTGAAGGATATTAACTATTGAAAATATAACTTTCTTTGATGAACCTTTCTCGTTTTTATGAATCTTTGTCTAGAGTAGAGAGGTTCACAAGTTCATTTGAAATAAAAATAGACCCACTTTCGATATATTCTACATTGATGTTCAAATTAATTTTCCTTTTTCTTTTCTTCTTTGGTTATGCCTATTAGCTCTGTTTTTTCATTATTTTTCTCTTTTCTAGATTATTTTTACTTCAACACTCATTGCTATTAATTTAATTATTTCTTCTTCTTTTTTTTTAAAGAAAAAAAAAACGTCGTCTTGTTCTTTTTGTTTTAACCAGAAACGAAAACAATTAATGACAAAAGTTCTTCGATGACTACAAATTCAACTGAATTTAATTCGTTATCTGATTATAAACTGTATTTTGATGATATCGAAGAAATCTTTCTTCATAGTCTATCATTTAAATATTTACTTATTTCAGTCATAATTACATGTTTACTTGCGTTCGTCAATGTTATTCTGCTAATTTATCGTTCGACAACAATATTTCTCGCAAGTTTAACACCATTTATCTATTCATTAATTTTCTATGATTGTCTACAAATTCTATCTATAATTCTATTGAAATATAATTTAATTTTTATAAATGAAACATATTTTAGTGATTTTTGTCGGTGGCCATATTATTTTAAAGCAACATCCGAAGCTGGACAATGTTTAACATTGATATTTCTCTATGCTATACGTTGTCAAAAGATTCAATATTTTCTCAAGAGAAAATCATTACCACGATCAACACATATTCATTCGCGTGTGTTGACATTCGTTTGTTTACTATTTATTCTCTATGCAAATAATTGGATAACACATTTAAAAGTCGAAAAAATTCATCTTGTTACATTGAATGAATCGAATAATGAAATAAATATACAAGAATATCCATTGCCAGTTTATGGAATGAATGAAATGAAACTAAATGATCGACGACGATTCTATTCTGATTTAGATAAATATGCACAGAATTATAGGCAAAATTCAATTCGAACAACGAAACCAGCCAAAATTATTCATAATCAAAAAGATGATTCTCTTCATGAGATTATTATAAAATTTCCTTTGAATAATCTTTATACTCGAAAGAATCGAACATCTGTAAAAAATCAAACTCAACGAAAACCATTGAAAAAAAATCGTCGTATCAAAAATATGACTAAAAAACGAAATAATACCTATCGAATTCATCGTTGTACATACGAACAAAGAAATTATATTCTAACCAATGTTTGGTCATTGACACATGCCATATTCTACTTAATAATTCTTACTTATTATCTTACAACCATCTATCGATATCGAATACCTTCGATTAAAGCAACTTATCATACGAAACTACTCGGTCAAGCTCTCACATATGGTCGACGAAAATCTGCTGAACATCACAAACAAGTGATTCAATTAACACATCTGAAACGCTTTCAATACGTCATCGTTTTTTGTCATACCGTTCTACTTCTCATACGCTTGATCTACGTTTGTCTATTAACATTGATTCTATTTTTTTTCCATTCGCCATTCAAATGGTTAACAATGAAATACTTTTTTCAATCGATTTTCGTGCTTATTTACTATTCAATACCTTTACGAATGTTCATCATATTTCTCTACATATTCTTCAGTTTATTTTCTTCATACATCTATTCGATATTTTACTATGTTTTTCGTACGAAATTACATTTTTCATGTCAATTACAACGTCCAACCATACGTTTCAGTTTTCATATTGCTCCCTATCCTCAAGAATTAATTCTTTCTCAAGAAGAACATTCGACAAATTCGATGATTCTCGATTTAACATCATCAATCTACGATGAACATTCAACGGTCTATCCAAATGAATCGACCGTATTCTGTGAAGAATCTAGCAGCACGCAAAACGTAATAACAACTAATAATGTATCATTCGTTAATAATGACTATGAACAAAATCAAGTTTGATTTATGTTCAAACAAGGAAATCTTTTTCATTCTTATTTACGGTGTAAATTAACCTTGCGATGCATCAATTTACATAATTATCTGCAACAACTTCTCTTTGACACAAACAGGATATTTATCAAAAGAAAAAAGAATATTTCAGGTTAAGTGACCTTTTTTTTCTCTTTCATTTCTTTTTTTGTTCTTATTATTCTAACGATAATTAATGTCTCGACATGATTCGTAAAGATAATATCTATTTATCTTAGTGAATATCAATTTCTCCTAGCTTCGAATTTTCTCATGAAGAAAAATGTTTGCGCTCCGTTGACGTTTATTAATAAGACTAAGAACATATATTGTATGTTATTTTTGTTTTTTAAATAAACTGTAATTATTTGTTTTCTTTTGCTATTATAAGCTGTTGAATTTTAATTTAAAAAGAAGAAAAAAAATGAGAGAGGAAGTTTGATTCTTTACCGTGTTTTTTTTTTAATAAAAAACGTCGTACTGAAGTCCTTTTTTTATTTTTAAATATCCTTTGATAATTATCAACAAAAAAAAAGAGCTGCTTATATTTACATATAAATGCGACTGTTTAACGCACATGTGTCTTATCCACCAAACGTATAGGCATGCACACACACACACACATAAATTTTGAGTAAAAACAGATTAACAAACAAAAAAAGCGATTATCAAAGATTTCGTACTTAGATGTCGATTAGCAAAACAAAATAGAAAAAAAGAAAACAAACAAATAAGGTTTCATTTAACTGTTGTCGGAAGTTTCTTTGCCTTTTTCATCATATTCACTTGTGTAGTCGGAATCACAACAGACTTTTGTTGTTGCTGCTGTGGCTGTTTTGTTGGTTGAGTTGTTGGCTTAGCCTTTTTTAATGCTGCTATGCGTCGAGGATTTTTAACACATCCATCAACACCCATTAAATGTTCTCGCCATGGCTTTTCACCTTCGCGGATATTCATATGACACAAAGGACAACGATTTGTATTTGGTTTCGATTCGATACATTCTTTCAATTTAACATGAACTTCAAAATCTGTTCCAATAGCTTCATTACAACGTGAACATTGATGATATTTGCCTTTTTTACTACATTCACGAAGTAAATGTTCAATATAAATACCGATTTCAACGACCTAATCGAAAGTAAATTGTAAAATAAAAAAATACAAAGAACGTCGTCAGTAAAAATTCTTTCTAACTTGATTGCATTCTTGACATCGTCGTAGCATGGGACAATTAGCCCAATAGTGTGTTTCGAGACCATCACGTGCAAAGTCATCGTTTTTCTCTCCACAAAAAATGCAAGTGCTAGCAAAAAGCAAAGAAGATAAAAATAGATGTTGAATTGCTATTTGAAATCGTAATACTTTTCCGGCGTGAATTCCGATTCGTCTGCAACACTTGTCGTAGGCGTCTTACGATCAAATCGAGTGGGTGTTCGGGATTTTATTGATGGCGTATGTTTCGTCTCGGTCTAAAGTTAAAACAGGAAATGATTTTTTTTGTTTGCATTGAGTTCTTTTTCTCGTACAATCTTTGGTAAATCACGAGACGTGGGCTGTTGTTTGACGGTATCGCGTGCTTCATTAGTTCGTTTTGATCGATCTGATGGCTCGTTTGTTGAAATCTATTGTTCAAATTTTGATTAGGGAAATGATTTTAAGCGAATAAAGAAAGAAAAAGACCTTGCGCATTTGTCCATCCATGCGGTCAAATGCCTCGAACATGTTACGATATTTTGGTATTCGTCGTATTTGATCACTATCAGCAGGTAAATATCGTTTTACAATAGATCCATGAGTCTGAATTTAGTAAATTAAATTAATCGCAAAAAAGAAAACCAAAAAAAAACAATACTTTGTATAGATTGAGTAATAATTTAATAGCTAATTCTCGAACTTCTCCAGCTAAATAAACAAATTCGAAATACGAGTTTTTTTTGTTGTTGTCTCAATAGTTTTACCGTTATGTTCTAAAGCTTGTGCACAAAATTTACTAACATTATCGACATTTAATCCGTTGTCACCTTTTTTTACGTCCAAAATTTTCATTAATTCATCGACTAGCTCACATCGACTCAAAGCTAATCTCGGTGCACATGTTTTATTAAACGGATAAATACATTGATGTGGAATCACTTGCAAAGGTTTCAATTCTGGATATGAAGCTGATTCAAGAATGGCTTCCTGTGCTCGTTGTCTCAAACGTGCATTCGAATCACCAGTTCGTTGCAAGAGAACCGGTAGAACACGGTCTAAACTTGCAATAATATCTTGTTTTTGTATTGAATGTCGTCGAACATAATCATTCATTAATAAATGAAATAATTTCAATGATTGAGAAAATATTGCGAGAACATCAACACGAAACATTCGTGCAACAACAAAACTGCCTGCACGAAGATAGGCACGTGCATCTTCTTGATCGCCCGAGAATGTATTGAGAATTTGATAGATTTCACTGAGTGCTTCTTCACGTTGGGCATGATTTCGATGGTAGAGTTTACTTATCTAGACGAAACAAGAAGAAAACAAAAGTGTCACGAATAAAATTTCATATATTTACTAGTTGTTTGTCGAAAACTATCATCATTTGATTGGCTTCAATTATTTCGGCTTGATTTAATTCAGCTGTTGCATCGTCATTGATCGGAACGATCATACTTTCGGTTTCATCAATATTTCCCATCGCTGTTCCAGGAGTCGGTTGACCGAGATCAGGTCGATTTCGATTGCGTAATGTTGGAATAACTTTGTCTTCGTACGGTGTTCGAGGTTTAGGAATCTCAGGAGACAGATAATCACTTCGACTAGTAAATTCACTTGTTCGAGGTGGTTGTGCTGTGATAGGTGGTAGAGGAGAATTCGACTGCATAGTAATCGAAACAACAGATTCCGGAGAACGATGAAGAGGAATCGAATTTCTTGATCGAGCTAAACAAATCCGATCGTTCATCTTGACCTTTTTTCTCATTCGAGTGAATCTAATTACCTTGGTTCTGTGTTTTGACAGGTCGCGGCGGCTAAAATAAATAAAAAAACAGCATGTAAGTCGGTTAAGTTCTTTTTGTTTTTCTTTTCCCATTGTTTTTTTTAAAGAAAGAAATTAATTAAACAATCAATCATGCAAACAAACGAAAAACAAATAGTAACAGAAAAAAATCATTCCTAATCAAAAGTGTTTGTCATACAAATCATGCAATATACCTCATGTTGTTGATTTAATCGTTCACTTTCCTGTAAACGCTTCAAAAATTCCGTACCTTCACCACTTTCCTATGAGGAGAGATTTTCATTTGTATACAAAATCGAATAGGACAGTTTTTTTTTCTTTGCAAAATCTTTTTTTTTCTGTTCATAGTTTTTATTTTTTTGTCTACTTACAATAACAACATCGAGTAGATTAAGTACTTGAAGTTGTTTATATGTTTCAGAACGGTAAAGTTCCATTTTGCTCTTACAATTTTGAGCTTTGTCATAGTCTTCATTCTGAAAATAATGACTCAAAAACTAAACAAAATCACCAAGTTAATCTACTTCAATGGCATGACGTTTTTCATGTTCATATCGAGCTAATCGTTCGCCAATCTATCGAATCAAAACATTCGAAACAATCGAAGAACTTTAGTCGTTTTACTTTAAGTAATTCTTCAATTGCTTGTTTAAATCTTCGTGCTTGATCGTATTTCTCATCTAATCACTTGAGTTAAAAACGAATATTTTTCTCTTTCTCCTACCATGAACATATTCTTGTTTTTTTCGTTCTAAATTCTTAATAATCGCTGCTATTTCCGGATCTTGATACATTGCAAATGCGAGATCATCAACAATAGCGATTTGTTCGGAACTAGAAATTGAATTATTTTTGAAATCAATTTATATTTTTCGAAATTTACCGATTCGAATTCGGTTCATGTTGATTGTCATTTGACTAGAACACGCACACGCATATCTATACACAGATAGTTTATTCCGCTTGGTTTCTTACTTTAACAATATCATCACCGAGTAAATTGATTGCAATGATGCTTACCTAATAAAAGAATATTGAGTCATTTTTTTGAAATTTGAATATTATTATTTTCTATTTGCTTTACTTGATTATGTACATTATATCGGTTTTGAAAGTTTTCATGTATAACTAATTTTAAATATAGACCATCAGCATCGACATGAATGGACTTTAATTCTCTTGATTTGTAATTTGATCGTTCATTTGTAGATAATTCAATATAGCTTGAAGAAAAATAAGGTCAGTTGTTTAAAAGAAAAGCAAATTAAAGTCTGTACCCTAAACGAGTATAATGAGCATTTTCATACGAGTGATTCTCATTGCCAATATAAAATTCTATTTTTGACGCTAAGAAAAATAAAAAAACAAGATAAATATAGAAAATGAATTGACGTTGAAATACCAATTAAAAATTGATGAGAAAGCAATTGAACACGTTTTAAACGTATATATCTCTCGAATTGAATGATAAGTTCTTGTGGATAAGTACAAGATCGTGCACTTTGCCAACCGTGAACAAAAGGTCCATGAATATTTAATTCACTAGCTGGATATTGTTCATCTGCGCTCGAATATTGAATAACTTGAAATGAGATTTTTTTCGGCATAGGTTTTTTTTGATTTGATCTAAAAAAAGACGTAGAATTTCAGTTTGACTTCATCGACATTAATCAAATACATTTGAATTTATTTGCTTAGTTTGAACCTCTACGGTTTCTTCATATGTAAAAGAGAAATAGAAAAGAGGTTGACACAATCATTTCTATTCGTTGATTTACCGTCATTGCACAAACCAACATCAATAACAATCTTACTTACTTACATTTACTGTCAAATAAAACAGAACCTAGATAAAAGCCATGGTTTTCTGCAAAGAAACCGTGAAAAAAACGATGATAGAAAATCGAACGAATGCAAATTTCGATCAATATATATCCGATCTACATGAAAATCTCGATCGATTACGTGATCTATCGGATATCGATGAGCAATCATCCGCAATTGTTGCCGATCTAGCTCAAGCCTATTCGGAACATCCATCAGCGATGCAAACAGGTGAACATAGATCAAAATCCTTGCATATGTCAATCTCGTTTTTGTTTAAGTCATGTGTTTATCAGCTTTATTTTCTGGACAAAAGAATCTTTTAACCTATCTACGACGTGCAAGTTCAAAAGGCGAAGTAATAAATAGAGAAAACAAACGTACACATTGCTCATAATGAGATATTTTTCAGTTGAAAAAAACTAAAATCGAAATTCTTCAATTCTTGAAATTTTTCATCGAAAATGCGACAACTAAAATTCTTCCGTATGCAATCGAATTGAAATCTGTTCTATTGACGATTTTCAATGTCGATCATGCGTCCGATGTTCGAGCTGCAATTTTTCCTGTTCTATCACAAGTAAAATCAATTGAAACGAAATCAAAATATATTGATAAATATCAATTTAGTTAATGGAATTCAGTGTGAATTCGGATGAGATGCAAAATGAAATCGATAGATTAGCGACAACATTTCTCGATCAAATCGGTCTTCAAAGTTCGAAGACAACAGCAACAAGTGATTTTGCTTTCGATTTGAAAGTTCTTTACAAAAAAAAACATTCTTTTGATTATTTAGTCAAAGGACAGTGTTTGAATTTCTTGGGTTTATTATGTCGATTCTATCCTGAACATATGAAAAAGTATGCAGATCCACTTCTCTTAGGACAATATTTGAAATATTTGCATGAACAAGTATCAATTCGAGTTCTCATTTCTGTTTTCATTTTCATTCTGTTCGATTTTCAGCTAGTAAAAGATGTCGTGAAATTTGAAATGTTGATTGCTGCTGGTGCAATCGAAGGTTTAACGCATTATCTAGTTAATTTTCTGCCTTCATCAACATCGGGTAGATCATTGTCTTCTTGTGAATATCGAATATTGATTTATTTTCTTGTCATTTGAAATGAAATTAGTTCAAACATATCATCCACCGAATCGAATTCTTTCGAAAGACGAAGAAAAACGTGTGAACGAAGAGCGAATTCGTTGTGAATCCGATTTGAAACGTATTTATATCTACGGCACACGAGCTATTCAAACACAAGATCAAACGAACTTAAATCGTTATTCATTAGTCAAAGCTGGTCTCGATTTATTTGCTCAACATTCGACTTTATTTACCGAATATTTGTACGATGATTATCCCGAGATACTTCGATGCATTCGAGCGTGGTGTATGCATGATAATTATGACACGAAAAAAATGGCAGAAAAAGCTTATGATACATTTTTAATTGGAGTAAATTCATTTGAATTTTGCTTTCGTTCTGAGAAAGAAGAAAACGTGTTTCTCTATTGTCTATAGATAGCTAATGCATTGAAAGAAACAAATGTGAAAACACCTGAGGAACGTCGACGTGCAGCGCAAGTTTTTCAATATTTTATCAAAAAGTTTCGAGAGAAAATCGATACGCCAGAGTTAGAAATTCGAGATTTAGCTATGGGTATTCGTGGTTATGGAATATTTGCAAATGTAAAACTTTTTTTTTCTCCTCTTTGTCTCGAAATTTTAACATGATTATTCAGGCGTGTAAACTCTACGGAACAGAAGAAGACGTAAAATTTATGTTCGTTGGATTGATTCAACGTTGTGAGCAAATTGCTATGCCAGCAGTGACTTTATCTCAAGCGATGGATGTATTCGATGAACGATACTATGGTCTCCCGAACTTAATCGATGCATTATCAGCCATTATTCTCGAAATGCCGAATGTAGACGAATTCGATTTTGTAAATTTTTATTGTTTTGTTTTCTGTTTGAAGATTGGAGAAGAATTTCTCGGTCCACTCGAACGTTTGACTGTGATGTCGATTGATTATTATCCTCGTTATCAACCAAAACATCAAACAACAACGTATCTATCCGTAATCAAAATGATTTTAGCTTTACAAACCAAACCAAATATCTATCGATCATTTCTTTCTCGAATCGGTTTGTTAACTAATCTCTTTTCAATCAAATCATTTCGTTCTCTGTCTAGTCACCCAAGCACTCATTCGTTGCTGTTCACATCCATTAAAATCTACTGTTGAACAGCAATTAGAAACCTACGAACCGGATTCTTCTGATGAGAAAACCAAATCACTTCTATCGATTGGAAAAACAATTACCTATGAAAATTATCTTTCACTATGGAAGACAATTTTAAATGTGACGATATTAAAAGAATTCGAGAGCTATCCAATCTTTGATCGACAGAATATGCTTGTTGCTGTTTACGATGAAATTATCGATTCAATTTTACATATTATCGATCGATTAGATTTAACTGTTGAGAAAGAAAATATTGAAGTAACGAAAATAAATTGACATCAAATTTTCATTCAGCAAATATATTTAGAACGAAGAAACAGCACAATCTGATCCTGTATTTGGATTAAAACCAACAAAACCAAAAGATTTTCTCATTTTTTATAATCTTGTGGATTTTTGCCAGTAAATCGAATGGATTTTTCTTATTCAAAAAATGATTTTTTTTCTCATAGAGATCTTCTGCCTGAACAAACACCGGAATTATTTCAAAAATGGATCTTTCGATTTTTATACGATATTATCATCGCTTCGACAAAGTTTGTTCTTTTGAACTCTTGTTTTTTTTTTAAATAATGATCTGTTTTTGTAGATATCCGCTAGTCAGCGGAATCTATCGATTTGCGACTTTAATCATGAATATTTGTCTGAAACTTGATTATTTCAAAGTAATTAATCGTCAATTGGAATCGAATACGATGGATATTGAATCAAGTGAAATCGATCAAACAACAGCTGTTTGCTCGTTAATTCGACGTTTCGCACACGAAATTCTCTCGCGTCAGAAACAATATCGAGATGATCTGTTAATTTCCTGTTTACAATTGATCATTGCTCTTCCAGCTGAATGTATCGATTATGATTTCTCAGATTACGTTTCAGCAATTCAAGTAAATCGATTTTTTTTGTCTTCTTCTTCTTTTTTTTTGATCTCTGATCGTCTTTTTTAGTTAGCATTGAGCATTGGTTTGACGTATTTGCCGTTAGCTGAACAGACGATTAACAGTCTCGAACGATGGGGACAATCAACTCAATTGAATCTTTCAAATTTCTACGATCAAATTCTACCGTATTTAGATGATTTTCTTCGTTTATCACCAGATCAAACAGATGACATTCATGTTCGTTCGGTTGTTTCATCTTTACAAGAAAAAACTCGTTTGAATAAACATACCAAACGTTTACTACCAACACGAATGTTAAAACGAACAAAACAAATTAAACATGTAAACAACTTGATTTCCTTCAAATAGATAATCACTCGGCTTTTACTTAGCTTTTCGAAGATAGTGACATTCGACGAATTCAATATCGAATCTTAAAATATCTCGGCTCGTTAGGCAATTCAATAAATCATCATTTAATACCGAATTTACCGGATAGTTTCATTCGTGAAGCACTCGCGTGGGATAATGTTAATCATATAACATTTCCAATTCCTTTTGATGATTTAAAACCAACGATTCATCTCGGTAGGGGAAAAAATACATTTGTTTTTTGAAATTTTCTAAATGAAAATTTGTAGATATCTTTCTTCCGAGAATCGTCGATTTAGCTTTGCATTGTTCAGATCGACAAACAAAAATAACAGCATGCGAATTACTACAGTCGATTATGCTCTATATGATCGGAAAAAGTGCCAATAATCGAAGCACAGCTGCAGTTCGTTTGATTGACATTTCTCATCTCTTTACATCATTTTCATTTGTCTAGCCTTCGTATGCGAAATTCTACGAACATCTCTTTCCAGCTGTACTCGAATTGTCTTGCGATTCAGATACTGTACGATAATTCAAATTTCTCTTCTCAAAAATTCATTCTTTTGATAATTTAGTTCACTAAAACCCTATTCACAACATTTACGATTCAAATGATTCATTGGTTTACGAAAAATCATAACTACGAAAATCCTGAGACTATGTCAATGCTCGATACTTTCATGGTATGAAACGAAACTTGTCTTTCGAGTTAATAACAGCAAAATTCATTTAGGACGGATTGATCACAGGTCGAAATGCATCGATTCGTGATTTTAGTGGTGTTTGTTTGAAAGAATTCCTGAAATGGACTGTTAAACATGCCGGAGGTTATGAGCATACGAATTATTTGAAAAATGCAACATCGATATTGAAACGTATTCGAAGTTTTGCATTGCATCCCAATTGTTTCAAACGATTAGGATCGATCTTAGCATGGAATTCAATTTATACACTCTATCGGTAGAGAAAACATATCGAGAATAAATAACTGAATTGATTTGTTGTTGTTATTCTAGTGAATCGGAAGCTTTAGTTGATGTTTACACTTTACAGTTATTGTATATTTTTGTTGAAAGTTTAGCAATTGCTCAAGGAGATGATCCATCACTTGGTATTCGAAAAATGAAAAGAAAACTGAATGAATATTTGTTTCTTGTAGGTACACAACAACAAGCAATACAAGCATTGTCGCATATCGAGAGAATTTTGAAAGAGAAATCGAATTTATTTATCAAAGAAACAGCGAAAAGACATCGACCACCGTAGGAAATCGATAGTCGAAAATTATATTTCGATTCAGACGAAATTTTAGTTCGTGGACGGAAGCGACACTTGATGTTGCTATCCGATGGTTACTTCGTCAATGTGGACGAATCGAAAGTGAATCACGAAGAAAATGTATTGGACTCGTCTGTACATTGATTCCACTTCTACCTGGTTTGAGAAAATCAAAACATTCAATGAATGAAAATTTATTTTCTCTTTGTCTCAAGGAATTCGATCGATTCGAGAATATTTCGATTTCAAAGTCAAAACTGATGGAAATGTCTATTTCATCGAAAGGTATTTTACTCATAAAACAGTTTAATCTAAGCAAAAAAAACTAATTTAGATTCGAAGGCACGATTTCCAAGGACAAAAAGACGCGTTTCAAAGCTACATTAGCTAATCAAGCTTGTCTAACTGATCTCAATGATGAATTTTCTCTTTCGATTGTCTATCAATGGCTTGAAACATTGATCGCTTCATTAGATTGTTACACTTGGGTATTTTCTCAAGGTTTTCTCAATCCAATTTTATTTCAAGAAAATCAACAACGAACACGTTTAATAATTTCATTAAAATATTTTATTTCAAAAATTTCTCTGTGTACATTACATCAAATAGTTAATTATTTTCCTTCGAATAGTCAATCAATTGTTTTCACACCAACCGATATCAATCAATTTGATACGTAGGCGCTTGACAATAGAACGAGAATCTTTGGTTAATCGAGTTTTTCAATTGAATTTAGAATGAAATGTACAGTTATTGTTCGTCTGTTCAATTTTTTGACCGCACTCTGGACAAAATATCCAAAAGACACGTTGAAAGCAATTGACAGTTCGTTTTATAGTGATGATTTAACGAGATTGATCTTAATTTGTGTGCTCAATCCAACACAACTCGGATTTGATATTAATAACGAAGAAATCAATAAGAAATTACCCGAACGAGTTCGTTTGATTTATCTTTCTCAAGAAATAGAAAATCAAGAATATGAATATTTAGATTTTAAGTTTATTAAAATCCATGATTACTCATCTGTCCGAACAATTTCTTCAACCGTACAGAATTTTAGCTGTACAAATGACAAAATCAGACGGCGGGTAGATGATTTGCTGTCGATAATGTTTAAATGAAGTCTTTGTGTTTCTTTTTTTTGTAGAATATATAATTTAGCTAATGAATTAAATCAGAATCCTGTACGTTGGCCATTGATATTTACAATTGCTCGAGGTCTTCGACTTTTGCACGATGCACGATTGCTTGCAAAACCGAATGATTCCGAAGAATATGCGAAAAACTTGTGGATAAATATGTTAAATGTAAAATTCAAATTCGAGTTTCGAAGATTTAACTCAATTTCTCTTTTTGTAGAAATTAATTACACATGACGATGAATGTGATAAAGCGAAAATTGTGTTAAATATTGATAATCAACGTGGTTTACAAGCACTTTTCGAATATATTATCTATCTAGGAATCAAAGTACGTTCGTTTTCGAATCGAAAACTAATTGTTTTTTGTTGTTTTTCCTACAGCCGAATGAAGTTCTCTCGCATTTCTTTCAATCTCAACGTATTCATACAGATTCTGGCATGTCAACAGTGAGTACTTATCTTCTAACTCTATTCAAATACCAAATTACAAGTTGGCTTGGTACAACACCTCATTTTATCATCAATAATATCGGCGAATTGAAAATGATCGAACAATGTCGTTCGATTGTTTCGTTTCTTACGATTGTTCTCGATCTTTGCAGTCGAGAAAAAGACATTCGTCAACAGTATGGTCGTCAATTTGTCGATGGTATTTACACTTGTTGGCCACTGTTTTCTTCACTTTCACAATCGAATCAATTCGATGACAAATTACTGATCGTAACTTTACTAACAAAAACATTCATTGTCGATAGTCATCTACTTATCGAACACGAACAATTCGAACATATTTCTCAAATGTATTTAAATCTATTAATTGATAAACAATTAAATTTAACATTTAAAACACGTTTATTAGATTTATTACCATTTTTTGCTTCGTTAGATGTAGCAAAACATCCGAAATGGTCGGAAAATTTCGTTCGAACATTGCATACATTCACAGCCGATTGTTTTCCATTGAAAAGCCACGAGTTTTCTAAAGGTACACAGGAATATCATGATTATCATGGTGCTATACGAAAGATTCTTTCGGCATTGGAATTATCATCATCGATGGTTCTATTTGAATTATTAATTTGGTTATTATGCTGTGAAAAACATCATCGATTTGAAGACGAAATTTTCTCGTCCATAAGTCGATTTATAAATAAATTAAATGATCCAAATCAACAAATGAATCTATTAGATTATATTTTCAATATTCTGTTCGGTAAAAATACATTATTTCATCTTGAACATCGTTTAAATGCATTCGAAAAATTAATTCTCAAAATTTTAACATCAGTGAAAAAAAGTACGTTGATCGAATTTTATAAGAAACATATCGAATTTCTACTTCTCGAACAATTGGACACGAAAATCGATGTGACATCAACATCGAATCTAATCAATAAGATTTCAACATACAGATTTATTGATTATATGTATACGATTTTAAGTAAAGACGATGTGTTTGGATTGAATTCATCGATTGCTAAAATCTTCTATGAAACTGTTAAAAATCAAGAACAAGCTCGAAAAATATTGAACATCGAATTACCGATTACGGCGATTAAATTAGGCGAGACTATGGATGGAAAAGAATTGACAAAATATGCGATTGCACGTTCACGTGCTCAATTTCTCGATGGAAAAATTTTTAAAACAGCAGAAGTTAATCTTTCGAATCTGTCTTCAATTGAAAAAGACATGAAAATGAATTTACTTCGAACATTAGCTATGTGTTCGTTTAATTGTTTAATTTCGATATTAATCTGCACGCAAACAGAAGCAAAACTATACAAAGCATTTCTTTTCGATGCTAATCCATCGAAAGATGAATACATATTCGAGAATTTAATCGATTCAAACATTCAATATCAATTTCCACTTGAACTTGAACATTATTATAAAAAAGATAATCGAACTTTAATCAATCTTCTTTCGAAGAAACTTTTAACAAATTCAAATTCATCGAATTCAATTTCAGCACCATCACCTCGATATTTGGCGTCACAATATCTTTTCGGTAGTAGTTTAACCGATGAATTAGCTGTATTTGATTTTACATCAGCTATTGTTACGCAACAACAAAATGATTCGAACAAAAGTCAAGATACAATGATGGAAATTTCATTGAATATCAAAGATCAAGATCAACCAGCTCTTATCGAAGGTACTGATGATCAACTTGGAGAAAAACTTCTCGAAATCGAAATGGACGAACTCAATCTTCATCCGTCTATGATACCTATGATATGTCTATTAAAACATATGGATACAATCGGTATTGCAACGAATCAATCGAATGAAATGCCACCATGGATGATTTGTTTGTATAAAAAATTTCATGATCCTAATGTTCATTTGAATATTAAACTATTTATCATGCGATTAATTACACATACACATACGATATTCAAAGCCTATGCACGTTATTGGTTAACACCGATTATACAATTATGTAATCAAATCTTTGAAAAATCATCCGAATGTTTAAATACGTTTATTCTCGATACGATTGTCGTGATGTTATCATGGCATTCGATTGCTATTCCCAATGAAATCGATCGGCAATCAGTTCAACGACTATTCGAATATTTATTCATGTATTGTTCGCATAAAAATTCAGCTGTAATGAAATCAAATTTAGATCTTATTAAAAAACTTGTTGAATCTTGGAAAGAACGAATATCAGCACCGACATTAATCATTTATAAACTTATTTCCAATACCGATATGAAATCGAAACAAAATGCGATCGGCTTATCTCTGATCGGTATTCTTCTAGCTAATCAAATTCTACCTTATGCAGAAACAAATCAACTTGATGAAGATAAATTCAATGAAATGATATTAAAAAATATGAAGAATTCATTTCGAAGTATTTATGCAGCAGCTGCTGAAGTTGTTGGCATGTTATTAAATGTAAAACAATCGAAAAATCAATCGATCGATCGTCTATTAGAACAATTAAACTATGTTCTCAAATGGCATTCAAGCCAAACAGTTCAAGATACGTATGTGACATGTGTCTATTCATTACAAAAACATTATCCACAAATTGTCGATAAAACGTAAGATAATTTTTGAATTATCCGAGAAATAAATTTCTAAATTTATTTCGATTTTGTTTTTAGTGTGATGAATAAACTATTGTTTAGTTTGAAGAAATTATACGGAGATTTTAAAATCGAATGTTTAGAATCATTGATTTCGAATATAACCGAATTTGAATCGATTTATTTAGAATTAAAAGCTGCAGGAATACTCGACATTCTCAGTCATAAGTAAATCGATTTCATAGTTTGTTCGTTTGGTTTTCTTGACAAAAATTCATTTTCAGAGATTTTGGTCTTCGTACAGTTGCACTTCGTTTGCTCTATAAACTTCTACCGAAATTAACCAATGATGAACTCAAAGAAATCGCTCAAGTTCTTTCAGTTGAAGGTCCAACTGATTGTCAATATTGGACATTAGAAATCTGTAAATATTTATATGATTACATAACAACAACAAATATCGATTCGAAAGAGTTCTATGATTTAATTCGAGAGATACTCTTAGAATTTCTCTCGAGTAAAATCGAATATATTCGTGTTAATTGTCGAAATTTTTGGTCGGATATTAAACGATCGAGTTTATCATCTCAACATCGTCTTCTTTCTCTTGTCGATCAATTCTATTCGAATAAAACCGAAACGGATTATTTGAATTATTCAACAAATTATCTTCTCGAACGAACAACACACAATCCCGATTACAATCGAATTCTCTTCGAAAATCCTCTTGATAAATGTATATTTCAAGAATTTCAATTTGATTCTCATTGGCGACAACGACATCAATCAACACTCACGCCATTATTTACATTTCAATCGAATCAAACACTCGATCCTGTTCAATTCATGCAAACATTATCCAACGAAGGCATGATTATTGAAACACAAAACATGGCTAATCAAATGCAATTCATGCCAACACAAAATCAAAATTATAATTGGCTTAAACAAACGAATACATTCGATAATTCGAATACATTTGTTTTGCCAACATTAACAACAACTCAAACTAAAACAACATCGTTGATTGTTAATGTCGAAAAAAGTTCGCCAACAAAAGAACAAGGTGCTATAAGGAGTGATGACGATGATGATGATATCTTTCGATTGAAACGACGATTTTTAAAAGATTCCGGACAATTGCACGGTTATTTCGCAAGAAAACAATTCGAGAAAAAACAAAATGAAAAGAAATTTCTCGAGGAAATTAAACTCAAACAAGAAAATCAAGTGGAAAAATACCGTTCCTATCGTATCGGTGAACTACCCGACATACAGATTCGTTCGAGTGATCTCATCATTCCTCTTCAAGCACTCGCTCAATACGATAATCAAATCGCTCGTCTACTCTATTCATCATTATTTACTTCAATGTTAACATCACTTGAAGATCTTCTTACTGATGATGAATATGCTGAATTCATTCGAACGATTCAACAACATTTTCAAATGATTTTCTCACGTTCAGAAGTATTTTATCCGCCGTTTATTGCAGCTCTATTTGATATCATTCTTTCGAAATCAAAACAAATGCAAATCTCCGGACAATCGATTAGTTCAGCAATTATCGCTAGTCATTTAGAATCCTTGGGCATCTTAACCTTAGAAAATTTCCTTCGACTCAAAGATGATCTATCGACAAGTCCAACGAAGAAAAAACTCAAGACCGAGAATCAACCGTATAAACAAATTGAATATTGGCTTGAATTAGCGAAATCCTATCGATCAATAGCAGATTTTGCTAATGTTCGCGGTATATTCTGTCAAATATCAGGTCTGAAACCATTAACTCTGCAAGGTATCGATGAAGAAAATCAATCCGATTTTCTCTCGGCTTTGAATACGTACATCACCGCTCTTGAAACTCATCCAATCGACGAACAAAATACCGATCTTGTTCTCGAATTGGAACACGATTTTTGGACGCAATCATTGCTCAATTGTTGCAATCAGCTGAGTAATTGGACAGTTATGACGAAGCATATTTTTAATTCGAATACAACATTCGAAAGTTTGTGGTCGAATAGTGATCAACTAACATCGCTCATGCCTTTTGGTATTCGTTCGAAATTGAAATTATTATTAACAGGCAATGAACAAGAACAAACTGAACAAGAAGATCTCTGTCAATTTCTAACTCATCTATCTACGCTGAACAATTCCGATATAACATTCGTGAAGAAATCATTCATTGAAAAACAGTATCCGTTTGAATTAGCCACATTTTTTCTCTATCAAAAGGATTACGATCGTTCGAAATACTACATTCAATACGCTAAAGATCAATTTCTTATTCGTTGGTCGCAATTAAATCGTTTAAATGATTATTCACGAAAGACAACGATTCAACTGATTCAACCTTATTACGAACTTGATCAATTTCTTTCTTTTATCGAACGAAATCTACCGTTAATTAAATCTGTTGAAAATCATTATCTACTCAATCCAGATAATGACAATAGAACACGAGAGATTTTCTTTGCTAATCTCGATAAAGATCTGCTATCTCAATGGAAATTACCCGATGTTGTTCGAAGTTCGATACCAACATGGGACGATATTGTCACCAATCGAGGATTATTCTTAGATATTCTCGATGAATTAATGGGTGGTCCACGAATGAGTTTTACAAGTTCTTTGAAAGTTCAAGAATTCGATAGTCTCGTTCGAGATTCGAAAGTTCAATCATCTCTCGATATGGCCTATTGTGCTCTACGGCAACGAAATTTTAAATTAGCTCTCAATAAACTCAATAATACTCGACAACAATTAGATCTTTGCTCGAATGCGCCAATCAAATCTTTATATTGGAATGAAATCTATTGTGAAATTCATCTGAAACGTCATCAAATTCAAACAGCAAATACCAATCTTTCAAGTCTCTTATCGACACTGGTTGCTAAAGAATTAAAGAAAATACAAACAAAAATATCCTCATTGAAAATACAAAATCATCAAACAGCTTCATTGAATTCGACTTATATCGAATTAAATTGTCAATTTACTCGATTTGTTATTAACTATCTTCTTGATCATCCGCAAGCTTATTTCGATTATGAGA
>Ga0209930_1000198_pt1 | contig 210421 bp, 211 predicted proteins | sample ThiBiot_500_biof_2_FD_183948 | JGI IMG/M metagenome (GOLD analysis project Ga0209930, IMG submission 183948) | Wastewater bioreactor microbial communities from Cape Town, South Africa - Thiocy_cont_500_biof (SPAdes) | ecosystem: Engineered > Bioreactor > Thiocyanate-remediating >...
GTAGCTCGTCAGGCTCATAACCTGAAGGTCGTAGGTTCAAATCCTACTCCCGCAACCAACCGCACACACAAACCCCGCAAGTCCAACGACTTGGCGGGGCTTTTCTTTGCCCAACCTCCGCGACCCAGCAAGGCAGCGCGTCCGCAATCGATCAAGCGCCTGCCTTGCTGTCACGATCGGTACAGCCGCGATTTGCAGGTAGCCGTAACAACCCCTGTTGACATGCGACGAGGCGGTGTTAAATTTTTAGCATGTCAGATCGGGCATCCAGGGTCGCGCGCAAAGGGGGTATGGACGGCTTGAGCCGCCGTGAGCGCGAAATAATCAATGTGCTCTACCGGGTCGGTCAGGCGACCGCCGCGCAAGTCCAGGAACAGCTCGCCGATCCGCCTAGCTACACCACCGTTCGCACCCTCCTGACCATTCTGGAAGGGAAGGGCCATGTGCACCACCGCGTCGACGGCTCGCGCTATGTATACGAGCCTGCCGTGGCGCGCGAGCACATGGGCGCGCGCGCGGTCGAAACCTTATTGTCGACCTTCTACGACAACTCGGTCGAGCTGATGATCGCCGGGATGCTGGACCGCGAGGAGGTGCCGGCGGAGGAGCTGGATCGGCTGGCGGAGATGATCGCCCGAGCCCGTAAGGATGGGCGGTGATGTCGCTCGCGCTTCTCAACGCCTCGCTGTTTGCGGTGGAAGCGCTAGCGGCATCGCTGATCCTGCCGCTTCTCGCATGGCAGTTATGCTTCCTGCAACGTGAGCGCGCCGCCCTGCGCCACCTGATCTGGCTGGCGGTATTCGGCGCGTTGCTGTTGCTGCCGTTGCTGGCGTTGCTGGTGCCGTCGCAAGTCATGCTGCATCGCGAACCGGACGCGGCGATTGGCTACTCGCAGCCGATCGCGATAGGGATGGTGGATGCGGCACCGGCACCCCTCTTAAGCAACTCTCACATCGTGATTGCGCTCGCCGCGGTCTGGGCGGCGGGGCTTTGCTGGAATTTGCTCCGATTGGCCGCGGGTCTGTACGGGCTGCATCGCTTGCGCCGGAGCGGTGTGCCGTTCGAGGCCGGTCTGGACTGCACGGTGCGACTTGCCCCCACTGTCCCGCTGACCTTCGGCTGGTTGAAGCCGGTAATCCTGCTGCCGCTGGACGCCCCCTCCTGGCCGCAGGCAAGACTGGAGGCGGTCTTGGGCCACGAATGGGCGCATGTGGGCCGGCGCGACAATCTGAGCAACGGATTGGCGCTCCTCGCTTGCGCTGTCTACTGGCCGAACCCGTTCGTGTGGTGGGCCAGACGGGCGATGTGTCGCGCCGCGGAGATCGCCGCTGACAATCGCGTTCTGGCCGGGGGCATGAGGCCGTCGCTCTATGCCGCCGAACTGCTGGCGCTGACGGCCGAATATCGGGGACGGGCGCCGTTCGCCGCGCTGGCGATGGCGTCGCCGTCCTGGCTGGAAGTGCGCGTAACCACCCTGCTGTCGCCGACCCAGTCGCGCACGGATGCAGCGGCGATCGACATCGCCGGAATCGCCGCCCTGGGTTCTGCTGCCGCCTTGATGCTGGCCCTCGTCCGTCCCGGTGTCGTTGAATTCCCGCTGTCGGCGGTGCGCCCGCAAGGTTCCGCATCGCCGGCAATGGCGGCTCCGCAATCCGATCTGCCGCCGGCGCTCCCCGCTCCGTCGAGCAGCGCGTCCGCGCCTCCGCCGGTGTCGTTCCGTGCCGGGCACGTCCTGCCAGAAGGTATCCGGCCGGTCGAAACGGGGGCGGCCGCGGTCGATGCGGCATCGGGCGAGTCGCCTCCCGCGACCGGCTCCAATCCGCAAGACGTTGATCGCGACAGGGCGAGCAGGGACGCACGACTGATGACCGAGCGCATCGAGCGTGAGGATTGGCTGAGGCAAAAGGCGGTGCAGAGACGGATTGCCCTCGATGCGAAGTTCGCGCGGTCAACGGCCGACCGGGAGGCAATGCTCAATATCAAAGCGGCGGAAAGGTCCGCCCGATTGGCTTCGGAAAAGTCGGCGAGGGACGCCGCGCACGACCTTCTTTAGCTCTTTCAAGACCCGCAGTTGAGACCGCGCTTTGCGGCACGGCGTAGCTTTGCCACAAAAAGGGAGAAACCGGATGACCCGTTCGTGGAGAACATTTCGCAAGTCCGTCTGGGCGCTAGTCCTTGCTTTGGGCATTGCCACGCTTCCAGCCCGCGCGGCGCCGGTGGATGACTACATCCGGTCCGAAATGCGGAAGATGGGTATCCCAGGCCTATCCATCGTCGTCATCAGGGACCGGAAGATTGTAAAGATCGCGGGATACGGATCGGCCAATCTAGAGACCCGCACTCCGGCCACGCCCGACTCGATCTACAAGATCGCGTCGCTAAGCAAACCGTTCATTGCTTCCGCCATTCTGGATCTCGCGGCTGACAGAAAGATCGGCCTGGATGACAGGATCAGCCAACACCTGACGGGGACGCCGGACAGCTGGAAGGATATCACGATCCGGCAGGTACTGACGCACACCTCCGGTATTCCGCGCGATCCGAACGACTATCGTCCCTATCAGGAACAGAAGCCGATGGCTGTCATCGCCTCGGCCTACACACTGCCGCTTTCCTTCCAACCCGGAGAGAAATTCCTCTATTCCAACGTTGGGTATTACATCCTCGCTCAAATCATCGAGAACGCTACAGGAGCGCCGTGGGAAGGCTTTGTGGCGGCGCGCGTGTTCAAGCCTGCCGGGTTGCAGGTTACCCGCCCATTGACGGCCGCGATCGTGCCGGACCGGGCTGCCGGATACGATCAAGTAGATGGACGACTGGTCAATGCCGAGAACTGGATCGCGTCGCGACCCAGCGCCGCCTTCCTCTCCAGCGTGCGCGATTTGGCGCGGTGGGATATCTTTCTAGATGAGCAGCGGTCGCGGTCGCCTGCGTTCTGGGAGCAGACGCGCACGCTGCCAATGCTTCCGAATGGCCGAACCGGGCAATACGGGCTGGGCTGGTATGTCGAGACTTATCTCGGCCACGCGCGAATCCATCACGACGGACAATATCCGGGCTTCCGCTCGACCTGGGAGCGTTTCGAGGACGACAAGCTAACGATCATAATCCTGACCAATTCGGGCCAGGCGCCGGTTGAATCTCTGGCGCTCAAGGTTGCCGGCTTCTATGTCCCCGCGTTGGTCGCGCCGACTTTCAATACCGGCGTGAACCTGCCGACCTCCAGCGTAGCAAGCGGATCGCCGGTGACGATCGGATTCACGCTGCGCGCTGGGAAAGCCGCTCCGAAGTCTGTCCTTGAGCTGGAAATCTGGGATTCCGAGAACAAGGCGGTGTACAAGCAGATCAAGAGCGGCCAGGACTTCGCGGCCGGAGAAGACCGTCGGATCGATTTCCAGTGGACGCCCGCCAAGCCCGGGAAATACTGGATCAACCTGGGCATTTACGGGCCCAAGTTCACGCCAAGTTACGCGTGGAGCGAGCATATCGGAACTCTGACCGTGAATTGATTATCCGCCGCACGGGTTTCCGCTAGCGGGTGGAAGGCGGCATCGCGGCGCTTCGGCGATTTCCATGGGAAGTAGACGGATGCAGCACCAGGCTCAGCCCATGAGTTTCTTCCCAGGCGATGCCCGGTCATGGACCGTCGCCGGCTCGACGGTTTGCGGTCGGTATAGCGCTGCAGGTCCGATAGCTGCAGCGCGCAACCTATCCCCGGCACACGCCCAGACCGCAGCCAGGAGGGGCAGGCTGCCGAGGATGACGATGGGCGGCAGGCGACGGGCGCCTGAGCGCCGCTCGCCGGGAAGCCTGGCGCCGCCCATGCCGGTCATGCCCGCTGCAGGAGGCGGGCCGGCAGGCGGTGCGAGGCCCAGCCGGCAAGCGAGCCGATGGCGCTGGCGCCGAACAATTGGGCCAGGGCCTCGAACGACGGTTCGAGATGCGCCGCGAACCAGGCGACGAGGCCGAGGAAGTATCCGAGCAGGTTGTTCAGCACCGGCAGGCCTCGCAGCGCGACGACCACCAGCCCGACGACGAACACGGCGGCCGGAAGCGCGAGACCGCGCCCGACAAGGCCGGCCAGGTACGGAATGGCAAGCGCCGTGAGTGCGCCGATGATCAGTCCGAGGCCGACACAGGCCAGGTTTTCAAGGGCGGTCCGGTTGTTCTGGATGCGCGTGAAGAACGCGATCCAGCCGATGAACATGGCCCAGATATGCAGCGAGAGCGCCAAGCTTCCGGCTGCCGCGAGCGCGGCAGTTACCGCGGCGACGAGCGTCGTCGCCACATAGGCCTGACGTGAAGGTGCGTGTGCAGACATAGCGTTCTCCTTTTTTGGGGGCCAGGGAGCGGCGGCGCGTCGATCGCGGACGGTCGGCCGTCCGCGATCGACCGTATGGCTCAGGCCTTCCTTGCCGGCTTCAACAGGTCGGACAGGCCGACGCGGTGGAGCATCTCGGCGCGCAGGCGGTCGAGGACGGCGAAGCCGATGTTGGCGCCGTCCTCGGTCGGGTCGAAGTGGATCCGGAACGGGCGCTCGCCGAACGGCGTGTTGACCACGTCCACGATCATGTCGGCGACCGGCGCCGGATCGGCGTCGTCGGGCACGATCTCTGCGAAGGCCTTCTGAACCTCTTCGCCGAACCCGGCATAGGGACCGGCCTCATATTCACCGACGCGCGCTTCATCCGCCGGACGGCCGGAATGGGCGAAGTGGTTGGTGCCCCTGGTGAAGGCGCCGGGCACGACGATCGTCGTCTCGATGCCCCAGCGCGCAAGCTCACGGGCATAGAGGACCGCGAGCGAGTCCATCGCCGCCTTGGCCGCGAAATAGGGCGACAGATAAGGCGGCGTGCCGCCGGCCGAGCTGGAGCTGGACACCCAGACCAACAGGCCTTCGCGGCGAGCGCGCATATGCGGCAGCGCCGCCCGGTTGACGCGCTGGGTGCCGAGCACGTTGACGTCATATTGCTGGGCAAACTGCTCCGGCGTGAAGGCCTCGGCCGGGCCGAACATCATATGGCCGGCATTGTGGACGATCACGTCGATCCGGCCGCTCTCGGCGATGATCTTCTCGACTGCAGTGTTGACCGACGGTTCGGACTGCACGTCCAGCTCGATTGGGCGGATGTCGCTGCCGGCAATGGCCGACAGCTCGGCGGCGTTCTTGGCATTGCGGCCGGCGACGTCGCGCATCGAGGCGTAGATGGTGTGGCCGGCACGGCCCAGGGCTTCGGCGGTCAACCGGCCGAAGCCGCTCGATGAACCGGTAACGAGAATGATCTTGGTCATGAACCCACTCCTTGAAATTGAGGAAGAGTTTTGGCCGGGCCGCCTCACCCGGGCGGGCCGGGCGGCCCGGCCAGTCGGGAGACCCCTTGGGGGCTGGGGGCTCTCGAAACGGATCGCTAAATGATCCCGCCATTGGCGCGCAGGACCTGGCCGTTGATCCAGGCACCGTCCGGGCCGGCAAGGAAGGCGATCGCGCTTGCGATATCCTCGGGCTGGCCGAGCCGCTCGAGCGGTGCGAGCCTGGTCAGTTCGTCGATGACCTCCTGGCGCTTGCCGTCGAGGAACAGCGCCGTGGCCGTCGGCCCGGGAGCGACGGCGTTGACCGTGATGTTGCGACCGCGCAGCTCCTTGGTGAGGATGTGGGTCATCGCCTCGACGCCTGCCTTGGTCGCGGTATAGACCGCATAGTTGAGGGGGCGCAGGCCGACGACGCTGGACGACAGGTTGATGATCCGTCCGCCGTCGCGCATCCGCTTCGCCGCTTCGCGCAACGTGTTGAAGCTGCCCTTCAGGTTGATCGCCACCTGGCTGTCGAACAGCGCGTCGTCGCTTTCGGCGAGGCTCGCCAGCTTCATGATGCCGGCATTGTTCACCAGCACGTCGATGCCGCCATAAGTCTCTTCGGCCGCGTCGAACATCCGCTTCACCGCCAGCGGGTCGCTGACATCGGCTTGGGCGGAGATCGCCTGGCCACCGGCCGCCTCGATCTCATCGACCAGCTCGGCGGCGGTGTTGGCGTTGCCGGCATAGTTCACGATGACGCGGAAGCCGTCGCTCGCGAGTCTCCGCGCGATGGCGGCGCCGATGCCGCGCGAGGCGCCGGTGACGATCGCGACTTTGCTACTTACCTGATTCATTCAAGACCTCCTGAGAAATTGCCGCCTGCCGGGGGATGGAATGGGAAAGGGTCTCGGCCGTTCGACCGCGTTCGTTGCCGACCGCTTGAGGATCCTGTGGGCATCAAAGTTCGCGGCCGATGCGTCGATCGACCGACCAGGCGCCGCCGCCGTGGAGGGAGATCAGCAGTGCGATGAAGCCCAGGATCAGCGGATATTCGATGCCACGGTCGATCCAGGGATAGGTCGGCCCGAGCGCCACGCTGATGAAGATCATCTGCACGGCCAGCATCGGCGCGAAGAGCCGAGTGCCCAGGCCCGCCGCCACCGCAAGGCCGCCGAACGTTTCGAGCAGCGCGACGAACATGGCCAGCTGCGGCGCGAACGGGAGGTTCAGCACATTCGTCATGAGGTTGATCGATCCCGCCATCGGGTCGGCCATCGAACCGTGCGACATCCCGAGAAGCTTCGGGACGCCGTGTGTGACGATGGTCAGACCAAAGGCAGCTCGAAGCGCGGCATAGGCCAGCGGCCGGGCGCGCTCGTAGAACGGCGTCAGTGCCGGGATGAGAAGACGCACGTCACCATTGGCCGCGACCGCGCTATCCGGGTCTGATTCGCTCGACATTGAGACTTCCTCCCGTCCTTGCGCCTGGGGAAGAAGATATCTGTTTCGTATTTTGACAGTAGACTGCGCATTCGAACATCACTGTTTCGAACTGAATAACAATCTGCTATCCAAATTGCATGGATCGCATCAGTGCCATGCGCCTGTTCGTCAGGATCGTGGAGCGTGGAAGCTTTGCTCAAGCGGCAAGGGACCTGAAAATCCCACGCCCGACGGCGACTCATGCCATCCAGCATCTCGAAGCGGATCTGGAGGTGCGGCTTCTGGAGAGAACCACGCGAACCGTCAGGCCCACGCTTGACGGCACACTCTATTACGAGCGCTGCATCCGGCTCCTGGCCGACCTCGACGAAGTCGAGAGCGTCTTTCGCAACGCCGAGCCGCGCGGGCCGCTGCGCGTGGACATGCAGGGCACGCTTGCCCGCTTCTTCGTCCTGCCGGCGCTTCCGGAATTCATCGCCCGCTACCCGGGCATCTCGTTGAACCTGAGCGAAGCCGATCGCATGGTCGACCTGATCACCGAGGGCGTCGATTGTGTTCTGCGCGCAGGCAACCTGTCGGACTCGTCCCTGATTGGACGACGGGTCGCCATGCTTGAACAAGTGACCCTTGCAAGCCCGGCCTATCTTGAGCGCTTCGGGGCGCCGGCCTCGCCAGATGACCTCGCCGGTCACAGGATGGTCGCCTATACGGCGTCGGCGACGGGACAGCCCTACCCATTGGAATTCGCGGCGGACGGTGCCCAGCGGGATGTCCCGCTTCCCTATGACGTCGTTGTTCGAGGCGCCGAGATCTATACCGCATCGGGGGTTGCGGGCCTGGGACTGATCCAGGTTCCACGCTATCGCGTCGAGCCTCAGATCGCCGCAGGGCAACTTGTCCCGGTGTTGGAGGCCTTTTCGCCGCCGCCGATGGAAGTGTCTGTCCTATATCCCCAAAGTCGACATCTGTCGCCACGCGTCCGCGTCTTCATCGATTGGCTCGCCGATCTGTTTCGATCGGCGCAAGGATAGCTGATGGCGCGTTGATGGGCTGCATTCGGCGGGGCGCATTCCCATCTGGCTACACAGGGTTGCGATCGCACGCGGCGGGCAGGATCCGCGCGATTGGCGGGTTCGTCGTTGACAGCCGCGCGCCCGCACTGCTTTCTCCCGTCCGATGAAGCGCATCCTCCTCGCAATCGTCGCTCTGGCCGTGATCGCGGCCGGCGCCTGGTTCTTCCTCCTGCGCTCGAGCGGGATTCCGGTCTATGCCGTGACGGTCGCCGCGACGCATCCGCACGATCCGACCGCCTTTACCGAGGGGCTCTTCTTCCACGACGGCGCGCTTTACGAAGGCACCGGCGAAATAGGCAGCTCCTATGTCCGGAAGGTCGACCCCGCGAGCGGCAAGGTGCTCCAGCAGGTCGAACTGCCCGCGCCCTATTTCGGCGAGGGCATCATCGCGTTCGGCGACAAGCTCTACCAGGTCACCTGGCAGGACAAGACCGGCTTCACCTATAACCTCAAGGACTTCTCGCTCGGCGACACCTTCAGCTACACTGGCGAGGGCTGGGGGATGACGCAGAACGGCAAGAACATCATCCTGTCGGACGGCACGCCGGTGCTGCGTTTCCTCGATCCCAAGACGATGCAGCCGGTATCGACGCTGAAGGTGACTGCCAATGGCTGCCCCGTCGAGAAGCTCAACGAACTCGAATGGGTCGATGGCGAGATCTGGGCGAATATCTGGCAGACCAACCTGATCGCGCGCATCGATCCGGCCAGCGGCCATGTGAACAGCTTCCTCGACATAAGCGCGCTCGGCCCCCGGAACCGCGATGTGGACGATGTGCCCAACGGCATTGCCTATGATAGCGCGACCAAGCGCATCTTCGTCGCCGGCAAGCGCTGGCCGCAGCTCTACGAGATCAAGCAGGGCGCGGCGATGAACAACAACGAGGAAGCGACGAAGCTGACGCGCTGCGCCGGCTAGGGCCCATATTCGATCACGGCCGTTGCCGGCATCGAGTGCGGACCCGGACGCGGGAAGGCTTTGCGACCAATCAGGACATGACGTCGACAAAACCGGACGCCCGCCTTCCTGCATCGTGATATGAAGCGCGGATGGGGCTGAAGGATATGACGGGTCTGCTGCGCAAGCGCGAAGTACGCGCGGCCACGCTTCTGGCGTTGGCCCTCTGGTCCGTGGCAATTGTACTGTGGACGATGCCGGGACTGGCCATGGGCGATCCCATGTCGCCCGGCCTGATATTGCTACTTGCAAAGACCTTCGTCGTAGGCCTCGTCTTCTCCGGTTCGATCGCTGCGGTATTGCTGCGGGTCGAGCGCTGGGATTCCCGGCCGCCGATCCTTGCCGTCGCGACCTTCACCCTGGCGCTTGCCCTGGCGCATGGCTGGCTGGACGCGATCTTCATCAACGATGCGCGTGCCGCCATCGGGCTCAGGGTCGTGCCGCTCTGGCGGCAATTCGTCTTCGGCCTGATGCCGTTCGTTCTGGTCTATGGCCTGTATGCCGCGGGGCTGGGGCTGGTGTTCAGCAGCATGGTCGCGCAGGAACGCGAGCGTCAGCTGGCCGCGGCGCAGAATGCGGCACAGGAAGCGCAGCTTGCCGCCTTGCGCTTCCAGCTCAATCCCCATTTCCTGTTCAACACCTTGAATGCGGTTTCGTCGCTGATCGTCACGCGCCGCAACGACGAGGCCGAGGGGATGATCGGCAAGCTGTCCGATTTCCTGCGCGCCAGTCTCGAGGCCGATCCGCAACGCGAAGTCACGCTCGACGAGGAGTTCGCGATGCTCCAATCCTATCTGGACATCGAAGCGGTACGCTTCCGGGATCGGCTCGATGCCGAGTTCGTCTGCCCCGCCGAGCTGCTGGACGCGCTGGTGCCCAGCTTCATCCTCCAGCCGCTGATCGAGAACGCCGTGAAATATGCGGTGGCGCCTTCGCGCCGCGCCGTCCGGATCGTTGTGCGCGCCACCGCTTCGGAAGAGGACATGCTGCGCCTGTGCGTGGAGGATGATGGGGGGCAGGCGTTTGGCGGCGCTCCCAGAGGCGGCACCGGGCTGGGGCTGGTCAATGTGCGCCGGCGGCTCGAGGCCTTTTACGGCATCGAGGGCGGCCTGGTCGCCACGGCGCGCGAGCGCGGTTTCGTGGCGTTGATGACGCTGCCGCTGCACCGGGCGCACAGAGCGGAGGCTGCGGAATGATGCGGGTGCTGTTGGTCGACGACGAGCCTTTGGCGCTGGACCGGCTGAAGGTGGGCTTCAACGCGATCGAGGATGTCGAAGTGGCCGGCACCGCGAGCGACGGCGTGGAAGCCGTGGAGAAGATCCGCGCGCTGGAACCCGATCTGATCATCCTCGATATCCAGATGCCCGGCCGCAGCGGCATGGAGATCGCACGCGCGCTGCGCCCCGAAGGACACCGGCCGGAGATCATCTTCGTCACGGCGTTCGATCGCTTCGCCACCGATGCCTTTGAAGTGGAAGCGGCGGACTATTTGCTGAAGCCCGTGGCGTTCGATCGCCTGCGCCTCGGCGTCGAGCGCGCGCGGCGCCGACGCGCGCTGCGCGATGCCGAGGGGCAGGTGGCCGAGCTCGGCGCAACGCTGGCGGCGCTTCGCAACGATGCACGTGCCGCGCCTGCCCCGGCGGTGGAATCGCCCTATGACCAGGGCATATGGGTGCCGGGCCGCCAGGGCGCGGTGCTCGTCCCGGTCTCGATGATCGACTGGATCGAAGCCGCGCGCGACTATGTGCTGCTCAACACGCCGCTCAAGAGTCACATATTGCGCGCGCGCATGAACGATATCGAGCAGCGGCTCGATCCCGCGCTGATGCTGCGCATCCATCGCTCGCATATCGTGCGGATCGGCGCGGTGGTGGGCGTCGAGCGTCCGGGCAAGGGGGCATTGCGGGTCGTGCTGTCGGACGATGCGGTGCTGCAGGTGGGCCCCAATTACCAGGCCACCGTCGAGGCCGTGCTCAAGCTCTAGGACGGGTCGGCATTCGGGGAGGGGCCGGTGGCCCGGTCGCCCGGGCTCGTCGCGAATGCGACGGCTCCCATCGCGAAGGAGAAGGATGCGGTGGCGCGCGGGCCTACCGGCCTTGGACGAGACGAGCGAAGACGAGTTGGAGACCGCCCATGCCGAAGCCCAGGATCCGGGCGCTTGCCGCCACCGCGCTGCTCGCCCTGGCCAATGCTCCGGCGGGCGACGATTTCGAGACGCTCGTCGCCGCCGAGCGGCGCTTTGCCGCCGATGCCACGACATTGGGGATCACCCCTGCCTTCCGCGCGCATGTCTCGCCCGACGGGCTGCTGATTTCGCCCGCGCCGCGCCCGGCGGCGCCCGAACTCGCCAGGCAGACGGATGCGCCGGGCGCCCGGCTGGAGTGGCAACCCGAAGCCGCCGGCATTGCCCGATCGGGAGACCTGGGCTTCACCACTGGCCCCTATGTCATGCGGCGCGGCGATCGCGTGTCGCACGGCCAGTTCTTCACCATCTGGCACCGGGGCAAGGACGGCGACTGGCGCTGGTTGATCGATTCGGGTTCCCCGCCTCTTGCTGCAGGCGCGGTGGCGATGCCGGCGCGGGTGGCGCGGCTCGGCGATCCGGGGGCGCCGGCGCACAGCGAGGATCTCGCCGCGGTCGAGCAGCGGCTCGACGCCGATATCTCGGCGCTGGCCGGATTCCTGGCGGCCGACGGGCGGGTGCTGCGCGCCGGCGCGCCGCCGGCGATCGGCGAAGCGGGTGTCGCGCTGGCCGCGCGCGGGCCGAAGGGGGCCGGCAAGCGCCTTGGCGGCGGACGGTCCTCCGCGGGCGATCTTGCCTATAGCTATGGCCAGGTCGAGGATGGCGGCGTGCGCATCGGGCACTATGTCCGCGTCTGGCATCATGGAGCCGCCGGATGGCGGCTGCTCGTCGACCAGTTCGCGCCGACGCCGCGCCGGCCCTGATGGATCAGGCCGGCGACGCGACCCAGCCGACCTTCGGATCGTCGAAATTCAATACGTCGCCAAGCTCCCAGACATTCTCATAGCCATAGCCGACAAGGTTGATGAAGGTCTGGATGTTGAGCGCGAGCGGCGCCGCCTTGAGCGGAACCGGCGCGCGATGGTTCGAGAAATTGTTGTTGCAATAGATCAGGATCGGGCGGTTCCGGTTCGGCCCGATCGCCGCCGCCAGCGATTCCGCGGTGAAATCGGTGAGCGGCAGGTTGACCGCGCCGGCGATGTGGCCGCGCGCGAAAGCGTCCTTCGAGCGGGCGTCGAGCAGCAGTGCGCCTTTCTCCCCCGCCATCGCCTGGAAGCGCGCAAAGGGCAGAAGGCGCCCGGCCCGCAGCGCACGCACGTCATGCGTCAGGGTGGTGAAGGCGGCATAGTCGATCTGCGGATTGGCGGGCGAATCCTGCGGCACGCTCAAGGCGAGCGCGAGGGCGGTGAGCAGCAGCACGGGCGTTCTCCCAGGCGGGGTCGGACGCGGAACGATCGCGCCCTTCGGCTGACGGAAGGCTGAACGGCATTTCTCCCACTCCCCGGGGAGGGGGAGGGCGTGCGAAACAAAGTTGCGCCGGCCCTCCGCCGCGCTACACCACTCTCCCAAAGAGATAGGGGAGTATCGATGGCCAGCCTGTTCCGGTTGAAGCAGATCGTCGCGGAGGAAGACCGCCCGCCCGAGCACCGGCTCGCGCGCACGCTTTCCTGGCCGCATCTCGTCGCGCTCGGCGTGGGGGCGATCGTGGGGACCGGCATCCTCACCCTGATCGGTGTCGGCGCGGATCGTGCCGGGCCGGCGGTGATCCTCTCCTTCGTCGTCGCGGGGGCGATCTGCGCCTGCGCCGCGCTGGCCTATGCCGAGATGGCGACGATGATCCCCGCCTCGGGCAGCGCCTATACCTATAGCTATGCGTCGCTGGGCGAGATCGTCGCCTGGGTGGTCGGCTGGAGCCTGCTTGCCGAATATACGCTGGTGGTGGCCACCGTGGCGGTCGGCTGGTCGGGCTATACGCATGGTTTCCTCGAGGGGATCGGCGTGCACCTGCCCGCCGCCTTGTCGCATGGGCCCAGGATGGCGGGCTGGCAGGTGGTCGAATGGGGCGTGAACGTGCCGGCGCTGTTCATCGTCGCGGTCGTCGCCGGGCTGCTCTGCGTCGGTACGCGCGAGAGCGCCACGATCAACGCCATCCTCGTGGTGGTGAAGCTGATCGCGCTCGCCGTGTTCGTCGCCGTCGCCTTGCCCTATTTCAACGCCGCCAATCTGGAGCCGTTCAGCCCGTTCGGCTTCACCAAGCATATGGGCCCCGACGGCGTGGAACGGGGCGTGATGGCCGCCGCGGCGATCATCTTCTTCGCGTTCTACGGCTTCGATGCGATCTCCACCGCTGCCGAGGAAGCCAAGAATCCGGGGCGCGACCTTGCCATCGGCATCGTCGGCTCGATGGTGGTCTGCGTCGCGATCTACATGGTCGTCGCCGTCGCCGCGGTGGGCGCGCTCAGCTATACGCGCTTCACCAACAGCCCCGAGCCGCTGGCGCTGATCCTGCGCGAAGTCGGCCAGCCGGGCGTCGCGACGTTCCTGGCGGCCAGCGCGGTGATCGCGCTGCCCACCGTGATTCTCGGCTTCCTCTATGGCCAGAGCCGCATCTTCTTCGTGATGGCCCGCGATCGGATGTTGCCCGAGAGCCTGGCCAAGGTCTCGAAGCGCGGCACGCCGGTGCGCATCACCGTCTTCACCGCCGGTGTGGTGAGCTTCTTCGCCGCCTTCTTCCCGATCGACGAGATCGCCGCGCTCGCCAATGCCGGGACGCTGACCGCCTTCGCCGCGGTGGGGCTCTGCCTGTTGGTCATGCGCCGCCGCGTGCCCGACGCCGTGCGCCCGTTCCGCACGCCGGCGGCCTGGGTCGTCGGGCTCGGCGCGATCTTCGGCTGTCTCTATCTCTTCCTCAGCCTGCCGCATCAGACGCAGGTCGCGTTCGGCGTCTGGAACCTCTTGGGTTTGGTCGTCTACTTCGCCTATGCACGCCGCAACGCAGCAAAGGGGTAGGCGATGGGCGGCTGGACGATCGGGATCATCGGCGGATCGGGGCTCTATGATGTCGAAGGCATCGAGGGCGGCGAATGGATCTCGACCGAGAGCCCCTGGGGCAAGCCCTCGGACGATTGCTTCGTCGGCCGGGTGGGGCATGTCCGCGTGGTGTTCCTGCCGCGCCATGGCCGCGGGCACCGCATCTCGCCGTCGGACCTGAACGTCCGCGCCAATATCGACGTGCTGAAGCGCCTGGGGGTGACCGACGTGCTCGCCATCTCCTCGGTCGGCTCGCTGGCCGAGGAGCGGGCGCCGGGCACCTTCACCATCGCCGACCAGTTCATCGACCGGACCAAGGGCCGGCCCTCGAGCTTCTTCGGCGCAGGGCTGGTCGCGCATGTCTCGATGGCCGATCCGGTCTGCCCGCGCCTCTCTGCGCTGGCGGCGGATGCGGCTCGGGCGGCGGGCGCCACTACCCATGCCGGCGGCACCTATCTGGCGATGGAGGGGCCGCAATTCTCGACTCGCGCCGAGAGCCATCTCTATCGCAGCTGGGGCTGCCACATCATCGGCATGACCGGCATGCCCGAGGCCAAGCTCGCTCGCGAAGCCGAGCTGCCCTATGCGCTGGTCGGCATGGTCACCGACTATGATTGCTGGCGCGAGGGCGAGGAGGCAGTCGACGTCGCCACGGTGATCGCCCAGCTCGGCACCAATGCCGACAAGGCGCGCAAGCTGGTGATGCACCTGCTCCGGAACCTGCCCGAGGAGCGGCCAGCCTCGCCGATCGATACCTGCCTCGACTATGCGCTGATCACCGCGCCGAACGCGCGCGATCCGCATCTGCTACGCAAGCTCGACGCCGTCGCCGGCCGCGCTCTCTCCAACTAAGGATTCCCCGCCATGTCGTTTCTCGCCGCTCTCGCCCTGCTCGCCGCGCAGGATGCGCCTGCGCCCGATCGTTCGCAGGACATGGCCTGGCAGAGCCAGCAGATGCTGGCGCTGGCCAAGCTCAATGGCGCGGACGGCTGGCACAGCACGCCGGAAGGGCTGCGCTGGCGCCGCGTGAAGGGCGATGGCACGGGCAAGCACCCGACGGTGGCCGATACGGTCACCCTCCATTATGCCGGCACCTTCATCGACGGCACCAAGTTCGACAGCTCCTATGATCGCGGCGAGCCGGCGACTTTCCCGCTCGGCATGCTGATCAAGGGCTGGCAGGTCGCGGTGCCGCTGATGGGCGTGGGGGACACGTTCGAAGTCGCGATCCCCGCCGACCTTGGCTATGGCTTCAAGGGCAAGGGGCCGATCCCCGGCGGCGCCACGCTGCTGTTCAAGATCGAGCTGCTCGGCGTTCCCGCCGCCGGCTGAACCGGAAGCATTTCCCGGGTGGCGCGTCCGCCTGGACGGGGCACAAAAAAGGGGCGGTACCCGAAGGTACCGCCCCAAATTTTTGCCGTGCCTGCGGTTAGAACTTGAAGTTCGCGCCGGCGCGGAACGTCCGGCCGATCAGGCCCGCCGCGTGCCACGAGGTCAGCGTGTTCACCTGGCTCGGATAGGCGGTGTTCGCGAACAGCGGCGCGCGCGCGTTCGTGACGTTGCCCACCAGGCCGAAGAAGCTGAACTGGTCGTTGACCTTCACCGTGAGATTCACGTCCGTGTAGACGAAGCTCTTGATGTGGCAGAAATCGGCATTGCCGGTGGTCGGCTTGTAGATGGCCGAGGCAGCGCACGAGGTATCGCCGTTGACCGAGCTCGGCTGGTCGGCCGCAACCGCCTTCATCGAGCCGATGAAATAGGTCGTCGTGCTGAGCGAGAACTGGTCGAAGGTGAAGGTGTTCTGCCAGTTGCCGCGCCAGCGCGGCGTGCCGCCGCCCGACGACAGGCTCTGCGGACCCACGGTGCCGGCGTAACGCTGCACCGCGGCGCCGCCGCCCGGGTTGAGATTGTACTTCATCGTCTCCTGCACATCGACGCGGCTTTCCCAGCGGAAGTTCTCGCTGAACTTGATGCGCGCGTCGGCAGTGAACTCGAGCCCGGCGATGACCATATAGGCGGTGTTCACATAGGGCGCGTTGACGACGAGCAGACGCGGCAGCGCGTTGGGGGCGAAGGGATCCGCACCGTCGATCACGTTGCACGAATAGCCGGCGCCGACCGCGGCAACCTTGGCGCAGCCCGCAGCGGCGGCGGCCGCGGCGGAAGCGAAGGTCTGGCCCGCAACCGAGTAATAGGCGTTGACCGCGTCCGACGACAGCGGGCCGGTGACGATCAGGTTCGACTTCTTCACGTTGAAATAGTCAGCCGTGAAGCTCAGCCACGGAGTCGGCTCGAAGATCGCGCCGAGCGTGAAGCTGCGCGCCGTTTCCGGCTTGATCGCGGCGTTGCCGACATAGCCACGGCCCAGGCTGTACGGGGCGGTGTAGGTCGGGTTGGACGCGTGCGCGGTCAGGAACGCGCCGGTCGGCGTGTAGCCGACAAAGCCGGAATAGGAGCTGCGCGGGTCCGATTCCGCGAAGGTCGGTGCGCGGAAGCCTTCGGAGTAGGTGCCGCGGATCGCGATCTGCTTGATCGGCTGGAACTTCGCCGTCGCCTTGGGCGAGAAGCGGCCGATACCGGTCGAATAGTGATCGTAGCGGCCGGACAGGTCGATGTTGAGCGAGTCCAGCACCGGCACGTCGACTTCGAAATAGCCGGCCCATACCGAGCGGTCGCCATAGGCCTGCGCGGTCGAGAGGCCGGGGATGTCGAGGTTCGGGTTGGCGCTGTTGTTGGTCAGCTTCTCCTTGCGATACTGGCCGCCGACGGCCATCCGCACGTCGCCGCCCGGAAGCGCGAAGAGGGTGCGGCTGAGCGACGCGTCCACGGTCAGCTCGCTCGAATTCGAGCGTGCGTTGATCGGCGGAAGCACCGAATCACGGACCGCCTGGGTGTTGAGGCTCGGATTGACGAAATTGTACGAGCCGGTGTTGATCGCCTTGATCAGCCCGTTGAGATTGGCCCAGCCATATTGGGTCAGGCTCAGGTCGGCGCGCGAATAGCCCGCCTCGACATTCCAGTTCCAGCTGTCGCCGAAGGTGCCGTGCAGGCCGCTGGTCACGCGGAACACTTCGTTGACGCGGTCGCTGCCCGAACGGACGTCGCCGAACAGATAATAGATGCGCGCGGCACCATTGGCCGGATCATTGGCATAGGCCGCCGCATAGGGGTTGTTCGGGTTGAGCTGGCGATCGGCCGCAGTCGCGCAGTTGACGCCCGACGAGCAGATATAGACCGGCAGCACGATGCCCGGATTGGTGGTCGACGTCGCCGGCGAGCCGCCGAATGCCTGGGTCTGGCGGATCGCGCGCGGCGGCGAGATGATGTTGACGCGGCTATGGGCATAGCTGCCCGCGATATAGCCCTCGACATTCTCGCCGAGGCGGAAGCTCAGGCGGCCGACGGCGTCGTAGCGCTCCTGCAGCGGCGTGATCTGCGCATATTCCCGCGTGTTGTCGTGCCTGCAGGCCGAGCCGACGCGCTGCGCGGTGTTCTCCGAATAGGTGCCATAGGCGCAATTGGCGAGCGGCGTCAGCGAAGTGAAGATCGCCGGCGTGGTGGCGTTCGTCACCGAACCCGCGAGCGGATTGTTGAGATCGGTCTGGCGCGTGCGCGTGACCATCGCATCGGTGGTCGCGGTGCCCAGCGTGTCGTCGGCGCGGTTGTTGTCGTTGCCGCCGATCGAACGCAGGTCGAGCGTGTCGAAGGGGAAGCCACGCGAAGCGGCCGAGATGCGGCCGCCATATTCATAGTCGCCGCCGATATAGACGTTGAAGCCCTGCGTGTCATAGTCGCCATAGCCGAAGAGGAGCTTCGCGCGGTACTTCGCGCCGTCGCCCTTCTGGGTCGCGCCGCCTTCGACGCCGGCCTCGAGGCCGGTCATGTGCTTGCGGGTGATGATGTTGACCACGCCGCCGATCGCGTCCGCGCCGTACAGCGACGAGGCGCCGTCCTTGAGGACCTGCACCTGCTGGACATTGACCATCGGGATGCTGTTGAGGTCGACATAGGAATTGTGGCCGTCGTCGCTCAGCGGGAAGTTCGTCGAGCGGAGGCCGTCGACCAGCACCAGGGTGGACGACACGCCGAGGTTGCGCAGCGACACGGCGGCGCCGCCGGCCGAGAAGCCGCTGGTGAAGCCGTTACCGATCGAGCCGGCGCCGTCGGCCGAGGCCGAGCGGATCGCGTCGGTCACGTTGGTGATGCCGGCGCGCTCCAGATTCTCGGCAGTGATGACCGTCACCGGCAATGCGGTGTGGGTATCCGACTGGCGGAAGATGGTGCCGGTGACCACGATGTCGCCGTCGCCGGACGGAGCATCCTGCTGCGGGGCGGTGGCGCCGGTGCTGGCCGGCGCGTCCTGCGCAAGCGCGGGCGCCGCAAAAAGCGAGCTCGCGAGCACAAGGGCGGACAGAGCCGCTCCGGTGCGCAGGCGTGTGATCTGAGTCTTCTGCATTATTTTCCTCACTCTCCCTGGTCCTGCCCCAAGGGCAGTCGGTGGAATCCCCCGATTCCTCGCCACCCCCACCCCTGGGGCCTGTTGGCGAAGTTGTGGCGAGGATTTAGAGAGTGTCTGATTTGTGTAAAGCACCAGAGATTGTTGCTGCTCTGTTTCTTCATTGTGTGTTTCTGAAATGCAACACATCCGAAATGGGGGTAACGTGTCGCCGCCGTTTCGGCCCGCCCGGCATGCGCCGGCGCCCCGAACCTCCAAGCGCCCGGTCCAGGCGCAAAAAGGGGGAGGGCGTCGCCGCCCTCCCCCGATATTTCCTGTCGTGCCGGATCAGGCGGCGAGCTTGCGCAGCACGTACTGCAGGATTCCGCCGTTGAGGAAATATTCCAGCTCGTTGACGGTATCGATCCGGCAACGGGTGAGGAAGGTTTCCTTCGAGCCGTCCTCGCGGGTGAGCTCGACTTCGACGTCCTGGCGCGGGCGGAGGCTCGCAACGTTTCGAATCGTGAAGGTGTCGCCGCCCTTGAGCTTCAGCGTCTCGCGAGTCACGCCTTCGGCGAACTGGAGCGGCAGGATGCCCATGCCGACCAGGTTCGAGCGGTGGATGCGCTCGAAGCTTTCGGTGATCACGGCGCGGACGCCGAGCAGGTTGGTGCCCTTGGCCGCCCAATCGCGCGAGGAGCCGGTGCCATATTCCTTGCCCGCGACGATCACGAGCGGCGTGCCGTCGGCCTTGTGGCGCATCGCGGCGTCGTAGATCGGCATTACCTGGCCGCCATAGCGGGTCATGCCGCCCTCGATGCCGGGCACCATCTCGTTCTTGATGCGGATGTTCGCGAACGTACCCCGCACCATGACTTCGTCATTGCCGCGGCGCGCGCCGTAGCTGTTGAAGTCCTTCTTCGAAACCTGATGCTCCTGCAGGAACGTGCCTGCCGGGCTGTCCGCCTTGATCGAGCCGGCCGGCGAGATGTGGTCGGTGGTGATCGAATCGCCGAGGATGGCGAGGGGCTTGGCCTCGAGGATGTCGGTGACCGGCGCGGGGGTCATCGTCATGCCCGCGAAATAGGGCGGGTTGTGGATGTAGGTCGAGCCGGCGGGCCAGCCATAGGTGTCCGAGCCCTCGACGCTGATCTTCCGCCAGTGATCGTCGCCGGCATAGACATTGGCGTAGCGCGAGCGGAACATCGCATCGTCGATGTTCGCGGTGATCAGCCCCGCGACCTCTTCGTTCGTCGGCCAGATGTCCTTCAGGAACACGTCCGCGCCGTCCGAGCCCTGGCCGATTGGCGTCTCGTACATGTCCTCGGTCACCGTGCCCTTGAGGGCATAGGCCACCACCAGCGGCGGCGAGGCGAGGAAGTTCGCGCGCACGTCCGGCGAGACGCGACCCTCGAAGTTGCGGTTACCCGACAGGACCGAGGCGGCGACGATGTCGTTGCCGTTGATCGCCGCCGAGATCGGCTCCGCCAGCGGGCCCGAATTGCCGATGCAGGTGGTGCAGCCATAGCCGACCAGGTTGAAGCCGATCGCGTCGAGATCCTCGCTCAAACCGGTCTTGTTCAGATAGTCGGTCACCACCTGCGAGCCCGGCGCGAGGCTGGTCTTGACCCAGGGCTTGCGGGTCAGGCCCTTCTCGCGCGCCTTGCGGGCGACGAGGCCGGCCGCGATCAGAACGGACGGATTCGACGTGTTCGTGCAGGAGGTGATCGCCGCGATCACCACGTCGCCGTCGCCGATGTCGTGGTCCTTGCCCTCGACCGGCACGCGCGCGGCATGGTCCTTCTTGTACACCTTGGTCAGGTCGCCGTTGAACACTTCGTCGACGCTGTCGAGGCTGACGCGGTCCTGCGGGCGCTTCGGGCCGGCGAGGCTCGGGCGCACGCTGCTCATGTCGAGTTCCAGCGTGTCGGTGAAGATCGGCTCGACGCTGTCGACGTCGTGCCACATGCCCTGGGCCTTGGCATAGGCCTCGACCAGCGCGACGGTCTCGTCCGGACGGCCGGTCAGGCGCATATAGTCGAGCGTCTTGTCGTCGATCGGGAAGAAGCCGCAGGTCGCGCCATATTCGGGCGCCATGTTGGCGATCGTCGCGCGGTCCGCCAGCGTCATCGCGTGCAGGCCGGGGCCATAGAATTCGACGAAGCGGCCGACGACGCCCTTGGCGCGCAGCATCTGGGTGACGGTGAGCACCAGGTCGGTCGCGGTGATGCCTTCGCCGAGCTTGCCGGTCAGCTTGAAGCCGACCACTTCGGGGATGAGCATCGATACCGGCTGGCCGAGCATTGCCGCCTCGGCCTCGATGCCGCCCACGCCCCAACCAAGGACACCCAAGCCGTTGACCATCGTCGTGTGGCTGTCGGTGCCGACCAGCGTGTCCGGATAGGCGATCGTTGCACCGTCGGCATTCTTCGACGACCAGATCGACTGGGCGATATATTCGAGGTTCACCTGGTGGCAGATGCCGGTGCCCGGCGGCACCACCGAGAAGTTGTTCAGCGCCTTGGAGCCCCATTTCAGGAACTCGTAGCGCTCGGCGTTGCGCTCATATTCGAGAGCGACATTGTCCGCGAACGCCTTGGGCGTGCCGAACTCGTCGACCATCACCGAGTGATCGATGACGAGGTGGACGGGGACCTGCGGATTGATCTTCTGGGCATCGCCGCCGAGCTTGGTGATCGCGTCGCGCATCGCCGCCAGGTCGACCACGCACGGCACGCCGGTGAAGTCCTGCATCAGCACGCGGGCCGGGCGATACTGGATCTCGCGGTTCGAGCGCGCGTCCTTCTGCCAGTCGACGATCGCCTGGGCGTCCTCGCGGGTGACGGTGGTGCCGTCCTCGAAGCGCAGCATGTTCTCGAGCAGCACCTTCATCGAGAAGGGCAGGCGGCTGATGTCGCCGAGCTTCTTCGCGGCCTTGGGCAGCGAGAAATAGTCGTAGCTGGCGGTGCCGACGCTGAGCGTGTCGCGGGTGCCGAGGGTATCGTTGCCGATCGCGGTCATGAGGCGCGGGGTCCTTTCTTTTGTCCGGCCGGGCGCTCGGGGGACGTGGCTCCCTTATAGGGCCGCGCGGGCGCACCGGCGTGCTGCGAATGCGAAGATTCGCGGGTGCCGCTAGCACGCGGGAGGGGCGGGGGGAAGGGGAGGGTTTGGGGGCGGGTGGCTGGAATCTCCGGCCCCGGTTCGGGCGGGGAGCGGATGGGCCGCTTTGCACGCGGATCGCAAATGGCCGCCCATGCGGACGACGCCGGTTCCCGCGCGGATCGGCATTGGCGCGCAATGCGGTCTCGCAGGGCATCCGGCGTCATCTCGAAAGCGGTGTCGCGCATCTTCCCGGTGCGCGCGGATGCATGGGATCAGCGCATCACGGGCGAGATAACGCCATGGCTGCGCCTTTCCTTTCCCATTCATTTCTTTGATTTGATCAAATCGACGGCGAACATGAGCTCAGTATCGACGCCATTCACGAGATCGTCGATCCTTGGGCTTACTCGATAGTCCGGATCAACGCCCCGTCCCTTTGTGAAGGCAACGGCATTCACTGTCTTCATCAAGGGGATGGCCACCCTTATTTTGGAATGAGGGAGGACAAGTCTGGCGATGCGATGGGACGTGTTGCCCTCCATCGTGCCCCCACTCTCTTCTCCTATGAATGTCCCCTTGCGATTGCCCTTCAGAAAATCGGCAACCACCGATGCCATCGAACCTGTCGCGCCGTTAATGAGAACATAGAGCTTTCCTCTGAAATGATTCGCATCTGGCTGCTGCTCATTCAGCAGGGGCATGGAGGTCTTCTTCAGCGCGTACATCCCGGTATCCGTCGGATAGACTGACGAGCCATCGACAGACACGTCGTTGCCATTTTGCAGATGGGCGGTCATCGGCGGCTGCCCCACGAACTTAAACTCAGCGGATGCAAAATGCTGATACGGCCTGTCCAATAGATAGGTCAGCAGTTTCTCTCCGGTTTCGTCGCCGCCTTCATTGTTACGTAAATCCAATATCAAGTTATCGATGCGTTTCTCTTTGAGTTCTTTAAATATGCTGTCATACAGTGCGTAGAAGTCTTGCTTGAAGCGATTTCTATGCCATCTTAGGAATGACGATATGCGTAGATATGCGATATCGCCCTTGACGTATCGGAAATCCAACGGGGCGACGAGTTTTGTTCTGCCATAGAAGTATCTCTTGTAGTCGGGATCATCCATTCCGGAAATAGTCGCTACATTTATCTTGGATCGATCGGATCTATCTATGAACTCTATCGTATAAGATTCAGTGTTTTCCACGAAGATCGGATAATTAAGATCGAAGAGATTTTCCTCTTCGGTCATGCTGTAATCTTCCAGGTGTCTAAGGTCGAAGCTTTGAATATAGCCGTCCGAAGGAATGGTAGGAAGTAGGATGCCGAGAAGTTCTTCCGCCGATTTTCCGTTTATAGAGATGATTTCAGATCCAACGGGGATTGTTCCGGCCGATTGTGCGGCCGTTAGAACGTATATCCTTCGATCGATGATCTTCAGGGAAAGAGGGAAGTGATGGCGGGTGTCTTTTAGCGAGAGATAATAGCCCTCCGACGGTTTGGGTATCAGGTGCTCATCATGGACTCTCGCGCAAATGGTGGCGATGAGCTTATAGAACTCGATCTCCGTTTCGGGCTTGTCCAATGACCTGAAGCCGTCGTCTAGAAGCTTGTTCATGATCGATCGGTCGGTGAAGCGATATAGGCTCGGATACATATTCTCCAAGGCTGCTCTGAGAACCGAATAGTCTTCTTGCAATTCCTTTGGGCTATATATCGTCGGTTGCTGCTTCCCGGGCTCGCTCTGACCGTTTCCACAAAGGGCCACTGCTAACAGCGGGAGTGCGATCGCATTCCTTAGAGCTGAATTCATCTGCGGAGTGCCCTTTCGTCACCATGACATCATCTCGATATCTGCAATGAACGATCGTCTTCGGAATTCGGGGGGTAGTCCATCCCATATTGCGGCGGCATCGTCGTCGCGCGCCCGCTTCCAGCACCCCGCCCAACCCACTCATTTCTCCAGCCGATACACCGCCGTATCCCGCACATATCCGGTCCAGGTGGTAAGGTCCGCCGCGCGCACCTCCACCAGCTCCGCCCCGAGCTTCTCGACGGCGCGGCGGGAGCGGGTGTTGCGGGTGTCGATGCGGAACTGGATCGCGGCATAGCCCCCGGCAAAGGCGCGCTCGATCATCAGCCGCTTCATCTCCGCGTTGAACGGCCCGCCGCGCACCCCCGGCACGATATAGGTCGCGCCGATCTCGATCGCGTCGTCCGTCCCCGGCACCGGGATATAGCTCGTCATGCCGACCAGCCGGCCGGCGGCGCCTTCGTTTCCGTGCCCGTCGAGCACGGCGAACATCGTCCAGCCCGGCAGCGCGCAGGAAGCGCAGCGACGGATCGAAATGCGTGCCGACCATGCTCACCGGATAGATCTCCCAGATATCCGGATCCTCGGCACAGGCCGCGCGCAGCGGCTCGACATGCGCCTCCCCGAACGGCGCCAGCCTGACGCGCGATCCCGCCATCGGCTTGCCCAGCATGGCCATCCCCCCTTCCTTCCCGCCGGTTTTCCCTGGCGTTCCGGCGCGCAGGCTCGGCGCGGATTGCAGCCCAATTGCGGCGTCTTCGCGGGCGGCGCATGGCGAGTGCGTTCGGAGCGACGCCGCGGTTGCGGCTCCGGGAGGCGGCCGCGGGCTATCCGATCGCCGCTGCCTGGTCGAGCAGGGCCGGCCAGTCGAGCGCGAGGCAGGCGCCGATCGCGCGGCCCAGCGGGTCGTGCGGATGCAGCCGGCCGCGGCCGAGCTCGCTGGTCATCGCCGTGCCGCCGCCATATTCCACCTTGATCATCCGCAGGTCCGCGGCTGCCCCCGCGCCGGTGGCATAGAGCGCCGGATCGAGGCCGAGCAGCCCGGCCGCGAGCGGCCTGACCGCCGGTTTCGCGCCGCGCCAGGCCAGCCGGGCCCTCGACTGGAGGCAGCGCACGCCGCGCGCGGTCTGCCCGTGCGGCAGCTCGCAATTGGCGAAGGACGGGTTCAGCCACAGCTTGAGCCACACGGCCGGCTGATGCGAGCGGACGCGCGATCCGATGCGTTCGTTGCTGCCGGTATTGGGCTGGATCACGTTGAGCCGGAACGTGATCGCGCCGCGCATGACCGGCTGGGCCCTGGGGCCGAATTCCTTGCCATAGCCCTCGACCAGCAGCTCCGGCTCGATGCTGGTGCCGTGCGGATCGCGGAACGGTGCCGAGGCCATCACGCGCTCGGCGAGGAAGGCCATGCGGCGCTCGAACAGCGCCTCCTCGTCGGGCCGGGCCTGGCTGCGGGCGATGTCGGCCCGGTACGGACCCGGCGCGGTCCAGCCGGGAACCTCCAGCCCGGGATAGGCGGCCATCGCCGATGCCGGCGCGAGATAGGGCGCGCGCCAATAGACGCCGAGATAGGCGGCATAGTCCTTGGTGGCGCCCGCCATCGGGCTGTCCCAGCCGGCATCGGGGAAGAGCGGCGGCCGGAAGCGGCGATGGCCCGGCATGTTGGGCTCGAGCGCGACGGATCCCGGAGGCGGGGCGACGCCGGCGGACAGCGCCACCGCATTGGGCGGGACCGGGGTGCGGACAGGATGCTCGCGCAGCCCCTGGGGCGGCTGCACCGGGGTGAGGCCCCCGTCCTGGACGAGGAGCAGCAGGGCGGCGGAAAGGGCGAGCGTCTTCATCGGGCGCGGGGTGCTCCGGGGCTGTTCACGCCGTCGACCAGGGCGCGCCAGTCCGGCAGGAAGCTGGCGGCGATCAGCCGGCCATGGATGCTGTCCGGCGAAAGCGAGCCCTGATGGGCGTAGCGTGCGTCGACCGGGTTGCTGGCCCCGGGCTCGACGGTGAGGATCTGGATGTCGGTCTTCGGCCGGGCGGGATCGAAGAAGCGGGGGTTCTCCACCTGCTTGCCGCCGCCGCCGCGGAATTCGGAGACGTGGGTCGGCCGGTCCCCGGCGACGACGAGCGCCGCGAAATCGGGCAGGAACGCCACTTGCGTGCCGTGGTAGCGGCCCCAGGCCGGGCCGCCGCGCAGCGGGATGTTGGACGTGATAGCGATGCCCGCATTGTGCCCCTGCTCCGGCGTGCGCCAGCGGCCGTCGCTGCCCTGCGTCGCTCCGGGCGCGCCGATGCGGAGCGCGGGTGCGCCGATCACCAGGCGGAAGCTGTAGACCTCGACTCCGGCAACGTCCTTGCGGCGCGTCATCCACACCGATCCGCGCAGCGTCATGCCCTGGGCGCGCTGGAGCGCGGGCATCTTCAGCACTGCCTGGTACAGGGCGTCGGCCTGGGCGAACAGGGTGTCGACTGCCGCTTTGGGCAGGCCCGGGTCGGCGAACACCGAAGTGCGCGCGAGCCGCGGCGCCACGGCACCGGCCGCGGTGCGGGACTCGCCCGGCGCGCCGCGCACCTTGGCCTGCGGCCAGCTGCGCCAGAAATCGATGAGATAGTGATAGGCGAAGCGCAGGTCGGTGCCAGGCAGATAGGGGCTCTTCGGGCCGGCCCGGGCGGGCAGGTTGCTGCCCTTGATGATCGGCAGCAGGCGCGATTCGACCGCGGGCGAATCATAGTCGCCCTTCTCGTAGAAGGGCGTCCCGTCCTCGACGCGCAGCAGCCGCGTGGTCTCGACCGGCTGGTCCTCCGGCGCGCGGACTTCCCAGCGGCCATAGGGATCATAGGCGGCACCGGTCTGCGGCCGGTCGGGGATCGTCGCGGGGACCTGGGCAAGGGCCGGTGACGCCCATCCCGTTGCCAGTATCGCCGCAGCCACGACAAGACGCATGCATCCCTCCATCGGGCCATGCGCAAGGACCGGAGCGGCCGGAAGGGGCAATCGGGCTGCGACGGACTTCGCGCGCGGCGCGACCGGTCCGTCCGGTTAGGGCGCGGGCCGAAGCCCGCGCCCACCGATGGAGACCGCCGGTGGGCGCCGGCAGCCCGCCAGGCCCCCGTGTTGCCACGGGCGCCGTGCGGCGTGGGGGCGACCGGTGCCGCGGCCGCCCAAGTCCCTTGATCTGCCCCCGCCTATCGGCATGCGGGGCGCCGTCCTCAAGCGGGACGTTGCCCATTTTGGCGGAACCGCGCGCGCCGGTTCAATCGAACGCCACCGGTGCGGGCCGGCCGGCAAGATAGGCGCGGGCGGGGTCGTGGAGGGGGAAACCGTTTACACCCAGGCGCGCAAGCAGGAGCCGGACGGTGGAGAAGCTCCGGACGCTGGTCGCGATCGATTCGGGGCGGTTGAGCCAGGCCTCGGAGACGAGCAGCTTCTTGCCCACCCGCTCGACCCGGCCGTCCGCAAGCAGGTGGACGAGGCGGCGGCGCACCGTCGCCTCGGGCAGGCCGAGCGCGCGGGCGACCGCGCTGGTGCGCACCGGCCGGCGCAGCGCCGGCGGCGGTTCCTTGCGGCCATCGGCATAATGCCAGGAAAGCTCGCGATCGGCGTTGAGCAGGCGCGAATTGGCCGCATAGATGGTCGAGAACAGCACCAGCTCGAGCCAGTCGCGATGCGTGCGCCGATTGGTGTCGACCACCGCGAGCATCAGGTCGATCGCGGCCTGGACGCCGGCGGCGTGGTGATAGGGGCGTACGGTGCCCACTTCCGGCATCGGCACCCCGGCGCGCGCCATGTCGGCGACGAAGCGGACGGCGGCGTCATGGACCAGCGTGAGGAACTCGGCGAGCGCGGGCGCGCGGAGCTCGGCGTGGCTGGCATGGACGCCGTCCACGCCGCGCTCGCACCAGCCGGCATCGACCAGCGCGTGCACGTGGCGGCGCACCGTCTCGTAGGGGCGCGACAGCGACATGGCGAGCGAGTGGGGGGAAACGGTGGGCGCCAGCCCCTCGCGCGTGCCGAAGGGATAGGTGTCGCGCGTGATCACGGCGAAGATCGTCACCCGGTCGAGATCGCCGTCGAACAGGCGGATCGCGCGCGCCAGCACCGTCGTCTGCAGCTCGGCGAGCAAGCGGGTCATGAGCCGGATCGGCGGGGGATCGGGAGGCAGGCGGATCGACATGCTCTGCGCCGATACTCGCCGTTGCGGGCGCCGGCAGCTAGCCCGGGGACGCGCTATTTCGCCAATTTGAGTAGCAGGAAATGGCGGATTCCCGAGGAAAATCAGCCGAAACCGTCCAATCGGGTAACCATGTTCGGCCTGGCGAGGCCTCAACCGGCCCTTGCCCGCGCGGGCGCGGCGCGGGACAAGCGCGGCAAGGAGACGAGAGGAGCCGCATGAAATCCTGGATCGCCGCGACGCTGCTGGCGCTCGGCACGGTCCCCGTGCCGGCGGCGGCGCAGACTGTGCCCGTGCCGTCCGTGCCCGTGCCCCCCGTGCCCCCTGCACCGCCCGAGCGGCCGGCCTGTCGCGAAGTGGGCGACCTGCCCTTCCTCGTCATCGATGCCGGCAGCGCGGCGCGGCTGGGGGCGATCGGGCTCGACCGGGCAGCGATCTTCGCACAGATGCGCGAGACTTCGATCCCCGAGACGATGGGTTGCTGGGCGATGCCGGTGGGCAATTTCGACAGCCAGCTCGTCTCGGTCGGCATGGCGCAGTGGAATTTCGGGACGGGGAGCCTGCAACCCCTGCTCAAGGCGTGGAAGCAGGCGCAGCGCGGCGGCTTCCGCCGCGCGCGCAAGGCGCTGATGCCGGTCCATGGCAAGACGATCTTCTCGCACGCCTGCCTGGCGGTGCCGGTGAAGCCCCGATGCCGCGAGAAGATCCTGGCGGCGCACGGGCCGGACGGGAAGCTCGATCCCGTCCTGTGGGGCGAATTCAATGCGCTGTTCGAGAGCGACGCGATGCTGCAGGTGCAGCTCGACACCTATCTGGTGCTGCTCGAGGCGGTGCGGCAGGACCTGTTGCGCGTGTTCCCCGATGGGCCGATCACGCTGCGCAAGGTGCGCTGGGCGGTGGACACGAAGGTGCAGCAGGGTGGCTTCCCGCTGGACGAGGACCTGGCGCGACTGCGGCGCAAGCTCGCGGCGATGCCCGAAGCCGATCGCTGGGACCGGCTCGGCGCGATCTTCGCCTGGTACGGCGCCCTGTCGCGCTCGATCGACCAGGACGGCGTGCAGCGGGACTGGGCCTGGAACCTCGATCGCTGGGGCTGCCTGCTCGACGGGCGGCGGATCGATCCGGAGCAATATGAGATGCTCCACCTCACCTTCCTGCGCAGCCGCACCGCGATCGGCAATTCGGGGCGCTGGCAGGCGCTGACCTTCGAACGGCGCGCCAAGATCATCCTCGGGGTGGGCAGCGTCTCCGGCAAGGCGGACGGAGAATGTTTGCGCTGACCCCTTGGAACCGGCGGCGCGGCCATCCATTACGTGACGGGAACATTTATCCGGAGTGCAGGGCGATGCGTGGTTTGCTGGTGGCGGCGGGGTTGTTGGCGGTGGCGGGCTGCGCGAGCCCGCAAAAGGATGCGCGCTACATGGCCGGCCATGCCCGCGCCCAGGCGGACCTCAAGATGGCCGACGGCACCGATGTCGGCAAGGCGATCGCCGAGGAAGTCGACGGGTCGATCCGCGTGATGGTGGAAGTGCACGGCTTGACCAAGGGGGTGCACGGCACGCACGTCCACACCGTGGGCAAGTGCGAGGGGCCGGACTTCGCCAGCGCCGGCGGCCATTGGAACCCGACCGCGCACCAGCATGGCAAGGACAATCCGATGGGCCCGCATGCCGGCGACATGCCCAATCTCTCGGTGGGCGAGGACGGCCGCGACCGCACGATCTTCGTGCTTCCGGGCGGCACCTATGCGGGGCTGATGGACGAGGACGGCGCCGCGCTGGTCGTCCATGCCAATGCCGACGACTACAAGACCGATCCCTCGGGCAATTCGGGCGGGCGCATCGCCTGCGGCGTCTTCCACGCGATGTGACGCGGCGCGGGGCGGGAGGCTGAGGTGACGTCGGTGCTGTTCGTGTGCCTGGGCAATATCTGCCGTTCGCCACTCGCCGAAGGCGCGCTGCGGGCGGCGGCGGAGCGCGCCGGGCTCGACATGGTGGTGGATTCGGCGGGGACCGGCGACTGGCATGTCGGCGCACCCCCCGATCACCGCGCACAGGCGGCGGCGCGGCGGCACGGGGTGGACATCTCCGATCTCAGGGCACGGCAGGTGCGGCCGGAGGATTTTCGCCGCTTCGATCATGTGCTGGCGCTCGACGACCAGAATCTGCGCGACCTCGCGGCGCTAGCGCCGGCGGACGGCACGGCGGAAGTCCGGCTGCTGATGGACTATGTGCCGGGGCGCGAGGGCAGCTCCGTCGCCGATCCCTATTACGGGACGGATCGCGACTTCGATGTGACCTGGGCCGATGTCAGCGCCGCCGCCGATGCGCTGGTGGGGTGGCTGGGGCGGCGCGGCGCAAAGGCCGGGAAGATTCGATAGCGGACATTCACTCGACCCGCAGGCGAAGCGCTATTCGGGCTGTGCCCGCGCGGCGAGCCAATGGAGAGGCGAGCCAATAGAGAACGCCGCTCCGCCAAGGAGCACGCCTGGCTCCCGGCGATGCATGCGAACCCGTTTCGTGCATCGACAGGAGGTGTGTTAGCGATGTATGGCAGGCATGCTCGCTCGGCGGAGGACAAGTGCGTAACAGGATCGGAGTCATATCGGCGGCGCTATTGTCTGCACTGCTGCCGGCAGCTGCCGGCGCTCAGGGACAAGCGGCAAGCGGCGGCAACGGGGCGATGAAGACGTCGGGCACCGTGCGCGTCAGCCTCGCCACCGGCCGGGTGGAAGGCCGTGTCTGCATAGCCGACCGGCCCGCGGAGGTTGCGGGCGCCTTCGCGCTCAACGCCGGTCTGAACGTCGCCAGGGTGACGGATGGCGACGGAAAGGCGGTGGCGTTCGACGGATGGTATGATCCCGGCATCAACGGGGAAGCGCGTGTCTATACCGTCTCCGCTGCGCCCGCCGTCCTCTGCGTCGAATATGTCGGAGCCTATCCGGTCTATCCGGCACATGATGCGCCGGACGATTTCAAGGGCGTGATGGCATTCAACGGGGACAGCGCGCGGTTCGCGGAGCAATCTGCGTGGCTTCCGCTTCCCTTCGACAACAAGGCGAAGGCCCGGGCCGGCACCATGGCCTATGCGCTCGACGTGTCCTGCGAGGGCTGTCGCTTCCTCTACATGAACGGAAGTGCGGCGATCATCGGGGACCATGGGCGCTTTTCCAGCGCCACTGCCCGCCCGCCTCTGCTCTTCGGCGGCAAGGGACCGATCACGAAGACGGCCAACGTCACCATCCTGAACGAGACGGTGGCGCCCGCGCAGGCCGACGCGCTGTCGGCTGCGGTGGGACAGGTCGCCAGCTATTACCGCGACTATATGGGGGCGCCGGTTGCGGATCAGCCGACATTCCTTCGGATGGTGGCGGCCAACCAGGTCAAGCGCGATCGCGAGGGTTCGGAATGGGCCTTCGCCACATGGCCGACGATCGCCATGAGCGGGAGCGTCGGCCGTGTCGGCGCGACGCTCCAGGCTGGCGGGCAAGCGCGGGATGGACGCATCGCCTATATCGCGCATGAGATGGGCCATTATTATTTCGGAACGCTCGCCCGGTCCCCAGGCCCATATTTCTGGTTCATGCTGGAATCGACGGCGGAGTTCCTGTCGATCAAGGCATTGCGGGCGCTCGGTGGCGAGGCCGCCGCCCAACGGCATATCGCCGGTCTCGCGGCGGAGGTGAACGGCCATACCCAGCCGTTCGTGGCGCTCGACAAGATCACGGACGGTGCCTCCATCGGCGGGACCTATCGCTACCATTACGGCCCGCTGCTCCTGCTCTCCCTGGAGCGACAGGTGGGAGAGGCGAAGATGCGCGCCTTCCTGCGGGGCCTGCTTTCCGCGCGGAATGTTCGCACATGGGCCGATCTTCAGGGCGTGGCCGCACGCGCCGGCATCGATGATGCCGCCTGGGAACGGTGGCGTAGTACCTGTGTCGCCGATGGAAGGCGTGTTTGCCAGAGTCAGGACTCGTTGGGCAAAACCGGCAGATGACGGTGGCGGGCGCGATGGCGGCGAAGGTTGCGAAGCGATCTTCCTCCCGGATCGGACTGTCCCCTTCGTTCGGGAAACCCTGCCGAACCCTGGGCATGCTCGGCTGATATGGCGCCGATGATGAGCCGCCAAGCTCTGCCCCTCATGCGCCGCCGCGTCTTTCCCCGGCGGACGCAGCATGTATAAACCACGGCCGGGGCGGGGGCGCATGGGGAGCATGGATGGCTGAAGCCGATGCCGCCTGGCCCAGCCACGGCGGAGAGACAGGGGAAAGGCTGCGGGCGCCGGACTTCGCGGTGCCGGAGCTCGGTCCGGTCGCGGACTGGCCGCGCGAGCTCAGGCAAGCGATCGACCTGATGCTCGCTTCGCCGCAACGCGCCTTCGTCACCTGGGGCCCCGACTATCTCTTTTTCTACAACGACCGGATTCTCGACGCCTATCGCGACGAGAACGCGCGGATCTTCGGCCGCTCCTATCGCAGGAGCTGGCCGGCCGTGTGGGAGGAAGTGGGCACCTATTTCGAGCGGGCGCTCGCCGGCGAGCCGGTGCTCCGCCCCGGCCTGCACGTGCAGACCACGCGCGGCGGCGGCGAGAAGATCGACATCCATGTCGACCTGTCGATGACGCCGATCCGCGATGCCGCGGGCAAGGTGGTGGGCATCTTCGGCACCAGTGCCGACCGGACCGAGCATTTCCAGATGGCGGCGCGCGAGCGGGAAGCGCGCGAGGCGCTGGAGGAAAAGTCGCGCACGCTGGAAGTGGTCAACCAGGCGGGCACCGCGATCACGGGCGAGCGCGACAGCGCGCGCGTGGCGCAGACCGCGGTGGATGCGGGCGTGGCGCTGATCGGGGCGAAGTTCGGCGCCTTCTTCTACAACAGGACCGACGAGGCCGAGGGCGAGCGCTACATGCTCTATGCGCTGGCCGGGGCGCCGCGCTCGGTGTTCGACAAGTTCCCGATGCCGCGGATCACCAAATTGTTCGAGCCGACCTTTGCCGGCACGGGCATCATCCGGGTCGACGACGTCACCGCGGATGCGCGCTACGGCCGGAACGCGCCGTTCAAGGGCATGCCCGAGGGGCATCTGCCGGTGCGCTCCTATCTGGCCGTGCCGGTGCGCACCCCGGCAGGCGACGTGATCGGCGGCCTGCTCTACGGCCATCCCGAGCCCGGCCGGTTCAGCGCGGCGGCCGAGGCAAGCCTGGTGAGCCTGGCCGGCCAGGCGGCGCTGGCGATGGACAATGCCCGGCTGTTCGAGGCGGTGGCGCGCGAGCTGGCGCGACGCGCCGCCGCCGAGGAAGAGCTGCGCCTGCTCAACGAGCGGCTGGAGACGCGCGTCGCCGAAGCGGTGGCCGAGCGCGAGACGGTGTTCGCCGCGCTCCAGCAGGCGCAGAAGATGGAGACGATCGGCAAGCTGACCGGCGGCGTGGCGCATGATTTCAACAATCTGCTCCAGGTGATCTCGGGCAACCTCCAGCTGCTCGCGCGCGACGTGCAGGGCAACGACAAGGCCGAGCGGCGGGTGGCGAACGCGCTGGCGGGGGTGCAGCGCGGATCGAAGCTGGCCAGCCAGCTGCTCGCCTTCGGCCGGCGCCAGCCGCTCGAGCCGCGCGTGCTGAACGTCGGCCGGTTCCTGGGCGGAATGGAGGACATGCTGCGCCGCGCGCTGGGCGAGGCGATCGCGATCGAAGTGATCACTTCGGGCGGCTTGTGGAACTGCCAGGCCGATCCCACCCAGCTGGAGAATGCGATCCTCAACCTCGCGATCAACGCGCGCGACGCAATGGCGGGCAGCGGCAAGCTGACGATCGAGGCGGCCAACGCCTCGCTCGACGATGCCTATACCAGCGGGCTGGATGACGTGCCGCCGGGCCAATATGTGATGCTGGCGGTGACCGATACCGGCACCGGCATCGATCCGAAGCTGATCGAGCAGGTGTTCGAGCCGTTCTTCTCGACCAAGCCCGAGGGGCAGGGATCGGGGCTGGGGCTGTCGATGGTCTATGGCTTCGTCAAGCAGTCCGGCGGCCATGTGAAGCTCTATTCGGAGCTGGGCCACGGCACCACGCTGAAGCTCTATCTGCCGCGCGTGCGCGGGCGCGAGGAAATGGTGGCGGCGTCGCCCGAGACCGTGACGATGCGCGGCGGCGAAGAGACGATCCTGGTGGCCGAGGACGATCCGGACGTGCAGGCGACGGTGGTCGAGCTGCTGACCGATCTGGGCTATGTCGTGCTGCGCGCCAATGATGCGCAGAGCGCGCTGAGCGTGATCGAGAGCGGGATGGCGATCGACCTGCTGTTCACCGACGTGGTGATGCCGGGCACGCTGAAGAGCCCCGAGCTGGCACGGCTGGCGCGTGCGCGGCTGCCCGCGCTCACGGTGCTGTTCACTTCGGGCTATACCGAGAACGCCATCGTGCATGACGGGCGGCTGGACGCCGGCGTGGAGCTGCTCTCCAAGCCCTATACGCGCGAGCAGCTGGCGCGGAAGGTGCGCGCGGTGCTGGAGGCGAAGCGGCGGGGCTAGGGTCCGTCAGGCCTGCAGCGGATAGCGTGCCACAGCCTCGTATCGCGCGCCTTCATGGCCGAGATGGCTCTCGAACAGGTGGAAATGGTCGAGCGCGAAGGGCGGGCTCGCGAGGCCGGCATGCGCTTCGACGAAGCGCGCGGCGGCTTCGGCGGGGGCGTTCATCCGGGCCAGGGTGACATGGGGGAGATAGGCGCGGCGCTCGGGCGGCTGGCCGGCGCGTACCAGCGCCTGGTCGATCTTGCGGTGGAGCCCGGCAAGGCCCTCGCGCGGGCGGATGCCGGCCCAGACGGCGTTGATCCGGCCGCGGCTGTCGAATGTGCCGACGCCCTCCAGCGCGACTTCGAGCGGCGGCCAGTGCACGGCCGAGAGCGCGAGCGCGGCATCCTCGGCGGCGCGTTCGTCGACTTCGCCGATGAAGCGCAGGGTGATGTGGAGCTGCGCGTCGTCCTGCCAGCGGGCACCGGGAATGCCGCCCATCAGCGCGCGCAGCTGGGTGCGGATCGGAGCGGGCGGACGCAGGCCGACGAACAGGCGGATCATGGCCTGGGCACTAGCGCGCCCGGTTTTGCTTGAAAACACCCGGCGCGGGGGCGATATTCACGGATACCGGCAGGTGCCGGGCAAAGGAGTTTTGAAATGGCTGACTGGTCGGATCCCCGGACGGGCGCGCCCTATGTGACCGCCGGCGCGGGCGCTGATGCGCGCGACGCGGGGCTCAGGTCCTATATGCTGTCCGTCTACAACTACATGGCGTCGGGCGTGCTGCTGACCGGCATCGTCGCGTTCGTCTTCGCCAAGAGCGGAGCGATCGACACGCTGTTCGCGGTGCAGGAGAATGGCCGCGTCGCGCCGTCGCTGCTCGGCTGGCTGGTGATGCTGGCGCCGCTCGGCATCGTGCTGGTGATGAGCTTCGCCCAGCGGAGCCTCTCCACCCCGGCGATGCAGGCGCTCTACTGGGTCTATGCGACGACGATGGGCCTGTCGCTCTCGACGATCTTCCTGCAATATACCGACAGCTCGATCGCGCAGGTGTTCTTCGGCACCGCCGCGGGCTTCGCCGGGCTGAGCCTGTGGGGCTACACCACCAAGCGCGACCTTTCGGGCTGGGGGACGTTCCTGATCATGGGCGTGGTCGGACTGATCGTCGCCTCGATCGTCAACCTGTTCATCGGCTCGGGCCCGCTGAGCATGGCGATCAGCGTGATCGGCGTGCTGCTGTTCGCCGGCCTCACCGCCTATGACACGCAGAAGATCAAGAGCCTGTACTTCTACGTCCAGGGTACGGACATGATGGGCAAGACGGTGGTGATGGGCGCGCTGACGCTCTACCTCGACTTCATCAACATGTTCCTGTTCCTGCTGCGCCTGTTCGGTAGCCAGCGGAACTAGGCTTCGGCAGCGGAAGCGGAAATCGCGGCCCGGCGGGGAAACTCGCCGGGCCGTTTTCTTTTCTGCCCGGGCGAGAGGCGCGTGCTGGAACGCGAATCGAAGGGCGTTCGTTACAACCCGGCAACGCTCAGGAGAGTGAGTCATGGACGCGAACCCGATCGATCCGGCGGTGGACCCCCTGTCGGCGGCACCGGGCCCGGATGAGGAAACCAAGCGCACGGCCGCGCAATCGGCCGATGCCGGCACCGACGAATCGATCGCCGAGCGGCTGGCGCGCAACCCCGAAAGCAGGGAGGCCCGGCTCGACCGGGCGCTCGACGAATCGATGGACGCGTCGGACCCGCCCGCCTCGACCCAGCCGGTGCACAGCCATCGCGGCGGCGACCTGCCCGAGAGCTCGGGCTATGATCCCAGGAAGGAAGCCAGGCTGGCGCAGAGCGAGGACAAGGGCGTTATCGGCCGGATCCTGGCGAAGATCGGCCTCGGCTAGGGCCGACCGCAGCGGCTTCGCCGGCGTCGGGCCGGCGCGCCCTGCAGGGGCCATCCCTCGGCTATGGCCGCGAGCCTTGTTTCCGGGCGCGGACATCTCGATCCACACGGGATGAGGCGGGTCAGCCGCATCGGGCGGCGAGCCGCTGATCGACGGCATCTTCGATCGGCCTGGCGGTCCTGACGACATTCCTTCCCGCCTCGTCCTTCGCGATCACGAACAGGAAGTCGCGATCGCCCCGCAGATCGGCATGCGCGAAATAGCGCACCGGCACGGTAGGCGCGGCGGCGTGTCCCCTCAGCACCTTGCGGATCTTCAGCTTCGCCGTGATCCACCCATGGCCGAGCATATCGTCCTCGCTATCGACTGGCGTGTAGTCGAGGCTCCTCGCCCGCCCGATCGCCACCAGGTCGCCGCAGCCATAGCCTATCGGCGCGTCCTGGGCCGCGGCTGCCGAGGGCATGGTGGACAGCGCGATCGCGAGTGCCGGGGCGAGAGGCCGGTGCGGGCGCGGCTTCATATCCGCCCGCAATCGCTCGCCGGCCTTTGCCCGGCGAAGCGCGCGTCGATCCAGTCGAGCGTGGCCGCGGCGGCGCCGGCATTGCGCGTGGCGGCGGGATGGTCGCCGCCGGGCAGCGACAGGTAGCGGAGCGGCGCGCCGGTGCGGCAGCGCTGGCGGGCGAAGGCGAGCGTCACGGCCGGCGCGACCACGGTGTCGGCGGTACCCTGGACGATCAGCAGGGGGCCGGATACCGCGCCGGGCACGACGCTGTTGGCGCGGGCGATGCCGGCCCAGGGTGGCGTATCCGCCATGTCCTTGCTGCGCAGCGCCCCCCGGATCGCGGCGATGCCGAGGATGGTGCCCAGCCGCGGCTTCTTGCCGAGCTCGATGCAATTGTTGCGCGCCAGCCGGGTGGCGACTCCGGCATTGGTCTTGTTGAACAGGCTGGAGAGCGGATGGCCGAAATGCTGCGACCAGCTATAGGCTGCATAGGCTGCCAGCATCGCCCGGACATTGGCATCGCTGCCCGAGCGGAGATTGGCGGCGAGATCGGTGGGCGGCGCGGCGGCGGCGGTGCCGAGCAGGCGCAGTTCGGGCGCGTAGCGCGCGGCCTGCGCCGCGGTCCACAGCGCCGCATGGCCGCCCTGCGATTCGCCCCAGACCGCGAAATCGGCGCCGGCCCGGGCCTCGCGCAGCGACCGGGCGGCGCGCACCGCGTCGAGCACCGCCCGGGCAGTGTCGATGCCGATCAGATAGGGATGGGCCATGGGCGAGCCGAGCCCCGGATAGTCGGGCGCGACCACCAGATAGCCGCGCGCGATCATCTCCGCGAGCGCGGGCGTCGCCTGCCAGAAATCGGGGCTCAGCGACGGCGCGCATTTCTCGACCACGCCCCAGGTGCCGTGCGTCCAGGCGATCACCCGGCGCGGCGCGGGCGAAGGCGCATGGTCGCGCGGGGCGACGATCATGCCGGTGACCCGGATGGCCCGGCCATGCGCGTCGCTGGTCCAATAGGCGATGCGCCAGCTGCGCATCGCGTCCGGCCCTCCGGAGACCGGCTCGGCGGAGATCAGCGTGCCTGGGGATTCGCCAGGCCTCTGGGCGCGCGCCGTGGCGGGCAGGGCGATGAGGAGCAGGATGGCGGACAAGAGGGTGCGCAGCATGACGAGCCTCCTTCGATGCGCCGCTTATCCCAGATCGGGCGCCCTGCCTCAACCGGTACGGGCCATGGCGCGGTTCGTGGCGATGCCGGGATCGGGCGCGCATGCCTCTGCGACGATCCATTCCCGGAACGCGATCATCGCGGGCCCCGGCGTGCGCGACTGGAGCCAGGTGAGCCAGTAGCGTCCGGTCGAGACTTCGAGCGCGAAGGGGCGGACGAGCCGGCCTTCGTCCAGGTGGCGGGAAAGCATCGCCGGCGGAGCGAGCGCGACGCCCATGCCCAGGATCGCCGCTTCGGCCATTGCCAGCGAACTGTCGAACACCGGGCCGCGCAGGGGCGGCGGCGCGATGCCGGCCTGGGCGAGCCAGCGCGGCCATTCGTCGGCGCGGTAGGAGCGCAGCAGCGGCAGGGCGAGCAGATCGGCGGGGGCGGCGAGGCGCGCGGCCAGCTCGGGGGCGCAGAGCGGCGTGAGCGGCGTCTCTACCAGCGGCACCGCTTCGGTGCCGTGCCAGGCGCCGGCGCCGAAGCGAATGGCGTAGTCGAGCCCTTCGCCCGCCAGGTCGACGCGGTTGTTGTTGGTGAACAGGCGCAGGTCGATGCGCGGATGCGCGGCGTGGAAGGCGGGGAGCCGGGGAAACAGCCAGCCGGTGGCGAAGGTGCCCACCGCGGCCACCGAGAGCAGCTGTGCGGCAGTGCCGCTGGCGATGCTCTCGACCAGCTCGGCGATGCGATCGAAGCTGTCCCCCAGCGCGGGGAGCAGCGCCAGCCCTTCGTCGGTGAGCGCAAGCCCGCGCGGCAGGCGGCGGAAGAGCTGGGTGCCCAGGCGCTGCTCCAGGCCCTTCACCTGGTGGCTGATCGCGGCTTGCGTCACGCACAGCTCGATCGCGGCGCGGGTGAAGCTCAGATGCCGTGCCGATGCCTCGAAGGCGCGCAGGGCATTGAGGGGGAGGTGGGGGCGGACCATCGGGCGCCAAGCATAAGTTCAGCTAATGCCGGGCGCCAGTGGGGTGGACGGGTTGCGCGCCGGCGGGCGACGTGGCCCGCATGGTCGCGCTATTCCCAGCCCTGCTCGGTCCGGGCCGTGGCGGGGAGTTTCTCGAAGCGCTGCAGCGCCGGGTCGAGATAGTCCCAGGGCTGTGCCGCCACCGTCCACAGCGCGACGCCGGGCACGAAGCGCTCGGGCGCATCGAGCGTGGCGGGGCTGACGATGAACAGCTCGGGAATGTCCGGGAAGGTCATGAAGACCGGGGCGCCGCAGGTGCCGCAAAAGGCCCGGCTCTTGCGCGTGCCCTGCTCGCCCGTGGTTTCCCAGTGGCTCGGCGTGCCGGTGGTGCGGACATCGGCGCCGAAGAAAGTGAGGTGCGAGCTATGGCCGGTGCCGCTGGCAAGCTGGCACTGGCGGCACTGGCAATGGTTCATGTCGACTGGCTCGCCGATGACTTCATAGCCGATCGCGCCGCAGGCGCAGCGGCCGGTATAGGGCAGGCTTCCGGGCATCGTCCGCTCCTTGCTGGATCGTGGTTCAGTCGGCCTCGGCCTCGGCCGCGACGGTGCCGACCTGCTTCACCACCTTTTCCCAGCCGCGGTGCATATTGGTGAAGGCAGTCTCGTTGCGCGGCAGCTCGAAGCCCGAATGGGTGAGCCGCAGCAGCGTGCCGCCGGCCACCGCCGCGAGATCGAAGGTGACCACGGTGTCGAGCCGCGAGCCATAGCCTGCGTTCGCGGCATGGCCGCCAACCCAGCTATAGGCGAAGCGCGTGTTCGGGACGACGGTGAGCACTTCGCACCGGATCGTGCCGTCCCATTCGCCGGCGGGCGTGGTCTGATAGGTGAAGCGGTTGCCCACCACCGGCTCGAAGCCCCTGGGCTCCATCAGCCAGCGCCCCATCAGCGCGCCGCTGGTCAATGCCTTCCAGATCAGTTCCGGAGCGTGCGGAAGCAGTTCCTCGACGAGGATCTGCCGGGTGGCGGCATCGGTTTCGGTCATGGGTCGATTTCCTTGAGCAGGCTGCGGAGGTCGGAGAAGCGATCGCGCCAGAACAGGTCGTAGTGGCGCATCCAGTCGAACAGCGGATCGAGGCCGTCGGGCCGCGCGCTGTAGAAGACCTGGCGCCCCTGCGGCCGTTCGGCGACGAGCCCGGCCTGTTTCAGCGATTTCAGATGTTGCGAGATCGCTCCCTGGGTGACGCCGCTGCCGCGCGTGAGCTCGGCGACGCTGATCTGGTCGCTGCGCACGATCCGCTCGAACACCGACCGCCGGGTGGGGTCGGCAAGGGCGCGCATCACGGTGTCGAGGGGGGCTGCCTGGAGCATGAAGATCAATTAGTATATGCTAATGCATTAGTCAATACTAATTGATCTGACATCCAGATGGCCGGCCGACCTGATCCGCGCCATGGCGGGTGGCTTTCACGCCGGCGACTCGCTAGGCTGTGCCATCGCTGGCAGTTCCGTTCGTAGGCGCCAGCGACTGAGAGACCTCCGTGCTCCCGCTTACGCAATGGGAGCCGCGCATTGGACCTCGACACGCCGCCAAAGGATCCGGCCGGAGAAGATGCGGCCAAGCCGTTGCGGACCAATGGTTTCCGGCGCAAGTTCGCCGAAGCGCGGCTCTCGCCCGAGAGCGTGGAGCGTCAGGGTCGCGTTGCGCGAATCGCGTTCGAGGCGCTGGGGCGCGACGGCGCCACTGCCTTTCTCAACGGACATGACGACGCGCTGGGCGGGCGCCCGCTCGACCTCGCCATTGCGAGCGCCGAGGGGCTGGTCGCCGTCGAGCAGGCGATCGCCGCGCGCCGCGGGGCGCAGTGAGGCACGGGGCGGCGCGCGATGCCGTCATCGTCACCAGCCCCGAACTGATCCGCGCACATGCGACGCTGCGGCGGGGCTCGCATTTCCTGGCGCTCGGCCTGGGCGGCCCCGGCGCGGCGCCGCGCGCGATCGAGGGGCGCCACCGGGCCAAGGTGATCGGCAACGGGCTGCGCGAACTCGATTGTTTCCTCAACCTGCTGGTCGGCGAGGCGGCGCGCTGTCGCGGCATTGCGATGCCCAGGGGCGAACGCAACACCGCGAACAAGCTGGCCCGGCTGCGCCGCGCGCTCCGCGTGCCCGATCCGGACCATGCGCGACTGATGGCGCTGGGGCGCTCGCGCAATTGCCTGTTCCACTGCGCGGGCACGGTACGGCGCGGCGATCGCCGCGGCGAAGCGGCGATGACCACGGGCTGGCACGGCGAAGGCGGCGCCCTGCGGCGCGTGCCCGTCGGCGCGGAGCTGACCATTTCGCCCACCGATCTCTCCGAGGTCTGCCTCTTCTATCGCGATATCGCCGACCGCCTGCTCGCCGAGGCGCGCGGCATCTCGAACGGAACATCATGAACCCGAGCAACCCGCACCATTATGCCATCCGGATCGAAGCGGACGATATCGACGCGCTGGGGCATGTGAACAACGCGATCTACCTGCGCTGGGTACAGGCGGCGGTGGTCGATCATTGGGAACGGCTGGCTCCGCCCGAAGCGGTGGCGGCGCATCGCTGGGTCGCCGTGCGGCACGACATCACCTATCGCAAGCCCGCCTTCCTCGCCGACGCGCTGGTCGCGACGGTGGTGCTCGAGAGCGTGCGCCGCGAAAGTGCGTTCTACGACACGGTGATCCGCCGCGGCGCCGAGACGCTGGCCGAAGTCAAGTCGCGCTGGTGCTGCCTCGACGCCGCCACCCTCCAGCCGGCGCGGCTGCCGGCGAGCACCGTGGCATGTTTCCTGCCGCCGGTGGGGATGGCCATCGCTTCCTAATTTGGCGGTCCCGCCTTTGCCTCCCCCGCACCGGGATGCTTTACTTCGGGCCAATATACCCATAGGGGGTATGGGTATGGCGCATCTCTCCCATGGTAACGACGCGCTGCTGGCGCGGGTCCGCCGGATCGGCGGGCAGGTCGGCGCGGTCGAACGGGCGATGCAGGGCGATTCGAGCTGTGCCGAGATATTGCAGCTCGTCGCGGCGGTGCGCGGGGCAGTGAACGGGCTGCTCGACGAAATCATCGCCGACCATCTCCAGGCGCATGTCGCGCATCCTGCCCTCAGCGATGCGGAGCGCGCCCAGGGGGCCGAAGACCTGCTGGCGGTGATCCGCCGCTACGCCAAATAGGATCCCCCATGGCCACCCTGCCCGAAATCGATGCGTTGGCGCACGACCATGTCTTCCTCGGTGCCGCGCATGACGCGAATGCGCGGCGGACCTTGTGGGTGGTCTGGCTCACTGCGGTGATGATGGTGGGCGAGATCGCTGCGGGCTATTGGACCGGATCGATGGCGCTGCTCGCCGACGGCTTCCACATGGCGACGCATGCCGGCGCCCTGGCCGTTGCCGCTGCGGCCTATGCCTATGCGCGGCGGCATGCGCATAGCGCAGCCTATAGCTTCGGAACGGGCAAGGTGGGCGACCTGGCCGGCTTCGCCTCGGCGATGGTGCTCGGGCTGATCGCGCTGGGGATCGGCGTGGAATCGGTGTTGCGGCTGTTCGAGCCGATCCGGGTGGCGTTCGGCGAAGCGACGATCGTCGCGGTGCTGGGGCTGGCGGTGAACCTTGCCAGCGCGCTGCTGCTCTCGGGCGGGCATCACCACGGCCATGCCCATCGGCATGGCCACGACCATGATCATGGGCACGACCATGACCATCCCCATCGCGGCCACGACAACAATCTGCGCTCGGCCTATATGCACGTCCTCGCCGATGCGCTGACTTCGGTGCTGGCGATCGCAGCGCTGCTGGCCGGGCGCTATCTCGGCTGGGCGTGGATGGATCCGGCGATGGGGATCGTCGGCGCGGTGGTGATCGCGCGCTGGTCGTGGACGCTGATGCGCGACACCGCCGCGGTGCTGCTCGACCGGACCGACGATTCCGTTGCCATGGAAGTGCGCGCGCTGGTCGAGGCCGGGGGCGATGCCCGGATCGTCGACCTGCACGTGTGGCGCGTGGGCCCCGAGGCGTGGGCGGCGATCGTGAGCGTGGTGGGCGTCGATGCGGATGCGATCCGCGCCCGGCTGGCGCCGGTGCACGCGCTGGCGCACCTCACCGTGGAGTGCCGCTGACGCCGCACCCGGCGCATGGCCGGGCGCGGCGCGCGGAGCTCAGTCGATGGCCTCGATGCCCAGGGCCTCGAGGCGTTCGATCGCCGCCTTCATGTGCTGCAGCTGCTCCGGGGAATGGCCCTGCCATTCGGCGATTTCGCCGACCACGCGGAGCGGCGCGCGCGAGCGATAGGAGAGCGTCGGGTTGCCGGGGAATTTCTGGTCGGTGAGGTTGGGATCGTCGACGATCCCGCCGGTCGGCTCGACGATGTAGATCCGCGCGCGACCCGTGCCCCGAGCGAGCTCGGCGCCCCAGATCGCCGCTTCGAGCGTGCCGGTCAGATAGACCCAGCTCGCCTGCTTCCGAGCGCCATAGTTGGAGGCATGGCCGGTGGCGATCAGGTCGCCATTCCCCAGGTCCGCGCGGGTGCCGTGATAATAGATCATGTGCCGTTCCCTCAGTTGCGAATCGAGGGCGGCTTCATGGAACAAGGGCCCCGGCTTGCCGCAAGCCCGGTTCCGCGTTAGACAATGATAGTGGGAAGAGGCCGTGGCGAGGCGCCGGCTTCCCCCGCTCTCCTCCTCCATCGCGCACGCACCGCCGGCATCGCATGCCGGCCGCTCAATCGCGGCGGTTGAACCACCACCAGGCAAGACCCGCCGGCACCCCGTAGCAAAGGCCAAGATCGACACGCTCGATCGTCCATGGCCGATAGGCGCCGAAGAACAGCAGGCGATCGATCGCATGATAGGCGAGTTTGCCGGCCAGGGCGCCGCACACCGCCGCGACCAGCCCCATCCAGGGGCGGTCGCGCCAGCGGCCGAACAGGCGGGCCGCGGGAATGCCGAAGACGAACAGGCCCAGTGCCACGAAGGGAAGCGCGATCAGCCCGTAGATCGCGACGATCGGGACCATCGCCCCTGCATCCGACCAGTCGAGGCCATCCGGCTCCGACGACCAGGCGAGCAAGCACTGAAGCGCAATGCCCGCATAGGCGCCGGTCAGCGCGGCGCTCAGAAATGCGGGCAGGCGGCGCGGACGCGCCGGGTCGCGCATGCTCGGATCGGTCATGCCGGCAAGCAGGCCTATTTCTTCAGGATATCCAGCGCCGCCGCGGTCATCGCCTCGGTCGCGGTGCCGATCACCGCTTCGGCGTCGGGCGCCCAATAGGCACTGTGAAGCGAGGGGAGCGGCTTCCTGCCATTGTCGGACGCGGCCCATTTGTCCGCCGGCACGCCGCCCACCCAGAAGATCAGGCTCTGGATCGACTGGTCGGCCAGCCAGTAGCGGCTGAAATCCTCGCCGCCCATCACCGCGCGGGTCTCGGCCACCCGGTCCTTGCCGAAGCGCGCCGTCCACAGGGACTTCATCCGGTCCGAGAGCGGCTGGGTGTTGAAGGTGGCGGGCGTGAAATTGTCGCGGACCTTGACCTCGGGCATGCGATCCTCGGGCACGCCGGCGGCGATCGCCTCGCCCTTCGCGATCCGGGCGATGCCGTCGAGCAGCAGCTTGCGGACCTCGGGCTTGAAGCTGCGCACGGTGAGCAGCATCGTGACGTCGCTGCCGATGATGTTGTGCGTCGAGCCGCCCTTGATCATGCCGACGGTGACGACCGCGGCTTCCTGCGGATCGACTTCGCGGCTGACCAGGGTCTGGAGCGACGTGACGATGCGCGCGGCGAGGACGATCGGGTCGCGGGTGGTCTGCGGATAGGCGCCATGGCCGCCGACGCCCTTCACCAGCACGTCGACCGAGTCCACGTTCGCCAGGGCATAGCCCGGCGTCACGCCGATCTGGCCGGCGGGCTGGCTGGCGCTGTCGTGGAAGGCGAGCGCGAACTGGGGCTTGGGGAAGCGCGTGAACAGCCCGTCGTCGATCATCGCCCGGGCGCCCATTCCGCGCTCCTCGGCGGGCTGGGCGATCATGACGACGGTGCCGTGCCACTTCGCCTTCATCGCGGCGAGGTTGCGCAGCGTGCCGATCCAGCTCGCCATGTGCGTGTCATGGCCGCAGGCGTGCATCACGCCGGTCTCGATCCCTTCGTCGTTGGTGGTGCGCACCTTGGAGGCGAAGGGCAGGCCGGTGGCTTCGGTGACGGGCAGGCCGTCCATGTCGGCACGGATCAGCACGACCGGGCCGGCGCCGTTCTCGAGCACCGCGACCACGCCGGTGCCGCCCACTTTCTCGGTGACCTTGAAGCCGGCCTTGCGCGCTTCCTCGGCGAGCTTGGCGGCGGTCTTCACTTCATGGAGGCTGAGTTCGGGATTGGCGTGGAAGTCGCGATAGAATTCCATGAGCTGGGGCAGCGCGGCCCTGGTCGCGTCGTGCACCGGATCGGCGGCGGAGGGCGTGGAGAAGCTCATCGCAGTTGCGAGAAGAAGGTATCGAAGCATAAGGTTCCCCGCTGCATGGAGGTTTGAATGTCGCGTGGGGATGCCGGGCTGTCAAACCTCTCGCGCCGGGCGCTGCTCGCCGGTGCAGCATTGCTGGCGCTGCCGGCCCGGGCCTGGGCGGCCGAGGATTTCGCGATCGACTGGCAGGGGGGCGAGCAGACGCCTGCCATCGCCGCATCGCTCGCCGCGCAGATCGCGCTGGTGAAGGCGCTCCGGGTGTCGGACGCGGCGCGGGATTTCTTCGCGGCTCAGGTGATCACGGTGGACCTGCAGCCGGGCACCAGGACGCGGGCGGGGCCGCGCGGCGTGTTCTTCGCGCGCGAGACGCAGCCGGCGGCGAATCCGGTGCTGCTCCACGAGCTGATCCATCGCTGGCAGTTGCTCAGGATGCCGGGCGGGCGGGAGAATCCCGATGTGCTGCGCTTCTATGGCGAGGCGAGGGCAGGCGGGCGCTGGCCGGCCCAGTCCTATATGTTGACCAACCCGTTCGAATTCTTCGCGATGACGGCGAGCGTGGTCCTGCACGGCACCGCCGCGCGCCCGCCCTTCCGGCGCGAGAATGTGAAGGCGAAGGCGCCGGAACTCTATGCGTTCATCGTGAAGGAGTTCGGGCTGCGGGAATAGCGGAGGCGCGCGCCGCCCCGCTCAGCCCGCCGGGATCAGCTCGATCACGTCGAGCTTCGATTCGAAGCCCGGATAGGGCAGGACCAGCCGCCAGCGCGCTTCGCCGATGCGCTCGACATAGCCGATCATGTCGCGCGTCTGGTCGACGCCGTAGCGCAGGGGGGCGGTCTCGTCGCCCAGGACCATCACGCCGATGAACATCGGGCGCGCATCGGTGTTGGCGTAGATCAGCCCGTCGGGGCGCTGCTCGCCGTCGAGGCGGACGAAATGCGTCTCCGGACCTTGCACGGTGATCCGGCACCGGCCGGCAGGATAGGCCGCGAAATAGGGCGTGAGCGGCTGCTGCGAGCCGAGCTTGAAGGTGCGGCAGCGATATTCGCCCGCAGGCGGCATCCCGGCGCCCAGCGCGCGATCGGGATCGAACAGGTCCGGCTCCGCCGCGATCGCCGCCGGTGCCGCTGCCTTGGCCGGCGCGAGCGCGTCGTCCCAGGCGCGGCGCCAGCTGCGGATGCGATCGGCGTCGGCCTCGGTCATCACCTTGCGCCAGCTCCAGCCGGCGGGCGGGCGCGTGGCAGTGGCGTCGCGATAGACGCTGCAGCCGGTAAGCCCGAGCACGAGCAACGCGGCGGCGGGAATCCCCTTCATTGTTCCAAGCCCCTTCTCAGGCCGCGGTCCAGCCGCCGTCGATCGAATAATTGGCACCGGTGATCTGCGCCGCCTCGTCCCGGCACAGGAAAAGCACCAGCGCGGCGACCTGTTCCGGCTGGACGAACTCCTTGGTCGGCTGCGCGTCGAGCAGCACGTCGTTGATCACCTGCTCGCGCGTCATGTTCCGCGTCTTCATCGTATCGGGGATCTGGTTCTCGACCAGCGGGGTCCAGACATAGCCGGGCGAGACGCAGTTCACCGTGATGCCGCTGGTCGCGACTTCGAGCGCGATCGTCTTGGTGAGCCCGGCAATGGCGTGCTTGGCCATCACGTACGCGCTCTTGTTGGGGCTGGCGACCAGGCTGTGCGCCGAGGCGGTGGAGATGATCCGGCCCCATTTCTGCGCCTTCATGAACGGCACCGCGGCGCGCGTCATGTGCCAGGCCGAGGACATGTTGATCGCGACGATCGCGTCGTACTTCTCGACCGGGAAGTCCTCGATCGGCGAAACGTGCTGGATGCCGGCATTGTTGATGACGATGTGCGGGCCGCCGAGTTCGTCGTGGCAGCGCTGGACCATCGCCGCGATCTGGTCGGGCTTGGTCATGTCGGCGGCGTCGTAGAGCGCCTTGGCGCCGCTCGTCGCCTCGAGCGCGGCACGCTCCTTCTCGATCGCCGCCGCGTCGCCGAAGCCGTTGATCATCACGCTCGCGCCCTCGGCCGCCAGCGCCTTGGCATAGGCCAGGCCGATGCCCGAGGTGGAGCCGGTGATGATCGCGGACTTGCCCTTGAGGAACATGGGATACTCCTAACGCTGGGTGAGATCGAAGGCGGCGGTGTTGCCGTCGAGGATGTTCTGGGCGACGAGCCGGGCATTGGCCATGGTCTCCGCCACTGCCATGCGCCCGGCCTGCCAATGCTCGTGCATCGAGCGCGCCGAGAATTCGAAGTCGCGCGCCCCGCCCTCCCAGGCATTGGCGCGATAGATCAGATGGACCAGGCTGACCGGAAATTCGGAGACCCGGGCGCGGACCGCCTGCACCTCGGGATCCTCCAGCAGTTCGGGCGGCAGCTTGCTCAGCAGGCGGCAGACCATCTGGCGCTCCTGGCGCAGCCGCATCCGCTCGTCCGAGACGGCGCGGGTGCGGCTGGAGAAGCGGATCTCCTTCTCGCGCGCCAGCACGTCGGTGATCGTGCGCGGCAGCTCGTCGGCGGCGGGGAACAGGTCGACCTGGAAGATCAGCGTCTCGGCATCCTGCCGGTCGAGGACATGGGTGAGCGGCGTGTTGGAGACGAGGCCGCCGTCCCAATACCAGCAGCCGTCGATCTCCACCGGCGGCAGGCCCGGCGGCAGCGCGCCCGATGCCATGATGTGGCGCGCGTCGAGGCGTTCGTCGCGCGTGTCGAAATAGCGGAAATTGCCGCTCTTGATGTCGACCGCGCCGACCGAGAGGCGGACGGGCCCCTTGTTGAGCAGGTCCCAGTCGACCAGCCGGTCGAGCGTCTCGCGCAGGGGGGCGGTATCGTAGAAGCTCAGCGCCTCGGGCGTGCCGGGGACGGCGAAGCCGGGCGGCAGCAGGCGCGGGCGGAAGAAGCCGGGCACGCCGCCCAGCATGACCATGCCCGCCGCCCATTCGTGGCTCAGCTCGCGCGCGGCGTCGTGCATGGGCAGCGAGAAATCGGGGAGCGCGGCGGTGGCGTCTTCCCAGAAGGTGCGGATCGCGGCGATGCGCTTCTCGGGCGGATTGCCGGCGAACAGCGCGGCATTGACTGCGCCGATCGAGATGCCGGCGACCCAGTCCACCTCGATGCCGGCGCCCTGCAGTTCGTCGATCACGCCCGCCTGATAGGCGCCGAGCGCGCCGCCGCCTTGCAGCACCAGCGCTACCGTGTCCGGCAACGGGAGGCCGGGGGCCTGGCGGCGGGGACGTGACTCGGCGTCTGCCATGCGCCTGCCTTGGCCGAAACCATGCGCCGAGGGAAGTGCCTGTTTCGCGTTGGTTGGTGCGTGCAACGCAACGCCGCTTGGGGCATTGTCGCGGCGCGCCAACGAAGAGGGATGCCATGCGGCTCGACGATATCGACCCCACCGACAATGCCCAGGACCTGGGAAGCGGCGGTGGCGGGGGTGGCGGCGGCTTCGGCCTGCTGGGGCTGCTGCCGTTGCTGCTCGGCCGCGGCATGGGCTGCGGGAGCATCGCGATCATCGGGCTGATCGCCATCGCCTATTTCGCGATGAGCAGCGGCGGCGGCGGCGGGCTGCTTTCGTCGGGCGGCGCCGGCAGCGGCGTGGGCCAATCGCCCACCGCGGGGCAGAGCGGGCGCCAGGTGTGCACGGGCGAGCGGCTCGAATCGTGCCGCGTGATGCGGCTGGCGGACGATACCTGGGCGGCGATCTTCCGCGAGGCGGGGCGATCCTATCGGCCGGCGACGATCAAATTCTACCAGGGCCAGGTCGATTCGGGCTGCGGCTCGGCGAGCTCGGCGGTGGGGCCTTTCTACTGTCCGGCGGACCAGGGCGTGTATCTCGACACCAGCTTCTTCCGGGAACTGGAGCAGCGCTTCGGCGCCAAGGGCGACTTCGCCCGCGACTATGTGATCGCGCACGAAATGGGGCATCATGTGCAGGACCTGCTCGGCACCTCGGGCAAGGTCTCGCAGCTCCAGGCGCGGGCGAGCCGGGCCGAGGGCAATGCGCTGTCGGTGCGGCTCGAGCTGCAGGCGGATTGCTTTGCCGGCGTGTGGGCGGCGCGCAACAAGGAGCGGATCGAGCCGGGCGACATCGAGGAAGGCATGACCGCCGCCAACGCGATCGGCGACGATACGCTCCAGCGCCAGGCCCAGGGCACGGTGGTGCCCGAGAGCTTCACCCACGGCACCTCGGCGCAGCGCATGGCCTGGCTGAAGAAGGGGCTGGACACGGGCGATCCTGCCCAGTGCGACACATTCTCGGGGAATATCTAAGCCCCTCTCCCGGCGGGAGAGGGGTTTCAAGGGGGTCATCGGCCGGCTATCCCGTCTCGATGACCGAAACCACCGCCGCCGAAGCCCCGCCCCGCCCCGCGCTTGCCTATCATCACACGCCGGGCGCAGGCCCGACGGTGCTGTTCCTGTGCGGCTATGCCTCGGACATGCAGGGCACCAAGGCACTCCATCTCGAGCAATGGGCCAGGGCGAATGGCCGGGCATATCTGCGCTTCGACTATGCCGGCTGCGGCGAGAGCGAAGGCGATTTCGAGGCCGAGACGCTCGCCAGCTGGCGCGACGACGCGATCCGGATGATCGACGAAGTCGCGCGCGGGCCGGTGGTGCTGGTCGGCTCGTCGATGGGCGGCTGGATCATGGCGATGATCGCCAAGGCGCGGCCGGAAATGGTCGCCGGCATGGTAGGCATCGCGGCGGCGCCGGACTTCACCGATTGGGGCTTCACCATGGAGCAGAAGCTGGCGCTGCTCCAGACCGGACGGATCGAGGCGCCCAACGACTATGGCGACCGGCCGACCGTCACCACCCGCGCCTTCTGGGCATCGGGCGAGGCGAACCGCGTGCTCGTCCAGCCAATCGCCTGGGGCGGGCCGGCGCGGCTGCTCCACGGGCAGAAGGACAAGGAAGTGCCCTGGGAGCATGCCCCGCGGCTGGCGGCGGCGATCCGTTCAGACATGGTGCAGACTCTGCTGGTCAAGGACGCGGAACACCGTTTCTCGCGCGAGCAGGACCTGGCCCTGATCGTGCGCGCGCTCGAGGAAGTGCTCGCCCTATGCTCCCTTTCCTGATCCTCGCCCTGCAGGCCGTGCCTGCCGCCGCGCCGGCCAAGCCCGCGCCCGCGCCGGCTCCCGTCGCGCCCGAGAAGGAGCCGCCGCGCTTCACCCAGTGCATGGACCTGGCGACCGGCGATCCGGTGCGGGGCCAGATGGACGCGATCCAGTGGCGCACCACCGGCGGCGGCGTGCTCGCGCGCCAGTGCCTCGGCGTCGCCTATGCGAACCAGGAGAAATGGGCGGCGGCCGCCGGCGCGTTCGAGGATGCCGCGCGCGAGGCGGAGACCGGCAAGGATCCGCGCGCGCCCAATTACTGGGCTTCGGCGGGCAACGCCTGGATCGCGGCGGGCGATCCGACCAAGGCGCGTGCGGCGATCGACGCGGCGCTGGCGACGGGCACGCTGGCCGGGCTCGACCTGGGCGAGGCGCATCTCGATCGCGCGCGGGCGATGGTGGCGGCAGGCGACATGGAAGCGGCGCGCAGCGACATCGACAAGGCGCTCACCTATGCCGACAAGGATCCGCTAGCCTGGCTGCTTTCCGCGACGCTGGCCCGGCGCGCGGGCGATCTGGGCCGGGCGGCCCGCGACGTTACCGAGGCGCTGCGGCGCGCGCCGGACGATCCCTCTGTCCAGCTCGAGGCAGGCAATGTCGCCGCGGCGAGCGGCAACGAGGCCGATGCACGAACGGCCTGGAACCGGGCGATCGAGCTGGCGCCGGGCACCGGCATCGCCACCGCGGCCCGCAAGGCGCTGGAGCAGTTCTCGGCGACGGAGAAATAGGCCTGGATCTTCCGCGAGCCGGCAGGGGTGAGGGGAACGGATGCGCAGGATCGAGTTCGGGCGTGGCGCGCCTGGGGCAGCCTCGTTGTTTCCGGCGCTGCCGGCGACATCTTCGATGCCGGGCGGATCACCGCACATGGCTGGGAGACCTTTGCCCGGCGTGCGCTGGTAGCCTCGCTCTATGCCGGGCTGATCGCGATGGTGCATCGGGGGGCGTGGCCGATGATCACGCGGCGGAGCGGCCGGGCATCGGCGCGGGACATTTGAGGCTGGCGCTCGGGTCCGGGCACTCCTATTTTCGCCGCATGCGTTACCTCCACACCATGATCCGCGTGACGGATCCCGACGCCACGATCGCCTTTTTCGAGCTGCTGGGCCTCCGGCAGGTGCGGCGGATGGACAGCGAGCAGGGGCGCTTCTCGCTGATCTTCCTTGCCGCCGACGAGGATTCGAAGGGCGAGGGCCAGCGCGCCGATGCCGAGGTGGAGCTGACCTATAATTGGCCGGCCGAGGACGGCAGCCCGGCCGAAATCTATGCCGGCGGGCGCAATTTCGGGCACCTCGCCTATCGCGTCGACAATATCTACGAGACCTGCCAGCGGCTGATGGACGGCGGCGTGACGATCAATCGCCCGCCGCGCGACGGCCACATGGCGTTCGTCCGCACGCCCGACAATATCTCGATCGAGCTGCTCCAGGCGGGCGACCGGCTGGCGCCGGCCGAGCCTTGGGCATCGATGCCGAATACGGGGCAATGGTAGGCCTTCTCGAAGCGCTTGGGGCGCGGGCTCCGATCGTGCAGGCGCCCATGGCGGGTGCCGGTGGTGCGGCGCTCGCGATCGCGGCGATCCGGGGCGGCGCGGTGGGATCGCTGCCTTGCGCGATGCTGACGCCCGCGCAGCTGGCCGCGCAGGTCGCCGAGGTGCATGCCGCCGCGCACGGGCCGCTCAACCTCAATTTCTTCTGCCATCACTTGCCGGAACCCGCGCCCGACGAGCGCGCCTGGCATGCCCTGCTCGCGCCCTATTATGCTGAGGAAGGCGTCGAGCCCGGCCCCGTGCCGCCGCTGCGCAGGCCCTTTGACGAAGCGTTGTGCGCGGCGGTCGAGAAGGCCCGGCCGGCGATCGTCAGCTTCCATTTCGGCCTGCCCGGGGAAGCGCTGGTCGCCCGGGTGCGGGGCACCGGCGCGCTGGTGTTCGGCAATGCGACCACGCCCGAGGAGATGCGCTGGCTTGCCGCGCGGGGTGTCGACGCGGTGATCGCGCAAGGGGCGGAAGCGGGGGGGCATTCGGGCTGGTTCCTTGGCGCGGCGCATCGGCCGACGCCGCTTGCCGCGCTGCTGGCGGAGGAGATCGCGGTGCCGGTGATCGCGGCGGGCGGGATCGTCGATGGCGCGGACATCGCCCGGGCGCTGGCGGCGGGCGCGAGCGCGGTGCAGCTGGGCACCGCCTTTCTCGCGGCGCGGGAGAGCGCGATCTCGGCGCCGTTCCGCGCCTTGCTGGGCACCCGGGTGCCGACCGAGTTCACCAACCTGTTCTCCGGGGGCGAGGCCCAGGGCATCCGCAACCGGCTGATGCGCGAGCTGGGGCCGATCCGCGGCGAGGTGCCGGCCTTCCCCTATGGCTCCAACGCGCTGGCGCCGTTGCGCGCGCATGCCGAGGCGGATGGCCGGGGCGACTATTCGCCGCTCTGGGCGGGGACCGGCGTCGCGCGGGTGCGGGCGATGGGCGCGGAGGAACTGGTCGGCACGCTCGTTGCGGAACTGGCGCAGGGGCGCGCGGGCGCCTAGTCTGGCGCCATGCTCCAGATCGTCCGCATCCCCGCCCTCAGCGACAATTACATCTGGCTGGTCCATGATCCCGCCTCGGGCGAGACGATCGTGGTCGATCCCGCCGTCGCCGATCCCGTGCTGGCGGAGGCGGACGAGCGCGGCTGGGCGATCACCGCGATCTGGAACACGCACTGGCATCCCGATCACACCGGGGGCAATGCCGGGATCAAGGCGCGCACCGGCGCCGAGGTGGTCGCGCCCGCGGCGGAGGCGGCGAAAATCCCGACGGCCGACCGGCTGGTGCGGGAAGGCGACGAAGCGCGCATCGGCGATCATGTCGCGCAGGTGCTGGAAGTGCCGGCGCACACGGCGGGGCACATCGCCTATCATTTCGCCGGGGATGCGGTGGTCTTCGTGGGCGACACGCTGTTCGCCATGGGCTGCGGCCGGCTGTTCGAGGGGACGGCGGAGCAGATGTTCGCCAATATGCGGCGCCTCGCGCAGCTGCCGCCCGAGACCCGGGTCTATTGCGCGCACGAATATACCCAGTCGAACGGCCGCTACGCGCTGGTCGCCGAGCCGGACAATGCGGCGATCCGCGCGCGCATGGCCGAAGTGAACGCCGCGCGCGCGGCGGGCGAGGCGACCGTGCCGACGACGATCGGCCAGGAACTCGCCACCAATCCCTTCCTGCGCGCCGCCAGCGCCGCCCAGCTCGGCGAGCGGCGTGCGGCGAAGGATGCATTTTGATCGGCGAAGCGCTATGATGCGACGGTCGGGGGCGACAGGAGAATAGAGATGTTCCGCTTCGCCATTCCCGCGGTCCTCACGCTCGCCGCCGCCTGCGCCGCCAACGCCGCGATGCCGCAGCGGGCCGCCGATCGCGACGAGGCCAAGATCGCCAGGACGCTCGCCGGCCTTACGCCGGGCAAGCCGCAGGATTGCATCCCGCGCGAGCGGATGGGCGAGACCCAGGGCTTTCCGAACACGATCCTCTATATCGAAGGCCGCAAGAAGGTGTGGCGCAACGACGTGACCGGCAGCTGCACCGGGCTGGCGAGCGACGATCTGATGGTGGTCGAAAGCACATCCGGCCAGCTGTGCCGCGGCGACATCGTCCGCACGCGCTCGCGGCTGGGCGGCGGCATGCTGACCAGCAGCTGTGCGCTCGGCAGCTTCGTGCCCTACGCCAAATGAGGAGAGCCGGGATGCGCGTCCCCATCATCGCCGCGATGCTTGCGCTGGCCGGCTGCGCCGCCAGCAGCGAGATGCAGGCCTCGCAACGGGCCGAGGCGCGGAACGACCTGGCGACGGCGCTCGGCGACCGGGTGCCGGGCGCGCCGCGCGACTGCATCAGCATCTCCGATTCCGACGGCCCGCAGATCATCGACGACCGCACCATCCTCTACAAGCCGGTGGGGCGGACGCTGTGGCGCAACGACCTGGGGAGCAGCTGCCCGGGCCTGCGGCCCTACACCACGCTGATCGTCGAGGTGCACGGATCGCAGCTCTGCCGGAACGACCGGTTCCGCGTGCTCGATCCGGGTTCGAGCATTCCGGGCGCCTATTGCATGTTCGGCAGGTTCACGCCGTACGAGAAGGCAAAATAGCGCCCTCTCCCCGCGAAGGGGAGGGGGCTCACTTCGCCACGCCGAGCCGGTCCATCACGAAGCCGAGATATTCGGACTGCTGGCGATAGCGCTCGAACCGGCCCGATTTGCCGCCATGGCCGGCCTCCATGTTGATGCGGAAGACGAGCGGGTTGGCGTCGGTCTTCTTCGCGCGCAGCCGGGCGACCCATTTGGCCGGCTCGTAATATTGCACCTGGCTGTCCCACAGGCCGGTGGAGACGTACATCGCCGGATAGGCCCGCGCCGCGACATTGTCGTAGGGCGAATAGCTCAGCATATAGTCGTAATAGCGCTTCTCGGCGGGGTTGCCCCATTCGTCGAACTCGCCGGTGGTGAGCGGGATCGAGGTGTCGAGCATGGTGGTGACCACGTCGACAAAGGGCACTTGCGCGACGATCACGCGATAGTCCTGCGGCGCCATGTTGGCGACGCCGCCCATCAGCAGCCCGCCGGCGCTGCCGCCCATCGCGGCGACGCGGCCCTTCGCGGCATAGCCCTGGTCGACGAGGAAGCGCGTCACGTCGATGAAATCGGTGAAGCTGTTCTTCTTGTTGAGCACCTTGCCCTGGTCGAACCATTTGCGGCCCATTTCCTGGCCGCCGCGGATATGGGCGATGGCATAGACCATGCCGCGATCGAGCAGGCTGGGGAGCATCGGCGAGAAGGCCGGATCGGTCGAATAGCCGTAGCTGCCATAGGCATATTGGAAGAGCGCGGCGGTGCCGTCCTTCGCGAAGGCCCTTGCATGGACCAGGCTGACCGGAACCCTGGTGCCGTCGCGCGCGGTGGCCCAGACGCGCTCGGTGACGTATTTCGCGGGATCATAGCCCGGCACCGGCTGGACCTTGAGCACGCGGCGCTCGCCGGTCTTGTAGTTCACTTCGTACGTGGTGGTCGGCGTCACCAGCGAATCATAGGTGTAGCGCAGCCATTCGCTGCCCGGCTCCTCGTTGGTGCCGAGCGCCATGGTATAGGCGGGCTCGTCGGCCGCGACCGGGAACGGCTTGGCGCCGGGGACGAGGATGCGCAGCTTCTTGTTGCCCTGGGAGCGTTCCTCGACGGCGAGGAAACCGTCGAAGGGCTTGAAGTCCTCGATGAACACCTCGCCATCGGCCGGGACCAGGTCCGTCCAGGCGGCGCGGCCACGGGGGAGATGCGCGTCGCGCACCGTCGCCAGCCGGTAATTGGGCGCCCGCCAGTTGGTGCGGACGATCCAGCGGTCGCCGAGATGATCGGCCTGGTAGAGGAAGTTGCGCTCGCGCGGGGCGATCACCGTGAAGGCGGCGGGGTTCGCCGCGGGGGCGCAGCGCTGCTCGTCGCTGACCGTGCTGTGCAGATAGATGCAGAGGTACCGATCGTCGGTCGTGCGGCCGACGCCCATGTAATAGGTGTCGTCCTTCTCCTCGTAGATCAGCCGGTCCGCAGAGGCGGGCGTGCCGAGGACGTGCGCCTTGACCCGCTTGGAGAGCAGGGTGACGGGATCCTTCTCCAGGTAGAGGATCGTCCGGTTGTCGCCGGCCCAGGCCACGCCGCCCTCGACATTGGGAATGCTGTCCGAGAAGGTCTCGCCGGTCGCGAGGTTTTTCACCTGGAGCACATATTGGCGGCGCCCGACGGTATCGAGCGTATAGGCGAGCAGTCGGTTGTCCGGGCTCACCGCGCGGCCGGCGATCTGGAAGAAATTATGGCCCTGCGCCATGGCCGGCTGGTCGAGGATCACTTCCTCGGGCGCCTCCAGGCTGCCCTTGCGCCGTGCGACGATCGGATAGTCGGCGCCGGTGGCGAAGCGCGTGTAGTAATAATAGCCGCGCTTCAGATAGGGGACCGAGCTGTCGTCCTGCTTGATGTGCCCGACGATCTCTCCATAGAGCTTGTCCGCCAGCGGCTTCTCCGCGGCGAGTACTGCGTCGGCATACAGGTTTTCCGCCTTGAGATGGGCCAGCATCTCCGGGTTCTTCCGCGTGTCGTCGCGCAGCCAGTAATATTCGTCGTTGCGGGTGGCTCCGAAAGGCGCCTTGACCTCGTGCGGCTTTTGCGCGGCGACGGGCGGGGCCGGGGCTGCCGTCTGCGCATGGGCGGGCGCCGCGGCGGCGGTGGAGAGCAGGGCGGCGGCGAGCAGGCGCTTCATGTGGATCCCCGTGCGAAACGAATCGTGAAGGGATGGTGGCAAGGCACACAGTATCGGGAAAGCAAATTCCTCCCCGATCTGCTCGGGCGATTATCCCCTTCGGACAAGGAGGGTCCATTCTCGGTCGCTCGGCCGGGCGACGATCGATCCAAAAGCGGTCGGGCAGCAAACGCCCCAGTTGCGGACATTCTGGTCTCCGCTAAAACGGTTCGCAGGAATTGCGGGGGTATAAAAAATGGATCGCTTAGGCCGTAACGTTCCGCTGCCGGACCCCATGCAAGGATGTTGGGTTGATGCGGACGATCAAGCATCTGAACTTTCGATCAATGGTGGCGAAATTTTCTGTTTCGGCAAAGTAGTTGAATATGATTACAAGCTGATTAGAGAAGAGGGTGGCGCGCTCACCGTCAGCCTCAAGGTCAACGACCAAGCGAACGAAGATACCTTCCAACGCGCCAATATTACGGAATTAGTTGTTACGCCCGAGGGCGATTTTCACGCCTACAATACGCAGTTTGCAAGCCAGTTCGTCAGAGAGGTTGGTTAGTCGGTTCGCTGGCAACGACCGCTTTCCATCCAATCTCCGCCGCTCCAGCTGAATTTTCGGCTCATGAAGCGGCCTAGCGGCTACCGCCCCAATTGCGGACGCTGCGTGATGGAGTATTTTGGCGAATGGCAGCAAAGCATCGGCAGGCGATTGGCGTGCTGCGACGTTTCCCGCAGGAGCAGATATATCTCGCCACCGAGCACGGTCATCTGTGGCGGCTAGAGGTCGATGATGATCGCATACTCGGGCTGGTGGGCCTGAGGGTGCAGGTGGAAGGCAGACAGCGCGGTGACCTTATCATCGTCGAGGCTATCAAACGGGCGTAGCGGGCGTCCGCTTCCCACCCATTGCCGGTCACTCAGCCGGGCGGCGACCTGTCCAGGAGCGGTCGGGCAGCAAACGCCCCAGTTGCAGACATTCAGCAGCAGAATATAATATCGGGATGCAACGAGATGCTGCCCTGGCCATAGTGCTTCTTCTTGGAAGCGTGACGGGTTGTGCAGCGCACGAGGTAGTGAGAGATCAAAAACAGCCTCTTACCGATGAGAATTTGGAACGAGCCCGGAAACAATGCGGCATTTCGGATGCGGTTCTCGTTGACGGAAACACGATAAGGTTTTCCGGTCTTCAGCAAATCGGTAAGCCACGCCATTATGGGCAAGAATGGGCCTGCCTGAAGAGCAAGCTGCAAATGGACACCGCCCGTTTTATGACTGGCTAATTCCGTACCCTGTCCGGTCTGAAGCGTACGGCAGCTAACCACCCAATAGCCGCCATCCCCGCGAAGGCGGGGATGACGAGAGAAGGGGGGAACCCTCGACCCGATCGGGGAGCAACCTTGCGCGTCTACAGTACGTAGCGGCTCAGGTCGGTGTTCCGCGCCACGGCGGCGAGCTGCCCGTCGACATAGGCGCCGTCGATCACCAGCGTCTCGCCCTTGCGGTCCTCGGCGCCGAAGCTGATGTCCTCGAGCAGCTTCTCCATCACGGTCTGGAGCCGGCGGGCACCGATATTCTCGACTTCGCCATTCACTTCGGCGGCGATGCGCGCGACTGCGCGGATGCCGTCGTCGGTGAAGTCGATCCGCACGCCCTCGGTGCCGAGCAGCGCCGCATATTGCTGGACCAGGCTCGCCTTGGTGTCCGAGAGGATCGCGACGAAATCCTCCTCGGTCAGCCCCTTCAGCTCGACCCGGATCGGCAGGCGGCCCTGCAGCTCGGGAAGCAGGTCGCTCGGCTTGGCGACATGGAAGGCGCCGCTCGCGATGAAGAGGATATGGTCGGTCTTCATCGGCCCGTATTTGGTGGCGACGGTGGTGCCCTCGATCAGCGGCAGCAGGTCGCGCTGGACGCCCTCGCGGCTGACCGAGCCGCCGCGCACGTCCGAAACGGCGATCTTGTCGATCTCGTCGAGGAAGACGATGCCGTTGGCCTCGGCATCCGCCAGCGCGACGCGACTCACTTCGTCCTGGTCGAGGCGCTTGTCGGCCTCTTCCTCGACGAGCTTGGCCCAGGCGGCGCGCACGCTCATCTTGCGGCGCTTGAGCGACTGGCCGCCCAGGCCCTTCATCATTTCGCCCAGGTTGATCATCTGCATCGGTGCGCCGGGAATCTCGAAGGGCATGCCGCCGGCCTGCTCGACTTCGATCTCGATCTCCGAATTGTCCAGCGTGCCCTCATGGAAGCGCTGCTTGAACGCCTCGCGCGTGGCGGTGGACGAGTCCTTGCCGGTCAGCGCGTCGAGCAGGCGGCCCATCGCCGCTTCCTCGGCCTTATCCTTCACCGCGGCGCGGCGGCGCTCCTTCTCGAGCCGGATCGCCTCTTCCACCAGGTCGCGGGCGATCTGCTCGACATCGCGGCCGACATAGCCGACTTCGGTGAACTTGGTGGCTTCCACCTTGACGAAGGGGGCATCGGCGAGCTTGGCCAAGCGGCGGCTGATCTCGGTCTTGCCGCAGCCGGTCGGCCCGATCATCAGGATGTTCTTGGGCGTGACTTCGTCGCGCAGTTCGGCCGAGAGTTGCTGGCGGCGCCAGCGGTTGCGCAGCGCCACCGATACGGCGCGCTTGGCGTCCTTCTGGCCGATGATGTGCGCATCGAGCGCGGCGACGATCGCCTTGGGCGTGAGATTCTCGTTCATTTGGGGAAATGGGTTCTCTGGTTCGTTTCGGACCCCGATGTTGGGGGCCGCACGCGCCGCTTCAAGCCGTGCAGCGAAAGCCGGAGAAGAAGCCGCGCTGCTTCGCGAGGATCTTCGCGATCCGCTCGGGCTGGGGCGTGGGGTCCCATTCGCCATGTTCGAAAGTGCCGCCGCAGACGATCCCGTCGTCGCGGGGAAACATATAGCCCATCTGCCCGGCGACGGCATATTGCACCTCGGCCTGGGGCAGCAGCACGGCGAGCTGGCCGCGTACCGGTTCGATCCCGGTATCGCCGAACAGCGTGCCGGCGCCCAGGCCCGTGCAGTTGAACACCAGCGTCTCGGGCAGCGCGAGGATGTCGGTGGGCGTGGCGAAGTCGCGGACCACGAACCGGCCGCCGGCGATCTGGACGTCGCGCATCAGCTGGCGGAGGAGATGGCCGCTCTCGGCATACAGGGTGCTGAACCGGCGGACGCGCCGGACCGGGAAAGGATGCTCGCCGGGGCCGAGGATCACGCGGTCGGTCTCGTAGGTGCTGGAGAGATCGGGCTCGGCATCGTCCCCGGCCGGATCGTCGGGCATCTGGAGATAGGTCGGCATCCAGCGAATGCCATATTCCGCGCCGACCATGATCTGGAAGCGGCGCCAGCTATAGTCCATCGCCGCCTTGAACTGCGCGATCCATTCGGGCGTGACCCGATCGGGGTCGTAGAGGCTGGCCGGATGCCACTGCCCGCCGGCGACGTTCGACGTGGTGTGGGGCGGAAGCTGGGCGGCATAGAGCGTGACCTGGCGGCCCGCTTCCTGGAGCAGGCGCGCGGTGGTGAGGCCGACGATGCCGCAGCCGAGCACGGCAACCGGGCCGCCATGGCCGGGCAGGCCGAGATCGACCGCGAGGCGCGACGTGCCCCAGCCGAGCGTGATGCCGGCGCCGCCATGGCCGTAGTTATGGACGAGCCGCTTGTCCCCCAGCGGCTCGGCGCGGACGACGAAGCCCTGGGCGCGATAGGGACGCAGGCCCGCGACGGTGCGGATGACCCGGCCGGGCGCGACGTTGACGGCCGGCAGGCATTTCGGGCCGCGCGTGGTGCTGGCCAGCGCCGCCGGGCGCGGATCCGCCGCGCAGCCGGGAAGGGCCAGTGCGGCGGCGGAAGCGATCAGCGGGCGGCGGGCGATGTCCATGGCGCGCAGGGTAGGCGCGGGGCGGGGAGGCTCAACCCCGTTTTGGATAGGGGGAGGCATGAGCTGGGCTCATGGCACGGATTTGCCCCTCTCCTTCAGGGGGAGGGGAGAGTCATTCCCCGCTCAGCCAGGCCTCGGCCTCTTCCACGGTCATGAATATCCGCATCCGGGGATGCGTCTGGGTGCGCTCGGCCTGGAGCTTGTTCAGATGGCTGCCCACGACCGAGGCGGCGCGGCCCGAGGTGAGGGTCAGACCGGCCTCGGCGATGCTGGGGAGGAGGTCGGCGACGTCGTTCGCCTGGACCGGGAAGTCGCGCGAATCGATCAGCACGTCGTAATCGTCGCGGATCGCGCGCACCTCCTGCGCCTTCGCGCCCGCCGCCGCCGCGAAGGCGCGCACCGTCTCCATCGTCCAGAAATCGCGGATATGGACCAGGATGCGGTTGCGGCGGGGATCATAGTCGAAGCCGAACCTTGCCCGGTCGCCCCCGGCGTCAGGCATCACTGTCGAGCATTTCCACGGTCAGCCGATCGTTGGTGTAGACGCACAGCTCGCCCGCGATCTTCATGGCAGCCCGCGCGATCTTTTCGGGGTCGCTTTCGTAATCGACCAGCGCGCGCGCGGCGGCCAGGGCGAAATTGCCGCCCGAGCCGATCGCCGCCACCCCGCCCTCGGGCTCGAGCACGTCGCCGTTTCCGGTGACGACCAGCGTCACTTCCTTGTCGGCGACGATCAGCATCGCCTCGAGGTTGCGGAGATATTTGTCGGTCCGCCAGTCCTTGGCGAGCTCGACCGCGGCGCGGAGCAACTGGCCGTTATGGCGCTCCAGCTTGGCCTCGAGCCGTTCGAACAGGGTGAACGCATCGGCGGTGGCGCCCGCGAAGCCCGCGATCACCTTGCCGTCGCCCAGGGGCCGCACCTTGCGGGCATTGGGCTTCATCACGGTATTGCCGGCCGATACCTGGCCGTCCCCCGCGATCACCACCTTGCCGGATTTGCGCACGGAGAGAATCGTCGTGCCGTGCCACGCATTTGTTTCGCTCATGGCGCGGATATGGGGAGTCCCCTGCACGTGCCGCAAGAGGGGCGGCCCGGTGCCCGCGGATGGCCGGCGCGGGCCGAGGTGTTGCATCGACGACACATCGCAGTGCAGCAAAATTCAACGCCGACAACGCTGACGCATCCGTGGGATTGACAGTTTCATGAAACCGGTTTCATGGGAGTTTCTGGCGGCAACCATAATCAGAACAACGCGCGCCACCGTTTGTAACCGGTTACAACTGGGTTGGGGAGGAATGACAGTGGGAATTTCGAGGAAGAATCGTCGCGTCCTGACGCGTGGCATCTCGGCGACGGCGATGGCGGCGGCAACCTTGTTCGCGAGCGGCGCGGTGCTGCTGCCGGGCATGGCTTCGGCGCAGGTGAGCACTGCCAGCGTGCGCGGCCAGGTGATCGGCGCCGACGGCAATGGCGCGGCCGGCGCGCAGGTGGCTGCGCGCAGCACCGCCACCAACCAGATCTGGCGCGCAACCGGCGATGCGAACGGCGGCTATACGCTCACCGGCCTGCGTCCGGGCGAATATGAAGTGACCGCCACGGCGGGCAGCGAGAGCACGACTCAGCGGGTGGTGGTCGCCGTTGGCCAGTCGGCCAGCCTCGATTTGACGATCGGCGGCACGGCGAGCGTGCCCGAGGGCCGGATCGTCGTCACCGGCAGCCGCCTCACCGAGACGCGGACCAGCGAAGTCGCGACCAATGTCAGCGTGACGCAGATCCAGCGCCTGCCGCAGACCGATCGCAACTTCCTGTCCTTTGTCGCGCTCGCGCCGGGCGTGAAGTATAATGATAGCGAGACCAGCAAGGGCTTCACCTCGGGCGCCTCGACCGCCAGCCAGGTCAATGTGTTCATCGACGGCATCAGCCTGAAGAACCAGGTACGCGAGGGCGGCATCGCCGGCCAGCAGAACAGTCGCGGCAATCCGTTCGGCCAGTTGGCCGTGCAGGAGTTCCGCGTCCTCACCCAGAACTACAAGGCCGAATATGAGCAGGCCGGCGCGGCGATCGTCACCGCGGTCACCAAGTCGGGTACCAACGAGTTCCACGGCGAGATCTTCGGCCAGTACACCGACAAGGGGCTGAGCGAGAAGGCGTATCTCGACAAGCGCTACAACCGGCCCGAGCCGGCGTTCGAGCGCAAGCAATATGGCGTGTCGCTCGGCGGCCCGATCATCAAGGACCGGCTGTTCTTCTTCGGTGCCTATGAAGGCAATGACCAGAACCGCGCGTTCAACGTGAAGAGCACCGGCTCGCCGGGGGCGATCCAGCAGTTCGAGCAATATTCGGGCCGCAAGCTGAGCGACTTCGAAGGCGCGTTCGTCAGCCCGTTCCGCGGCGATTTCTACTTCGGCAAGCTGACGCTCACGCCGGACGATCGCCAGACCTTCGACCTGTCGTTCAGCCGCCGCCAGGAAACCGACATCCAGAATTTCGGCGGCATCATCTCCTATGAGAATGCCGAGAACAAGAAGAACAAGATCGATACCTATCTGTTCAAGTGGACCTACAACGGCGGCGACTTCACCAACGAGTTCAACGCGAGCTACCTGAACTACAACTTCAACCCGACCTCGCTGCACCCCGAGCTGCCGTCCTACGAGTATGCGGGCGTGATCGTGTTCGGCGGCAAGGATTCGACGCGCAACGAGACCCAGCAGAACTACACGCTGCGCGACGACTTCACCTTCACCGGCTTTGACGGGCATGCGATCAAGTTCGGCGCGCGCGTCGAAGTGACCGACATCCAGTTCGACAACAACGCCTATGTCCAGCCGCGCTACACCTATCGCATCGATGCGGCGGGCACGCCGAACGATCCGAGCGACGACACCGACTTCTCCTTCCCGGCCGAAGCGCGGCTGGGCCTGGGCAGCGGCAAGATCAAGGCATCGAACACCCAGATCGGCCTCTACCTGCAGGACGACTGGAACATCACAGAGCGGCTGCAGCTGAATCTGGGCGTGCGCTGGGATTACGAGACCAACGGCTTCAACAACCATTATCGCACGCCCGCTGCCGCGGCGGCGGCGCTGCGCGCACTGCCGAAGACGTTCTATTTCAATCCCGAAAACTACATCACCGACGGCAGCAACCGTAAGCCGTTCGCCGGGGCGTTCGCGCCGCGTATCGGCTTCTCGTGGGACATCAAGGGCGATCGCTCGACGGTGATCTTCGGCGGCGCGGGCCGTTATTACGACCGCAACAACTTCAACAACACGGTCGACGAGCTGTCGCGCACGATCAACCCGGTCGGCGTGTTCCGCTTCTCGCGCAACGGCCAGCCGCGCTCGGGCCTGCCCACCGTGGCATGGAATCCGGCCTATGCCACCCGCGCAGGCCTGCTCGCGCTGGCGGCAAGCTCGACCAGCGGCCTGCCGGAGCTGTTTGCGGTGAAGAATGACGCCAAGCCCCCGGTGAACGACCAGTTCAGCCTGGGCGTGCGCCAGCGCTTCGGCGTGTTCGAGGCCTCGGTCACCGGCGCCTATCAGCGCGGCCGCAACGGCTATACCAACCTGTTCGCCACCCGGCAGAACAACGGCCTGGGCAATTGCTGCAACACCGCGCCGGTGGTGCCGTTCGGCTATGCCAACGTCCTGATCGGCTATGACGGGCTCGATACGCGCTACAAGGCGCTCTATTTCACGCTCGACAAGAACTACACCAAGTCCTCGGGCTGGGGCCTGAACATCGCCTATACGCTCTCCAAGGCGGAGCAGAATGGCGGCGACCTGTTCAGCCTCGATGGCCTGACGCCGGACGGCTATGGCTGGCGGCCCAAGGCCGGCGACGAGCGCCACCGGGTGGTGATCTCGGGCATGGCCGACCTGCCGTTCGGCTTCCGCTTCTCGACGCTCGCCACGCTGAGCAGCGGCGCGGCCTATCAGGTCACCGACGGCAGCCGCGGCTCGGACAGCGGCGCGGCGCTGCTGACCGCCGCCTATCCGGAGAAGAACTGCATCAAGGGCCTGTTCGCCTTTTGCGAGGTCAACGTCTCGCTGGCGAAGGACATCAAGATCGCCCGCGGCAATGTCGAGGCGGCGGTCGATATCCTGAACCTGTTCAACAACAAGAACTTCAAGGACTTCGACACCTATATGAACCCGGCGTCGAATCCGCCCGACCTGCTGCTGCCGGCAGACGCCGCCCACGCCGCCAATACGCTGACGCTGCCGCGGCGCATCCAGTTCCGCCTGGGCTACCGCTTCTAGGCTGGTCCCTGGCGCAATCACTTTCGGGGGAGGCGAGCCACGGGGCTCTCCTCCCCCTTTTTCATGCGGGGAAGAACGATGCGTATCCTGTTTCCGCTCGGCGCCGCGCTGCTCGTGGCCGGTGCCGTCCAGGCGCAGGAGGCGCGCCGGACCTATGCCAATCCGATCGACATCGACTATCGCTACAATTTCGAGCAGGTGAACCAGGGCATCTCGTACCGCACCGGCGCGGACCCGGCGATCGTCACCCACAGGGGCAGATATTATCTCTTCCAGACGCTGGCCGACGGCTATTGGTCGTCGAGCGACCTGGTCCACTGGACCTTCGTCACGCCCAGCCGCTGGCCGTTCAACTCGATCGTCGCCCCCGCGGTGTGGAGCGACGGCGCGCGCATCCTGATCCAGCCCTCGATGACGCGGGCGGAATCGATCCTGTCGACCAGCGATCCGGACGGCGGCAAGCTCGACTTCTTCGTGCGGCGAATGCCCGACCTGGTGGACTCGGTGGGGGAGGGGCATGTCCCCGCGCCCGGCGAGGACAAGGTGCCGCCCGGCCCCTGGGATCCGGCGCTGTTCAAGGACGAGGACGGCAAATGGTATATGTATTGGGGCTCGTCCAACGTCTTTCCGCTCTACGGGATCGAGATCGCGTTCGAGGACGGCAAGCTGGTCTACAAGGGCAAGCCCAGGCCGATGCTCGCGCTGCAGCCCGAACGGCATGGCTGGGAGCGCTTTGGCCAGGACCATAGCGGCACCCTGCCCGACGGCACGCCGATCAAGCCCTTCATGGAGGGTGCCTGGATGACGAAGGCAGGCGGCCGCTACTATCTCCAGTACGGCGCGCCAGGGACCGAGTACAACGCCTATGCCAACGGCACCTATGTCTCGGACAAGCCGCTGGGGCCGTTCGAATATGCGCCGTGGAACCCGGTCGCCTACAAGCCCGGCGGCTTCGTGCAGGGAGCGGGGCACGGCTCGACCTTCCAGGACGTGAGCGGCAACTGGTGGAACACCGGCACGCCGTGGATCGGATACAACTGGACCTTCGAGCGGCGCATCGGCATGTGGCCGGCGAAATTCTGGGCGGACGGGCAGATGTCGGTCTCGGCCCGGTTCGGCGACTTTCCCCATTATGCGCCGACGACGAAGGTCGAGGATCCGGAGAGCCTGTTCACCGGATGGATGCTGCTGTCGTACCGGAAGGCGGCGGTGGCGTCGTCGACGATGGGCGAGTTCGCGGCGGATCGGGTGACCGACGAGAATCCGCGGACCTTCTGGGTGGCGGGCGCGAACAGGCCTGGCGAGACGCTTACCGTCGATCTCGGCGCGGCGAAGATGCTGCGCGCGGTGCAGGTGAATTTCGCCGACTACAAGTCCGGCCGCTTCGGCGATGCGCCGGACATCTATACCGAGTTCGCGCTGCAATCCTCGCTGGACGGAAAGCGCTGGCGCCCGCTGGCTCGAACCGAGCCGCCGCGCCGCGACCGGCCCAATGCCTATTTCCAGCTGCCGGCCCCGGTGGAGGCGCGGTACGTGCGGTACGTGCACGAGCATGTCGGCGGTTCGAACCTGGCGATCGGCGACCTGCGCGTGTTCGGCAGCGCGGGCGGCAAGGCGCCGGCGATGCCGGGCGGCGTTGCGGCGAAGCGCGATGGCGACGCGCGCAATGCCCATGTGGCGTGGAAGCCGGTGAAGGGCGCGGTGGGCTACAACGTCCTGTGGGGCGTGCGGCCGGACCGGCTGACGCTCGCCTATCAGCGCTGGGCCGATCAGGGGCCGGCGCTGGAACTGCGGGCGCTCAACACGGGCGTCGACTATTGGGTCGCGGTCGAGGCGTTCGACGAGAGCGGAGTCTCGCGGCGCACGCGGCCGGTACGGATCCGCTAATATGCTCCTCCCTGGAAGAGAGGGGAGTCATTGGGCTAGCCCAGCCAGCCCCCGGTGAACCCGGCCAGCTTCAGCCCTTTGCGGATCGGCGCGCAGCCCTGCATGCGCTTCCAGACGAAGTCGTTCCGATAATTCGCCGCCTGGAGCAGGATCGAGCCCTGGTCGATGCCGATATGGTCGGTGTCGTACCAGCCCTTGGCCGGATCGACGCGGCCGTTGGAGAGCGGCTTGTCGGTCCAGCGGAAGCTGGGGTTGAACGAATCGTAGAAGCCGTATTTGCCGTAGAGCAGGTCGCCATGCTCGCGGCGCATCGCCTCGGCCGCCGGGATCACGATCTCCGGCGCGAAGGGCAGCGAGCTGAGCGCCGCGGTGGGGGCGATGGTGCCGTCGTCGCGCCCGTCGGGCTGGCCGAGCGGGCCGCGCGCGGAATAGCCGAAGAACTCGGCGGTCCCGCCCTTGAACGGCAGCTTGAAATCGCCCGGGCCGTCACAGGCGGAGAGGCCCCATATGTCCTTGGACCAGCCGTCCCAGCCCCGGGGGTTGGCGATGCAATAGGCGCGGTTGGCATAGGTGGAGCGGCGCGAATTCTCGAAATAGTCCATGCCGGCCTCGCGCATCACCTTGTCGCGGATGCCGCGGAAGTCGATCCAGATATGGCTGTACTGGTGGCCGAGCAGCGGCGCGAAGGCGATGTGGCGAGTCGGCCCCTCGCCGCGCCAGCAGTGCGGATAGGGGGCGGTCCACACCTCCCAGCTGTCCGCCGGCAGCGGATGCTCCGGGGCGGCCAGGCCCAGGATATAGACGAACATCCCCTCGTTATAGCCGGTCCAGCTGGCCGGGATCAGGCCGCGCTCCGGGTGCCAGCCCATCGACACGGCCTTGCGGCCGTCGGTGCGGAAGAAATTCCAGTCGGCGCGGGCATAGAGTTTCTGCGCGAGGTCGCGGATCTCGCGCTCCTTCGCGTCCGCCCGGTCGTAATATTGGCCGGCGAACAGCACCCCCATCAGCAGCAGGGTGGTATCGACGCTGGAGAGCTCGGTCCTGCCGAAACGCTCGCCGGTGATCATGTCGATGAAGTGGTAGTAGAAGCCCTTGTGCCCGATCCTGCCGGTCGGCTCGGGGCCCTGGGGCGCTTCCCAGAAGAAGCGCAGCGTGGTGAGGGTGAGGTCGCGCGCCTCGGCCCGGGTGATCCAACCGCGCTCGACGCCGATCGGATAGGCGGTGAGCGCGAAGCCGACCGCGGCGACCGAGCAGAAGCTGGGCGCGGGATAGCGATCGGGGACCAGGCCGTTGTCGCGCCGCGCCGTCTCCCAGAACCAGCGGAAGGTACGGTGCTCGATGTCGGCGTAGAAGGGCGGCAGCGCGCGCATGGCCGTGCCCTTGTGCGCCTGGGCCGCGGCGGTGCCGGGCAGCGCCGAGGCCGCGAGCAGCAGCGAAGACTGCGAAAGTAGCGCGCGCCGGTCGATCATGTCCAAAGCCTCATAGCCGATAGAGCAAGGGGTCCCCGTTCCGCCCCGAAAAATTGGGGGCGACGCGCGAGACGCCGCCCCCGAGGGGGGTGTAACCGGGGGAAGGGAGCCATGGAACCGGTTACAGTCCAGGCCGAGAAAGTGACGGAGCCGCGGTCACGCATGCGCGGCTCCGTTCCCGGAAGCGGTGCGCGGCGCCGTGGTGGCGCGCATCACCAGTTCGGGAGTGAGGATCTCGCTGGCACGGTGCATGTCCTTGCCCTCGAGCAGGTCGATCAGCCGGGCGACGGCACGGGCGCCCATCTCGGCGATGTTCACGCGGACGGTGCTGAGCGAGAGATAGCGGGCGAGCGGCACGTCGTCGAAGCCGGCCACCGCGATGTCCTCGGGCACGCGGGTGCCGGCGTCGCGCAGCGCATGGAGGCAGCCGATCGCCATCATGTCGTTGGCGGCGAAGACGGCGTCGGTGCGCGTGGCGCTTGCCAGTATCGCGCGCGCGGCGGCTTCGCCGGCCTCCTCGTTGAAGTTGCCCGGCAGGATGCGCGGGGGCAGATGGTGGCGGGCGCAGACGGCGAGATAGCCCTCGGCGCGCTGGGCGGCGTCGAGATTGCCGTCGGGTCCGGCGATGTGGACGATGTGGCGATAGCCATTGGCGACGAGATGCTCGACCATCGCCTCGGCGCCCGCGCGATTGTCGAAGCGCAGCGCCGGACGGCCGGGCAGGTCGGCATGGCTGTTGAGCAGGATCGAGGGGAGCGCGGGCGGGATGGCCTGTTCGAGCGTCTCGGGCGCGATGTGCGGGGCCATGACGAGCAGGCCGTCGACGCGGCCGCGCATGGTGCGCAGCGCGACCGCCGCCTGGTCGCTGTCGTCATGCATGTTGGAGAGGAGGAGGAGATAGCCGCGCCGGCTCGCTTCCCTGTCCATGCCGCGGACGCATTCGGAGAAGAACTCGCCGTGCAGGTCCGGCAGGACGACGCCGATCGCGTGCGCGCGGGCCAGGCTGAGGCTGCGGGCGCCCGCATGGGGGACATAGCCGAGCTCGTTCGCCGCCTTGATCACTTTCTCGCGGGTTTCGGCGCGGACATTGTCGAGGCCGTTCAGCGCGCGCGACACCGACGCGACCGAAACTTCGGCGCGGCGTGCGACATCGCGGATGGTGGCCTCGCCCATTTCAGTCCCTTCTCCCCGATCGACGCGTGTTTTCCCGCGTTTCAGACCGCTTCGGCGATTGCAATACAACCCGTCCGCGAGTTATGTAACCGGTTACGGCGGGCGGCGACAAGCAAAAAAGTTTCGCGGCCGGCCGGGTGCAGACAATTTCCGTCGGCGTTCAGCGGCGGGCGTTCAGGAGAGGAAACGAGATGTTCGACACCAGGATTTCGCGACGCGCGGCTCTCATGGGAGCCGGAGCGGTCGCGGCCTGGGCCGCGAGCCCGGCGCGCGCGATGCTGCAGGCGGCGGGCAGCCTGCCGGTGCCCGCCTTCATCGATTCGCTGATCGCCAAGATGACGGTGGAGGAGAAGGCCGGGCAGCTCACCATCCTGCCCGCGGCCTGGGGCGGCGGCGTCGCCACCGCGCTCAATCCGCCCACCAACGGGCCGAGCTTCGAGCAGCAGCTGGAGGAAGTCGCGAAGATGCGGCTCACCGGCGTGTTCAACGGCAACGGCGCCGAGATGGCCCGCCGGATGCAGACCGTCGCGATGACCAGGGCGCGCCTCAAGATCCCGCTGCTCTTCGCCGCCGATGTGATCCATGGCCATCGTACGATCTTCCCGGTGCCGGTGGGCGAGGCGGCGGCGTTCGATCCCGATCTCGCCGAGCGCACCGCGCGCATGGCCTCGTACGAAGGCGCTGCGGCAGGCATCGACTGGACCTTCGCGCCGATGGTCGACATTGCGCGCGACCAGCGCTGGGGCCGCACCATGGAAGGCGCGGGCGAGGACACGCTGCTCGGCGAGGTCATCGCCGCGGCGCGGGTGCGCGGCTTCCAGGGCAAGGACCTGAAGGCGAACGACGCGATGCTGGCCTGCGCCAAGCATTTCGCCGCCTATGGCGCGGCCGAGGCCGGGCTCGACTATTCGACCGTCGACGTCTCCGAACGGACGCTGCGCGAAGTCTATCTGCCGCCCTTCAAGACTGCGTTCGACGAAGGCGCGCTCTCGGCGATGGCGTCGTTCAACGAGATTTCGGGCGTGCCCTCGACCGGCAGCGAATGGCTGATGCGCAAGATCCTGCGCGACGAATGGCGTTTCGAGGGCTTTGTCGTCTCCGACTATACCGGGGACATGGAAATGATCGACCACGGCTTTGCGGCGGACGCGCGCGAGGCGGCGAAGCTCGCCTTCCTGGCCGGCGTCGACATGAGCATGACCAGCGGCTTCTACCGCGACCATCTGCCCGATCTCGTCGCCAAGGGCGAAGTGCCGATCGCGCTGGTCGACGAATCGGTGCGCAAGGTCCTGGCGATGAAGGCCCGGCTCGGCCTGTTCGAGGATCCCTTCCGCCGGATCGACGCCAAGCGCGAAAAGGCGCGCTCGCGCACCAGGGAAGCGATCGCGCTGTCGCGCGAGAGCGGCCGCAAGTCGATCGTGATGCTCAAGAACGACGGCGACCTGCTGCCGCTGCCCAAGAGCGGCAAGAAGATCGCCATCATCGGGCCGTTCGCGGAAGGGAAGCGCGACATCAACGGGCCCTGGGTGGTCTATGGCGACAATGCGCTGGCGATCGACCTGGCCAGCGGCGTGCGCGGCGCGGTGGCGGACAAGGGCTCGGTGAGCGTGACGCTCGGCTCGGGCGTCGAGGCGCCGCTGCCCGGCGGCATCGCGGCGGCGGTGGCCGCGGCCAATGCGGCGGACGTGGTGATCCTGGCGATCGGCGAGAGCGAGAACATGTCGGGCGAGGCGCAGTCGCGCGCCGAGATCGTGATTCCCGCGCCGCAGATGGAACTTGCGGAAGCAGTGGCCCGGACGGGCAAGCCGATCGTGGTGGTGCTCAAGAACGGCCGGGCGCTGGCGCTGGACGGCGCGGTGCTGGCGGCGCCGGCGATCCTCGTCACCTGGTTCCTGGGCTCGGAGGGCGGCAACGCGACTGCCGATGTGCTGTTCGGCGACTACAGCCCGGCCGGGCGCCTGCCGTGCAGCTTCCCGCGCTCGCCCGGGCAGCAGCCCTATTACTACAACCACAAGCCGACGGGCCGGCCGAACCCGGAGGGGCCGCTCCAGCCGTACAAGGCGCATTATCGCGGCATCCCGAACTCGGCGCTGTTCCCGTTCGGGCACGGCCTGACCTATGGCAAGATCGGCTATTCGGACCTGTCGGTGCCGGGGACCCTGGCCTGGGACGGCGAGATCGCGGTTTCGGCGAAGATCACCAATTCGGGCAGCCGCGCAGTCGAGGAAGTGGTGCAGCTCTACATCCGCGACCGGGTGGCGAGCGTGACGCGGCCGGTGCGCGAGCTGAAGGCGTTCCGCAAGCTGGCGCTGGCGCCGGGGGCGAGCGAGACGGTGACGTTCAAGCTGCGCCGGGAACAGCTGCTGTTCATCGGCCGCGAGAACAAGCCGACGGTGGAGCCGGGGCTGTTCGACCTGTGGATCGCGCCGTCGGCGGAAGCCGAGGGCGTGAAGGCGCAGTTCACGCTGGCGGCCTGATCTCCTGGATCCTCCCTCGCGAGGCGGGGGAGGATCTATTCGGAACGCCCCTCCAGGTCCTTCACGATCCGGGCATGCGCGCCCTTGCCCAGCGGGTTGAGCAGCATCAGCACGCACGACAGCGCCAGGAACGCCAGCGGCACCAGCGCGATGGTGATGCGCATCGCGGCGAGGGTCGCCTCGCTCTGCCGGACGTTGGCGACATAGCCGGCCGCGTCGAAGCCGCTTGCGAGCAGCAGCGTGGCGACGCCGATCGCGATGCGCTGGAGCAGCGCGGCCATGCCGAACACTGCGCCTTCGACGCGCAGGCCGGTGGCCTTCTCGCCATATTCCACCGTGTTGGGCAGCATCGCCCAATAGGCGAAGTGCAGCCCGACGATCAGCGCCTGCATCGCCACCAGGAAGAGCTGCATCGGCGCGGCCCGGTCGATATGCGCGCCGGCGAACAGCACCAGCCCCGCCATGCAGAAGCCGGCGGCCAGGAACCATAGCCCGCGCGTGCCGAGCAGGCGCTGGAGCAGCATCCAGAGCGGCACCGCCGCCGCGCCGACCACGCCCATCCAGGCAAGCGCGCTCTGCCCCGCCACGTCGTCGCCGACGAAGTACTTGAAATAATAGAGCACCGATTTGTTGAGGATCGTCACCGCGACGATCATCGCCATCATCGCGAGGTTGAGCGTGACGAAGGCACGATTGGCGGCGAGGCTGGCGAGGCTGGCCGCGATCGAGGGGGGCTGGGTGCGCGCGGGCACGACCTGCTCGCGGTAGCTGGCGCCGACCAGCACGAGGATCGCGGTGCCCAGGATCGCGAACAGGATCGCCGCGCCGAGATAGGCCTGGGCGGGAACCGCGCTGCCGCTCAGCCAGGCGCCGAGCGGCAGCGTCCCGCGCGCGACCAGCACCGCCGCCATCGTGCCGAACAGCATGCGCATGCCGGCCAGGAAGGCGCGGTCGCGGCTGTCGCTGCTCACCCGTGCGCTCATCGCCAGATAGGGCACGTTCACCGCGGCATAGGCGGTGCGGAAGAGCAGGTGGCCGGCGAAGATCGTCGCGATGCCCCACCATCCGCTTGCAAGGGGCGGCATATAGGTGAGGACGAAGGCGAGCCCCAGCGGGATGCTGCCCAGCATCAGGAAGCGGCCATAACCGCGCCCGGGCTCGCGCCGGTCGGCGATCGCGCCGGCGAGGAAATTGGCGAGCCCGTCCCATACCGAGGCGATGGTGTAGATCGCGGCGGCCCGCGCCACCGGCAGGTCGAGCGCCTCGGTGTAATAGAAGAGCAGGAAGAGCATGATGCTCTGCCAGTAGAGGTTGAAGGCGAAGTCCCCGAAGGCGAAGAGCAGCAGCCGGAGGCGTGCCGGCGCGGCGCGGAGGCGGACGATCATCGGGCCTGTCTAGCGCGGCGCGGGCGCCCCCGTCACGGGCTTATCGCGCGTGCGCCAGGCAGGGGGGCGCGGCACGCGTCGACGGGCGGGCTTGCGCGGCGGTCCGGGCTCCGGATACGGCTGTCGTGCCGGGGAACGGCGGGCGGCGTTGGAGGTGTGCGATGGACATTCGGCCGGCCGACATCCGACGAGTCGAATGTCTCGACGGACTGCGCGGGCTGGCGGCGCTCTGGGTGCTGTTCGGGCACCTGGTGATCCTCACCGGCTTCCGCCTGCCGGTGCTGAGCAAGCCCGATCTCGGCGTCGACCTGTTCATCCTGCTCTCCGGCTTCCTGATGGTGTTCCAGTATCGGCTGCGCGCCGGTGCGGAGGATTGGCGTGCGCCCGGCACCTGGGCGGCGTTCTGGGCGCGCCGCTTCTTTCGCCTCGCGCCGCTTTTCTACGTGGCGCTGGCGGCGGCGCTGCTCGCCGGGCCGGCCCTCTATGCCGACCGGGTGGCGATCGACAGCTTCCTGGGCCAGCCGCTCCAGCCGCGCGAGCGCTATGCCGATGCGAGCCTCGCCAATATCGCGGCGCATGCGAGTTTCGTGTTCGGCCTGCTTCCCGACTATGCCTTCCGCACTCCGCTGCCGGACTGGAGCCTGGGGCTGGAGATGCAGTTCTACGCTGCCTTTCCGTTCCTGGTGCTGCTCGCGCGGCGGATCGGCTGGGTGCCGGCGGCGCTGGTCGCGGCGGGTGCGGCGCTGGGGCTGGCGGTGATCGCGCATCGGCTGGGGCTCGATTTCCCGATGCCCGCCTTCCTGCCGCTCAAGCTGCATCTCTTCCTGTGCGGCATGCTGATCGCTGCCGATCCCGGGCCGGGCCGGGGGCGGATCGGCGTCCATCTCGTCGTGGCGATGCTGCTCGCGGTGATGCCGGTGGGGGGCGATCACGACCTGCTGCATATCGTCGTGCGCGAGGCGCTGGTGCTGGGCTTCTTCGCGCTCGTCCATCTGCGTTCGCTGGGCGCCGTCGACCGGGTCGCGCGGTTGCTGGGCGGCAAGCTGTTCCACTGGCTGGGGGAGCTTTCCTATGGCGCCTATCTTATCCACTTGCTGATCCTGTATCCGGTCGCGGCGGGCGTGATCGCGCGTTTCGGCGCCGGGCTTGGCGCGGCCGGGCGATTCGCATTGACCGGCGCGATCGTGGTGCCGGCCACCTATGTCCTCGCCTATGTCACCTACAGGCTGGTCGAGTTGCCCGGGCAGCGTCTGGGCAAGGCCGTGATCGCCCGGGTCGCCGGCGACCGGATGCGCGCGCGCCAGACCCTGCCCGAGGAGATCGCGGCGCCCTGACCGGGATGCGCAGGCGCGCGCCCGCGCGAACGCGAGTGAGGGTTCGCGGTATCGGGGTCATGGCTGAGGGCAGGGCCCCGAAAGGGGCGGATCGGCGATCGATCGATGAAATGGTCGGGGCGACAGGATTCGAACCTGCGACCCCCACACCCCCAGTGTGATGCGCTACCAGGCTGCGCTACGCCCCGACCAAGGGTGCGCCCTCTAGGCCGGACCGGCGCGGGATGCAACCCATGGGCGACAATAGTTGCGCCGGGGTGTGCCGCATGTTAGCGCGCCGCGCTTGAACGGTGCGGATTCCTCCGCCCATAACAATAATAATCAGGACCCCATGCTCATCACGCCAGCACATGCACAGGCCGCAGGCGCGGCAGCCCAGGCCAACCCGATGGGCGGCGTCCTCGGACTTGCGCCGCTCGTCCTCATCTTCGTCGCCTTCTACTTCCTGATGATTCGCCCGCAGCAGAAGCGGATGAAGGATCTTCAGAACGCCGTGAACGCCGTGAAGAAGGGCGATCAGGTCGTCACCGGCGGCGGGCTGCTCGGCAAGGTGACCAAGGTCGACGAGACCGAAGTCGAGATCGAGCTCGCTCCCAATGTGAAGGTCCGCGCGATCAAGGCCACGCTCACCAGCGTGATGCCGGCCGGCGGCGCGAAGCCCGCGAACGACTGATGCTCGACTTTCCCCGCTGGAAGATCACGACGATCCTGGTCGGCATCGCGATCATGATCGCGCTGTCGATTCCGAGCTTCTTCCCGAAGAGCGCGCGCGACCATTGGCCGAGCTGGGTGCCCAAGCCGGCGATCAACCTCGGCCTGGACCTCGCCGGCGGCAGCTTCCTGCTGTTCGAGGCGAACACCGACGACGTGCGCCAGGCCAAGCTGACGCAGATGCAGGATCAGGTCCGCGCCGAGATGCGCAAGGACCCGAAGATCGACATCGGCGACATCTCGATCCAGGGCGGCAAGGTCAGCTTCATGCTGCGCGACCCGACCAAGGTCGATGCCGCGCGCGAGAAGCTGCTGGCGATCACCGGCACGGGCGTGGGCACCACCGGCCAGCGCCAGTGGGACGTCGCCGTGGTCAATTCGTCGCAATTCGTGCTGACGCCGACCGAGGCGGGGATCAACGAAGCGATCGATACCGCGATGGGCGATGCCCGCGAAGTGATCGAGACGCGCATCAACGCGCTCGGCACGGTCGAGCCGACGGTGGTGCGCGAAGGCACCAACCGCATCGTCGTGCAGGTGCCGGGCCTGCAGAACCCGACCGCGCTCAAGGCGCTGATCGGCCAGACCGCGGTGCTCGAGTTCCGCCTGGTCGATGTCAACGCCGATCAGAACGCGGTGCAGCGCGGCGAGGCGCCCGCCGGCGATGTGATCATGCCGTACCAGGCGGGCGGCAAGGTCGCCGTGCAGCGCCAGGTGATGATCAGCGGCGACATGCTCGTCGACGCCAAGCAGACCTATGACCCGCAGACCGGCGCCCCCGGCGTCACGCTGCAGCTCAACGGTGCCGGCTCGAAGCGCTTCGCCAAGGTGACGCAGGAGAATAGCGGCAAGCCGTTCGCGATCATCATCGACGGCGTCGTGATCTCGGCCCCGAACATCAACGAGCCGATCCTGGGCGGCAGCGCCGTGATCAACGGCGGCTTCACGGTGGAGAGCGCCAACCAGCTCGCGATCGCGCTGCGCTCGGGCAAGCTGCCGGTGAAGCTGAAAGTGGTGCAGGAGTCGACGGTGAGCCCCGAACTCGGCGCCGATTCGATCCGCGCCGGCGTCACGGCCTCGATCATCGCGGTGATCGCGGTGATCGCGTTCATGATCCTCACCTATGGCCGCTTCGGCATCTACGCCACGCTGGCGGTGATCATCAACGTGCTGGTCATCCTGGCGGTGATGGGGCTGCTCAACGCCACGCTGACGCTGCCGGGCATCGCCGGCTTCGTGCTGACGATCGGCACCGCGGTGGACGCGAACGTGCTGATCAACGAGCGCATCCGCGAGGAGCGGCGGCGCGGGCGCAGCGTGAGCCAGGCGGTCGAGCTCGGCTACAAGGAAGCCAGCCGGACGATCTTCGAGGCGAACGTGACGCACGCGATCGCCGGCCTGATCATGGTGATCCTGGGCTCCGGGCCGGTGCGCGGCTTCGCGGTCGTGCTGCTGATCGGCATCGCGACTTCGGTGTTCACCGCCGTCGTGTTCACCCGCATGCTCGTCACGATCTGGTTGCGCCGTAACCGGCCGACCGAAATCCACATTTAACGGAAGCGACGCGCATGCGGCTCCTCAAGATCATTCCCGACAATACGAACATCGGGTTCGTACGCGTCCGCTTCATCGCCTTCGCGGTCACCACCTTGCTCACCATCGCCGCCGTGGCGCTGGTGGCGATCCATGGGCTCAACATGGGCGTCGATTTCGTCGGCGGCGTCTCCATCGAGGAGAAGTTCGCCAGCCCGCCGCATCTCGACCAGGTGCGCGAGACGGTGAACGAGCTCGGGTTCGGCGAGGCTGCGCTCCAGCAGCTGGGCGGCCAGAACACGGTGACGATCCGCCTGCCGGTCCCGCATTCGACCACGCCCGACGCGGTCGACAAGATGGTGGAGACGGTGAAGACGGCGCTGGCGGCGAAGTTCCCGGGCGCGACCTTCAGCACCTATTCCACCGTCTCGGGCAAGGTCTCGGGCGAGCTGGTGAACAAGGGCATCCTGGCCGTGGTGCTGGCGATCATCGGCATCGCGATCTTCTCGTGGTTCCGCTACGAATGGCAGTTCGGCATCTCGACCGCGGTGGCGATCATCCACGACGTGCTGATGGCGCTCGGCTTCTTCGCGGTCACCGGCATGGTGTTCGACCTGAACATCGTCGCCGCGGTGCTGACGATCATCGGCTATTCGATCAACGACAAGATGGTGATCGACGATCGCATCCGCGAGAACATGCGCAAATACCGCAAGATGGGGATGAGCGAGCTCATCGACCTTTCGGTCAACGAGACGCTGCCCCGCACGGTGATGACTTCGCTGACGATCATGCTGGCGCTCGCTTCGCTGCTGATCTTCGGTGGCCCGGTGCTGCGCGGCTTCACCGCCGCCATGATGCTCGGCATCGTCGTCGGCACCTATTCGTCGATCTATGTCTCGTCGTCGCTGCTGATCACGCTGGGGCTGAAGCCGGGCCCGCGCGAGGAGAAGCCCTCGCCGGCGAGCGGCGCCGAGCGCGTCCGCTGAGCCGATGGAAGTGAAGCGCGCCAGCGCGGAGGGGCCGGTCATCTCCGGCTTCTCCGGGCGCGGCTTTCGCGTCGACGAGGGCGTCTATGAAGGGCTGCTCATCACGCCCGAGCGCGCCGACGGATGGGCGCCGCCGCCGATCGCCGAATTGACCGAGGCCGATCTCGCGCCCCTGCTGGGCCTGGAGCCCCGGCCCGAATTCCTGCTGCTCGGCACCGGCAGGACTTTGGTGCGGCCGCCGCGGGCATTGGCCGAGGCGCTGGGCGCCAGGGGCATCGGCATCGAGGCGATGGACAGCCGCGCCGCGGCCCGTGCCTGGGGCGTGCTGCGCGCCGAACTGCGCTGGATCGCCGGGGCGCTCTACCCGCTGGACTAGTTTCCCGGAGGGGAGGCTTTCCGCATCGCTCGAACATTGGGTATGCTGCCCGGAAAGGGAGAGGCAGCATGATGATTCTCGCGCTCGCGCTGGCCATGGCCGCTGGGTCGGACACGCCGGACTATCGCAATTCCGCCAACTGGCTCTGCCGGCCCGGCCGGCAGGATGCGTGTGCAGCGGACCTCTCCACCACGGTGGTCACCGCCGATGGCGCGCGCCGCGTCGAGCCGTTCAAGGCTGCGCGTGCGCCCCAGTTCGATTGCTTCTACGTCTATCCTACCATCTCGCTCGACCCGACGCCCAATAGCGACATGATCCCGGGCCCCGAGGAGAAGCGCGTCGCCCAGTTCCAGGTGGCGCGGTTCGGCGCCAATTGCCGGGTGTTCGCGCCGGTCTATCGCCAGGTCACGCTCACCGCGCTCAGGAGCCTCATGGGCGGCGGCGCGCCGGCGATCGACCGCGACATGGCGTATCGCGACGTGAAGGCGGCCTGGGACGACTATATGGCCCATGACAACAAGGGGCGCGGCGTGGTGCTGATCGGGCACAGCCAGGGCTCGCTGATCCTCACCCAGCTCGTCGCCCGCGAAATCGACGGCAAGCCCGCGCAGAAGCAGCTGGTCTCGGCGATGCTGATCGGCAGCTCGGTACCGGTCCCGATCGGCAAGGACGTGGGCGGCATATTCCCGACGATCCCGCTGTGCCGCAGCGCCGATCAGGCCGGATGCGTGGTCACCTATGCGAGCTTCCGCGCCGACTCGCCGCCGCCGGCTGGCAGCCGCTTCGCCAGGGGCGACAGGCCCGGCGTCGAGGCGGGCTGCACCAACCCGGCGGCGCTGGGCGGCGGCAGGGCGGTGGCGCATGCCTATCTCAATGCCGGGGGCAACATGCTGATCCCGGGCCCGGCCGAGGCCTGGAGCAAGGACGGCGCGCCCGTCGCCACGCCCTTTGTCAGCGTGCCGGGGCTGATCTCCACCGAGTGCGTCGACAGGGACGGCTTCAACTATCTCGCGGTGACGGTGAACGCGGATCCGGCGGATGCGCGCACCGACACCATTCCCGGCGACGTGAAGGTGGGCAACGCGATCCTGAAGGACTGGGGCCTGCACCTGATCGACATGAACCTGGCGCAGGGCGACCTGGTCGACCTGACCGCGCGCCAGTATCGTGCCTGGGCGAAGAAGCGCTAGGCGCGGCCTAGCTTCTTTCATCGTCATCCCCGCCTGCGCGGGGATGACGGCATAAAATCAGATACTTGTTTGGATTTCCAACCTAGCGCGCCGGGGAGATGCGCATCAGCAGCTGGCGCCAGAAGGGAATGGAGATCAGCGCGACCTGGCCGAGGAACGGCACGACAAGGCTGACGACGAAGGCAGTGACCGAGCCGAGGAACGCCGCCAGCCCGCGCTGGCGGATCATCCTGCGGTGCTGCTCCGACACATGCTCGCCCACCACCGGCGGCGCGGTGAGGATGCGCTGGACGATGATATTGAAGATCGAGATCAGCACCATCCAGCCGCAATAGAAGGCCGTCGGCACGCGGTGGCCGAAATACTCCGCCGTGAAGGCAGTGAAGAAGGGCATCGCCGCGATCGTGCTGAGCAGGAGCAGATTGGGTGCGAACAGCACCGGGCTCCACTGGCGGGCGCAATCGAAGGCGCGGTGATGCCCGGCCCAGAAGGCGCCGATCGCGAAGAACGAGACGAAGAAGCCGATGAAATTGGGGATCAGCTTGTTCAGCGCCTCGAGGAACGCGGCATCGGTATAGGGTGCGGTGATGTGCGGCACATGGATCTCGATCACCAGCAACGTGATCGCGATCGCGAACACCGCGTCGGAAAAGAACGCCATGCGCTCGAGACCGTGCGCCGGCCCCTCGGCGTGCGGTTTGTCTTTCATCGATACTCCCCCTCTGGTTCGGCAGCGTGCCTAGCAGAGGATCAGCGCGTCGTCTTGGGCGGCGTCGTCTTGGCGCGGCGCGTGGTGGCGCGCGGCGTGGTGGCCGGCGCCTTGGCCGCCGCGGCCTTGCGCGGTTTCGGCGCCGGCTTGGGTGCCGATAGGGTCGCGGGGGCCGGCTTGGCTGGAGCCGCCTTGGGCTTTGCCGCGGTCTTGGGCGCCGCCGGCTTGGCCTCGGCCTTGGTTGCGGGCGCCTTGGCGGCGGCCGGCGTCGCGGGCGTCTTGGCCGCGGATGCGGGCTTGGCCGCACGCTTCGACGGCGCCTTGGCGGCCGGCTTCGCGGCGACGGTGCGCGTGCGCTTCGCCACCGGCTTGGCCGCGGCAGGGGCCGATGCGGGCGTCGGGGCGGGCGGGGAAGCGGGAGCGGCCGCTTCCTCGGCCTTCTCGCTGGGCTTGAGCTTGGCGGCCAGTGCGACCAGGCCCGCGGCGAGCAGATCGTTCACCACCGGATGCTTGGCCAGCGCGTCAAGCTGCCTGCGCAGTTCCTTGGGCAGTTTCATCCCGGCGATGCTCTTGGGAAGAAAGCCCTTCTTCTCGGGCTTGGTATCGCCGGCCCGCTTGTCCTTCTTGCCCGCCATCACTCGGTCTCCACCGCTGGTAACTTCACTGTCATGAATGTCACGGACCGACGCCGCCTAGTCAACGCGGAAAAGAATCACTCCTCTTCCGCTTCCCAATCGGGTTCGAACTCTATCTCCAGGTCGCCCGGGCCGATCGGCGTCTCGGGCGGCTGCTCCGCCTGGGGCAGGATGTAGTAGACGAGCGGCGGCGCTTCGGCGGGCCGCTCGGGCAGGTTGCGAAAAGGGTCCATCGTCCATCTCTCTCCGTTACGCCCCGGGCACGAACGGCGGGCGGGGCGAAGCGGTTCCCTCAGGTGCCGTGGCGGCGATCGACGAGGCGCTGGAGAAACGCGTGGAGGCGGGTGCTGTTGGCGGCCCAGGTGAACGGCGCGGCGACGGCGCGGGTGTCGGCCGGAGCGGGCGGCGCCGCGATCAGCGCGCCCAGGGCTTCGGCAAAGGCGGCGGGGGTGCGCGGAACGATGCTGCCGGCTGCTGGCGCCGTGACCACCTGGCGGGCCCCCCCCACATCGGGGACGACGATCGGGGTGCCGCTCGCCAGCGCCTCGAGCCATGCATTGGCGAGGCCCTCGCGTTCCGAGGCAAGCGCCATCGCATCGGCGGCGGCGAGCGCGGCGGCGACGCGATCGGGAGGGATCGAGCCGAGCAGCCGCACGCGGTCGCCCAGGCCGAGCTGCTCGATCCGCGCCTCGAGCCGCTTGCGATCGGGACCTTCTCCGGCGATCCACAGCGTGACGCCGGGAAGCGTCGAGACAGCGTCAATGACGATATCGTGCCCCTTGATCGGAATCAGCGCGCCGACCGAGAGGACGAGCGGCCCGTTGATGCCGAGCTCCGCCTTGGCGGCGGCACGGTCGCGGGGCGCGAAGCGGGCCAGGTCGACGCCGGTGGCGATCGTCTCGACCTTCTCGCCCGGAATGCCCATGGCGATCATGTCGGCGTGCAGTGCATCGCTCACCGAGAGCACGCCGTCCGCCCTCCGGCCGGCGGCGATCACCTGTGGCCCGATGGTCTTGCGCCGGCCCCAGTCATGGATGTCGGAGCCGCGCGCCTTGATCGACACGGGCACGCCGATGCGCTCGCCGAGCAGGACCGCGGCGGGGCCGTCGGGGAAGAAGAACTCGGCGGAGATCACGTCGAACGGGAACTCCCCGCGGATGGCGCGGAGCAGCGGGGCGAGCGCGGCGGCGAGGGCCCGGGCATGGAAGCGGCCGCCGGTGCCCGGCAGGTTGCGGAAGCGGGGGCGGTGGACCGTCAGTCCATTCCAGGTCTCGCGCTCCGGCAGGGCGGCGAGACGGGCGTAGCGGGAAAGCCGTGCCAGCGGCCAGGGCGGCAGGCCGAGCGGGGCGACGACACGCACTTCCACATCCTCCCGCTCCGCCAGCGCCCGGGTCTGGCGCTCGACGAAGATGCCGAAATTGGGGCGCGACGCATCGGGGAAGAGCGTCGAGAGGACGAGCACGCGGAGCATGTTCCCGCCTATAGCCGGCAAGGGTTAATGGGCCGCTCGCCATGCAAAAACGGTTCGCCCGGCGCGTTCTCCGGGCGAACCGTTTCCTGTTGCCGGCAGGGGATCAGCGGCAGCGGCGCTTGCCGCTGCGCTCGATCTCGCGGCCCGCCACCGCGCCAGCCGCGGCACCGAGCAGCGTGCCGACGGTGCGGTCGCCGCGCGTGTCGATCGTGCGGCCGACCAGCGCGCCGGCCACGCCGCCGACCACCAGGCCGGTGGTGCCGTCGGGCTTGCGGCAATAGCTGCGGCCGTCACGCCCGCGCCACTCGCGATAGGCATAGCGCTTGCGATCGCGGCGATCCTGCGACCAGTTGCCGTCGACGCCGGCCTTGGCGATGGCGGCGGCGTTGGCCGCGACCGGAACCACCGCGACGGACGGCACGGCCACGGCGATCGCGCCGAGCGCGAGAATGAATTTCCGCATGTTACACTCCTGATGCACTTTGGGGCAAACCGGGAACCTAACGTTTCGGTTCCGAACTAGTTTCATGAACGGAAGACAACATATCGTTCATCGGAAGGAAGGAAAATGGACGAAGCGCGGGCGATCATCGAGCGGCTGCAACTGGTGCCCCATCCCGAAGGCGGCTGGTATCGCGAGACCTGGCGAGCGGCGCCGGGCGCGGACGGGCGGGCCGGGGGCACCGCGATCCATTTCCTGCTCGAGCGGGGCCAGCGCTCGCACTGGCACCGGGTGGATGCCGACGAATGGTGGCTCTGGCACGCCGGCAGCCCGCTCGCGCTCCACATCGCCGACGCGGCGGACCGCGATCCGGCGACGACCCGGCTTGGCGGCGACGTGACCGCCGGCTATGCGCCCCAGTGCCTGGTCCCGGCGAATCGCTGGCAGGCGACCGAGGCGCCGCACGGATGGGCGCTGGTGAGCTGCATCGTCGTTCCCGGCTTCGATTTCGCCGGGTTCGAATTGGCGCCTCCCAATTGGTCCCCGCGCAATAATATTGCCTAGTTGTCCACGTTATCCACAGTCTTCACAAGTCTGCAGGGGTATTTCGCGCTTTGCGCGACTCGGGTTCGATGACACCATCATGACTGTAGACGGAACGGTCCGGCGGCGGGAAACCAAAGCAAGATCAGAGGTTTACACGGGCCGGAAACGGTGCAGGTGCCTTCGGGAAACCGCATTCGGAGATGGTTCGGGGATGCGAGGCCCCGGAAGTTGCGAAGCCGAAGTGCCGCCCAGGCGCTGCCGAGGTTTCGAGGGACGCCGGAGCACGGTTCGGCCGGAAGCGGAGGGTGCTGCGCAAGCATCGCCCGAGGCGGAAGGACGAAGCGGAAAGGGGTTGGAACCCTGGTTCGCGGAAAGGGGTGCGCAAGCGCCCGGTTTCGGGAGCGAAGGAACGGCCTGCCGGGAGATTGGCCAGCCGGACGCGCTGCGCAAGCGATGCGGAAGGACCTGGAGGGATCGAGCGGAGAGAAGCATCCAGCAAGGCTTCCGATTTCCGGCCCCCGGCCGAAGAGACGAAGCGGGCCGCCGAGGCTGGTAACCGCAACTCCCTTTCGGGGTGAGTGGACAACGGCCAGCCTCGACGACCGACCCGAGGTTCGCATGCCCTTGCCGGCGCGAGCCGAGGATGCCGCCGAAACCATGCCGACGATCCGTCCGGATCCACGGCAGCAGTCCGGCGACACGGGGCCTGGCAGCAATGCCGGGCCCCTTTTGCGTTGCGCGGCGCCGCCCGGCCGAGGTTCGGAACCCGGGTCGGGACACATTCAGCGGAGCCCGTCACTCCCCCGCAGGCGGGGGTGACGAAGGAAATCGAGGTCTTAGCCCCAGCTCGACAACTCAGGCACCTGTCCGCAGCCCGACGCATGCCCCACATGGCGCCGGCAAGGCAGGCGAAATCCTGCATTGCAGGCACCGGGCAAGCGCCGGGACGGCGCGGCGATCAGAGCAGGGTCGCGTCGAGGCTGCTCTCCGCCTTGAGCAGCTTGGAGACCGGGCAATTGGCATGGGCACCGGCGGCCAGTGCCTCGAACTGCGCCTGGGCCAGGCCGGGGACGCTGGCCCTGAGCGTCAGGTCCGAGCGGGTGATGGTGAAGCCGTCGCCATCCTGCTCGAGCTTCACCGCGGCGCGCGTTTCCAGCGAGCCTTCGCTGAAGCCGGCCCGGGCCAGGGCGAAGCTCAGCGCCATGGTGAAGCAGCCGGCATGGGCGGCGGCGACCAGTTCCTCGGGATTGGTGCCGGGCTCGTCGGCGAAGCGCGTGTTGAAGCCATAGAACTGGTCGGTCAGAACGCCCGACTGGGTGGTGATATGGCCCTTGCCCTCCTTGCCGAAGCCTTCGTAGCGGGCAGTCGCGGTACGGGTCGTCATGGCATGCATCTCCCTCTTTGCCGGGCCCCTGATCTAGGGAATCCGGGGCCCGGCTTGAAGGCCGTCCGTTCGGGCTAGCGGCAGCGCGCCTCGCCCTTCTCGACCGACGAGCCTACCGCGCCGCCGGCCGCCGCGCCAAGCAGCGCGCCGAGCAGCTCCGAGCCGCCCGGTGCGATCGCCGCGCCGAGCAGGCCGCCGGCCACGCCGCCGACCACCAGGCCGGTGGTCCCGTCCGAGCGGCGGCAATAATAGCGGCCGTCCTGGCCCCGATAGACACGGTCGTTCCGGCCCAGCCGATATTCGCGATAGCCGCGGCCCTCGCGATAATAGCGATCGGCATAATAGCCGCCATATGACGGATCCGGACGGTTATAGTCATAGTCGCGATAGCCATAGCCGCCGCCGGGCCGCGTGTCGTAATCGGTACAGCCGGCAAGCGCCGTCGTGGCCGCCAGGCCGAGGATCAGGATGCGCATCGGTCTCTCCTCCGTGAACCCGCTCGCCTGGGGGAATGCACGGGGGGCGGAAAAGGTTTCGCCTCCATCACGAAATTGGTGGGCGGCGGGGCCGGCGCTTCGCCGCCCCGCCGCTTGCGTCAGCTCTTCTCCTTGCCGGTGCAGGCGCCGGCGCGCCTCGCGTCGATCGTCATCGCCATGGTGCCGGCCTGGCCGCCGCTGGAGGTCACTTCGGTGTGATAGGAATCGGGGGAATAGGTGCCCTTGATCGTCATGTCGCGCTTCTGGCCGGCGGTCTCGCAGGTCATCTTCGCGTCGATCGTGCCGCCGGCCATGGTGAAGTGATCGTAGCGGCAGCTCTTGTCGCCGCCGAACATGCCCGCCTTGGGCGACTTGACGTCGGCCTCGGTCACGCAGCTGGCGAACTCCTGGCCCTTCATCATCTTGTCCTTCATCGTCTTCGCCATTTCGGGCGGCATCTTGTCCATGCCCGGCATGTCGAGATTGGTGATGGTGACCTTGCCGTCCCAATGGCCCGGCGAGATGAAGCTGCCGGAGCCCTGGGCCGCGGCAACCTTGTTCGAGACTTCCTCGACCGAGGCATTCTCGGCCGTGACCTTGGGCCCGGAATTACAGGCGGCAAGGACCAGCGGCAGCAGCATGATGAAGCGCTTCATCGGAATCCCCTCTTTCAGTTGACCTGCCCCGGACGGGGCTATGCCTTGAACGCGGAAAAACGGCATGTGGCCCCGGCCCCGCGCTCGACTGGGCGCACGAGGAGACCGGATGGACGGAAGCGTTATGGAAAGGGATGGGCCGGGGCCAGGCCGAAAGCCGGCCCCGGAAGAAAGCGCCGGCTCCTAGCCGAGCACCTCGATCGCCGCGGCGCGGGCAATGGCGCGCTGACGCTGGCTGGTCTCGAGGGGGAAGAGGCGGCGGTGCGGCGGCACAAAGGCCTGGAAGGGCCGGCTGGCGCCGCGGATAATCTGGGTTTCGTGTATTCGATTGAAAAAGTTCATGTAGTTTCCTGTGTTGTTGATCGGATGGCCGGACTGGCCGCCTCTCGTGCAATGCGCGAGCTGACGGTTCGTTCCTGGCGGACGGCCATTTCAAGCCATGCCGCTTCTGCCCGCAGCCGCTGTTCGCGGACATTTTCGAGCGTGGCGGCATCGGCCTCGGCACGGCATTTCGCCGCCTGAGCCCGGAAATCGGGTTGGTTTGCCACGGGTGCGTTCTCCAAGAGAGGACGTTGGGGTGGCGGCGCCCCCGCAAGGGAGCGGAAGACGCCGCCGACGGCCGAAGCCGCCTGTCGGAGTCCGTTATTCAGCCGGCGACAGATTGGCGGCCGACGGGCGGCCGCGCTTGTCGTTCTCCAGCTCGTAGGTGACGCGCTGGTTCTGGCTGAGCGTGCTCATGCCCGAACGCTCGACGGCGCTGATATGGACGAAGTGATCGTCCTTGCCGCCGTCGGGCGAGATGAAGCCGAAGCCCTTCGTCGCATCGAAGAACTTGACGGTGCCGGTATAGCTCATGTGCTTTCTTCCTCATGTTATCGGCCGCGCCCAGTGCGAGCGGACCTCGCGCTGCAAGGGGCAGATGGAAGGAAGAAGGGGCCGCAAAGCGCCGAAAACCGTCGAAATGCGACTGTAGCATCTAGTATGTGGGGAGCGGGGGCCGAAAGCGCAACCCCCCGGCCATGACGGCACCGTCCCGCCGGCCGTCTCGATGCCTGTGCGAGCCGCGATTCCCGCCGCGTGATCGCCGTCACGCGTGCCGGTGCCGGGCCGGCGCTATCCCCCGGGGCGGAAGGCCTGGCCTTCGTTCAGGGAGAAGAGACATGAGCTACAGGATCGCATTGGCCGCCGCCGCGGCCGCCCTGCTGGTGCCGATGGGCGTGCAGGCACAAGAGACCCTCGCCCCCAGCGAGCTGGCGCGCGACGCGCTGCCGGCCGATGCCGATACCGCCCGGATCGAGATCGCCCGCGCGGACCTGGCCGGAGCGATCGGCACCTGGTCCGGCGTGCGCAACTGCGGTGACGCGGCACGGGTGAAGGGGCTGATGCAGGCGGCGTTCGACCGCTGGATCGGCCAGCAGGTGCAGGCGCGGCCGGGCAGGCTGCTGATCACCTATGGCTGGGAATCGAGCAGCTGGTCATATCGCAACGGCAGGAGGCCCTGGCCCAGCAATGCGCGATACTGCCGGGGCAGCTTCGGCAGCGCCAAGGTCTATGCGCGCTTCTATTGAGCGAGGGGAGGGGCAACCTGCCCCTCTCCCCAACCCTCGCCCCGGGGCGGGAAGAGGAAGCGCTATTCCGGGGCCACGGGCTCCTTCCGTGCACGCCTCCCTTGACGTTGACGCTGAAACGGCCGGGCTTGCGGCCCCGCGCCTGGGTCTCGGGGAACCCCGGGGACCCGTCATGGATGCTGGTGAAGCGCCGGCATAGATCGCCGGGTTCGAGCGCGGGGTGTGGCCGATCGGCGACTGGTCGATGGCTGCGCTGCCTGGCGAAGGTGACCTGCTTCTTGCTTGATCAGCCCAGCGGACGGATGTTGCGCAGGGCTTGGCAATCGCGAACTGGAAAATTCGCGTGCAATGTTGGATTATGCCTGAAAGTTCTCTCTTTGTTCCGATGATGGTGCCGTGCCTATCGGAAACCGAGGAGGCTTGCATGTTATTTAATGTAAAGGATTTTGGTGCAATCGGTGACGGCGTTACCGACGACACTCCAGCGTTTCAGCTGGTTGCATCGACGATAGATTCCCTGAATGGTGGCGTCGTCTATATCCCCCGCGGCACTTATCTGTTGACCGACCATTTCGCGTTCTCCACCGGCAACCTGCATATCTATGGCGACGGGATCGGTCTTTCGACGATTCTGGTCGGTGCGTGGATAGACGGCATTCGTGTCGCCAATGGCTATCCCGCTGCCGTTGCGGTGGTCGACGACGTTCTTATCGAAAATCTTTCGATCAACGGCAACCGTTCCAATTATACGCCCGGCCCCAGCGATACCCATGGGAACGGCATCAATTTGAATGCAGTGAACCGCGTGACGGTCCGGAACTGTGAGGTCTACGATGTTGCTGAGCAGGGCATCGTCTCCACCTATTGGAACGCGACCGAGCTCTGCGACCATCTCGTCATCGACAACAACATCGTCCGTGATTGCCAAACGAGCCGGATTTCGATCGGTCTGGAAGGACGGGTTCGCGCCTCCCGCGTGACCAACAACACCGTGATCGGCAATCGCGGAATCGGCATTTATGTCGGCCACAATACCGGTTCCGGAGAAAACGGAGAAGTCATCGTCGGTCACAATCGGGTCGAAGGTGCAGCCTCGGAATACGCGGTCGGCATCTACATCGAGGATTATGTCTTCGATTGCCTCGTGACCTCGAACATCGTGGTCAACAACAATATCGGCATCCGCGCCTCTGTGAATACCGGTCCGACGGCGCGCCATCAGCTCAACAACAACACGATTCTGCAATGGACGCAGTTCGGGATCATCAATTTCCCGCTCACCGGGGCGGATCGATCCTTCACCCAGATCGCGACAAACCGAATCTACACCGATGTTGCCGAGGAGGGCAGCGTGGCAATTGTGGCGAGTGCTGGCACCAGCGTCCAGGCGAACATGATCCGGGCGACGGGGCCAGGCAACGCGATCGGCATCGCGGCGGCGGGCGATGGCGTTCGCTTCATTTCGAACGATATCGATGTCGAGGGCTATTCGTTGAGCGATGCTGGCAAGGCGGATGTCGTTGCGCTGTCGAACTTCATCACCACGGACGTGAACTTCGCCAGCAGTTCCACCCAGGCTTCGGCAAACCTCGGCGCCACGCCTATACGGTGGACGCGCGCCAATCTGGGAGCGGTGGTGTCGACGCTCGGCTTGCCGACGACAGCGGGCGTTACCGGGCTGGTGTATCACGACACATCGACCAACACGCTGAAAGTCAGCTAGTACGAGGTGATCGCGCCATTGCCGCCCGCCGGTGGAGACTTGTGGGGCTTAGCGGAGTGTTACGTATGAAGGAAAGCGTAGCGGGGGGCATCACCCCCGCCATTGCTTCCGCGGTGCTCGTTGCGTGCCCCTCTCCCCGGAAGGGAGAGGGGGATTGGGTCACTCCGCGGCCACTGGCTCCTTCCCCTTCACCTTAAGCAGCGGCGCCAGATACCTGCCCGTAAAGCTGCGCGGTTCCTTCACCACGTCCTCGGGCGTGCCCTGGGCCACGATCTCGCCGCCCTTGACGCCGCCTTCGGGACCCAGGTCGAGGATCCAGTCCGCCGTCTTGATGACGTCGAGATTATGCTCGATCACCACCACGGTGTTGCCCTGCTCGACCAGCGCATGGAGCACTTCGAGCAGCTTGCGGACGTCCTCGAAGTGCAGGCCGGTGGTCGGCTCGTCGAGGATGTAGAGCGTGTTGCCGGTGGCCCGCCGTGCCAGCTCCTTGGCCAGCTTCACCCGCTGCGCCTCGCCCCCGGAGAGCGTCGTCGCCTGCTGGCCGACCTTGACATAGCCCAGGCCGACCTCGGCCAGCATCGCCATCTTGTCGCGGATCGGCGGGACGGCCTTGAAGAACTCGACTGCGTCCTCGACCGTCATGTCGAGCACCTCGGCGATGCTCCGGCCCTTGAACTTCACTTCCAGCGTCTCGCGATTGTATCGCGCGCCGTGGCAGACGTCGCAGGTGACATAGACGTCGGGCAGGAAGTGCATCTCGATCTTGAGCACGCCGTCGCCCTGGCACGCCTCGCAGCGGCCGCCCTTGACGTTGAAGCTGAACCGGCCCGGCTTGTAGCCCCGCGCCTGGGCCTCGGGCAGCCCCGCGAACCAGTCGCGGATGCTGGTGAAGGCACCGGTATAGGTCGCCGGGTTCGAGCGCGGGGTGCGGCCGATCGGCGACTGGTCGATGTCGATCACCTTGTCGAGGTGCTGGAGGCCGGTGATCCGGTCATGCTTGCCGGCGAGCAGGCGGGCGCCGTTCAGCTGGCGCGCGGCGGCGGCATAGAGCGTGTCGATCGTGAAGCTCGACTTGCCCGAGCCCGAGACGCCGGTGATGCAGGTGAACGTGCCGAGCGGGATCGATGCGGTGACGCCGCGGAGGTTGTTGGCGGTGGCGTTCTCGACCGTGAGCTTCTTGCCCGTGCCCTTGCGGCGCTTGGTCGGCACCGGGACTTCGCGCGTGCCGTTGAGATAGTCGGCGGTCACCGAGCCGGTGGCGGTCAGGATCTGGTCGAGCGTGCCGCGCGCGACGACCTCGCCGCCATGGACGCCGGCGCCCGGGCCCATGTCGAGGATATAGTCGGCGGTGCGGATCGCGTCCTCGTCATGCTCGACGACGATCACGGTGTTGCCGAGATCGCGCAGCCGGCGCAGCGTGGCGAGCAGCATGTCGTTGTCGCGCTGGTGCAGGCCGATCGACGGCTCGTCGAGGACGTAGAGCACGCCGGACAGGCCGGAGCCGATCTGCGAGGCAAGGCGGATGCGCTGGCTCTCGCCGCCCGAAAGCGTGCCCGAGGTGCGATCGAGATTGAGATAGTCGAGGCCGACATTGTTGAGGAAGCCCAGCCGCTCGTCGATCTCCTTCAGGATCGCGCGGGCGATCTCGCGCTGCTGGTCGGTCAGCGTGGCGGGGAGCGCCTTGAACCAGCCGAGTGCGTCGACCACCGAGAGGCGCGTGGCGTGGCTGATATCCTCGCCCGCGATCTTGACCGCCAGCGCCTCGGGCTTGAGGCGGGCGCCGCCGCAGGTCTCGCAGGGATGGGCCGCCTGGTACTTCGACAGTTCCTCGCGCATCCAGGCGGATTCGGTCTGGAGCATGCGGCGGTTGAGGTTGCCGATCACGCCCTCGAACGGCTTCTTCACATCGTACGACTTCTTGCCGTCGACGAAAGTGAGGGTGACCGGCTTGCCGCCGGTGCCGTGGAGGATGATCAGCCGGACCTCGCCGGGCAGGTCGCGCCAGGGCGTGTCGAGGCTGAAGCCGAACTCGCGGGCAAGGCTGCCGAGGACCTGCATGTAATAGGGGCTGGGCGGGTTGGACTTGGCCCAGGGGACGACCGCGCCCTTCTTGATGCTGAGATCGTGATTGGGGACGACCAGATCCTCGTCGAACACCAGCTTCTCGCCCAGGCCGTCGCATGCCGGGCAGGCGCCCTGGGGCGCGTTGAACGAGAAGAGGCGGGGTTCGATCTCGGGGATGGTGAAACCGGAGACGGGGCAGGCGAACTTCTCGGAGAAGACGATGCGGTTGTCGGGAATGCCGGCGCCCTTGAGGCTGCCGCCGGTGGCGTTGAACTCGGCGCGGGCTTCCTGGACGCGGGCGCCCGTCACTTCGGCGACGCTGGCGTCCACCAGGTCGACATAGGCCAGCCCGTCCGCGAGCTTGAGCGCGGTCTCGAAGCTCTCGGCGAGGCGGGTGGCGATATCGTCGCGGACGACGAGGCGGTCGATCACCACTTCGATGTCGTGCTTGTATTTCTTGTCGAGGGCGGGGGCCTCCTCGATCAGATAGGTCTCGCCGTCGATGCGGACGCGCTGGAAACCGGCGCGCTGCCATTCGGCGAGCTCCTTGCGATACTCGCCCTTGCGGCCGCGCACGACCGGAGCGAGGAGGAGCAGCCGGGTGCCCTCGGGCAGCGCCAGGACGCGATCGACCATCTGGCTCACCGTCTGCGCCGAGATCGGCAGGCCGGTGGCAGGCGAATAGGGAATGCCGACGCGCGCCCAGAGCAGGCGCATGTAATCATAGATCTCGGTGACGGTGGCGACCGTCGAGCGCGGGTTGCGCGACGTCGTCTTCTGCTCGATCGAGATGGCGGGGCTCAGGCCCTCGATATGATCGACATCGGGCTTCTGCATCAGTTCGAGGAACTGGCGGGCATAGGCGCTCAGCGACTCGACATAGCGGCGCTGGCCCTCGGCATAGATGGTGTCGAAGGCGAGGCTCGATTTGCCCGAGCCCGAAAGACCCGTGATCACCGTGAGCGTGTCGCGCGGAATGTCGACGTCCACGCCCTTCAGATTGTGCTCGCGCGCGCCGCGGACGGAGATGTGGGTAAGCATGCGGGAAGCCTGACTGTTCCAGTTATGTTCCGATTATAGGGAGCACGCCGGCGAGGTCAACGCGCGAGATCGCATGTGGGGCCACGGGGCGGGCGCGGCAAGGGCGGTGCGGGTTGCGGCGGCGTGACGGCCGTCACGCGCGGCCGGGACGGGGACGCGGCATGGTGGCGCCAGATCAGGGAGACCGACCATGGCCACGCCGCTTGCATTCCAGCACGCCTATGACGCGATCCAATCCTATGTCGCCGAGCGCTTTCCCGAGCAGAGCGACGCCTGGGACGGCATCGTGCCCTCGGGACCCGAATGGGGCTTCACCGCGCCGGGCTGGCGCGCCGCCGCCAGCAGGATCGTCGCCGCCTTCAACGCATTGCTGCCCAGCGGCGTCTCGGTGAATGTGCCGGCGGCGGCGAAGGACAATCATTTCGACAAGCCGATGATCGAGTTCCAGCGCTATCTCGCCGCGCTGGCCGATCGCCGGGCGAGCGTGCGTGCGCTCGAGCGGCTGGAGGTCTGACATGGTCCGCCCTCCGCGCATCGCCGGCCTTGCCGTGCTTGCCGGCGCCCTGGCCGGTGCGGCTGCGCCCGCCCGGGCACGCGACGTTCCCGCGCCCGACGCGGTGATCGCCCGCGCGTGCCTGGGCCGGGTCGGCCAGGCCATCGATCAGGCGGCGCTCGGAGAGGCGCTGCTGGTCGAGGCGGGCAGGCGCCCCGCCGACTGGGCCTGGCAGGGCGCGGAGGCGCAGCGCGACGCGCGGATCGGGCGGATCCTCGAGCAGCTGCGTCGTCATCCGGACAGCGCGGAAGCCGCGCATCCCGACCAGGCCTTCCGCGACCTGGAGCGCGAAGGCGTGGTCGCCCGGCTGGGACGCATCGCCATGGGGGCGGCCGAGCCCGCGGAAGACGCCTATCTGATCGCGGGGGCGATCCAGCAGCTGGAGACCCGGCTGATGGCAAAGGCGAGCGAGGACGATGCCTTCGCCATCGCACCGCACCCGGCGCGCCGCGGCTTCCTGTTCCGCGAGGAAGCGCCCGGCTGGACGTTCACCTGCCGGCCGCCGGCAACGCCGGATCCGGGCTATATCGCATCCGCCGAGAAGGTGACGGCGCCCTATGCCTGGGCGATCCGGGCCAAGCCCGAGGAACTGGCGCTGACCGGCAAGGACCGCAAGACCGCGGGCGCCGCGACGATCGCCGTCGACCGCACCAACACGATCCTCGACGATGGCTCGATCAAGAAAGTGAGCAACTTCCGGATCGACGCGACTCTCGGCTATCGGATCACGCCCGCGACTTCGGCTGACACGGTCTATCTCTACGATCGCTACGTCCTGTCGCGCTCGCGGACGCGGCCCCTGCCCAAGCTCGATCCGGGTGCGAAGGAAAGCGATGGCGATACCGATGCCTTCGAGGCCGGCTTCCTGACCAGCGCCGAGCTGACGCCGAACGCCGCCGCGGCGAAGCTGTTCGTCGATGCCAAGGCGGCGACCGTCTATGATTTCGCCAAGGATGGCGCACGGCTGAAGGGGGCGATGCTGTTCCGGCCGGTGCTGGACGCGGACATCGGCATTTGCGGGCTGGAGAGCTATGGCGCGAAGCTCGGCTGGCTCAAGACCCGCTGCCGGCTGCAGATCGACCTGGAGGCGTCGCGCATCCTGCGGCGGGGGCGCATCGAGCGGGGCGACTATGACAATTTCGTCGCGCTGGGCGTGCGGCCCTCGTTCGAGGCATTCGTGCCCACCGGCGGCGAGACTGCGCTGCTCGGATCGGTCAACTACCGCATCCTGCCGATCCTCGACGGCAAGCCCGGGCATATCGAGCGGCTCGACATGAGCGTGAAGTTCCGTTTCTGGACGGAAACCACGGCCGGCGTCGATATCGGCTTCGCCTATTCGAAGGGGCGCAACGAACTCTCCTACGAGAAGGAGGATGTGCTGAGCATCGGGCTGGGCCTCATCTATTGAGGCGTGGTCGGCCGGTGCTTCGCGTTGGCATGGCTTCCGTGGGATGCGGAAGCGCGATCGGGAGGATGAAGATGACGACGACGGCCATGACTCCGTTCGGAGAATTCTGCCAAACCTATCTCATCACGGCGGCGACGGCGGCGGCGTGGGGGAAATGGTTCCTCGCGGCGGGCTTTGCCGCCGGCACGCTCTATGCGCTGATCGAAGCATATAGGCGGTGGAAGGCGCCGATCGTCCAGGCCGACGGCACCGGGCTTGTCGGCGGGACGACGACGGGCCTGCCGATCAAGGACCTGGCCGATGCCCTGCGCGAGCTGGTCGCCGCGCTTGCCGCCGCGCCGGTGTGGCTGGGGATGGTGGCGGCGGGCATCTTCGCACTCTGGGTGACCGGCGCGATGGTCCCCGACAGATGCACCCAGCCCGACACCTACAGGTCGCCGCAGAATCCGGCCCCGCCGGCCCCGGGCGCGAAGTAGCCGGGGCACGCCGCCGGCGGGCCGCGCCCTGGCCTTCCTTTCGCGAAGCTGCATATGCATTTCACACGCCGTTCAGCGGCGCGGGCGGAAGCTCGCGGCACGATACAGGAGGGCAGGGCGATGCGGTTCGAGAGGATGATCCGGCTGACGATGCTGACCGGGGCGGCGTTCGCGCTGCCCGGCGCCGGCGTGGCGCTGGCCGGGGCGGCGCCGGGCACGGGCCAGTCCGCGCCGCAATCGGCCGACGACTATCAATGGATCGACCAGGCCGATGCGTTGTGGGACGCGATCGGCGACGCGCCGCCCGACTTCGCCTTCGCCTTCGAGGGACAGGAACCCTGGGCCTGGCAGACGACCGACGGCTACACGATCATCGTGGAGGATGCGGGGACGGGCGGGATCCGCAGCTATTATTTCGCGCCGGGCGCGTCCGGGCCGTTCCTCGCAGTCGAGCCGGGGATGAGCTTCGCCTATGTGCGCGGACGGCTTGCCATGGTCTATGACGCAGATGGCGAGGCGGCGCCCCGGGCCGAGTTCGGCGATTATGACGATGCGGCCGGCGATCTCTACGCGCGCGCCGTGCGGCTGCGCGAGGCGCTGGCGGGGCGCGACTATCGTCCGGTCGATACCGATGCCTGGATCGATGCCAGCCCCTATCTGCTCAGCTTCATCCAGGTCTGGGACAGCGGGCGCAGCCGCTATCCGGGCTGGAACCGCTATCACGACCGCAGCGACGCCGCCGCCTGGCGCCGTCGCCTCGAGGCCGAGCAGCACCGCCGCCGCGAGGCGGCCGAGCGCTTCCGCCACTGGCGCGAGGGCGGTTTCCAGGGCCCGCCGCCGGGCCGTTTCCATCCGCCGGGCCGCGGGCCGCATCAGCCGGGCCGGCCGGGGGCGGGGCGCCCGCCGCAGCCGGGCTGGGGCTGGTCGCGCCAGCCAGGCCGCCCCGGCGGGCCGGGAACCAATCCGCCGCCGCGCCCGGGCACGCCGAACCTGGAGCCCGGCGGTCCTCCGGTCCCGGGCCGCCCGCCGATGACGCGCCCCTGGAGCGGCGGGCCGGATGGGACGCGCGTGCCCGGCTGGCGGCGTGGCCGCCCCGAAATGCCGACACCGCCCGGAGCGCCCGGCGCGGGGCCGGATATGGGCAATCCGCCGAATTCCGGCCCGCGCCCGCCCCGGCCGGGCGGCGGCACCGGCTGGCAGCGCCCGGCGTCCCCGCCGCCGGTGGTGACGCCGTCGCCCGCGCCGGTCCCGCCGCCTGCCGGGGCGGAGAACCCGCCCGCGCCGCCGGCATGGTCGCGCCCGGGCTGGAGCCGGCCGCGTCCGCCGGCGGATGGGGACAATGCGACGCCGGTGCCGCCGCGCCCGATCCGGCCCGAGGGCGGCTGGAACCGGCCGCGTCCGCCTGCGGAGGGGGACAATGCGACGCCCGCGCCGCCGCGCCCGGTCCGGCCGGAGGGCGGCTGGAACCGACCGCGTCTGCCCGCGGCCGGGGAGGGCGCGACTCCTGCCCCGCCCCGTCCGCCGCGACCGGAAGGGGGCTGGCAGCGGCCCGCGCCGCCCGCACCCGGCAGCGCACCGCCGCCACGGCCGAACTACACGCCGCCGCCGCCGCGCCCCAGCGCGCCGCCGCCGGCTCCGCGTCCGGCTCCGTCGCCGCGCCCGCCCAAGATCACCGCGGAAGACATGCCGCACTAGGCGGTGCGGAAGGGCAGCAGCGCCGCATAGCTGCTCAGCGGCGCGGCGCCGGGCAGCTCCATGCCGCGTCCGAGCAGGAAGGCGTGGCGGACGATTTCCGCTTGCTGTTCGATGCCGTAGCGCAGGAAGGGGCGGCCGGGCTCGAGCACATAGCCATAGCGGCAGAAGGGATGGCGCCGCAGCGGCAGGAACAGGCCCTGCTGGTGCTGCCAGACATGGACGAGCTCGTGGACGAACAGCCCCTGCAGCGCGAGCGGCGCGGCGGCGAAATCCTCGCGATAGAGGCCGGATGCGGGATTGAAATGGATCGTGCCCAGCGGCGCCATGGTGGTGTTCCGCGGCTGGAAGAACGCCCATTTGCGATTGGCGACGAAGGCGCGGGCCGGATCGAGCGCGTCGCCGAACACCGAGCGGGCGAGCTCGGCTTCGCCGGGGGTGAGCGGGCGGGAAGCAGGCATGGGCCCTAGATGGCGCGGGCGGACGGGCTTGTCATCCGTGCGCCGGCCCGCCAGATAGCGCCTTCCCGAATTCCCAAGGAGTGAGCCGCCATGCGCCAGGAACCGATCGTCGTTCGCCCGATCGTCTTGTCCTGCCCGCAGGTGTCCCATGTCTTGCTTCGTAACCCTGGATTCGCTTTCCGCCGCCACGCCTGAGGGCAGGCCGCTCTTCGATGATCTGACGCTGGCGCTCGGGCGGGAACGCACCGGGCTGGCGGGGCGCAACGGCTCGGGCAAATCGACCTTGCTGCGCATCGTCGCGGGCGAAATGCCGCCTGTGGCGGGGAACGTCACGCGCGCCGGCAGCATCGGCGTGCTGCGCCAGGAATGGCCGGGCGGGTGGCACGTCGACGAAGTGCTCGGCGTGCGCGAAGGGCTGGCGCAGCTGGCCCGGGTGCTGGCCGGCGAGGGAAGCGCGGAGGACCTTGCCGAAGCCGACTGGACCCTGGAGGAGCGCGTGGCCGCCGCGCTTGCCGAGGCCGGGCTGGACGCGATGGCGCTCGACCGGCGCGTGGCGACGCTTTCTGGCGGCGAGCGAACGCGGGTGGGGATCGCGCGGCTGCGCCTCGACGCGCCCGATCTGCTGCTGCTCGACGAGCCGACCAACAATCTCGATGCCGCGGGCCGCGCGGCGGTGGCGGCACTGGTGGACGGGTGGCGCGGCGGGGTGCTGGTCGCCAGCCATGACCGCGAACTGCTCGAGCATATGGACCGGATCGTCGAACTGACGCCGCGCGGCGTGCGCGTGTTCGGCGGTGGATGGTCGGGCTTCGCGGCGGCGCGGGCGGCGGAGCGGGCGCGGGCGGTGGCCGAAGTGGAGCGGGCGGGCGACTTGCTGCGCGGCGCCGAGGCGGGGGCGCAGCAGGCGCGCGAGCGCCAGGCGCGGCGCGACCGGGCGGGCCGCGCCTATGCCGCGAGCGGATCGGCGCCGAAGATCCTGCTGGGGCGGCAGAAGGAGCGGGCGGAGAATTCGGCCGGGCGCGGCGCGGGGGTCGGCGAGCGGCTGGTCGGCGATGCGGAGGCGCGGCTGGCGGCGGCGCGGGCCGGGGTGGAGGTGGTGACGCCGCTCGTCATCGACTTGCCCGCCACCGGCCTGCCGGCGAACCGGCGGTTGCTGGCGTTCGAGGACGCGGCGCTGGAACGGGCGGGGCGGGTGTTCGGGCCCTGGCGGTTCGAGATCACGGGGCCGGAACGCGTGGCGGTGACCGGCCCCAACGGCGCGGGCAAGACGAGCCTGCTCAGGATGGCGGCGGGCGTGCTGGCGCCGGAGCGCGGCGCCGTGCGGCGGGCCGAGGGGCGGGTGGCGATGCTCGACCAGCATGTCGGGCTGCTCGATCCGAGGGCTTCGGTGCTCGACAATTTCCGGCGACTGCACCCCGGCGCCACCGAGCGCGAGGCGCATGCCGCCTGCGCGCGCTTCGCGTTCCGCAACCGGGATGCGCTGAAGCGTACGGGCGATCTCAGCGGCGGCGAAAGGCTGCGCGCCGGGCTGGCCTGTGTGCTCGGCGGCGAGATAGTGCCGCAACTGCTGCTGCTCGACGAGCCGACCAACCATCTCGACATGGAATCGATCGAGGTGATCGAGGCGGCGCTGGCCGGCTTTGACGGCGCGCTGCTGGTGGTGAGCCACGACCGCGCGTTCCTCGAGGCGATCGGGGCGGGGCGGGAGATCGCGGTGGGGCGATGAGCGTTCAGCGTTCCAGCGCCAATACCCAGGCGCGCTGGGCCTCGGTGTCGGGAATGGACAAGCCGCGCGCTGACTCGATCGCCGTCAGGGCTGCGACGGGATCCATGCCGTCGGCCACCAGCATCGCTGCCGCCATCAGCGAGGATCGGCCGATTCCCGCGCGGCAATGAATGGCGATCGGCTTGCCTGCGCTCGCGATTTCGGCGGCGAAGCGCACCGCCTGGCCGGTATCGTCGGGAAGTCCGCGGTCGGGGATCGGGAAGCGGTGGAAAGCGATGCCGCTGTCCGCGCAGAGCCCGGCTTCGCGCTGCAATGCCAACGCCTCGACTTCCTCGTCCTCCAGAAGCGAGACGACAATTCCGACACCTGAATCACGCCAATGCGCGATCTCGTCCTCCAGCCAGTCGTCGGCGCGCGGCCGGGCCATGATCGCGAGCCGGAGCGAGTCGGGGGTGTCGATCCAGTAGAGCGTCGAGGGCATGTCGCGCCCGGCTAGCCCAGCGGCGGTTCGGCGGGGTCGCCGTGCATGTCGATCTCGCGCACGCCGCGGGTGCGGCGGGCGGTGTTGACCAGTTCGCGCAGCTTCTCGCGGCGGGCGCGGGCTTGGGCCACGTCGCGGATCACCAGCGGGGCGTCGCGGGTGGTCTCGTCCGAAGAGGCGATGCTGATCGTGCCGATGTCCGCCAGCTGGTTGACGATCGAGAAGTCGATACGGACGTCCTTCACTCGGTAGAGCTCGATCTCGTCGATCGACTTTCGGAGAATGCCCTTGTGGAGGATCAGCCGATCCTCGGTGACTTCATAGGCGATGCCGAGATTCTCGAACCATTTGAGGATCAGCACCACGATCGCGACGACGAGCAGCAGCGGCGCGACCCAGGCGGCGCCGGCCAGCATGCCCTGGGCGAGGAAATAGAAGGTGCCGGCCAGCCCGAGCAGGAAGAGAAAGCAGGTGCCCCAGCCGGCGAGCGTGCCGACCAGCCAGCCGAGCGTGGAGGAACGGAAACGATCCAGGACTTGCGGCATGCGTACGGGCCTTCCCTGCGGTGTTGGCAGGGGAGGATAGCGGATGGCGCCGCCACATCAACTCGGGCGAAAAGCTCAGCTGGTATATTTGTCGCAGGTCGAGCGGGTGGCGGCGGGCGCGGGATTGAAGAGCTGCGAGAAGTCGCGCCGGTCGCGCACGATGAAGGATGCGACATAGTGGAGCCTGGCCGGACCCATGAAGCTGGAGCCGAACAGGCGCTGATAATCGTAATTCACTTCGACGAAGATCAGCCCCGAGCCGCTCGGCGCAGTGACGACGGCGCCCGGATCGCCCATGCCGGCACTGGCGGTGCCGGCATTCGCCTGGGTGGCGTCGGTACCGGCGGTCGCGCTGGCGGTGCCGTAGCTGGAATCATAGCCGGTCCCGCTCTTGAGCCCGAAGCAGCGCTGCCAGTGGATGCGCTGCACCGGCGCGGTGTCGTAGCTCTGCTGGACATATTCGAGGCTGGAGAGCGTCACCCGGCCGTTGGCGCCGATCCCGAGCGCGCTGCCCTGGAGGCGCGCGGCCTGCAGCGCGTTGTTGATGTCCAGCTCGCGCAGCTGGACGGTGGAGGCCGTGCTCATCATGCCCATGCGCGAGCCATTGTCGGCCAGGCTCGCAGTGAGCTGGCTGACCCGCAGATTGGCGAGCGCGAGGTTCGCGGTCTCGACCCCGTAGCAGCCGAGCACCAGCACGACCGGAAGGGCGAGGGCGAATTCGAGCATGGCCAGCCCCGACCTGGCGGCGGCGAAGCGGCGGAGCAGCGCCGGGACGCGATGCGGGCTCATGTGCAGATCGTCGCCGGCGACGGGATGTTCTGCGTGGCATAGGGCTGGTTCATCAGCGTGGTGGTGGCACTGAGCGTGGCGGTGCCCGGCCAGCCGAACAGGCGCGTGACCGGGAACAGCCGGCCATAGGTGATCGCGGCGGTGTAGACAGTGACGTCGTTCGGCCCGCCCTGGCCCGCGCGCCCGGCATCGGCGTCCCATTGGCCGTTGCCGTTGACGTCGGTGTAGCATTCGCCGGGATCGCGCACGCCGTTGCCGTTGGTGTCGACGAACGGCTCGGGCGCGACGGCGCTGAAGCTGGTATAGCTGCGCCGGACGGGATAGCCGGCGGCGAAGGCGGCGCCGGGCGCCACCGCCCGGACCTGGGCCAGCACGCGCGCGTCGATCGAGGCGGGGGTGGCGCCCTGGATGCCGCTGTCCCGCCCGGCCTTCTGCACCGCGCCGGTGATCACCGACTGGACATAGGCCTGATAGCCCAGCTCCATCATGCCCATCATCAGCACGAGCATCACCGGCAGCACGAAGGCGAACTCCACCACCGTGACGCCGCGCCGGTCGCGCCGGAGCCGGGCGAGAGGGCGCCGGCTCATTGCGACACCCGCAGCATCGCCACCTGCTTGGCGATGGTGGCGAAGGCCGTCGACAGGCCCGCGCCGGTGGTGGTGGCGAGCGCCTGGTTGGTGGTGGTGGCGCAGGACTGCATCTGGGTGGTCGCGCTCGAATCGATCGTCACTGTCCAGATCTGGATGTTGCGCGCCTTGGCCGCGGCGCATTCCGCGAGGAAGCGGGCATTGTGATAGGCCTTGAGGTTGGTGAAGTCGCCGCCGCTCACCCGCCGGTCGTAATATTCGTTGCCGTACATGCCGTAGATCGACGTGCTGGGCGCCATGTCGCCATCGGTGAGGAACACGATCACGCGGTTGGGCGCCTGGCGCGCGGGCCAGGACGCGGTGTCCGCCGCGAAGAGGCCGGTGGGCGAGAGCAGCCGCGTGCCCCAGATCATGCCGGTGTCGTGATAGGTGCCGCCGATCGGCCGGAAGTCGCTGGCGTTGACATAGCTGGAGACCTGGGTCCGCGTCATCACCGCCAGGCGCGAGACCGGCTTGCCGCAAGAGACATAGCCGAGCTGGTAATAATAGGGGGTGCCGATGTTCGGGCTGCTGCTGCTGTCGCCGGTCGAGGTGGCGGTGGCGGTGCTCGAATAATTGTTGCGGGCATAGAAGAGCTCGGGCCACATCGGCTTCCACTGGGTGTCGATGTTCGAATTGGGCACGAGGTCGGGATCGAGATCGGGCGGCAGCGTCGAGGTGTTGAAGCTCATGGTGCCGGCGGTGGTGGCGCGCTCCTCGAGGCAACCGGTCCAGCGATTGGTGGCGCCGGTGGTCTTGCTCGGATCGGTGACCGTGCTGCCGGCGACGAAGCTGCGCACGTCGAAATTGAGCTGCTGGTATTTCCAGATCGGGATGCCGAGCAGGTTCCCGGTCTGGCTGCGCGATTCATAGTTCCACTGCGTGTTCGCGCTGCCCGTGCCGCCCACCATATAGGCCGGGGACAGCGCGACGATCGCCTTCCCGGCGTTCACGGTGGAAGTGTAGGTGACGAAGCCGTAGCGGATATGGGTGGAGGGGTCGGCCGCGGCGGCGAGCGTGTCGTAGAAGTTCAGCACCGCCGAGCGCAGCGCCGAGATGCGCGAGCCGCTCTTCTCCGGCACGTAATAGGCCGTGCTGCCCGGATAGCCGGCGACGCTGTCATTGCCGCTGCCCGCGCCGTCGGCGGGGCGGGCATAGCTGGTGGTGCCGGCCGAGCCGACATAGTTGTTGCAGGTGTTGTCGTCGTCCTGCGGCAGGCAGGCCATCGAGCCGGTGGTGTCGAGCACGAAGATCACGTCGGTGTCGCCGACGTCGTAGCTCGCCTGGCAGGTGACGTTGATCGTCTGGCTGGGGACGCCGAACATCGACAGGATCGTCATCGGCACCACTGCCTGGGCAGTGCCGGCGACCTGCGCGTCCGACGTCTTGCTGGGCGTGAAGCTGGCGGTGCTGGTCTTGAACCAGCCGGTGCGAAAATTGTTGTTGAAGAAGGTCTGGGCCTGGGCCGTCGCGGTCGCGTCCAGCGTGGTGTTGCCGGCCGAGGTGTCGGTCATGAACTTGCGGCCGGCCAGGACGCCCGCATCGCATGCCTGCTGCAGCCGCGTCTTGACGACGTACATGCGGGCGGAATCGATCGCGCAGCCGCAAAAGGCGGCCAGCGGGATGAGCATGGCCGCCATCATCGCCAGGGTATTGCCGCGGCGATCCCGCGCGAGACGCGCCAGGAACCCCGCGGGACATTGCCGATCCTGCTCCACGATACGCTCCGCACCGGGACCTGCTAAGGTCCACAATCTGGAGCACTTTTTCTTCCGAAACCGAAAAAGAGATGGTTGCCGGGGGATTAGGGAATTCACCCCGGAGGGATTCTACGGAGGGCGTGGGGCCGGAACTTGAGCGAGACCCTGATTTCCCTCGTCATTCCGGCTCGAGGCCGGAGTGTGGAACATGAGTCCTCAGCCTAGCTTCCCGGTGCCGGATCACCCGCGCCGACCACTTTGGCGTCGAGCGCGATCGTCCTGCCGCTGGCGAAGGACAGCTGGAGCGGGACCGTCTGGCCGGGCTTCACCGCCGGCCCGATCGAGAAGAGCATCACATGACGGCCGCCCGGCGCGAAGGCGAGCTTGCCGCCGGCGGGGATGGCAACGTCCTTGAGCGGGGCCATCGACATCATGCCATGCTCGCCCTTCATGCTCTCGTGCAGCTCGGCCTTCAGCGCGGCGCGCGAGGAGACGGCGAGCAACGTGTCGGCGGTCGCGCCGCCCTGCACGGTGAAATAGGCCGCGCCCGGCTGGCCGGCGACGGCGGGCAGCCGGACCCAGGCATTGCCGGCGGAAAGCGTGCCCGCGGGCGCGCAGGCGGAAAGTGCCGCCACCGTAACGATCGTCGAGAAACGCCGCATCCGCCTTACTCCCATTTCGGGAAACCCTCTAGAAAGCCCTGCTTCTTGCGGCAAGCGCGTGTGCACCTATATCCGGCAACGTGACCGGTTCTCCGCGCTGCCTCCAAGCAGGGGCGCGGGGGCCAAGTTTTTTGATTTGAACTGGGGGCCAACGAGGGACCATGGCTAAAGTTATCGGTATCGACCTGGGGACGACCAACAGCTGCGTGGCAGTGATGGAGGGCGGCAAGCCCAAGGTCATCGAGAATGTGGAAGGCGCGCGTACCACGCCGTCGATCGTCGCCTTCGCCAAGGATGGCGAGCGCCTGATCGGCCAGCCGGCGAAGCGCCAGGCAGTGACCAATCCGGACAACACGGTTTTCGCGGTGAAGCGCCTGATCGGCCGCCGCTTCGACGATCCGGTGACCAAGAAGGACACCGAGCTGGTGCCCTACACCATCGTGCGCGGCGCCAATGGCGACGCCTGGGTGCAGGCCGGCGGCGAGGACTATAGCCCGTCGCAGATCTCGGCCTTCATCCTGCAGAAGATGAAGGAAACCGCCGAGGCCTATCTCGGCGAGAACGTCACCCAGGCGGTGATCACGGTGCCGGCCTATTTCAACGACGCGCAGCGCCAGGCGACCAAGGACGCCGGCAAGATCGCGGGCCTGGAAGTGCTGCGCATCATCAACGAGCCGACGGCGGCGGCGCTCGCCTATGGTCTCGAGAAGAACGACGGCAAGACGATCGCGGTCTATGACCTTGGCGGCGGCACGTTCGACATCTCGGTGCTCGAGATCGGCGACGGCGTGTTCGAAGTGAAGGCGACCAACGGCGACACCTTCCTGGGCGGCGAGGATTTCGACGCCAAGCTGGTGCAGTTCCTGGCCGAGGACTTCAAGAAGGCTGAGGGCATCGACCTCACCAAGGACAAGCTCGCGCTCCAGCGGCTGAAGGAAGCCGCCGAAAAGGCCAAGATCGAGCTTTCGTCGGCGCAGACCACCGAAGTGAACCTGCCCTTCATCACCGCCGACGCCAATGGGCCGAAGCACCTGGTGAAGACGATCAACCGTGCCGAGCTGGAGCGCCTCGTCGAGGACCTGATCCAGCGCACGCTCGAGCCGTGCCGCAAGGCGCTGGCCGATGCCGGCGTCAAGGGTTCGGCGATCGACGAAGTGGTGCTGGTCGGCGGCATGACCCGCATGCCCAAGGTCCGCCAGATCGTGAAGGAATTCTTCGGCAAGGAGCCGCACACCGGCGTGAACCCCGATGAGGTGGTTGCGATCGGCGCGGCGATCCAGGCCGGCGTGCTCCAGGGCGACGTCAAGGACGTGCTGCTGCTCGACGTGACTCCGCTGAGCCTCGGCATCGAGACGCTGGGCGGCGTGTTCACTCGCATGATCGACCGCAACACGACGATCCCGACGAAGAAGAGCCAGGTCTATTCGACTGCCGATGACGGCCAGCAGGCGGTGACCATCCGCGTCTTCCAGGGCGAGCGCGAGATGGCGGCGGACAACAAGCTGCTCGGCCAGTTCGACCTGGTCGGCATCCCGCCGGCGCCGCGCGGCGTGCCGCAGATCGAAGTGACCTTCGACATCGATGCCAACGGCCTGGTCAACGTGTCGGCCAAGGACAAGGGCACCGGCAAGGAGCAGCAGATCCGCATCCAGGCCTCGGGCGGCCTTTCGGACAGCGACATCGAGCAGATGGTCCGCGACGCCGAGAGCTTCGCCGAGGAGGACAAGAAGCGCCGTGCCGCGGCCGAGGCGAAGAACAATGCCGAGAGCCTGATCCACACGACGGAGCGCCAGCTCCAGGAAAATGGCGACAAGGTCGATGCCGGGTTGAAGGCGGAGATCGAGGCGGCGGTGGCCGAGGCCAAGGCCGCGGTCGATGGCGGCGATGCCGACGAGATGCAGGCCAAGAGCCAGAACCTTGCCCAGGTGGCGATGAAGCTTGGCCAGGCGATCTACGAGAAGCAGACCGCCGAGCAGGCCTCGCCCCAGGCGGGTGCCGGCGCGGCGGCGGGTTCGGAGGCCGGCGGCGAGGAAGTCGTCGATGCCGAGTTCTCCGAGGTGGACGACAACAAGGCGTAACCAACGTCCCCTCCCTCTCCCCGCATGCGGGAGAGGGCCGGGGAGAGGGGGAGACGGGGTGGCGATGCGGATGCTTTCCGGCGGCGTGCCCCTCTCCCAACCCTCTCCCCTGACGGGGAGAGGGCTTTTTGAATGACCACCGAAGTCGATTATTACGAGCTGCTCGAAGTCGAGCGCACCGCGGACGACGTCACGCTCAAGTCCGCCTATCGCAAGCTCGCGATCAAATATCATCCGGACAAGAACGCCGGGTGCAAGGATCACGAGGCCAAGTTCAAGGCGATCAACGAAGCCTATGACTGCCTGAAGGATCCGCAGAAGCGCGCGGCCTATGACCGGTTCGGCCATGCGGCGTTCAAGAACGGCATGGGCGGCGGCGGCGCCGGCCCGCAGCCCGATTTCGGCGCGTTCAGCGACATCTTCGAAAGCGTATTCGGCGAGTTCATGGGCGGCGGCCGGGGTGGCGGCCGCCAGGTGCGCCGCGGCGCCGACCTGCGCTACGACATGGAGATCACGCTGGAAGAGGCCTTTCACGGCAAGACCAGCGAGATCACCGTCGACGTCTCCGGGCATTGCGACACCTGCGACGGCACCGGTGCCAAGCCCGGCACCCCGGTGAACCAGTGCAAGCAGTGCGGCGGCCATGGCAAGGTCCGTGCGCAGCAGGGCTTCTTCATGGTCGAGCGGACCTGCCCGGTCTGTCACGGCGCCGGCGAAGTGATCGAGCAGCCCTGCCGCGACTGCCGCGGCGAGGGGCGGACCGACAAGACCAAGACGCTCAAGATCAACGTGCCGCCGGGCGTGGACGAAGGCACCCGCATCCGCCTGCAGGGCGAAGGCGAAGCGGGCGCGCGCGGCGCGCCGGCGGGCGACCTCTACATCTTCCTGCACGTCAAGAAGCACGCGATCTTCGAGCGCGAGGGCACGAACCTGTTCGCCCATGCGCCGATCAGCTTCACCACTGCGGCGCTGGGCGGCGAGATCGTCCTGCCCGGGCTGGATGGCGAGAAGCATGTCGTGAAGATCGCGCCGGGCACCCAGAGCGGCCGCGAGGTGCGCCAGCGCGGCGCCGGCATGCCGGTGCTGCAGGGGCGCGGGCGCGGCGACCTGGTCGTCGAACTCGTCGTCGAGATGCCGACCAAGCTGACCGCGAAGCAGCGCGAGCTGCTCGAGGAATTCCGCGCGACCGAGACCGGCGACGAATGCCCCCAGGCGACGGGCTTCTTCGCCAAGCTCAAGGCGGCGCTGGGCTAGGTCGAGAACTCAAGCAAACATCTGATTTTCCTGTATCGTCTCCACGTCTTCCTTCGTCATCCCCGCCTGCGCGGGGATGACAAGGTTTGCTGAACGAGTCTTGACCCTAGGCCGGGAACGCACGCAAGCATCTGATTAGCCATCATAATCCTGGCTCGATGCTTGGGTGGCGCTGGGATTGCGGCAGGCGCCGCCTCCCGGCACGCGCGCATCCCCCTTCTTTGCACCGCTTCGGTTCGGTTCGCTCCCATATGGGGGCTGCCCGGCTGCGATCGCGCGCGGATAGTCGCGTGTCTTGCAGGGAGGGGAGGCACTTATGTGGGCTTGGCTCAAGGCATTGCTGGCGCGGCTGTTCGGCGGCGGGGCGCCGAAGCCCGTGCCGCCGACGCTGGCGGAGGAGGAATTCCGGCCCGGGCCCCCGCCGCCTTCGGGCATGCAGCAGCTGCTGGTGATGAACGGCGTCTTCCCGCAGGGCGGCTCCGCGCCCGCGCAATTCACCGTCGGCATGATCGAGAGCTTTGCCGGCAGCTACCCGGCCTATGGCGCCAGGCCGTGCACTGGCGGCACGCTGCCGATCGCGTCGAACCAGCCGCTGATGGCGGTGATGGGAACGAGTTTCGGCGGCGACGGAATCATGACCATCGGCGTACCCGACCTGCATGCCCGGGTCGCGATCGGCGGCGCGCCGGTGGGCGGGGTGCGGCCGGGCGCGCTCGTCCTCGGCTGGCTGATTGCGATGGATGCGAGCGTCGACGCGCCGCTGCCGGGAACGGTGATGCCCTTTTGCGGGACGGTGGTGCCGGCCGGCTGGGCGCCCTGCGCCGGCGCGACGCTGTCGGTCCAGCAAAATGCCGCACTGTTCGCGGCGATCGGCACCGCGTTCGGCGGCAATGGCACGACCACCTTCCAGCTGCCGGACCTGAACGGCGCGGCGCCGGTGGGCCTGGGGCCGGGCATGGCGCTGGGCCAGAAGGTGCCGGGCACCATCGACGGGCTGGGCCTCAACTATATCATCAATACCGGCGATCTTCTGGCTCCCGGCAGCGGCGATGGCGAGCCGCCGGCCTATTATGCCTATGCCGGGCAGGTGACGGCCTATGCCGGTGCGCAGATCCCGCAGGGCTGGGCGGCGTGCGACGGCAGCATGCTGGCGATCTCCGGCTATCCGACGCTGTTCCAGGCGGTCGGGGACATATGGGGCGGCGACGGCAAGACCAGCTTCGGCCTGCCCGATCTGCGCGGCCGGATGATGCCCGGGGCCTGAGCCGCCACGATTTCGTTACGTGAACGCAAGCTGCAAGGCGAGTTCAGCATCGCATCAGGGCGAATCGCCTAGACCCATCCTCGTTCCCGGTGCCGAGCCACCGGCCAAAGGAGGAGAAGAGATCATGCGTAAGATGCTTCTGGGCCTCGCGGCCATGGCCGTTGCCCTTCCCGCCCTGCCCTCGACCGCGATGGCGCAGCGTTATGACGGCTATCGGGGCGACGATGGTCGCTACGATCGCGGCTATGACCGTCGTGGTTACGACCGGGGCTATGACGATCGCGGCTATTATAACGGCCCGAGCTGGCGCGGCCGCGACGGCCGCAACTATTGCCGCCGTTCGGACGGCACGACGGGCCTGCTGATCGGCGGTGTCGCCGGCGCGCTGGTCGGCCGCAGCATCGATCGCTACGGTGATCGCACTCCCGGCACGCTGCTCGGTGCCCTGGGCGGCGCGCTGCTCGGCCGGGCGATCGACAAGGACAGCAGCGGCGGCCGTCGCTGCCGCTAAGTCCCGGCGACTTGAAGATGGAGGCAGGGGCCCGGTGGAAACGCCGGGCCCCTTCTCGTTTGGCACGGGGCTCAGGCGGCGCGGGCGGCCTTGAGCGCGTTGCCCCACCAGGCGATCTCGTCGAACAAGGTGGCGCGGGCGGCGGCGAGATGGGGGTAGTCGTCGAGCGTCTTGCCCTGCTGGAGGACGCCGAGGAACGGCTCCATGCCCACATTCACCTCGGCCCGGATCGGTGCCATGTGCAGCTCGACGGCGATGCCGCGCAGCTGCTCGATCGCGCGGGCGCCGCCGACGCCGCCATAGCCGACGAACGCCACCGGCTTGCGGCGCCATTCGAAGGTGGCGGAATCGAGCGCGTTCTTCAGCACTGCGGTGGGCCCATGATTATATTCCGCGGCAGTGACGATGAAGCCGTCATATTTGCCGACCTTGTGGCGCCAGGCCTCGGCGGCGGGGTGCGAATAGACGCCCTGGGTCCAGGACGGGGGGACGGGCTCTTCGAACAGCGGCAGATTCTGGTCGCGCAGGTCGAGCGTGTCGAGCGTGAAGTCGTCGCGCGCGGCGGCGCCGGCGGCGATCCATTGGGCGGGAACGTCCGCGAAACGCTGCGGGCGCGTACTGCCGATGACGAGTGCGAGGTTGAGCATGGAAATTTCGACCCTTTCCGGTTACGAATCGTAACAGGGGATCAAATGATGCGGTGGGCGCATCGCCACAAGGAGGCACATTTCTGGAACCCAGGCACATCCATGTAAGCGGGGGGCATGCAAGCGAAGGGCATGCAAGCGGACGGCATGAGGGCTGCACGCCGGTGCGCGAGATCCTCGCCAAGATCGGCGACAAGTGGAGCATCCTGACGATCATGATGCTGAGCGGCGGCACCAGGCGGTTCAGCGAGCTGCAGCGCGGAATCGAGGGCATCTCCCAGCGGATGCTGACGCTCACCCTGCGCGGGCTGGAGCGCGACGGGCTGGTGACTCGCGAAGTGTTCCCGACGATCCCGCCGCGCGTGGAATATACGCTGACGCCGCTGGGGCGTTCGCTCCAGCAGCCGGTGATCGCGCTCGGCCAATGGGTAGTGGCGAACCTGCCCGAGATCGACACGGCGCGGCGCCGGTTCGACGCGGCGGCGGAGGATCGGGGCGGCAATTGAGCGAAGGGAGCCCGGCGGAGGCGCCGGGCTCCCTTCGTCCCGCTCAGGCAAAGGCGCGGCGGAACAGCGACAGGCCGTGGAATTCGAGCGCCGCGAGCCCTGCCACCGCCAGCGCCTGCACGGCGACGAAGGCGGCGCCGAGCGGATTCGGCGCGAGCAGGGCGATCACCGCGAAGCTGGCCGCGGTCCAGCCCAGGTTGAGCAGGGCGATGGCGCGCACCGGCCATTCGAGCCGGTCGGCCTGGCGCGCCGCCCACAGCATGAACGCGGCCGAGGGGAAGAGCAGCAGCCCGGCCTCGAACAGCAGCGCCGCGGGCAGGTCGAGCAACCCGGCGAGCGGCCCGGCGGCGGCGACGAGCAGCGCGCCCATTCCCAGGCAGGTGACTGCGTCGATCGTGAGCACGGCGCGGAGGAAATGGATCGGATTGGTCATGAGTCGTCTCCCTTGCTGGTGATGACGCAAAGCTGACGGCATCGGCGCGCCGGGTCGATTACGCGGGAGGTAATGGAAACCGGCGCAGCTTGCGGGCAGAGAAGCGGCGAAGGAGACGATCCGTGCAGCCAGCCATACGCCCGCTCGGCGACCAGATCAGGGAATGGCGCCGCCGCCGCCGGCTGAGCCAGATGGACCTGGCGCTGGATGCGGAGATATCGACCCGGCATCTGAGCTTCATCGAGACCGGGCGCACCCGGCCGAGCCGCGAGATGGTGCTGCGCCTGGCCGACCAGCTCGCGCTGCCGCTCCGCGAACGCAACACGATGCTGCTCGCGGCGGGGTTCGCGCCGCTCTATGCCCAGCGAGCGCTCGACGATCCCGCCCTGGCGGCGGCGCGGCGGGCGATCGACCTGGTGCTGAAGGGGCACGAGCCCTGGCCGGCCCTGGCGGTCGACCGGCATTGGCATCTGGTCGCGGCCAATGCGGCAGTCGCGCCGCTGCTCGCCGGCTGCGCGCCGCACTTGCTGGCGGGGCCGGTCAACGTGCTGCGCCTGAGCCTGCATCCCGAGGGGCTGGCGCCGCGGATCCTGAACCTCGCCGAATGGCGGGCGCACCTGCTCGAGCGGCTGCGGCGCCAGGCGATGACCACCGGCGACCAGGGGCTGGAGGCGCTGGTCGTCGAGCTGGAGGGCTATCCCTTTCCGGACGGGGCGGGGCAGCTGGAGGACATGGGCGGCGTGGCGATCCCGCTGCGGCTCGCCACGCCGCTGGGCGAACTCAGCTTCATCAGCACCACCACCGTATTCGGCACGCCGCTCGACGTGACGCTCGACGAACTGGCGATCGAGGCCTTCTATCCGGCGGACGCGATGACGGCGGAGCGGCTGCGGGGGCTTTGAGGGATGGGGAATATGGTCCTCGGCCTGGGTTGAGCCTCATTCAGCCTGGCCCGTCATTCCCGCCTGCGTGGGGATGGCGAAAGAAATCAAGGTCTTGATCGAGGTCTAGGACGGATCGACATTTGGGCGCGCGATGAGAGCCGGACCGCGCTTCTTGCTCCCCGGCGAAGGCCGGGGCCCAGTTGCAACATCGTTCGAGAGGTTCGCGTATCTCGCTAGCGTCCCGATGCTGGGCCCCGGCCTTCGCCGGGGAGCCGCCTGGGACCGCCAGTCTCGTAAATGTCGATCCGCCCTAGGCTGGGGTTCATATTCTTCCATCGCCAGCGACGCGCGGGCCGGGATGACGGCAGGAAATCAAATATTTGCTTGAGCCCCCGAGCTACCGCCCGTCATCGCTCCAGTGGGGCGGGTCCGAGACCAGCTTGATCACCCCATAGGTCGCGCCGACCCTGTGGAGATCGGGGTTGGTGTCGCCCGAGCGCGGAGCGGCGATCTCGCGCGGCTTGCCCTGCTTGTCCCTCACCTTGATCGTGCCGTTCCAGCCGATCGTCATGTCGATCGCGCGGCCTTCGATATGGCGCGAAGTGAGCGAGGGCTCGAAGGCGATCTGGAACAGGTCGCACATCGCCTGCGCGCCGGCCTTCGACCTGGCGAGGTCGCCATGATCCCACCGGATATCCAGGCCGGGCAGGACAGGGACCTTGTTCGGCGCGACCAGCCCCTTCGCCACCCGCCAGCTGTAATGCATCAGCTGCGCACGCAGGGCGTTGCGGCGCGTGGCGGAGATCGTGACGCTGGCGCCCGCGTCCTTCAGTGCCTTCAGGAAGGCGGCGACGTTGTCGCGGAAGGGCTGGACCAGGTCGGCGACGGCGGCGCTGTTCGGATATCTGGCCTGGTTGGCGTTCCACCATTCCGCACCCGCGAGCGGCGGGCGGGTGCCCTGGCCGGCGGCGAGCGCGAGCCAGGTCCTGCCGCCGGGGCCGATCAGGCCGTCCGGCCTGGCTGCGTCCAGCACCTGCGCCTGGTAGGCGGTGATCGCCGCAATGGTGCGCGTGCCGCATTCGCCGCTGGTCGGAAGCGGCTTCTGGCCCGTGGCGCCGAGCCAGTCGTTGAGGAGGTGCTGGACGACCAGCACGTCCGCCAGGTCGTTGACGCCGTTCTTCCCCACCGATGCGCCGATTGGCATGCGACCCCTCCCTGAGATTCCCGTCCCTGGAAGAGGGGGGAGCTTGCGAGTCGTATCCGGCGAAATCCTACATTGAAAGCAGGTCGGAGATCGCGCGGGAGATGCTGGCGAGCGTATAGGGCTTCTGGGTGACAAGGGCAGCGGCATGCTCGCTGGGAAGCTTGAGCTGCTCGCCATAGCCGGTGGCGAAGAGGAAAGGCACCCCGGCGGCGGTGAGGTCGTCGGCAAGCGGCAGGCTGGTCTCGGCGCCGAGATTGACGTCGAGCACCGCGGCCTCGAACGTTTCGCGGGCGATCTCCTCGCGCGCCTGGGCGAGCGTGCCGGCGGTAACCACGCGGTGGGCACCGAGGCGCGTGAGAATGTCCTCGGCGTCCATGGCGATGATCAGGCTGTCCTCGACCAGCAGCACCACGCCCGAGAGCAGCATGGGCGCGGCGGTGCCCGGCGCGGGCGCGGCGGCCGCCGCAGGGTGGCCCGCGCGGTTCGAGTCGATCTCGATATAGCGGGCGGGCACCCGGAAATCAGCTTCGAGCCCGGTAAGCGGATAGCGCACCTCGGCGCGGCCGCCCAGGTCATAGGGGATCGAGCGCGTGATGATCGTGGTGCCGAAGCCTTGCCGCTTCGGCGGTTGCACGGCGGGGCCGCCGCGCTCGCGCCATGCGATCGCCAGGTCGCCGTCGCGCTCGATCCGCCAGTCGATGGCGACCGAGCCATTGTCCGAGAGCGCGCCATATTTGGCCGAGTTGGTCATCAGCTCGTGCAGCACCAGCGCCAGCGCCGAGAAGGCCTGGGGATGGAGCAGCACCGCCGGCCCGTCGGCTTCCACCCGGCCCGCCTTGCCGGCGAGATAGGCGGCGGCCTCGGTCTCGATCAGCCGCAGCAGGGGTGCCGCGGACCAATTGTCCTGGGTGATCTGGTCGTGCGCACGGGCGAGGCTCTCGATCCGGCCTTCGAGCAGATGGATGGTGTTGCGGGCATCCGCCTCGGGATCGAGCGACTGGCGGACGAGGCCGCGGATCAGGCTGAGGATGTTGCGGACGCGGTGGTTCAGCTCCGCGATCAGCAGTTCCTGGCGCTCGGAGAAGCGGCGGCGCTCCTCCTGGGCTTCGTCGCTGAGGCGCAGCACGACTTCGATCAGCGACGCGCGCAGCATCTCGGCGACGCGCAGCTCGGCGTTCGAGAAGGGCTCGGAGCGGCCGCGGACTTCCTGGCTCCATAATTCGAAGCTCTTGCGCGGCGTGAGGCGCGGGCCGTTGGGGCCGAGCTGCGCGGGCTTGTGCGGGTCGCCGGCCCATCTGACCGTGCGGATCTTCTCCTGGCGGAACAGCAGCACGTAATCGCGCGGGCGGCGCGAGATCGGGATCGCGAGGAGGCCGGCGGCGACATCGTCATAGCCGGCGGCGGCGGGAAGGGTGTCTGCGAGGCGATCGGTCGAGAAGATCCTGCCCGCGGCCATTGCGTTCAGTCGGCGGGTGATCGCCGGGAATGCAGCGGGCGGCGGCGTCATGCCGGAGGAGGAGACCCTGCCGTCGAGCCAGATCGCGATGCCGTCGCACGGCACGGTTTCGCGCATCATCGTGCCGAGCCATTCGGGATTGTCGAGCAGCGTCGAATCGCCGGCCACCGCGGCGAGAAGCCGATCGCTGGCGGAACGCGCCGCCAGCTCATAGGCGGCGAGCTCCTTGCGCTCGCGGCTCTCGAGCTTGAGCGCGAACATCTGGCCGAACAGCTCGGCGATCGAGCGCCGTTCGAAGCTGGGGCAGCGTGCGGCATAATGATGGCAGGCGAACAGGCCCCAGAGCTGGCCCTCGACGATGATCGAAATGGAGAGCGAGGCGCCGACGCCCATGTTCTTCAGATATTCGATATGGATCGGCGAGACCGAGCGCAGCACCGACAGGGAAAGGTCGATCGGCGTGCCGCTCTCGTCGAGCCGGGGCAGCACGGGCACCGGCTCGGCATTCACGTCGGCGATGATGCGGAAGGGGGTGCGGACATAGAGCTTGCGCGCCTGCTGCGGGATGTCGCTGGCGGGATAGCGCAGGTCGAGAAAACTGCCGATGCCGGTGCGGGCAGCCTCGGCCACCACTACGCCCGAACCGTCCCGATCGAAGCGATAGACCATCACCCGATCGAAGCCGGTCAAGGCGCGGACCTGGCGGGCGCCTTCGCGATGGAAGGCCGCGGCATCGGCGGTCTCGTCGAGCCGGGCCATCATCGCGCGGATCGCCGAGCCGATATCGGTGGAGGCGTCCTCGCTGCAATCCTCGCCCTCCAGCACGATCGTGTCGCCGATCATGTGCAGCGCGAAATCGAAGCAGCGGCCGCTGGCGATCCGCAGCCCGAAGACCCGCTCGACCGCGTCGGCGCCGCGCAGCATGGCGAGGCGGTTGCGCAGCGTGTGGACGGCGTGTTCGCCGAGCAGCGGGATGGCGGAGGTGCCGAGCAGGTCGTCGGCGGGTTGTTCGAGGAAGTGCTCGGCATTGGCCGAGACGCGGCGGATCAGCCAGTCGACCGAAAGCGCAAGCAGGAAGCCGAAGGGCTGGACGGCGCCCAGCGCATGAATCGGCTCGCGATCGCAATTGGTGAGATCGACTTCGAAATCGCGGTTACTGGCCAATCTCTGCCCTTCGCCATTTCTCCGCCGAACGCTCGAACGCCGTGAAAGTGGCAAGCGCTGCGGCGAGAGCGGCGTCCAGCGCGAGCGGTTCGCGAAGCAGGCCGTCGATAACCCTCAGTAGTTGCTGCCACTTTTCGGCGCGCTGATCTGCATCAAGATAGGCGCGGGGAAATCCGGCGGGCAGGCGGCGGGCAAGAAACTTGCCGCCGAGACGCGAGCCTTCGAGGACGTAGAGCGTACCGGCGATGACGGGAGCGTCCCAACTTCCGTCGTCCCCGCGAAGGCGGGGATCCAGGGCAATGGAGGACATCGCCTGCGGTTCCGGGTCCCCGCCTTCGCGCGGATGACGAAAGGCAGAGCGAAGGAAGGCCAGGTCTTCCCTGAGCAGATGTCCGCGTTTCCGCTCCTCCCAGTCCGCGATTACCCGTTCGCCGGGCAGCTCCGCTTCCAATGGCCACACCACATCGGCATGGGCGGCGAGGAAGCGGGCATAGCCTTCCCGGTCGGCCAGGTCGAAATCCGCGAACGCCGCATCGACGCGGTCATGCGCGTTGGCCGTCGCCTCGCGCAGCGCCTTGCGGCTCGGCGTCAAGCGAAGACGCGCTCGAAGATCGTGTCGACCTGCTTGAAATGATAGCCGAGGTCGAACTTGTCCTCGATTTCCGCCGGCGAGAGCGCGGCGGTCACTTCCGGATCGGCCTTGAGCAGTTCGAGCAGCGAGAGCTCGCCGTCCGATTCCCACACCTTCATCGCATTGCGCTGGACCAGCCGATAGCTGTCCTCGCGGCTGACGCCGGCCTGGGTGAGGGCGAGAAGCACGCGCTGGGAATGCACGAGGCCGCCCATCCGGTCCAAATTCTTCTGCATGCGCGCCGGATAGACGAGCAGCTTGTCCATCACGCCGGTGAGGCGGGCCAGGGCGAAATCGAGCGTGATCGTCGCGTCCGGGCCGATATAGCGCTCGACCGACGAGTGCGAGATGTCGCGCTCGTGCCACAGCGCGACATTCTCCATCGCCGGGATCGTCGCGCTGCGCACCATGCGGGCGAGGCCGGTGAGGTTCTCGGTCAGCACCGGGTTGCGCTTGTGCGGCATCGCCGACGAGCCCTTCTGGCCGGGCGAGAAATATTCCTCGGCCTCGAGCACTTCGGTGCGCTGCAGGTGGCGGACCTCGACGGCGAGGCGCTCGATCGACGAGGCGATCACGCCGAGCGTGGCGAAGAACATCGCGTGGCGATCGCGCGGGATCACCTGGGTCGAGACCGGCTCGACCGCGAGGCCGAGCTTGGCGGCGACATGCGCTTCGACGCGTGGATCGATATTGGCGAAGGTGCCGACCGCACCCGAAATGGCGCAGGTGGCGATGTCGGCGCGGGCGGCGACGAGGCGCTCGCGGTTGCGCTTGAACTCGGCATAGGCCTCGGCGAGCTTGAGGCCGAAGGTGACCGGCTCGGCATGGATGCCGTGGCTGCGGCCGATCGTGGGCGTGAGCTTGTGCTCATGGGCGCGGCGCTCGAGCACTTCGAGCAGCCGGTCGAGATCGGCGAGCAGGATGTCCGAAGCGCGGGCCAGCTGCACGGCCAGGCAGGTGTCGAGCACGTCCGAGCTGGTCATCCCCTGGTGCATGAAGCGGGCCTCGTCGCCCACCTGCTCGGCCACCCAGGTGAGGAAGGCGATCACGTCGTGCTTGGTCACGGCCTCGATCGCGTCGATCGCGGCGACGTCGATCGCCGGGTTGGTCGCCCACCAGTCCCACAGCGCCTTGGCGGCGCTCTTCGGCACCACGCCGAGCTCGGCCAGCGCCTCGGTGGCGTGCGCCTCGATCTCGAACCAGATGCGGAAGCGCGCCTCGGGCGACCAGATGGCGGTCATTTCGGGGCGCGAATAACGGGGAACCATTGCAAGCCTTTCGCCGGGGGTATGGCGGCCCCCTAGCAAGCGCGCCCTAGACTTTCCAGCGGAAGCGCCCGGTGATCGGCCAGTCGAGCAGCGCATCCTCCTCGCGGGCGCCGCGGCCGATATTGTGGAGGATCATCGGGGCATGGGCGCCGGGCAGGTCCGAGACCAGGCCGATATGCGTGGCGGTGCCGCCCATGCCGTTCGCGGGCGCGGAAGTGAAGATGTCGCCCGGCAGCCAGCCCTTGCCGTCGGCGGGCACCGGCAGCGCGGCGCCCGTGCGCGCGAGGAAGCGGGCGAGATTGGGCACGCGCCGGTGATCGATGCTCGGATCCGGATGGGCCAGCCCCCATTTGCGGGGATAGGCGGCGAAGTCCCGCTTCATGTCGGCATGGACCAGCGCCTGGAGATCGATCCCGAAGGCGTCGCGATAGGCGCGGATCAGCACATCGGTGCACACGCCCTTCTCCCGCGGCACGTCGCCATTGGGGAAGGCGAGCCGGGTATAGGCCGAGTCGTAGCTGCGCGTGACGCCGACCTGGGCGCGCGCGGCGGAGACCAGCCTGGCGGCCGGGCCGCTGGCGGCGAAGCGCGGCGGCCGGGGCTCGTCGGCCTTTCCCGATGCCTTCGGGGCGCCGCCGCAGCCGGCGAGGCCGGCGGCCATTCCGAACAGCAAGGTGCGGCGATCGAACATCGCGCCATCCTGCACCGCCCGTGACGCATGCGCCACAGGGCAAATGAAATGCGGCAAATCGAGCCTGTGAAGGGGGGTGAGGCTGGTCGCGATGAAATCGGGAACATGATCGCCGGATCATGGGTTGATGTGGAGAGTTTCTAAAAATAACGTCAGGAGAAATATGAATATATCTCCTGATAAGTTTAGGAGATATATTCATGATGAAGTCGATTATTCTCACTACTTCTATGTTGCTCGCTGTTCCTGTCTTTGCGCAGGAGGTGCCCGTGCAGGATAATACGCAGCCGGCCCAGGGCGCGGCGCAGGAGGCGTCGCCTGCGCCCGGCCAGCCGGCGGCTGCCGCCTCGGCGGCGACCGGGCCCGTCGCGACTCCGGCCGCCACGCAGGAACAGGTCGCCCAGGCAGTGGGCCGCGACTTCGGCAGCTATGACAAGGATGGCGACGGCAGGCTGGACGCGACCGAGTTCGCCGCCTGGATGGGGGCGCTGCGCAAGGCCGCGGAGCCGAACTTCCAGCCGGGAAGCGCCGAGGCGGCGACCTGGGCCAACCAGGCCTTTGCCAGCGCCGATACCGACAAGAGCGCTTCGGTGAACAAGCAGGAACTCACCGTGTTCCTGACTCCGAAGCAGCTGGGCTGATCCCTTCCCGTCGCGCCCGCGCATGGCGCTTGCTCCCGAACGGCCGCCGGACTTGCCTCCGGCGGCCGTTTGGCTTGCCGGCCGCTTCTCGCAAACCCGTCCCTAGATCAGCCCCTGTCCCCTGAGCGACGCGTGCCCCTCGCGCCCCAGGATGATGTGGTCGTGCACGCCGATCCCCAGCCCCTTGCCCGCAGCGACGATCTGGCGCGTGATCTCGATGTCGGCGCGGCTGGGCGAGGGGTCGCCCGAGGGATGGTTGTGGATCATCCCAGCTTGCACGAATAAATGATTGATTTAATTCGAAAATTATACTGATTAAATCTCGTTGGGGGCTGAAATGAGGGGCGGATTAAATCCCGCTCACGCCTCCTCGTTACGCTACCATGACACACCCCCGTGCACCCATATTGAATGCGGTTATAGTCCCCTTTTTAACCTTGGGACAATGTGAGTCTGGCAGCGCGTTCGAGATGACAGCTCCCAGTCATACGGGAGAAAAGCCGCGCCAAGACGCAGCGAGTGGGTCATCTATTGGCGATGGCAGTACTATCAATTTGCTAGAAATGATTACCGTACGGCGTCCTCGGCTGTCCGCGAACTTTCGTCAACGCGTGAGGCAAATACGGTGCCGTATCCGGATTTTTGTAAGCAAGTCCTTGAGGAAAAGACAAGGGCCTCCGACCTTAACGCGTAACTGCTCACGGGGTTGCCAGAAAAGGTGTTGCGCCCGGAATCAGGATTTGATTCAGCCTGAGCATGTCGCCGCCGCCGCTTCATGTTCTGACCGAGGCGGAGAGGAACGCACTGCTGCCTACACAGCACGAGATGATCGAGCGGATGGCGGCTCGGATTTCGGAACTGGAGGCGCCGGTCGGTAAGCCGCGCAAGACGTGGAAGAACTCACGCGTCCCGCTCTCGAAGGACGATTTCGGCAAGGGTGGCAGTAAGGGCCGCAAGGCGAAGGACGGCAAGCGCCCCTCGCGAGTTGGCAGGCACCGGCCTCTGTCCGAGACACCGGATAAGACCGAGCGGGTCATGGCGACGGCCTGCGGGCATTGCGACAGCGATGTTTCGGGTCAGGTCCAGCGCTGCCGTCATCGCTATGATCACATCGATTTGCCTGCGATCTGGCCGATCGTCACACGCATCGAGTTGTTCGGTGGCCGCTGCCGCGAATATCGCGCCGAGGCGCCTGCCGAGATGGCGCCGGGCACGCTGTTCGGCCCCGGGATCGGCTCGCTGCTCGCATATCTGCATCACAGCCACCATGTAGGCTTTGAACGCTTGGCCCGGTTTGCCGACGAGTTGTTCGGTCTGGTCATCTCCGAAGGGGCAATCGCCAATGTCTTGCGCCGCATGGGCGGCAGTGTACCAAAGCGATCGACAAGTTGCTGACCATGCGGGTGATCGCATCGGACGAGACGACGATCCGCATCAACGGCGTCATCCATTGGCAGCGGGTGTTCCTCTCCGACAAAGCCGTCCCGCACAAGTCGCCCCACGCCGGCACGCAGCGTCGCTGAGTAGGTGCTCGGCGGCCATCAGCCCGATGTGTAGATCTCTGATCGCTATGCCGGTCAACAGGAACTGGGCAAAGCGCACCCGGTGCGCCTCGCCCACGTGTTGCGCGATGTTTAATACGCCATCGACTGCGGCAACGGGGCCTTTGCCCTGAAAGTCCGCGATCACCTGCGTTGGGCCATCCGCATTGGCAAGCGACGGAGCAGCCTGAAAGACACAATGCTGGCCACCTATGCCGCCAAGGCCGACAATGTGCTTACCCGGTTGATGCGCATGCCGATCGTCCATCCGGCCGGACAGGCGCTCCTCAGACAAATCAAAGCGTGGCGAGGGAAGTTCTTCGTCTTCCTCTCCAACCGCGAGGTCCCAGCAACCAACAACATCTCCGAGAGAGAGATCTGCCCATCGGTGGTGTTCGAAAGGTCACCAACGGCTTCCGCTCGGGATGGGATGCACAGATTCATGCGGGCTATCGCTCTGTGACCGGAACGGCCCGTCTCTCCGGACAATCCGCGCTCCGCGCCATCCGCAATCCCGTCGACGGCAATTTCGCTATCGCCTGATCCGCCTCGATCCCGAGCCAACCCCGTGAGCAGTTACCTTGACGCCGCAGAGGGACTGACAACAGTTGCTTGGTCCGCGGCGTTCCTCGTTTTGGAGTGCTTGCCACGCCGGCAGGCTTGTCGATCGGGCTCGATGTGGGGGCCTTTATTGTTGGGGACGCGTGCGCGGCTCGTCAACGGTAGGGAGCAAGAGCTATTAGACCTCTGTGACGCGAGCCCGGCCGATCACCTTGGAAGGCTTGCAGACAACCATGTTCTTCTTGTCCCAGACGTCCAATTCCTCGACAGGGTACAGGACAGCTTTCCCTACCTTGATGAACGCGGGGCCAATCCGCATTCCCCGCCAACTCTCCAACGTGCTGACAGTGACAGCCCCGCGATAGCGTTCGACCACTTCCTCGACAGTCAGATACTTATTGTCGGACATAGGATGCCCCATTGGTTTTTATCCTGAAGACTTCTTTGACTGGACGACTCATGTGGTGACGCTTGGGTCGACAAAGAATGAGGTGATCCGGCTGGCCGCGCAATGGGTGGGGCAATGAAGTGCCGAACCAATCGATAAGCGTATAGAGAGACAAAAAATGGAGCTTCTTGCTTCATTTTGCTCTTCTGGTGCGTGGATTGGTCTCGGAGCCGACCCGGCGCTCCTTGAGGAAGCGCCGTGGTGGTCGACATATGACGGTTGAGATGCGAGACGGGCAGCCGGAGCGGTGGCTTCGCCGGGAACCGGCTGCACGGAACGCGCTCGCGCGTGGAGGAAGCTGGGCGGAATCAGGTCCGATGGGCGCCGGGGCAGCGCCCCGGGACTACTCAGCCGCGCCCAGCGACGCTGTGCGGAACCAGTCGGGATCGTAGCCTCGGTTACCGAGCAGCGTTTTGGCGCGGGCAAGGCGTCGAGCATGAGGGCGGCGCCCTTGTAGTCGCTCACCTGCCCCTCGCTGATCGGCATGATCAGCGGCCTGCCGTTGCCGTCCCATACGGCATGGCGTTTGGAATTCAGGCCGCCTTTTGTGCGTTCGATACGTCTGCGAACAGCCACTTTTTGAGCAGGCTGGCGGCGGTCCGATGCGCCTTCAGGTGCGTCGCATCGATCATCAGCTGGTCGGGCTTGCCGCCCCGCGCCGACAGGGCGGAGAAGATCTTGTTGAGCACGCCAAGCAGGCTCCACCGGACGAAGCGGTTGTAGATCGTCTTCGACGGACCGTAGTCGTCGGGCGCGTCGCGCCATCGCAAGCCGTTCCTGATGACGAAGATCATGCCGCTGATGATCCGCCGGTCGTCTACCCGTGGCACGCCATGCGACAGCGGCAAATATGGCTTGATCCGGCACATCTGCGCCTCCGACAACCGAATCAAATCGCTCATGGCAAGGCCTGCCAACTCCGTCATCGAATCAACCGATCCTCATCTCCGCGAATGATTTGATAGATCCTGAGCCTAGCGTAGAGGCCCCTGAGGTCACCTCATCCGAGATTTGAATTCAAGGCTTCCGCCGGCAGCCCGCAGGTCATGCAATATAGCCGCAAGGTGCCGACCCTCCATCCAAGCTGGACCTTGCGAAATCCCTCGGGCGGGAGAAACTCGCGCATATTTTCGTTGTCGTTCGGCGCAGCAGACTCGGGGGGAGAGGCTATGCAGCCCCGTAGACCACATTTCGGACAGGAAATGACTACCATGATGTCCTATCCATCCTTTTGACTGCGCCGCGCCGAACCCGCTTGTCAGAAGTGGAAGCTCAAACCGCCTGTCACGATCAGCGGATTGATGCGGATGTTGGCCCTCGCCGGCGCGCCCGCCACCGTACCGCGAGCGGTCGTGTTGAGGAAAATCTGCTTTGCATCGACAAAAAGGCTCAAGCGGTTGCTCAGCCAGCTCTCGATGCCACCCTGGAGAACAACCCCTACCGGGCTCTTGACCTTCAGGTTCTGAACCGCCGCATCGTGGTTCTTGAGCACGATCGTATAGTTGATGCCGGAGCCCAGATAAGGCTGGAAATGCTTGCCAAAGTTGGTGATGTGATACTGAACGGCGGCGACGGCCGGACCGTAGGTCACCTTGCCCAGCTTGAGCCCGGCTAAGGGGCCGGTGCCATACAGCGTGGCGGTCGGCGGTGCGCCGACCGTCAGGGATACCGAAACGTTCGGGTTGAAATAATAACCGCCCTCGATCTCGCCGGTGAAATTGTTCTTGACGCGTACGCTTGCTCCGGGGACCTGCTGGCCCCCGACAGAAATCTTGGCGCCCTCATCGTAAATCACTTCGGCCGGCCCGGCGCGGATGAACCAGTGCTTGAACGGTGCCTCTTCCGCAACGGGCGGGGGTGCGGGGGCGTCGGCCGCTCGGGGCGTCGCGTCGGCACCGGGCTCGGGCGTGTCGGCCAGCGCAGGTGCCGTAATGCAAACCGCGCAGATCGCGGCCATGATCCTTGCCTTCATAAATCATCCTCCCATGGCGCAATGTGCTGCGCTCTACTGAATCGTCTTCGGATAAGTGTTCCGGCAACTCAGCGCCGGGCATCCTGGATCGCGCGCAGCCCGATCATGAACAGCGCGATCATCACGAGGACGCCGAACAGATAAGCAGGGGCAAGCGCGAGGAAACTGAAGATATTGGCATCGCCCCATTTGTTGGGGCCAAATGACAGGCCGCGGTTCGGCGCCCAGTTTCCGAAAAAATAGAAACCGGTGTTCGACCAGCCGTCGAGAACGACGATCCAGCCCCAGAGGCGCGCCTGCTTCGGCGTAAAGGAGAGGAGCGGCAGGATGAATGCGACCGCGATCACCATCAACCCGTTCATGACGGGTCCGGTGTGCGCGCGCGCCCAGCCTTCGGCCGAGCCGGGGAGCTGGAATTTCCAGTCGATGCCGGGGAGCGGGAAGATCCCGCCCAGCAGATACATCCACAGGCCGAGGCCTCCGACCAGGGCCATGAAGATCATGAGCACGCCGTTGCCAAGCATGACATTGCGCAATGCAACGCGATGGAATGCATCGTCCTTTTCCGTCGGGGAAGCCGATGCTTGCGAGCGGGACGCCAAAGTTGCCATATTATCCTCTCCTCATTGTTTTCCCGGGTGTTCTTCACCTCAGGCGGCGGCAGCGACCGGAAGCGCGTGGAAGCGTCCGCCGTGAAACAGCAACGGCGGATGGTCCGCAAAATAAACGCCCTGTATGACGCCGAAGAATACGACATGGGTGCCGGCCTGCACCTGATGGTCGACTCGGCATTCGATCGCTGCAAGTGCCGTCTGGAGGATCGGCAGCCCGTGGACATCGCCCGCCGTCCAATCACCATGCTCGAACCGGTCGTCACCCTGCAGGCCGCTCCGGCCCGCGAACACTTCCGCTACCGGCTGATGATGCTGAGCCAGCAGATTGACCGCGAACAGGCCGGTTTCCCTGATCATCTGACACGTTCCGGTCGCGGTGTTCACACAGGCGAGGATGGTAGGCGGCGACGCCGAGACCGAGCAGACGGCAGTTGCGGTCACTCCCCGCCGGTCCCCATCACGCTGGGTGGATACGATGCTCACGCCGGCCGCGAGGCAGGACAGAGCTCTGCGAAATATGTCATCGGTTACGGACATCGGGTGTCTCCCCGGAAGGTGAAGGCCGGCCCGCACCCCAGCGGCCGGCCGACCTTCCTCATTCAGCTGCAACTGTGACTTCTTCGTCGTTCGCCGGCACCGAGAGGCGCTGCTCGATCCAGCGCTGGACGCGCTCGGGGCTCGAGAAACAGTCCCACTGCTTCTCCGGGAAGTTGAAGTTCTCGGTGAACTCGTCGGCGAGCGGCGGGTTCTGGCTAATCGCGCCGATGAACTGCAGAAGCTCAGGCGCAAGCGTGTTGAAGCCACGGAGGATATAGTTGGTCCAGCGGGTGGCGCTGAGCACCCGGTCACCGCGACGTGCGTCGACCTTCTCCATGAAGCGCTCGTCGAACACCTCATTGGCCACGATCTCCTCGCCGAGTATCACGCCGGCATAGGATGCCATGTTCGCGCCCTGGCCCAGGACCGGATCGACCACGGCCTGCACGTCGCCGAGCGCGACCGCGAGCTTGCCGTTCGACAGCCTGGTGTAGCTCGCGCGCACGGTTGGCGTGACACCGCCCTGGAGGATGTCGAGCGGCCCATTGGCAAGATCGAAGGTGTCGAGGTCGATGCGCTCGTAGCAGGTCGGATAGTGCTTCTTCAGCTTTTCGAGAAGAAGCGCGATGAAGGCCTTGGGATCGTCGTCATATTTGGTCTTGGCGAGGATCTCGAGATCGCCGCCGATATGGTTCTCCATGACGAGCGCGCTGACCATGCCGTTGAACGAGAGAGTGGGAATCTCGATCATCTCGCCCTGTCCGGGAGAGAAGAACATCGTCACGGCGCGCGTTTCCGTCTCGCGGATGCCCTTGAAGAGTCCGACGCACAGCGCGCGCTGCGGCCGATCGAATGGCGAATAGGCGGGCTCGTGGGCGAACATCTGGCCGAACGGGCCCTTGCCGGTGCATATGACGATCAGATCGTGCTTTTCGGAGATCTCCGGCAGATCCTCGTGGGCGATCGGCTCATAGACGATGGTCCCGCCGCGCGCTGCGAAATCCTCCATCAAAGCGGGCTGATAGATGCGATAATCGACGGCCCGGCTCGGCTTTTCGAGCTTCCCGTAGAATTCGAGCGGCTGCGGGCCGCCGATATAATAATAATGCCCTGCATAGCCGGCATCGGGCCAATGGTTCACGCCAAGCCGGTCCTCGCGGGACACGGTGACATGGTGGTGAGCCACGGTGTTGAGGAGGCGCATCGACGCATATTCCTCGGGCCGCCGATCGGTGTAGATCGTCGCCTCGACGCCGTTCTCGATAAGGTGGAGGCCAAGATGAAGGCCTGCGGTGCCGGCGCCGACGATGCCGATCGATTTCGTCATATCCTCTTCCTTTCGCGGATGGTCGGGAATTGCTTATTTTGTTTCATCCTATTTACCGACCGAGCGTTCAGGCGTAAATCGCCTGTTCGTGCTAGTATATATTCCATATGGAATAGGTATGACAGACCGCCTCGAAGCCTACGCCGCTTTTTCGAAAATGATGGAGCTCGGCTCCTTTTCCGCGGTCGGGCGGCAGCTTGGCATCGCTCAGTCGACTGTCAGCAAGCATATCGCAGCGCTCGAAAAGGAGTTCGGTATCCAGCTCTTCCATCGAACGACTCGCCAGATTCGGCCGACGGCTGAGGCCGAGCGGATCCATGAACATGTCCACCGCATGCTCGATGCGGCCGAAATGGCCCATGCCGTCGTGCACGGGCAGCAGCCGGAAGCGAGCGGACTTTTGAAGATCGCGGTGCCGCACACGCTGGGGCGGTGTCTCGTGCGGCCGCTGGTCCACACATTCCTCGAGCTCAATCCGCTGGTCTCGGTCGATCTTATCGTGGCAGAGCAGGAGCCGGACCTGGCCGCCGGCGGTTTCGAACTCGCGGTGGTGACGGACGCGCCCTCGGAAGGTCCGCTTATCGTGCGGACAGTCAGGCGCTTCGAATGGCTTGTCGTGGCCTCGCCCGAGTATCTCTCCCGCAACGGTATCCCAGAGACCGCTATCGATCTTGAAGACCATGAAGTGGCGTGCGCGCCGTGGATGGCAGACGGCGTCCTCGCATTCGATTCGGAGAACGGCCGGCAGGCCATCAAGGTCAGTGGACGCTTCATCACCAACAGCGACGACACAGCCTTTGAAGCCGCGATGGGTGGCCATTGCGTCGCGATCGTGCCGGCATGGCTGGCGGTCGAGGGTTTCGAGCGCGGGGCGCTCCAGATTCTGTTGCGGGACTATTTCCTACCGTCGATCGCAGTCAGCATCGTCTACCCCCAATCGCGCTACCCTTCGCGGCGGGCGAGGGCCTTCATCGATTTCGCGGCGGCGCGGATGATGCAGAGCCGTGACCTGCTCGCCCGCATCGACCCTGCGCTTGCGAGGCCGCAGCCACATTTCGTGCGTCCGGACGAGCCGATCCCGATCTGACATCAATTGATTTTGCCGTGACGATGCCATAACGCTTGTGATTAGCCGTCTGACCGTTCATGCTATTAATGTCGTCAGCATGCAAAAAGACGGGAGAGACGCCATGAAGAAGATGCTTGCCCTTTATCGGGCCCCGGAGGACGCCGAGGAGTTCCTGCGGCATTATCGCGAGGTGCATATGCCGCTGGTGCGCGCGTTGCCCGGCCTCGTCGACGTTGCCATTACCCGGATCAGCAGGACGCTGGTCGGAGAAGAGGGTGTCTTCCTCTTGGCGGAAATGAGCTTTGCGGATGACGCCGCATTGGCGGCGGCGCTCAAGAGTCCGGAAAACGCAGCGTGCGGGAAGGACGCCATGGACTTCGCGGGCAAGCTTGTGACCGTGATGACGGGAGAAACCCTCGCGCTCTGACCGGTATCACCGGCAAGATATACAGGAGAGAGATATGGCAACTGCTTCCAATATCGTGACCCCCCTCAACGACGTCACCGCCTTCCTGGGCACCGAGCATGGCCTGTTCATCGACGGGTCCTGGCGCGAAGCGCGCAGTAGCGACCGGATCGACGTCTATAACCCGGCGACAGGCGAGCGGATCGCGTCTGTCGTCAACGCCAACGCTCAGGATGTCGACGACGCGGTGCGCAGCGCCCATGCGGCCTTCGAGAGCGGCGCCTGGTCAGCGCTTGCCCCGGCGGAGCGCGAGCGGCTGCTGTTGAAATTTGCGGATCTGGTCGAACAGAATGCCGAGGCGCTGGCCCAGCTGGAAACCCTCAACCAGGGCAAGTCCATCAACATCTCCCGCTACGTCGATATTGGCGGTGCTCCGTCCTATATGCGCTATATCGCGGGCCTGGCGACCAAGGTGACCGGCGAAACTTTCGATGTCTCGATTGGTGCGATTCCGGGCGGCCGGTACAATGCCTCGACGCGGCGCGAGCCCATCGGCGTGGTCGGCGCGATCTCGCCGTGGAACTTTCCGATGATGATCGGGCTCTGGAAGATCATGCCGGCACTCGCAGCGGGCTGCACGGTCGTCCTCAAGCCATCCGAGCTCACACCCCTGACAAGTATCCGCCTTGTCGAACTCGGCCGGGAAGCAGGCCTGCCCGATGGCGTCCTCAATCTCGTGACCGGCGACGGCCGCGCCGGAAAGGCCCTGGTCGATCATCCTCTCGTGTCGAAGATCAGTTTCACCGGATCGACCGCGACCGGAAAGGCGATCGCACGAAGCGCAGCCGAGCGGATGCTGCGGACCTCGCTCGAGCTCGGTGGAAAGAATCCGGCGATCTTCCTCGCCGACGCGCCGATCGAGAAAGCGGTGCAGGGCGCTATCCTCGGCGGCTTTTTCAACAATGGCCAGGTTTGCGCGGCCTCGTCGCGACTTTATGTGGCACGCGACATATACGAGCCCTTCGTGAAAGCGCTTGCGACCGCGGTCGACGGCATGGCGATCGGGCCGGGACTCGATCCCGCAGCCCAGATCAACCCGGTCGTTTCGGCGGGTCATCGCCAGAAGATCCTGGATCATGTCAGCAAGGCTCGGGAAGATGGCGCCAGGATCGTGGCGGGCGGCGACCGGCCCGATCTGCCAGGCTATTATGTGCGGCCGACCATCGTGGTGGATGCGGGGGCGGATCTTGCCATCTCGCGCCAGGAAGTGTTCGGCCCGCTGGTGACCGTGACGCCCTTCGACAGCGAGGACGAAGCGATCAGGCTCGCCAACGACAGCGACATGGGCCTGGCCGCCTCGCTCTGGACCAACGATCTGAAGAAGACGATGGAGCTCACGTCTCGGATCAAGGCCGGAACGGTGTGGGTGAACTGCCATAATCTGATCGATCCGAACATGCCGTTTGGCGGATTCAAGGAATCCGGCATCGGTAGGGACTTCGGCGTCCGGTCGCTCGATCCCTACACCGAGGTGAAATCGGTCTGCATCGCCTATTAATGGATCGCAGGCCTGCATCGGCTGTCGCTGCGCGGCGGCGACGGTCGATGCCTGTGGCCTGGTTAGCCGAGTATCGCCTTGTCGAGAGGTTCAGCCGTCACCGGATACCCAAGATTTTCCGGAATGCAGAGATGCGGAATGCCTCCACGATCTTCGATCCAGGGGCTCACCATGCCGATCGGACGCTGGGCGGCATCTTCGCAGGCCTCAGCGATGTTTCCGAAATGTGCCAGTCGCTCGACATTGCGGCGGGTCGGGAACATAAGCTTCGTCGTCCCCTGATCCGCGCCGTCGAGCAAAGCCTTCGCACTCGTCCAGAAGACACGCGAAATCTCCGAGCCGTCAGCGATCGGGAGCGGTAGAGCCTCCGGCGCGCGGGCGAGAAAAAAATGCGTGTCGAAGGGACGTTTCTCGAGACCCACCGGGCACCAGCGCGCAAACGGGACGAGGGTTGCGATCGCGAGCCTGACGTTCCGCTCCGCCAGAATGGCAGATAGGGAACGACCGGCGCGAAGCTCCACGCCGATCTCGAACATGGCCTGTTCGCACGGCCTGGGCTCGGCCGCTATCAGGATGCCCGTTTCTTCCGCCGTCTCGCGGATCGCGGCGACCTTCGCGGCGTCGAGCGAGTGATTGGCAGAGGCGTAATCTACCGGCTCGATCCGCCCGCCGGGAAAGGCGACCGCGCCGCCTGCGAAACGCAATCCTGCGGCACGTTCGACCATTAGCAGCTCGGGAGCGGTCGGCCCGTCACGCATGACGATCAGGGTCGCGGCAGCTATCGGTGCTTCGTCCTTCATCGGTCAGAGGCGAGGGAATTCACGCGCTCAGCGCCTGGAGCCTCAGATCGCGAACATGCGACGCCTTGCCGGTGGATCGCGGAATATCTCCGATCCGCCTCAGGTTGATACGCGCCGTGACGCCGATGACATCCTTCACGTAGGATGCAAGCAGCCGGCATTGGGCGGCGCTCGCTTCATGGTCGAGGTCGCCGCGCGGCTCGACTTCGATCAGCACCTCGTCCATTCGCGAAGGCCGGCTGATTTCGATGAGGAAATGGGGCGCCAGACCCGGGCATTTGAGAACCTGTTCTTCGATTTGCGTGGGGAAGACGTTCACGCCACGAATGATCAGCATGTCGTCGCTTCGGCCGACGATCTTGGCGATACGCCGATAGGGAAGCCCCTCGCCCGGCAACAAGCGGGTAAGATCGCGGGTGCGGTAGCGGATGATCGGCAGTGCCTCCTTCGTGAGCGACGTGAAGACGAGCTCGCCTTCCTCGCCGTCTGGAAGCACTTCTCCGGTCTCGGGATCCACGATCTCGGGGAGGAAATGATCTTCCCAGATGGTCGGGCCGGACGTTCCCGCGATCTCCTGGGCAACGCCCGGTCCCATGACTTCGGAAAGGCCGTAGATGTCGCTTGCCCGGATGTCGAACGCCTCCTCGATCTCGCGCCGCATTGCTTCGGTCCAGGGCTCCGCGCCGAAAATCCCATAGCGCAGCGACGTCGCGCGCGGATCGAGGCCCTGCTTGCGATATTCGTCGAGGATACAGAGCATATAGCTCGGCGTGACCATGATGATCTCGGGCTTGAAGTCCTCGATGAGCTGGACCTGTTTTTCGGTCTGGCCCCCGGACATCGGAATGACGGTGCATCCGAGCGCTTCGGCTCCATAGTGGGCGCCCAGACCGCCTGTGAAGAGGCCGTAGCCATAGGCGATATGCGCCTTCATGCCAGGCCGTCCGCCCGCGGCATGGATGCAGCGCGCGATCAGGCTAGACCAGGTCTTGATATCGTTGGCGGTATATCCGACGACGGTGGGGCGACCGGTCGTTCCGGACGAGGCATGCACGCGCGAGACCTGCTCCTGGGGCACCGCGAACATTCCGAACGGGTAGGCCGCCCGCAAGTCCGCCTTGGTCGTGAACGGCAAAAGCGCAATGTCGGCGAGCGACCGGATATCGGCCGGGCTCACGCCCCTCTGCTCGCACTTTGCCCGGAAACTTGCGACGTTGCGATAGGCATGCGCCACCGACCATTGCAGTCGCTCGAGCTGGAGCGCCTCCAGTTCTGCTCGCGTCCTGGGTCCGTAATCCATCTTTCTCTCCCATCCCTCTTTTATAGATCAGAAGGCATTCATCGTGAGCAACTCGTAGGCGGCGACTATATCGTCCGCCGTATCGGTGACGGTCACGGCCCAGCGGACCTCGCCATAGTCGTCGTTGCGCCGGGTCTTCGCTTTCACCGTCAGCGAGACCTTGATCGCCTCTCCCGGGGAGACGGGCTTCACGAAGCGAAGCGAGTCCAGCCCGGTATTGGCCAGCACGGGCCCGGGCGCCGGATCGACGAAGAGGCCCGCGGCGAAAGACAGGAGGAGATAGCCATGCGCCACACGGCCCGGGAAGAACGGGTTCGCCGTGGCCGCCTCTTCATCCATATGGGCGTAGAAGGTGTCGCCCGTGAACGTCGCGAAATGCTCGATATCCTCGAGCGTGATCGTGCGCGACGCGGTGTCGAAGGTCTTGCCGATCGCCAGTTCGTCGAACCGCACGCGGAAGGGATGCTCGCCCTCGCTGGGCTTGGGCGCGCCGGGCAGCCACTGACCGACGATGGCCGAGATCGTTCGCGGGCTGCCCTGCAAGGCGGTGCGTTGCATATAGTGCTTCACGCCACGAACGCCGCCCATCTCCTCGCCGCCGCCGGCACGGCCGGGTCCGCCGTGGATCAGCATCGGCAGCGGCGAGCCGTGACCGGTCGATTCCCTGGCGCAGTCGCGATCGATGAAGATGACGCGGCCGTGATAGGCGCCCGCACCCAGCGTGAATGCACGCGCGATCCCGGGATCATAGGTGAAGACCGACAGCACCAGGCTACCCTTGCCGCGATTGGCGAGCGCGACAGCGTCGTCGAGATCCTTGTAAGGCATCAGCGTGGAGACAGGACCGAACGCCTCGACATCGTGGATGAGGTCGGCACTCCAGGGATCGTCGGCCCGGAAGAGCAGGGGTGAGATGAAGGCGCCGCTCCCGCCCGCATCGCCGGTGACCTCGACGCTGTCGATGGCGCCGAAGGCGAGACGCGCCTCTGTTGCAAGTTCGCGTGCCTTCTCGCGCACATCGTCCAATTGCGAGGCGCTGGCGAGCGCTCCCATCGTTACCCCCTCGATCCGCGGATCGCCGACGACGACCTTGGCGAGTCGGGCCTTGAGCGCCGCCTCGGCATCGTCGAGCAGGGCGGCCGGCACGAAGGCGCGCCGGATCGCGGTGCATTTCTGACCGGCCTTTACGGTCATCTCACGCACGACTTCCTTGATGAAGAGGTCGAACTCGGGGCTATCCGCGGTCGCGTCGGGACCGAGGATCGACGCGTTGAGTGAATCCCGTTCGGCGATGAAGCGGACCGACTCTTGAGCGATCGTGGGATGCGACTGGAGCTTCATCGCGGTCTGGGCCGAGCCGGTGAAGGAGACGACGTCCTGGCAGGTGAGATGTTCGAACAGATCGCCGGTGGAGCCCATGATGAGCTGCAGCGCGCCGCGCGGCAGAACCCCGGCGTCCAGCATGATGCGCACGGCCGCTTCGGCGACATAGCCCGTCGAGGAGGCCGGTTTCACGATGGCCGGAACGCCTGCGAGCAGGGTCGGCCCGAGCTTCTCCAGCATACCCCAGACGGGGAAGTTGAAGGCGTTGATGTGCAAGGCCACGCCCTGGAGCGATGTATAGACGTGCTGGCCGATGAACGTGCCCCGCTTCCCGATCGGCTCCACGGCGCCATCGATCAGGATCGTGTCGTCGGGGAGCTCGCGCCTGCCCTTGGATGACGTCGTAAACAGGGTTCCCGCGCCGCCCTCGATGTCGATCCAGCTGTCGGTGCGCGTCGCGCCTGTCTGGTAGGAGATCTCGTAAAGCTCTTCCTTTCGCTCGATGATCGCCTGCGCGAGCGCCTTGATCATGACGGCGCGCTGGTGGAATGTCATCGCCCTGAGCGCAGGGCCACCGATGTCGCGGCCATGTGCGAGCATCGCCTCGAAATCGAGGCCCTGGCTGCCCGTAAGCGCGACCGTCTCGCCGGTGATCGCGGAACGCACCTCGGACAGGTCTCCTGCCGCCGTCTTCCACTCATCGAGCGCGTAATTCTGCAGGGTGATCGGAAAGTTCGTCATATAATCCTCTTGCTCGAATTCCTGGTTCAGCGTCCCGTGAACTGCGGCTTGCGCTTCGCCATGAAGGCGGCGACGCCTTCGCGATAATCCTCGGAAAAGCCGAGTTCACGCATCGCGTCGCGTTCCAGCTCGAGCTCGGTTTCGATCGGCTGGAGCCAGGACTGGCGGATAAGTCTTTTGGTGGCGGCGAGGCCTCTGGTGGGACCGGCCGCAAAGCGCGTCGCCAGCGCCTCCACTTCGGCGCCCAGGGCTTCGTCATCGACGCATTTCCAGATCATGCCCCAGCGTTCGGCGGTCTCGGCGGGCAGGGGGTCTCCGGTCAGCGCCAGCCCGAGCGCCCGCGCCTGCCCAACGAGCCGCGGCAAGACCCAGGTGCCCCCGGAGTCGGGAATGAGCCCGATATTGGCGAAGGACTGGATGAATTTCGCGCTGCGCGCGGCGATGACGATGTCGCAGGCAAGCGCGATGTTGGCGCCCGCGCCCGCCGCGACGCCGTTGACCGCGCAGATGGTGGGCTTTTCGAGATTGGTGATCCGCCGGATCAGCGGAGCATAGAAGCGTTCGACGGATTCGCCGAGATCCACGGCCTGTTCGCCCGGCGCAACCGCGCGATCGGCGAGATCCTGGCCGGCGCAAAAGCCGCGGCCCGCACCGGTCAGCACGAGCACGCGCGCGCTCTGGTCAGCCGCCGCGATGTCGAGCGCGGCCGCGACCTCCTCGTGCATCTGTGCGGTGAAGCTGTTCAACCGATCCGGCCGGTTCAAGGTGAGCTTCGCCACCCCGTCCGCCAGATCGAAGTCGATGGTCTGGTAACTCATCAACGCCCTTTCCGATTCATCCTCTTTAATAGACTGCCCGGTCGGACTATTATTGGCAAGCGGGAAATTGCTGGTTAGGAAAGTCCCCAAGGAGATTCGGATGAACAGGAAGGTTGCGGTCATCGGCGCGGGCACGATGGGAAGCGGTATAGGCCAGGTAGCCGCGACGGCGGGGCATGAGGTGGTAGTGATTGACCGCGACGCGAGCGCTCTCGATCGCGGTCGGCAGCTCCTCGCAAAGTCGATCGGTGCGCTGGTCGCGCGCTCGCGGCTCGATCGGGACGATGCCGACACCATCGTAGCACGTATTGGCTGGTCGCAGGAGCTGGGCGATGCCGCGGACGCGGGCCTGATCATCGAGGCCGTGCTCGAAGACCTCGATGTCAAGCACAGGCTCTTCGCGGACCTCGGCGCGCTTGCCGCGCGTGACGCCATCGTCGCCAGCAACACCTCCTCGCTCTCGATCTCCGAGATGGCGCGCAGCCTGCGCCATCCCGAGCGTTTCGCTGGCCTTCACTTTTTCAACCCGGTGCCCGCGATGAAGCTCGTCGAGGTGGTCGCGGGGGCAGAGACCAACCCTGTGGTTGTCGAGCAGCTGACCCGCCTCATGGCCGCGTGGGGCAAGCACGCGGTCGCGGTGAAGGATGTGCCCGGCTTCATCGTCAATCGCGTGGCGCGGCCCTTCTATGCCGAGGCCTTCCTGGCACTCGACGAAGGAATTCCAGCCGCGCTGATCGACGACGCGATCAGCAGCGGGGGCGGGTTCCGGATGGGGCCGCTCACGCTCGCGGATATGATCGGCCACGATGTGAACTATGCGGCCGCCCGCTCGGTCTTCGATGGGATTTCCCCGCACGCGCGGTTTCGGCCCCAGCCGGCGCAGGCGCGGCTGCTGGACGAAGGGCGACTAGGCCGCAAGTCGGGCAGGGGGGTCTATGACTATGGAGCCGCCGAGAAAACCGGGCAGGTCGATCAAACGACCGCCAGCCAGCGGCCAGCGCCTCAAATCGCCGTCGCCCAGGACGCGCAGGACTTTCTCTGGCTGAGCGGGAGGCTGTCGACCTCGCCTGCGACAGGAATACCTGCCGGCAGCATTTCGGTTGATGGCGTCATCGTGGCGAAGGGAGACGGCCGCACGCTCGATCAGCGGCGCGAAGTGGACGTCCTCCTCGACCATGTTCATGACCACGCCATATCGCCGGTGCTGATCGCATCGGCGCGCGACGAGCGTTCGGCTGCGGCCGCCGCGGATCTCGCCTTCGCGCTCGATAAGAGGCTTCTTCTCCTTCCCGACCGGCCGGGCCAGATCGTCCTGCGGACCCTGGCGCAGCTCGTCAATGGCGCGGCGGATGCCGTCGAGGATGGCATCGCGCCGGCCAACGCCATCGACGAGGCGATGATCCACGGTGCCAATTATCCGCGCGGGCCATTGGCCTGGGCCCGCGATTTCGGGCCTGCCAGGCTGAAGCAGACACTCCTCCATATCGCTGCCGGCACGGACGATCTTCTTTATTCCCCGTCGCGCGGGCTCGACCGCCTGTGAGCGATGCGCGAGCCAGAGCGATCACCGATCTCCTGCGGACCCGCGAGACGATGGGCGCCGAGTGGGGGATCGAGATCGAGGAGGTGCGGACCGGATATGCCCGCATCGCCGTCACCGTCAACGCCTTCATGCTCAACGGCTATGAAACCGCCCATGGCGGCGCGATCTTCACGCTGGCCGATCAGGCTTTCGCCTATGCCTGCAACTCCCACGATGCCTTCACCGTAGCGCACGCCGCGTCGATCAGCTTCCTCGGCCCCGCCAGACGCGGCGACCGTCTGATCGCGGAAGCGAGCGAAGTCATGCTGTCCGGCCGCAGCGGCGCCTATGCGGTGACGGTGCGCACGAGCGAGGGGCGCGCCGTCGCGTCCTTTCACGGCCTTTCCCGCACCATCGGCGGTGCGATCCTGCCATCGGAGAACCAAGACGATGCCTGACGCTTTCATCTGCGACGCGATTCGCACACCTGTTGGCCGCTATGGCGGCAGCCTTGCCGGCGTGCGCGCCGACGACCTTGCCGCAGTCCCGATCCGGGCCCTTGTCGAGCGCAATCCGAAGGTCGACTGGGCCGCGCTCGACGACGTCATTCTCGGCTGCGCCAACCAGGCAGGCGAAGATAATCGCAATGTCGCCCGCATGGCGGCGCTGCTGGGAGGTTTCGGCGAGCAGGCCCCGGGCACCACCGTCAACCGCCTGTGCGGCTCGGGGATGGACGCGGTCGCAATGGCGGCTCGTGCGATCAAGGCGGGCGAAGCAGAGTTCATCGTCGCAGGTGGGGTGGAGAGCATGACCCGCGCGCCGTTCGTCATGCCCAAAGCCGACGGGCCGTTTTCGCGGTCCAACGCGGTTTACGACACCACCATCGGCTGGCGGTTCGTGAACAAGGCGCTCAAGGCTCAATTCGGTATCGATTCGATGCCGGAGACCGCGGAGAATGTCGCCCAGGATTTCCACGTGACGCGCGAGGATCAGGACCGGTTCGCGGCCGAAAGCCAGCGCCGCGCAGCGTCGGCCCAGGCGTCCGGCCGGTTCGATGCCGAGATCGTTCCCGTCGCGGTCCCGCAAAGGAAAGGCGATCCTCTGCTTGTCACCCGCGACGAGCATCCGCGCGAGACCAGCGTCGAAACGCTCGCCAGGCTGAAACCTATCGTGCGCCCCGACGGAACGGTCACCGCCGGCAATGCATCCGGTGTGAATGATGGAGCGGCCGCCATCATCGTGGCGAGCGAGGCTGCCGCCGCAAAATATGGCCTCACGCCGCGCGCCCGCGTGGTGGGCGGCGCGGTTGCGGGCGTTCCTCCGCGCATCATGGGGATCGGTCCCGCCCCGGCTTCCGAAAAGCTGCTCGCACGGCTCGGCCTTTCGATCGGCGACATGGATCTTGTTGAACTCAACGAAGCCTTCGCCAGCCAGGGCCTGGCCGTGATGCGCCGGCTCGGCCTGCCCGACGATGCGGAGCATGTGAACCCGAATGGTGGTGCGATCGCGCTCGGTCATCCGCTGGGCATGTCGGGCGCGCGCCTCCTGCTGACCGCCACCGAGGAGCTCCAGCGCCGCGGCGCCCGCTATGCGCTGTGCACGATGTGCATCGGCGTCGGGCAGGGCATCGCCACGATCATCGAGCGGGTCTGAGCGCACAAAATTAGTTGACCGTCCGGTCGGTGAATTATATACCGGATTCGTACTGAGAAGGAGCAAGCCGATGTATACCACCGAGCTCAAGGAGCAGGGCGGTAAGGTCGCCCCCGTTTCGATCGTGTCCGAAGACCCGGAACTCGTCGCCGCCTTCGAGGCGCGGGTGGCCGCGGACGAATTCATCGAGCCCAAGGACTGGATGCCCGAGGCTTATCGTCGGACGCTCGTGCGCCAGATCTCGCAGCATGCGCATTCCGAAATTGTCGGCATGCTACCGGAAGGCAACTGGCTGACGCGCGCGCCGTCGCTGCGACGCAAGGCGATCCTGCTGGCCAAGGTGCAGGACGAAGGCGGCCACGGGCTCTATCTTTACTGCGCCGCCGAGACGCTCGGCACGAGCCGAGAGGAGATGATCGAGGCGCTTCATGCGGGCAAGGCCAAGTACAGCACCATCTTCAATTATCCGACGCTGACCTGGGCCGATATCGGCGCCATCGGCTGGCTCGTCGACGGCGCCGCGATCATGAACCAGGTGCCGTTGCAGCGCACGTCTTATGGTCCCTATGCCCGCGCGATGATCCGCGTCTGCAAGGAGGAGAGCTTCCACCAGCGCCAGGGTTACGAGATCATGATGACGCTGGGCGCCGGTACAGCCGAGCAAAAGGCGATGGCACAGGACGCGCTCAACCGCTGGTGGTGGCCCTCGCTGATGATGTTCGGTCCGCCCGACGCGGATTCGCCCAATTCCGCGCAAGGCTTCCGCTGGCGGATCAAGCGCGACAGCAATGACGATCTCCGCCGGAAATTCGTCGATGCGACCGTGCCGCAGGCGGAGTTCCTGGGCCTGACGATCCCCGATCCCGACCTTCGCTGGAATGCTGAGAAGGAAGGCTATGATTTCGGCGAGATCGACTGGGAGGAATTCTATGCCGTGGTTCGCGGCGAGGGACCGACCGCCAGGGAGCGCATGAAAGCCCGACGCGACGCCTGGGAGCAGGGCGCCTGGGTCCGCGAGGCGGCCGACGCCCATGAAGCCAAACGCCGGGCCCGGCTTGCCGCCTGAGACCTGTCGACACCATAAACAAGGACGATTTTGATGAGCCACGATTGGCCGCTCTGGGAGGTCTTCATCCGGTCGAAAGGCGGGTTGAGCCATAAGCATGTCGGGTCGGTGCATGCGCCCGATGGGGAACTTGCCCTGCGTCATGCGCGCGACGTCTATACCCGGCGGCTGGAAGGCGTCAGCCTCTGGGTCGTACAGTCGAGCGATATCGTCGCTTCCGACCCGGACCAGTCCGGCCCGATGTTCGAGCCGGCGGAGACGAAGATCTATCGCCATCCGACCTTCTACGACATCCCAGACGCCGTGGGGCATATGTGATGGCGCCGTCGCTTCCGACCATCCAGCCGGGCGATGTGGCTAATGCCGAAAAGGCGCGGGCGGGCGGCAGCTTCGACGCGGGCGAAGCGGTCGAGCATCATGGGGCGCTCTTCGACTATCTTCTGCGCCTTGGCGATGACAGCCTGATCCTGGGTCAGCGTCTCACCGAATGGTGCGGGCATGCGCCGGCGCTCGAGATCGACCTCAGCCTCGCCAATATCGGTCTCGACCTGATCGGTCAGGCGAGCCTGTTCCTCAACCTGGCGGGCGAGGTGGAGGGAAAGGGCCGCGATGGCGACAGGCTGGCTTTCCATCGGGATGTTCTTGCCTTCCGCAATTGCCTGCTCGTCGAGCAACCGAACGGCGATTTCGCGCAGACCATCGCGCGGCAATTCCTGTTTTCCACCATGCAGCTGTCGCTGTTCGAACGACTGACCGGCTCGTCCGATCACCGGATCGCGGAGATTGCCGCCAAGGCGGTCAAGGAAGTGCGCTACCATGCCGAGCTTGCCTCCGACTGGGTGGTCCGGCTCGGAGACGGTACCGAGGAAAGCCGGCGGCGCATGGTCGACGGCCTGGACTGGTTCTGGCGCTTCGTTGACGAGATGTTCCAGAGCGATGAGATCGAGCAGTCCTTGACCCGCGCGGGTATCGCGGTCGATCGGGCGGAACTTCGCCAGGGTTTCGACGCGACCGTCGGAAACGTGCTGCGCGACGCCACCTTGCCCCTCCCCGAATATCCCCGCGCCCTTACTGGCGGCCGGATCGGCCATCATGGCGAGCATCTCGGCCATCTGCTCGCAACGATGCAGTATCTGCCGCGCACCTACCCTGACGCGGTCTGGTGATCGGCATGGTTTCCGAGGTCCTTGACGATGCCGTTGCCGACCGGATCATGGCGGTTCTCGCTACCGTTCCCGATCCGGAGATACCGGCGGTGTCGGTGACGGACCTGGGCATCGTCCGCGGCGTGCGTTGCGATCCTCCGGTCGTGACCATCACGCCAACCTACACCGGCTGCCCCGCGACGCTGGTCATCGAGGCATCCGTCCGCGCGGCTCTCGACGAAGCCGGCTTTGCCGATGTGGGGATCAAGACGGTCCTTTCGCCGCCATGGACGACCGACTGGATCAGCGACGAGGGACGCGAGAAGCTGCGCGCCTATGGCATCGCACCGCCACCCAAAGGCGCCGGATCGCGATCGCTTCGGGCTGACTCTCCTGCCGAATGTCCCCGCTGCGGATCGCTGCATACGCAGGAGGTCAGCCGTTTCGGATCGACCCCGTGCAAGGCGCTGTGGCGCTGCCTCGACTGCCAAGAACCGTTCGATCGCTTCAAATGTCATTAGGAACGCCAATGTCGACCGCTTTCCATCCGCTCAAGATCCTGGACGTCGCCCACGAAACCGATCAGGCGATCGCGGTGACGCTCGAGCCTGATCCGTCGCTTGCCGAGACCTTTGCCTTTCTTCCGGGACAGCATCTGACTTTCCGCGCGGAAATCGCCGGGCAGGATGTGCGCCGCAACTATTCGATCTGCGCGGCACCGGGCAACGGCCCGCTGCGGGTCGCCATCAAGCAGGTGGAAGGCGGACTTTTCTCCGGCTGGGCGCTTCAATCATTGAAGGCGGGCGATATCATCGAAACGATGGCACCGCGCGGCCATTTCACCTGGAAATTCGAGCCCGAGGCTCGGCATCATTATCTGGCCTTCGCCGCGGGCTCGGGCATCACGCCGGTTCTCTCGCTCATCAGGACGGGCCTGGCGATCGAGCAAGACAGTCGTTTCACGCTGCTCTATGGCAATCGGAGTTCCTCCTCGATCATGTTTCTCGAGGAACTCGCCGCGCTGAAGGACCGCTATCTGGGTCGGCTCCAGATCTATCATTTCCTCACCAGCGAGTTCGACGATATCGAATTGTTCAACGGTCGCCTGGACGAGGCGCGGATCGCCATGGTCCTGGACTCGCTTGTCGACCCGGCCGCGATCGATGTCGCGTTCATCTGCGGTCCGGGTGCCATGATGGACGCCGCCGAGCTGGCGATGCTGGGCGCGGGCCTGTCGCCGGAACATGTCCTGACCGAGCGCTTTTCCACCGGCGAGGAGAGCGAGACGGAACGGCAAGCGGATCGTGAGAGCCGCCGGAAGGCGCAGGGCCTGCGGATGGAAGTTCGTGTCGACGGACGGCGCCGGGCCATCGAATTCGATGCCGAGAAGGGCAATATCCTCGAGAGCGCCCGGGCCTCCGGACTCCCTGCGCCCTATGCGTGCAAGGCGGGCGTGTGCGCGACCTGTCGGGCCAAACTGGTCGCTGGCGAGGTCACCATGAAAAAGAATTACGGATTGAGCCCGCAGGAAGTCGAGCAGGGTTACATCCTGACCTGCCAGTCCATCCCGGCCGGCGAGGGTGTGGTTGTCGACTATGACAGCTGAGGCCCCCATGCTGCTCGCGTCGCGGCCTTCCGATGGCGTGTTGCTGCTGACCCTCAACCGGCCGGCAAGCCGCAACGCTCTCGCGACGCCTCTGCTCGAGATGATCGCCCGCGAGCTGATGGGCGCGGCCGACGATGATACCATTCGCTGTGTCGTCCTTGCCGGAAACGAGAAGGTATTCGCGGCGGGTGCCGATCTTGGGGAACTGGAGCGCTCCGACGGAAAGGAGCCGATCGCCGGGCCGCGCTGGAACGCCTGGGCCTGTATCGCGGGCTTCCCCAAACCGCTGGTGGCGGCGGTCGAGGGCTGGTGCCTCGGCGCGGGCTGCGAACTGATGCTGCGCTGCGACATCGTTGTCGCGGCCGAAAATGCCAGGATCGGCCAGCCCGAAACCAATCTCGGGATCATCCCTGGGGCAGGGGGCACTGCGCTCCTGCCGCGCCTCGTAGGACGGGCCGCCGCCCTGGATATGGTGCTGACGGGCGAGCCGATCCACGCCAGGCGCGCATATGATCTCGGGCTGATCGCGCGGCTGGCCCGGGACGGCGAGGCCTTGTCCGATGCGCTGACCCTTGCAAGCAAGCTCGCCTCGCGCGCACCTCGCGCGCTCAAGGCTGCGAAGGCCAGCATAAGAGACGCCGCGGATCGTTCCTTGAGCGAGCATCTCTGCGCCGAGCGCCAGCGCTTTCTTGCACTGCTCGCCGGTCCGGAGAAAGCCGAGGGCATCGCGGCCTTCCGCGAACGACGCGATCCGGTCTGGCCGGCAATGTCCTGCGGCTGATGGCCAAGGCCCTGGTCCGGTGACGGGGGCCATCGGGCAAGGCGCACATGTGGCCGGTCGATCCCGTCTGGAATGGCTATTGGTCGCTTGCAGCAGCTGCCGTCCTCTCGAGGCCGACCGGCCGGTCAATCATTGCTTGAGAATTTCGGGCCGATCCGGATAATAGGGTCGGTTCTTATACTCTTGTGTGGATTGGACGGATTGATGGCGCGCACCCAGGCCCCGGATTATGAGGAGCGCCGCATAGCGATCGTCGACAAGGCAGCCGAACTCTTTGCTCGGCGCGGCTTCACCGGCGCATCCCTCTCCGATCTCGCCGCAGCGTGCCAGACGTCCAAGTCGCTCATCTACCATTATTTCCCTTCGAAGGAGGATATTCTTTACGAGGTGATGTCTTCGCACATCGATCAGCTCGTGGAGGATACCCATCAGGTGGCCCGGGAAGGCGGGCGAGCCGCCGACCAGTTCAACAGGCTGATCCATGCCTTCCTGCGCCACTATATGGGCGCGGCGAGCCGCCAGAAAGTGCTGTTGAACGAGCTGGCGCATTTGCCAGACGCAATGCGTGAAACGATCGTGAGCAAGCAGCGCCAGGTGGTCGAAGTGACCCAGAAGCTACTCACCGCTCTCACCCCGGGTCTGGCCGGCGACCCGAAACGGGCACGCGTCCAGACCATGCTGCTCTTCGGGATGATCAACTGGACCCACACCTGGTACGATCCTGACGGAGACATAAAGATCGACGAACTGGCGGAAATGGTTCTCGAGCTGATCGGCAAGAAATCCGCGAGCGGCAAACGGGCAGCATAGCAATCTGCTGTCATCCCGTTCGCTATTGTAACGGCACGATGATGCTGAGCGGAGCTCTTTCGCTCACTGACATACGAACTGCCCAGGCTGATGATGCGCGGGGCAGACCCCCGGCATGATCGTGGCCGGTGAGCCGACCACCGGGCATGGGCTGTACGACTAGGCCCGCCACCCTTTTCGCACAGCTTCCATCAAATGCCTGGAGCGGGATGCGTTCTTGGGCCGGTAGCCGATCATGAGCGGGATTGGGGAAGGTCCGTCGACGAGAGGACGCGTGATGACGCGCGGGAGCAGGAGCTGGTCGGCATATTTCGGCAAAAGCGAAAAGCCTCCGACCGTGAGGATGAGCGACAGCGCCGAGGCAATGTTGGCGGCCGTGTGGACCGGGCGCAGCGGCAGGTCCTTGCGCTGCGCCCAGGCGTCGATGGCCACGCGCAGAGCCGGGGCGGACCGACGCCCGACTGACACATAGGTCTGATCGATCAGGTCCTCGAAGACGAGCTCGGGCTTCGCAGCCAGAGCATGGTCGTCGCGCAGAAAGGCGGTGAGGCCGTGATAGCCCGCAATCTCGAAATGGATATCCACCGCGTCTTCGTCCTGACGCATGAAAGCCATATCGATGTTCCCGGCGCGCAACTCCTCGATCAGTCGCGGAGATGAGGCGCTCATCACGCGAATTTCCGCTTCGGGGGAATGCTTCCGGGCAAGTTCGACCACCCTGGGCAGTGTCGACAGTTCAAGCCCGGGGAGGACCCCCAGCCTCAACACAGCCGGAGTATTTCTGGCCGCCGCAGCCGCGTCATCGACTTCTTTCAACACGCGCCGGCTTCGTTCCAGGAACACGAGGCCCGGATCGGTAAGCACCACGCCACGAGACCGTCGTTCGAAGAGCTTCACGCCCAGCTCTTCTTCAAGCTCGAGCAACTGCCGGCTCAGTGACGGCTGCGAGGTATGCAGCCGGGATCGCGCTGCCGTGCTGACGCTTCCGGATTCCGCGACGGCAACGAAGTATCGGATGTGGCGCAGTTCCAACCATGCCTCCTGAGCATAGCTTGTAGCGCTAGCAAGTCTTGGTGTGTCTGGCAACGCAGGCATAGATTTGGCGCAAGAGATGGGTGGACATCGCCAATCAGACACCCGCCCACCTCGAACATTTTTTAGGCTTGTCCGCATCTCGTCGAGATCTGCGCAAGCAAAACGGAGAAATCATCGTGGCGACACCTCAAAAAATCGGCATCGTCGGTTGCGGCGTCATCGGCGCCAGTTGGGCGGCTTATTATCTGGCTCGCGGATTTGACGTTGGCGCAACCGATCCCGCGCCCGGTGCCGAGCAGAAGCTGCGGGATCTCGTCGCGCAATATTGGCCCGCGCTCGTCAAGATCGGGCTCGCGCCCGGCGCGTCCCAGGACCGGCTGACCTTCGATGCCGACCCCGTGAGCGCGCTGGCCGGCGTCGGCTTCGTGCAGGAGAACGGACCCGAGCGCGTCGACGTCAAACGCGCGCTGCTCGCCGAGATTTCGGCAGCCGTCGCCGATGACGTGATCATCGCCACCTCCTCGTCGGGAATTCTCATCTCCGACATCCAGGGCGGCGCGCGCAATCCCGAGCGGGTCGTGCTCGGTCACCCCTTCAACCCGCCGCATCTGATCCCGCTCGTCGAGGTCGTGGGCGGCAAGGAAACCTCCGACGAGGCGGTCGAACGGGCGATCAATTTCTATCGCGCGATCGGCAAGAAGCCGATCCATATCCGGCGCGAGGTCAAGGGCCATGTCGCCAACCGGCTGCAGGCGGCGCTGTGGCGCGAGGCTTTCTACCTGGTCGATCAGGGCATCGCTTCGGTGTCCGACATCGACACCGCCATCGCGCATGGCCCGGGCCTGCGCTGGGCGCTGCTCGGACCGTTCCTCAACCTCCATCTGTCAGGCGGCAGCGGTGGTATCGGCCATGTGATCGACCATCTCGGACCGCCGATCGAGTCCTGGTGGCGCGATCTCGGCGACCTCTCCTTCACGCCCAAGGTCAAGACCGAGGCGATGCAGGGCGTCGAGGACGAATTGAGCGGCCGGGAACTCGCAACGCTCCAGGAGGAGCGCGACGACACGCTGATCCAACTCCTCGCCCTCAAGGCCCAGGCTCCTCAGCTGCCCTGAGCTTCTCTCTCAAGACATTGGATGACGTGATGACCAGCATGATCCAGGACCGCATTGCCGCGGCGCTCTCGGCGCCGCTCACATCCGACGATCGCATCGATCCCGCCAGGGAGCTGCGGGAGGTGTTGGACGGGGTAGGTCTCGACCCCACCGACGCCGGAGGAACGGTCACATTCTCCGGCAAGGACCCGATCATCTCCAGCCCCTGGCCGCTTGCCACCATGGCGGGCGTGTCGCTGATGGCCAAGGCGGTGGCCTTCGCGGGGATCTGGAAGACGCGGACCGGCGAGGGACAGGACCTGTCGGTCGACCTGCGCCAGGTGCTCCACCGGCTATGCCCCTTCTACGACAAGAAGTGGGAGATGCTGAACGGATATGCGCCGGGTACACCGTCCGACCCGGCCAATCCGTTCATGCCGAGCCACATGTACCAGACGCGAGACGGCCGCTGGCTGCAGTTGCTCAACATCTATCCCCGGACCAAATCGGCGGCGCTCGCCTTGCTCGGGTGCAGCGACAGCGTCAGCGCCATCGCGGCCGCGGTTCGCGAGCATGACGGGCTCGCGCTCGAGGAGCGTTTCAACCAGGCCGGTCTGCAGGCGACATTGGTGCGCACCGCCGAGGAATTCACGCAGACCGAGCAGTTCGGCTATCTGAAGGATATGCCACTCGTCGAGATCACGAAGATCGGCGACAGCGATCCGGTTCCGTTCACCGCCGATCCACGAACGCCCCTCGACGGGATCCGGGCGCTCGGACTTGGCCGGGTGATCGCCGGCGCCGGCCTGGGCCGCGCTCTCGCCTATCATGGCGCGGACGTCCTCAACCTGTGGGGACCGGGCGACTTCGAGATGGACCTGACCTATTACACGGCGAACGTCGGAATGCGGTCCGCGACCATGGATCTCAAGCGCGCCGACGAGATGACGCGCTTCAAGGCGCTGCTGGGCGATGCCGACCTCTTCTTTTCCAATCGGCGCCCGGGCTTCCTTGGTCGCTACAACCTGACGGCCGAGCAGCTCGCCGAAATCAAGCCCGGCCTCATCCATGTCGACATGTCGCTCTATGGCTGGCGCGGTCCCTGGGCGGATCGTATCGGCTTCGACCAGAATGCCGGCGGCGTCAGCGGCGTGTTCGCCCGCGAAGGCACGCCCGAGCGGCCGCAGCTGACCGAGATATTCGTCGTCAACGACTACGCCATGTCGTGGATCGCCAGCGTTGCCGTCGCGGCTGCGCTTCAACGCCGCGCGACCGAGGGCGGCAGCTATCGTATCCGGATCTCGCTCGCACGGCTGTCGATCTGGCTCCTGCACATGGGCATCTTCGACAAGGCCTATGCCGCTGCGATCGCGGGCACTGCCGGCGATCATGAATATCTCGCGCCCGAGCTGTTCGAAGCGGACACGCCATGTGGGCATTATCAGGGGGTCACCGACCAGGTTCGGATGTCCCGCACGCCCGGCTTCTACGCGACGCCGCTGGTGCCTCGCGGCTCGGGCAAGGCTGAATGGCTCGCGCGCTGAGATCCTCGCCGCCCGCCAGATGAGGCAGGGTCGGTTGCAATCGGAGATGTGAGATGAACGAATACACGGCTGCGCAGGGCCGTCTGGCCCTGCTGGATGTCTACAAGCGGCAGTTGGTGGTGATTGAGCGTGAGAGCGGCAAGATCCTCCTGACGGTGGAGAATGTCGGCCACCCCGACGGTATCCAGGTCGATGCGGCAAAAGGTTATTTCTACTGGACCGACATGGGCCCCCATCGCGAAGGCGAGGACTTCTTCGAGCCGGACGGCACCATCCGGCGCTGCCGCCTCGACGGCACTGGCGATACCCAGCTGGTCGGCGACGGCGCGATCTACACGCCCAAGCAGCTCCAATTGGATCATGACGCCGGCATGCTCTACTGGTGCGACCGCGAAGGCGGCCGGGTCATGCGCAGCAGGGTCGACGGGAGCGGGCTGGAAACGCTGGTGGAGCGGGGCAGGGGAGGCGCCTATCCCCGCGACAAGCTCGACCAATGTGTCGGCATCGCGCTCGATGCCGCGCACGGCAAGCTCTACTGGACCCAGAAGGGGCCCAAGAAAGCAGGTCTCGGCCGTATCTTCCGCGCCGGCATTGAGCTTGCCCAAGGTGAGCAGCCCTGGAACCGGTCCGACATCGAGCTGCTCGTGGACGCGCTTCCTGAACCCATCGATCTCGAAATCGACGAGGAACGGGGCCTGCTCTACTGGACCGATCGCGGCGCTGAGCCCGATGGCAACTCCTTGAACCGCGCCCGCATCACGGCTACCGGCCTGGAAGGGCACGAGGTTCTGGTTCGCGGCTTTGAGGAAACGATCGGCCTGACGCTCTGCCCTGGTGACAATGTCGCCTATGTGTCGGACCTGTCGGGCCGCGTCTATCGCATCGACCTTGAGACCATGGAACGGACGGTGCTGTACGACCAGGGTCAGGCGGTAACCGGCCTCGTGCTCTTCTGATCACCGTCGGCCCTCGCCAGGCGTCGCTTCCTTGAGGGGGCAGTACAGACGGGAAGCCAAGACTGTGCGCATCGCCAGGGTTTTGGTTTCCGGCGCCCCTGTTCAATTCATGCGAACAGCCCTGCCTGATAGTCGCGCGCGGCCTGTACGAGTTCAGTGGCCGTGGTCATGACGAAAGGGCCACGCGCAGCGACGGATTCGTTGATCGGCGGGGCGTGGCCGTAGATGATCGTTCCGCCATCAGTCGACGTCACGGTGACGCGGTCGCCCATATCGCCGAACATCACGCGGCTATACTGCTCGACCCTTTCGCCGCCGATGATGACGTCCCCCTCGATCACGTAGAGGAAGAGGCTGCGTCCCTCCGGCGCCGGCAACACCACCGTTCCACCAGGCGCTAGGTCAACGACGAGCATTGTCGCGTCTGTCAGCGAACGGATCGGAGCCATGGTGTCCTCGAAGCGACCCGCGACGACGTTGACGGTGGCGCGGCCGCCATCGATCTCAATCGACGGGATGTCTTCAGCCTCGAGCCCGACATAATGCGGCGGGGCGTCTTTGAGCGCCGAGGGAAGGTTGAGCCAGAGTTGGAGGACTTCGAGCGGTCCGCCGTCCTTCCTGAAGGCTGGCGGGGCGGACTCGTTGTGGACAATGCCCGAGCCGGCCGTCATCCATTGCACGCCGCCGCCATGAACAATCCTGGGCGACGAGCGGCTGTCCTCGTGCAGCAGCGCGCCGGTGCGGACGAAGGTTATCGTCTCGAACCCCCGATGTGGATGGGGCGCAAAGGGCAGGCCATGATTGTTCGGCGGATAGACCTGCGGCCCGTGATGGACGATCAGCAGGAAAGGCGTGGGGCCAGACATGGTCACCGGCGGGATGCGGGTGATCAGGTCGTGATTGTCCTCGCGCCGCGCGACGCCTTTGTTGACGATCGTCCGTTCGGTCATGGTCTCTCCCTGTTTCGAAACGCACCCCGTGATCGGGTCAGCCGGCTTTCGCCTGCTTGCCTTCTCGGTAGCCCTTGAGCGCGCCGCCCCAGCCAAGCAGCTCGTCGAGCATCGTATTGAGTGCGGTCGCCTGCACGTCGCGCGGCTTGAACGTGGAGAAATTCTCAAAGTCGTCGAACAGCGATAGCGCGACCTGCGAACGCACATCCGCGATGTGCAATTCTCCGACGATACCGCGCAGATGCTCGACGGCGCGAACGCCGCCCGTGCTGCCATAGCTCACGAAACCCGCAGCCTTGTCGTGCCACTCGTAGAACAGGAAATCGATCGCGTTCTTGAGCGCACCGGAGGTCGAATGGTTATATTCCGGCGTCACGAACACGAGGGCATCGAGCGGTGCGATCGCGCCCGACCAGGCTTTGGAATGCTCCTTGGTGAAGGGTTGCCGCAGCGACGGCGGGAACGGCTCGTCGAGCACCGGCAGGTTGAAACTCTCGATATCGACGAGATGAAAGGCGGCGTCCTTGCGCTGCGAGGCGAGTTCATGGACCCAACGCGCTACCGCTTCGCCATTGCGGCCGGGCCGCGTGCTTCCGATGATGATTCCTACATTCAGCGTCATGAGGCAGCCTCCGGCTTACAAAAAGGAAGTGACGCTATATTGGTAAGTTCCTCGAACGGCTGCAAGGAGGCACATGCATGATAGTCCCGAACAGCGATGTCAGCGATCAGCTCCAGCAGGTGGCCGAGGGCTGCGAGATCACGCGAGACGTCTTGCAGCGGATTGGCGATAAATGGACCGTGCTGGTCATTATGAGCCTTGCCGGCGGGCCTCGTCGCTTCTCGGAAATCGCGCGTCTGGTGCCAGACATTTCGCAGCGCATGCTGACCTTGACGCTTCGTGGGCTGGAACGGGACGGTCTCGTCACGCGGACGGTGACGCCGACCGTTCCGGCGCGCGTCGACTACGCGCTCACGCCGCTCGGGCGCTCGTTGCAGAAACCTGTTGCCGCGCTGGGAAAATGGGCTCGCGCCCATCAGGACATGATCAAAGCTGCCCGTGTCGCCTTCGATGGCCGGCTCCGTGAATGATCCCGGACGCAGGTTTGGCATGCCACAGCTCGCCATGCACGTCGGTTGACAATCGTACTAAATATGTCAAATCTGTAAATCAGAGGGCCGCCCGTTTCTGAAGAGCCCGCCGCAGAGAGACCCATGAACACCGAGCCCGGCGACACGTATGACGCGATCCTCACGGCCGCGCTTGAGGTCTTCCTCCGGTACGGCTTCGCCAAGACATCGATGAAGGATCTCGCGCAGGCGGCCGGCCTGTCACGGCAAGGTCTCTACCTGCATTTTGGCAGCAAGGATTCCATCTTCGAGGCGATGGTCGCAGGGAACCTGCGCGATGCGGGCGGTACGGTGCGGCGGGCGCTCCGGCGGGCTGATTGCAGCATTGAAGACAGGCTGGCCGAGGCATTCGAGGTCGCGCACGGCGCAGGCATTGGCTCTCCATTGCTGGACGAACTCATAGAGGAGAGCCGAAAACGTTGCCCGCTTGCGGTCGGAGCGTTCGAAACGACGCTCCTGTCCGAGGTCACCGAAGCCCTGTCGGTGGCGCAGGTTGCGGATCGATGGAAAGCGGAAAAGCTTTCGGCAGCCGAGCTGGCGCAGCACCTCGTCCACGCCTCGGTCGGCATAAAGCATGAAGTCGCCTCGCCCAATGCATATCGGGCAGGAATTCGTCTGGCCGTGCAGATCATATGCCGCAGCCCGCGTGGCTAGACCCGATCCAGCCATCGCGAAACCGATCGTTCCATAAGAAAGAACCGACCAATGCAGAAGACCATCATCATAACCGGAGCCAGCGATGGAATTGGAGCGGCAGCAGCGCGGAAGCTCAAATCGCTTGGCCACACCGTCATCCTGGTGGGCCGTTCGCGGTCGAAGACCGAGGCGATGGCCCGCGAACTGTCTGTGCCCTTCCATCTGGCCGACTATGCCACGCTTGGTGATGTGCAGCGACTGGCGGACGAACTGCAACATTATGATCGCATCGATGTGCTCGCGAACAATGCGGGCGGTATCATGGGGAACCGCGAACTGACCGAGGACGGGTTCGAGAAAACCTTTCAGGTGAACCATCTCGCGCCGTTCCTTCTGGTCAAGCTGCTGATGCCCGAACTGATCGCAAGTCGTTCCACCGTCATCCAGACCGCAAGCGAAGCCGCGAACATGTGGGGCGGCGGTTTTGACCTCAGCGACCTCAACAACGAGCGCGACTACGCACCGCAGAAGGCTTATGGCCGGGCAAAGCTGGCGAACATATTGTTCACCAGGGAACTCGATCGTCGGCACCGACCGGACGGCATTTCCGCCGTGGCGTTCCATCCCGGCGTCGTCCGCTCCAGCTTTGCAAGCGACACCACGCATTTCATGCGCTTTATCTATCACACGCCGCTGAAGTACCTCATCACGATAAGCCCTGAGAAGGCGGCAACCGGTCTGGTCGACCTTGCCGAGGGAACCCCGGGCAGCGATTGGGAATGTGGCGGGATGTATGCGAACGGGAAGCCGATGAAGGTGGGCTTCAAAGACGATGGATCGATTGCCAGGGGACTGTGGGACCGGAGCGAGGCGATGCTTAAGCCGTGGCTTGGTCAAGGCTAGCAAATCGTAGACGCTTTCAGAGACCTTGCTAAGAAAGGTTTTGCCGCAGGAAGGCTCCCGCGCGTTCGGAAGCCTCGACCGCTGTGTTCAGGACGCCGGCCATTTCGATGAACCCATGCACCATGCCGAGAATTTCGACATAGTCCACCGGCACACCGGCCGATTGGAGCGCGTCCCGGTACAGGCGACCGTCATCGCGGAGCGCGTCGCATTCCCCGCTGAAGATCAGCGCCGGCGGCAAGCGATCGAAGGTGGAGGCGAGGAGAGGGGAGACCCTTGGATCGCGAGGATCGATATCGGAAACGAAAGGATCGGACATGGCGTGCATCGCGTCCAGCGTCAGTGGTGGCACATTGCCGTTTTCGACCCGAGACGAAAATGCCCAGCCGGTCGGGGATAGATCACCGCAAGGGTAGAACAGCACCTGCGCGCGAAACTGAACCTCGTCGCGCAGTTGTTGCGTCGCGACGGCGGCAAGGCTGCCCCCGGCGCTGTCGCCCGCAACGGCAAGCCGCTGGGGATCCAGAGCGAACTCGCCGGCATGCTCCGCGAGCCATCGGATAGCGGCCACGACATCGTCGGGGCCGGCAGGAGCAGGATATTCGGGCGCCAGACGATAGCCGATCGCAACCACGGTCACGCCGCTATTGTGGACGAGCCGCCGACAGACCTTGTCGTGACTGTCCAGGTCGCCGAGCGACCAGCCGCCGCCGTGGATGTACACGGTTGCGGCTCCCGGCGAACTGGGGGTCTGCGGAACATAGAGGCGCAGCGGGATCGCTCCCGCGGGCCCCATGGCCTTGATGTCGCGTACCTCGCCGACGGGCAGCACCTCGCCGCCCAATGTCGCGCCGATCTGCTTGTATGCTTCGCGCATCTCAGCGATCGGCAGAGTATCGAGCGGCGGCGCACCCGATTCGTTCATCGCCTCCAGGACCGCGCGGACGTCGGGCGCCAGCCGCGCCGGATCGAAGGGTTTTGCCTGCATCTCGTCAATCTCCGTTGAAGCGCAACGGCGCGCCGGCGTCGTTGCTGTCAGTTTCAGATAAATGATGCCCAAGCATGTCGCTCAGAGGGATTTGAGCGCGCGTTCAACGCTCGTTGCCAGCGGCGTCGTCGGACGCCCGATGAGCTGCGACAAGGTGCGCTCCGATCCATAAAGCGCGCCCTGCGAGGCGCTGACATCATAGGAAGCGATGGCTGCGGCCAACTCCTTGGGCAAACCGGCACCTTCGAGCGCTGCGGCGTAATCGGCTGCGGGAAGATTATGATAGGGAATGTTCTTGCCGGTCTGTCGCGATATTTCGGCCGCAAGGTCGGTCAGGGTCCAGGCTTCGTCGCCGGCCAGTTCATAGGTCATGTTCTCATGACCCGGAGTGGTCAATACGGCGACGGCGGCTTCGGCAAGGTCCTCCCGGGTCGCGGAGGATATCCTGCCATCACCCGCGCTGCCGATCAGCGCGCCGTTGGTCAGCGCAGGGCCGACGGAGCCGGTATAGTTCTCGGTATACCAACCGTTGCGCAGGAGCGTGTAGGCAAGACCCGACGATTTCAGTTCGGCTTCGGTTGCCCGGTGCTCGTCCGCCAGGCTCAAGCTGGACACGTCCGCGTGAAGCACGCTCGTATAAACGATGCGCTCGACCCCCGCTTTCTTCGCGGCCGCGATTACATTGGCGTGCTGGACGGCTCGCTTGCCGATCTCGCTGGAGGAGATCAGCAACAGGGTGTTGACGCCGCGGAGAGGCGCATCGAGCGTAGCAGGAGCGGAATAGTCGATCGGCTGGGCAGCAACCCCAAGAACCTCAGTCTGCTCCGGTCGGCGGACCAGGGCGAGAAGATCGCCGGCAGACACCTTCTGCTTGAGCTTGTCGATGACAATATGGCCCAGCTGGCCGGCTGCAGCCGTTACTGCGATCGTCATGGCAAATATCTCCGCGTTGAATCAGGGTAGGAGGGCTTGCCTCGATATAGCGTCCGCCATTATTCTTGGTAAGTACATACAAAAAGGTAAGTTTAGGATGGCGCTCGAAAAGTCCGCCCGCACGTCCGAACCATCGGAGCGGAAAACCCTTCCCGACAGGCTCCTACGCGGCGATGTTCTGACGCCCGCATGCCCCTCCCGCGAGATCCTCAACCATCTCACCAGCCGGTGGGGCATATTGGCGCTCATCGCGTTGCTCCCTGGAACCATGCGGTTCAGCCAACTGCGTCGTCGGATCGGCGGGGTCAGCGAGCGGATGCTGGCGCAGACGCTTCAGCTGCTCGAAAAGGACGGTATGGTGGAGCGGCGCGCCTTCAACGTCGTCCCGCCGCATGTGGAATACACGCTTACGCCGATGGGCATGCAGGCGGCCGTTAAGGTACGAGACCTCGCCGACTGGGTGGAATCCAACCTGGAGACGCTCCTCCAGGCGAGAAGCGAAGACGGCTGAAGCCACACGGGGCATGGATGTCAGGAGCATCACCGCAAGAGCCGATCCTGTCAAAGCCGCTCGCCGGCGCGCATCGGTACCAGCATGGCGGCCGCCCAAGGGTTATTACTCGAGACGCAGGATGGGCTTGACGGTCTTGGCGCTCTCGCAGTCCGCGACCGCCTGGTCGATATCGGCGAAGTCATAGAACTGACCCTGTTCCTGCAATACACCCGGCCAGAACGAGAGACGGCCTTTCGAGCCAATCACCCATCGCTTTGAGAACTGCCTGGACGTCTGGAACTGAGCACGCTGGATCGAATGGTTTCTCCTGCATATCGTAAAACTCCGTTCAAGGGCTGGATAGGCATAGAGGTCGGCTCGGGTACACCAGTGGAAACACAATCTCGCCATCGTCGTCAGCGGTAAATCACGGCCTCTGCCTGTGCGGGTCGTGTCTTTGCCGGTCGTAGCGCTGCTAAGTGTTCTGCATCTCATCGGTCGCGACGATCGCCGTGAGATTGAGGATGCCACGCGCCGTCACGCTGGGGGTAAGAACATGAATCGGCCTGGAGAGGCCCATCAGCATCGGACCGACGACAGGCGAATTCGATGAAGCGGAGAGCGCCGTCAACGTAATGTTGGCGGCATCGAGATTGGGCATTACCAGCAAGTTCGCCGGTCCTTTCAGCGGGCTGTCGGTAACCAGCCTTTCGCGCAGACGATGCGAGAGCGCGGCATCAGCGTGCATTTCACCATCGACGATGAGTTCCGGTACCTTCTTCTGGACGAGCGTCAGAGCTGCACGCATTTTGCGCGCGCTCGGACTGTGCGAGGCTCCGAAGTTGGAATGCGAGAGCAGGGCGATCCGTGGAACAAGTCCGAACCGACGAACGCGCTGCGCCGCGAGTAGCGTCATTTCGGTGATCTGCTCGGGCGTCGGGTCAGGCACCATATGGGTGTCGGTGATGAACAGGGCTCCGGCATCGAGAATGAGCCCGGACAAGGCGTAGGCCCGCTGCACGCCCGGGACGAGGTCGATGATGCGCAGGACATGCTCGACCTGGCCCCAGAACTCGGCATTGCCGCCCACGAGAGCGGCATCCACGCGCCCGGTTCGCAGCAACATGGCTGCGGTCACCGTAGGACGCCGGTAGACGTGGCGCAGGATTTCCGATGATGCAACACCGCGCCGCGCGGCGATTATGCGGTATGCTTCGGCGAGGGGTTCGATGATTTCGTGATCGGTTTCGGGATCGATCACGGTGACGTCACGATCCAATTCGAAGCGCAGGCCCAACTCGGGCAGCTTCTGCGACAGGATGCGCCGCCGCCCGATGAGTGTTGGCTGCACGATGCCGTCATCCAGGGCATCTTGAACTGCGCGCAAGATGCGTTCGTCCTCGCCCTCGCCATAGACCACGCGCCGGCGACGCCCGCGCACCGCCTCGAACACCGGCAACAGCAATTGCGCCGAGCGCAGGTTTTGTTGAGCCAATGCGCGGCGATACTTCTCAAGATCGACGGTGCGCCGGGCCACCCCGCTGTCCATCGCGGCCCTGGCGACCGCCGGGGCGATCTCTGAAATGAGTCTGGGATCGAAGGGGGTGGGAATGATGTAGTCAGGGCCGAACGCGAGCTTGCGCCCGCTATAGGCCTGGGCGACGCTTTCATGCGCGGGCAGGCGCGCCAGCGAGGCAATGGCCTCGGCGGCGGCCATCTTCATCTGTTCGTTGATGGTCGTTGCCCCCACGTCCAGCGCGCCGCGAAAGATGTAGGGGAAGCCCAGGACATTGTTGACCTGGTTCGGATAATCCGATCGGCCCGTTGCGATGATCGCGTCAGGGCGTGCCGCACGCGCCGTCTCGGGCAGGATTTCCGGTTCGGGATTGGCCAGCGCAAATATCAGGGGCCGATCCGCCAGCAGCGACAGCCATTCGGGTTTCAGGACATGCGGCGCGGACAGGCCGAGAAAGATGTTCGCGCCAGGCAGCACTTCGGGCAGGGTCCTGGCATCGGTGGCTCGCGCATAGCGCGCCATATTGGGCAGCATGCCCTCGCGACCCGCATGGATCACGCCGTCTCTATCGGTCAGAGTGACATTCTCCCGAGGCAGGCCCATCGCAACCAGCAGGTCAACGCAGGCCAGCGCCGCAGCGCCTGCACCCGAGGTTACCAGCTTCGCGTCGCTCAGCGGCTTGCCCTGGAGCACCAGCGCGTTTTGCACCGCCGCCGCGACCACGATGGCGGTGCCATGCTGGTCATCGTGAAAGACGGGAATGTTCATCCGTTCCTTAAGGCGGGCTTCGATCGAGAAGCATTCAGGCGCCTTGATATCCTCCAGATTGATGGCGCCGAACGTCGGCTCCAGGAGCGCGACGGCATCGACGAAGGCGTCGGGATCTGTGGTATCGACTTCGATGTCGAACACGTCGATATCCGCGAATTTCTTGAACAGGACGGCCTTGCCTTCCATCACCGGCTTGGATGCAAGAGCGCCGATCGCGCCAAGCCCCAGCACGGCCGTCCCGTTGGAAATCACCGCAACCAGATTGCCGCGCGCGGTGTAATCGAGCGCCTTGCCAGGGTCGGCGGCGATTTCCTCGCAAGGCGCGGCGACGCCTGGCGAATAGGCCAGCGCCAGATCGCGCTGGTTGACCATCCGCTTGGTGGGCTCGATCGCCAGCTTGCCGGGCTTGGGATGCCGGTGGTAGTCGAGTGCGCTGCGATAGAAATTGTCGTCCATCTATGACCCATTATCCCTTGGGCTGACAGGCTGCCCACAAGGTCCTGCTGCCGCCAGCCATCGCACCAACTCGAAGTCCATGATCGCGCGCGATGGTTGCGTGACGAGTGCCATCAAGGCTCCCCAGGCCATTCAACGATCGGCGCGATCTCTCCCACGTGTTTGATTGCCAACTGGCAGCCCTACGCCGCCCGACCGGTTGTTCCGATATTGCGAAAATAGGTCTGAACCAACATTTTGGCGGCGTGCAGGGCCAGTGCTTGCGTTGGCGCATTCGTGTTGCCGCTCGTGATTGTCGGCATAATAGACGCGTCGATCACATGCAGTTGTTCTGTTCCTCTGACCTTGAGCCGGGCGTCGACCACAGCGCCTTCGTCGAGGCCCATTCGGCAGGTGCCCACCGGGTGCCACATGGTGGTGGCCACGCTTTTCACGAACTCACCGATCTGCTCGTCGCTCTGCTTATCTTTTCCGGGGAGAACCTCTTCGTCCACGACTTCGGCAAGCGATTCCTGTTCCATCACCTTGCGCACAGCTTTCACTGCGTCGATGCCGACCTTCAGATCATATTCGTGACCGATGAAATTCGGGTTGATGAGCGGCATCGACGTCGGATCGCTGTCCGCCAAGCGCACCCAGCCCCGGCTTTTGGGCTGCAACACGACGGTGGCAAAGGTCACCCCGGAGCGCGAGCCGGTGGGGTTCAGTCCGTCCGCAGCGATGATCGGCTCGTGGTAGCATTGTACCGTGGGCTCCTCGCTGTCCAGGTCCAGCGGGTTCCAGTAGGACACCGTTTCGATCCCGTTGCCCGACGCCGGGCCGTCACGGGTCAGCAGATAACGCATCCCTGCGACCAGGGAGCCGATGCCATGGGCCGAATGCTGATAGCCCATCTTCCCCTTCACATAGGCAGTGATGGGAATGATCGGGTGATCGTGCAGGTTTTCCCCAACGCCCGGCAGATCCACCTTCACCTCGATCCCGAATTTCTGGAGTTGCTCCCTTTGCCCGATGCCCGAGTGCATCAGAATCTTCGGCGATTGCACCGCACCCGCAGACATGATCACGAGGTCAGCGCGGATGTCCTGTTCGTTTTTTCCGTTGAGAGCCCTGACACCGACTGCGCGTGTCCCGTCCAACAGCACTTTCGTAACCGTATAGCCGGTAAGCAGCTTCACTCGCCCACTGTCTACATGCCTGTGAAGATACGCGACCGCAGCGCTGCAACGCTTGCCGTTGAGCGTGTTGGTCTGAACGGGCGAAACACCGTTCTGGAAGTCTCCGTTATAGTCCGCGTTGTAGGGAAGGCCATATTCCTGGAATGCTTTCATGCATCGCTGATTCAGCTCGTTGATGCCCTTGGGCAGTTCAACGGACAGATCTCCGTGAATGCCATGATGGGCATTGTGGAAGGTGTCGTTCTTTTCCTGCTCGATATAGGCCTGGATCATCGTGTCCCACGACCAGTCTCCTGTATCGCCGACGGCAGCCTGCCAGGCGTCAAAATCCTGCTTCTGACCACGAACGTAGCACATGGCATTGATCGAGGAGCCGCCCCCGACGACCTTGCCCATGCGAAAGCGCCGGGGCGTCCCATGGACCGGCACCGTATCATAGGCCCAGACATGCCGGTCATGCGCGAGGATGTTCGAATATCCCGCAGGGATATGGATCATCGGATCACGATCCTTATCGCCTGCCTCGATGACCGCAATGCTGGCTCGGGTGTGACGGGCGAGATAATCGGCCACAACGCACCCGGCAGCGCCACTGCCTACGATGACCACATCGAACTCTTTGGTAGACATTGACAGGCTCCTGATTGCTTTTTGTTGTCTGCTCTGAATGGTTGGCGGCTCGATCAGGCCACCTGATTGGGACGCTGCCTCGGCCAAACCTCGCTACTGAGGACCTTTTGACTAGCGGCTGGCTCGGCCCTCAGCCGGATCGTTATGGAGTTGGAAGAGGTGTTCCGGACCTGGGCTCAGAATGGAGAGGCTGGAGGGGCATTCTTGATCGTCACCCACTGCCAATGTGTGAATTCTTCCCGATTTGCAGGACCGCCGATCGCTGTGCCATTACCTGAAGCGCCGACGCAGCCGTCACGCCGATGAGCGCCGCGTCCGCCTGTCCCGCGCGACCAAGCGCGTTGCCGGTCGCGGGCTCGATCACTTGATAGGACGCGGCGGCCTTCTGCCAGGCGCCGTCGAACAGCCTTCCGTCGAGGTGGGCGTCCTCCAGGAGAATCGACATTTTCATGCCCTTTTTTACGCAGCGAAATGGTCGAGGACGGCGGCGGTGAAAGCCTCCGCTTGCTCGACATTGGAAAGATGGGCGGCCGGCAGCATCTCAAGGCGTGCGCCCGGAATGGCGCGCGCCAGCAGCTCCGAATGGGGCGGGGGCGTCGCCGGATCCTCGGAGCCGCCAATTACGAGCGTCGGCGTGGCGATCAGGCCGAGTATCGGACGCATGTCCATGTCGCGAATGGCGGCACAGCAGCCCGCATAGCCCCCGGGATCGGTGGCGGTGAGCATGGCGCGCACCGGCGCGATCTGCTCCTTGGGCGTCGCGAGGAAGGCGGGCGTGAACCAGCGGTCCAGCACCGCGTCGACGAGCGCTGCCAGGCCGCCCTGGTGCACGGCCGCGATCCGGCTGTCCCACGACGAAGGCGGCCCCATGAAGGGCGAGGTGTTGGCCAGCACGAGGCGCTCGAGCCGTTCGGGCGCGCGAATTCCGAGCCACTGGCCGACCATGCCGCCCTTCGACAGCCCGCAGAAGAGGACTTTCGAAACGGAAAGCGCATCGAGCATTTCGATCACGTCACGGCCGAGCCGGTCCATCGAATAGGCGCCGGCCGGCGCATCGGACTGGCCGTGGCCGCGGCTGTCGTAGCGCAGGACACGGAAGGACCGTGCGAGCGCCGGTATCTGCGGCGCCCACATCTCCATGGCGGTGCCGAGCGAGTTGGACAGAAGCAGGACCGGTGCGGCCTCCGGGCCCTCGAGCCGGTAGGCGATGCGGCACCCATCGCCGGCAGTGATGAAATCGCTCATCACACCCGCTCCAGCAGCAGGGCGATGCCCTGGCCCACGCCGATGCACATGAAGGCCATAGCATAGCGGCCGCCGGTGCGGTGCAACTCCTCGGCGGCGGTGAGCGCGATGCGCGCCCCTGACATGCCGAGCGGATGGCCCAGCGCAATGGCGCCGCCGTTGCGGTTGACGCGCTCGTCGTCGGGCTGAAGGCCGAGATCGCGCAGCACGGCGATGGCCTGGCTGGCGAAGGCTTCGTTCAGCTCGATCACGTCGAGCTGGTCCATGGTGAGCCCGCCCAGCGCGAGCAGCTTGCGCGCGGCGGGCACCGGGCCGACGCCCATCACGCGCGGCGCCACGCCCGCCGCTGCCATCGCCACGATGCGCGCGCGGGGCGTGAGGCCGTTCGCCTTCGCCGCCGCCTCCGACGCGATCAGCAGCGCGGCGGCGCCGTCGTTGACGCCCGAGGCGTTGCCCGCCGTCACCGTGCCGTCGGGGCGGACGACGGGTTTGAGCTTCGCCAATGCCTCAAGCGTCGTCGTGCGGGGATGCTCGTCGTGAGCGAAGACGATGGCGTCGCCCTTCTTCTGCGGGATGGTGACGGGCACGATCTCGGCGGCGAGCCGGCCATTGGCCTGCGCGGCGGCGGCCTTCTCCTGGCTGCGGACCGCGAAAGCATCCTGATCCTCTCGACTGACGCCCCATTCCTGCGCGACATTCTCGCCCGTCTCGGGCATCGAATCGACGCCATAGGCGGCCTTCATCGCCGGGTTGACGAAGCGCCAGCCGATCGTGGTGTCCTCGATCTTCTGGCCGCGCGAGAAGGCGGTGTCGGCCTTGCCCATCACATAGGGCGCCCGGCTCATGCTCTCGACGCCGCCCGCGATCATCAATTGCGCGTCGCCCGAGCGGATCGCGCGCGCAGCCAGCCCTACCGCGTCCAGCCCCGAGCCGCAGAGCCGGTTGACGGTAGAACCGGAGATCTCCTTGGGCAGTCCGGCGAGCAGGGTCGCCATGCGCGCGACATTGCGATTGTCCTCACCCGCCTGGTTGGCGCAGCCGAGGATCACATCGTCCACCGCCTGCCAGTCGACATGCGCGTTGCGCTCGGCCAGCGCCTTGATCGGGATCGCGGCGAGATCGTCGGCGCGGACGGCGGCCAGCGTGCCGCCGAAGCGGCCGATCGGCGTGCGGATCGCATCGCAGAGGAAGGCCTCGGCCATCACGCGGCTTGCCTGTCTAAGGCGCTGGTGTCGAGCGAAGCGCCGGTCTTTGCCTTCACCTCGTCCAGCGTGACGCCGGGCGCCAGCTCGACGAGACGGAGCCCACCGGCTTTCCTGTCGCAGGCGATGACGGCGAGGTCCGTGATAATCAGGTCGACCACGGCCTTGCCGGTGAGCGGCAGGGTGCATGCGGTCAGGATTTTGGGCTCGCCCGCCTTGTTGGCATGGTCCATCACCACTACGACGCGCTTGACGCCGGCGACCAGGTCCATGGCGCCGCCCATGCCCTTCACCATCTTGCCGGGGATGGTCCAATTGGCGAGGTCGCCGTTCGCCGCCACTTCCATGGCGCCGAGCACGGCCATGTCGATATGGCCGCCGCGGATCATCGCGAAGCTGTCGGCCGACGAGAAGAAGCTGGAGGTCGGCAGGGCAGTGATGGTCTGCTTGCCGGCGTTGATGAGATCCGGATCGGCCTCGCCCTCATAGGGGAAAGGGCCGATGCCGAGCATGCCGTTCTCGCTCTGGAGCGTCACGTTCACGCCCGCCGGGACATGGTTCGCGACCAGCGTGGGGATGCCGATGCCGAGGTTCACATAATAGCCATCGCGCAACTCCTGTGCGGCGCGCGCGGCCATCTCGTCGCGGGTCCAGCTCATGCGACGGTCTCCCCCTTTGTCGCCTCACGGGGGCGCGTGGTCAGTTTCTCGATGCGCTTCTCGTTGATCGTGCTCTTGACGATGCGATCGACATAGATGCCGGGGGTATGGATGCAGTCCGGGTCGAACGTGCCCGCCTCGACGATCTCCTCGACCTCGACCACCGTGATCTTGCCGGCGGTCGCCATGTTCGGGTTGAAATTGCGCGCGGTCTTGCGAAACATGAGGTTGCCCGCCTGATCGGCGCGCCACGCCTTGATGATGGCGAGATCTGCGCGCAGCCAGGTCTCGCGCACATATTCCTCGCCCTCGAAGATATCGACCGGCTTGCCCTCGGCGACGACCGTGCCGACGCCGGTCTTGGTGTAGAAGGCGGGTATGCCCGCGCCGCCGGCGCGGATGCGCTCGGCCAGCGTCCCCTGCGGGTTCAGCTCCAGATCGAGCTCGCCAGAGAGATATTGCTGCTCGAACAGCTTGTTCTCGCCGACATAGGAGGAGATCATTTTCTTCACCTGTCGGCTTTCCAGCAGCATCCACAGGCCGAACCCGTCGGCGCCGGCGTTGTTGGAGATGACCGTAAGATCCTTCACGCCCGCCTTGCGGATCTCGGGGATCAGGCTTTCCGGATTGCCCGAAAGGCCGAAGCCGCCCGACATGATCGTCATGCCGTCGAACAGCACGTCCGCGAGCGCGGACGCCGGGTCTGCATATATCTTGTTTGCCATGATGTGCCCTATCCGAGATCGCCACCGGCGACGGGAAGGACCGATCCGGTGATATAGGATGCTTCGTCCGAAGCGAGGAACAGGATCGGTCCGACCTGTTCGTCGATCGTGCCGTAGCGCTTGAAGAAGGTAGAATCGGTGACCTGGCGAACCGCCTCGGCCATCCACCGCTGCTCGTCGGCGCTATCGCCATCCGGGTTGCGGGCAACCCGGCGGGGCGGGGCCTGCGTGCCGCCCGGCGCCGCTGCGACGACGCGAATATTGTGCGCGGCATATTCCATGGCCAAGCTTTGCGTGAGCGCGTTCACGCCGCCCTTGGCTGCGGAATAGGGCACACGGTGAATGCCGCGTGTCGCATTGGAGGATATATTGACGATCGTGCCGCCGCCTCGCGCCAGGAGGTGCGGCAGGACGGCATGGCAGCACCACAGTGTCGGCATCAGCGAACGGCGGATCTCGGCCTCGATCTGGTCAGGCTCGAATTCGGCGAAGGGCCGCATCCGGATCGCGCCGCCCACCCCGTTGATGAGGATATCGATCCCGCCAAACCGATCGACGGCGGCGGCGAGGGCGGATGCTGCGCCGTCATAAGTTTCCAGATCGCATACATGGCCTGCCGTTTCTCCGGTTGCGCCATCGGCGACCTCGGTCACGAAGCTCGCCCGGTCGACGAACAGCACCTGGCCCCCTTCAGCCGCGGCGCGCTCCGCCACCACGCGCCCGATACCCTGGGCAGCACCGGTGACGACCAGCACCTTGCCCGAAAAACGATCCGGGAAGATCATGCCGTCACCAGTTCGGTCGGGGCGAACTTCTCATAATAGAAGCCTGCCGGCGTCACGCCGCGGTCACGCAGGAGTTGCCGCACGCTCTCGACCATGGCCGGCGGCCCGCAGAGATAGACATCGCAGTCGCCCGCGTGGAGCGCTTCGTCCTCGATATGGTCGGTCACGTGCCCCTTGCGCGGGTGTTCGACATCTTGGCTGACGCATGTCACGTAGGTAAAGGTTGCGAGCCTGTCCTTCAGCGCGTCGAGGCGTTCGATCTCGACGAGGTCGGCAACCTTCGACACGCCATAGACCAGATGGACGGGCTGGTCGGTACCCTCGTCCGCAAGGACCTCGAGCATGGACAGCAAGGGCGCAAGGCCCGTGCCGCCCGCCAGCATCAGCAGGGGCCGCGTCCCCGCACGCAGGAAAAAGCTGCCGTTGGGACCAACGAAGCTGATCCGCGCGTCCGGCTGGGCCTCGGTCGCAAGCCAGCCGCTCATCAGCCCACCAGGAATGTTGCGGATCAGGAAGCTGGCTTCGGCTGCACCGGGTTTCGAGCTGAAGGAATAGGAACGGTGCTGATCCGTGCCCGGCACGGTGATATTCACATATTGGCCGGGCAAAAAGTCGAGCGCTTCCGGCTTGTCGAGCCGGAGCTTGAGGACGATCGTGCTGTCGGAGACCAGTTCGACCGCGCTCACCTGCGCGCCGTGCTCGGTGGGAACGAGCTTGCAGGCGGTGGAAGGCACCGGCACGTCGATCACGCAATCGGAGGATGGCACCATCTGGCAGGTGAGGACGAGGCCCTCTTCAGCCTCCTCGGCGGTCAGCGCGTCCTCGACATAGTCGTCGCCGAGGTCATAGTCGCCCTGTTCACAGCGACACTTGCAGGTGCCGCACACGCCGTCGGAGCAATCCATGGGCAGATTGACCTTCTGGCGATAGGCGGCGTCCAATACCTTCTCGCCCGCGTTGCAGTCGATGAAACGGGTGACGCCGTCCTCGAAGTTAAAAGCAATACGATAACTCATTCTGTCCTCTCCGGCAGGCCAGCGTCAGATGTGATAGACGTCGATGACCTGGTGGATATAATCGTTCTTCAGGACCACTTTCTTGCGCAGGATGACGGGTTCCGCGCCGGTGGTATCGAGCGTGTAGAAAGAGGTGCCGAAAAAGCTGTCGGTCACCTTGTAGCGATGGCTCAGCGTGTTCCAGTTGAAGCGCAGGTCCAGTTCGCCGTCGCGCTCCTGCAGGATCTCGATATTCCCGATGAAGTGGCTGGTGCGCGGCTCGGGTGTGGAAGCACCCGAGCGCTCGGTCTTGATGCGGAAAACCCTGTCCTCGAGACCCTCGCGGTTGGGATAGTAGATCAGCGAGATATGCTTGTGGGGATCTTCGACCAGCTGATCGTCGTCATCCCAGGCGGGCATCCAATATTCTGCCTTGGGCGAATAGCAATCGAGCCATTCGTCCCATTGACGGTCATCGAGCAGCCGCGCCTCGCGGTAGAGGAAATCAACCACGCTTTGGCGATCGAGGCCGGACGCGCGGGTCGGCTCGGGGGCGAGGAGGGTGCTCATTCAGCTGCCTCCAGCACCGGCGCGTTCTCGTGGAGAAGCGCCGTCTTGAGCGTCTCCGCCCAATATTCGTGCTGGCGCACGAACAGCCCTTCATCCTCGCTGCGCTCGCCGCTGAGGATCGGTTCGAGTCCGATTGCCCTGGCATTGTCGTCCGGCCCGTCGATCCAGCGCAGCGCGCCGCGACTCAGATCGTTCCACACCCCGTCGGCGGCCTGGTAGGCGGTCTGGCAGGCGCGGAACTCTTCCAGATCGTCCGGCGTGCCCATGCCGCTGACGTTGAAGAAGTCCTCATATTGGCGGATGCGCAGGGCGCGCTCCGTGCTGCTCTCCCCCTTGGGCCCGAAGCAGTAGATGGTGATCTCCGTCTGATCGACGCTGATCGGGCGGACGACACGGATCTGCGTCGAGAACTGGTCCATCAGATAGACGTTCGGATAGACGCCGAGGTTGCGCGTCTGTCCGACGATGAAGCCGGCCCGCTCCGCGCCCAGCCGTGCCGTCAGTTCCTCGCGATGGGCGAAGACGGGGCGGACCTCCGGATTGAGCAGATTGGTCCAAAGCAGGATATGGCCGTTCTCGAAGCTGTAGACGCCGCCGACGCTCTTTGACCAGCCATTAGCATCGACGGTGCGCGTGCCGTCCGCTTCGTAATTGCGGTGGCCCATGGTCGCCGCGTAGTTCCAGTGGACCGAGCTGACGTGATAGCCGTCAGCCCCATTCTCCATCTGGAGCTTCCAGTTGCCGTCATAGATGTAGGAAGAATTGCCGCGCAGAACCTCCAGCCCGTCCGGCGCCTGGTCGACGATCTGGTCGATGACGGCCTTCGCACCGCCCAGATGCTCCTCCAGCGGGAGGACATCGGGGTTGAGGCTGCCGAACAGGAAGCCCCGATAATTCTCGAACCGTATACGCTTGAGATCGTGCGAGCCGTCGGTGTTGAAGCCGGCGGGATACTCGCCGGTCTTCCCGTCCTTCACCTTGAGCAGCTTGCCGGCATTGTTGAACGTCCAGCCGTGAAAGGGGCAGGTGAAACTCCCCTTGTTGCCATGCTTGCGCCGGCAGAGCATCGCACCGCGATGCGCGCAGGCATTGATGACAGCGTGCAGTTCGCCGCCCTTGTCGCGGGTGATGACGATGGGCTGGCGGCCGATCGAGGTGGTGAAATAATCGTTGGGTTCGGGAATCTGGCTTTCATGCGCCAGATAGACCCAGTTGCCCTCGAAGATATGCTTCATCTCAAGCTCGAACAGAGCTTCGTCGGTGAAGATGTCGCGGCGGCAGCGGTAGATGCCGCGTTCCTTGTCCTCGACGACGGCCTGATCGAGCCGCTCCAGCAAAGTGGTGCCCATCATCATTCTCCTGTTTGCGTTTTGCGGCGTTCAGGCGTCCTGCAGGGCGCGGGCGCGGCTCGATTCCTGTTCGTCCGTCTGCTCCTCTGCCGGGTTCAGCACGAAGTCGAAGGCGATCTCGGCATAAGGCGCGTTGAGCCCGGCGGCATGGATATCGCTTGCGACGCTATGGCGAATGACCGGCGGGATCAGCTCGTCCTTGGTCGCATAGGCGAAATCGTCATGGACAAAGGGATCGCCCTCGATGTTGATCTGCGTGGTCAGATGGCGATAGCCGTGCGCGGAGATGAAGAAGTGAACATGCGCGGGCCGATTGCCGTGGCGGCCGACGGACGCTAGCAGCTTCTCGATATTGCTGCCGCCCGGCACGGCGTAGCCCGAGGGCAGGACGCTGCGGAAGCGATAACGCCCCTCCGCGTCGGTCTCGATCCGGCGCCGCAGATTGTAATCCGACTGGGTCTTGTCGAAGTAGGAATAATTGCCTTTGGTGTTGGCATGCCACACATCGACAATTGCATTGGCGATGGGCTTTCCATCCACATCGCGGACCTGGCCGTGCATGATCAGCACCTCGCCGTCATCGCTGCCGTCGTCCAGCCGCGCCTCGGCCTTGAGGAGCGGCGCGCCGGCCACGTAAAGCGGACCTTCGATCGTACGCGGGGTGCCTTGGGTGATGCCCTCGGCCTGGTCCTTGAGATCGGCGCGGATATCGAGGAAATGCTCGAGGCCCAGGCCCGCCGCCCACAGGCCGAACTCCGGCGCGCCACCGGCAATGAAGTTGAGCGCATGCCAGAATTCGTCGTCGGTCACGTCGAACTGGTCGATCGTCTCGAACAGGTCGGACACGATCTTGCGGACGATCGCCTTGAGCCGCTCGTCGCCGGCGCTTGCATGGTCGGCGCCCGCGATCTGGTCGAGGAAGCCCTGAATATCGGGAGATTGCGTCAACTGGGTCATTTCAAATATCCTCTCGACTTGGAAGAGTTTCTTGGGTCCGCCTGCCGGGACCAAATGGTCAGCGATCATCCTCCCGGATGGAGGAGGGGTGCCGACACAGCGGCGACACCCGGATCTCCATGAAGGGAAAAAGCGGCAACATGCTCAGCAGGTCGTGCAATTCGGCAGGGCTATCGACATCGAAGATCGAGACGTTTGCGTAGCGTCCCGCGAGGCGCCAGATATGCCGCCACTTGCCCGCTTCCATCAGTTCCTGGCAGCGCGCCTTCTCGGTCGCCTTGAGCGCGTCGATGCGCGCCGGATCGGCATCGGTGGGGATGCGGACATCCATCTCGACGTGGAACAGCATCAGCGGCCTCCCGTGACCGCATGGAGGACGGGGCTGGTGCGGTCCCGGCGGAAACGGGCCACCTTGTCTTCGTCGAGCGCGACCCCCAGGCCCGGGCCTTCGGGCACCACGAGCGAGAAATCCTCGTAGCGAAGCGGCTCGGCGAGGATTTCCTCAGTGAGCAGCAGCGGGCCGAACAGCTCGGTGCCCCAGTCGAGACGGGGAAAGGTCGCAAAAAGCTGCGCCGAGGCGGCCGTGCCGACGCCCGCCTCGAGCATCGTTCCGCCGTAAAGACCGACGCCCGAGGCCATCGCGATCGCCGCGACGTCATAGGCCGGATGCAGCCCGCCCGACTGGGCGATCTTGACCGCGAACACGCGCGCGCCCGCCGAAGCGGCAACCGCGAAAGCGTCGCGCGGTCCATGCAGCGCCTCGTCCGCCATCAAGGGGATCGCATGCCGTGACGAGAGACGTGTCATGGCGGGCAGGGCATCGCGCGCCACCGGCTGTTCGACGAGGTCGCATCCGCAATCGGCGAGCAGCCCCATGCCGAGGTCGGCCTGCGCCTCGTCCCAACCCTGGTTGACATCGACGCGCACGCTGCCACGATCACCCAGCGCCTTCTTGATCGCGGCGACATGCGCGACATCCTCGCGCACGCTGCGCTTGCCGATCTTCAGCTTGAAGATCGCATGACGGCGCTGTTCGATCATCGCTTCGGCTTCTTCGATGTCGCGGGCCGTATCGCCGCTCGCCAGCGTCCAGGCGACCGGCAGCCGGTCGCGCACGCGCCCGCCGCCGATCAATTCCGACACGGGAACACCCAGGCGCTTGCCGGCGCCGTCCAGCAACGCGGTCTCGACCGCGCATTTGGCGATGTGGTTGCCCACCACATGGCGCCGCACCTTGGCCATCGTCTCGCCGACGCGCGATATGTCGCAGGTCTCGAGGACGGGCGCGATATAGGTGTCGATGGCGAGCTTGATGCCCTCCGGGCTCTCGTCGCCATAGCTCAGCCCACCGATCGTGGTTCCCTCGCCGATGCCCTGGATGCCGTCGTCAGCCTGAATCCGGACAAGGACGACGGACTGGCTGTGCATGGTCGCCATTGCGAGCACATGAGGCCGGATCGTCGGCACATCGACAATCAAGGTATCAATGCTGACAGATCGACTCACCACACAGACCATCCTCAAATTAGCTTGTCTGCGGTGATAAGTACGGTAAGCTATAGGGAGTGGCAAAGATCATTCGGGTCTTGATGTGATACCCATAAGGTATGAAAGCGCATGGACCTTCGACAGCTTCGCTACTTTGTAACGCTTGTAAATGAACGCAATTTCACCCGCGCGGCCGATCGGCTCCGCATCGCCCAGCCGCCGCTGAGCCGGCAGATCCAGCAGCTCGAGGCGGAGATTGGCGCTGAACTGATCGATCGTTCGGCGCGGCCACTTCGACTCACCGAGCCCGGGCGGCTTTTTTACGAACAGGCCGTTCAGGTGCTGGCGCGCGTCGAGGAAATGCGCTCCATGATGAGCCGGGCGCTGGTGATCGAGAAGCGGCGCTTCGTCATCGGGTTCGTGGCATCGACGATTTATGCGCATCTGCCGGAGCTCATCCGCGAATTCCGCGCGGAAGCGCCGGATGTCGAGTTGAGCCTGATCGAGCTCGTCAGCCTGGAGCAGATCAGTGCGCTCAAGGAAGGGCGGATCGATGTCGGGTTCGGGCGTGTGCGGTTCGAAGACGAAGAGGTGCGCCGGACGGTGCTGCGCGAGGAACAGCTCGTGGCGGCGATCCCCGCCGGGCATCCTCTCGCGAAGGTTGATGGCCCGGTCTCCCTTCGGCAGCTCGCCGATGAACCGCTGATCCTCTACCCGCGGGCACCGCGACCGGGCTACGCTGACCAGGTCATCGCGCTCTTCCATGATATCGGCGTGGAGCCGCGCATCGCGCATGAGGCGCGCGAGTTGCAGATCGCCGTGGGTCTTGTTGCGGCGGAGGAAGGCGTGAGTATCGTGCCGGTATCCGTCCAGAAGTCACGCGTGAGCGACATTCGCTACCTGCCGCTGATCGAGCGGGCGACGTCCCCCATCATCATGAGCCATCGCATCGGTGACGCCTCGCCGGAGCTCGCTCTCATGGGAAGGGTGATTGCCCGCATGTACCCGCGATGGGGCTACGACGTGCCGGAGCCCTTTCGCCAGGCAGGTTCCTGACGAAAATCGTCGGGCCCGTACCTCTTCATATCCGGTATAGTTAGAATACTCCGATAGTCTTGGACAGTCGGTGGCGGCTTGTTCAATTTCGAGAAACCGCCAGTGTCGAACCCTTAAAGCGGCGACCCTGAACAACGCGGAAGCTAACGGGCGTTTCGGAGGGGACATGCTGGACACAAAGGTAGATCGTCGCTGCTGAGAGCATAGCTCTGCAGCGCACTCGATCGCTTCAATCAACAATCAATTCTAACGGCATGGCGCGGATGCGTGTCTTGCCGGGAAGAGGAGGCTCGGATGAGCAATGTCGATCCGGAGTTCTTGCAACCGCAGCACGCCGGCCCACCTGCGGGGAAGGGGTTATCGGCGTCGTCTCTCGTTGGCATCGTTGGTCGAAAGATGTTCTCGCGCCCGGCATTCGACGACCAGGCGGCATCGCCGACCATCGCCGGCAGCCGCAGTCCCAAACATCATTGGTTCGCAGCATGTCGTGGTGGCCACGGATGAAGCTCCACTCTATTTTGCGGAAGTCCGGTCTTTTGGCCGCTATGACCATGACGTGGATGGCCGCGCCCGCGAGTGCAACCGACGTGGATCCGGGCGACTATACGGCGCTCCCTCCCGGGACGAATATGTTCCTGATCTATGGCCAGCATATCCATCGCGATGAACTTCGCACGCCCGACGGCGGAACTCTGAAATCGGGCACCAGCCTGGACACGTCTGTGACGCTCCTGCGCTATGTGCATTTCACGAAGCTCGGGCCGTTCGTCGTCGATCCGCAGATCATCCTTCCGATTGGTTCGGTGCATAATGCGCAGGTCGGCGGACAAAGATTGGGCAAGGATACCGGTCTTGGCGATGCGTTGATCTTCGCAACCATCTGGTTCGTCAACAAACCCGGCAAGCGTCCGACCTATGTCGGATTTTCACCGATCATCGGCGTCCCGACCGGCGACTATGATCCCGACAAGGGCATCAATTTCGGAAACAATCGCTACACGTTCAATCCGCAGATTGGCGTCATCCAGGGGATTACCGACCGAATCCTGCTCGATGTCTACGGCGATGTCACCTTTTATGGCGACAACAACAAGGTGGGGCGCCTGCACCAGACGCTCAAGCAGCACGAGACCTATGAAGTCCAGTCCTGGCTCCGCTTCGCGATGCCCGACAGCAAATCCACTTTGTCGGTCGGTTATGCCGGATATTGGGGCGGCAGGCAGTATCTGGACGGGGTTTACCAGGGGCAGCGGACCGAGCACCAGCAACTGCGGCTCGCGGCGCAGACGATGCTGACGCGGAGCTTCCAGCTGGAGGCCATCGTCGCCCGGGATGTGCAGGCCAGGGACGGCTTCCGGGAAGCCGGTCGGTTTCAGCTTCGGCTGCTCAAGATTTTCTGATCCGACGACTACGGGCCGAGCCACGCAAGATGCGCCGGTCCCTCAACAGGGAGAGAATGCTATGTTCAAAAGGGCTTTGGGAATCTCGTATCTTCACTCGTCTATATCGGCGCTATCGCTGATCGCAGCGCTCGGTGTCTGCGATGCCGCCGCCGCCCAGACTTCAGGCGAGGCCGTGCCTGGCCCGAATGACGCACCGGTGCAGACTGCGGCAGCGCCTGGGCCGGCAGGAATCTCCGACATTGTCGTGACCGCCCGCCGGCGCGAGGAAAGCATCCAGAATGTGCCAATCTCGATTGCGGCGTTCGGCGGTAGCGCGCTGGCCGAGCGACAGATCGATTCCTCGGACAAGCTCACCCAGCTTGCGCCCAACGTCCAGTTCAGCGCCGTTGCCCCTGCTTCGGGAAACAGCTCTTCCTCGGCCATCTTCATCCGCGGTGTCGGCCAGACCGACTTTCTCGCCTCGACCGATCCCGGGGTCGGCTTCTATGTCGACGGGGTCTATTTCGCGCGGGCCAGCGGCACCGCCATCTCCCTGCTGGATGTCGATCGTGTCGAGGTGCTGCGCGGTCCGCAGGGAACGCTCTTCGGCCGCAACACCGTCGGCGGAGCAATCCAGGTTTTCTCGGCGCGACCGAAGTTCGACAAGATTGCGGGGAATATCGGGGTGACACTCGGCGATTATAATCGCCGCGATGTGCGCGGCGTCCTCAACCTGCCCGTCAGCAATACCCTGGCGCTTCGGTTCGCCGCAACGAAACGGGTCCGTGACGGCTATGTCACCAATATTCTAAGCGGGCGCGATCTCGGCGACGTCGATACTTTCGCGGGCCGGGCGAGCTTGCTGTGGAAGCCGACCGACAAGCTCGAGGTGACGCTGATCGGGGATTATACCAAGGACGATGTCCACGGTTCGCCGACGGTGTTCGGCGGCATCAACACGAGCGCTGCATTCGTCCGGTTCGCATCGGCGATCGCAGGGTGCCCGGGCTTCGCGCTCACCACGCCGCCCACGCCGGTTCCCGAAAACACCGACCGCCGCTGCGCGAACAACCAGTATCTCGGCCTCGGGCCCTACAAGGTCGCCTCCAATGCCCCCAGCAAATCCGAACTGGAAATGTACGGCGTCGGGCTGACGGTCCAGTATGAGCTTTCCAACTGGATGACCGTGAAGTCGATCACCGCCTATCGCAAAACCAAGCCCTTTTCGATCCGCGATGCCGACAACACCCCGCTCCAGATCCTCGAGACGGTTAACAGCGACAATATCAAGCAGTTCACGCAGGAACTGCAATTTCTCGGCGACGTCTGGGACGGCCGCCTCAAATATCAGTTCGGCGCCTATTATTTCCGCGAGACCGATTACCAATTTTACCCGGTTTACCTTCCCTCCCAGATCAGCCCGACGACAGGTGAGGAATTGCGCGTCGGCGGCCTCAATAACAATGCCTCCATCAAGAATCAGTCGATCGCCCTGTTCACGCAGGAATCCTTCGCCATCACCGACAAGCTCAACCTGACCGTCGGCCTTCGCTATACCCGGGACCAGAAGGAGGCGACGCCCGACGAGACGGCGGCGGCGTCAGGTTATGGCTACACCAATGTCGGGTATAATGTCGCCTATCCGGCGCCGCTCTCCGGTCAGACCGTATGCCTGGGGCCGCCTCGAACCGGAGCGGCGGCCGCGACATGCGCGGGCTCGAATGTCTATCTCTTCGATCCCGTCCTCAACAAGAAGACCATGAGCAAGGTCACGCCCGCCGCGACGCTCCAATACCAATGGACGCCCGAGCTCATGACCTATGCAAGCTATTCGAAGGGCTTCAAGAGCGGCGGGTTCAACACCCGGATCGTTCAGCCGGTGATCTCTCCCAACGCGCCGACGGGCAGGGAATTCCTGCCGGAATTCGATCCCGAGCAGGTCACGACATATGAAATCGGCGGAAAGTTGCTGATCGGGCGCGCGTTGCGCCTGTCGGGTGCGGGCTTCATCTCGAAGTACAAGGATATTCAGATCGTCGTTCGCGAAGGCGTGGCGCCTGTCGTGCGCAATGCCGGCAAGGCGACGATCAAGGGCTTCGAACTCGAAGGCACGGCCAATCCGGTCCGTCCACTGCTGATCAACTTCGGCGTTGGCTACACGAACTTCCAGTATGACAGCTTCACTGCTGCGCTCGAGGCAGGCCAGGTCGGGCTGGCGCCCGGTGCTTTGGGACGTGTCGACCTCAACGACAAGCAGGCCTATTCCCCCAAATGGAGCCTGAACGGCGGTCTCTCGTATCGCATCAAGGTCGGCGAGGGATCGATCACCCCACGCGCCGACATTGCCTACCGCAGCAAGACCTATTTCGATGCGCCAAACACGGAGCAGATCGCCCAGGGCAAATACGCGCTGGTCAATGCAAACATTCGCTACGAAGCTCCGGGCAACCGGTTCAGCCTCGCGGCCGGCATTACCAACCTGACGAACAAAGCCTATCGTGGCAGCGGCAACTCGTCGCTGACCGCATCCTCCGGCTATGCAGAAGTGACCTACGGCCCGCCGAGGATGTTCACCTTCGAGGGCACGTACAACTTCTAGGCGTTGCGTCCCGCCACGGCCTGGTTGCCGGGGTTCTGACGCGGATGAACCAGCTTTCCCGAACAGCCGTGCTGGGTTCACATGGACGCAATAACCTCGCTCCCGGCCTGGCGCCGCCCGTCCACGCACGCGGTCGCGCCAGGCCGGAAGCAAGTTCTGCCCGGGCATGCTGCAACAAAAACACCACCCCCGTGCGATGGGGCGGTTGCAAAGATGACAGACGGCTTGTGAACCAGGGGACAGCGGATTTCCAGTCTAGCCGCCCCGCTTCAATACCGCGCGTATCAGTCGGCATTGTTCCGGCGAATAGCCGTGATCCAGAAGCTCAGCTTCCGCCCCCGGCGCGCGATTATCTCCATGCCGAAAGAGGACGCAATAACGACGAAGCGCCTCGAGCCGCGCGTCGGCGAACGGATTTTGAACCTGGATATCGAACAGGCGCTCGATCAGCCGGCGCATGCGCCCGACCTGGGAGACACTGCGCAGGTTGTCACGGCAGGACAGCTGCGCGACCTGCATCGTGAGTCGATCCAGCTCCTGTGAGCCACGCGCCTTTGGTGCGATTGAGCAAGTGGCCTTGTCGGCGAATTGCTGCGCAAGATCGAGAAACATTATCGCCTCTTGACCGCATCAAGCGGTGCCCGACAGCGGGAAGACTGGATTTCCAGCCATCGCGCGATGGCGCCCAAGGTCATCTCGTCGATTTCGATTCCCCACAGACGAAGCATTCCTGTTGCAAACCTCATGGGTGCGTCCTCCGGGCGGGATGCCCGAAGATATGGGGCGCGGCCGTGACACCAATCAGCGCACAGACGATGATCGCGATGAACGGATCATCAAGAGCCCGTACAAGCGCTACGAAGAGGACACTGATTATTCCCACGGTGGCGGCGAAGAACGAGACCGAGGACAGTCGGGCCAGCATGTGCGGCCGCGTAAAGGTCGAGATCGATCCTCGCTCGGGGGCGCCCTTCAGGAGTGAAGCTGGCGCGCGGCGTAGAATGGGGAGCAGGAACAGTTTCATGTCTTCAACCGGGGTTTGAGATCGAGCCGGTATCTGCGCCGCGTGGACACGCAATTCAAAGATCGATTTGCTACTTGTGGATACCGCTGCGGTATGGGTTGACCATTCGCGCTCATCGTAGCAAAGGCGCATACCGCAGCGGAGGTCCGATCTTGCCGCCAAAGGGACGGCGACGCCGCTTATCACGCCATAGGCCGCGAGACCGGGCTTGCCATCGCGCGGGAGTGACCCTCTCTCCTGATCGACCCGCTGCTGCAGCGTCCGCAGATGCAGGGCAACGTCGATGATGGACCGTGTCCCCGGAGGTCCTTCTCGACCTCGATGCGGCGGCGCCGGTCTCCGTCGCCTTGTCAGTCCCGAAAACAGGGTTTCGGGGCTGGACCGGTAATCTCGCGACTGCCCAAGCGGACGTTCAGTGGGGACCTACGGCGCCTGGCGGGGGCGGCTACGTGACGCCAGCCCCGCCCATTTGCCTTTGCATCGTCGCTCAGAGCGCCATCGTCCTGCCGAACAGGGCCCTACGCGTTTCATCGTCAATGTCGGACTTGAGCTTGAGCGTGTCACGAAGAGCGATCGCGCGAGCGGCTGCCGGGCGCGTGTTCATCGTCTCATGCCACCTCCGCAGATGGGTCAGGGAAGGGAAAGCTTCGCCGACGATGCCGGGCGCGAAATTCACCCAACCCCACGCCGCGAAATCGACGATCGAACAGTTTTCTCCAAGTATGAACGAACGGTCGGCAAGGCGCGCATCGAGAATCTCGAGATGCCTTTCGGCTTCTTTCGTATAGCGGTTGATCGCATAAGGGAGCTTCTCCGGTGCGAATTTCACGAAATGGACCGCCTGACCGGAATATGGCCCAAGCCCCGTCGCGATGAACATCAACCACGACAGCAGTTCGCCGCGCGAACTACCGGCCGTTGCGCCGAACTGGCCGGTCTTCTCTTCCAGATAGAGAAGAATCGCGTTGGAATCGAACACGATCTCACCGTCGTCCACGATCACCGGCACCTTGGCATTCGGGTTGAGCGCGGTAAAAGCCGGGATATGCTGATCCCCCTTGAATATATCGACGGGGATCATCTGGTATGGAAGTCCCGTTTCCTCCAGCATGAGCGCAACCTTCATCGGATTGGGCCCGGAGTGAAAATAAAAATCGATCATGGATTGTGTTCCTGTTGAGGTTATTCACAGCTGTCCGATGTCAATAGTGCCTTATTGTCCATCTGCCTGGGGGTCGCCGTGCACGACGGACCGGCCGTTTCCGTTTCAGTCAGCGCGCCCGCGCACGAATTGAAGCGTCGTTTCCGCAACGCGCCGGCCAAGATGCTCGGCAGTCCGCAGGTCGGCGGCGGGAGGAGCAACATCGGGACCTTCGTCGGCGTTCGACTGTGCCGATGCGCCCAGCCAAATTCCCAGCCGGTTCAGATCCTCTTCCGATCCTGTGCTGGAGTTGTTCGCGGGCGGCAGGCCGAGGCTGACCCAGTGCATGCCCTGCTGAGCCGCAAATAGTGCGATCTGGATCAGCGTCGCCAGCTTGTCGCCCGAGCGCGAGGCCGAGTTCGAGAAGCCGGCCGCGATCTTATTTTTCCAGGCAAAGCCCTTGGCGAAGACGGTGCTTGAGGTCAGATCCAGGAAGGCTTTGAACGGCGCGGACGCGCTGCCCATATAGGTCGGCGCGCCGAAGATGATGGCCTCCGCCGCCTCCAGATCGTCCCAGCGAGTCTGGGCCTCCTCGACCGTGAGCAGCAAGGCCTCCGCGCCCTCCACCTGGTTCACGCCCGACTTCACAGCCTCGGCCTGCCGCGCGGTATGGCCGTATCCGCTGTGATAGACGATGGCGATGCGAATATCCGACATATGCACACTCCTTTGTATATATGTTGGCGACATACCAACATAATCAGATAAATGAAGTCATCCTTGCCAAGGGATGGTGAACTGGCCCCGCCTGGCAATGTCGGCGGCCACTTCCGCGATCGAAACCCTTTGCAACTCCTCCTCCAGCGCCTGACGGGCGCGATCGAGCGCAGGGAGCATCGCGGCCTGGATATATTTGCCGACCACGCATTTCTCATCGGGCGGCGAGCGATGCAGCGAGAAAATCTCGCAGTCCTCCACGGCCTTGTAGACGTCGAACAGGCTGATCTTCGCCGCAGGTTTCGCCAGTAAAGCACCTCCTCCCAGGCCCATCTGCGCGGTGGAAAGGCCGGCATCGGCGAGCCTGGAGAGAATCGACCGGATGACCGCCGGATGGGTACTGGCGCTTCTTGCGAGATCCTGGGACCGCACGGGCCTGCCCTCGTTAACGGCAAGCGCGGCGAGCGTGTGAACGGCAACGGCGAAGCGGGTGCTGGTGGGCAAGTGAAAGACCATATCCAAATGTGTTGCTATCGTAATTACACATTAGTGCGGATCCTTCAATCCCCATCGGATGACCGACGGGGCACATGTATTTCGTCCGGTGCTTGATGCGCTGGTAAAACTCTTGCGCCGGACCGTCGCATGGCTCTACGGACGCCATCACAAAATTACGTTGATAAGACCGTGCAGCTGTCGCGGGCTCGTTCGAAATGCGCGCCACCAATTCGCTCAGTCGGAGCCTGCCGACTGTACCCATCGAATCTCGCATCGCCGGATCCAAAATCGTTTCATTGTTCAGCGATAGCTTCCGGTCTGGAGCTCGGATCTATATTGATAGGCGAAAGGCTCGTCCGCAACGTGTCGAGCATCAAGTTCGCCGCGGCCCGGACTGCCGATTCATCGCATCCGGCCACCGCCTGGACATACACGCCGGATAGCAAGATCAAAATAAGCTGGGCCAGATCGCCTGGATCGACGTCGCTCCTGAGTTGCCCGGCCTGGATCGCGGCGGACATCCGGCGTTCAAGTGTCCATTGGCGAAGCCGTCGTCGCCGTTCGACAAAATCACGTATCGCGTCGCAGCACGGAGCACCGGACAGGATGGCGAGGAAGCCGGTGGGTCCGCTGCCTGCGGCGAAGACGGCCGTATCAACACTGCCGGCCACCAGCTCCCTTAGGACGTCACCAATATGGACCCGCCGCAAGGCGGTTCGAAAAAAACGCAGTCGTGTCGCTTCAAAGCGCAGAAAGGCATGGCGGAAAAACGATTCTTTAGGGCCGAACGTCCGGTAGAGGCTCGGCCGGCGCAGGCCGGTAGCATGCTCCAGATCGTCGATGCTGGTCCCTTCGAATCCCTTGGCGCAAAAAACCTCCATGGCGGCCTCGAGCGCCACATCCGGATCGAACGAGAGGTGCCTTCCCATGCGCGTTAATCGGTCATCGCGAACCGGTGTATCAGCCCGGTTGGATCTTCCCTTTTTGCCGCAGTGTGAGGTGGCAGTCTCGCGCATGTTGGCGGCTGCTCACGCTCGGATGCCAAGTCATTGGCTTGCCGTCCGCTCCCCACGGCTCTCGTCCGTGCAACAGCCGATCGAACGGGCATATGGTTCTTCCTCATGATCGGGCGTGGTGTTTATCGCTGCATCTTCCGGTCGCATTGATTGTAACAGGCTAAGGGGCATAAGATAAGGATCCGGCCTTCAGCAGCATGGCGACATAGGCCGAGGTGTAGCCACCATGGAAGTCTTCGGCAGCCTGATACATCTGCTCAGCGTGCATTTGCCTTTACTCGCGTTGAACTCTCTTTCGTTTCTGTCCCCTCTGGTCCATCCGTCCACCCCCCACCAAGCGCCAGGAACAGGTCCACCTGCCGATCGACAAGGGTCGCACGCGATTGCGCGAGTGTTGCCTCGGCGTTCGCGAGACTTGCTTCGGCGGAAAGAACATCGATGAAGTTTGTTCGGCCGAAATGATAGAGACGGCTTGCCTGGTCGCTCGCCTTGAGCGTGTCCCCCTGGGTCAGCGTGAGGGCATGGTTTCGATCTGCTTCCCGGGCATAGGCCGACAAGGCGGTTTCGGTCTGCCTCAATGCCTCGATGACCGTGCCGTCGAAATTGGCGGAGGCAGCCTCGGCAGAAGCCCCGGCCTCTGCGATCCGGGCATGGGCGACCGACCGATTGGGAAAGGTCCATGAGAGGAGGGGGCCGAGGCTACCGCCGAAGCCGTTGCCCGACAGGAAGGTCGAGAACGGACCCGCGAAGCCCATCGAGCCGCCAAGCGAGATGTGCGGGTAGAGTTCCGCTGTCTCGACGCCGATAGTCGCCGTCGCTGCATGAAGCCGGCGCTCCGCCGCGCGGACATCCGGACGTCGGCTGAGCAGCGCGGCGCCGTCTCCGATCGGGATGACCTGCCGGAGCGAAGGTGGAGCAGCACATTCCTCCGCCTCACGGGGGTAGTCCGCAGGCGCGCGGCCCATGAGCGCAGCCAGTTCGTATAACGCGGCCTGACGACTGGCGAGGACGCCCGGAATAGCCGCGGCGCTCTGATCGACGGCCGCCCTTGCGCGCGTGACATCGAAGGCCGTGCCGCGCCCGCCGCTTGCGAGGCGCGTGGTGACCTGCAGCGTCTGGCGCTGCACCTCGAGAACCCTTCGGGTGGCCGCAAGCGTCACGTTTGCAGAGCAGGCGGCCGCGTAGCTGCGCGTGACCGCTGCAGCGACGGCCACCCGGACCTGGTCGCGTGCCGCCTGTTCAGCCTCGCTGTTGGCGCGTGCCGCCTCGATGCCGCGCTTGATGCCGCCGGCCAGATCGAGTGGGTAGGACACCCCCGCGCCAAGATTGTAGGTATAGGACGAACCGGGGCCAGTGAAGCCGCCGATGCGGCTGATGTCCGCGCCGCCCGAGATGGTCGTCTGGATGGTCCGGCCCGCCTCGGCCTCGCGCACAATATAGCTTGCACGCTTCAGATTGGCATCGGCGGCCCGCAGATCGGTATTCGCCGCGAGCGCTTCCGCTACATAGGCGTCGAGTCTGGCATCCTCATAAAGACGCCACCAATGATCGGGCAGAGGAGCCGATATGTAGATTGCCTCGTCGCCGCTGTGGAATGGCGCGTTCGCCGAAGGCGATTTGACCATCGCATGGTCCGGAACCCGGAAATCCGGACCGGCGGTGCAGGCCGACAGCAGCGCCATCAGCAGTCCGGATGCGGCAGCATGGCGTTTCATGCCCGCTTCCCCCTCGGCAGGATCGTGACAGTCGCTGTCCGCCCGGGAATAAGCGCGGTGTTCGGCGCCAGCCGATCGATATGGATCCGCACAGGAATGCGTTGGGCCAACCGAACCCAGGTGAATGTCGGAGTGACCGTGGGCAGCAGGTTGCCGCTGTTCCCGCGCTGGTCATCGGCGATACCGCCTGCGATGCTGTCGACATGGCCCTCCATCGGTTGCGGCGTTCCCATAAGCCGCACGATCGCGCGGTCCCCGACACGAATGCCGTCGAGCTTGGTTTCCTCGAAATAGCCCTCCACCCTCAGGGTGTCGGTCGCGATCAGCGCCATCGCCTGCGTGCCGACCCCGATATAGTCGCCGGGATGAAGATCGAGATTGGTGACCTGCCCGTTGACGCTTGCGCGGACCTCGGTCCGCTGCAGGTTCAGCGCGGCGGTTTCGCGGGCCGATTGCGCCTGCATCAGCGCCGCCTGCGTGGTCAGCACGCGAGCGACATTCTCTTCATGGGTCTCGGCCGCGACCAGGTCGCCCAGCGCGAGATCGCGCCGCGCCGTCTTGCGCGCCATATCGAGTGTTGCCTTGGCGCTGGCAATGTTGGCGTCGGCTTCGTCGAGCGCGGCCCGGTATCTTGGACGGTCGACTACGAAGAGCAGGTCGCCGGCATGAACGACCTGATTGTCGCGCACATGGACCTCGGTCACCAGACCGGCAACATCGTTCGTGACCCGCACGACATCGGCGCGGACATGTCCGTCGCGCGTCCAGGGCGAGACCTCGTAACGATGCCACATTGCGATCGCGACGAGCGCCGCGACAACGACGATGACGAGGGTCGCCACCAGCCTGACCAGATAAGGAACAAAGCGTTTCATGACATGGATCCAAAAATGCCGCTCGCATCCGCGAGCGCGGCAAGAAGGAGAAGGAAGATTGCGAGATCGACGATCGGCCGATGGACGATGAAGCGATAGAAGCCGATGCTCGACAGGAGCATCGTCACCGCCCCGCACAGGACCAGCGCTCCGAGCCCGATCAGGATGAGGGTCGGAACGAACACCCCGAAGATCGAGATTTCGCCGATCATGCTTGCGTCTCCAGGAGAGGTGCGGCGGCATCGGGAAAGAGGCTTCGCCGCAGACCCACGAGCGCGAGAGAGAGCGCCCTTGCGGCATCCTGCGGAAGCGTCGATGAGCTCCTTGCCAGGAGCCGATCGAGTTGTAGGCGTGCATCCTCGCCAACACCGGGCGCAGATGAACCGGCGGATCGAAGATGGTCATGAACCGCAACCAGCACAGACCCGATAGCCCCATCGGTATCGGCCAGACCCCTTCTGCCTCTGATCCGGCGCAGCTCGTCGATGTTGATGCCGGCCCGCGTGTCCGCCAATATAGCCTCGAGCGTGTCGGAAGAGGCCTCTCCGCGGGCTACATGCGGATAGAGATAGGCGACGCGGTCCAGCATTGTAGCGAGCCAGCGCTCGGTGCGAGGTCGGGCACGGCTCAGGCATCGGCGAGCCAGGTCACGCCGCGTGACATGAAGCAGCTTGCGGGCACGCATGTTACCATCGATGCTCGCAAAAAGCGTCAGGCTGATCACGGGGGCGGCCATCCCGGCGAACTGCGCCATATTGCCGTTGAGAAGGGCATCGAGGCTGCTGGAATAGCGATCGACGAGTCCGATCGAGGTCGGCAGCGTCACCATGAAGCCGAGCGCATAGGGTGCTGTCGGAGGCATGGTCATCATCCCTCCCATCAGGAGAAGCGTGGGGGCCAGAACCATGACCAGAGGCGCGAAGTCCGTGACGCGCGGAAAGATCGCGAAATCGTAGAGTAGGCAGACCATCGTGGCGACGACGGCACCAATCAGCAATTTCCAGCCGGTGGCGGAGTCGCCGCCAATGCTTGCGAGAATGGCGCCCACGGCCCCGGCGATCAGGGCGGCCGACGCGCCGTCGGGCCAGGCAGTCGCGATCCAGACCGTGCACAGCAGCACAACCGCGGTTGCGACTCCCAGCGCCGACCGGATGGCCACCCCATGATCGCGGTGGAGCGGACGATGGCCGGCGCGGCGTAGAACGGCTTCTATCTCCCTGGGCGGAATTGCATGAGGATCGGCTATCAGCGTCCGCAAAGCGCCGCAGGCGCTATGGGATCGAATCAGTTCGTTGAGGCGCACGAGCAGATTGGCGAGCAGCATCGCGGTCCAGGACGATGGCGCTGCAGGTTCCAGCATCCGCGCACGGCTTGCGAGCGTCTTCGCCTCCCCATCGGAGCGCGCACCGGACTCCAGCCACTGGCGCGTGTCTGCCAGAAGCACCTCGACCGTTTCCGGCATCGCTCCGGCCGCACGGAGCTGTTCGATCCGGTCGAGACATGCAGCGCCCAGGGGCAGGATAAGGGAAATCTGATCCTGCAACGCCCGCACCACCGAGATTCGCGGCTGCAGACGTGCCATGTCGAAGGGAAGGTGGATCGAAAGCTGGTGAAGATCGAAGATGTCGACCGCTAGACGCCGCCGGTCCCGGTTCAACGTCGCTTCCAGTCGGTCGTTCAGCGTGTCGGACGACCAGCGCGCTGCATCCCCGAGAATCGTATCCACGCGGGCGATCAGACGCGAGGTGACAGTCTGCGGAAGGACCACGCCATGGAGCAAGCTGGCACACAGGATCCCCAGCGTGATCTCCTGGACGCGCAGGATCGCGGTGGTGAAGATCGCATCGGGCGCGGAGACCGAAGGAAAGCCGATAATGCTCGCCGTGTAGCCGGCAAGAAGAAAGATATAGGATCGCGGAGTCCTATCCAGCAGTCCGAAATAGATGCAGACGCCGAGCCAAAGGGCGAGTGCAAGCGTGAGAAGCTCGGGAGAGTTGACAAGATTGGGCACGAGGATCACCGCCATCGTGGCGCCCAGGACCGTGCCCAGTACCCTGAACAGCGCTTTCGACAGAACCGCACCGGCAAGCGGTTGCGAAACGATATAGGCGGTAAGCACCGCCCAGGAGGGCCGGGGCAGGCCGATGCGCAGCGCGATATAATAAGCGAGCATCGCTGCCACGAGGCACTTCACGGAGAAAAGCGCGTCGCGGACGCCGAACCGATCAGAACTCATTGCGCCGCTCCCCGTCGAGCGACCGTGCAATCCTGCGGATCACGCGCAGGGCGGTTGCGAGATCCTCGTCGTCGAAGCCCGCAAGCGCCGTGGCGCGCAACGTCGCTATTGCCTGTTTGACCTCGCGCGCGGCCTTGCGACCGCTGCTGGTGAGGCGCACGCGGCGCACCCGGCGATCGACGGGATCGAAGAGACGTTCGACATAGCCGGACTCTCCGAGCGCATCGACGAGCCGGACGAGCGATGCCGAATTGATATCGAGACCTGAAGCCAGGTCGGTTTGGCGAAGATCGTCGCCGAGTTCGTCCGTGAGAAGCAGGGCAAGACCGGTGGCTCCCGAGAGACCCAGTCTGGCCAGCTTTAGGTCGAGTGCATGGCGCCAGCTGCGCGCGAGCGGGACGAATTCCCGAGTGAACTCGCTTTCAAGTGCAGCGCGGCCTCCCGCTCTGCCGTCCTTGATATCCAGGGGCATGCCGTCGCGCTTTCCACAGGATCGGGGCGATGCGCGTTGCCCTGCGTCCATCTTCTCGGTAGCCATTGTCAGGAAAGCCTTTCGCGGCACTCATCCGACGCGGCATTTGCTCTAAGGAAATGACTGCGTAAAAGATCATTATGGTTCGAACGAATACCGTGGGGGTATCGTGTACGATGTGAAGCATCTCCGCTATTTTGTCGCCGTGGCGACCGAACGCAGTTTTACCCGTGGCGCCGAACGGCTCAACATGGCCCAGCCGCCGTTGAGCCGTCGGATCCATGAAATGGAGGAGGAACTCGGGACGAAGCTGTTCGATCGTGAGGCAAGGCCGCTCGCCCTCACGGCCACAGGCCAGCTCTTCTACGAGCAGGCGATCCAGGTCATCCAGCGGGCCGAGCAGATGCGCACGACGATGAAGCGCTTCGTCGCGTCGGAGCGCCCCCGGTTCGTCATGGGGATCGTCTCGTCGATGCTCTATGCGCGTCTGCCGGAAGTGGTGCGTCGCTTCCGTGCGCGGGCGCCCAATGTCGACTTGAGCCTCGTCGAGATGAACAGTGCCGAACAGATGTTGGCGCTCAAGGAGGGGCGCATTCATGCGGGCTTCGGACGACTGCGCCTGAATGATCCGGCCGTGCGTCGGGAAATTCTGCGGGAAGAACCGCTGGCGGTGGCCATGGCGCCCAACCATCCGCTTGCCTTTGGCGACGGACCGCTAGAGCTGGAGGCCGTGGCCGATCTTCCTCTTATCGTCTATCCGAAGGAACCGCGCCCGAGCTATGCGGACGTCGTTATCTCGATGTTTCAGGACCTCGGCATGTATCCGTCCCGGATAGTCGAGGTGCGTGAACTGCAGACCGCGCTCGTCATGGCAGCGGCGGGCGAAGGCGTGTGCGTCGTGCCGGAGTCGGTGCAGCGCATGGGAAGGGTTGATATCGCCTTTCGCGAACTCGGCGGGGCGATGACGATCCCGATGATCCTGAGCTATCGGATCGACGATCGCTCCGAGGAACTCCACACCCTGTTCCAGGTATTCGCGGACGTCTTCGCCGAATGGGGCTTCCTGCTGCCTCAGGGAATGGTCGACGCAATAAATACTGAACGGCCAATGGGCTGACCTCGAGCCGGTGGATATCCTTTTCATTATGCTGCTTGAGATCGCTCACTAGCTAGGAGACCTGTGCGCGGGTGGGTGTAGGCACGGGCAATGATTGTTGATTCTATGGGGCTTTCCCAAGAAGAGAGCGGGACGCGGCGCATCGTTCGATAGGTCAGGAGCGGATCGGTTTCGCAGGCCGTAACCAGCGCGGATCATCGCTCGACGAACTGGCAACGCTGATCGATTGGCAGCCGGTGGCGGCTCTTCTTGGTCCATTGTATTCCGCTGCCAAGGGCGAACCGGCCTGGCCGCCGCTGGCGATGTTCAAGGCCCTTTTGCTCTCGATCTGGTACGATCTATCTGACGTGAAGCTTGCGGACGCACTTGATGATCGCGCATCCTTTCGTCGCTTCTGCGGCTTTTCCAGCACCGAGGCGACGCCGGAGCGCACTGCCTTCGTGCGCTTCCGCAAGCTGCTGGTCGCCGACGGACTCGACGGCAGCCTCTTCGACGCTGTGACGGCTCAACTCAGCGCGAAGGCGGTCACGGTCAAGATCGGTACGCTGGTCGACGTCACTATCATTGCGTCGGCCAGCGAAGAGGATGGCGATGGCCGCTGGGTCAAGCACAAAGGCAGGAGGGTGGTCCACGGGTTCAAGGTCCATGTCGGCGCGGATGCGGACACGGCGTTGGTCGAGAAGATTTCGGTCACCCCGGCCAATGTGAACGACGGACATGCCGGTCCTGCGGCGCTGCCCGACCATCCCGGCCAAGTCTTCGCCGACAGTGCCCACCGGGGAGCGCATTTCGGCAGCGCCGTCCGCGCCAAAGGCGGCACACCGCGCATTGTCGCCCACAGCGTCTGGGCTCGCACCGAAGAGGAAGCGCAGGCTTGGCTTAGGGCCTGGAACCGACCGATCCATCGCGTCCGCGGCAGGATCGAGAAGATCTTCGAAGCTACGGCCTACGCAGGATGCGATGGCGAGGCATCGCCAAAGCCACCGCCTAAGTTCATCTCACCGCCATCGCCTACAACCTCAAGCGCACGCTCACCATCGTCAATGCCGAGGCGGCTTGACGGCAAACAGCACGCGACCGGCGCGTCTCCGCCCGCCAATAGTATTCAAAATCAATGCTCTAGATCCACCCGCGCAACGGTCTCCTAGATGCGTTCAATGATTACTGCCGGTGCCATTCCGCCGGCTGCGCACATTGTAACGAGGCCGCGCTTCAGGTCGCGGCGCTCCAGTTCGTCCAGGACCGTACCGATCAATATCGCGCCGGTGGCGCCGATGGGATGCCCGAGTGCGATCGACCCGCCATTGACATTCACTTTGTCCCGGTCGAGCCGGAGGTCGCGGATGAACTTTTCGGCGACTACGGCAAAGGCTTCGTTGATCTCCCAAAGATCGATGTCATCGACCGTCAGGCCCGCCTTCTCGAGTGCTTTCCGCGCGGCGGGGACGGGTGCATTGAGCATCAACGTCGGGCAATCTCCCACATTGGACATCGCAACGAGTCGGGCGCGGGGCTTGAGACCGTTTTTGCGCGCATAGTCCGGTGATGTCAGCAATATGGCCGCGGCGCCATCGACGACACCGGAGGAATTGCCGGCGTGGTGGATATGCTCGATCTCCAGATCGGGATATCTGGCATTGATGAGCTTGCGGAACGTGGTTCCTGAAGAATCCAGCTCAACGTCGGCGATGATGGGGAACGAAGGCTTGAGTGCCGCCAGTCCCTCCGCGGTCGTCTGGGGCCGCGGGAACTCCTCGCGGTCAAGAGCGAGGGTCCCGTCGGCCTTGTAGACGGGCACGATGCTCCGATCGAACCTGCCTTCGGCCAGGGCAATGGCCGCTCGCTTCTGGCTTTCGAGCGCAAGGGCATCAACGTCGGAGCGGGTGATGCCCTCCAGCGACGCGATGGCATCTGCACAGACACCCTGATGGGATTGGGGGTGGCTGGCGCGCAAGCGTAGATTGCCGGCATCCATCATCAGCGGCGGTTCGCCGGCAGCGGCATCCTTCGCGGCCAGCACACCGGTCAGCGACATCATTTCGGTGCCGCCGGCGACAATCACATCTTCCAGCCCCGACATGATCATGCCCGAGGCGAGATTCACGGCTGTGATTCCCGAGCCACAGAAACGGTCGAGGGTAACGCCGCTCGCCCTGATGTCATATCCGGCGTCAAGTGCTGCCATGCGCCCAAGATCACCGCCTTGAGGGCCGCGCTGAGCACTTGTGCCCCAGATGATATCGTCTACTTCCGCGGTGGCAAGGTTGTTGCGATCGGCAATGGCACGCAGCACCGTCGCCGCCAGCTGTTGCGGGTGCATATCGGCCAGCGCGCCTTTACCCACCTTGCCGATACCCCGCGGGGTGCGAACACTATCGATAATCCACGCTTCGGCCATGTCGTTTCACCATTAATCAATCAACTAATAAATGTCTTAGTCCGGGGATCCCCAAATGTGCAACCGGCTTTCGAGAATGACGGGCAAATTCCAGCGGCTCGTCTTCACCACCCTTGGGCTGTCCGGATGTCCCCAAGACTCTATTGTGCGGCTCTGACCATCCTGGTCACGCCGCGGGAAGTGCGTCGAACGCCTCGACATCGATTGCAAGCTGACATGCACCTCGCGCCATTGACAGGAACATTTCGTCGCCTCGCTCCGTGCGTTCGACATTCGCCGAGGCGAAGATCGGCATGATGACGCCCTGCAGCATCCCGCGCCGATAGTCGGTCCAGGCATTATCCCATCCATAATCGGTGACGCCGTGGCGGCGCAGTTCATCGAGATACAGGCGAATAAGATCTCTCTCATGGGCGCGGCGCAACTCGCTTTGTATGCCGGCGCCCAGAAAATATCCCACGTCCACCATGCCCATGGCGCGCGCGGCCGTCTGCCAATCGAGAACGGCTAGCGGTTCCTGTTCGCCAAGGATGTCGAACAGGAGGTTGTCGAGACGTAGATCCCCGTGAATGACACAGAAGCGTTCGAACTCGAGCGCGCAGAAATCCCCGACTTTCTCGCCGAAACGCGTGCAGACGGCCATCAGGTCGGGCTCCAATATGCCGTCATAGCGCTCCTGGAACTTGCGCAGCGCCGCAGGGAAAATGCCTTGCATCGTCTTGAGATGCCTGGGGCGCGCGTTCAGCCATTCGATGGACCGGAGCGCGGGATCGTTCCACCTTGGGCCATGAAGGGCGGCCGCCTGCCTCATCACATGCTCTGCATCCTCGAGGCTGCATCCCTTGAGTTGATTGCCGCCCCGCGCCGGCCCCAAATCCTCCAACAGGAGCAGAAAGTCACCCGTCGCCTCGTTGATTGCAGCGTAATAGGGGTGCGGGGTGCGAACCGCCACCGTGTGGCTCAATTCTCGATAATAGCCCACCTCGTTGAGGTAGAGCCCCAGTGCTACACCGGTTTCGCGACTGGTTTGATCCTCGGCGGGGAATTTCCCGACCAGCGTCGCTGGGCCAGCTCGGCCATTGTCGTCATAGGAGAGCGTGAAGCGAATGCTGTCTCCAACCATGCCGGCACCGATCGACTCATAGCTCAGGCTGGCCACTGAGGCGGCGTCGACGATTCCCTTTTTGCTGAAACAGTCGGTTAGCCATGCAGGCGTCACCTGGCTGGGGTGGATGGGAATGTGATCGACGCTTGTTTCCATTTCGGTGGCCTCTCCTGCCATGGCTTTTGCGCGCTCCTCCTGTTCCAACAGGGGCTTGCATCTCGCTAATTAGTCAATTAATGCGGCACGGGCAATAGCGACGTATCAGGTCGCAGGGAGGATGATATGGGAAGGATCGGATTTTTTCTGGCTGGCGTTGGCATCGCCGCTTTGGCGGCCCCGGCCTTTGCTCAGGATGCGCCGCCGCAAACTCCACCGGAGGGTCCTGGTCTTCAGGACATCGTCGTGACGGCTCAGCGACGGTCGGAGCGTCTGCAGGATGTTCCGGTCGCGATCACGGCGGCCGGAGCCCAGCAGCTCGCGACGGCCCGTGTCGAGAATATCGCGAACGTCGCTGCGATCTCTCCGAGCGTCCAGTTCACTGCGGGCAATATATCGACGTCGACCGCCAACATCCAGATTCGCGGTCTCGGCACGACGGGAAACAGCAGAAGCTTCGAGGGCGCGGTTGGTGTCTTTATCGATGGCGTATATCGAACGAGGGCGGCGGCGGCGCTTCAGAATTTCAACGACATCGACAATCTGCAGATTCTGCGTGGTCCGCAAGGAACCCTGTTCGGCAAGAACACGTCAGCCGGCGCGGTTTTGATCAGCTCCACCGCGCCCGAGTTGGATCGGGTCGAAGGCAAATATGAGATCGGTTACGGAAACTTCGACACCTTTCTGGCCAAAGGCGCGGTTAACGTCCCATTGAGCGAGAATGCCGCGATCAGGGTGGCCGGCCTTTATTCGACCCGCGACGGCATCTACAAGGATGTCAACACAGGCAAGCGCCTCAATGGCGACGAGACCTATGCCTTCAAGGGGCAATTTCTGTTCGAGCCGGTGGATACGGTCAAGATTCGGCTCATCGGCGACTATTCGCGTGGGCATGGGGCCTGTTGCTATGCCACCTCAAATCTCGTGGACGGCCCGACGCAGCCGCTGGTCGACGCGCTGACCCTGGCATTGGGTCTCAAGACGCCGTCGACGCGGCTGAAGGACTATGAAGTTGCGCTGAACCATCCGGGTAACCAGGTGGTAAAAGACTATGGCGGCACGCTGCTGACCGATATCGAGCTCGGTGGCGACACGCTGAAGTCCGTGACGGCCCTGCGCAAGTTCAGCGTGATCCAGACGGACGTTGATCCGGATTTTTCAGGAGCTGACATTTTCAGCCTGGACGAGGACTTTGCCAGCCGGTTCTTCTCGCAGGAACTGACCTACAACGGCAAGATCAGTTCGCTGAATGCGAACTATGTGCTCGGCGCTTTCTATTCGAACGAGAAGCTCTCGATGGCGCGGGCCACGCGTTGGGGGAGCCAGGGTCAGGTCTATTGGGACACGCTGTTATCTGCTGCTGGTCTGCCGCCCGGGACGGTCTATGCGGCCCCGGGCACTTGGGCGACGGAAGCGATGGGGGGGCGCTCGCGCTCCTATGCGGCGTTCGCCCATTTCGATTTCAAGGTAGGAGATAAGTGGAACATCATCGCTGGTCTTCGCTATTCGATCGAAAAGAAGAGCGGCTTCTTCTTCAATCCCTTCTATCGCTCGGAGCCGAATGACGTGTTCCGTGTGCTGGGCGTGCAGCCTGGGCCAGCCTATAACGCGAGCAGAACGGACAAGGCGCTCAGCGGAACATTCGGAATTCAATATCATCCCTCGCGCGATGCTATGATCTATCTGACCTATAATCGCGGTTTCAAGGCGGGTGGGGTCAACATGGACGCGAACGCAGCCGGTCTGCCCGCCAATAATCCCGCGGAAGTGCCGGGCGCTACGCCTCTCGATCCGACCTATCGTCCTGAGAAAGTGGACGCGGTCGAATTGGGCGCGAAGATCGAATATCTCGATCGCCGCGCACGGACGAATGTGGCGGTCTTTTACAACCATGTTTCTGACCTTCAGGTCGCGCAGTTCATCGGCTTGCAGTTTGCCGTGCTCAACGCAAAGTCTGCTGAAACCTATGGGTTGGAAATCGAAAACCTGTTCAAGATCAATGATGCCGTCACGCTCGGTCTTGACGGTACCTGGTTGCCTAAGGCGGCATTTGGTGATGATCCCAACATCGATCCCGTGCTTTCCGGGCATCGCTTCCGCTACGCGTCGAAATTCACGGGCAATGCCACGGTCAATCTCGATCAGCCGATCACCGACGACCTCAGCCTCACTGGCCGTGTTCAGTACCAATATACCGGACCGCAATTGTATAACACGGCCTCGCTCGTCCGGCGATCGGCGGTCAGCCTCGTAAATGCGAATTTGGGAATCAAATCCGGGCGTGGCGGATGGCAGGTGGAAGCCTGGGTCCAGAACCTGTTCGACAAGATCTACGGCACCTTCGCGTTCAACACGCCGTTGCAGACGGGCGACGAGAATGTCTACCTAGCGGCGCCCCGGACCTTCGGTCTCACGCTGCGCGGCAACTTCTAGGGCAAGGAAGCGGAGCGGTCTGGTGACCGTTCCGCTTCCTGTCTTGATGGGCCTGGAAGGAGCGCGATCATGTCCAACGGCTATTCATCCCGGAGCATGGAGTCCCGTGTCGTTCTGGTGTCGGGAGCGTCGTCCGGTCTGGGCGCGCATTTTGCCCGCGTTCTCGCCGCGGCTGGCGCATCGGTTGTCCTCGTCGCACGACGCACCGACAAGCTTGAGACCATAGTCGCCGAGATCCAGGCTTCCGGTGGCCGCGCGGTTGGCGTCCGCATGGATGTGACGGACCCCGTCTCCGTCGGGCAGGCCTATGAGGAGGGCGAGAGGGCGTTCGGGCCGATCGACGGCGTCATCGCCAATGCCGGGATGAATTCGGAAGGTCTGGCGCTGGAGCTTGGCGCAGACGAGTTCGATGCGGTGATGGCGACGAACGTCAAAGGGGTGTTCCTGACGGTACAGGAAGCCGCGCGGCGCATGATTGCGCAGAGCAGCCGGGAACGGGAGAATGGTCGGATCCTGATCATCTCGTCGATCACCGCGCACGCCGTCACACCTGGGCTCGCAGCCTATAGCGCCAGCAAGGCGGCGGTCGTGCAGTTGGGCAGGGTGCTTGCCCGCGAATGGGCGCGCACTGGCATCAGCGTCAATATTCTCTGCCCCGGCTATATCGAAACCGACCTCAACGACGAGTGGTTCGCGAGTGAGGGCGGGCAGAAACAGATCGCACGATGGCCGCGCAAGCGGCTGCTGGCCGCGGAGGATCTCGATGCGACGGTCCTGCATCTGCTGTCCGATGCGGCGCGCAGGGTGACCGGCGGTGTCTTCACCATCGACGACGGACAGTCGCTATGAAAGAGGCCGCATCTCTCCAGGCGGGTCGCTTTTGTGGCAAGGTGGTGGTGGTGACGGGCGGAGCGTCGGGAATCGGGCGCGCGAGCGTGGAACGATTCCATGCCGAAGGCGCGGCGGTGATGGCCGCCGATCTGAATGAAGAAGCCGGCGAGCGTCTTCTGTCGCAAGTGGGCCGAGACCGTTTGCTGTTTCGCAGGACCGATGTCGCCGATGCTGCCGATGTGACCGCGATGGTTCGCGAAACCGGCAATCGGTTCGGGAGCGTGGATATCCTCCTTAACAACGCCGGCGTCGGCTCTTACGCCAGAACGTCCGATCTCGATGCGGATCAGTGGCGGCGCACCTTCGCGGTCAACCTCGATGCCGTCTTCTATGCGAGCAGGGCGGTTCTCCCGTCGATGATCGCCGCGAAAAGCGGTGTCATCCTGACGGTCGCCTCGATTTCCGGCCTTGCGGCGGACTATGGCTTTGCCGCCTATAATAGCGCCAAGGCGGGCGTGATCAACTTCATGCGAGCCTTGGCGATCGACCACGCCGCAGAGGGGATACGCGCCAATACTATTTGCCCCGGCCCGGTCGACACGCCCATAATGTCCGACCTTGAAACGATGCCGGGAATGCGGGCCTATTGGGAGCGTCGCGTACCGACCAGGCGCTTCGCGCAGGCTGAGGAAATCGCGTCAGTCATCGCATTTCTGGCGTCAGATGACGCGAGCTTCATCACGGGGGTCGCGCTTCCCGTCGATGGCGGACTGACGGCGCATACCGGGCAACCCGATCTGCCGACATTGCTGGCGACAGGAGAGCCGATACCGCTTGTCTGAATCACAAGGGAACCAGAGAGGATAGCTATGGAACGCGATAAGGCCAAATCCGACAAGTTCGCCATCTATCGCATGGCCGACGCGCCGCCCTATGCCGAACTCGATGTCATGGTGACCGAGCATTTGACGCCGATCATCAGCGATGGTCTCCAGCGCGCAGGTATGGCGGGTGCCGACAACGGCACCATTGTGAAGCTGCTCTTCGCCATGCCGGGCATGAGCCTGACCTACGCCTGGTTCAAGAGCGGGTTCCCACTGCCCCGCCACAGCCATGACGCGGATTGCCTCTACTATATCATCGCCGGCAATCTTCGGCTTGGCACCGAGACGCTCGGTGCCGGCGATGGCTTTTTCGTGGGTAGCGAGGTCCCCTACGCCTATACGCCGGGTGAGCAGGGCGTCGAGTTGCTCGAGTTCCGGACGGCGGAGCAGTTCAATATTCGCTGGCTCGCCAACAATAAGGGTTTCTGGGACAAGACGGTGGGCGCGATCGCCGCGCAGCAGAGCCAATGGCAAGGCGAAAGGCCGCCGAGCAGCCTGTAGCTGCGCGGGCCATGAAGTTCTCGATGCCCGCTTTTGCGCAACATTGTCCGGCGATCGTCGCGGCGATGCAGGGGCGGGGCGATCCTTCCACCTGAAACGGGGCATGAGCCCATCGGAAACCGCGGATGCACGGACTGGAACAGTATCTAACGCAGCCATTTCACCGGGCGCTTCGGGAAGCGGCGGGGACTGTGGCGACGATCGATGCGGGGCGTGTTCGGACCTGGCGCCAGATCGGCGAGCGTGTGCGCCGCCTTGCCGGCATCCTGCATGAAGCCAGGCTCGAACCGGGCGGCCGCGTGGGGATGCTGGCCGCCAATGGCGACCACTTTCTCGACTATATGCTGGGCACCTGGTGGGCGGGCGGCGTGATCAACCCGGTCAACCTGCGTTGGACGTTGGGCGAGATCGCCTATTCTCTGGCGGACTGCGACACGCGGATTCTCATCGTCGACGAGAAGCATCTGGGGCATGCGTCCGAACTGCGCAGTCTCGCGCCCTGCATCGAGACGGTCCTCGTTGCCGGCTCGCCTGACTATGAGGCGCGGCTGCTTGCGGCCGAGCCTGCCGAAGAACATCTGCGCGGCGGCGACGACCTGGCCGCTATCCTCTATACCGGCGGAACGACGGGCAAGCCCAAGGGCGTCATGCTGACCCACAGGTCGATGATGGCATCGGCACTTGGATATGCCGGTACCTCCGATTGCGCTCCGGGCGCATGCATGATGCATACCGCGCCGCTGTTCCATGTCGGAGCGATCTCGGGCCTGATCGCTGCGATGCTGCGGCGTTCGGTACATGTTTTCGTGCCCGGTTTCGACGCCGAGGCAGTCATGCGCGCGGTGGCCGCCCACAGCGTCACCGACCTGTTTCTGGTGCCGACGATGATCCAGGCGCTGCTCGATCATCCCGCCTTCGCGAACCATGACCTCAGCAGCATCGAACGGATCATCTATGGTGCCGCCCCGATCCCCGCCGCTTTGATGGACCGGCTGATCGAGGCCTTGCCGCGGTGTGGTTTCGTCCAGGCTTACGGCATGACCGAGCTGTCGCCGGTCGCCACGTTGCTCGGGCCCGCCGATCACCGTGCGCTGGACCCGGCGGGCGAGCGTATCCGTTCCGCCGGCCGGGCGACGATGACCGTCGAGTTGAGGATCGTCGACGAGCATGATCAGGAGGTCCCCGTCCGGACCCACGGCGAAATCGTGGCGCGCGGCGAGGGCGTGATGCTCGGCTATTGGAACCGGCCGGAGGAAACCGCCGCGGCGCTGCGCGGCGGCTGGATGCATACGGGCGACATCGGCTGGATGGACGAGGCGGGCTATGTCCATGTCGTCGATCGGCTCAAGGACATGATCGTGAGCGGCGGCGAGAATGTCTATTCGGTCGAGGTCGAGGGCGCGCTGGCGAGCCATCCCTCGGTCGCCCAATGCGCAGTCGTCGGCCGCCCGCATCCCCATTGGGGCGAATCCGTTCATGCCGTGATCGTCGTGCGCCCTGGCGAAACGCGCGACGAGACCGCGCTTCTCGCCCATTGCCGCGCGCGGATCGCCGGCTACAAATGCCCCAGGAGCTTCGAGTTCCGCGACGCGCTCCCGCTCTCCGCCGCCGGGAAAATCCTTAAAACCCTGCTTCGGACATAAACCGCCGTAGCAGTCTGGCAGCGGCGAGTCGCCTCGATGGTTACAATGGCAAGCGAGGCCGCCCGAACGAACGGGTGACCTCGCTGCTGGTCATGCCTTGAGCGTGTAGCGGATCGGAAAATTCTTGATGCCGGTGACGAACGGCGCTTCGACATAGCGGACGGGGCCGGCCACTTCTACGGTCTCGACCCGATCGAGGAACGATCGGAAAAATGCCTCGATCTCCAGCTTTGCGAGGAACTGCCCCAGGCATTGGTGCGCGCCATATCCAAAGGAGAGATGATTGTTGGGGCTGCGGTCGATGCGGAACTGATCGGGGGCGTCGAAGGCTTCGGGGTCACGCGTGGCGGCGCCGTAGCTCAGCATGACCGTGTCACCCTTCGCAATCGTCTTTCCGCGCAGCTCGTAGTCGGCGGTGACATTGCGGAAGAAATGCTTGACCGGCGCGGTCCAGCGTATCGCTTCATTCGCGAATGATTTGAGCAGAGCTGGATCGGCGCGCAGGCGCAGGAATTGCTCGGGATCGTCGATCAGCGCCTTGAGCCCCCCCGCGATCGAGGCGGCCGTGGTGTCATGACCGGCGGTAGCGACAATGATATAATAGCCGATGCGTTCTTCGATCGACATATCCTCGCCGCCGGGTTTGCCGTTGGCGATCAGCGTGGCGACGTCATCGCGCGGATTGGCCCGGCGATCACGGGTGATCTCGTCGAAAAAGGCCAGGAAATCCATCTTCACCGCTTGCAGATGTTCGGCCTGCGTCATGCCTGGCCTGACGATGTTGGGGTCCGAGGAGCCGAATGTCTCTTGGGTGAGCTTGAGCATCCGGGCTTCGTCTTCTTCGTTGATGCCGAGAATGGTCATCGCGACCCGCAGCGGATACCAGAACGCGACGTCCTCGACGAAATCGCACTCGCCGCCCAGACCGGTGAGGCGATCGACATATTGATCCGCAAGCTGGTTGATGAGCCCCTCCAGCTGGCGGACATTTTTCGGCAGAAAATAGTCCTGCGTGAGCGCGCGCATATCCTGATGGCGCTGTCCGTCGATGACGACGAGCGAGTAGATGCCGGCCTCGACGCCGTGATTGGCCCGGTTGGCGTCTTCGACCTCGATCGGCAACAGTGTATTGCGTGGACCGGCGTTGAATATCTCCGATTGGCGTTCCAGTTCCCGGATATCGTCATGCCGTGAAACGATCCAGAACGGTCGATATCCCTCGGGTGTGGCGTAGGCGACGGGGTGCTCGGTTCGCAGCCAGCGGAAATAGTCTTGCAGGCGATCCGCGTCGCCATACAGGGCATTGTCCGCGATGTCGTTGATCGTGAAGCTGGTCACTTTATCTCTCCGTAAATCGTCATTGCGCGGCTTGCGCGGTGTCAGGCGTGAGTACAGCCTTGATGCATTTTCCCTCATGCTGGTCGCGAATGGCGTCGTTGATCTTCGAAAGGGGGTAGATCGTCACGAGCTTATCGAGCGGGAGCCGTCCGTTGCGATGATGCTCTATGAGCTCGGGGATAAAGGCCGCGGGATCGCTGTCCCCCTCGATGATGCCGATGATGCGATGGCCCAGTGTCATCAGATTGTTGATCTCGCCCGGCGGAGGCGTGCCGGGCGCGGCGATGCCGACCAATCCGAGTGCTCCGCGCGGCGCCAGGACAGACAGGGCAGCCGCAAGCGCGTCGGGGCGTCCGGTGGTGTCGAGTACATATTGCACGCCGTCGGGGACGATGGCGCGCACTGCCGCCGCCCAGTCGGCGTCTCCGATTGGATCGAGACTATGCGTGGCGCCCAGTTCGAGTGCCAGATCCCTCCTCGCCGCATGGGGTTCGACAACGATGATGGTGGCGCATTGCTGGATGATGGCGCCCATGACGGCGCTCAGGCCGACTGCGCCACCGCCGATCACCAGCAGCGCTGATCCGGCTTCGCAGCCCAGCGAGCGCATGACGGCTCCCGCGCCTGTCTGGACGCCGCACCCAAGGGGACCGGCGATCTCGAGCGGAAAATCGTCGGGCACCCTGGCGAGGTTACGCGCATAGGTGATCGCGTGGGTAGCAAAAGAGGACTGGCCGAAGAAATTGGACGCCAGCGGCCCGTTGGCCCGGCTGAGAGTGGTCGAGCCATCGGGGCGCATGCCCGCATAATTGAGCGCGGGCATGGTCTGGCAATAGGAGGGAAGGCCGGCGAGGCACTGGCGGCACTCTCCGCATGACCGGAAGCTGATCGCGACGCGATCGCCTGCCTGGAAGTCGCCGATATCGGAGCCGACGCGCTCGACGATCCCGGCGCCCTCATGACCCAGCACGACGGGCCGGTCGAAGCCGAATGCGCCCATCTGCGCCACGATGTCGGTGTGGCAGAGGCCCACGCCGACGATCCGCACCAAAATCTCATCGGGCCTGATCTCATCGAGCGTGACGGTTTCCACACGGAATTCCGCTCCGGGACCATCCACGACCGCTGCTGTAACTTCCATGCCTTCCTTACCCACAATTAGTCACTGAATTAATGGCAGAGAATAATCGCCAATTCAATAGCGATGGGGCTTCGCGGCGGATGCGGTGCCATCCTGGCCCGGTGCGCGCTTTTGCCGGGCGCGGGCCTTTGGTGGCCGAAAAGTCAGGGAACAGGCATATAGGCCGCGGAGCGGCGGTGAGCGGCATTGCAGTTTTCACGTCAATTAACTAATGAAATAATGAAAAGGACGGCACAGGATTGTCGAGAGAGGCACGATCATGTCGGCGCGCGCCGCATCCAATATCAGATCCGTGGTCGTCGCGGGCGCTTCGCGAGGGATCAATCTGGCGATTGCACGCGGTTTTGCCGAGCGCGGGGCAGATGTCGTCCTCTTGAGTCGCGATCCGGACCGTATCGAGTCGGCCGCAAAGCAAATGCGTGATGACGGGCTGGGCGCGCTGGGATTTGCGTGCGACGTTCGCGACTATGCGGCGGTCGAGGCCGCTTTTGCCGCTGCCGTCGAGGCCAATGGTCCGGTCGATGTCGTGATTTCCGGAGCGGCGGGGAATTTCCTGGCGCCGGCTCTTGGGTTGAGCGCCAATGCCTTCAAGACGGTCGTCGATATCGACCTGCTCGGAACTTTCAACATATTCAGGGCAAGCTATCCGTGGCTGAAGCGGCCGGGTGCTTCGCTGATAGCCATTTCAGCCGGCCAGGCTGTCCATCCGACAGCGTTCCAGGTCCATGCCTGTGCCGCCAAGGCCGGAGTGAACATGGTCACCCGTTGCCTTGCGCTCGAGTGGGGGCCGGCGGGGGTTCGCGTCAATGCGATCTCGCCCGGGCCGATCTCCGATACCGAGGGCATGGCGCGTCTTGCCGGGGATTCGGCAACCGAAGCCGCTATCAAGGGGCGGCTTGCCTTGCGTGCCTATGGCACGAAACAGGATATTGTCGAGGCGGCGCTGTTCCTGGCGAGCGAGCAGGCGCGTTATATCACCGGGGCGATCCTCAACGTCGATGGCGGCAATGATCTGGCGATGCCGCGATCGATGCCATCCCCGAGGCATTCCGATGAGAGCCCCCAGGACCGTGCTCCGCTCAGCAGGCGGAGGTGGGCAGCAGGCCGCGCAGAAGGATGTCGACAAGCTTTTCAGCCACCTCGCCAGCGGTTTCTGTCCCATCGGGCCTGTACCACCGCGCCGGCCAGTTCAGCGCCCCCGCAAGGGCAAAGGCGGTGAAGCGAACATCGGTCGTGGCAAGCGAGCCGTCCCAAACAGCGTCCTCGATAAGGGCGCGAAGCGACTGATCGACCTCCCGTTTCAGGGATCGGAACCGGGTGGCACTTTCATCGGAGAGCAACTCGTCGCCGGTACGGATGACGCAACGCCCGAAATCATCCATGTTGATCTCGGCATAGCGGATCAGGAAAGCGCGCAGCCGCGCCAGTCCGTTGCCCGGATGATTCGAGGCTTTGCGTGCCGCATCCTGCAACTGTTCCAGGCCTCGGCGCACGCATTCGAACAGTACCTGATCCTTGTTGCCGAGATAATGATAGACGACCGGCCGCGTGACGCCGAGCGAAACCGCGACATCGTCAAGCGACGTCGCGTGGAAACCGCGACTGTTGAACATCCTTACGGCCGCGACGAGCACTGCTTCGCGCTTGCGTTCTCGTTCCTCGATCCGATCGCCAGGCGACCGGAACGGGCTTTGATCGGGTTCAGTCGAAGGTTTCACGATTGACCTTTACACGTCCATATGGAAGTTACGTATGCGTATAGAGAATCGAGAATCTTTTCAATATCAGTCGGAGTCTGTCTGACATGTCGTTCGATCCTGTGATTATCGCGTCGGTTGCGCGCACGCCCATGGCCGGGTTTCAGGGTGCTTTCGCACCGATGACGGCCGTTGAACTCGGCTCGGCCGCGATCCGCTCGGCGGTCGAGCGCGCCGGGATCGGATCCGAAGCCGTCGAGCGGATCTATATGGGCTGTGTCCTGCCCGCGGCCCAGGGGCAGGCGCCGGCGCGCCAGGCCGCGCTCGGCGCCGGGCTGGCGCGGAGCGTCGAGGCGACGACCGTGAACAAGATGTGCGGTTCGGGCATGCAGGCGACGATCATGGCGTGTGAGGCCATTCTCTCCGGTTCCATCGATATCGCGGTTGCGGGCGGCATGGAAAGCATGACCAACGCGCCTTATGCGCTGCCCAAGCATCGTGGCGGCGCACGGATCGGGCATGACCGTGTCGTCGACACGATGATGATGGATGGTCTTGAGGACGCCTATGCGCGCGGCAAGCCGATGGGGGCATTTGCCGAGGATAGCGCACGCGAATACCAGTTTTCACGAGAGGAGCAGGACGCCTACGCGCTTGCGAGCCTTTCGCGGGCGAATGCGGCGATCGCCGGCGGGGTATTCGCGGCCGAAATCGTGCCTGTGGAGGTCTCTACCCGCGGCTCCGCCACGACCGTTGCGGTGGATGAGCAGCCGGGCAAGGCACGGCCGGACAAGATCCCCTTGCTCAAGCCCGCCTTCGTCGATGGTGGAACGGTAACGGCGGCCAATTCCTCATCCATCTCCGATGGCGCCGCGGCGCTCGTGCTCGTGCGCGAAAGCGTGGCACAAAGCCGCGACTTTCCGATCGAGGCGCGCATCATGGGCATGGCAGCTCATGCGCAGGAGCCCGCTCTTTTCACCACGGCGCCGGTGCCCGCTATTCGCAAGCTTCTCGCCAAGACAGGTTGGACCATCGAGGATGTCGATCTGTTCGAGATCAACGAGGCCTTTGCCGTCGTGGCGATGATCGCGATGCGGGATCTGGGCATTCCCCACGAAAAGCTGAACGTGAACGGCGGGGCGACCGCGCTTGGCCATCCCATCGGCGCATCGGGCGCCCGGATCATCGTCACTCTCGTGTCCGCCCTGAAGGCGCGCGGGCTCAAGCGGGGCGTTGCCGCCCTGTGCATCGGTGGCGGCGAGGCGACGGCGGTCGCGGTTGAGATCGCGTAACAGGAAGGGGACGCCCAATGGAATTGAACGGTATCGGCGCCATCGTGACAGGCGGCGCATCGGGCCTGGGGGGTGCAACGGCGAGACTGCTTGCCCAGAAGGGCGCCCGGGTCACGATTTTCGATCTTAATGAGGAGACAGGGGCGGCCCACGCTGCGGACATCGGAGGCCTTTTCGTCAAGGTGAATGTGTCCGACGACGCCAGCGTGTCGCAAGCTGTGGCGAAGGCCGAGGAGGCGCATGGCGTTGCCCGCGTGCTGGTCAACTGCGCCGGTGTTGCGCCGGCGATCAAGACGGTCGGCAGGGAAAACGCGCCGCATCCGCTCGACGCATTCCGCAAGACCGTCGAGGTCAACCTGATCGGCACCTTCAACGTCATCTCGAAGTTCGCGGCGCGCCTCGCGGCGGCCGAGCCGATCGGGGAGGAGCGCGGTGTCATCGTCAATACTGCGTCGGTCGCTGCCTATGACGGCCAGATCGGGCAAGCGGCCTATGCCGCATCCAAGGGCGGCGTGGTCGGCCTTACCCTGCCGGTCGCGCGTGATCTGGCCCAGCACAAAATCCGCGTCGTCACCATTGCGCCGGGCATTTTTCTGACACCGATGCTGATGGGCCTGCCCCAGGCCGCGCAGGACAGCCTCGGCACCCAGGTTCCGCATCCCAGCCGCCTTGGCAAGCCCGAGGAATATGCCCAGATGGTCGAGGCGATCATTGCCAATCCGATGCTGAACGGCGAAGTGATCCGTCTCGACGGCGCCATCCGGATGGCGCCGCGATGAGTGGCGTCGGCCCCGAAAAGACGGCGGAGATCGCCGCAAAAGTCGAGGCGTTCGTTCGCGACGTCGTCGTTCCCTATGAAAAGGATCCGCGCCGCGATCATCATGACGCGCCGACTGACGAACTCGTCACGGAGCTGCGCGAGAAAGCGCGGGCGGCCGGCGTGCTGACGCCGCATATCCTGCCTGACGGCAGCCATCTCTCGCAGCGCGAGACTGCGATCGTCCTTCAGAAGTCAGGTCTTTCGCCACTCGGCCCGCTGGCGGTCAACACGGCCGCGCCGGACGAAGGCAATATGTACCTGCTCGGCAAGGTCGGCAGCCCGGAGATCAAGGACCGTTTCCTCAAGCCAATGGTGGAGGGACGGGCACGTTCGGCTTTCTTCATGACCGAGCCGGCCGAGGACAATGGCGCCGGGTCCGATCCCTCGATGATGCTCACGACCTGCCATCAGGACGGCAATCACTGGGTGATCAACGGCCGCAAGGCCTTCATCACAGGAGCCCAGGGGGCCAAAGTCGGCATTGTCATGGCCAAGTCCGACGACGGCGCCTGCATGTTCCTGGTCGACCTGCCTGACCCAGCGATCCGCATCGAGCGCGTTCCGAACACGATCGACAGCTCGATGCCTGGCGGTCACGCCGTCGTTGCGATCGAGAATCTGCGTGTGCCGGCCGACCAGATGCTGGGTCATAGCGGCGAGGGCTTCCAATATGCCCAGGTGCGGCTCAGCCCCGCGCGGCTGTCGCATTGCATGCGCTGGCAGGGCGCGGCAATCCGGGCGAATGAAATCGCCACGGCCTATGCCTGTCGCCGCAAGGCGTTCGGCAAGACGTTGATCGACCATGAAGGCGTCGGCTTCATGCTCGCCGAGAATCTTATCGACCTGAAGCAGGCCGAACTGATGATCGACTGGTGCGCGACGGTACTCGACAGCGGTTCGCTCGGTTCGGCCGAGAGTTCGATGACGAAGGTCGCCGTGTCCGAGGCGCTGATGCGCGTCGCTGACCGCTGTGTTCAGGTGATGGGCGGCAGCGGCGTTACCCAGGATACGGTTGTCGAGCAGGTGTTCCGCGAGATCCGCGCCTTTCGCATCTATGACGGGCCGACCGAGGTGCACAAATGGAGTCTCGCGAAGAAGATCAAGCGCGACCACGCGCACAGCCTGGAGAAAGCGTCATGACCGGCGCGGGGTTGCGTTTCGAGCGGGAAGGGGCGGTCGCCCGGCTGGTGCTGGATCGCCCCGACGCCGCGAACAGCATCAATCTGGATCTCGCCAAGGCGTTGGCACGGGCCGCGGTCCAGTGCGACGAGGACGCGACCATTCGCAGCGTCGTGCTCACCGCCAGGGGCAAGCTGTTCTGCCCTGGCGGGGATGTGGGGGCCTTCGCGAGTGCTGGAGATGGTTTGCCGGCGCTGCTCAAGGATCTGACGATCTATTTGCATCAGGCCGTCAGCCGGCTGGCACGGATGGAAAAGCCGCTCGTCACCGCCGTCAACGGCGCTGCCGCGGGTGCTGGGTTCAGTCTCGCTATTCTTGGCGACATCGCGCTGGCGGCCCGATCGGCAACATTCAACGTGGCCTATGGCGCTATTGGCCTGTCGCCCGACGGCGGCTCGACATGGTTGCTGCCCCGACTGGTCGGGCTGCGGCGCGCTCAGGAGATCATGCTGCGCAACCAGCGGCTCGGCGCCGAGCAGGCCGCTGAGCTTGGCGTCGTCACCCGTGTTGTGGACGACGGCGCGCTCCTCGAAGAGGCCATGGCGATCGCGCACGAGCTCGCGACCGGGCCGACCTTCGCTCTCGGACGTACTCGTGCGCTGCTGTTGAACAGTTTCGGCGAAAGCCTTGAGGCGCAGATGGAGTTCGAGGCGCGGTCGATCGTCGAATGCGGCCGATCGGCGCATGGACAAGCGGGCGTCGCGGCTTTCCTCGCGCGCCGCAAACCTGAATTCGATTGAGCGCCGGAACGGGCGGAGAGGTATAGACTTATGGCGATCAAGACGCGTTTCACCGAATTGCTGGGGATCGAACATCCGATCGTTCAGGGCGGCATGATGTGGGTAGGCCGCGCGGAACTCGCCGCTGCCGTATCCAACGCCGGGGGGCTCGGCATCCTGACCGCGCTCACCCAGCCGACGCCCGATGATCTGCGCCGGGAAATCGACCGGTGCCGGTCGCTGACGGACAAGCCGTTCGGCGTCAACCTCACCATCCTGCCCTCGGTGTCCCCGCCGCCCTATGCTGAATATCGCAAGGCGATCATCGATGGCGGCGTCCGCATCGTCGAGACCGCCGGATACAAGCCGCAGGAGCATATCGACGACTTCAAGGCGGCGGGCATCAAGGTTGTCCATAAATGCACGGCCGTTCGTCACGCGGTGTCGGCCGAACGGATGGGGGCGGACGCGATCTCGATTGACGGTTTCGAATGCGCCGGACATCCCGGCGAAGATGACATTCCGGGTCTCATTCTGATCCCGGCGGCGGCGGACAAGGTCAGCATTCCGATGATCGCCAGTGGCGGGTTCGGCGACGGGCGCGGCCTCGCCGCTGCACTGGCGCTCGGGGCGGACGGCATCAACATGGGAACGCGCTTCTGTGCGACCGTGGAGGCGCCGATCCACGACCGCGTCAAGCAGTTCCTCGTCGACAATGACGAGCGGTCGACCAATCTGATTTTCCGCAAGTTCCACAATACAGGCCGTGTCGCAAGGAACAGCGTCTCGGATCAGGTGGTCGAGATTTCGGCACGCGAGGGTGCGGTATTCGAAGACATCCGGCCGCTGGTGTCGGGTGCGAGGGGACGTGTGGCCCTTGAAAGCGGCGATCTCGACGCCGGCCTGGTCTGGGCCGGGCAGGTCCAGGGGCTCATTCATGACGTGCCGAGTTGCGCGGCCCTGATCGAGCGGATTGTCGGTGAGGCGGAAGCCATCATCAAGGCGCGCCTGGCCGGAATGGTTGCATGAGGCTGACGGAGACGCAGCAGGCCATCCGGGACACGGTTGCCGCCTTTTCCCGTGATCGCATCGCACCCAACGCCATTCAATGGGAAGCGGACGGCCGGTATCCGGTCGAACTGTTCACCGAACTGGCACAGCTCGGCCTGATGGGCATGACGGCGCCGGAGGCTTTTGGTGGCACCGAGGCCGATTATGTCTCCTATGCCCTGGCGCTCATGGAGATCGCGGCCGGCGATGGCGGCCTCTCCACGGTGATCAGCGTCCATAATGCGCCTGCCATCGCCTGCTTGCTCCAGTCCGGGTCGCAGGCGCAAAAGGAGCGGTTCCTGCCCGACATGTGCGCGGGCAGGTCGATCGGTGCCTTCGCGCTGACCGAAACGGACGCGGGGTCAGACGCTTCGGCGATCCGCACGCGCGCCGAGCGATCGGGCAGCGGTTATGTGCTCAATGGGACAAAGCAGTTCATCACCTCGGGTCGCATAGGTGGCGTCGCCATCGTGTTTGCGGTGACGAACGTAGAGGCCGGCAAGCGTGGGCTTTCGGCGTTTGTTGTTCCGACCGACACAGCCGGATTTGAAGTCGACAAGGTCGAGCACAAGCTTGGGCAACGGGCATCGGACACTTGCGCGCTCCGGTTCGTCGACATGGCGGTGGGCGAGGACCAGTTGCTGGGCCGTGAAGGCGACGGCTACAAGATCGCGCTGGCCAACCTGGAGACCGGGCGCATCGGCATTGCCGCGCAAAGCGTCGGCATGGCACGCGCGGCCCTCGAAAAGGCGGTCGTGTATGCGCGGGAACGACGTTCCTTCGGCAAGGCGATCATCGAGCATCAGGCCGTCGGCTTTCGTCTGGCGGATCTTGCCGCGCGGCTCGCGGCGGCCGAAGCCCTGGTGCTGGCGGCCGCCGCACGCAAGGATGCGGGCGAGCGCTGCCTTTCCGAAGCGTCGATGGCCAAGCTCTTTGCATCCGAGACGGCCGAGGCGGTCTGTTCCGGGGCACTCCAGACGCTGGGCGGCTATGGATATCTCGAGGAGTTCGGCATTGCGAAAATCTACCGGGATGTGCGTGTGTGCCAGATTTACGAGGGAACGTCCGATATTTTGCGGATGGTGATTGCCAGGGGGCTGCGAGCGGACCGATGAGCGAGGACAACCAGCAGTTCGACGACAAGGCGCTCGGCGCTTATCTTGCCGCCAACCTCGAAGGCTTTACCGGCAATCTTGTGACCACGCGTCTCACCGGCGGCGCATCCAATCCCACCTTCCTGCTGAGGGATGGCGAGACCGGCAGCCGCTATGTCCTGCGCAAGAAGCCCGCTGGCGTGCTGTTGCCCAGCGCCCATCAGATCGAGCGGGAATACCGCATCATGGCGGCGCTCAAGGCGACGGACGTGCCTGTCCCCAATGTCCGTCTCCTGTGCGAAGATTCCGGCATCATCGGCACCAGCTTCTACGTCATGGATTTTCTCGAGGGGCGTATCTTCCGCGACACCAAGCTTCCGGGAATGACGCCCGATGAGCGCAAGGCCGTCTACGAAAGCTTCATCGATGTCATGGCCAGGCTCCATAGTGTGGACGCCGCCAGCGTCGGTCTCGGCGATCTCGGGCGTCCCGGCAATTATTTCGAGCGGCAGATCGGGCGCTGGACCAAGCAATATCGCGGCTCCGAAACAGAGACCATTCCTGAAATGGAGCGGCTGATCGCCGAATTGCCGGCGTTGATTCCCCAGGACGATACCGTGACGATCGCGCATGGGGACTTCCGGCTGGAGAATCTGATGATTCATCCCACAGAGCCACGAGCAATCGCGTTGCTGGACTGGGAACTCTGCACGCTGGGCCATCCGCTGGCCGATCTCGCTTATGCCTCCATCGGCTATCACGCGCGCCTGCCCTGGTTTGGGACGCTCGAGGGCGTGGATTTCGCGCAAAGCGGCATTCCCGATGAGTCATCGCTGATGCAGGCTTATTGCCGGAAGACGGGGCGGCGCGAGATCGACCACTGGAACTTCTATGTCGCCTTTGCCTTGTTCAGGCTGGCAGCGATTGCGCAAGGTGTCTATCGGCGGGGCCGGGACGGAATCGGCACGGGTCATGAGGCGGCCGCCTCGAACGAGACGCCTTACATCGCGAAGCGTGGCTGCGTCGTACTCGACGGCTGACCCGATACGGCTGTAGCATGCGCGCGGCTCCGATAGGTGGAGGGACATCTTCCATGCGCCGCGCTTTGTCGCCCATTTCCGGCTCGCCGATCTGCTGGGATGAACTCTATGCTGCGTGTTCCAGTATCTGCTTCAGCGGAACCGCGCTATTCTCAAGCATCTCGCGCGGGAGTTTTGCCTCCGCGGCGACAAGCAGCTTGCCCTGAACATAGTCCCTGGTTGCATTGATGCAATCGAGCGCGATGACGCGCCCTTCCTTGCGGTAGATGATCGAAAAGGAGCGATCGGCCGGATCGCCTCGGACGATTTCTTCGTCATGATCGACCGAGAGTCCGATAGTCTGCAATTTCAGGTCATATTGGTTGGACCAGAACCACGGGATCGCGTTGTAGGGTTCGGGATCGCCCATGATCGCGCGGGCGATGGCGGTCGCCATGTCATTTGCGTTCTGGACAGATTCGAGCCGGATCAATCGACCGCCGGCATAGCGGTTCGTATGGAGTGCGCAGTCGCCGGCCGCATAGACGTGCGGTAGCGACGTCTGGCCGTTGCCATCGACTTCGACACCGTTGCCGCCGCGCGCGCCGGCCGCCAGCAGTGGTTCGATGGCAGGGATGATCCCGATGCCCACGACGATCATCTCGGCTGGAATGACCTCACCGGATCCGAGCCGGAGGCCGGAAACCTTCCCGGCTACGGCCTGAACCTCCGCAACGGTTTCGTTCAATCTTATATCGACACCGTGGGCGCGGTGCTCGCTTTCGTAGAAGTGCGAAAGGGCGGCTCCTCCGACGCGCGCAAGAAGCCGTTCCTGTGCCTCGATCAACGTGATCCGCTTGCCGAGCTTGGCGAGTACGGCGGCGGTCTCGAGGCCGATATACCCGCCACCGATCACGGCAACATGGGTGACCGATAGGAGTTCGCCCATCATCCTGTCGATATCGGCGCGCGTTCGCACCGTATGGATGCCTGCAAGGCCAGGTGCCACGCCAGTGAGCGCACGTGCATGACCGCCTGCGGCCCAGATCAAATCGTCATAGCTGATCGCCGTTCCATCGTGGGTCCGCACGATCTTCGCGTCCGGATCCACCGACACGACGCGCTGTCCGGTCAGCATCGCAATCTCGCGCTCGTGCCAGAAGGTCGCGGGGCGGATCAGCAGGCGTTCGAAAGGCTTTCGACCGGCCAGATAATCTTTTGAAAGAGGCGGGCGTTCATAGGGCAGCTCGGTTTCCTCGCCGATGATCGCCACCGTCCCTTCGAACTTTCGCTGCCGCAGCGCAATTGCGGCCTGCGCGGCGCTATGGCCGCCGCCGACGATGACTACTGAAAAATGTCGAGGCGCCAATGTCATCCGGCAGGCTCTCAGTCTTCCGGCGCGATGGTCACGCGAAGGCCGTCCAGCCGATCGTCGATCGTGATCTGGCAGGACAGGCGGGAGCTGTCCTCCCGATGTGACGAACTGTCGAGCAGGTCGCTTTCGTCTTCGCTCATCGGCGGCAAACGGGCATCTTGATCCTGATCGATATAGACATGGCAGGTCGCGCAGGAACAGCAGCCGCCGCACAGGGCGAGCAATTCGTCTACGCCATCGTCGCGGATCACCTCCATCAAGCTGAGACCGTCCGTAGCCTCGATGATCTTCTCCGTCCCGTCCCTGGTAGTCAGATAAATTCTGGGCATTTCCTCATCCCTGCTTGTTGATTTGATGTGATTTGTGGCCGTCTCAGGCCGGCTTTTGAGCATGGTGACCGCTGGTCATTCCGTGCACGAGCCGCCAGCGGAGAGCGGCCTGAACATCATCGGTGACGCCGATATGCTGGAAATAGTCGTTGAGGGTGCCATACCGACGATCAATGGCCGCAAACATCCGGTCCAGATAGTCGGGCTTCACCGCCAGCAGGCGCTCCACCAGATCCAGCGGCGGCCGATGACCAAAGCGTCTCTCGATACGCACGACGAGATCAGGGCCTGCGTCACTCAGGCCTGGTGCATCGCTCGACCGAAGATAGTCGGTCAGGATATCGTCGCGCGAAACGCCAAGGATCGCGTGGAGCAGGGCGACGAACATGCCCGTGCGATCCTTGCCCGCCGTGCAATGCACGAGAACCGGACCATCCGTTGCCGCGATGCGTTGCAGAAGATGTCCGAATAGCGCCTCGTAGGGGCGGCTGATGGCCAGAGTGTCGTAAAGCTCGGCGTAAAAGCCGTCCACGGCCGACACCGTGGTGCCCGGCGTGCGAAGCAGGGCGAGATGAGGAGCTTCCTTTTCGCGCTCTTCTTCATGGCTGACGAGCCTGGCATTCCAATGCGCCGGCCATGGCGACCGTTGCGCAAGGCGTTCGCTTGGATAGCGAAGATCGGCCACCAAAGAGAAGTTCGTGCCAAGGAGCATGGCCGTGCCTTCCGCGGTCGCGCCTGACAGCTCACCCGACCGGTAGAGCCTGTCGGATATGAGGTTCCCGCCATGACGGGACGCATAGCCTCCGAACTGGCGGAAATTGGCGACACCGATTTGCATCCACGCTCCTGTTCAGGCGCGGGCGAGGCCCCGCCGAATCCCATTGGCAGAAAGTCATTAGTCGATTAAAGAGGAAAAGAAAACCGGTGCGCGGACCGTGTAACATTAGGATGGTTCCGCACTGGAGCGCGCTTGCTCACGTGGAGCAGGCGCTTCATGCACCCTCACGCCATCATGCAAAGGAGAAGCAATGTCCAGCTTTGAGTTCGTCCAGGTCGACCGCCAGGGACCAATCACGATCGTCACCCTGAACCGTCCCGAAGTGATGAATGCGCTCCATTATCCGGCGCACCAGGAGCTTGATCGCGTGTTCGACGACTTCCTGGCCGATCCCGATCAATGGGTGGCAATTGTCACCGGCGCGGGAGACCGCGCCTTCTGCGCCGGGAACGACCTGAAATATCAGGCGGCGACGGGTGATCTCAAAGCGGCGGATAATGGCTTTGCCGGGCTGACGTCGCGGCCCAGTCTCGACAAGCCGCTGATCGCCGCGGTCAATGGCGTGGCGATGGGCGGCGGCTTCGAACTCGCGCTTGCCTGCGACATCGTCGTTGCGTCGGAAAAAGCACTGTTCTCGCTCCCCGAACCCCGGGTCGGGCTCGTTGCCCTGGGCGGCGGTGTCCACCGTCTTCCTCGCGCGATCGGGCTTTCACGGGCGATGGACCTCATTCTGACCTCGCGCAGGGTCGGCGCGGAAGAGGGTAAATCGCTCGGGTTCGTCAGTCGGGTCGCAGCGCCAGAAGCCCTTCTTGAAGAGGCGCTGGCTGTCGCAAGAGAAATCTGCATCGCCAGTCCCATGGCGATCAGGGCCACCAAGGAGGCGGTGCGCCGCGGTCTCGAGGGGGCCCTCGACGAGGCGCTGCGCGATCAAATGGGGTATCCCGCGATGGAGGCGCTGTTCGCGTCCAACGACTTCGTCGAGGGCCCGCGGGCTTTCTCGGAAAAGCGCCCGCCTCAGTGGCGCGGCCGCTGATCGCACGGGGCCCCGGTCTTCCTCTGCGGAAGGGAGGCCGGCGCCCGGTGACAAAGCCGCAACGACGCTGTAGTCACTTGATCAATTATGACGGGTGAATGACATTGGCGACAAATCTATTCTCGGTGCGCGGGCAGGCGCGTGATCTCCTGCTTGCAGCGGCAAGCGACATCATGAAAGAGCGCGATTCGCTGGAGCTTTCGCTCAACGACATCGCCGGTCGGGCGGGGGTGAATTCCGCGCTCGTCAAATATCATTTTGGCAACAAGCACGGGCTCTTTTCGGCTTTGCTCGAGCGCGATCTCGCGATCGCGATCGAACAGCTGGAGGGGTTGGTGGCCATGGATCTTTCGCCGACCAGAAAGATGCGCGCGCATCTCTCGGGGGTCATTCGCATCTATTTCCGCTTCCCTTATCTCAATCGACTGAGCGTGGAACTCATGCGCGGCGCGGACGAGGCGACGGCCCAACGCATCGCCGACCGTTTCCTTCGGCCCATTCACAACGCCTATAGCCGGATGATCGCCGAAGGCGTCGCCGCGGGCGAGTTCCGTGCGGTGGACCCCAAGTTGTTCTACTTCACCGTGATCGGCGCGTGCGACCAGATTTTCACCGCGCGCTTCGTTCTCAAATATGTCCACGGCACTGACCTCATCGATGAGGACCTCCAGAGGTCCTACGCCGAGCAGACCGCGCTGGTCATCATGGATGGCCTCAGGGCTCCTGGAGATGTCGCCTCGAGCCCAGCGTGAATGTTCTCGCTGGATTTTAGTTAGGTAATGAATTAGGTAGTCCGAGGGCCAACGAGCCGGAAAGGATTGCCTGTGCTGACCAAGGGAGATGAATACCCCATCCACCAGTTGCCGGAGCCGGTGGCGTTTGCCGGCACCGACCGAAATTTCTATGATCGCTACTTCTTCAACGGCTACGGCCCGGACGGATCCGGTTTTTTTGCCGTTGCCTTCGGCATCTATCCGCACCTCAATATCGCCGACGCCCATTTTTCGTTCGTGCGCGGCGAGACGCAATATTGCGTCCATGCCTCCCGCGTGCTGGGAATGGAGCGGATGGACCTCCAGGTGGGACCGATCCGGATCGAGGTTCTCGAGCCGCTCCAGTCGCTGCGTATCACTGTCGCGGACGAGACGGGCATCAGCGCCGACCTGACCTTCGAGGGGCGCGCCTTCCCGATCGAGGAGCCCCGCTTCACCCACCGCATCGGCCCGCGGACTTTCCTCGACTATACACGCATGACGCAGAACGGACGGTACACGGGGTGGATCGAGGTCGATGGTGAGCGCTTCGCGCTTGCCCCGGAGACCGTCGGCACGCGGGATCGCAGTTGGGGGGTGCGCCCGATCGGCGCGGCGGATGCCCAGCCCTATGCTCCTGCGGTCGCGCCCGGATTCTTCTGGCAGTGGACGCCACTGAATTTCGCCGACCGGAGCATATTCTTCCATATCAATGCCGACGCCGAGGGTCGGCCCTTCAATCTGCGCTCGGTCCTGGTCCCCGACGGCGCCGGCGCGGACGGCCATGTCGAAATCTCCGATGCCGCGCTCGAGACCGTGTGTGTGCCCGGAACGCGGCATCCCGCAAGCGGACGGTTGGCGATCAGTCCACCGGGTGAATCCGAGATCGAGATTCTGATCGAGCCGGTCGGGCGGTTTCAGATGCGCGGCATCGGCTATGTATCCCCGACCTGGGGGCATGGTCTCTACAAGGGGGACCGGGTCGTCGAACGGGAGGACATACGGTTCGCAGACCTGGACCCGATGGCGATCGACAATCTCCACGTGCAGTTCCCGTCGAAAGTCACGTTCCAGCAGGCGGGCCGACCTTCGGCGAGCGGGATCGGTGTCTTCGAGCAACTGATCCTCGGCCCCTACAAGCCGCTGGGATTTACGGGAATGCTCGATCCGGCCGGCTGACAGACGCCCAAGAAAATCGTTCCAGAGGATTGCCATGCACCCCAGTCATCACGCCAAAATCTCTCCAGACCGTGCCGCTGTCATCATGGACAGCGGCGAAACCGTTACTTTCGGCGAGCTCGATGCAAGGTCGAACCAGGGAGCGAGGCTTCTGCGTGCGTCCGGCCTCGCCATCGGCGACACGCTTGCCGTCGTGATGGACAATAATGTCCGGTATATGGAGATCGCCTGGGCCGCACAGCGCGCGGGCCTCTATCTCATCTGCATTTCGTCCAAGCTCACGCCGCCGGAGATCGAATATATCGCGCGCGACGGCGGCGCGAAGGCGATCGTCGTGTCCAACGCCATAGGCGGCGCCTTCGCTGCGTTGCCGACCCTGCTCTCTGACGTGGAGCTGTTTCTGGTTGGGGGCGAAGCGGAAGGATATCGGTCCTGGGAGAACGAAGCAGATCGCCTCGACCCGACGCCGATCGCCGACCAGCGTGCCGGTGCGGACATGCTCTATTCGTCCGGTACCACGGGACGCCCCAAGGGTATCCGGCCGCCTCTGCCCGTCGACGAGGACATTCACGGGCCCACGCCGCTCGCGACGGTGGCGGCGAACATCTTCGGCTTCGGCCCTCAAACCGTCTATCTTTGCCCGGCGCCACTCTATCACGCCGCGCCGCTTCGCTGGTGCATGGCTGCCCAGAAGCTGGGCACGACCATCGTAGTCATGACGAAGTTCGATCCGGAATGCGCTCTCGCGCTGATCGAGCGATATCGCGTGACCCACAGCCAATGGGTTCCCACCCACTTCGTGCGGATGCTCAAGCTGCCCGACGAGGTGCGCGCGCGCTACGACCTGTCATCGCTCAAGGTTGCCATTCATGCCGCGGCACCCTGTCCGGTGCCGGTGAAACAGGCGATGATCGAATGGTGGGGGCCGATCCTCTACGAATATTATGCCGGCACAGAAAACAACGGCATGACCCTCATCGATTCTAGGCAATGGCTCGAACATCCCGGCTCCGTGGGCAAGGCCGTGGTCGGCACGGTGCGCATCTGCGATGAAGATGGCGAACCCCTTCCGCCACGCACCGAGGGCGCGGTCTATTTCGAGGGTGGTCCTTCCTTCGTCTATCACAACGACCCGGAAAAGACGCAGGCCGCCACGAACCGGCATGGTTGGACGACATTGGGCGACGTCGGCTGGCTCGACGAGGACGGCTTCCTGTATCTGACCGACCGCAAGAGCTTCATGATCATTTCGGGTGGGGTCAATATCTATCCGCAGGAGATCGAGAATCTGCTCGTGGTCCATCCCCGGATCGCGGACGCCGCCGTGGTCGGCGCGCCCGATCCCGAGATGGGCGAGATGGTTGTAGCGGTCATCCAGCCGGCGGATTGGGAAGATGCCAATGATGCGTTCGCCGAGGAACTCCTGGTCTGGCTGCGTCCGCAGATATCCGGGGTCAAGATGCCGCGACGGGTCGATTTCATGCAGGAACTGCCGCGTCATCCGACGGGCAAGCTCTACAAGCGCCTGATCCGCGACGCCTATTGGGGGAAGAAGGACAGCGCCATCGTTGCCTGTGTCAATCGGCGTCCAAAAAGGACCCCCTATCGGCGTCCAAAAGGGACCCCGTTTGTCGAGCGGTGTGACGGGTATGGCGGGCGTGCCGTTCGCGCTGGTTGCGGCGTAGGGCGGGCGTAGCCCGAC